>Ga0315336_1000064_pt1:165000-569521 | contig 569521 bp, 470 predicted proteins | sample ASW5metaG_FD_204512 | JGI IMG/M metagenome (GOLD analysis project Ga0315336, IMG submission 204512) | Ammonia-oxidizing marine archaeal communities from Monterey Bay, California, United States - ASW #5 | ecosystem: Environmental > Aquatic > Marine > Intertidal zone | place: USA...
ACTCCGCGGTCAACTGCTCGAGGGTGTCGGCATCGACGTCGCGAAGCTCCCCTTCCCCGAATACGGCCTCGTTCGCCGCCTCGACCCGGCGCCGTTCGTCATCCCCGTGGAGCCGATCGGTCACGTCCGCTGCGAGCGCACGCTGACCGGCGCGCTCCTGGGGCGCCGCCTCTTGCCGGGCCGCGAGTGCCTCGATCTCTTCGCGCGGGAGCAGCGTGTAGATTTTCAAGAACGAAACGACGTCCGTGTCCGGAACGTTGAGCCAGTACTGGTAGAACGCATACGGGCTCGTGCGATCCGCCGTGAGCCACACGGCAGTCCCGCTCGACTTGGAGAACTTCTTTCCGTCGGAGCGGGTAATCAGCGGCGCGGTGACCCCATAGGCGTCCGCCTCCTGACCGAGCGTCCTGTGAATCAGGTCGATCCCCGACACGACGTTCCCGAACTGGTCCGAGCCGCAGAGCTGCAGCGTGCATCCCTCCGTGCGATGCAAGTGCAGAAAGTCGTATGCCTGCAGGATCGAGTAACTGAACTCCGTGTAGCTGATCCCCTGGTCGCGATCTTCGAGGCGCGCACGGACGGATTCACGGCCCACCATCGCATTGACGGAGAAGTGCTTGCCGACGTCGCGCAGGACGTCGAGGAAGCGCAGCTCGCCGAGCCAATCGAGATTGTTCACGCGCCGCGCGGCGACCGGATTGCCCGAATCGAAATCGAGCACCCGCTCGAAGATGCGCTGTTGCGCCTGTACGTTTGCTTCGACTTCGTCGCGCCCGAGCAGCGGACGCTCGTCGTCTCGGCCGGAGGGATCCCCGATGAGGCCCGTCCCTCCCCCGACCAACGCGAGCGGACGATGACCGGCGCGCTGCCAATGCGCGAGCAGCATGAGCGGAACGAGGTTTCCGTGGGTGAGGCTGGGCGCTGTCGGGTCGAAGCCGCAGTACCCAACGCGGGGGCCCGTCGCGAGATGCGAATCGAGTTCGTCCTCTGCGGTGCGTTGATACAACAGGCCCCGCCAACGCAGCTCAGCCAAGAAATCGAAGGCGGGTTTCGTCACAGCTCCTCTCGGGCTCCTCGCCGTGCAGCGAGCACTCGCTCGTCCGTCACGACCCAATCCATCGGTGCGTCGAGCGCGCCGGCCGGCACCGGGTCGACGCACTGGAAATCGTAACCGACCCCGACGCGGACGGGTTCGGGCGCCGCCGCCAGGGCGCGATCATAGAATCCGCCTCCGCGGCCCAACCGCGCCCCTGATTCGTCGAACGCGAGCCCTGGCACCACGACCCAGTCCCCCCCAGCGAGTGGACTCGGCGCTTTTGCTGTCGGGGGCTCGAGAATCCCGAACGTGCCGACAACCCGCTCGGACGCACCGGCTTCGACGAACACGAGCTGCTCCCCGTCGATTCGAGGCCAGAGAAGCGGGACGCCGCGGGTCGCAGCCCACTCGGCCAGCACCGCCGTGCCAAGCTCTCCCCGTACGGCCGAATAGAGCACGAGACGGCGACACTCCGAGAACCCCGTGAGCGCGGTCAGTCGGGCCGCGACCGCACGTTCCGCAATCGCGGCGCCGGCCTCGGAGACAGCACGGCGCTGACGTGACCGCTCGACCCGCAGGCGCTCCTTCCGGCGCGCAACCTCCACAGGGGTTCAGCCCGACGAGGCCTCTGCGGCGAGCTCAGCTTCGACCAGGTCGATGAGAGGCCTGAAGTCTTCGGCGGTCAGCCAAGCCCCATCCGCCGGACCGTCGCGCTCTGCCACCAACTTGTGCGCGATGTTGAGCGCGGCGAGCACCGCGACGTCGTGGCTATCCGCCGTTCCGGTCCGTTCGCGGACACGAGTCATCGTCTGATTGACGAGTTCGGCGGCACGAACGACGAGGTCGGCCGGCGCATCGCTCCGAATCCGATAGTCATGGCCTTGGATACGGACCGGAATGGTCCGGGGCGAACTCAACTCGTGGACTCGAGCCGGGCGCCGAGGGCATCAATCTGCGCAATGAGTGCGTCGATACGCTTCCGAGCGTCCCCGCGCTGCTGCCCCAACTCTGCGAGCTGTTGCTCACGATCCGCAAGCTCTCCGGTGAGCCGTTCGTTCTCCGCGCGCAGCAAGCGATGGCGCTCGACGAGACCTTCGACCGCGAGAGTCAGGCGCTCGAGATCGGGAGCCCCCTGGACCGGGCGCGGGTCCTCCGGAGCGGGGGTCTGGGCATCCAACACGGCGGGTTCGGGATCGGCTTGCGACCCGTCGTGAAAGGCTGCCTCGAGGGCTTCGCGGGCCTCTTGCGGAATGGCTCATCCCCCTCTGGTCCAGCGCCAATACGAGAGTACCGGGGGCGCGCGAATGGCGTCAAGCGCAGGGAGTCGTTTCCTGTCGGATTTCGAACCCGTCTGCGACAGCGGGTTCGACTCTCTCGAGTTCCGTGCTCTCGAAAAGCGACTAGGAGGGTGACCCTAGACGTACGACGCGCGCGCTTGCAGCCGACTCTCGCCCGTCAGATAGACGTCGACCGCACGGGCCGCCTCGCGGCCCTCCCACTGCGCCCAAACCACGAGAGATTGGCCTCGGCGGCAGTCCCCGGCCGCGAAGATTCCCGCCTCGCTCGTCGCGAAGCCCTTCACGTCGGCCCGGACGTTGCCGCGCGGGTCGAGTTCGACCCCGAGATCCTCGACCAGGCCCGCCTGAACCGGGTGCACGAAGCCCATCGCGAGCAGCACGAGCGTCGCCGGCAGCTCGAACTCGCTCCCCGGCACCTCTCGCATCGACGGCATGAGCGGCCGGTCGAGCTGATCTCGCTCGAATTCCACTTTGACACCGTGGAGTTTCGTCACCCGCCCGTTCTCGCCGGACAGATGCTTGGTCATCAGCGCGTAGCGGCGTTCGCCTCCCTCGCTGTGCGAGCTCGAGACGTTGAAGTAGTACCGCTTCGACTGAGGCCACGGCTCGGATGCGTGGCGGCCCACCGGCGGCTGGGGCAGCAGCTCGAGCGAAGTGACCGAGCGCGCTCCCTGGCGATTCGACGTCCCGATGCAGTCGGAACCGGTGTCACCGCCTCCGAGAATGACCACATCCTTGCCCTCGGCGAGGATCGCACCGGCGTCCGGCACGGTATCCCCGGCGACGCGCCGATTCTGCTGCGGCAGAAAGTCCATCGCGAAGTGCACGCCGTCGAGTTCGCGGCCCGGCACCGGGAGGTCCCGCGGGGCCTCGGAGCCCATGCACAGCAGAACCGCATCGAAGCCCGTGCGCAGATCTGAGGTCGAGAGATCCGCGCCGACGTGTACGCCGGTCTGAAAGCTCACACCCTCTTCCCGCATCTGATCGAGCCGTCGGTCGATGACCCACTTCTCCATCTTGAAGTCCGGGATCCCGTAACGGAGGAGTCCGCCGACGCGATCGGCCTTCTCGAAGACGGTCACCGTATGTCCCGCACGAGTCAGCTGCTGCGCGGCGGAAAGACCCGCGGGGCCCGAACCCACGATGGCGACGGATCGGCCGCTGCGGCGCTCGGGCAAAACGGGCCGGACCCAGCCCTCTTCCCAGCCTCGCCGAACGATCTCCCACTCGATCTGCTTGATCGTGACCGGATCCTGGTTCACACCCAGCACGCACGCCTGCTCGCAGGGGGCCGGGCACACCATCCCGGTGAACTCCGGGAAATTGTTCGTCGAATGAAGGCGAGAGAGCGCGTCTTCCCACTTGTCGCGAAAAACGAGGTCGTTGAAGTCGGGGATGATGTTCCCGAGCGGACACCCGTTGTTGCAAAACGGGATCCCGCAATCCATGCAGCGCGACGCCTGCTCCGCGGACTTCTCGCGGGGGAAGTCGGTCTGGACGCTCTTCCAGTCTTCGAGACGCTCCGCGACGTCGCGGTACTCGGTGCCCTTGCGGCCGAACTTCAGGAATCCACGAGCATCAGCCATTGCCGCTCTCCGCCGCGATCCGGTCGTCCAGCGCGCGCTTGTAGTCGCGCGGGATCACCTTGATGAAGCACGGCGCGTAGGTGTTCCACTTGCGCAGCACCTCGTCCGCGCGCTGACTTCGCGTGTACTGGAAATGCTTGCGCAGCATGCGCAGGATCGTCTCCTCGTCGTCTTCGCCGAGCGGATCGAGGTCGACGGTCGAAGCGTTCACCTGGCCGGCGAAGTGATCGTCCTCGTCGAGCACGTAGGCGATCCCGCCGCTCATTCCTGCGGCGAAGTTCCGCCCGGTCTTGCCGAGGATCACGACTCGCCCGCCGGTCATGTACTCACAGCCGTGATCGCCGACACCCTCGACGACGGCCGATGCCCCGCTGTTGCGGACACAGAAGCGCTCGCCCGCAACTCCCTGGAAGTACGCCTCGCCAGCGGTCGCGCCATAGAGCACGACGTTGCCGGTGATGATGTTCTCCGCCGGATCAAAGGTCGACTCTTCCGGAACGCGAACGATCACCTTGGCGCCGCAAAGGCCCTTGCCGCAATAGTCGTTCGTGTCCCCTTCGACGAGGAAAGTCATCCCGTGCGTGCAGAACGCCGCGAGGCTCTGGCCCGCGCTTCCGCGCAGCCGGAGAGTGATCGTGTCTTCGGGCAGACCCTCCGGCCCATACTTGAGGGAGACCTCAGAGCCGAGGATCGTGCCGAGCGTGCGCTCGGTGTTGCAGGTGTCGAGCGAGATCTCGACGCGCTCGCCGCGCTCGAGGGCGGGCGCCGCCTGCTCGAGCAAGCGCGCGTCGACGACCTGCTCCAACTCCTCGGCGAGCGTCTGGCGCTCCGTGTTGTAGATCGAGTGCCCGACATCCGGCTTGTGGAGGAGATCGGTGAAGTCGAGACCGCTGCGCTTCCAGTGCGACACGGCCTCCTGCACGTCGAGGGCACCGACCTGCCCGACCATCTCGTCGATCGTCCGGAAGCCGAGCTCCGCCATGATCTCGCGGACCTCCTCTGCGATGTAGAGGAAGTACTGCACGACACTCTCGGGCGTGCCCGCAAAGCGCTCGCGCAACACCGGGTCCTGCGTGGCGATGCCGACCGGACAGGTATTCAAGTGGCAGACGCGCATCAGGATGCAGCCCATCGCTACGAGCGGGGCGGTCGAGAAACCGAACTCGTCCGCGCCGAGAAGCGCGGCGATCACGACGTCGCGCCCGGTCTTCAGCCCGCCATCAGCCTGAACCTTGATTCGTCCGCGCAGATCGTTCATCACCAGCGTCTGCTGCGTTTCTGCGAGTCCAATCTCCCACGGGAGACCGGCGTACTTGATCGAGGCCTGCGGAGAGGCACCCGTCCCGCCATCGTGGCCGCTGATCAGGACTCCGTCGGCCTTCCCCTTGGACACGCCGGCGGCGATCGTGCCGACGCCGGTCACGGACACCAGCTTCACGCTGACACGCGCCCTGCGGTTGGCGTTCTTCAAGTCGTAGATGAGCTGCGCCAGGTCTTCGATCGAGTAGATGTCATGATGCGGCGGCGGCGAAATCAGGCCCACACCCGGAGTCGAGTGGCGGACGCGAGCGATCGTGCCATCGACCTTGTGGCCGGGCAGCTCGCCGCCCTCGCCGGGCTTGGCGCCCTGCGCCACCTTGATCTGCATCTCGTCGGAGTTGACGAGATACCAGCTCGTCACGCCGAAGCGCCCCGACGCGACCTGTTTGATCGCACTGCGCCGGAGGTCGCCGTTCTCTTCCGGCGTGAAGCGGTCCGGATCCTCGCCGCCCTCACCGGTGTTGCTCTTGCCGCCGAGCCGGTTCATCGCGACGGCGAGTGTCTGATGCGCTTCGATCGAAATCGAACCGTACGACATTGCACCGGTGCAGAACCTCCGCACGATATCGGTGGCGGAGTCCACTTCGTCGATCGGCACCGGCGGCCGCAGCCCCTGTCGGAACGAGAAGAGGCCGCGCAGCGTGCACGCGCTCTCCGCGTCGCCGTCTGCCGCTCGGCTGAACTCTTTGAAATCCTCGAAACTCTTTCGCTGGAGCGCGATCTGAAGCAACGAGACGGTATCCGGGTTGAACGTGTGCTTCTCGCCGCGCGCGCGCCACTGATAGAGGCCGCCCGGATCGAGCTCCGGGTACGTCCAGTCCTCGCCCGGGAAGGCCCGCCCGTGGCGAAGCGCCGCCTCGCGCGCGATCACGTCGTACCCGACACCGGAGACGCGTGATGCGGTCCCGGAGAAGTGCCTGGCGACGACGTCCCGATCGATTCCGACCGCCTCGAAGATCTGGGCGCCGTGATAGCTCTGCAGCGTCGAGATCCCCATCTTGGCGAAGGTCTTGAGCAGGCCCTTGTCCGTCGCCTTGATGAAGTTCTGCTTCGCGGTCTCGAAATCCAGGTCCTCGGGTGTGTAGGTCGCGTCCGCGACCAGCTCTTCGAGCGACGAGAGCGCCAGATACGGGTTGATCGCAGACGCGCCGTAGCCGATCAGGAGCGCCATGTGCGCGACCTCGCGTGCCTCACCCGTCTCGCAGACGAGGGCGCAGCGCGTCCGGAGCAACTTTCGGATGAGGTCGTGATGGACCGCACCGGTCGCGAGCAGCATCGGGATTGGAGCCAAATCCTGCGTCACCCCCCGGTCCGAGAGGATCAGGATGTTCACGCCGTCGCGAACGGCCTCCTCGGCCTCGCGCGCGAGCTGTCCCAGCGCGGCCTCGAGACCCGCGGCACCCTCCGCGGGCTTGAACAGACAGGAGAGCGTTCGGCTCTGGAAGCCCTCGAGATCGATCGCGCGCAGGCTCGCAAGCTCTTCGTCGGTGATGACGGGGTGCTCGACGCGAATCATCCGAGCGTGCTCTTCGACCTCGACGAGCAGGTTGCCCTCGCTCCCGAGCGGCGAATAGAGCGCCATCACCGGCCGCTCGTTGATCGAGTCCATCGCAGGGTTCGACACCTGCGCGAATCGCTGCTTGAAGTAGCGGTACAGCATCTGCGGCCGATCCGAGAGGCATGCGAGCTGGGCATCCTCACCCATCGAGCCGGTCGGCCACTTTCCCTGCACCGCCATCGGCGCGAGGAGCAGACGCAGATCTTCGTCCGTGTAGCCGAAGACCTGCTGCAACTGGAACCGCGCTTCGGGGTTCTGGTGCTCCGCCGGAACCTCGGCCGGGGGCAGATCGGCCAACAACACGCGGTTGCGCTCCACCCAATCGCGATAGGGCTTCCGCGCCACGTAGCGCTGCTTGATCTCTTCGTCGCCGACGATCCGGCCTTCCTCGAGGTCGACCACGAACACTTTGCCCGGGTGCAGCCGCTCCTTGACGAGCACGTCCTCAGGCGGGATGTCGAGCACGCCGACTTCGGAGGCCATCACGACCAGGCCAGACCGGGTCACGACGTAGCGCGAGGGGCGGAGACCGTTCCGGTCGAGCACGGCGCCGATTTGCCGCCCGTCGGTGAACGCGAGAGACGCCGGCCCGTCCCACGGCTCGAGCATGAACGAGTGGTACTCGTAGTAGGCCCGCAGCTCCGGATCCATGTCGGCCCGGTTCTCCCAGGCCTCCGGCACCATCATCAGGACGGCTTCGGGGAGTTCGCGACCCGCAAGCACGAGAAACTCGAGTGCGTTGTCGAAGCGGGCGGAGTCGGACGCGCCCTCCCGCATGATCGGATAGAGCTTCTTCAGATCTTCGCCAAAGAGCTCGGACTCGAGCGTCCCCTCGCGGGCCCGCATCCAGTTCTGATTGCCCTCGATGGTGTTGATCTCACCGTTGTGCGCGAGGTAGCGGAACGGATGGGCGAGGTCCCAGGCACCGAGCGTGTTCGTGCTGTAGCGCGAGTGCACGAGGGCCAGCGCGGACTTCGTTTCGGGGTTCGTCAGGTCAGGGAAGAACGCCTGCATCTGGGTCGGCTTGAGCATTCCGACGTAGGCGATCGTCCGGCACGAGAGGGACGGCACGTAGAAGAAGTGCTCGGAGTCGGCGAGTCGATTCCAGACGACGCGGCGGATCACGTACAGCTTTCGCTCGAACGCGTCGGCGTCGGTCGCGTGAGGGCCCTCTGCGGCGATGAAGAGCTGCTCGAGCCGGGGCATGTTCTCGCGCGCAAGCCAGCCGATCGCCTCCGCGTCGTGGGGCACATCGCGCCAGCCGAGGATTGTCTGGCCCTCGGCCCTGACAACCTCCTCGAACGTCGCGCGCTGGGTTGCCGCGGCCGCTTCGTCCTGGGCGAGAAAGACCATCCCGACCGCGTAGGCACCCGCCTCCGGCAGCGCGAACCCAAGCCCTGGCGCCACCGACCGCCACAGCCCATCGGGCTGTTGCATCACCAGGCCCGCGCCGTCGCCAGTGTCCGGATCGCAGCCACACGCACCGCGATGCTCGAGATTCACGAGGACCTGGATGCCCTTGCGGATCACGTCTTGCGAACGCTCGCCGTGATAGTTGGCGACGAAGCCGACGCCGCAGGCATCGTGCTCATGTGCCGGGTCGTAGAGTCCTTGGGGAGTCATACGACGGCCCGCGATGGGGTTCGCAATGGACGCATCGTTCTGACATGCCGGGTCGTAGATTCCTTTGGGGAGGATTCTGCGCATGTCCCGGCCTCCGATCGGTGAGCGATCGTCCACCGATCGCTGAGCGCACCTTCGCCCCGCGACCGGAACCCGCCGTCAGCAGCGGGCACCTCGCGTGGGGGAAATCGCGAAAGTGCGCGAGAGTTATAGGTTTTTCGGAGCGAGCAGGCTAATCGAAGGGCCCTTGAGTGTCAAGCCGATCGATGCCAGACCCGAGCCATTCCGAGACGCTGTTTGTCTACGGATCGCCCGGGCCATCGACGAGGGCCCGCATCACATCGGGGCGATTCGTGAAGAGTCCGTTCACGCCGAGGTCGAGCATCCGGCGCATGTCCTCAGGCTCGTCGACGGTAAAGACATAGACCGCGAGCCCCTCGCCGTGGGCCGATCGCACGAGCTCCGCATCCACGAGCGGCAGCGCGGGATTCAGCGCCTCCGCTCCGAGCTTCCGGGCCCGTTCGAGTGCCCCCGCCGGGAACCGGCGGGAGAGCAGCAGGGCGATCCGAGCCTCCGGCGCCTGCTCGCGCAGCTCCGCCAGATCGGGATCGTAGAACGAAGAAAACAAGGTGCCGCGCACGAGTCCCCGCTCGGACACCGCTCGCCAGGCCCGCTCCGGCATGCCCTCGTAGCCCCCCTCGGAGCTGCGCTTGAGCTCGAGATTGAACGGGATCTGCGCGCCGAATGCGTCCAGCATCTCCTCGAGCACGGGAATCCGCTCGCCCTCCCCGGCGTCGAGCGCACGCATCGCCCGAAGATCCGAGTCGGCTACCTCGCCCGCCCCCCCGAGCCGTTCGAGTTCGGCGTCGTGCGTAATGACCACCTCGCCGTCGCGAGTCCGATGGAGATCGACCTCGATCATGTCGGCGCCCTGCGCGACGGCCAGTTGGTACGCGGCGTGCGTGTTCTCCGGGCGATACGCCGACGCCCCGCGGTGCGCGATGACGAGAGGCTTCGTCGTCACTCCTCGCTCCAGCCCCGCGAGCGTTCGACCGCGCGCTTCCAGCCCGCGTAGAGCCCGTCTCGCTCGTCCGCGGAGAGCGTCGGCTCGAAGATTCGGGCTCCGGTGGCGGCGGTCGCGCCGAGCGCCGCAGGGTCCGACCAGAACCCGACCGCCAGACCCGCCAACGCGGCCGCACCGAACGCGGTGACCTCGAGTACGGCGGGCCTGCGCACCGGCTTGCCGAGCACGTCCGCCTGGAACTGCATCAGGAAGTCGTTCTCGCAGGCTCCTCCATCGACCCGCAGCGCGTCCATCGGGAGCCCCGAGTCCGCTTCCACGCACTCGACGACGTCGCGGGTCTGATAGGCGATCGACTCGAGCGTCGCTCTCACGACGTGGGCACGCTCAGTGCCCCGCGTGAGTCCGACGATCGTGCCGCGGGCTCGCTCGTCCCAATAGGGTGCACCGAGGCCGGTGAACGCCGGCACCACATAGACCCCGCCGGTATCGGGCACGGAGCGCGCAGCCGCCTCACTGTCCGCGGCGTGTTCGAAGAGCTGGAGTCCGTCTCGCAGCCACTGTACGGCCGCCCCCGCGACGAAAATGCTCCCTTCGAGGGCGTACTGGAGCACTCCCTCGCGGCGCCACGCCACCGTCGTCACCAGTCCGTTTTCGGACGCGGGCGCTTCCGTGCCGGTATTCATCAGCAAGAAGCAGCCGGTGCCGTACGTGTTCTTGGCGCTGCCGGACGCAACACAGCCCTGCCCGAAGAGCGCGGCCTGCTGGTCCCCCGCGATCCCGGCGATCGGAACCGCGCTGCCGAGAACCTCGGGGTGGGTGCTGCCCATCACGCCGCTCGAATCGACTACGGCCGGCAACATCTCGCGCGGAATCCCCAACTCGGCCAGCAGCAGGTCGTCCCAATCGCCGGTCCGGATGTTCCAGATCAGCGTGCGCGACGCATTCGACGGCTCGGTCGCGTGCACTTCGCCGGCGGTCAACTTGAACAGCAGCCAGCTGTCGACGGTTCCGAAGCAGAGCTCGCCCCGTTCCGCCCGCTCCTGCGCCCCCGGAACGGCATCGAGAATGAAGCGAACCTTCGTAGCCGAGAAATACGCGTCGATCACGAGTCCTGTCCGAGCCCGCACCTCGTCCTCGAGCCCGCGGCCGCGCAGCTCTTCGCAGAGGGGCGCGGTCTGCCGCGACTGCCAGACGATCGCGCGATGGATCGGCTCGCCGGTCGCGCGATCCCAGACGACCGCCGTCTCTCGCTGGTTCGTGATCCCGATCGCCGCAAGGTCCCCAGCGCTCGCCCCGGCCTTCTCGAGCACCCCGCGAGCCGCCCTCAGCTGACTGTCCCAGATCTCGACCGCGTCGTGCTCGACCCAGCCCGGCTTCGGAAAGTATTGCGGAAACTCGTACTGATCGGACGCGACGACGGAGCCCGTCTCGTCGAAGAGGATCGCACGCGACGACGTGGTCCCCTGATCGAGTGCCATCACGTAACGGGCCATGGTCTCTCCTCGCTGCGGTGTCAGCCTTCGGGAAAGAGCGCTGAGACGAAGTCGTCCGCGGAGAAGTCGCGCAGATCTTCGATGCCCTCACCCACCCCGATGTAGCGAACGGGGATTCCGAACTCGTCGGCCAGGCCGACGATCACGCCGCCCTTCGCGGTTCCGTCGAGCTTCGTCAGAACGATTCCGGTGACCCCAGCCACCTCGGTGAACAGCTTCGCCTGCGAGAGGGCGTTCTGGCCGGTATTCGAATCGAGCACGAGCAGGATCTCGTGCGGAGCCCCTTCGACATCGCGTCCGATCACGCGGACGATCTTCCCGAGCTCCTCCATCAGAGGTCCCTTGGTCTGGAGCCGGCCCGCGGTATCGATGATCGCCACATCGGCACCCCGTGCAGTAGCCGCCTTGACCGCGTCGAACGCCACGGCGGCCGGATCACCGCCCGACTGGCTCGCGACCACATCGCAGCCGGTTCGCTCTCCCCAGGCCTGGAGCTGTTCGATCGCGGCGGCACGAAAAGTGTCGCCCGCTCCGAGGACAACCGACCTGCCCGCCGCGCGATACCGCGCCGCCAGCTTCCCGATCGTCGTAGTCTTGCCGGAGCCGTTGACCCCGACCACCAGGATCACGTGAGGCTTGTGCGGGAGCGGATCCGTTCCGAGTCCGGGGGCCGGCGCGACCGGCTCCACCCGAGCCAACCTCTCTGCGATCGCGCACCGCAGCACTTCGCGAGCCTCCGCGGCATCCTTCCCGCCGGCCTGCTGACGCACCGCCTCGAGCAATTGCTCGGCAGTCTTCACACCGAGATCGGCGGTGAAGAGAATCTCCTCCAGCTCTCCGAGCAGAGCTTCGTCGACCTTCCGCCCTCCGAGGAGTGCGCCGAGGCGCCCGACGAGCGCTTCAGAAGTACGGCGAAGTCGCTCCCGGAGCGGCCGCGCCGCGGGAATCTCGATCGCGGCAGGCGCCGCCGCTTCGGGCTCAGGCTCAGGTTCGGGTTCCGGTTCCGGCTTTGGCTCTGGCTCTGGCGCCGCCGCGAGTGCGGGCACCGCCGGAGCGACGGCGGCGGGCGCTGTGACCGCGGCGGCCACCGCGGCCGCACGCTTCGCGCCGGTCGGTTCCGGGGACGTTCGGACCTCGGGGCCACCGAGCACTCGAGCGAGAGCCACCACCAGCAGGGGCCACAGCGGCGCGCTGTACACGAGAAGCGCCGGGTTCTGAACGAGGACTTCGAGGATCTCCACGGGGCGCGGAGTCTACCGAAGTTGCCCCCGAGTGGCGGGACCAGGAGGGCGACCCCAGACTGCCGTGGGAAGGCCGGGAGCCGAGGCGCGCCGTTGGCAAGGCGCTCGATTGAGCCCCAGCGAGCCAGGGTGATTGAGAGCAACGCAACCAGCGGTGATGCATCGGTTTCCGGCCGATGCGACAGTCTTGGGTCACCCTCCTAAGTGAGTTCCACTCCCACGAGCTTGCTCACGCCCCGCTCCTCCATCGTGACACCATAGAGAGTGTCCGCGACTTCGATCGTGCGTTTGTTGTGGGTAATGAGCAGGAACTGCGAACCCTCGGCCATTTCCTGAACGATCTCGTTGAATCGGCCGACGTTCGCGTCGTCGAGCGCCGCGTCCACTTCGTCGAGCAGGAAGAACGGCGAAGGACGCACCTGGAACACCGACACGAGCAGCGCGATCGCCGTCATGGTCTTCTCGCCGCCCGAGAGCAGGTTGACGCTCTGCAGCCGTTTTCCGGGCGGCTGCGCCATGATTTCGATCCCCGCTTCGAGCACGTCCTCGGACTCGGTGAGCCCGAGGTTCGCCTTTCCGCCCCGAAACATCCGCGGGAAGTTCTTCTTGAAGCGTTCGTTGACCGCGTCGAAGGTTTCTTTGAACCGCTTGCGGCTCGTGCGATTGATTCGCGAAATGGCGTCGCGTAGCTGAGAGACGCTCGTCTCGAGGTCGTCTTTCTGCTCGGTGAGGAAACGGAACCGCTCGCGCAGCTCCTCGTGCTCCTCGATTGCCGACAGGTTGACGTCCCCCAGCGACTGCAGTGCCTTGCGAACCTCTTCGAGCTTCGAGCGCCGCTCTGGTGCGGGCAGCGTCAAGAGCTCGGCGTTCGCACGCGCTTCCTTCTGGGCATCCCGCTCGTCGGCATCCTCTGCGATCGCCGCGCTCCCCGGATCGACTTCGAGGCCGGCGCTCCCCTCTTCGGAGACACGGGACGAAGCCGGCTCTGGCTCTGAAGCCGGTCCGGCCGCCGGCACCGGCGGCTTCCAACTCGACAGCTCCACGTTCCAGCGATCGCGGATCTGGGTCTGCAGATGATCGAGGCGGAGCTCGAGCTCGCGAATCCCGAGCTCCGACTCCTGGGCAAGTTCGCGGGCCGCGACCAGCCCGCTCCGGAGCTCCCGCGCCGATTCGTCGAGCGCCCGGGCCCGCGCCGAAACGCCCTCGAAATCGTCGCGTCGCCGCTCGGCCGCGAGGCGCGCATTTTCTTCACGCGCGAGCGCCTCCGCCAGCGACGCTTCGCCCGTGGCAATCGACTCCCCGAGCGTTGCCCGGCGCTTCGTCGCCTCGGAGATCTCGCCTTCGCGACGCTCGATCCAAGCGCGCGCTTCGGCGAGAGACGCCACACTCCGCTCGGTCGCCAAGTGAAGTCGATCGCGATTCTCGACCCGACTCTGGTGCTGCACGCGCCTTTCGCCGGCCAGCGATTCGAGACGAGCGACTTCGCGACCGGCGGATCCGATCCGCACGACGAGCTGCTCGAGTTCGCGCTGGCGTGTGCCGCGTTCTTCGCGGCCCGCATTCCCGCGGCGCTCGAGCGACTGGATCTCGTCCCGCAGCGCCTCGGCCTCAGCGACAAACTCGGTCCGCTCCGTGGCTCGCCCTTCCCGGGCCTCGCCGAGGGCCTTGGCGCGCTCCCGCGTGCGCTCGAGGTCTTTCTCGTGGTTCGCCACGGCAAGTGCCGCGGTGTGATGGCGGTTCCTCTGATTCTCGAGTTCGTCGGCCACCCGAGTCCCGGTCGTCTCGCACTCCACATGCGCGGCCTCGAGCGCGGCCACTTCCATGTCGTGCGTCTCGACCTCGAGCGTGAGTTCCCGCACCTCGCGGGCCCTCGCGAGCAATCCATGGGTTCCGGCCGAGCCGCCGCGAACGACGCCGTCCGGCGTCAGCACATCGCCGGCTCGACTGACGAACGTGCACGGGATCCGACCCCCGCCGTACACCCGCAAGGCCTCGCCGAGATCGTCGACGAGGTTCACGCCCGAGAGCAGACGGCGCGCCAGGCCCTCATGACCTTCGACCGGCTGAACCCGCTCGAGCAGAGGCTCTCCAAGCGGCACGAACCCGTGCCCGGCCGGCTCTTCGACGACGGGCAAGACGAACACGCCGCGGCCGGCTTCGGCCTCGCGGAGCGCGGCGATCGCGCTGAGCGCTCCGTCGGACCGCTCGACGACCAGGCCTTCGGCGCGCTCCGCGAGCACCGCTTCGACGGCGACCTCGACATCACGGTCCGCCGCGAGCACGTCTCGCACGAGGGCTCGAACGCCGTGGCGCTCGCCCCCGTCTCCGCTCAGATGGCGCGCGGCCTCGCCCGCGTCTTCACGGCGCTCGATGATCTCGCGTAGCGATGCGAGCCTCGCTCGCCGTGTCTCGCGTCGCTCGCGCGCTCCGGCCAGGGCTGCGGCGGCTCCCCGCAACTGCTCCGCCTGCCCGGTGTTCCGATCGAGGCTCTCGCGCATCAGGTTCATCAGCCGATCGCGCTCTGCGAGCAGATTTCGCAGACCCTCCTCGATCGTCTCTTGCTCGGAGTCGGCTCGTGCGACCTCGGTGGACTGGACCGCAAGCTGCTCGTCGGCGCTGCGCAAGCGTCGGTCGATCTCGGCGAGACGCTCCTCGCACGCGGCCCGACGATCCTCACAGCGCGCGACACTCGTGAGCGCCTCGACCAGCGCACTGTTCACGCCATCGCGCTCGGTCTCGGTCGCGCGCAGCGACTCGGAGGCCTCGCGCGCCTCGATCTCGGCGGTTTCCGCGGCTTCCGAATCGGACGCGAGCGCGGACTCGACGGCTCGCAACTCGTCTCGCTGGCGTTCGACCTCTTCCTGCGACGCGGCCGCCTGCGCGACCAGGCTCTCGCGTTCGCGCTCCCGCGCGACGTTGGTCTCGGCGAGTGACGCGCGCTCTCGGCGCTCGTAAGAGATGCGGCTCTCGAGCTCCTGGATCTCGGAGCGCGCCGTGAAGAGTGTCTCGTTTCCCTGTCCGACGAGCCGCTCGTGCTCGGCGAGTTCGAGACGGCAGCTTTCGAGCCCGTTCTCGCACTCGGCCAGCTGCGCTTCGGCCGCCATCAAGCCGTCGCGTGCCTCGACACTCTTCCGTCTGCCCGCTTCGATGTCTGCGACGATCGCATCGCGGTCGTCGGAGGCGATCGAAAGGTCGAGCAAGCGCTGCGTCTCTCGCAGGCGCTTGTAGCGGGCGGCCTTGCGAGCCTGTCGCTCGATCGACGAGATTTGGCGGCGGATCTCTCCGAGCACATCGCTCACCCGAGTGAGGTTGTGCTCGGTCGACTTCAGCTTGCTTTCCGCCTCCCGGCGGCGCGCCTTGTACTTGCTGATGCCCGCCGCTTCCTCGATCAGGGAGCGGCGCTCCTCGGGCTTGGCGGAGACGATCTCGGCGATTCGGCCCTGCTCGACGATCGTGTAGCCCTTGGTTCCGATGCCCGTGTCGCGGAAGAAGTCCTGCACGTCGCGCAGGCGACAAGCGACCTTGTTGATCAGATAGTCCGACTCGCCCGACCGGTAGAGACGACGCGAAACCTGGATCTCGGTGAAGGCTGCGTAGTCGGCCGGTGCCAGACCGTCACTGTTGTCGAAGGTCAACACGACCTCAGCGAGGCCGACCGGCGCGCGATCCGAGGATCCCGCGAAGATCACGTCCTCCATCCCCTTGCCGCGCAGGCGACGGGCGGACTGCTCGCCCATGGCCCAACGGATGGCGTCGACCACGTTCGACTTGCCGCAGCCGTTCGGCCCGACGATTCCGGTGATGCCCGCCCGGAAATCGAAGACCACCCGGTCGACGAAGCTCTTGAAGCCCGAGATCTCTAGTGACTTGATACGCAACCGAACCCTCTCCCTGCACAGGTCGGCCGAGCGAGCCTGTGCGGCTCGTCTCAGCTCACCCTCGCCAAGGGGGGATGCGGCGACGGCATGTCTCTGGGTGATTTCCGCCCCCGAAGGGACGGTTTAGGCGGGTTCGCCTGGGGGGAACGGCTGGATTATCCCAAGGGGTGCGCCTGTTCGCAAGCGGAACCTCCGTACGGACCGCTGCGGGCGAGAAACTCGCCCGTGCGGCCACGGTCAGCGCTCGACGTAGCCCAGTGCTTCCAGGAAAAGCGGCGCCTCTTCGTCCTCCCGAGGCCCGACCTTCGGACCCTTCAGCCGCCGTCCTCTCTCGGGGTTCGGATCTCTCGCCTGAAACTTGACCAGAAGGCCTGCTCCGCGCTCGTCGTCAGACCAGGCCAGTGGGCGCTCCTCCCCGAGATCCGAGACCAGGTCGTAGCGACGCCGGTACGAGACGACACCGTCCGACCCCCGGGCCATCCACTTCTCTCTCTTGCCGACCGCGGCACTCCCCAGGCCTTCCCGCGCACCCACGATGGCTTCCCCGTAGACGAGACGATCGGGGTCAAGTGCCTCTGGGACACGCAACTCGACTCCTCCGGGATCGCCGGGCACTCCCTGCGCGACAAACTGAAGCAGGTGGGCACGATGTCCACGAGGGAGACCGGCTCATCGTGCCGGCCCGCGCTCACGCCGGGCCTCCGCAGCATCCGATTCCAGCTTCGAAACGTGATTTTCGTAGTGGTCGAATCGGCTGGCGAAGCCGATCGCCTCGTCCGTGAGCACCATTTTCGAGACGAACGCAGCCGAGCGGAACGAGTCGGGCAAGTCGCTGACGAGCCGCACAGCCGGGGACAGCAGATTGGAGGACAATCGCACTCCATGCTCCTGGGGCAGGAGTCCCGTCAGGATGCTCGCGATACTTGGCGACGTGCCTGCTCTTCGTGCTGTAGGCCCGCTCGTAGACCGCACAGCTCCCGAACCAGCGATCGTGTTGGACGATGTGGGGCCGCCGATGGCCATAGAGCGAGAGATGATCGGCAGGGAGCGTGTAGAGGATGATCAGCAGAATGTCGCCCGACGCCTCGTGCTCAGCAGCTTCCGAGCAAGCGAACTACGCCGCAGCTGCTAGAGCGCGACCCGCAACAGCCGGCTCGACCACCAGCCTTCGAGGTCGGACGGATATCTTGCTCGGAGCCTCCGCGATCGACGACGTCATCATTCTGGAGTGCGGGGCCGCGGGCGACATCCAGGGAACGACGCTGCCGGAATCCTTCCGCGCGAACAACTCGACAAGTGAGATAGGCTACCCGGCATGCGACCCAACGCGAGCAGCCTCGAGCGCCTCGTTCCGGACGACCTCACCGAAGACGGTGCGACTGGTCACGAGACCCTGACGCTCCACCTCGAGCGCTACGAACTCGCGTCCCGACACGCTCGCACGGGCCGCGTGCTCGACATCGCCTGCGGCGTCGGGTACGGCGCGCGACTCCTCCGGGACCAGCTCGACGAGTCGTCCGAGATTGTTGGTGTCGACCTGAGCCCCGACGCAACAGCCTACGCGAGCTCGCGCTACGGCGTCCCGGGCCTGCGTTTCGTGACCGCGGACGCGCTGGAGTTCGAGGACCCGGAGGGTTTCGACACGATCGTCTCCCTGGAGACGATCGAGCACGTGCCCGACCCGGAAGCACTGGCAGCGCGATTGGTCGGGATGTTGCGACGAAGCGGCGTGCTGATCGCTTCCGTTCCCACGACGCCGTCCGTCGACGTCAACACTCACCACCTCTCCGACTTCACCGAGCGATCGTACCGCCGCTTGTTCGAGGCACGCGGCCTGCGGGAAATCGCCCACCTAAGACAAGTCCAGCCGTTCCACCCCTGGGCGGTGCTGCGGCGAGGGGAGCAGCGGATGAGCGACCTTCGACCGAACCTGCTGCGCTACTACACGAGAAATCCAGCGGCCGCGGTACACCGCCTCTCGGCGACCCTCCGGTACGGCTTCACCAACCGCTACCTGACCTCCGTATGGGAGCACGATGATAATCCTCCTTCCGGCACTCGATGAGGCCGATCACCTTCCGGGGGTCCTCACGCGGATCGCCGCGTCCGGACTTCAGACCGAAATCGTCGTCGTCGATGACGGCTCACAAGACGAGACCGCCGAGGTGGCACGCTCACATGGAGCCACGGTTCTCTCGCATCCGTTCAATCTCGGCTACGGCGCCGCGATCCAGACGGGCTACAAGTACGCGCTGCGGCGGGGAGTGAGCTCCCTCGTCCAGATGGACGCGGACGGCCAGCACGATCCCTCCGTCCTCCGCAATCTCCTAGCACCGATCGAGCGGGGCGAGTTCGACTTGGTGCTCGGCTCGCGCTTCGTGGAGGACACCGGCTACCAGATGGGCACGACCCGCACGCTGGGCCGCCGCCTGCTTCGAATGCTCGGATCCATCGCGGGTGTGGACGTATCCGACCCCACGACGGGTCTCCAGGCGATGAACCGGCGCGTGCTCAAGCTCTACACTCGTGACTTCTTCCCCCCGGACTACCCCGACGTCGACGTCCTCGCCACCGCCGCGCGCAGCGGCATCCGGATTCTCGAGGTCCCCGCCGCGATGAACGAAGGCGGCAGACCGTCGCGCCTTCATGGCGGACTGCGCGGCTTCTACTACGCATACAAGATGCTGCTCTCGATCTGGGCGGCCATGCTGCGACGGGAGACTCTCCAATGACGGAGATGGAACGCCTCGAGGACCTTCGCGAGCTCTTCCTGTCTGCGCCGGAGAGCGCTGTCGCCCAGACGCTGGCGATCGTGCTGAGCCTGGGCCTGGTGGGCCTCGTTCTCTGGCTCGTGCGGCGACGGACTCTTCGCGCCGAGTACACGCCGATCTGGGTTGCGGTCGCGCTCGGGCTCTTCGTCGTCTCCATGGACCTCGACCTCCTGCGACTGTTCGCTCGGGCCCTGGGTGCCTGGACGATCGCTTCGACACTGTTCTTTCTGGGCGAGTTCTTCTTGCTCGCCATCTGCTTGAACTACGCAGTGCGCCTCTCCCAGATGGGCGTCCAGATCCGCACGATGGCCCAGGAGATTGCCCTGTTGAACGCGCGGCTGGATGCGACCCGCGATCCCGGAATGCAGAGCGCGTCCGGCTCCGGCTCAGAAGGGGCGTCGCCCTAGCGCGCAGCCGAGCGCGAGAACGGCAAGGCCTATGCCGAGGAGCAGCGGGGCGCCCGGTTCGGGAACCGCGTTCTCTTCCAGGAACTCGAGATTGAAGCGGGCGAAGGTCAGATTCAGGTTGAAGTCGGTCTCGTAGAGGCGTCCGATCGTCCCGTCATCGAGCACCGTGAGGACGGAGTAGGCGGAAAAGCCGCGTCGATCCGTCGCTGCTCCGCTTGCTCACGACGTCGATCGTGCCAGCGCCGGCGTCTTGGAAGCGCGGACGAGCCTCGGAGAAAGCCAGTAGGTCGCTGTCGGGGGCCGTGATCAGCGAGGGAATGCGAAAGACCGGATAGCCGTCGGGGCCGGGCTCGAAGAACGTGCTCTCGGGGAACGGGACCGCGCCTGCCGGCCACGCCATTGCGGAGACCAGCAGGAGCAACTATCCGAACCGCTTCGTTCCCTTTCGGTCCATCGAACTGAGGCCACTCCACTTCGCCTGTTTAGCCGTGCGGTAGATCAGGTGAACCAGATCGCCAACCGAACCCGTGAATTCGGCAAGCAGGAGTTACGGTAGCGCCGGGATCTCGTGCTTGGGGGTGCGTCTTTCCACATCCAGGTCAGGAAGAGGCCCAGCATGATGCGGAGGGTCGAAGAAGACCTGAGCCGCCGGCGAACTGGTCGGCGATGCCACCCACACCGGCCTCCTTCGACCAACGCCACAACGCCCTGCCGGAACTCCGGCGGGCAGCCCCGCCGTGCCATATCGCCCTCCTGTTGCGATCATGGTCGCGGAATCCAGCATTCCTCCTCCGAAGAACCCGGGACACGGCACCTAGGCCTGGCCCGACTGCTGCTGCTCGGCGTACTGGAGGCGGTAGAGCCGGGCGTAGATTCCCTGCTCCTCGAGCAGCTCCGAATGGCTGCCGGCTTCGACGACCCGGCCCTGGTGCAGCACGTAGATCCGATCGACGTCCTCGATGGTCGACAGCCGGTGCGCGATGACCAGGGAGGTCTTCCCTTCCATGAGAGCGTGGATGCCGCGCTGGACCGCGGCTTCGGTCTCGGTGTCGATCGAGCTCGTGGCCTCATCGAGGATCAGCACGTCCGCGCCGTGGACCAGCGCTCGCGCGAAAGACAGGAGCTGGCGCTGGCCGGTAGAGAGATTCTGGCCCCGTTCGCGGATCTCGCCGTCGTAGCCCCCTGGGAGCTGCTCGATGAACGAAGCGGCTTCGACCGCGCGGGCGGCCTGTACGACCTCTTCGCGCGAAATGTCCGGCCGGTCGAGCGCGATGTTCTCGGCGATCGTGCCGGAGAACAGGAAGACGTCTTGCAACACCATCGCGACGCGGCGCCTCAGCTCATGCTGCGGCAGCTCGCGGAGATCGACTCCATCGATCAGGATCCGGCCCCGGGTCACCTCGTAGAGCCTGGCGAGCAGCTTGATGACGGTCGTCTTCCCCGCCCCGGTCGCCCCGACGAACGCGATTTTCTCCCCCGGCGCCGCCCGGAACGAGACGCCGCGCAGCACCCAGTCCTGCGACCGTGCGGATTCGCCCTGGTACGAGAACCAGACGTCCTCGAACTCGACCTCGCCGCGGCGCGGAGGCAGAGCCGCGACGTTCGCCCCGACCGGGTCCTGGATCACGGGCGCACGATCGAGCAGCTGGAAGATCCGCTCGAGACTCGCCATCGACGACTGCATCACCGAGTACTTTGCCGACAGGTCGCGGAGCGGCATGAAGAACCGGCGCATCCAGTTCATGAACACGTAGATCAGTCCCGCGGAGATCAGGCCGGTGCCCTGCCAGATCACCACCGCGACCACCACGCCGCTGGCGAGTTCGACCGTGGAGAAGAGCGCCGAGTCGTAGTAGATCGAGCGCACCCAGCCGTCGCGGTGCGCGCCGTTGAGCGTCTCGAAGTCGCGCAGATTCCGGCGCTCGCGGGTGAACAGCTGAACCACCCTCATGCCGGTGACGGTCTCCTGGACCGTCGCGTTGATCCGGGCGAGCAACACCCGCGTCAGCCGGAACGCCTCCCGCACCTTGAGCCGGAAGACCACCAGCGCGATGGCGAGCACGGGCACGACGGCGAACGTGAAGAGAGCCAGCCTGGGCGCCAGAATGAACAGGACGACCGCAAACCCGAGCATCTTCAAGACGTCCGCGAGCGCCGCGACGATCCCCTGGGTGAACATCTCGGCGACGTGCTCCACGTCGCCGGTCGCGCGCGTGACGAGCCGACCGACAGGAACCGTGTCGAAGAAGCCGAGTTCGATTCGCTGCAGGTGATCGAACACGACGGTCCGCAAGTCGCGCATCGCGGCCTGACCGGTCGCCGCCATGAGCAGCATGTGCAGGTACTGAAAGATCGCACCGAGCACGATCGCGACCGCGTACAGCAATCCGAGCCACTCGAGCGTCGGCGCACCACTCGGGCCGTCGAGAATCGACTCGAACGGACCGCCGACCGCCGTCTTTCCGACCAGGCCCGCGCCATCCGGCAGGACCACGCGATCGAGCCCGGTGGCGATGATCCAGGCCGGCGCCAACTCCAACAGGAACATCGGCACGACCATCAAGAGCGTCAGCGCGACCTGCCAGCGATACGGGCGCACCAGCGGCCACAGCCGCAGGAGCAGCGTCCGGTCGATCGCCTTGCCGAGTTCCTCTTCCTCGAAGATCGAATCGAGGGCGCGGCTCTCCGGCGGGGACCCGGCGGTCATCGAGATCTCCTCCGGGCGAGGGCGCCGCTCATCCGGCCTTCTCCGCTTCTTCGAAGACCTCGGCCACGGACTCGCCGCGCACCTCTTCCTCCTGCTCCTGGGCGAGACGGGCATAGAGCCCGCCCGCGGCGATCAGCTCGCCGTGGGTCCCGCGCTCGACGAGCCGTCCCCCTTCGAGCACTACGATCAGGTCCGCATCGCGCACCGAGGAGACGCGCGAAGCCACCATCACGACCGTGCGCCCCGCAAAGACTTCCCCCAGCTCGGCCTGGATCGCCGCTTCCGTCTCTGCGTCCACCGCCGAGAGGGTGTCGTCGAGGATCAGGATCTTCGGATCGAGCGCCAACGCGCGCGCCAGCGCCGTCCGCTGCCGTTGTCCGCCCGAGAGCATCACCCCGCGCTCGCCGACGATCGTCTCGTAGCCGGCGGGCAATTCGGAGATGTCCTTGGCGAGCTGCGCCCGCTGGGCTGCGTCCCGAACCCGGGCCGGATCGTCCGTCTCGAGCCCGTAGGCGATGTTCTGGGCGAGCGTCATCGAGAACAGGAACGAATCCTGCGGAACCATCGCGATGTCGCGGCGCAACACGGACAGCCGGATCTGCTTGATGTCGACCCCGTCGATGAAGACCTGGCCGTCGTCGACCTCGTACAGCCGGGGGATCAGCGAAGCCAGAGACGACTTTCCCCCGCCCACCGGACCGACGACACCGAGGACCGTCCCCGCCGGGACGCGCAGCTGGATGTCGCGCAACGCCGCCCCGCGTTCGCTGCCCGGGTACTCGAACGTCAGGCCTCGGAACTCGATCTCACCCCGCAGCGCGGCGATCGGGTCCGGATCGGGCGAATCAGCGATCGTCGGTTCGGTCGAGAGGACTTCGTCGATCCGCTGCATCGCGGCCGTCCCGCGCTGCACCAACGCGAAGACCCAGCCCATGATGAACGTCGGGAAGGTGAGCTCGTAGATGTACATCGAGAACGCGAAGAACCGATCGATGGTCATCTCACCGCTGAGGATGTCCTGCCCCCCCACCCAGAAGACGATCGCCATCCCCAGCATCGGCAAGAGACCGGTGATCGCCGGCATCGCGCCGTTTACACGGACCACGCGCAGCCAGCGCTCGTAGAGCTCCTGGGCATGGTCAGCGAAGCGCCGGCGCGTCGCGTCCTCCATCGCGTAGGCCTTGACCACCGCGATGCCGGAAATCGTCTCCTGGAGCTGGTTCGAGATGTCCGCCAACCCGACCTGCACTTCGAGATTGGTCTGGTGCATCGCCCGACCAAAGGTCCGCGCGATCAGCACGAACAGCGGATACGGCAGCAACACCAGGATCGCGAGCTTCGGGTTCATCCAGAACATCGCGCCGAACGCCGCCGCGAACAGGATCGGCGTCTGCGCCACCGAGAGGAGCCCCGGGCCCAGCATCAGCCGGACGCTGGTCAGGTCATTCACGGCACGGCTCATCAGATCGCCGGTCCGCCACGCGTGAAAGAACGACTGCGGCTGCCTCTGCAGGGACGCGAACAGATCGTTGCGAAGCTGATACTCGATTTCGCGAGCGGCATTGAAGATTCGGACTCTCGAGACGAAACGGAGCACCGAACGGAAAACCACGACGGCCGCGAGCCAGGCACAACGCCGACCCACCTCGCTCGCCGGCAGGCCGTCGGCGATCGCCTTGACCGCCCAGCCGACCAACATGGGGACCGCGATGAAACCGGCGACGTAGCCGAGGGTCGTCAGCAGGCCGAGCGCGTACTCGCGTTGATTGCGCTTCACGTACTCGAAGAGCCGGCGGAACATCGCGCGGCGCGCAGTCGCGATCTCCTCCCGCGAGGCCGGGATCGGCGGCGCGCTCATCGGGCGTACCACCGGGCCACCGCATCCCGCGAGACCCCGAGTCGCCAGGCGGAAAGGGCTACCCAGTTCCGGAGCATCGTCCGGAGAACGCCGCCCGACAGATACCGCCGGGGCGAGGTCGCGACCGCCTCGGGTAAGATGCGGAGCTGTCCGCGCGCCCGCAGCGCCGCCACGAGGTCGAGATCTTCCATCATCGCCACCTGGGGCACGCCCCCCACCTCCGCGAGGCTCGCCCGACGCGCGAACAGCGCCTGGTCGCCGTAGGGGAGCTGCCAGAACCGGAGTCGCAGCCGGACGCCCCACGCGACGAACCGGAGCCGGGCCCGGATCCACGGGCTCGATGGCTGGGGCGGGGCCGCAAAGGCGAACGAGAATGCCCCACCGACGACCGCAGGCTCCGCGAGAGCGGCTCGAACCGCGTCGCTCCAGCCCGCGGGGAGCAGGGTGTCCGCGTGGAGCAGCACCACGGCCTCCGAGGCCGACGCCTCGACGCCCGCCTGGAGCTGCCGGGCCCTCCCAGGGCTCGAATCGATCACGCGCGCGCCTGCCTCCCTCGCCGCTTCCCATGTCCGGTCGCGACTGCCCCCGTCCACCACGAGGACGTCGACCCCGGGTGCGAGCGCACTCAGGATGGCGGGCCCGATGCGGTCAGCTTCGTCAAGCGCGGGTATCACGACCGCGATCTTCACCGAAACCGGAGGGTAGCACCGGTCCCTCTGGGACGGCAGCGCCGCGCTCTGCTATCCAACGTTTCGTGAGCCCGCGGTCCAAAGAGCCGGCCTCGAAGACCGCCCCTTCGTATGCCCGTGCGGGCGTCGATCTCGATCACGATGAGAACTTCATCGATGAGGTCAAAGAGATCGCGCGCACCACATTCCGACCCGAGGTTCTTTCCTCGATCGGGGGCTTCGCGGGGCTCTTCAAGGCTCCCGAACGTTACAAGGATCCGGTCTTCGTCGCGGGTGCGGACGGGGTCGGGACCAAGCTCCTGCTCGCGTCGCGATTGGGTCGCTACGACACCGTTGGGATCGACTGCGTCGCGATGGTCGTCAACGATCTGGTCGTCCAGGGGGCCGAGCCCCTCGTTTTCCTCGACTACGTGGCGATGGGCGAACTCGATGACGCAATCGCCGCGGAGGCGCTGCGTGGGATCGCCGAGGGTTGCCGACGCGCGGGCTGCGCCCTGCTCGGCGGCGAGACCGCGACGATGCCCGGGGTGTACCCGAAGGGCGACCTCGAGCTCGTCGGATTCGGCGTGGGAGTCGTCGAACGCGAGAAGGTGATCGACGGATCCACCATCGGGGTCGGCGACGTCATCATCGGACTCGCATCGAGTGGCTTGCACAGCAACGGGTACTCGCTCGTGCGTCGCATCCTCGACGAGGGCATTCGCGCCGGCCGCTTCGACCTGCGAGACGCCCCGCCCGAGCTCAACACCTCGATCGCAGGCGCGATCCTCGCCCCGACCAAGATCTACGTGAAGCCCGTCCTGAACCTGATCCGCGACTTCACCCTCCATGGCATCGTCCACGTGACCGGTGGCGGCTTCGACGGCAATCTGCCGCGAGTGCTGCCGCGCGGCGTGCGCGCCCGGCTCGACAGGTCCGCCTGGCCGCGACCCGGGATTTTCGGCTTCTTGCAGGATCAGGCCGAACTGGACGACGAAGAGATGCTGCGGGTCTTCAACTGCGGGATCGGCATGGTCCTGATCGTCGGCCGAGAGGACGCCCAGGACATCCGCGAGCGACTCGAGGGCATGGGAGAGCGCGCCTACGAAATCGGCGTGGTCGAGCGCAAGCAGGACGAGGACGAACCCACGCTGCTCTGGTCGGAGGGATCGGGGCGGTCCGGATGAGAGAGCTCAGCCTGGACGGACCCGATGGGCGACTGCGCGCGCGGCGCTGGGACGTCCTGGTGCTCGGCGGCGCGATTCCCGGCCTGGTCGCAGCCGTCCGCCTCGGCATGGCGGGCGCGCGCGTGCTGGTCGTCGAGGAGGACACGGCTGCGCGAGTTCCCGCGATGTTGCGCGACCCGTTCTTCCTCGCGGGAGGCGGCTCCGAGAGCGTCCTCCAACGCTGCCTGACTGCGCTCGGCGTCGCGCTGATCGATCGGCGCTCGATCGTGGACGCCGAGATCGCATTCCAGCTGCTCCTGCCGAACGCACGCGTCGATATCGGCCTACCTGCTCGCACCCAAGAAGAGTTGGTGGCCTGGGGGCTCGCAAAGCCCGAACTCGCCCGGGACGTGGTCTCCGGACTCGCGGACGCGGCCCGCGCAGAGGCGGAAGAGCTGCTGCGCGCGCCGATCGTTCGGCGCGGAGCCCGACGCGCGCCGCCGACCCCGGGTCCGACGCCGGCGAGCCGCCATCTCCGCGGCCTGCCCGCCGTCCTCCGACAGGCCGACGCCCCTCTCCGTGAGCTGCTCGACGCACAGGTACGCGCGCTGGCCAACGTGGGAATCGGCGAGCCCTCGCCCGAAGCTCGCGCCCGGCTGTTGGGCTCCGCCATGGCCGGCGGTGCCGTCTTCCCGCCCGAGCGCGAACTCCGGACGCTGCTGCGAAAACGGGTCGAGCAGCTCCACGGCGAGGTGCGCACCCTGGGCGCCCCGTTCGAGTTCGTCCAGATCGACGGCCACCCTGGGATCACGATGCGCCGCTCACGGGACGCTTGGATCGGCCGCGCGCTCGTCGTGAACGCGCCGCCCGGAATGGTCGCGAACGCGCTCGAGAGCTGGGAGTTCGGGGTGCCGGAGTGGCTGAGCCGGCGCACCCCGCAGCGCCGCCGGGCCGCCGTTCATCTGCGCGCCGTCCGCGACGTCCTCCCCGACGCGCTCGCAAGTCGCGCGCTGATCTTTCCCGAGGGCGAAACCGACGCCGTCGCGCTCTCGGTCCACCCCTCCGAGCGCCAGCGCTACGTGGATCTCGCTGCGCGGCAGACGGTCGACGCGAGCGCCGACCTCGCGGCAGCCCACGATCGAATCGAAGCCTCGGTTCGCGCGCTCCTGCCCTTCTCGGAGAAGAAGGTGGCGCGCGTATCGGACGCGGGCGCTCCGCTCTGGGACGACGAGTTCGCACTCGGCGAACTCGTCGATGGCGGCTGGCCCACAGAGGTCGAGATCCGCGCGAACCCCAGCCCGCTCGTCTATCACCTGCCCCGAGACGCCATGGGGGCCGTCGGAGCGGAGGGCGATCTGCTGCTCGGCTGGCATGCCGGCGACACGATCGCGGCCGCGCTCTCCTGACCCTAGCAGGGTGCTGAAGAACCCCTCCCGTCGCCCGACACTCGTCTTCGAGCCGATCTCGGCGTTGTGAAAGCTCGCTGTAGAGGCACTACAGCTTCACTTTCCCGCCTTGAGCTCGGCCCGAATCCGAGCGCCTGGCTCGGTCCGGGGTTCTTCAGCAACCTGCTAGCGGCTCGGACGGCCCGTTCGTGAGCGGACCCGCCCCGTCCGGTAGCCTCTGTCCGCATCGATCCGCTGCCCCAGGGAGGATCTCGTGAGCGATTCGGCCGCGTCCGGAGGGACCTTCCTCCGCTTGGTCCGCTACGTGCGGCCGTACGTGGCGCTACTCGTGGCGGCAATGGTCTGCGCGGGGGCCTATGCGGGCGCTCGTTACGTGCGTGCGTGGTTGCTCCAACCGCTGACCGACGAAGTGATTCTCCCGGGTCTGGCCGGCGGCGAGGGCACCCGTGGACTGCTGGACGGGCTCGACCTGCCCGGGATCTCCGCATCTGACTCCCCCGCGGAAACCGCAGAGCCGAGTGTGGACCCGGAGGCCCGCGAGGCCGAACTGCGGGATCGGATGGCCGACATCGGGGAGGGCTGGCAGAAGATCCTCTGGGCCTGCTTCGCGCTGATCGTCGTCCTGCCGCTCGCTCATTTCGGCCAGCTCTTCCTCGCGCAATACACGATGGGCCGCGTACTCGTCGACCTGCAACAGGACCTCTGCACGAAACTGCTCAGGCTTCCGCTCGCCTTCCATCAGGGAGCGACCCGCGGCGACACGCTTTCTCGAACGACCAACGACGCCACCCGCGCCCACACGGCGCTCAACCTGATCTTCGGCGATGTCCTGCAGTCGGCTCTGGCCCTCGTGGTGGGGATCGGCCTCCTGGCCTCCATCTCGTGGCAACTGACCCTTTCCCTCGCCGTCATCGGGCCGCTCGTCGCCGGCGTGATCGCGCTCTTCGGGCGCCGGATCCGCAAGGCGTCGAAGAAACGCCAGGAGAGCCTTGGCGGCGTCACGCAGCGGCTCGTACAGATCCTGGCCGGGATCAAGGTCATCCAGGCGTTCCGCGCGCAGACCGCCGAAGAGACGTCCTTCCAGCGCGAGAATCTGCGGTTCTTTCGGCGCAGCATGAAAGTGGTGAAGAACCGCGTCCTCGCACGCACGTTCGTCGAGGGCCTCAACAACACGGTCGGCGTCTTCGTGCTGCTCGCGGGCGTGCTCGCGGTGCTCAATCAGTATTGGGGTCTCACGCTCGGCTCGCTCTTCGCGTTCGCCGCGATCATGCAGACCACCTACCGGCCGATGAAGGAGCTCACGAAGGGGTGGACCCATCTGCAGGACAGCCTGCCCGCCGCTGAACGCTTCTTCGAGCTGCTCGACGCGCCGGAAGAAACCCCGGATGTCCTGAACGCGCTTCCGCTCACCGGTGTCGAGACCGGAATCCGCTACCGCGATGTCTCGTTCTCTTACGGACGCGAACCGGTCCTCCGCAACGTCTCCTTCGAAGCGAGCGCGGGCGAAACCCTGGCGATCGTCGGACCCACCGGCGCGGGCAAAACGACGGCCGTAGACCTGCTGCTGCGATTCTTCGACCCGGACTCGGGCGCGATCGAGATCGATGGCACCGACTTGCGCTCCCTCGAGCGCGACTCTCTCCGCGACCGCATCGCCGTCGTGACCCAGGAACCATTCCTGTTCGACGGAACGATCCGGGAGAACATTCGCTACGGGGCCCCCGACGCGAGCGATGCTGCGCTCGAGGCGGCGGCCCTCGCCGCTCACGTGAAGGAGTTCGCCGACGCATTGCCGGCCGGCTACGACACCGAAGTCGGCGACGCGGGCTCGCTTCTCTCGGGGGGCCAGCGACAACGCATCACGATCGCTCGCGCGATCCTCCGCAATCCCGCGATCCTCCTCCTCGACGAAGCCACGAGCGCTCTCGACACGCAGAGCGAGCGACTGGTCCAGGAGGCGATCGATTCACTGCTTGCGGGGCGCACTGCGCTGGTCATCGCTCATCGACTCTCCACCATCCGCGGCGCCGACCGGATCGTCGTTCTCGACGAGGGGCAGGTCGTCGCCGTGGGCAAGCACACCGAGCTGCTCGAGTCGAGTCCGCTGTACCGCGAGCTCGCGCAGCCGCAGGACACATAGCGCGCACTGAGAGCCCGCTCCCTCGTGAGCTACGCTCGGGTTTGGAGGCGCGCGTGACAGAGCAGGGACTCAGCATCGGGCGCCGCGCCTTCCTGGCCGGAATCGGCGGCGCGGCCGGACTCGCCGTCGTCCGGGGCTTCGGCTCGAACCCTCTCAGCGGAGCGCCTACGGGCGCCCATGGATACGAACTGGCGTTGCGTTCGTTCGCGCGCTCGCTCACCCCGGGCCAGCGCGACCTCATCGTGCTTCCGGCCGATCATCCGTCGCGCGAGGTCACCAACACGCTCACGTTCCTCGAGCGACCTCACCTCGGCACTCTGCTCTCCCCCGAGCAGCTCGCCTCGTTGTCCCAGCTCGTCGAAACCATGCTCTCGGGACGCGGACAGCGCGACTTCGCCGGCACGCTCGCGGTCGAGGGCAAACTCGAAGGCTCGACGCTGGCGATCTACGGTGAACCCGAAACCGGGACCGCCCAAGCCACGATCCTCGGAGGCCACGTCCACCTGCGGGGCGGAGCCGGCCCGAGCGGAGCGCCGCTCGGCGGAGGCGTCGCCTACGGCCACCAGATCGGCAACCACAAGTGGAAGGTCGCGGGAAATTCCTTCGCCTATCACGGGGACGCCGCGAACCGGTTGTTTCGCACCCTCCCCGCCGAGGCGCGAGAGCGCGCGATCGTCGCGCAGATGCCGCACGAGCTCGTCCTGCAGCTGCAGTCGAACGATGGCCGGTTCGACGGAATCTCGTTGCGGGACGTCGGCGAAGAGGCACACGAAGCCGCCGAGCGACTGGTCGACAACATTCTCGGCCTCTACCCGCCCGCCGCGCGAGAGGGCGCCCGCGCCGCGCTCGACTTCCACGGCGGTGTCGGCTCGCTTCACCTGTCCGTCCACGCAGACAAAGGGTTCTACGAGGACATGCAGCCCTGGAGCGCGCTCGACCCGCCGGAGCGTACGGGCCGCGGCGACCCGTACTGGCAGGTCTGGCGGCTGGAAGGTCCGGGGGCCGTGTTCCACTTCCGGGGCCATCCTCACGTTCATGCCTACGTCCATGTCGTCGGCGATCCAAAGGGAAGCCATGTCGGCGAGACGCTCGCCGTGTCTCCGGTCCTGCTCGAGGGCGAACCGCTCCGCGACCTACTCGAAGGCGCGCTGCGGGCGGCCACCGGCACCGTCCACGCGTGGATGCCACCGAGCGCACCCGGGCGGTTCTGTCCCGGGCCGATCACCACGGGCCTCGCGTGGTCTCTCGACCCCTATGCGAACGAGGTCGTCGTCGCCGAAGTGCCCGGCGAGCGCGCGGACAGCCCGGTGGCCGAACGCCTCGCCGCCAAGAGCGGCGGACATTTCGAGGCCGGTCGTCCCTTCCGGATCGCGACGACCGACTACGCGGTGCGGGAGGTGTTCCCGGACGCGGCTCTCGAACCTACCGGGCTGAAGCTGCGCGATGCGCTCGTTTCCCATCTTCGCGCGGGTGCACTCGAGGGCTAGGCGGGCTGCTGAAGAACCCCGGACGTCATGTCGCGCCGCGCACCACGGTGGTGAGAACCCAGGCGAACGCGACCGCGGTGGCCGACGCTCCGAGAATCCCGGCGAGTTCCACGCCTTCGAGCAGCCGAGGGCCCGCGCCGAGTTGGCGGCGCAATCGCGCCCGGTTCCACAGCAGCAGCACCGGCACGGCGAGCATCGTCGCTGCGACGTTGAACGGCAGCGCGTACCCCCCGACGAGCAGGCGCGGCACGGTGTCGAGGGCCACCACAGTCGCGGCCCCCGCCGCCAGACTCGCGGCGAGCCGTACGGCCGCGGAGCCACTCGGGGCCAGGCCCGTCACCGCGCGCGGGACGAAACTCCCGACGAACGCGAGGGGTCCTGCGGCGCCGATGGCGAGTCCGGTGACCAGCCACCCGACGCCCCCGAGCGTCGCATTCGAGCCCGAACGAGTTCGGGCCACCCCGTACGCGCCCGCGACGACCACGGCCGCGGCCAGCAGGGCCGCGCTCGGCAACGCCGCACGCGAGAGATCACCCAGCAGCCAGCGAACCGCCGGCCGCACGAAGTCCAGGCGCGCGCCGACATAGCTCCCGGCGACGGCGGCCCCGCCGACGATCGCGGCGAGCACCAGACCGACGCCGAGGTTGCTCCAACGACTGCCGCGATCGAGTCCTCGCGCGACCGCCCCACCCGCCGCAGCTCCCGCGGTCGCCGCCAGACAGAACACCGCTGCGAGCACCGGCACCGAGACATCCGGAAGCCACGACACCGCCACGAAGCCGCCGACCGCCGCGCCCGTGGCGGCCGAAACGATCTCGAGCTCTGCCAGCGGGCGCCCCTTTCCCCGGCGGCGGAGGCTCGCACCCAGCGCGAGTCCAGCCCCGGCCGCCGCGCCGAGCAGGGTGCGCGCACCGTTCGCCTGCAAGAGCAACTGCGGATCGCTCCCGAAATCGATGCGAAAGGATGCCATCACACACGCGCCGAGAACCGCTGCCGACGCCAACCAGATTGCCGCGATCACGGATGCAGTGTACCCGCTGGGCGCGTCCTGACTTCCTTTGGGGTCCTGAGTTCCTTCGGGGTTCCGACTTCCCTCAGGGTCCGGAGTTCCCACTGGGTTCGGACTTCCCTCAGTCGGTGAGCGGACGAATCGTCAGCGGGAGACACTTCACGCCCAGGTCTCGTTCGAGGCGAGCCGACAGTTCGTCCCGAGCGTCCGCGTCCCCCGCGACGATCTGGGCGCAGCCATCTCCCTGGCTCCCGACGCCCTTGCCTCCGTGCGCGCACTCTCGCACCGCAGGATGGCGCAGCACGTCGTGAAGCCGGGGAGCTCGCAGCTCGTCGCAAGCGGGCGCAACCTGGCGATCGAAGAGCTCCTGGGCTTCTCGCATCAGCCCACCGAGGGCCTCCGCGGCTCCTGTCTCCACCGCCTCGCGGGCGCGCCGGAGCAGTGACTCGTTGAGGGGACCGAGTGCCTCGCGCACGCCCGCCGCGACCGCCCCGGGCGTGTCCGGAAAACATCCGTTCAGCTCCCGAAGGATCCGGACCGTGTCCTTCGCCGAGCAGAGATCTACCACCAACAAGTGCAGCGATCCCTGCGGCCGCAGTACCTCCACGTCGAGATCCTCACCCGAGAACCTCAGAAACGTCGGGCGTTGCCCGTAGGCACAAATCTGATCCATACGGCCGCACTCAGAGCCGGTCCGCCGTTCGCCCGCGTAGGCGACCTCGACCTCCTCTCGCTCCGTCAGCCCGAGGTCGTAGACCCGCGAGTACGCGCGGGCTACGAGGACACAGATCGCCGCGGACGAAGAGAGCCCTTTGCCGACCGGGAGATCCGTCCGCGTCTCGAGTGCGAGCCCGGCGACCGGGTAGCGGTCCATCATCTCGACCGCCGCACCGGCGGCGTATGCGAAGAACCCACCCTTCCGGGCCGCCTCCCCGAGCATCGCCGGGGCGGCGGGCAGGCGCGCTTCGACCGCGGGGCCTCCCGCGAGGTTCGACGTGATTTCGAACGTCTCGGAGCGGGTCTCGGCGACCGCATGGATCCCCTGATCGGTTCCCATCACGAGGCAATACCCGGGCGGCTGATCCGGCAAGACGTCCCGGTAGCCCCCGGCCCAATCGGAGTGTTCTCCGAACAGACAGAGCCTCCCCGGCACGAACAATCGTGTCACCGCTCCAGCACTTCGCGATACAGCGCGTCCACCGACTCCGCGAACCGCGCCGGCACGAACTCGCGCTCGGCCCGAGCGCGCGCCGCCGTTCCCCACTTGCGGCGGCGGTCTTTGTCACGAAGCAAGCGCAGCCATGCAGCCGCCAGCGCCTCCGGGGTCTCATCGACGAGGAGCCCCGTCTCGCCGTCTCGCACGATCTCGGGCAGCGCGCCGCGCCTCGACGTCACGGCCGGAATTCCGCACGCGGCGGCCTCCAACAACGCCCGGCAGGTGCCGTCGCTTCCTGGCACGAGGAACGTGAAGAGATCGATGCTTCGCAAGACCCCGGCGTAGTCGGGGCCGCGCCAGCCTGCGAAGACGACTCGATCGGCGATGCCGAGTTCGCGTGCGGGTCCCTCGGCCAGCTCCGCTCGCTTCGTGCCCCGCCCGACTACGAGCAGGCGCGCGCGCGGCTCGGCCTCAAAGAGTCTTGCCGCCGCGGCGAGCAGCAGATCGAAACGCCGGTGCGGCTGGATCCGAGCGACGATCCCAACGACCCACGCGTCTTCCGGAAGACCGAGTGCATCGCGTGCGGTCTCGGCGTCCGCGTCGGGCCGGAACCGCTCGAGATCGACGGCGCCAAAACAGCCCGTCACCGGCCGCCCGCCGCGCAGCGGCGTCGCAGCAGCGGCCGCGCCGGGAGAAACACAGACGAGCCCATCACAGCCAGGGCCGAAGAGCCAGCGCGTTCCGGGGTCCCGGCCGGGCGGCTCGGCGCGGCGCCAACTCCGCACGATCGCGGGCCCACCCGCGCGCCGCCGAAAGCCTCGCGCCCGCAGCGCCAGGACATGATCGCGCGTGTGCCAACAATGGACGACGTCGTAGCCGCCCTCGCGGAACAGTCCGGCCAATGTCCGCGCGGTGCGCAGATCGCCCGCGAGCCGGATTCCGCGCCCGGGTGCAAACTGCAGGCGCGGCGTCAGTCCGCGCTTCTCGGCCTCGATTGCGACTCCGCGCTCCTCGCCCGCAGGGGGGCGAGCACATGCGAGGTCGACGGTATGGCCGCGCTCGCGCAGGCCCAGCCCGAGCTGCACCATCGGTTCGGCGGGTCCGGTCCACTTCCAGTCGCCCGTGAGCTGGAGGACCTTCAATCGCGACCTGGTTTTCCGGACGCGCGGCCCTCACCCGTCCCGAGACGCTCGGACTCCCAGAGCTTGGCGTACTTGAGAAAGACGTGGAACGCAGTCGCAGCGGCGATGATGAATCCGGGCACGCCGTCGCGGAACCCCTGCTTCAGCAAGTAGGCGCGCAGGAATCGAAGCGGCGGCCGAAAGACCAGGTCGCCCACAACCCGTACAGGCCGACCTGCAGCGCGATACCCGACGGCCTGGATCCGGCTGAAATCCTGGATCCGATCGACCTGGTCCGCAAGGTCGCGATAGCTGTAGTGCTCGAGTTCCCCGGCGAGTCGCCGCACGGGCCCCGTCACCTCGACCCTGCCGTGCGGGTTCTCGCCTTCCCAACGTCCGGCCGAGCGCCGAAAGAGCCGCAGCTGCCAGTCCGGATAGAACTCGCCGTGACGAATCCAGCGCCCGAGGTGCCAGGTGATCCGATTCAGCTCGAACCCGACCCCGTCGGGATCGCCTTGTTCGAGCGCCCCGCGAACTTGCTCGGCGAGCTCGGGCGTAACGGCCTCATCCGCATCGAGCGAAAGCACCCAGTCGCCCGTCGTGAGCGCCAGCGCAACGTTCTTCTGCTCGACGTTGCCCTCGTAGCGGTGCAACTCGACGCGCGCGCCGGCCTCGCGCGCCAGCTTCTCTGTCGCATCCATACTCCGGTCGTCGACGACGACGACGATCTCGTCTGCGAACGCGATGGACGCGAGGCAACGCGAGAGGTCGCGCTCCTCGTTGCAGGCAATGATGCAGGCCGAGAGCCGCGGAGTGGTCACGCTCGAACGCGTTCGACCGAGAGGATCCCCTTGATCCGCTCGATCTCCTTCATCACGGCAGCCAGGCTGCGCACATCCTTCACCCACAGGTCGTAGCTCTGCGTCGCGGTGCGATCGCTATGAGTCGCCACCTGCGCACCGCTAATGTCGATCCCCGAAGCGGCGATCGTCTTCGTGACCTTCGCAAGCAGGCCCGGCTCGTCTCGCGAGGTGACCTTCACGCGGATCTGCCGCGCCACTTCGGATTCCGTATCCCAATCGACGTCGATACGACGCTCCGTGTCCATCTGAAAGACGACACGGCAGTCCTTCTGATGCACCGTCACGCCGCGACCCCGCGTGACGAAGCCGACCACGTCATCCCCCGGCAGCGGTGAGCAGCACTTTCCGAACCGGACGAGCACATCTCCCTGCCCGTCGACGCGAATGCCACTTCCCGCCGGACGTTCGCGACGCCGAAACATGTCGCGCAGCTTCCGCGGCTTCGCTTCCGGCTCCTCCGGGACCTTCCAGTCGGGTCGCAGCGCGCGCACGACGTCCGGGGCGGCGATGCGGCCGTAGCCGACGGCGGCGATCAAATCCTCCACGCCCCCGCGCGCTTGCTGCTGCGCCACCTCGTCGAGTTCATTCCCCTCGAGCAGGCGCGCAAGCGAAAAACCCGCCCGGCGCAGCTCGCGCTCGAGGATCCCGCGACCCAGCTCGCGACTCCGGGCATTTTCGGCCGTCCGCACGTCGTGGCGGATCCGCGCGCGCGCCTTGCCCGAAACGACGAAATCCAGCCAGTCCTTGTTGGGCTTCTGGTTCTGGTTGGTCAGGATCTCGACCGTGTCGCCGTCGTGGAGCACGTGTCGCAGCGACACCATCTTGCCGTTCACCTTGGCGCCCGAACACTGCCCGCCGACTTCGCTGTGGATGGCGTACGCATAGTCGACGGGCGTGGCGCCCTTCGGCAGGTTGAGCACGTCGCCATTGGGCGTGAACACGAACACCGCATCCGGAAAAAGGTCGACCTTCAGCGTGTCGAGGAACTCGTGCGGGTCCTCGACCTCCTGGTGTCGTTCGAGCAGCTCGCGCAGCCACTCGAATCGCTCCTCGTCGGTATCGCGCGAGGTCTCCCCGCGCTCCTTGTAGCGCCAGTGCGCAGCGATTCCGTACTCGGCCGCGCGATGCATCTCGACCGTGCGGATCTGCACTTCCATCCGCTCGCCGTACGGGCCGATCACTGTGGTGTGCAGCGACTGGTAGCCGTTCGGCTTGGCCAACGCGACGTGATCCTTGAACCGGCCGGGAACCGGCGCCCAGGTCGAATGCACGATGCCGAGCGCGTGGTAGCAGGTGTCCGTCCCCCCTTCGAGGATCACACGGAAGGCGATCGCGTCGTAGATCTCGTCGAGACTGAGGCCCTGGTCGTCCATCTTCCGATAGATCGACGCCAACTCCTTCGACCGTCCCGTCACCTCGGCGGAGATCCCAGCAGACGCGAGCTTCGAGGAGATCGCACCGATCACCTCCTCCACGTATTGCTGGCGCTGCTTGCCGCTGCCGCGCAGCTTCTTTTCGAGGTCGCGCGCACTCTCGGGCTTCTGGGCCCGGAACGAGAGGTCGAGCAGCTCACGCCTCAGCCAGTCGATGCCGAGCCGATGCGCGAGCGGCACGTAGATGTCGAGCGTTTCCTGAGAGGTGCGCTGGCGACCCTCATCGGAGACGAATTCGAGCGTGCGCATGTTGTGCAGACGATCGGCCAGTTTGATGAGCAGGATCCGGATGTCCCGCGACATCGCGACCAGCATCTTCCTGAAGTTGTCGGCCTGGCGGACCTTCGCCGACCGATACTCGAGCTTCGAGAGTTTGGTCAGACCGTCGACGAGAAAAGCGACGTCACTTCCGAAGAGACGCTCGAGCTCTTCGACGGTCGCGAGCGTGTCCTCGACCGTGTCGTGCAGAAGCCCCGCGGCGATCGTGACCTCGTCGAGCCGCATCTCGGCGAGGATTCCGGCGACTTCGAGCGGATGGACGAGATACGGTTCGCCGGAAAGTCGCTCCTGGCCTTCGTGGACCTTCGCCGAGAAGACGTACGCCCGCTGCAGGAGCGCCAGCTCGCACTCCGGGTCGTACTCGAGGATCCGATCGGCGATGTCGTTGTAGCGAAGCACGGCGCAATTCGATCGTTAATTCGGGGTCTTGCGAGACTAGCGGACCGGCCTCAGGCCGGGAAGCGGCCGCCGAGACGGGCGCGTACGGCCTCTCGGCCGTGCTCCGCGCGCGCTGCGTCCGCCGTGCCGTCTCGCTCCGCTTGGACGATCTCCCGCACGGCTGCCACACAGCGCTCGAGATCGTCGTTCACGACCACGTAGTCGAAGTCGACCACCGCGGGCAGTTCTCGCCGCATGAACTCCACCCGGCGCTCGATCGCCGCCGGGTCGTCCTGGCCGCGGGCCCGCAGTCGCTTCTCGGCCTCGGCGGGCGTCGGCGGCAGCAAGAATACGAAGCGGGCATCGGCCCGCCTCTCGCGGATCTGCGCGGCACCCTGGACCTCGATTTCGAGCAGCAGATCGAGACCCTTCGCCAGGGGCCCGTCGATCGCCTCCCAGCTCGTTCCATATCGGAAACCGGCGTACTCGGCGTGCTCGATGAAGGCGCCGTCACGGACGAGCCCTTCGAACTGCGCGGACGTGACGAAGTGGTACTGCTCGCCATCCTCCTCGCTGGGCCTCGGCGCACGCGTCGTATGAGAGACCGATAGCCGCAACCTCGGGTCCCGCTCGACCAACATGCGGCACACGGTCGTCTTCCCGGTTCCGGACGGTGCAGCGACGACGAAGGGGATGCCCGCAGTCATCCTGCGCTCCCGGTGCCGCCCTCGTCCTCCTGCGACAAACGCGAATGGATGGTCTCCGGATTGATCGCTGACAAAATGACGTGATCACTGTCCGTCACGAGGATCGAACGGGTCCGCCGCCCCTGGGTGGCATCGACCAGCTTGCCGCGGGCCCCGGCGTCTTCGCGCAAGCGCCGCATCGGCGAGGATTGCGGCGACACGACCGCGATGACGCGACCCGCGGCCACGAGGTTCCCATACCCGATGTTCAGCATGCGGAGCGGAGAGGAAACTGCTGCCGGCGACGCTCCCCGCTTACTCGACATTCTGGACCTGCTCGCGCACGCGCTCGAGCTCGGTCTTGAGCTCGACGACCGCATGCGAGATCGGTGCATCGCTTCCCTTCGAACCGATCGTGTTCGCCTCGCGGCCCATCTCCTGCAGGAGAAAGTCGAGCTTCCGACCCACGGCCGTCCCGGCCTCGGCCTCATCGAGCACGCCCCGGAACTGGTCGACATGGCTGCGCAGTCGAACGAGCTCTTCAGTGACGTCGAGGCGGTCGGCCGCGTGCACGATCTCCTGGTGCAGCCGTCCCTCGTCGACGACCCCGGTCTCTCGCGCCAGCTGCTCAGTGCGCTTCTTGAGACGGTTCCGCACCGCCACGAGCACGGTGTCCGCACGCGCCTCGACGTCCGTCAGCAGCGCTTCGATCGACGCCAGACGGCCGCGCAGGTCGCGCTCGAGCGCCTCCCCCTCGGCACGTCGCATGACGAGGACCCCTTCCGCCGCTTCTTCTGCAGCGGCGAGGAGCGCCGGCTCCAGGATCTCGGGCACGAGTTCGGGCTCGACAGTCCGAGCCACACCCGGCAGGGCGAGCAGCGCCCCGACGTCCAGACCGCCTTCGAGCCCATGTTCGCTCGCGAGCGTACGAGCGGCTTCGATATATCTCGCCGCCGCAGCGAGATCGACCTCGGGCTGAGCGGCGGGCGCGTGGCCGCCGGTCGCCTGCAGTGACACGTCGACCTTTCCTCGCGCGAATCGAACGGCCAGTGCCGCCCGCAAGGTCGCCTCGGAAGCGGCCAGCGCCCGGGGCAAACGCACGTGGACGTCGAGGTGCCGATGGTTGACCGAACGAAGCTCCAGCTGAAAACGGTGAGGCTCCACCGCAAACTCGACCCGCCCGAACCCGGTCATGCTGAGGATCATCGGCGGCGCACCGCGTCGAGCGCCGCAGGCAGCAACTGGCGAATCTCTTCCGGTGTGGCCGAAGCGGTACCGAGCTTCGCGACGACGACGGCCGCCGCGGCATTCGCGACGATCGCCGCTTCGAGCAGCGAAGCTCCCGCGAGTCGTGCCAGGGCGAGCGCCGCGATGCAGGTATCCCCAGCGCCCTGACGGTCGAAGACCTCGCTGCGGGCCACCGGAGCATCGATGCCTTCCGGGACTTCGTCGTCGAAGACACTCATCCCTTGCGCGTCCCGTGTCACCACGACCGACGCGCCATCGAGCTTCCGGCGCAGCTTGACGACGGCGGCGCCGAGTTCCTCCCGATTCCGCACGCGCAGTCCGGTGAGGGCTTCGACTTCGCGCACATTGGGCTTCACCATCTGGGCCCCGCGATAGGCCCCGAGGTGGGACTTCGGATCCACTGCGACATCGATCCCGGCCGCGCGAAACTTCCGCATCCAGCGCCGCGCACTCGCGGGCACGAGCACGCCCTTGCCGTAGTCCTCGAGCACGACTCCGTGAGAGCGCTGCATCGCTTCGTGAATCCAAGCATCGAGCTGGCGAAACGCGACCGGAGGCGCCGGCTCGTCGGTCTCATGGTCCACACGCAGGATCTGTTGCGACTGCGCCTCGACGCGTGTCTTTCGCGTCGTCGGCCGCCCCTCCACGCGGATCAGCCCGCCCGGATCGGCCCCGAGTTCCTTCATCAGATCGACCAGTCGATCTCCGGCCACGTCGTCTCCGATGACACCGCCGAGAAAACACTCCGCGCCCATTGCGACGACGTTCCGCACCACGTTGGCCGCTCCGCCGAGGGCGGTGGACTGACGCTTCACCGAGACCACCGGCACCGGAGCTTCTGGGTTCACCCGCTCGACGTCTCCCCAGAGGTACTCGTCGAGCATCGCATCGCCGACGACGAGCAACCGGAGCTGCGAGAAGCCGTCGACGATTCGCTCGAGACGTCGCAGCGAGAGCCCGGGGCGACGAGCCATCAGCGAGTCAGGCCCCGCTCCGCCAGCTCCCGCGCAGCCTCGTCGACCCGATCGTCGGCCTCCTGCGTTCGCAGCCAGCCGAGGAGGTCGCGCATGCCCTCTTCGAGGGTGACCTGAGGGGCAAACCCGAGCTCCTTCTCCGCCCGTGCGACGTCGGCATAGCAGTGGCGAATGTCGCCGGCGCGAAAACTCCCGACGATCTCGGGCGGGTCGGGAAAGTCGAGCTGGCTGGCGAGGGTCTCCGCGACCTCGAGAATGCTCGTCCGCCGCCCGGTTCCGACGTTGTAGACGCGGCCGTCGGATTCGTCACTCGTCAGCGCCAGAAGGTTTGCGCGCACGATGTCCGACACGTGAACGAAGTCCCGGCTCTGCTCACCATCCTCGAAGAGGAGCGGACGCTTTCGATTCAGGAGCCGCGACGAGAAGATCGCGATCACGCCTGTGTACGGATTATTGAGCGACTGCCGCGGTCCGTAGATATTGAAGTACCGCAGCGCCGTGGTCGGGATTCCGTAGCCCGCGCCGACCGCGAGAAACAACTCTTCGTGGTCTCGCTTCGTGACCGCATACACCGAGGTCGGCAGGAGCGGCTTCTCCTCCGGTGTCGGAATCGGCTCCAGTGCAGCCCCCGCACCTCCGGCGAAGTCGAACTCTCGCGCCGCGAGCTGAGACTCGGGGCGCAGCGCCGGATGGAGAATCGCACCGCTCCCGGGATCCCGATACGCCCCCTCTCCGTAAATCGACATCGAAGAGGCCACGACGAGCTTCTGAATCCGGTCGCGGTGATCGAGAATTCCTTCGAGGAGAACCGCGGCACCGAGGCTGTTGACGGAAACATAGTGCTCGATCTGATACATCGACTGGCCCACACCGACGGCCGCCGCCTGGTGGTAGACCGCCTCGACCCCTTCGAGCGCGCGGCCCACCGCCTTGCGGTCGCGCACGTCTCCGACCTGAAGCTCCGCCTCGGAGGAGAGGTGATCGGGGCGCCGCTGTTCCGGCCCGTGCACTTGCGGATCGAGGTTGTCGAGCACCCGAACCTCGTGACCCTCTGCGAGCAGGCCATCGACCAGATGGGAGCCGACGAAACCGGCGCCTCCCGTCACCAGGATCTTCATGTTCCTCCCCCGTCCGTCTTCTGGCTGTCGGCTTTCCTGCCGCGATTCACCTTCCGCAGGCCCTCGTCCGCCGGTTGGCCGCGGAGATGCCAGCTCAGCACCCGCAGATCCTGCCGCCACCGATCCCGCTGGCGCGCGGAGAACGGCGCCAGCAGCAATCCGAGTACAGCGTACAGCGTTCCCTTGAAGATGCGGAGTGCCTGGATCGCGAGCGCGGCACCAGGCCCCCGATTCTTGCGGAAGAAATGGTAGAGCGAGCGGTGGTACTCGATCCTCGTCTCCGCAGGGACCTTCTTCTTGGTGCTGGCACCGAAAATGTGGATCACGTGAGCGTCCGGAATGTGCACGATCCCCCACCCTGCCCGCGAGATCCCGAAGCACCAGTCGGTCTCTTCCAGAAAGAAGAAGTAGTCCTCGGGCATGAGGCCCACCTCGTCGAGCACTTCGCGCCGAACGAACAAGCAAGCGCCCAGCACGGCCTCGACCGGAATCGGCAGCGGGTGGTCGTACCGCTTGGACGGGAACTGCGCCGGAAGCAACTTCTCGAGCAGCCCTTTCGGAATGATCTCCGTCGCGAAGCTCGGGTAGTTGTGAATGCAGTTCTGTTTCGAGAGATCGGGGTTCAGCAGCTGCGGCCCGACCACACCGACCTCGGGATGCTCGTCGAGATACCGGACACAGCGCTCGAGTGCGTCGGGCAAGACAACCGTATCGCTGTTGAGCAGGACCGAATGACGACCCTTGGCGCGACGCAGACCGACGTTGTTTCCGGAGGCGAAACCGATGTTCTCGGGCAGTGCGATCACTTCGGCCCAGGGAAAGCGCTGCTGCACCGCCTCGACGGAACCGTCCGCCGAACCGTTGTCGACGACCAGGGTCTCGATCTCGAGCCGTCCCGCATCCGTCCGCGAACGCATTTCGCGGTCGATCGACTCGAGCGCGTCGAGCAGGACGTCCCGTGCATTCCAGGTCACGATCACGATCGAAAGATCCGTCACGCGGCAGCTCCTGTCGGCCCGAGAGCCGGGAGTGTCGCCGCCAACACGCGATCTGGCGAGATCTGCGTCATGCAGCGGTGGTCGATTGGGCACTCTCGCGCGTAACAGGGACGGCATGGCACGTCGGCCGTCAGCACCTGCACTCCCTGGAGGTTGAGGCCAGTCTTTTCGAGCGCGGTGGGACCCATCGTCACCACGCACGGTACTCCGAATGCGACCGCGACGTGCCGCGCACCGGCATCGTTGCAGACCATCACGCGGGCGCCCTGTACAGCCGCCTTGAGGGCTCCGAGGCTGAGCTTGCCGGTCAGGTCCACGACCGGCGTACGCATCCAGCGCCGCACCTCCCGGGTGAGTCCCACCTCCGACGGCGTCCCGATCAACACCACCGTCACCCCGCGCTCGGACAGCGCGTCTCCGACTCGAGCGAAGTTCTCGGGGGGCCAAATCTTGGACGGCCCGAACGAAGCACCCGGGGCGAGCACTGCGTACGGTCCCTGCGGCGCCCCGCCGGCCGACTCGAAAGCCGCCGCGGCTTCGGCCCTGTCTTCGTCCATCACCGGCAGTTCCAGCTGAAGCCCCTGGCGGGCGCAGCCGAGCGCCTCGACCAGACCGAGCACATGCAGTTCGCGCGGCAGCATAGGCCCCCCGCGCCCGCCCTCGGTTCCCTTCGGGAGGGGCACCGCTCGATGCAACAGCAGACTTCTCCCGTTGCGGGCGTACCCGACGATGTGGCGGACCCCGGCGACCCGCATCGAAAGAGCGGAAGAGAAGGAATCGGGGAGACAGACGCCGAGATCGAAGGCGCGGCTCCGTCCGAGTGCGCGAGCCTCGGCGATCGGCGCCCAGCCGCGACCTGCATGCGCGCGCAACGGAACGATCTCATCGAACCACGAAGCTCCACGCACGAGCGGCACCTGGCTCTCGCGCAAGTGCAGGGTGATGCGGGCTTCTGGAAAGCCGGCACGCAATGCCCGAAAGCCCGGGGTCGCCATGATGACGTCCCCCGTCCAATTCGGGCCCCGGACGAGGATTTCCCGAGGGTTTTCCATGGGGTCGAAGGCCGCGGGCGGGGATTTCATCCCCGGGACCCAGCGGATGGAGGCGTACCCTAACGCCCCCCCGCAAGGAGCGCACGCGATGCCCGTAACACCATTTCGGGGTGAATTAGACCCATACAAGTGGCCGCCGAGCAGCCACGGCGACACGGGTTGCAGCCGATCTGTACGCGCACGGTGCGCGACGGCACCGCGCTCCACGGAGTGTTCTCGATCGGATCGGTCGGCCCGAGCAACTGCACCACCGGGGTGCCAACCAGTGACGCGACATGCATCGGGCCGGTGTCGCTCCCGACATAGAGCGCGCAGCGGGCGAACAGCGCTGCGAGGTCTCCGAGACTCGGCGTCGCGGGCGCGAGTGAAGCGGCCCCCCCCGACGCCTCGACGATGGCCTCGGCGAACTCCCGCTCCGCACGAGCTGGGCCGACCGTCACCACCGAGGGTCGCCCGTCTGCGGCACTCAACCCGCGCGCGAGGGCTGCGTAGCCCTCGACCGACCAGCGCTTGTGCGGCGTGCTGTCACTCGTGCCGGGGTGGATCGCCACCGGGCTCGGCGCGGTGCCGAGGCTCCCTTCAGCCCGCGCCTCCGCCGGTGCCGGAATCACCAGCGGGCGTGGAGAGGAGGCCTGCGTGACGCCCAGAAAGCGCACCAGAGCGTCGTTGCGGGCGAACCGGCTCATCCGCCTCGGGTGGAGCTGCGCACGATGTTGCGCGAACCACCACCCGAGCTCACGGCCGAAAGGCCGGGCATAGGCGACTCGTACCGGAGCACCGGACAGGGCGGCGAGCACCCCACTCTTCAGAATGGAATGAAAATCGAGAACGAGGTCGAACCTGCGCCGCTTCAATTCGCGCCGAAATGCCCAAGAGAGAGAGGCGACTCGGTCGAGGCGGCCGATTCGAAGCGCCGACCCCAGTTCCTCTCGGGGAAATTGAATCACCTCGTCGAGCCAGGACTGACTCTCGAGGACACTGGCGGAACCCTTCTCGACCAGCCACGCAAGGTGCGATCCGGGATACGCCGCGCGCAGCGCCGAGACGGCGGGCAGAGTCCGCACCACGTCGCCGACGGCGCCGAGGCGGACCACGAGGATACGGTCCGCCTCCGGCGGAGACGACAACGGATTGATACAGCGACCGATGACCCACCTCAAAAGAACCGACCTGAGCCCGCCGACCCACCGGAAGATACGGGAGTGTGCTGAACGACCCACCTCGCAGGGACGGAAGCGGGCCGGTAGGATACTCGTCCATGCGGATCCCGCGCATCCTGAGCGTCTACATCGCACGCGAAACCGCCGGCTACGCGCTGCTGGGGCTGCTCGGCGTGGGCTCGATCCTGCTGACGCAGAACCTCCTGCGACAGCTCGAGAACTTTGCGTCCGCCGGACTCCAGGGGGGCGACGTCCTCGAGATCGTGGTCGCCCTCCTCGCGATGCTCTCGGCGTACGCGGTGCCGGTCGCATTCCTCTTCGGCGTCCTCGTCGCGATGGGCCGGATCTCCTCGGACTCCGAACTCACGGCGATGCGCGCTTTGGGCGTGAGCCTCGCGCAGCTGTCGATTCCATTCCTGGTGCTCGCCGTCCTCGTTTCTGGCCTCACCGCGTGGCTCCTCGCCGACGTGGAGCCCAACGCGCGCACCCGACTTCGCGAGATCGCCGCCGGCATCGCAGCGCGAGGCGCGCTGATCGAACCCGGCACCTTCCGTCGGCTCGACCGCACCGGCGAACGCCTGCTGTTCGTCGACGACCGCGACGAGACGGACACCCTCCGCGGAGTGCTGATCTCGGACCAGTCCCAGGGAGGGAATCCGTTCACGGTCGTCGCAGAGCGTGGTCGCTTTAACATCGACGACGACGGCGAGCGAGCACACCTCTTGCTCGAGGCCGGCGACATCCACTTCGAGCCGACCACTGCCGACGATACGGCGCATCGCCGCATCGCGTTCGCGACCTTCGACTACGCATTCGACGTCGCGGGGGTATTCGGAGCCGGCCCGTGCAACGTTCGCCCGCCCGAAATGTCCACCCCGCGGATCCGGACGGTGCTCGAACATTTCCGCACTCACGGCGGCAAGCCGCCCGACTGCGTGCGCGTGAAGACCGCAGAGCGCTACGAAATCCAATACCACCGACGCCTCGCCCTCCCGGTCGCGCCGATCTTGTTCGCGTTGCTCGGGATTTCACTCGGCATGCAACGGTCCCGCGGAGCTCGGTCGTGGGGCATGCTGCTCTGTATCGGGCTCGTCTTCTCGTATTACGCGCTCCTCTCCTTCGGAACGTTCCTCGCCGAAGAGGGGACCGTGCCCGCTTCGATCGGCCTCTGGCTGCCCAATCTCATCTTCGGGGCCACGGCCGTGCCCCTCCTCTACCGCGCTCGACGCGCCGAGCTCTAGCCCGGCTCGATGCCGGCGCTCCCGCCGGGATTCGAACGCGCATCCCGCGGCGGATGTGTCCTGATCGCCGACGCCGCACTCCTCCCCGATGCGGAGGTGCTGCTCGACCCGGCCGCCTTCGAAGCCGCATTCGAGGAGCCCTCAGGTGAAGGCCGCGCGGCGACGGCGCTCGTCGATCTCGGCCCCGGCCGCGCTCGGATCTGGCTTCGGCGCCTGCTCCACGGGGGTGCGCTCGGCCCGATCTTCGGCCGGTCCTACTTCGGCATGCGCCGCCCGCTTGCCGAGGTCGAAGTCAACGCGCGGCTCCTCGCCGCGGGTGCCCCGGTCCCGCGTCCGGCCCTCGCCTGGGGCCAGCGGAGAATCGGCCCGATCTTTTCTTGCGCGGTCGGAACCTACTTCGAGGAGGACACCCGGGACGTCCTCGCATTTCTGCTCGACGTCCCAGACGAGAAGCACATTCTCGCGGCGGCGGGAGCCCTCGGGCGTGCCGTTCGGATCTTTCACGACGCCGGGGGACGCCACCCCGACCTCCACCTGAAGAACCTGCTGCTCCGCGAACGCGAGAGCGGCTACGAAGCGATCGTCATCGACCTCGATCGAGCCCGCATCGGCATCGACGCGACGCCCGACGAGCGGATGAACCAGATCGTGCGGCTCTTTCGCTCACTCTTGAAGCGAAACGTCCTGCGGACGGTGGGCGCCCGCGGCTGTGCACGATTCCTGAGCGCCTACTGCGAAGATGACCGACGACTGCGCCGGGCCATGTGGCGGCACGTCGACCGGGAGCTGCGCCTCGTGGCGATCCACCGACTGCGCTACTCGAACTCACCGAGCTGAACCCACTCGGCTCGAGGCTCCCCCGATCGCGAGTTCGGCTTCGAGCCAATCGAGGAAGGCTTCGCCTCCGGCGACCCGCAGGCCGCTCCCGAGAACCCACAACTCGGTCTTCGAGAGCCACGCTTCGTCGAGCTTCACCGCATCTTTTTCCGTCGTCACCCAGATGTCGTGGGTCGCTCCGAGCGATCTCAGATCGGCCGCGCGATAGCGATGATGGTCGGGATAGGTGCGCTCGGCCACGACTCTCGCACCCAGACTCTCGAGGGTCCTGCGAAACGAGGCCGGCCTCGCGATCCCGCATAGCATGCCCACATCCCGACCCTGAAGCTCGCGGGGCGGCCGAGCCGGACCGCCCCCGAGCGCACGCAGCGATCGGGGCGACCGCACCGCCGCCACCTGCTCGATCGCCGGCGCGACGCGAGCCAGACGCTCTACGTCTTGGGCGGGCAACGGGCCGTCCACCGTCACGAGCGCCTGCGCCCGCGACAGCGTCTCCAGCGGCTCGCGCAACGGGCCCCGCGGCAAGACGCGCGCGTTGCCGAGGCCAGCGGTGCCATCGAGCGCGATCACGTCGACGTCGCGCGCGAGCCGGTGGTGGTGAAAACCGTCGTCGAGCACGATGATCTCGGCGCCGAACGCGACGATCGCACGCTGGCCGACCGCATCCCGCCTCGCCCCGACGAGCACCGGCACGCCCGGCGCATGAGCCGCCAACAGGAGCGGCTCGTCGCCCGCCTCCGCGGCCGGGCACAAGATCGCGCGGCCGTCGCTGACCACCACGACCGGGGCGCGACCCGTTCGCCCGTATCCGCGGCTCGCCAACACGACGCGTCTACCGCGGCGGTGGAGCTCGCTCGCGAGCCACGCCGCGAGAGGCGTCTTCGCCGACCCTCCCACTGTGGGGCTCCCGACGCTGACGACGCGACAGGGGAGCCGAGCCGCGCGCAGCCAGCCGCGTTCGTACGCCGCTCGGTGAGCCCGCGTGACGAGCCCGTAGAGCCGCCCGAGCACGGAGACCGGCAACAGGCCGGCTCGCTGCGCGAAGGACTCGTCGCGGCTGTCGAACCAAGACGGCCGCCACACTAGGAGCGCTCCTCGGCGGCGCGGGAAGGTTCTCCTGCCAACGAGGCGCAGACGAGTTCGACCGAACGCTCCGTCGCTCCGCGATGCGCGTCGAGCACGCGCGCCCCCGCCTGCCCCCGGGCCGCGGCGGTTTCAGGATCGGCGAGGTCGGCGAGGACCCCGGCCGCAAGTTCCGCGGCGGTCTCCACTCTCGTCGCAGCTCCGGCTTCGATCAACATCCGAGCCGCTTCACGCGCGTTCTCGGTATGGGGGCCAAAGAAGACCGGACGCTCCGCGAAGGCGGGTTCGAGCACGTTGTGCCCCCCTCGCGGCACGAGCGAACCCCCGATGAAGACCGCGGAGGCGTGGCCGTACAACGCCGCCAGCTCTCCGAGCGAGTCGAGGATGAGCACCTCACCCGGGGCCAACGGCCCCCCGGCTCCGCTCGATCGGAGGCGCACCACGCGCCCTGCAGCGCGCGCCACCGCCTCGGCCGCTCCGAATCGCTCCGGGTGACGTGGCGCCAACACGAGCGCGAGTTCACGGCCCGCCGCTTCCGCGCGCTCGAGGACTTCGAGGAGGACCTCCTCCTCCCCCGCATGCGTGCTCCCTCCCACCAACAGAGGAACATCGCTCAACCATCGGCTGAGAGATTCCGCGAGCGCGCCCGGAACCGGCGGCGGCTCGAGTTTGAGATCCCCGGTGACCTCGAGACGGCTCTCGGGCACACCGAGTTCGGCAAACCGCTCGGCGTCCTGCTGCGATCGGGCACCCACCCGGTCGAGTCGGCGAAGCCACGGTTTCAACACCGGCGCCGCGCGCTGATAGCGAGGGAAGCTCCGGTCGGAGATCCGGCCCGACACGATGACGATCGGGATTCCCGCTGCGCCCGCACCCCAGATTCGAACCGGCCAGAGTTCGGTCTCGACGAGCACCAACGCGGAGGGTCCGAATCGGCGCTGAGCTCGTTGCACGCACCACGGATGTTCGAGAGGTGCGAGGCCGCAGGGGACATCGGAGCGAGCGCGCCGGACCGTGTCACGACCCGTCGCCGTCATCGTCGTGACTGCGACGTCATGTCCGCGGCGCTCGAGACCGGCGAGGAGCCCGAGCGACGCAGTCGCTTCGCCCACCGAAGCGGCATGGACCCAGATGGATCCTGGCCGCGCCGGAGGTCCCGCCCCGAGGCGCTCGCGCAACCCCGGTCGCCAAGCCGGCCGCACCGCCAGTCCAACCGCGAGCGCCGGTAGCACCGCGAGGGCGCCCGCCGCCGCAAGTGCGTGACCGAGCGGACCCACTAGTGTCCTGTCTCAGAAGTTGGGCTGCATTCGGACGCGCCTGCGGGCCGCTCAGGGTGCCTGCGCATCCGAGTCGAATAGAACGCCGAACTTCTGAGACAGGACACTAGCGACGAGCGTCCAGCATCGAGATCGCGATCTCGGCGGCGCGCCGGCTCGCTCCGCCGCCCCCCATTCGTTCGCGCACGTCGGCAAGACGCTCGCGCTGAGCGTTTCCGCACTCGCTCGTCAGCAGCACTTCCAGCGCGCCGGCCACCCGGTCGGGTTGCGCGGCTTCCTGGATGAATTCCGGCACGACCGGCGCGCCCGCGATCAAGTTCACCATCGTCAGGGACGGCACCTTGATCACCCGTCGACCGATCGCCGCCGTCAGCGGATTGGCGCGCGCAGCGACGACCATCGGCGTGCCCAGCAGCGCGATCTCCACCGTCACCGTTCCCGGCTTCGTCAGCGCGACGTCTGCCGCCGAGATCACGTCGTACGTACGATCCTCATGGAGCGTGAGCCCGAGTTCGGCCGCGTCCGGGAGCGCAGCCAGCGCTGCTTCGACATCGGCGCGCGAAATACTCGGTGCGATCGCGAGCGCAAATCGGGAGTTCGGGACCCTCGCGCGCAACTCTCGAGCGCTCTGAATCTGCAGCGGCAACGAATCACGAATCTCGTTGCGCCGACTTCCCGGCAGCAGCGCCACCAACGGAGCCTCTCCGCCGTGGCCGAACTCGCTGCGAAGCGCGTCCCGGTCTGCGGGCGGGCGCGCCGCAAACCGCTCCACGAGCGGGTGCCCGACGAACTCCACCGGCAGCCCCGTGCCCGCATAGACGTCGACCTCGAACGGAAAGATCACGGCCATCCGGTCGACGCGGCGCGCGATCTTCTTGATCCGGTAGCGGCGCCACGCCCAGACCTGCGGGCTCACGTAGTAGAGAATCGGAATCCCGAGCCGCCGGACCCGGAGCGAGAACGGCATATTGAAGTCGGGCGCGTCGACGAGGATCACCAGATCCGGGCGGCTCTCCCGCAGCGCGCGCCCGAGCCGACTCCAGGCGCTCACGACCGTCCGGGCGTCCCGCAACACTTCCACCAGGCCGCCGATTGCAATTTCGCGTTGGTGCACGGCGAGTTCGACGCCCGCCTTCTCCATCGCCGCGCCGCCGAGCCCGAGGAACCTGGCCTCCGGCGCGCGTTCGCGCAGTGCTTCTGTGAGCGCTGCCGTGTGCAGCTCACCGGAGGCATCCCCGGCCGAGAGAAAGATCGTGGTCACTGCAGGGGTTCCGCGTAGCGCGCGGCCAGGCGCTCAGTCACGAGCCGGCGGATCCGTGTCGCCGGGCAGCCGGAGAGGCGGCATGGCATCGATCACCCGCAAGGCCGTCTGCAGTGCAGCCAGGGCATCGTTTCCGGCACCGGCCGGCACCTCTCGGGTCCGCAGGGCGTCCAGGAAGAAGCTCAGCTGCACCTCGAGCGCATCATTGCGGTCGATCGCATGCTGCTGGAGATCGACCGCGCGCTCGGCCCCTTTCCCCGCACCGGTACGTCGCGCGATCGTCACGTTGCGCTCCAGGAAGTCGAGCGAGAAGTAGCCGTCCGGCTGGAAGAATCGGACCTTCCGGACGGGAGTCACCGAAACGCGACTTGCGGTGAAGTTGGCGACACAACCCCCGGGAAAATGCAGCCTGGCGTTCGCGATGTCGACTTCGTCCGTCAGCACCGGCACACCGATGGCATCGATCTGGGTGGGCTCTTCGCCGAGGATTCGCTGGACGATGTCGAGATCGTGGATCATCAGATCGCGCACGACGTCGACGTCCGTCGCGCGCGCGGGGAACGGCCCGAGCCGATGTGCTTCGAAAAAGCGAGGTGAAGTCACCAGCGACTCGACGGTTCGCATCGCAGGATTGAACCACTCGAGGTGTCCGACCTGGAGAACTCGCCCGGCGGCGGACGCTGCATCCAGCAACTTGCGAGCCTGCGAAAGCGACGCGGTGATCGGCTTTTCGACGAGCACGTCGAGCCCGTTCAGCAATACCTGCTCGACGACCTCGAAGTGATAGACCGTTGGCACCGCAACGATCGCGGCGTCGGCCGAGTCGAGCAGCGCCCGAAAATCCTTCTCGACGCGCACCCCCGCCGGAACGGCTGCCGCAGCCCGGTCGGCCTCGAGATCGGCGACGCCAGTGAACACGACCCTGCCCTGTTCGGCGAACGCTGCGACCTTCCCGGCGTGAAGGGCGCCCATGTGACCGGCCCCGATGACGATCAACCGCGGCACACTCACGTGATCCCCCTCCCCAGCTCGATCGGCAGGAAAGCGGTCACGATCGCGCCATCCCGAAGACCGAGATTGCCGCCTCCGCGGCCGCCTGCTCGAGGTCGGCTCGATCGAGCAGCAGCACGTGGCCCGCCTCGACCGCCAATCCGCTCGCCCCGCCGCGCGCGAGGGTTTCGATCGTGTCGCGGCCGATCGCGGGCACGTCGAAGCGCAGGTCCTGGTCGGGCTTCGCCACCTTCACCACCAGAGCGCCGCCCCGTCCGAGAGCACAACCGCGACGGATCGTTTCGTCGGTCCCCTCGATCGCCTCCAGCGCCAGCACAGCGCGACTCTCGACCACGACTGTCTGGCCCACGTCGACGCGTCCGAGTGCCTTGGCGATGGGCCAGGCGAACGACGCGTCCGCGAGCTGGTCGGAGGACGGGCGCGGCCCCGCGATCGGACCCTCCGGAGCCCAGAGTTCAGGCGCCAGCTCGGCCTGCCCGAGCAGTTCGAACCCCTCCTCAGCGAGCGCGTCCGCGAAGATTCCAAGGATCGAATCGTCGCTCCGATCGGCGAGCGAACCCAAGAGCTCGAGTGCACGAGCGTCCGGCTGCAGACGATCCGCGTTCTGGTAGAGAAAGGTCTTGGGCACCTTCCCGGCCATCACCACCTGCTTTACGCCGGCGTCGTGCAGAAGCCCGAACAGGTGTGCGAGCTGCCCGAGCGGCACTTCGCAGAAGGTCTCGGTCTCGGCGTCGAGTCCCGGCTCCACGAGCCCTGCCAGGCCGAACGCGAACAGTCGATGACCACGTCCCGCGGCCAGGCGCGCGAGTTCGTGGGGAAATCGACCGCAGCCGGCGATGAGCCCGACGGGGGCGGACAAGTGACTACCGGACGAAGCCGCGCTCGGAACTCTCGAGAAAGCCGAGCAGGCGAGCGACTTCGGCCGAGTCGCCGCACTCGGCGCGAGCGCGTACGAGCGCCTCTTCGAGCCTGAGCTTGGAGTGAAAGACGAGATGATACGCGTGTTTGATCGCGCGGCGGACATCGGCGTCGAACCCCCGCCTCTTCATCCCGATCGAGTTCAGGCCGGAGAGGCTCGCTCGGTTCCCCGACACGAGCGCGAAAGGCGGAACGTCTTGCGAGACGGCGGACATCGCCGCCACCATCGCCGACTCGCCAATTCGGGCGAACTGATGCACACCGCAAAGGCCCCCGATCCGCGCGTGATCCTCGATCCTCACGTGGCCGGCGACCGCGCACAGGCTGGCGATAATCACATCGGATCCGATCTGACTGTCGTGACCGACATGGACCCCGTTCATGACCAGGTTCTGATCCCCGAGCCGGGTAGTGCCGCCGCCCTTCTCCGTCCCGAGGTGAATCACCGCGTGCTCGCGAATCTGGTTCTCTCGACCCATCACGAGCTGAGTGTTCTCCCCGGAGAAGCTGAGATCCTGCGGCTCTTCGCCGACGACCGCGAACGGGAAGATCCTCGATCGCTCGCCGATCGTGCTGCGACCCGTCACGTGAGCATGCGCGCGAAGCTCGACGCCTGCGGCGAGTTCGACCTCGGGGCCGACGAAGGCGTGGGCTCCGACGCGGACGTCGCCTGCGAGCTTCGCGCCGTTCTCGACGACCGCGCTGGGATGGATCTCAGGCAAGCCGGCTTCAGCTCTTCTTGTTGAAGCGTTCGATCACCTTGTCTGTGATGTCGAGCGCCTCGCGGGTGTAGAGGAGTCCAGGTGTGCCCCGATTGAGGATCATCGTGAATCCCTCGTCTTTTCCGATCGCCTCGACGATCGAACGGAGCTTGGTCACGAGCGGCGCTTCCAGTCGACCCTGATCGATCTTGAGCTGCCCCTGCAGTTCTTTGATCTTGTTGTCGATCTTGTTCTGGAGTTCGAGCAGGTCGGCCTGCTTGGCAAAGAGTGCCTCGTCGGAGAGGACATAGCGCTTGCCCTTCATCTCCTCCTGGAGCTCTTTGTACCGCTCGACCAACGGCTGAACCTCCGAGTCCGCCTCTCGCTGCTTGCGCGAAAGCTCCTCGCGGGCTGCCTTGCCCTCGTCTGTGGCGTTGAGCGCTTGCTCGATGTCGACGATGCCGACCTTGACACCCTCGTCCTGGGCGCCGGTCCCAAGCAGCAGGACGATCGCTGCGAGCAACACGAACGGCACCAGCATCTTGTAATTGCGAGTCATGATCTCTCCTGAGTGACCCCCGGGAGTCCCGGGGCGAGGGGCCGGCGCCTAGAGTGTTGAGCCGCCGACCGAGAATTCAAAAACGGTGCTGTCCTCGATCTCGAGCCTGTCGAGGGGAAATCCGATGAAGCCCTGCAGCGGACCGAACGGCGAGAACCAGAGCAGGCCCGCTCCTGCGCCCCAGCGATATTGGCCAACGTCGAAAATGTGGTTGTTCTCGTCGAAAGCGTTGCCGAAGTCGAGGAACACGATTCCCACCAGCCCGAGTTGCTCGGAGACCGGGAAACGGTACTCCAGCGTACCCGAGATGAAGCTGTTGCCCCCGATCACGTCCGTCTCGTCGAGGTCGTCGAAATCGTCGATCGCGGAGTCGGTGAGCTTGTTGCAGTCTCCGTCTCCGTCGCCCTGATTGCCGAGCGAAGTGAACGAACCGGCGCTGTCATCGCAGAACGAGTCGATGGCGCCGCCCGAGAAGCCGATGGAGCGACCCACGGGCGTGAACAGAGCACCGGTGCCGATGAGCCCGGTCCGTCGCAGCTGGGCGCGGCGCGGGCCGACCGTCCGCGCTTCGAACCCGCGGAGCTGGAAGTTGCCGAGACCGCCGAGGAAGTAACGCTCGGTGAGCGGCAGCTCGAGGTCGACATCGATGTTGTCGAGCGGCTGCACTTCGCTTCCAGCAGCCGTCGACGGCGTCGGAATCGAGAACGACCAATCCGAGATCGTGTTGAACGGCACCGTGTAGCCGGCGCGCAGGCCAAACACGATCGTCGATTCGTCGCGGAAGGGGAACCAGGAGGGCAGCCAACCGGGCGGTCGCGTGAACCAGATCGCCCGGCCTTCCATGCGCAAGAACGTCGAGAACCCACCGAGGCCAGCGAACTCGAAGTTTCCCCCGTAGACGTGACCATCGGTCGGGGCGACGCGATCGTTCCTCGTGTCGGACACGAAAGAGAGACCCGCGAGACTCGTCGTCTGGTTGTCGGACAGCAGCTCCCGGAACACCATCGCGGTTGCATTCTGGTTCGTGAGCCGCTCGATCTCATGGCTAGCGAAGCTGTACCGGACCTGGCCGTGGGCGGTGCCATCGAGATTCAGGTCGTGCCCGAACCCAAACTCGAAGCCGGTCTCTTCTTCCTTGAACTCGTTGAACTCGATCGATGTGCGAAACAGCGACGTCCGGAGACTCCAGGTCGAGCCGAGGAAATACGGGTTGTACAACGAGAAGAAAATCCGACTCGTCTCGGCGCCCCAATCGACGGACGCCTGGACTCCCCACCCACGCCCGAATAGATTCGACTGCGACACCGAGCCGCTCACGACGATGCTGTCCTGAGTCGAGTAGCCGGCGCCGAAGCTCAGGGAGCCCGTGGGCTTCTCGACAACCTGCACGTCGAGATCGAGCTGCTCTTCGTAGTCCGTCGATTCGACTTCGAACTCGACGGCTTCGAAGAATCCGAGCCGGTTGATCCGGTTTCGGCTTCGTTCGACGGAGCGCTGGGCGTAGAGCTCACCCTCGACCATCTGAACTTCGCGGCGAACGACGGGGTCGACGGTATTCCGGTTCCCGGTGATCTCGATTTCGCGAATGAAATGGAGATCGCCCTTCTCGACTGCGAACGACACGTCGACTGTGAGTTCGGCCTCATTCATCTTCGTCCGCGGAGCGACGCTCGCGTAGAAGAAGCCGCGGTCCGTGTAGAAGCGCTCGAGGTCCTCGACGTCCTCGGACAAGTGCGAGCGGTTGAAGACCTCGCCCGACTGGAGATTCACGCGTTCCCGCAGCGCATCGAGATCGATCGACTGATCGCCCTCGACATCGACCGAACCGACCTGAAATTGGCGCCCTTCCTCGACCGGAACGCGCACGACGAGTTCTTCGTCCCCATCGTCGTCTTCGACGACCCGAACGTTCGGCTCGCCCACGTCGACCTGGAGGAAGCCGTCGTTCATGTAGCGCTCGGTCACTTTCTGCAGATCCTGCAAGAACACCGGCTCCGAGTACGTTCCGCTGCTATCGAAATACTTGGTGACGATCGACCACCAGCGCCGCTTCTTGGTCTTCAGCCCCTGGATGAGATCCTCATCGCTGAAGTGCTCGTTCCCGACGAACTCGATCTCGGTCAGATCGAGCTTCGCGCCCTCTTCGACCTCGAAGTGGATCGAGACGGAGTCGCCCTGGAGTTCCTCGATCTCGTACGTGACCTGCGCGAGGTAGTATCCCTCGGCGCGATAGATCGCTCCGACCCGCTCGCGATTCTCGAATAGCAGCGGATAGTCGAGGGTGGAGCCTGTCGTGATCGTCAGACTGTCGCGAATCTTGTCGCCGTCGACGTTCTCGTTGCCGGCGATCGAGACCTGACGCACGACGGGGTTCTCGTCGACCTCGAAGGTGACGACACGACCGTCGATGCTCTCTTCCGAGAGCACCCGGACGTTGCGAAAGAATCCGAGCGCCTGAATCTCCCGCACGTCCCCGGCGACGAGCGCGGGATTGAACGGCTCGCCTTCCCGGGTCTCGAGGCGGGCCCGGATGGCATTCGCCTCAATTCGCTTGTTGCCCCGGATGACCACTTGATGGATCCGGTCGGTACTCGACTCGAGCGCAAGCTGCGGGATCAAACGCTCCTTCGGCACGAGGCGATAGATCACGACCACGCCCTCGGGCGTCCGCTCGGTCTCGACGTTTGCAGCCGCGATCCCAGGGAGATCGCGCAGCTCGCGGAGGTCGTCTCGGGCCAGTGCGCTCTGGTACGACACTCCCGGCTTCAAACGCAGCCGTTCCGCAACGCCCTCGAGGATCTCGCCGGAGGCGCCCTCGACTCGGACTTCGGCCACCTGGGCGCGCGGAGTTCCGGTCCCGAGCACCTCGAGCACGCGGTCGGCCAGCTCGTTCACGCGGTCGAGGAGTTCGTCGTCGTTCTGGGCCGTGAAGACCAGGGTTCGCGTCGGCTCTCGAGCGTCGATCGGCGTCACTTTGACGTCGAGGCTGTAGCGCCCCGCCAATTCGGTGAGGCTGCCCGCGACGACCCAGGCCGCACCGACGTCTCCCGCGAGTCGACGGACCGTCGTCTCGCTGCGTTCGCCCGCGACGGCGACCAGGCCCTCGCGCACTGCCTCTGACTCGACGACCTCGATGCGCCCACTCGACTCGAGACGAGTCACCAACAGCTCGGCGAGCGACGTCTCGAGATAGTCGATCGCCTTGGCGCTGTGCACCTCGAACGGAAGCACCGCGGTCACCACACGCGAGTCCGCGGACTGAGCCGCAGCCGACGCCGCGATCCACAGGAAGAGTACGAGCGGAAGGCTCCTCAACCCCGAGCACAGGATGGGGCGGCCGCTGCCGCGAGCGTGCACGAACTCCTGGCGAGTGATGTGGTCCCCTCCGCGAAGCGAGCGAAAAACTCCGAGTTCTCGAGCGGAGCGTGGCGCGCTCGCCCCACCGGCGCACCCGAGTCGCAGTCTACTGGGCAGCCGTCTTCGAGGCAAGGCCCCGAGAACACAGATTCCTCTTTGGGATCAGAGAGTTACGTCGGATCTCACGCATCGGGCGAAGAACTCTGCGAAGCCAGGTCGAGCTCCCGGAGACCGCCGTCTTCGAGAACCACCGCCCGGCCCAGCCTCACCGCCAATTCCCGGCTGTGCGTCACCACCACGAGCGCGGCGTTGCGACTCCTGTTGAGCTCTAGCAGGAGGTCAGCCACGCGATTGCCGGTCTCCGGGTCAAGGTTCCCCGTCGGCTCGTCGGCGAACACCAACGCGGGCGCTTCGACCAACGCGCGAGCCACCGCCACGCGCTGTCTCTCGCCGCCCGAGAGCTTCCCGACCGGATGCTCGAGCCTCTCAGCCAGACCCACTTCGACCAGGATTTCCGCGGCGCGCACCCGCACCGACTCCGGCGCTTCCGCGCGCAGCAACCCCGGCATCATCACGTTTTCGACCGCGGAGAACTCCGGAAGCAAGTGATGGAACTGGAACACGAAGCCCAGACTCCGGTTGCGCAATCGCGCGAGTGCCTCGGGATCGTGCCCGAAGAGGTCCTGGCCCTTGAACAGGACACGACCGGACGTCGGATGATCGAGCGTGCCGAGAACGTGGAGCAGCGTCGACTTGCCCACGCCCGACTGGCCCAGGATCGCCAGCCGCTCGCCTTCGCGAACCGTCAGGTTCAAATTGCGCAGCACGTGGATCGGACCGCGCGCGGTCTCGAACGACTTGGACAGGTTCTCGATCTCGAGGATCGGAGCGCTGGCGCCACTGGCCTCACTCATATCGGAGCGCCTCGGCGGGATCGAGCCGCGCTCCCGAGCGGCTCGGAATGAGCGTCGCTCCAAGCGCCAGCACCATCGCAAGCCACACGACGACCGCCACCTGGAGCGGGTCGATCTCCCAGGGCAGCGTCGAGAACTGATAGACCGCCGCCGGCAGCGTATCGATGCCGGTGATCATTTCGATCTGGTCCTGGACCCACGCGAGCTGCGTCGTGACGGCAATTCCCGCGATGACGCCGACGAACGTTCCCAGCAGACCGATCAGCGTGCCCTCGATCGCGAAAATGCGTTCGATCGCACTGTCGGTCGCCCCCATCGTCTTGAGAATCGCGATGTCGCTCGACTTCTCCATGATCATCATGATCAGCGTCACGACGATCGCAAAAGCGGCGACCACCATGATCATCGTGAGCAACACGAACATCATCACGCGTTCGGTTTTGAGTGCCTGGAAGAAGGCTGGAAAGAACTCCTTCCAATCGCGCGTGAAGTAGCCCCAGTCGAGCAGCCGCTCCACTTCGCGGGCGACCTGTTGGGACCGATAGAAGTCCGTCGTGCGAACCTCGATGCCGTGCACGACATCGCCACTGCGACGAAAATCCTGCGCGGCGGCGAGGTTCGTGTAGGTATAGACCTCGTCGTACTGAAAGAAGCTGGTCTGAAAGACGCCGGCCACGACGAATCGTTTCAGCCGCGGACCGGGCCCGAGCGGTGTCGGCGGCCCGCCGAATGGCGAGATCAACACCAGCGGATCCCCGGGACGGACCCCGAGATGACTCGCGAGCTGGCTTCCGACGATGATGCCCGGGTCGGTGTCGGTGTCGGCGCCGTCTTGCTCGGCACGCAGGATGTCGAGCGCCCCTTCCGAGCCCGGCCGAAGGTCCCCTTCGAGGTCGGTGACGGTAACGATGCGATCCGGGTCGATCCCTCGCAGCCGCACGGCCACGATCTCGCCGTGCTCCCCCCGGACCATCCCCTCCGCATCGACGTAGGGGGTCGCGCCGGTCACGCCCTCCACCTGGTCCACCTGCGCGAGCAGATCCCCGTAGTCCTCGATGGAGCCCATCCGGGCGTGCATCGTGAAGTGGGCGCGGTTCCCGATGATCTCTTCGCGCCAGGTCCGTTCGAAACCATTCATGACGGACAACACGGTGATGATCAGCCAGACGCCAGCGGCCACACCCGCCACACAGATGAGGGTGATGACCGAGATGAAGGTCTGGCGACGCTTCGCGAACAAGTAGCGAGTCGCCACGAACCACTCGGCCGTTCCGCGCATCCCGAGAAAACCCGCCGCGGCCAGTGGCACCAAGCCCAGCAGGACGAGCGCAGTAAAGGCCGCGAGCAACAGCGAGCCCACGCTCGCGACGTCGGCATTCGGCTCGGCGAGCAGCAGCGGGATGCCGATTCCGACTCCCAGCACGACTGCGAGCACTCGCGCGATCCGTTCTCCCTCGCCGGCTGTCCCGCCGCCACTCCGAGAGCGCCGCCAACGGATGCCCAAAGCGAACGCCAGCATCAGGAGAGCGGGAGCGACCGCGTAGCCCACGCGGTCGACGCCGCCGATCAACAGCGCGTAGCCGGCGGCAATCCAGACCGCCGCCGCCGCCGCGAGATGCGCGTCTTTGACGAACCGCAGCACGATCGCCACGACGCCGATTGCGAGGGCGATCGCCCCTCCCACCCCGAGCGCGGTCCCTCCCAGCGCCGCCCACCAGTCGCTCCAAGTCGCGGCCGCGAGTTCGGGACGCACCTCCTGCACGACGAGCGGCGCGAGCACGAAGGACCAGACCGTTGCGATCGCGATCACTGCGAGCGGCCGACGCTTTGCCCGCGCGAAGCGTTCGAGCACGACCACCGCAGAACACAGGAACATCAGCGTGAGCGCGCAGATCCCGAGGGCGAGGGCCACGATGAACGCGAGGGCGAACGTGCCCCCGGCCGCACTCAGCAGCTCGACGAACTGGACGGCGCCCAGAGTCATCCCGACTCGGGCCGCAGGTGCGGAAAGAGGATCACTTCGCGAATGTGGGAAGTGTCGGCCAACAACATCGCGAGGCGGTCGACTCCGAGACCGAACCCACCCGTCGGCGGCATGCCCGCCTCGAGCGCGGCGAGAAAGGCCTCGTCGACCGGTTGCGTTTCGTCGTCGCCGGCACTCGCCGCGACACTCTGCTCCTCGAAACGCGCGCGTTGGTCATCGGGATCGTTCAGCTCCGAGAACGCGTTCCCGAGTTCGAAGCCGGCCACGAAGACCTCGAAGCGTTCGACCACCCGGGGATCCTCCACGGATCGCTTCGCGAGCGGCGAGAGCGCAGCCGGGTGGTGGGTGACGAACGTCGGTTGCACCAGTTCGTGCTCCACATGGTCGCTGAAGAGCTCGTCGACCAGCTTGGCCCAGCTCGCCGCCTCGGGCACAGGATGTCCCGCTGCGGAGATCGCCTTGCGAAGCGACGCCAGATCGGGCGCCGCGAGCACATCGACGCCCGTCGCCTCCCGAATCGCGTCGTCCATCCGCACACGAAGCCAACTTCCGGCGAGGTCGATCTTCTGCTCCTGGTACACGAGTTCGAGCGTCCCGAGAACCGACTGTGCGGTTTCCTGCACCATCGCCTCGGTCAGACGCATCATGTCCTCGAAGTCCGCGTAGGCCTCGTAGCACTCGAGCATCGTGAACTCGGGGTTGTGCTTGCGCGAAACTCCTTCGTTCCGGAAGTCGTGGCCGATCTCGTACACCCGATCGAGTCCACCAATGACCAGGCGCTTCAGGTAGAGCTCGTCCGAGATCCGCAAGTAGAGCGACTGGTCATACGTTTCGTGATGGGTGCTGAACGGCCGCGCAGCGGCCCCCCCGTAGAGCGGCTGAAGGACCGGCGTCTCCACCTCGAGAAAGCCGCGCCCATCGAGAAAGCGCCGCAGTGCGCTCACCATCTTGCTGCGAAGGATCGCAACTTCTCGCGCGCGGGGATTGCCGAGGAGATCGAGATGCCGCTGCCGAAGTCGAGTCTCGACATCCACGAGGCCGTGCCACTTCTCGGGCAACGGGCGCAGGCTCTTCGCGAGGAGCGTCGCTTCCATCGCCGCCAGCGAGAGTTCGCCCTTTTTCGTCCGCCAGATTCGTCCCGCGACGCGAACGAAATCGCCGACATCGAGGCTGCGCAGGAACGCGAACGCCTCCGCGGAAGTCTCCCCTTTGCGCGCGGAGACCTGAAAACCTGCGCCGTCTTCGATCACGTCGAGGAACAGCAGCTTCCCGAACGACCGGACGGCGCGGACGCGACCGACCAGAGCCGCTTCCGGCGCGGCGGCATCGAGGGCTTCGGCGTCCTGGTCGTCGTAGCGCTCTCGCAGCTCCGAGATCGGAGTGCGGCTCCCGACTCGAGCCGGGAAGGGATCGATCCCCGCAGCGCGTGCCGCCTCCAGTCGTTCCCGGCGGACGTCCTGCTCACGCTCACTCACGATGCGACCTCCCCGGTCGTGTCTTCTGCTGATTTGCCCGAACGCGCCAGGAGCGTGGCTCGGATGAAACGATCGATGTCTCCGTCGAGCACGGCTTCCGCCTGACCCATCTCGACCCCCGTGCGATGGTCTTTCACGCGCTGAGCAGGATGCAGAGTATAGGAACGGATCTGGCTGCCGAAGCCGATCTCCTTCTGGCCTCCGCGCATCGCGGCCAGCTCCGCCTCGCGCTCGAGCCGCGCGTGTTCGTAGAGCCGGGCGCGCAACACTTTCAGCGCCTGGGCGCGATTCTTGTGCTGAGATCGCTCACTCTGACACTGCACGACGATGCCGGTCGGAATGTGGGTCATCCGCACGGCCGAGTCCGTCTTGTTGACGTGCTGACCGCCGGCTCCGCTGGCGCGGTAGGTGTCGACGCGGACATCCTTGTCTTCGATCTCGACCTCGATCGAGTCGTCGAGCTCGGGAAACACCGAGACACTCGCGAACGCAGTGTGGCGGCGCTTCTGCGAATCGAACGGCGAGATCCGAACGAGACGGTGCACGCCCTCCTCCACCTTGAGGTAGCCGAACGCGTAGTCGCCGGAGATCGTGAACGTCACACTGCGGAGGCCCGCTTCCTCGGATGGTTGTTCATCGAGAATTTCAGCCCCGAACTCGCGGCGCTCCGCCCAGCGGAGATACATTCGCATGAGCATCTCGGCCCAGTCGGCCGCATCCGTACCGCCCGCTCCCGCGTTGATCGAGACGATCGCGTTCGACGCGTCGTGCTCGCCGCCGAGCATGCGCTTGAGTTCGGCTTCGGCGACTTCGCCCTCGGCACCCGCGAGCCGCTCACTGGCCTCCGCGAGAGCGTCGGCGTCGTCGGCTTCGCGAGCCAACTCGAGCAGCACCTCCGCGTCCTCGACTCCCTCCGTCAGGCGGTCGACGAGCCTGAGCTCGCGGTCGACCACGCGCTTCCGCTTCAGCAGTTTTTCGGCGCGCTCCCGGTCGTCCCATAGGTCCGGCTGGCCGGCCTCTTCCTCGAGGCTTGCCGCGCGCTCTCGCAAGCCGGCCTCGTCAAAGCCGCCCCCGGAACTCGTCGAACCGAACGCGCAGCTTGCGCACCCGTTCCGCGAGCTCGGTCGCATCGAGGATTGCCGGGGTCTGTTCTTCACTCATCGCTGTCTCTCCTGCCCCGCTTGCGGCGTAGGGCCACGAGAGTGACGACTCCGGTGGCCAGCCAGCACGCGCCCGCGAACACATCGCCGTGGCGCACATAGAAGGTGGGTTCTGCGTCGGGCTTCGCGAGCCTCAAGTCGCCGACCAGGATGCGGCGTTCGAAGATCTCGGTCTGCTCTCTCACCTGCCCGCGCGCGTCGATCAAAGCCGAGATCCCCGTGTTGGCTGCCCGAGCCGTCCAAAGTCGACTCTCGGCCGCGCGCATCGCTGTCATCACCAGGAACTGATGGGGGGCTCCGGTTCTTCCGTACCAGGCGTCGTTGGTGATCGCGAGGAGCGCCTGGGCGCCATCCCCCGCGAAACGCCGCATGAGGTCCGGAAAGAGCAGTTCATAGCAGATGGGAACCCCGACGGCCGTGTCGGGTTCCCCCCTGAACCCGAGCGAAATCGCCCGGGGGCCCGCACCCTCCGTCACGTCCCCAGTCGACACTCCGGTCGCGAGCGCCTTGATGAAGCGGCCGAGAAAATCGCGCAGAGGCACGTACTCCCCGAACGGCACCAGGTGCGTCTTGTCGTAGCGCTCGCCCTGCGAGCCGTCCGCGGGCCACACGAACGCACTGTCGAAGTAGCGGACGATCCCGCGGGCTTCGCGGGCGACCGGGTCGTAGCCCTCGATCCCCACGGCGCCGACGACGAGCGTCGCGTCGACCTCTTCGGCGAGCCTCGCGAGGCGCGCGCGCAGACCGAGGTCAGCGTCGGGTGAGCCGGGCACCGCGGTCTCCGGCCAAACGATCCACTCGGCTCCGGCGTCGGCCGCCTCGCGCGACAGCGACTCATAGATCCCGAGTGTGCGCTCGGCCCAGTCGGGGCTCCACTTCACTCCCTGGCCGATGTTCCCCTGGAGGACCGCGACCCGCACCGTCGGGCCCTCGTCCGGCGGCGCGAGCGCCGACAGTGCGGCGCCCGACCCGTACAGCAGCAGAACGACTGCGAGCGCCTCGAGCGCCGCGCGCTTGCGGACACGCCAGACCGCGAGCGCAGCCCCGCCCGCCACCGCCGCGAACGACAGGCCGTAGACTCCCGTCACGGTCACGAGTCCAGGGAGCGCCGGGTCGGCGTGCAGCGCGTACCCGAGCGTGCCCCATGGAAAGCCCTCGAAGACGAACGACCGAAGGTGATCGACGACGACCCAGACAGCGGCGACCGCCAACGGGTGGGTCACACCGCGCCCGGCCAGCCACGCGCAGACCCACGCCCACGTCCCGGTGAAGGCGCCGACGATCGCCCCCATCAGCAACACGGCGACCACGCCGACCGCCGGCCACGCGTTTCCATAGGAAACGGTGACGACGTAGATCCAGTGCAGGACCCCGGCGTAGGCGAGCGTGCCCGTCGCCCCCCCGACCGCGAGCGCGGCTCTGGGGGTGAGCCCGCGCAGACCGAGCACGAAACACGCGGGCGCCAGGAACGCGCACGGGAAGCCGAGGTCGAGGACCCCGCCTGCCACCGGATGCGGGAAGGCCAGGAACGTCGTGACGGCCGCTGCCGCGAGCCACGGCCAGCGCAGACCCTCTCGCACGTCAGTCATCGCCGACGGCCAGCGCAGACCCTCTCGCACGTCAGTCATCGCCGACGGCCAGCGCAGACCCTCTCGCACGTCAGTCATCGCCGACAGCCCGCCAGACTCGGCGTTCTTCGGATCGCATCCTGCGCGCTTCGCCGGGTTCTTGATGGTCGTGGCCCAGCAGGTGCAACACACCGTGGATCAGCAGGCGAGCCACCTCGTCGTCGAGAGTCGCCCCGTATGCCCGCGCTTGCCGCTCGGCGACAGGAAGCGCGATCACGACATCCCCCAGCAGCGCTCCTCCGAAGTCGGCGTGCTCTCCCTCCTCGAGAGAGAAGGAGAGCACATCTGTCGGCCCTTCCCGGCCGCGCCACTCCTCGTTGAGCGCGGCAATCTCCGCATCGTCCGTCAGGCTCACCGAGAGTTCTCGTTCGGAGGAGTCGAGCGCGGCGAGGACGCGGCCTGCTCGGCGACGGAACAAGCGCCGATCGACGGTCGGCACCCCGCGCCGGCGGAGTGCCGGGGCGAGTCGGACGGTCATGTGCGCGTGGCGTCGTCGTCGAGCGCGTCTCGCTCCCGCGGAGCGCCGTACCGCTCGTACGCTCGAATGATCGACTGCACGAGCGGATGTCGCACGACGTCAGCCTCGGTGAAACGCATCTGACCGATCTCGTCGACGTTCTTCAGCACGCGGATTGCGTCGGCCAAGCCGCTCTTGCGCTCGCTGGGCAGGTCGACCTGCGTGATGTCCCCCGTGACGACCGCCTTCGAATCGAATCCGAGGCGCGTGAGAAACATCTTCATCTGCTCGGGCGTCGTGTTCTGTGCCTCATCGAGAATCACGAACGAATCGTTCAGCGTGCGACCCCTCATGAAGGCGAGAGGCGCGACTTCGATCACCCCGCGATCGATGAGCCGAGCCGCGCGATCGATCTCCATCATGTCGTGAAGCGCGTCGTAGAGAGGGCGCAGGTACGGGTTCACTTTCTCGGTCAGGGTGCCGGGCAGGAACCCGAGCTTCTCGCCCGCCTCGACCGCGGGGCGCGTGAGAATCACGCGCGACACTTCGTGGCGGTGCAGCGCCGCGAGCGCGCACGCCATCGCAAGGTACGTCTTGCCGGTTCCGGCCGGTCCGACCGAGAACACCAGATCGGTATCGCGGATCAGGTCTATGTAGCGGCGCTGATTGAGGTTCTTTGCAGCGATACGTCGCTTCGAGCTGCCCTCGAGGACATCCTCGTAGACTCGATCGAGTTGGACGTCCGGCGTCGTCGAGACCATCTGGACAGCCGCCCGCACGTCACGCGGGCCGAAGTCGTCGCCGCGGCGGACGAGCCCGTAGAGCTGTTCGAGGACCTTCCGCCCGGCCTGGACGTTGGCGGCCGCTCCGATCAGCCTCACCTCATTGCCACGCGCGCGAGCCGCGATGCCCAGCTCCTGCTCCACGATTCTCAAGGTGCGCTCACCGGCGCCATAGAGCGCGGCGGCAGTCTGGTTGTCGTCGAAGACGAGAGTCTGGCGGGTGCTGGCGTCTTCGGACAGAAGTCGAATCCCTCAGTGCTCGGGTGCGAGCACGATCAGCGCGCCGTCGCGGTGAGCCACATGGTAAGGAGCGCCTCGCGCAGGTGCCAACGAGTCGGCGGACACCCAGCCAGCCTCGGCCAGTGTGGCCAGATCCTGCGGCCAGCGACCCTGCGAGAACCGGTAGGCCTCCGCGGCGTTGAGAAGCCGCCGCACCTCAAAGGACGCCCTCGCAGCGTCATCGATTCGGATTGCGAGCGACGGGGCCGAAGCCGGCGCGGAAGCTCCGAACCGGATCGCCCCCACGACGAGGAGCAGGGCCAGAAACGGTGCCCAGGTCAGCAACTGCGCCCGGCCGCGGCGCGCCGCACTGCCGAGCGGGAAGCGTTTGGGCCGGAACCGGGCAGCCGCATCCGCCGCCAGCGGCTCGATCACCCCCGCGCGCCTCATTGCGGACAGGATTCGGGCCCCCTCGAACGAGCCGAGTCGGGACAGATCGATCACCCGGCGCGCTGCGAGGCGGCCGTCGATGAGCAGGAACATCCGTTCCGAGCGCGCCAGTTCGGCGCTCCCGCGGCCGGCCGACGCTTCACGGTAGGCCTCGAAGCGTCCGACCCGCTGATAGATCGTCTCTGCGCGCGTCGCGGTGGGCTCGAGCGTGCGCCACTCGTCGACCATCCGCAGTCCGTCCATCAGGATCTGCTCGGCCGGGAGCAGCCGGGCTCCAGGCCTCGGTTCCTGAACCGAGAGCGCCTCGAAGTGGAACGAGCCCTGGCTCCAACGCAACAGCCGAAAAATCGTCTCGCTGGCCACGAGGTCTTCCGCCTCATCGATCTGGTCCGCGTGCAGGTCAGCGCGATGTACCAGCAATCGGCGGAACGGGTCCGTGCCGGCTTCCGCCTCGCGCTCGATCGCGACCAGACGCTCCGCGGTGAGCAGGCCGATCCGAACGAGCATGTCACCGAGCGCTGCATTCTCGTGCGGGCCCGCGGTTCTTGCCGAAGCCACCGAGCCTTCGAGAAACGCGACCTCGAGCCGGTCGGAGTCGCCATCGACGACCAGGACCCCAGTCTTTCGTTGCTGGCCGATCAGCTGGAACACTTCGCCGATCCCGAAGTCCCGAAGATTTCCGCGGAGCGCTACGGACACGGATCGCTCGCCTCCTCGATCATGTGAGACAGCACCGTGAAGACTCCGAAACCGAGGAGTCCCAGGAAGGTGCCGAAGCCGAACGTCAGTCCACCGAGCACACGCGCTGCAAACACATCCGGAACGACGCCCGCGCGAGCGCCGAAGCAGACGAGCGCGGCAACCGCTGCCGCGATCGCCAGAAACCCGAGCAGCGGTCGACCCTTCTGAAGCGCACAGGCCCCCGGAACGATCGCGGCGATCCCCGACCGCACTCGATCGAGACGGCGCTGGCGGACCCTCCGGGCTTCCAGGCGCGCCATTCGGGCGGTGGGATCGGTCGAGCCTTCGCGGCGGGTCACGGAGTCATTGCCTCCGGGCCGACGCGCCCGCACCGCGCGCCCGAACCACACACCGGACGCGACGGACAACCCCAGACCGAGTACGGCTCCGAAGAAGCTCGCCCCCGCGAAACCGGGCGCATACCGCGCACGAACTTCCGGTACGACCCGCGACCCGGCTCGCGCCGCCCGCGCCCGAACGGAGACCGGCGGCACCGGGAGGTCGACGATCCCGACCCCCTCGTACGATGCGACCAGCGAAATCAACGATCGCACGGCTTCCGGATCGAACGTCTGCGCCTCGGCCAATGCGAGATCCTGCTCGTCGAGGCGAATCGCCCCGCCGTAGATCTGCGAGAGATTGAAGAGAAGGAGCGGTGTCGGACTCACCAGCGCGGCCCGCTCATAGAGCGCGGCGGCCGCCTCGGTTTCTCCGACTGCGAGCCGGGCGTTCGCCGCGTTGGCGAGCAGCTCCGGAGCCGTCGTCTCGGAGCCTTCTTCGTTCACGAGCAGCTCCCGGAACAGGGCGTCGGCCCTCCGGATCTCACCGGAACGTTTGGCATGCACCGCAAGGGCGCGCGCCGCCAGCCGGTCGGACGACGCCGCAAACTCGAGCCGTGCGAGATCGAGCGGATTCGCCAGTGTGCGCTCGGCGTGATGAACGGATGCCGCGACGGGTGCGTCCAAAAAGACCGAAGCCTCGGCGTCCCGCCAGGCGGCGAGCGGATGCAGCGCGAGTACGACTGCGGCCAGCGCCGTCGTAGAAACGAGAATCTGCTCGAGTCTTCCCCACGCCATCGCGAGGGCTCCGCACGCAACGGCGATTCCGAAGAGCCCCTCCCCGAGAGCGGCCGGGAGCAGCAGCAGAGCGGCGAGGCCGGCGGCCGCGGAGACTGCGGGCATCTGCCAGCGCTCGGCGACCCAGCGCACCGCGCGCGGCGCGACGGTGCCCGCGGCCACGAACAAGAACAAGAACCCGCAGCCCAGCAGGCCGCGCGTCAGCGCGTCGGCTGCGGTCGCTCGCATCCAGACGGAGGCTTCGAGATTTCCGGGCAGGCTCCGAAAACCGGCTCGCAAACTGGCAAGCGCGCCCCAGGGATCACGATCGTCGATCAGCCGGGACAGTGCGAGCGCAGCATGCGCGTCGGGGAGGCCCGGCGCCAACAAGACCGCAGCGGTCGTGCGCTCGGGGCGATCCCCGAGAGATTCGTCCTGCAGCAGTGCTCGGGCGGCCACATCGACGTCGAGGATCCCCAGCGCGAGGCTGGCATCTCGCAGCCGGTCTACGCGCTTTTCGAGGCCCAGACCCCGATCTTCCCAAGCCCGCCGAAGCTTCTCGGCGGGTGCGACGGCCCCGAAGACAGACCGCTTCAGAGCGGGCGCAACCTCACTGGGCACACCCCCCGAGGGGATCAACTCGGCCGGATCCGCCGCCAGCATCTCGTCCGGGCCCGGCGGCAGCACTTCCGAAGTCATCGACCGGGGCAGCAGCAACGCCCAGGCGAGCGCCAGCGCCAAACCGAGCCCTCGGCCCCAACCCCTGCACGCCACGCAACACTCCCTCCGGGCACGGCACCTGCCCAGGTGGCGTATCGGTTGCCCTCGAGAGGGGCTTGAAGCGAGAGCTGGTGGCCGCGCCGCCGTCGCCCGGGTGATCCCCGCGCGCGGGCGTCCCCGGAAAGAGTGGCTATCCTGCCGCCCCTCGATGGCCAACCACAAGTCTGCCAAGAAGCGCGCACGTCAAGACCTCGTCCGACGGGCTCGAAACCGTGACGTCACCACACGCACTCGCTCGATCGTGAAGCGAGTTCACGACGCGATCGAACGCGGCGATGCGACCGAAGCGCGCGAGCATTTCGGGACCGCCGAGCGCGCACTGCGCAAAGCCGGCTCGAAGGGCGTCATGCCGCAAGCGCGCGTCGACCGATCCGTTTCGCGCCTCGCGCGCGCCGTCCACAAGCTCGGCTAGCCACTCTTCGTCTCGCGATCGGGTCCGGGCTAGCCGGCCAGGTGGATCACGAGCCGCTCGAGAGCCAGGTCTGCCGGCAGATCTCCGCGTCCTTTCAGCACCTCGTCGGTGTCGTGAATCGAGCGTAGACACGACCGCAAGCCCGGCAAGGAGTAGCGACGGGCCTGCTCTTCGAGTTTGCGCACTGCGAACGGATGTCCGGCCACCTTCCCGCCGGCGCGGACTCGCGCGAGCTTGCGAAAGTGGCTCGCCAACGTGCCCAACAAGACCGGCCCGGGCGCACCGTTGGCCTCGAGTCGGCCCAGCACGGCGAGTGCATCGGCGACGCGACCCGTTCCGATCGCGTCCGTCAGATCCCAGATCGGCTCCTCGGCGGAGACGCCGACGGCTTCGGCGACATGGGCGACCTCGAGCTTCTGGCCCGGCCCCGCCACCAGCGCGGCTTTTTCGAGTTCTCGGCGCAGTAGCAGCAACTGCGGGCCCACGCGTTCCGCGAGGGCTTCGGCGACTCCGCGCGCGAGGGACACGCCCTGCCGTTTCGCTTCGGCCCGCACGAACGCGGGCAGCGCCCTGCCCTTTGGCGCCTCACACTCGACGCGCACCGCGGGGTCCGCGAACGCCTTCACCCACCGGGCCCGCTTGTCGGCCTTCGTGGCCATGACGACCAGAACCGTCTCGGCCGGGTCCGGCAGCTCCGCGACGACTCGCGCGAGCGTCTCGAGCAGCGCATCCGCCTTCCGGCGCCCGCCCTCGGGCTCGCGGAGCAACACCAGGCGCCTCGCCGCGAAGGTCGGCAATGCGCGCACCGCATCTTCGAGCGCACCGGCGGTGGCGGAGGCCCCTTCCAGGCGATCGAGATTGAAGCTCGGGTCCGCGTCGGCGAGGACCGCCGCCATCAGCGCCGCACGCGCATCGTCGTGCAGGAGCGGCTCGGGGCCCGCCAGCAGATAGGCCGGGCGAATGCGTCCATCCGCCAGCTCCGCCGCGAGCTCATCGGGGGTCACGGAATGGTGCGAACGAAGAGCGCGTCGTGGATGCGACCGGCCAGCACGACCGCCACCCGCCGGACCGCCTCTTCGCGGTTCTTGCGGACGATTTCGACATCCGCGCTCGCGAAGTAGAGCTCAGTCTCCTGGAGCGACCTCTCACCGAGCTTCACCTCGGTTCCGTCGCGCCGACGCACGGCGACGTCCAAGGAGACAGTCACCGCATATTCCAGCGAGAACTGGATCGAAGAAAAGCTGCGCGCGTTGATCTGGACCGACTTCACCCGCCCATCGATCACGAGGTCCGCCAGACTCTTGTCCTCGACGACCCTCAGCGATCCTCGGCGGCGGAACTCAGTGGCGATCGCGTCGGAGACGATCGAGTCGACCCCCGGCTCGAGACTCTCGTTCCGAAGCCCCTCGATCGCGATGGTCTGGATATCGCCGAGAGCCCCCTCGTAATGAACCCAGCCATACCCCGCGAAACACGAGGGAAGGCTCAGGACCAGCAGGGCGAGGATGCCAGGGAGGCGCACGGCGTGTTTATAGCAGGCGTCTCCCCGCCTCGGTCAAGCCCCGCCATGCTCCGGGGGTTCGTCCCCGGTCCGCCCGCGGGAGCCCTCTCCTAGAGGATGAAGCGCCGCACGCTGGCGCGGAGCGCTTCGGCCTGGTGCGCGAGATCGTCCGTGGAATCACTCAGGGTTCGCGCCGCAGCGTCGTTCGCACGCGTCTGTTCCCGCATCCGCTCGAGGAAGCTCGCCGTCTCGATCGAGGCGCGCGTCTGTTCCTGGAGAGAACCCTGGATCCCCGTGACCGCCTCCCGCACCTGCTCGACGTTCCGGACGATGGCCGCCGTACCGCGTGCCTGCTCGCGACTCGTGCGAGTCACCTGCTCGGCCACCTCTCGCATCGCGGCAGTACTGCCGCGCACGACCTCATTGCCCTGCTCGTGTTGAGCGCCGACGTTCCGGATCTCCTCGACCTGCTGCCGCACACTCTCCATCAGACCCACCACGTGACTCGACGCTTCGGCCTGCTCCCGAACCGCCGCCACGATCGCCTGGATCTGCTGTCCGCTGCGACGGGCCGAGTCTGTGATCTCATCGAGCACGACTCCCGCATCCGCGGTGAGCGCCACACCGGTTCGCACGTGCTCCGCCCCCGCCGAGATCGTGCCGTTCGCATGACTCGCCTCCGACTGCACGTTGTGAACGAGCTCGCCGATCTCCTTCGTGCTGACGAGCACGCGGTCCGCCAGATCCTTGATCTCGTCGGCCACCACCGCGAACGCCCTGCCCTGGTCACCGGCCTGGGCGGCGATGATCGCCGCGTTGAGCGCAAGCAAGCCAGTCTCGTCGGCGACGTCGTCGATCACGTCGACCACCGCGCCGATCGAACGTGACCGGTCGTCGAGTCCACCGATCACCGCCTGGGCGTCATCGCTCGCGCCACGAATCGCCTCCATTCCCTCGATCGAACCCTGCACACGCCCCTGACCGCGCTCGGCGGCGAGAATCACACTCTCCGAGAGGCGGCCTGCCTCGGTCGCATTCCCATCGACGTGACTCAGGGCCGCGGCCATCTCCTGCACGCTGCCCGCAGTCTCGTCCGCAGCGACGCTCAGCTGTTCCGAACCCCCGACGACATGCCGAACCGAGTCGATCATCTGATCGATCGAGCCGCTGACCGCATCGACGCGTTCGTGCAGTGAGGTCGCGGTCACATGGAGCTGTTCGCTCGTGGCGCCGAGTTCGATCACCGAGCTCGAAGCCTCTTCCATGGACTCACCGAGCACCTCGGCAGACCCGCTGATCTCTCCCACGCCGCCGCGGATCGTCTCCATCGAAGCCAATGCTTCCCCGATGCCGGCAACCTGCTCGCGGCTGGTGGTCGCCACGCTGCTCGCGACCGACGCGAGTTCTCGCGCCGCACCTTCCAGCGCGTCGGCTGTGCTCGCCACCTGCTCCACCGTGCCGCGAACCGACCCGGTCATGGACTCGAACTCTCTCGAGAGGGTGCCTAGCTCGTCGTCCCCTTCGGAGTCGACGACGCTCTGGAGATCTCCCGACGCGACTCGAGCCACATCGAAGGACAGGTTTTCCGTCGCTCTCACAATGTCGCGTGAAACGATCACTGCCACGGCGAATGCCAACCCGACACCGAGCAGGAGCACGACCGCGAGGATCCTGCGCTCCATGGCGAGTGAGGCCGGTGGCGCGCCGACCGCGAGGAGCGTCCCCCCATCCGACGTCTCCCGCCAGCTGAAGTACCGAACCGAGTCAAAGCCTGCACTGGTGCCGGTCGGTCCGATGGACACGCGTGGATCTGCCGCGCCCACGTCCGCCGCGGGCCACGCGGCACCCGGCGCGATCCAGCGGATCGAATCGACGATCTCGAGGCGCTTCGCCAGGGCGTCGCCAGCCTCGATCTCCGCCGGACCGGGCTTGCGCCCGAGCTCCTCGAGGAACGCCGACTGCACTCCGGTGATCTTCGCTTCGATCGGGCGGCGCGATCGGACGTCCGCAAGAAAGAGTGTGAAAGAGACGACGACCAGCGTCACCCCCGAGATCGAGACGAGGAGTTTGGTACGGATCCCGACGGGCTTCGAGAGCGCTCCGCGCACCGACGGATCCCCGAGGCGACGCGCCAGGTCGACCCGAATCGGAGCGAACTGCTCCTTCGACAAAAAGTAGTGGAAGATCATCACCACGAGCCCGCCCGATGCAGCGGCGGCGGTCATCACGAGGGCCGGCCAGAGGCCGAAGTCGCTGAAGAAACGCATCCCTGCCGTCACGAGAGCTGCCCCGAGGAGCCACCAGCCCTCGCCGATCAGGAACGACTGGGCCGGGACGTTCATCACGCTTCGGTACGCCGCGCGCACCACGTCGGGGGACAGGTCCGCCTCGTCCCGCCGGCGGAGGTACTCGAGGATCGGTTCGAAGATCCGAGTGTTGACGATCGGAATCAGCGTCGAGAGCACGACGAACGCCACGCCGACGACCCAGTAGAACGTGTCCCACTGGTCCGGCGGGAGCCGCAGCAGGAGCATCAGGTACGGAACGATGAGCGCCATCGCGGCGACGGACACCACCGTCGACAGCCCCACGACTTGGAGCTGAAATTCTCGGGGACTCGGCACGGCGCGCAGCGGCATCGTCAGTCCAGCTTCAACAGGCTCTTGGCGACTTTGAGGACCCGGTTCGCCTGGATCGGCTTGGTCAGGTACTCGTCGGCACCGAGGGCCAGAGCGCGATCCCGGTCTTCCTGCGCCCCCTCCGTGGTGATCACGCAGATGGGCATCTGGCGCAGGTTGTCCTCACCCCGAATCAGACTGATGAGCTTCAGTCCATCCATCACGGGCATGTTGATGTCGACCAACGCGAGGTCGAAATGATCGCTGGTCACCTTGCGGAGCCCGTCCATTCCATCCTGCGCTTCGACGACGTCGACGCTTTTCAGGCGCTTCAGCGCGAATACGAGGAGTTGTCGCATCGTCGGGCTGTCTTCCACGATGAGAACTCGATAGCGGTCCATGTCACGTCCTCCTCCGCCCTCAACCGGGCGGCGAGTCACTTCGTCAATAGATCGATGAAGCCCTGAATCGTGTTGAGCTTCCGCTCGGACTGACCGTGCAGCTGGGCGGCAAAGATTGCTGTCGCTGCGTGGCCCGCCAGAAGCGTGAAGAGCTCGTGATCAAGGGGTGTGAAACCATCCTTCTGCTGCAGCAGCGCGTGAATGACGATCGCGCCGATCGGCCTTTCTTCGAGCTGCAGCGGAATGCATACGATCGGCTGGCCGTCCGCCGCTTCGCTGAAGTCTTCCTGACAGAACGTTTCGGACGTGCTGACGGCTCCACCGATCACGCCCTCACCGAGCAAGACCGTCGGAAAGGCGTCGACCGGCGCACCTTCCGAAGCGACCGGCTCGAGGCTGCCGGCTTTCTCGTCGGCCACGTAGATCGCGAAGCGCTCGCCCCCGATCAGGTTGATGACGATTTCGAGAATGATCTTGAAGACTTCTGCCAGGTTGAGAGTCGAGTGCAGCTGAAAGCTCGAGATGTAGAGGTTGGCGAGATTGTTGTTCTCTTCCTCGACCTCGAGGTAACGCTCGGCGAACTGTCGGTTCTCCAACTCGACACTCTGCAGGCGCTCGAGCGCATCTCGCTTTTCGTCCTCCAGGCTCTGGATTCGCACCAGGAGCTCGGACCGCAACTTGTCCCACTCGTCATCGCTCTGGGCCGCTACTTGCTGCCGATGCTCGATCGACGCGAGCTGCCGGCGCAATCTCTCGTTCTCGGCGATCAGCTCCTTGGTGAAGTCCGCGCCCTTGCGGAAGAGCGTCAAAAACTCCTCCGCCCGACCCTCGAACTCCGGATCGTGTTCGTGACTCATGCGGATCCCTTCTGGTCTTGGTTCTGAGTTCCCGGAAGTCCCGCTTCGAGTGCGGGAGCGATCTCCGAAAGCGGGAGCACTGCGTCCACCGCGCCGGATTCGATCGCCTGTTGAGGCATTCCGAAGATCACGGCGGTCTCCTCCGATTCGGCAATGACGACACCACCCGATCCCGAGACCGCCTGAACCCCCAGACGACCATCGTCTCCCATCCCGGTCAGGATCAAGGCGGTCAAGTCGCGCCCGAAGTGCTTCGCAGCCGACTGCAGCATCCGATCGACCGACGGCGCATAGCGGTCGCCCTCTTGCCTCGAGACCACTCTCGTGACCACCGAGCCCTCTTCGCTCGAAAACTCGAGGTGGCAGCCGCCGGGGGCCAGTAGGAGACGACCCGGTTCGACGAGCTCGCCTCCCTCCGCTTCGCACGCATCGAAAGGGGTGGTGCGGTCGAGGCGCTCGGCAAAGCCCCGCGTGAAGCCCTCGGGCATGTGCTGAGACACGACGAATGCACAGTCCGGGGGTTCCTCGAATGCACCGAAGATCTGCATGAGCGCTGCAGGCCCTCCGGTCGAAGAGCCGACCGCCACGACCCGCATGCGGCCGCCGCGCGGCCGCCGACTGCGCACGGGGAACGGCGCTGCCGAGACGCGGTTGCGCACCTTCTCGATCCGCAGCTGGCGGATCGTGGACACCTTTCGAAGCAACTCTTCCTGGATGGTCGCCAGCTCCGGCGCAGCACGCACGGTCGGCTTCGCGACGAAATCCACCGCTCCCAACTCGAGGGCCTTGAAGACGTTCTCGTCACCCGAGCGACCACTGATCACGAGCACCGGTGTCGGTCGGGTCGCCATCAGAAGGCGCAGGAAGGTGAACCCGTCCATCCGCGGCATCTCGAGATCGAGCGTCACGAGATCCGGCCGCAGCTGCACCGATTTGCGCAGCGCTTCCTCGCCATCGCGCGCCCATCCGACGACCTCGACGAGCGGGGACTGTTCGAGCATCCGAATGATGGTTCGACGGCTGTAGGCCGAGTCGTCGATCACCAGGACGCGGATCGCCTCGTGGCGCTTTCCTTCGCCGCGCAACGCCATCAGGGCTTCCCCCGGGATCCGTCTACACGGGAGATCGCTGCCGTCGCAGCCTCGTGCCAGGGGTCCTCGCGCTCGCCGTCGCGCAGATCGGGCCGGCGGTAGACGAGGTCGTGGCGGAGGTGCCGCAGCTCGAATGCGTTGGTGATGTTGATCAAGGACTCGGAGTGCCCCAGCAGCAGGTAGCCGCCCGGACGCAGCTTCTCTTCGAACATTCGGATCACCTGGACTTTGGTGTCCGGACCGAAGTAGATGATGACGTTGCGGCACAGCACGACGTCCATCGTCCCTAGCAACGAGATACGACCGCGATCGAGCAGATTGAGATGCGTGAAGACGACGTGGCGCTTCACGTCGTCCGAGATCCGCCAGAGCCCGTCTCGTTCCTCGAAATACTTCTTCTGGAGGGACGGTTCGGTCTCTCGAAACGACGCCGGCCGATACTCGCCCCGGCGTGCCTTCTGGAGAACCTTGCGAGAGATGTCGGACGCGTAGACGCGGAGGTCACGCCCCGGCACGAGACCGGCCTCCATCGCGAGCATCACGATCGAGTACGGCTCCTCGCCGCTCGAGCAGCCCGCCGACCAGATCGCGATCGGACCCCCGCCATCTCGACGGCGACGCTCCGCCAGGTCCGGCAGGATCTCTTCGATCAGTGCCCGGAGCTGATTCCGCTCCCGGAAAAAGTACGTCTCGTTCGTCGTGATCTCGTCCACGATGTGGGAGAGCTCTTGATCCGCCGAAGTGTCGTTCTTCAGCTGGTAGTGGTAGGCCGCGAACGTTCCGAGCCCGAGTTCCGCCAGGCGACGCGACAACCGCCGCTCCAGCAGAAACCGCGAATCGATTCCGAACGAGAGACCACAGTGATCCCGGAAGAGCTCGCAGAACATGCGAAACTCGGCGTCCGTGAGAGTCGGCTCGGGGCCACCGTCCAACCTCACGACTCGAGATCCTCGAGCGCGACGTGAATCACCTCGCGCACGAAGTCATCCGGCTCCGAGCGCAATCGATCGGACAACGCCGCGACCGCGGTTCGGACCTCGCGTTCTCCAAGAACCCGCGCGGCCTCTGCCCGCACCGTCCAATGAGGGTGATCGAGCAGCGGAACGAGCGGCTCGAGGCGCGGCAACTCCGCGCAACTCCCGACGCATGCGACCGCGGCCCTCACGAGCTCCGGCGCATCCGCATCGAGCAGGCGCGCGGCCACTCCGGCACCGCGCGGGTCTCCGAGACCGCGCAAGCCTTCGAGCGCGGCGAGCGCCACCGGGCCCCCGTCCAGGACTCCGCGTTCGAGGAGAGCGAGGCGCTGATCGGCATCTCGCTCCAGCGCGCCGATCGCACGCATCGCGGCGGCACGAACTCGCGGATCATCGTCCGCGCAGAGCTGTCCGAGATCGCTCAGCGCTTCCGGATCGGGCGCTCCGCCGAGGGCAGCCGCGGCCGCGATCCGCACGGAAGGGGCATCGTCGGCGAGTGCCAGATGGAGGGACTCCTGAAGATCTGAGTCGGAACGACGAGCCAACGCTTCGACCGCCGCGCGCCGGACACTCTCTTCGGGATCCGCCAGGAGCAGACGCAACGCAAGTGTGCTTTCGGAGCCTGGAATCCCGGCGAGCGCGCGAGCCGCCGCACCCCGGAGCACCTCCTCGGCCGTCGGCAGCAGTGCGGCGATCCGGACGGCGATTGCCGCAGGGTCTCCACCGCGACTTGCAAGCTGGGCGACGGCATCCGCAAGACGATCGGCTTCGTCCGGATCCAGCGACGTCGCCGCGGCCGCGTTCTCGAAGCGCCCAATCAGTTCTTCGAGTGCGTCTGCGCCCCCGCGGGTTCCGAGCGCGTCCCCGGCGGCGCGACGCACGGCCGGGTCGGGATCGCCGAGGCAGGCCACCAAACGGGACTCGCCTGCCGAACTCTGACCCGCCGCCAACACGGCGCACGCGAGGACCCGATCGGCGGCCTCGAGATCGTTCCAGCGCGCCGCCAACCATCCGTCGAGGCCGCGCCCGAAGCTCAGCAGGGTGTCGACGACACGCTCCTCCAACTCGGGATCGCGCCCGGCGGTCAGCAACGGGACCACCACGGCCTCGCCCTGGAGAACGCCAAGGAACTGGATCAGTGTGTTCCGCACCGGGAGTGCCGCCGTCGCGAGCCGCGACGCCGCATCGGCGACGAGTTCGGGGGTCGCCGCGGCCACCGCCCGAGCGCGTTCCGCGAGGCGCTCCATTCCGTCGGCGTCCGTGCGCGAGAGCACTCGGAGAAGCGCCTCGATCGCAGCCTGACGGCACGACGAAGAACGGGACTCGAGAGCCTTGAGCAGGACCTCAGCAGCGGCCGGCTCCTCGCTGTACCCGAGCAGCGCTAGCGAAGCGGGCTTGAGCAGGGAATCGGCCAGTGAAGCTTCGAGCCCGGACAGCGGGACGTCACACTCGAGACGGGCGAGCGCTCGGAGTGACGACAGCTTCACGAGACGTTCGGTGTCGTCCCGCAGTGCGGCCTTCAGAGCCGCCGCCGACTGGGGCCAACCGATCGCCCCCAACGCTTCGGCGGCCGCAGCCCGGACGTTCGGATCTTCGTCGTCGAGAGTGCGGGCCAGGGCCTCTGCCGAACCGGGATCCTCGATTCCGCCGAGCGCGTCGACCACCTGCTTGCGCACATCGACGTCCGGATGGACGAGCACCTCGATCAACGCCGGTACCACGGGCCGTCCGCATCGCACGAGTGCTTCGAGTGCCGCGTTGCGGCGCCCGGGATTGTCTCCGTCGCCGAGCCCCTCGATCAGCAGCGAGGCGGCCCGCTCGGGCTCAGGACAGGTTCCGAGGGCCTCGACCGCGGCCTTGCGAACGCGCCAGCTAGGATCGCCGAGCCGCTCCGCCAGCCGCGGAACCGCCTGATCGGCCGGGAGAGCGTGCGCAGACGCGACCGCCTGCCGACGAACTTCTTCGTCGGAGCTCTCCAGATCCCGCAGGATGGCTTCTCGATGACCCAATTCCATTGCTGGCCTCATTGCATCCCGCGCGTTCTAGCGACGCGAAGCAGCTCCTCGGTCAGGTAGTCCTTCTCGTCCTGGAGCCGCGGGTCGATCCGATCGCGAAATAGACCCCGGCCCTCCGCGAGGTCGGGACCGAGCGACTCGGCCACCGTCCCGGCTTCGATGGCCGCAGCGAACTTCTCTTCGTTGTAGAGCACGATGTCGGACACGATGATCCGCGCGAGGCGCTCCGCCTGCGCGCGCGCTTCCGAGAGTTCGTCGCCCGGTTCAGCGGGCGTGCCGGGCGCGGCCGGCGACGAGGCCATTTCGCTCGGCGCACGCGGCACGGCCGACGGGGCAGGCTCGGCGGCCGGGACTTCGACGGAAGCCGGAGCGGTCGGCGCCGGAAGATCTCCAGAGCGCGCTTCGCCTCCCGCCGCGGGCTCCGAGATCTCCGGGACCGCCGCCGGAGCCTCCCTCAAGACGATGCCGAGCCGACGAAGCTCGGGGAGCAGCGCGTCCGGCAGGTCGGGCTCTTCGACGTACGCGTCGGCGCCGTAGAGTTCCTCGGGCGGACGTCGGTAACGATCCGGGTGATGGATCGCGCCCAGCAGAATGACGCCCGTGCCCTGCAAGCTCTCGTTCCGTTTGACGATCTCGCAAACCTGGAAGCCGTACATGCGGGGCAACGTGGGCGCGAGCAGGACGACGTCGGGAAGTTGTCGCTGAATCTCGAGCATCGCTTCCACGCCATCCGAGACGGTCGCTGCACGCACCCCCCAGGCTTCAAGGGACTCCCGCAGCATCTTGGCCACGTTCTCATCCGGCGTCGCGACGAGGACGAGCGGTGCGTCCTCTCCGGGCTTCGCGGCCGGAGCGACGGGCGTCGCCGCCGACGAGTCCGCCGCGGAGGCAAGGCCGGCGTCCGCCCCTGCGAGCGGTGAGTCCGATCTCGGCGGAGGCGAGGCCACCGGCGGAGGTGACGGGAGCGAGTTCACCGGACGCGCGAGCGATTCCGCAGACACGTCCTCGGGCGCAGCCGGGATCGGCGGCGGCGCCGCCGGAGCCACACTTCTCGGACCCGCAGCCGGCGCAGGCGCGCGGACCCGGAATACGGACTGACACTTCGAGCAGCGAAGCCGGACTCCTTCGGAGCCCAACTTCTCTCGTTCGATGCGATATCGCGCTTCACACTTCGGGCACGCGGCGATCATGTCTCTCCCCTTCTTCGTCGGTCAGATCCGAAACCGTCGTACGTCCTGACGGAGCACCTCGGCCTGAGCCTTGAGTCGCTGAGTGGCCTCACTCATTCGGTGGGCCGCTGCTTCATTCGTTTCGGTCCGGTCGAGGATCTGGCCGTGTTCGGCGAGCGCCCCATCACACGCCGAGGCCTGCTGCCGCAGACTCACGTGAATCCGGTCGACCGCCTCCCGGACGTTCTCGACGCTGTCCCGGATGCGCGCGGAACCGCGGGCTTGTTCTCCCGTCGTCCCCTGCACCTGTTGTGCGACGTCGCGCATGATGGCGCTGCTCTCGGAAACGGCCGTGGTCCCGGCCTCCTGCTCGATGCCCGCCTCGCGAATCTGACCCACGCCCCGGCTCACGGATTCCATCAGCTGCGCCACATGCCCTGCCGCACTGGACTGCTCACGAACGGCACCGACGATCTCTTCGATCCGGTCTCCGCTCGCGCGCGCGGCGGTCGTGATATCTTCCAACGAGGCGCCCGCTTCCGCGGCGAGTCGAACACCGTCGTGAACGTTCCGCGCTCCGGCTTCGATCGTGCTCACCGCGCGGGTGCTCTCGTCCTGAACGTCTCGAATGAGCGCTCCGATCTCCTTGGTGCTCGCGAGCACGCGCTCCGCGAGCCCGGTGATCTCGTCCGCGACGACCGAAAACGCTCTTCCTTGATCCCCTGCCTGGGCCGCGATGATCGCCGCATTGAGCGCCAACAGACTCGTCTCGTCTGCGACATCGTCGATCACGTCGACGATCGCGCCGATCTCCTGAACCTTTCCGCCGAGCCCTCCGATCACCGACTGCATGACCTCGGTGGCCGAGCGGATATTCTCCATACCGTCGATGGTCTCGCGGACACGCCCACGCCCCGCATCGGCGAGCGTCACCATCTCGGCCGAGAGCCGCGCGGTCTCGCCCGCGTTGACGTCGACGTCACGCATCGACGCGGCCATCTGAGTCATCGACGAAGCGGTCTCGGTGGCGGCCTGCGAGAGGCCTTCGGTGTGACCCGCCACCTCGCGAGCGCTCCCCGTCATCTGTTCGATCGACGCGGTCACGCTCTCGACCTGTCCGGAGAGCGACGACGCCGTATGGCGCAGCTCCTCTCCCGCCGCACCGAGTTCGAGGACGCTGCTGCTCGCTTCCTCGACGTTGCTGCTCAAGAGCTGAACCGACGCGGTGATCCCGGAAACTTCGCCGTGGATCGACGTCATCGAGCTCGATGCTTCGCCCAGAGACCGCCGCTGTTCGCTCGCTGCTTCGGACACGAGGGTGCTCCCGGCAGCTAGCTCCGCAGCCGCCTCCTCGACACCACTCGCCGCCTCAGCCACGCGACCGACGGTCGCGCGAAGCGATCCGGCCATCCTTTCGAACGAGTGCGCCAGCTCACCGAGCTCGTCTTCCGATTCGATCGGCGCGCCGCCCGTCAGGTCCCCCGATGCGATCCGCTCCACCTCCGCGCGCAGGCGCGCAGCCGTTCGACTCACGTCGATCGCCAGCTGATGCGCGGCGGCCAGCCCGACCAGGGCCGCGATCAGCGCGAGGCCGACGAAGATCACCCGCACGCGGCCGAAATCTCCCGTCAGGGCCTCGCCCGGCATGACGGTTACCAGCACGTGGGCTTCGTCGAAGTCGAGCTGGCGCCAGGCGAATGTGTGCGCGGAATCGAGGCCGACACTCGAACGTTGCTTCGCCTCGTCGACGATCCACTTCAGCTCGGTTCCGCTCAGCATCTCTGTCGATCCGTCGACCACTTCTCCGCGGACGACGTCGATGACCAGGAGTTCGGACCCGATCCCCAGCTCGACGAGATCCTCGCGAGCGATCCGGAGGAACGGATCTCCCGGGCCATCGATTCGCTCGGCCATGCGAGCGAGCCAACCCTGCTGAATGCGAGTCGCGTACGCTTCGACGGGTCGACGCGCCAGCGTGTCGCTCAGGATCACGGCAAGCGCGACGCCCGCGACCACCACAGCCGTGATCGCTATACGGAGCTTGCGCCCGATCGGAATCACGCTGGTGAGTGCGCGACGCTCCGCAGGGTCGGGCACCAGCGCTCCCCAGCGTTCGAGCAGCGGCTCGATGAGGCGCTTGTCGGCGTAGTAGTTGAACAGCGCCGCGATGGCGCCGCCCGATGAAGCGGCCACGGCGATCGACACGATCGCGGTGACCGGGAAATCGCCGAAACGGAGAAGCAGGGCCACAGGCAGGAGCAGGGCCGCGGACAGCCAAACCGCGACGGAGTAGACGACGCCTCGGAGGGGGTAGCTACTCGCGGACCCGAACCCGGACCGGGCGAGATCACGATTCATGGCACCGCCCGCATCGGCCTCGATCGCCTCCCGGATCGGCGCATCCGTGCGCTCGACCCAGACGAGCGAAAAGACCGTGCACAGCAGCGCAAAGACGCCGACCGCGCGGTACACCCACGCCCACTGGTCCGCGGTCAGCTCGAGGACGACGAACAGGTAGACGACGATCAGTGAGGCGACGCCGAGTCCAACGCCCGAGCGCCCGAGCTGGGTGCGCGTGCGGAAGTGCGCGCCGCTTGCGAAGGCGAGGTCAGTCACGAGGCCGTCTCGAGCGCGGACCGGTAGACCGATTCCAGCAGATTCTCGAGCGAAAGAATCATCACCGGAGCCGCTCCCGGGCGTCGCACGATCGCTCGGACGGCGTCGTAACCGGTCTGGGTCGCGAGTGCGGGAGGCCCGTCGATCGCCGCAGCGTCGACCGACAAGACATCGACCGCCGCTTCGACTCGGAGCCCGACCGCCATCCCCTCGACTTCGAGAATCGCAATCCGGGTCGCGGCCGTATCCTCCGCCACCTCGTCTCCGAGCGAGCGCGCGAGATCGAGTACCGGGATCACAGCGCCGCGGAGGTCCACCACGCCCTCGATCAACTCCGGGGCGCGGGGCAGAGGCGTCACAGCGCACGAGCGCACGATCTCGCGAATCTGCAGCACGTCGATGCCGTACACCTGCCCGCTGGACTCGAAGCACGCGAAGACCACAGCGTTGTCCGCAGCGAGCCCTTCCGACGGAGAGAGGGTTCCACTACTCATCGAACGCCAACACCCGATCGACGTCGAGGAGCGATACGAACTCCGTCCCGTCGGCCAGCAAAGAGTGAACGACGTCCGCCTCGTTGCCGGCGCACGGACGAATCTCGTCCTCCGAGATCCGGAGGACATCCCGCACCAGGTCGACGAGCAGACCCGCGACGGCGCCATCGTCCCCGTGCAACACGATGATTCGGCTCGTTCGCGCGGCGGGGGCAGTCACCATCCCCAGGCGGCCCCGCAAATCGATCACTTGGACCACCTCCCCGCGCAACGAGATCACGCCGCGCACGGCGCTAGGCACGCGCGGCACTGGCGTGATCGGACGCAGACGGACCACCTCGCGAACCCGCTCGATCGGAAGCGCGTAGGCATCCTCGCCGAGTCGAAACGTCACGAACTCGCGGCGCAGCTCGGCGTCCTCGGAAGTTTCTCCAGAGGCTGCCGCCCGAGCGAGCGACTCCCAGCGCGACTCCGCTGACGGTTCGATCACCCGCTGCATGCCCGTCTCTTCGCCTCCCGGAGCGCTCAAGCCAAACCTCCGCCGCGCAGGCCGTCTTCGACCAATGCGGCCACGTCCAGGACCAGAACGGCGCCGGCATCGCCGAGTTCCGTGGCGCCAGCGATCCCTCGAATCGAACGGATCGGGCCCTGGATCGGCTTGATCACGGTGTCCTGCTGGCCTTCGAGGCGATCGACGAGCAGGCCGACCCGGGTATCTCCGAGCCCGAGGACCACCGAGTACTGCTTCCCGGTGCCCGACTGATCCTCTCCACCGAGCCCGAATTCGCGCCGAAGCCGCCGGAGCGGCAGCGCTTCGCCGCGCAGATTGAGCAACTCGCGGCCTTCGCTGCGCTGGATCTCCCCGGGCTCGACGAGCAACGTCTCGCGGACCGAGTTCAGCGGGATGGCGAACTGCTGGTCCGCGACGCTCACGATCAGCGCCTGAATGATCGCCAGCGTGATCGGAAGCGTCATCGTAATCGTGGTGCCACGCTCGAGTTCCGACTGCACCTCGACCAGACCGCCGAGCGCGGTAATGTTCGCCCGGACCACGTCCATCCCGACACCGCGACCACTCGTCTCGGTGACTTCCGTCCGAGTCGTCAGGCCAGGCGCGAAGATGAGATCGAGCACCTCTCGTTCGGCGAGAAGCGTGTTCTCGGACACGATCCCGCGCTCGATCGCACGCGCACGCACGACGGAGGGGTCGATGCCGCGGCCATCGTCGCTGCAGATGATGACGACGTCGTTGCCACGCTGACAAGCCTCGAGACGGATACAACCCTCCGCCGGCTTACCCGCCGCAGCTCGCTCCTCTGAAGCTTCGATTGCGTGATCGAAGGCGTTGCGCACGACGTGCATGAGCGGGTCGACCAGCTCTTCGACGATCAACTTGTCGAGTTCGGTGTCTGCGCCGCACAGCTCCAGACGGACCTCTTTCTCGGTGTCCCGTCGCAGCCTGCGCACGACCCGGGACAACTTCTCGAACACCTGCCGAAGCGGGACCATTCGGGTCTCGAGCACGCCCGATTGGAGATCCTGAAGCTTGCGCTCGAACCCCTTGTGAACCTTGTCGAGGTCGGCTGCCAGGCGCGCGGTCTCGGGAAGCGCCTGTAGTTCTCTCGCAATGCGCGCCAGCGCCCCCCGCTGCACGACCAGTTCGCCCACCAGATTCATCAGCTCGTCGAGTTTCCGGATGTCGACGCGGACGGTGTCGCTGATCGACTTGAGTGAGACGAGCTCCGGAGCCGCATCCAGACTCGGTTCGACGTTCGAATCGGAAGCGCGCGCCGCCGTCGGATCCGCCGCCGCAGCGACCCCGCCAGCCCGAGTCGCCTCCCGAACACTGGCCCCTGGTATCTCGAGACGCGCCTCGAGATCCTCGGGCGGGATGTCGGTCGCGACGAGCAGCGAGAACCGAATCTGGGATTCGGCACCTTCACCGGGCGACGGGAGGGTCGACAAGACCTCTCCGACTTCTCGGACCGCAACCGTCAGCTCTGCGAGCCCCTCTTCGAACGCGAGGATGTCGAACGAAGCCTCGACGAGCTGGATGCGCCGCCCGCGTCGGACGTTCTCCTGGAGTCGGTGTTCTTCGTACTCCGTCAGGGCACGCAGCATGGCCGGGTCCAGCTCGACCTCCGCACACTCGGTGGTCGGTTCGGGCGACCGAGCCCACGCGTCGATGCGGCCAATGACGTCCGCAACGCGATCGAGCAGCTCGTCCTGCGTCCCGGATTCGACCTTCTCGAGCGTCAGTGCAACGAGCGAGACGGATTCGTCCAGCAATCCGACCGCGGCGGCATCGAGCCCCGCGCGTCCGAGTCGAACGCGATCGAGCACGTCTTCGAGGTGATGCGCGAGCTCTCCGAGGGCGTCGAGCCCGAACATGCCCGAGAGCCCCTTCAGCGAGTGCGCCGATCGGAACAACTGGTTGATCAGCTCGGGATCGGCCTCGCCCGAACTCGTCTGCTGGTCGGCCAGATCGCTGAGCCCGTCCCGCATCCGCTCGAGGATCTCCTCGGCCTCGGAAATGAATTCCCGGTGCGCCTTGGAGCGACGACTCGGTGTGTTGCGGCGCGCGGCCACGGGCTACCCGTCTGCCTGCCCGCGAGAGAGCAATGCTTTGGCGATCTCCCTGAGATCGTCCGGCTCGAACGGCTTCACCAAGTAAGCGTCAGCGCCGAGTCCGAGACCCTTGTCGCGATCTCGCTCGGACCCTTCCGTCGAGATGATGACGAGGGGAATCGATGCGTAGCTCTCGTTCTTCTTGACGAACGACACGAGCTCGAGCCCGTTGATGTCGGGCATGTTGATGTCGGTCACGATCAGGTCGAACGACGCGCGCGGCAGCACCCGCAACGCCTCAAAGCCGCTCGCCGCTTCGGTGATCTTCACCGGAACATCGAGCTCTTCGAGCGTCGCCCCGATGAGCGAGCGCATCGTCGCCGAATCTTCGACCACGAGGATGCTCTGCACGAATTCCTCCCGGGCACGCGAGACCGCCACAAGCCCTCCCGATGCATCGGTGGAGATCGCGGACTTCTTGAGGCCGAATGCGGACTTCCGCCCGCCTTCCGCGCGCTGGGCGCGGGTCGCAATCAGGGAGCCGAGCCCCGGCGCCTCAGTCCCGCTCGGCTTCCGCCAGAGCGCGTTCGAGAACGGCCCGATCGAGCGCGAGGCCCGCCTCGTGGAGCACGACCTCGAGTGCGGAGCTGTCCCCAATGGGGGAATCGCCCGGGAGATTGTCTGCGTAGAGCAGCGCGACCACACGGTCGCCGCTCTCGATCGGCGCCACGTAAGCCTCCCGTGGCAACGCGTTCCCCAGAAGCACGGCGAGCCGCTGGTCGCCCTCGTCCCCAGGAGCCCCTCGGATGGGCGACTTCGACTCGGTGACGCGCCGGAACCAGCCCGACTCCCGGGCTGGGATCACCACGTCGGAGATGCTGCCATCGTCGGGCCCACCCGCTCGCGGCAAACCGACCTGGGCCATGCCGATCGCCTGCGCGTCTCGCAGCATGAACATCGCCACCCGAGAGAAGCTCTCCGCGGCAAATCCCATCACCAACGACAATACGTCGCCCTGGCTACTCGGATCGCGTAGGCGCGCGGAAAGCTCCCGAAGTCGAGCGAGCGTATCGGGGGGCAGGGTCGCGACCGGCGGCGCTGCCGGCACGGACTGGCTGGCGGTTCGATCGAGAGCCGCGATCAGTGCCCCCCCGAGCGCCGCCACTTCAGACGCGCGGCGCGGGTCCGCGAGCATGCGCGCCGTCGGCTTGGAGAGGGTCGTGTCCGCCGCAGCGTCCCCGAACGACGCACCCCCGTGGCTATCGAGCAGGAACAACGGCATCCGCGGCGCCTGGCTCTTCAGCCGCCGGACGATCTCCGCGGCATCGCGAGCACCGCTCAGTGGGTCGGCCGGCGCATCCGACGCGAGCAAGACCCAGGGTGTCTCGGCACGCGCCAAGTACTGACGGATGCGACTGATCCCCTGTTCGGGGCGTTGGAAGATGTGCACCCGTCGCGAAGCCACCGCCAGTGCGCCCTTCAACCACTCGAGGACGGCGAGGTCAGGATCGATGACGACCACGGGCGGGGTGCCACGCTCCGGCACGGCACTCGGCGCGGCCGGAGCGGGTGACTGGCGCTCTGTGACCGGAGGAACGAGCGGCGTTCGCGCTGCCTGGACGGGCCGAGCGACAGGCGGAGTGGGCTCCGTTTCGTACGGCTCCTCTCGCTCTCTGACCGAACGCGTCTCCAATTCGATTGCAGCGGTGGGCGCGAGATCCGGCTGAGATCCGACATCCTCGGCGTCGACGAGGACGGCCTCGGCCACTGCATCCTCGCCGCCAACCAGATCGGCCTCGTCGATCAGTTCGGCCTCGGCGAGCGGAGCGTCGAACACGTCCGGGCCGGACCCGCCGACCGGAGCGTCGAACACGTCCGGGCTCGCCCCGGTCGCAGACGCCGCGGGCCCAAAGTCGCCGGCCGGGGAGTCGTCGAACGCTCGCTCCAAACCGGGGTGATCCGTGGCGGCGTCGTCGAAGCCCTCGGGGAGTCCGCCTTCGTCTTGCAGCCTCGTCCCTTCAAGGGCGAGGAACTGCGGATTCACGCCGGGCTCGAGGACCAGCTCCTCGTCCGAGACCTCTGCCGCCGCGGAGATCTCGAAACTGAACTCACCGGTCGCCCACGTGAACATCGTGAGGACACTCGAGGTGATGTGATCGCGGAGCCACTCGTCCTGCTGCTCCGCCGAGACCTTCCCGCGCTCGGCCAGGACCTCGCCGAGCCCACAAACCCGCGCGCGCGCTTCTTCGACGGCCGTCTCCAGATCGGCCTTCGGCAGGTCTCCTTGGCGGGCGACGAGGTCGCGCAAGTCGGTGGGACCGCCGCGGGCGAACACGCCACGGATCAAGCCATCTCGAAACAGGACCTGGCCCTCGCCCACGGGCGAGCGAATCCAGAGGACTCCCGACTTCCGAGAAAGCGAAATGATCTGCAGAATGTCCCCGAGGCCGAGATCCTCGAGGCTGCCCACCAGGCTCATGGAGACTCCCACCGCTCCACGTACCGGTACCGGACGCGGATGCGGTCAAGGCTCCAATCGGCCGTAGCGACTGGGACTTAAGGTGCGGACGGGGGCTTGGCCTGCAGCGCCCCGGAACCGGCTCCCACGGGGGTTCCTTGGCGAGTTCCGCTCTGCCCGCCCGGCGTGAGCGGGAGTCCGTGCCCAAGGCCCCCATCTCCCCCAGGGGAGCCCGGAGTCGGCGGCGCCTCGGCGGCGGAGAAGCGGGCGAGCACCCCCTCCAGCTGGATTCGGGGCACGAGTTGGCTCATCGCCTGACGTGCGGCACTGAGTCCGGATGGTTCGACGATGAGGCGCAGCCGCACCGTGAAAGCTTGCTCCTGGAGCGCCTCCCCGGCGCCGATGACGGCGGCCGTCGCAGCGCGCTCGGCAGGAACGCCTGAGATCGATTCGCTCGGAAGCGCCACCGCGACGATCCCGGCGCGCAGAGCACGCGCCTTATGGAACGCGGCCGCGAGTGCCGGACGCAACTGCCGCGGGCTAAAAGCAGACCGCTCTCCGAGGCCCACCAGGAGGGCTCTCGGCGCCCGCGCGCTGGCTCCCGTGGGTACCAGGATCAGATCACCGGGCGCCCCTTCGAAGGCGTTCCGCTTCAGCATCTCCGACAGATGTCCACAGAGACGCCAGTCGAGCCGCCCCGCGGCACCGCGCAGCGGCCGTTCGCCGGCGAAGAAAGGCGCGACCAACAGGTCGGCCCGTACCCGCTCCACCGGCTGATCGTCCATTTCGATCACCCAAGTGACCGTCATCCGTCCTCTCCCCGCACTGCGCGAGCCACTGCGTCCAGGATACCGTTCACAAAGCCCGACGACCGCTCCCCTCCGAAGCGTCGTGCCAGATCCACCGCCTGATCGATGACCACGGCGGTCGGCGTGTCAGTGTAGACGGTTTCATAGGCCGCGAGCCGAAGAATGTTCCGATCGACGGCAGCCATTCGTTCGATTCGCCAGCGCGTCGCCTGGGCTCCGATCAGCGTGTCGAGCTTCGTGCGATGCTCGGTGACCCCGCTCACGAGCTCCAGGGAAAACGTGCGGGCAGAAGGCGGCAGCTCGAGATGCGCGGCGGCGTTCTCGAAGGCCTCGGCCGCCAGCACCCGCGCGTCGGAGTCGGCGGTCCCTTGGGCCAGATCGACCGCGTATAGCACCTGGAGCGCCGCTTCCCGGGAGCGCTTCCGTGACGAAGATCGGGCAGAGGAGGCGCGCGAACCGTTGGCGGAGGCCTCTTGCGTCGGTTCCCGAACCGTCACGGTCCGCCTTCGGGCGGCTCACGGGTCGCGCGCAGCAGGTGCACCATTTCCATCGCGGCAAGCGCCGCAGAAACGCCGTTGTGGCCCCCCGATCCGCCGGTTCGCTCTAGCGCCTGATCGACGTCATCCGTCGTGAGCACACCGAAGGCGACCGGGACACCGGTGTCTCGCATGACATCGCAAACACCGTCGGTCACCGCGCGGCACACGTACTCGAAGTGGGGCGTCCCCCCTCGGATCACGGCACCCAGCGTGACGACGGCGTCGTACCGGCCACTCTCCGCGAGCGAGCGCGCGGCCAACGGGATCTCGAACGCCCCGGGTACCCACGCCACGTGGATGTCGGCCTCTGCGCATCCGCGACCTTGCAGTTCGCCGACACACCCGGCCAACAAGCGCGACGAAACGAGATGATTGAAACGGCCCGCGACGATCGCCACCCGCAAGCCCGTCGCATCGACTCGCGCCGCATAGGTCCTCAACGCCGCTTCCTCCCGCGGGCCCCGGTCCGGAGCACGCGGCCACGAATGTACAGGTCTCCGCCCAGCTGGCTCACACGGGGCTCATCGAGCTCCAGCCGGTCGGCCAGACGCGCAATGCCGAGTTCCGCGAGCGCGGGACGGGCATCGCCGCCGAGCCAGGCGGGAGCGGCGAACCAGTGGAGCTCATCCACGAGATCCGATCTCAGCAGCGCCGCGCCCAGGACTCCGCCCCCCTCGACGAGAATCGTCGTGAGCCCCTCATTGGCCAGCTTCTCGAACGCGGCGGCGAGATCCAGATGAGCGCCGCGCCGTCTCACCGAGATCACTCGCGCGCCCGCGGCTTCGAGCGCACGCCGGCGACGGTCGGGCGCTGCGCGGCTCGAGAGCAGCCAGGTTCTCTCCGGGTCCGGACCCGACACCATTCGGGCAGCCCGCGGCAGCCGGAGCTTCGAATCCACCACGACGCGAATCGGTCGGTGACGCTCCCGGCCTCCGCGGCGCGCGGTGAGTTCCGGATCGTCCCGCACTGCGGTCTCCGATCCAACGAGCACGGCATCGACTTTCTCGCGCAATGAGTGGACCCGGTCACGCGCACGGGCACCGGTGATCCAGCGGGACTCCCCCGCCGACGTGGCGAGTCGCCCATCGAGCGTGGCAGCGATCTTGAGAATCACCCAGGGTCGTCCGCGCTCGTGCACCGACAGGAAGCCACGGTGATGTTCGCGGCACTCGTCCTCGAGAATTCCGCCCACCACTTCGATCCCGGCGCGCCGGAGGCGCCGCGTGCCGCGCCCCCGCACCAGCGGGTGCGGATCCCGCGACCCGATCCAGACGCGGCGAACCGCCGCAGACACGATCGACTCCGTGCAGGGAGGCGTCCGACCTGTGTGATTGCAAGGCTCGAGCGTCACCGCGAGTGTCGACCCGCGGAGCGCGCGCGCCCCGTGTCGACGCCGAGCCGCATCGAGAGCCATCACCTCGGCATGCGGCCCGCCCGCCGCCTGCGTGTGCCCCGCTCCGAGCACGCGTTCGCCGCGCACGACCACCGCGCCGACGGCCGGATTCGGATGGACGCGACCGGCAGCACGCCGCGCGCGCACGAGTGCCTGACGCATGGCGTCCTCCGCGCGCATCTCAGCTCTCGGATTCGGGGGTGTCGGCCGAGTCGCTGTCGACGACGACGGCGACTTCCTTCTCCCAGAACCCCACGTAGTCGTCCGCGCTCTGGAAGCGCCGAAACACCGACGCGAAGCGGGTCGCCGCCACCGTATCGAGCGCCAGCAACTCGGAGAGCAGCAGGTCTCCGACCCACGCGGTGGTGACCTCCGCCTCTCCGCTCTCGTGGAGGCGTCGCTCGACTCGGTCGAGGAGCCGCTGGAGCGCGTTCTCACTCACGGGTCGCTTGACGCAGGCCTTCTCGACGCCGTCCTCGAGCTTGGCGCGATCGTACTCTTCGCGGCGCTCGTCTCGCTTGATGATCTTCGGGAGGGATTGTTCGACGCGCTCGCGGGTCGTGAATCTGCGCCCGCACTCCTCGCATTCGCGACGGCGACGAATTTCCTGAGACTCGCGCGTCAGCCGCGAATCGATGACGCGGTTCTCGACCTGGCCACAGAACGGACACTGCATCAGGTCTGACCGCCCGCACGACCCAGGAGCAGGGCGCCGTTGGTACCGCCGAATCCGAACGAGTTGGAAAGCGCCACCTGCACCGCAGCGGGCCGCGCCTTCTCGCTCACGTGATCCAGTGCGCAGTCGGGGTCCGGCGCTTCGAGGTTGATCGTCGGCGGCAGGAGGCCCGTCTCGAGCGCGCGCACACAGAGCAGGGCCTCGACCGCCCCGGCGGCACCGAGCATGTGCCCTGTCATTCCCTTCGTCGAAGAAACGGGCACCTCCTCGGCGCGCCGCCCGAGCACTGCGTGGAGAGCCGCGACCTCGATCCGATCGCCGGCAGGCGTGCTGGTCGCGTGGGCGTTCACGTAGTCGACATCCTGAGCCACGAGTCCCGCGTCGCGCAGAGCCCGCTCCATGCTGAGCGCAGCGCCGCGGCCGGCCTCGTCGGGCGCGGCGACGTGTTGCGCATCCGCACTGGCGCCGTAGCCGAGCAGCTCCGCGCGCACGCGGGCCCCTCGCGCGAGCGCATGCTCGAGACTCTCCAGGACGAGCACTCCGGCCCCCTCCGACATCACGAAGCCGTCGCGATCGACGTCGAAGGGTCGGCAGGCGCGCGCCGGCTCCCCATTCCGGCGCGAGAGCGCCTGCATCTTCGCGAATGCGGCCATCACGAACGGGATGTTCGCGGCCTCCGTTCCGCCCGCCACCATGACGTCCGCATCTCCGCGAGCGATCGCGCGTCCTGCTTCGCCGACCGCATGCGTGCCGCTCGCGCAGGCGCTCACGTGCGCGAAGTTCGGGCCGCGCAGCCCGTGGCGTATCGCGACGTAGCCACCCGGCATGTTCGCAAGGGTCATCGGGATCGCGAACGGTGACACCCGGCGCGGCCCTCCTTCGAGGAACGACTGATGGTTCCCGAGCAGAGTCTCGAGACCGCCGATCGCCGAGGCCACGAACACGCCTGCGCGATCCGTGTCGACGTCGTCAGGACCGATCCCGGCATCGGCCAACGCCTCTCGGGCCGCCGCCAGCGCGAAGAGAATCACCGGGTCGAGGCGGCGGCGCTCCTTCACCGGCACCTCGCCGATGTCGAGTTCGCCCGACACGCGGCCGGCGACCCGCGAGGGCAGCCCCTCGAACTCCGGGCCGTCGAGGTGCTCGATCCCGCTGACGCCTTCGCACGCGTTTTCCCACGTCTTCGCGGCGCCGAGCCCGAGAGGAGTCACGCAGCCGAGGCCGGTCACGACGACGCGGCGAGTCATGCTACGACCCGATCTTGTCCTTCAGGTATTTGACGGCGTCGCCAATCGTCTGAATTTTCTCGGCGTCGTCGTCCGGGATCTCTACGTCGAAAGTCTCTTCCATGGCCATCACCAGCTCGACGATGTCGAGCGAGTCGGCCCCCAGGTCGTCGATGAACGACGCCTCGGGCTTGACCTCTTCTCGTGAGATGCCGAGCTGCTCGACGATGATCTCCGCAACTCGTTCTTCCAATGCCATGACTCGAACCCCCTCTTTCAGGCTGCCTACGGCGCTACGAAGGCTGCCGCCTCCTCGAGTTCATTCGCTCCGGTGAGCGCAGCGCGCGCCACCCCCCGATCGATCCGGGCCACGAGACCCGAGAGTACCCTGCCGGGCCCGACCTCCAGAATACGGGTCGTTCCCAACTCCACCAGTCGCCGCACCGATTCAGTGAATCGCACCGGTGCCGTGACCTGCCGGCGCAACAGTTCCGCGGTCCGGCTCGAATCGGTGTTCGGCTCCGCCTCGACGTTGGTGACGAGCGGCCGCCGATACGGCGAAAAGGTCACCCCGGCCAGTTCAGCGGCGAGCTTGTCTGCGGCTGGCTCCATGAGGGCGCAGTGAAACGGCGCCGAAACGTCGAGTGCGACGACTCGACGCGCACCCCGCGCTTGGGCCTCTTCGCCGGCCGCTGCGACCGCGGCCACCGTGCCGGCGATGACCGTTTGTTGAGGCGAGTTCCAATTGGCCGGCGCCACCACGGCCCCGGTCGCGGCCGCCGCGGTCTCGCAGGCTTCGGCGACGGCGGCCGGCTCACAGCCCAGGATGGCTGCCATGGCCCCCTGCCCTTCGGGCACCGCCTCCTGCATGAAACATCCGCGCGCGTGCACGAGTGCGACCGCGGCGTCGAGCGGCAGCGCTCCGGTGGCCACGAGCGCCGAGTACTCGCCGAGGCTGTGGCCCGCGAACCAATGCGGGTCGACCTCCGTCCGCTCCTCGAGGGCGCGCAACAGGGCGATGCTGGTGGCCAGGATCGCCGGCTGTTGGATCTCGGTGCGACGCAGTTCTGCTTCGGGCCCTTCGAAGCAGAGCCGCGAGAGTTCGAATCCGAGCGCCCGGTCGGCGTCCGCGAAGACGGAGCGCGCGGCGTCGGACGCCTCGCACACCTCGCGACCCATTCCGACCTCCTGGGAGCCCTGACCCGGGAAGAGGAGAGCGAGCATGACGCTCAGTCCTCGTCGGTCTGGATCACCGTGCGGTCGCGATAGAAGCCGCAGCTTCGACACACCCGGTGCGGAGCCTTCGGCTCGCTGCACTGAGGGCAAATGGAGCGCGCGGCGGGGCTCAGGGCGAGGTGGCTCCGGCGCTTGTCGCGGCGCGCACGCGAAGTGCGCTGCTTGGGCACGATCATCGGTTTTCTCCTTCGGTCAACTCGTCGCGCAGGCCTTGCAGCACGGCAAAGGGCGAGCCGGGGCGGGCCTCGGCACAGTCGCACGAGTTTTGGTTGCGATCCACTCCGCAGCGTGGGCACAGCCCACGGCAGTCATCTCTACAAACGGGCTGCACCGGCTGCACGAGAGCAATCAGCTCGAGCACATACGATGTCAGGTCCAGTTCGCTGCCCCGGAACCAGCCCGACTCCAGCTCTTCCGCGAGGAAGACGCCGTCTCGAGCCAGTGCCGCCGCCCCCTCGGGATCGGCAGGTACCCGATCCCCTGCTGCTTCCAGCACGAGGCGAAAGCGCTCACGAACCGGCTGACGATAGCGGGAGAGGCAGCGCCCGCACGTCAGCTCGAGCTCGGTGGTGACGCTGCCATCGAGGTACAGATCGAGCCCCATCGTGTGGCCACTCAGTGCGAACACCGCGGTTTCGCACGGGCCGTCCGCAGCCTCCCCCGCTCCGCTCGCAGCGCGCCACTCGCTCGGCTGGAGCGTGAAGGTCTCTTCCGAGGGCGAGTCTGAAAAGCGGTCGGCCGAAATCTTCATCAGGAGACCCAAATTCTGGAAAAACCCAGCGAGGACAAACGGTTGGCGTCGATTGCCGATTAGCAGACGGCGCGGCTGCTCGCCATCAGACCCCCTGGGAGTCCCCGCGGGAAGCGATATGCTCCGCGCCCCATGGCCCGAACCCGCTACGCACCCAGTCCGACCGGAGCCCTCCACCTCGGAGGGGCCCGGACCGCCGCATTCAACTGGGCGTACGCCCGACACCACGGCGGAACCTTCGTCCTGCGAATCGAGGACACCGACCGGGAGCGTTCGACCCCCGAATCGGAAGCCGAGATGCTCGAGGGCCTCGCATGGCTCGGACTCGATTGGGACGAGGGGCCCTTCCGGCAGAGCGAACGCTCGGAGCGGCACGGCGCAGTCGTCGAGGAACTGCTCGCCGCGGACCGTGCGTACCGGTGTATCTGCACCCGCGAAGAGCTCGAGACGCGCCGAGAAGCTTCGGTCGCCGCGGGCACCAAGTGGACCTACGACGGTCGCTGTCGCGACGCCGGACACGGCCCCGACTGCGGTCCGCACGTCGTCCGCTTGAGAGTCTCCGGGAGTGAGCGCCTCGGCTGGGACGACCTCGTCTTCGGCGAGAGTGGCCAGGAGGCCGACGAAGTCGGCGACGTCATCTTGCGCCGCACCGACGGCAGCCCGCTCTTCCATCTCGCCGTGGTCGTCGACGACCTCGACATGAAGATCGACACAGTGATCCGCGGCTCCGACCACCACCTGAATACCTGCATCCATCTTGCGATCTATCGCGCGCTCGGGGTCGACCCGCCGCGCTACGCGCACGTGCCGCTGATCGTCGGCGCCACCGGCAAGAAGCTCTCGAAGCGCGAAGCCGCGGTTTCGATCCAGCAATATCGCGACAGCGGGTACGTCTCGGAAGCCGTGCTCAACTGGATGATCCGCTGGGGGTGGTCGCACGGGGACACCGAGACGTTCAGCCCGGCCGAGATCATCGAGCGATTCGATCTCGACGCGGTCGGCCGCGCGGCCGCCCAGATCGACCCGGCCAAGCTCGACTGGCTCGGTCAGCACTGGCTCAAGGCGCTCCCTGGCGACGACTTGTGGACCCGGCTGGCCCCGTTTCTCGCCGAGGTCGCGGGAGCTCCCGTGGAGCGCACGCCCGAACTCGACCTGCTTGTCGACCTGCTCCGCGAGCGCAGCACCACGCTGTCGGACATGGCCGCGCGCGCTCGCTTTGCCCTCACGGACGGAGTCGAACTCGACGCCAAGGCCGCGGCGAAGCACCTGAAGCCCGAGATCGGCCCGGTGCTCGAAGATCTCCGCGCGAGGCTGGCGGCGCTCCCCGACTGGTCGGAGAGCGAACTCGAGCCCGCTTTCGAGGCCGTGCGAGCCGCACACGACAATCTGCCGATGGGCAAACTCGCCCAGCCGGTCCGGGTCGCCGTCACCGGGGGCACTGCATCCCCGGGGATCTACGAGACCCTGCGGGTCGTCGGGCGCGAACGCACGGTGGCCCGGCTCGCCGCAGCCGTCGCTCACGCCTCGGCCGCGGTTGCTTGATCATCTCCCGGTGGCCGGTACCTTGCTCCGGCTGATCGAGGGCCCTTTCGGGTCCGTGATCGAACCAAGCTTCTGGCATTCCCCGGTCGTCTAACGGCAGGACAGTAGACTCTGAATCTACGAATGAAGGTTCGAATCCTTCCCGGGGATCCAGCGCCACTCCCTGAGGCTTAGTCGAATTTCCGCCCCAGCGGTGACGGCGCTGCCGGGCCCTAGCAGGATGCTGAAAAACCCCTCCCGTCGCCCGGCACGCGTCTTCGCACCGAGCTCTTCGTTGCGAAAGCTCGCTGTAGGGGAACTACAGCCTCGCTTTCGCGCCTCGATCTCGGCCCGAATCCACGCACCTGGCTCGGTCCGGGATTCTTCAGCAACCTGCTAGCGAGCTGCGCCGGCCTCGAGGCGAGCGGCCTCTTCGGGCTGGCCATTCGCACGCAGCAGGTGAGCGAGATTCCGGCGCACGGACGAGTGCTCGGGATACTCGGCGAGCAGTGCGCGGAGCAGAGTCTCAGCCCGTGCCGAGTCTCCGCGACCGGCGAACGCGATCGCCAGCCGGTTCCTCACGTTGGGATCGTTCGCGAGCGTTCCTGCCGCCTCGAGATGAGGCCCAATCTCAGTGGGCCGACCCACCCGCACGAGCTGAATGGCGGCGCCCACGCGGGCGACATCATTTTCGGGTTCGCGCTCGATCACGTCGAGGTAGGCCGCCAGGGCGCGATCTGCCACACCGAGCCGATCCCAGGTCTCGGCGAGGCGGAGCCGCAACCACGGTTCCTCGGCGCCGAGCTCGAGCGCACGTTCCGCGGACGCGGTGGCCTGATCGAGCGTCCCGCCGTCCCGCAATCGCCACATCGCGCCGACATGCGCAGCCGCGAAGCCCGGGTCGATCGCCAGTGCGGCATCGTACGCACGCACGGCGCCCGCGACGTCTCCCATCCCGAGACGGAGGTCGGCAAGCTGGGCCTGGAACGGCGCTGATTCTGGCAGCAACGACGCCGCCCGTTCCGCGTGGCCCAACGCGCCCTGAACGTTCCCACGGCGCTGCGCAATCCCCGACAACAGCATGTGAGCCTGACCGCTGCGAGGATGCTCTTCGAGCAGCGCCTCCGCCTGGGCCTGCGCGTCGTCGAGTCGTCCTTGGAAGAACGCGGACCGCGCTTCGACGTACACTTCGACGGAGCGCAGCCCGTCCTTCGGATCGATGCCCGTCTCCTCCGCCTCGTCCGGCCGCACCGCATAGCCAAGGGCACGCAGTTGCTCGAGCGCCGCAGAATCGATCGGAGCCCGCTTGAGTGTGCGCTCATCGGCGAGGACGGCCGCGATTTTCGCATCGAGCAAGGACGCGACACCTGACGCATCGGGCTTCGGCACTCCGGTGTCGCCCGCGAGCAGATCCAGGCGCTCGCGCGGATCGACGCCCACGTCGTACAGCTCCGCCCGCGGCGCGCGCACATAGAAATGATCGGAGGTGCGCCACGCATGCAGCGCTGACCAGCCATGGTCGAGCCGCGTGGCGAGTGACTCGGCGTAGGCGCCCTCCCCTGACTCTTGATTCGCCCTGGCTGCCTCGGTCGCCCACGCACCGACGAGGCTGGGGGAGTCCGTCCGCGGCAATGCGGGGAGTCCAGCAAGGTCGAGCACCGTGGGCGCGAGGGACGCCAACGAGACAACCCCGGGGACCGTCTTGCCCGCCGGCAGACCTGGTCCGCGGAGAACGAGCGGAACTGCCAAGGTCGCGTCGTAGAGCCCGTAGCTGTGCGTGCGTTCGCCGTGCTCTCCCAGGCTCTCGCCGTGGTCGGAGGTCACGGCCACGACGGTCTCTTCGAGTCGACCGCTGTCGCGCAAGCCCGCCACCAGGTGGCCGAGGGCGGAGTCGACGTAGGCTACTTCCGCCTCGTACGGTCGCTGCGGGAACGAAGACGCGAACGGTTCGGGCGCCCGGTAGTCGGCATGGGCGTCGTAGTAGTGCACCCAGAGAAAGAACGGCTGCTCCGGGCTCTGCCGCGCCAACCAATCGAGCGCCGCGCGCGTCACTTCGCTCGCGCTCCGCTCGGGGTACCCGGTCGCGGAAGCCTGAGCCGATTCGAAGGTGTCGTCGTACGAGTCGAAGCCCTGCGCGAGTCCGTAGCGGCCCGCCAGCACGACGGCCCCCACCACTGCACCGGTCGCCCAACCCGCTTCCTGAAATCGCTCCGCGAGCGTGATCGACTCGGGTTCGAGCCGAAAGATCCCGTTGTGGCGCACGCCGTGATGCGGCGGATAGAGCCCGGTGAGCAGCGTCGCGTGCGAGGGCAGCGTGAGCGGGGTCGGCGCGATTGCCTTCTCGACCCGCACTCCCTCCGCCGCAAGCGAGTCGAGATTCGGTGTGGCTCCGAACGACGCCCCGTAGGCCCCCACCCGATCTTCGCGAAGGGTGTCGATCGAGACGAGCAGGACGCTCGGTCCCGCCGCCGCCGGCCCCTCGTGGGCCCCGATCCGGTTGCACCCAGAGAGCGCGAGAATGGCCGAGAGCGCGACGAGCGAAAGGGTGGAGCGCACACCTCCCTCATCGGCGGGCAGCCGCCCAGAGCTGAGCAGGACTGGCTGGAAGTGCGACCCTAGGAGGGTGACCCAAGACTGCTGCGGAAAGGTCCGGGAGCCGAGGCGCGCCGCTGGCAAGGCGCTCGATTGAGCCCTAGCGAGCTAGGGCGATTGAGAGCAACGCAGGCAGCGGTGATGCATCGGTTTCCGGCCGACGCTGCAGTCTTGGGTCACCCTCCTATACGAGGGAAACGCCGGGAAAGAGCACGACCAGCAGCGCGCCCAAGGCGATCGCCGGTGCGAAGCCGAACGGGGTATCCGCGCTCCGACGCGCGGCGATGAACGCGAGGCCCAGCGCGAGGCCCGCCACCGATGCGGCCAGGATCGTCTCGACGACCCCGACGACTCCCACGAAAGCACCGATCATCGCCAAGAGCTTCACATCGCCGAACCCGAGACCGGGGAACCAGGTCCAGTAGTCGAGACTGGCGGGCTTCGGCAGCTCTTCACCCTCTCCTGGCCAGTGCTCGAACTTGCGGCCCAATGCCACACACAGACGCGCGTGTCCGAATCCGATCAACCAGAGCGAGCCGCCCCCGAGAAACGCACCGAGCGCCGCTTCGCGAAGCGCCGGCCACGCCGAACCGCCCGCAGCGAGCGCGAGCGCGGGCATCAGGGCGAGCCCGAGAGCGAGCCCGCCGAGCGACAGTTCGTCCGGAATGATCTGATGATCGAAGTCGATGGCGGCCGTCGTCAACAGGATCGCGGCGAAGAGCATCCAGAGCGGCGTCGCAAGCGTCCACCCGTAGCGGAGCGCGATCGCTGCAAACACCAGCCCGGTGAGCAGTTCGAACGCCGGATAGCGCCAGGAGATCTGCACCTTGCAGTGGCGACAGCGCCCCCGCAGCCACAGAAACGACAGGACCGGCACGTTGTCCCACGGAGCGATCGCCTCGCGGCATCTGGGACAACGCGATCCGGGCCATACGACCGACTCACCCTCCGGCAACCGGTAGATGACGACGTTCAGGAACGATCCCACGACCAGACCGAACGCGAGTGCGGCGCCCGCCAGAAAGCCGGGACTCAGAGCGACCAGGTCCTCCATGCTGCGCAGGCTAGCAGGTTGCTGAAGAGCCCCGGACCGAGCCAGGTGCGGGGATTCGGGCCGAGATCGAGGCGCGAGAGCGAAGCTGTAGTTCTGCTACAGCGAGCTCTCGCAACGACGAACTCGGTGCGAAGACACGCGCCGGGCGACGGGAGGGGTTCTTCAGCACCCTGCTAACGAAGGTCGCGCCGCTCGAAGACGAGCACTGCCAATGCAAGGAGAGCGGCCGAGTAGCCCGCCGCGTAGAGAACCGGCAACCAGACGTCGCTCGCCGCGACCGGAATCCCGTGAACGGCTTCGATCGTCAGGTTGAAGCTCTCGAGATCCGGCAGCACGCGGTGCACCCAGGCGGTCGTCTGTTCGACGACTGGGGCGCCCGACTGCGCACCGAGGTCGCGGAGGTCTCGCGTCAGATGCCCTGCGAGATAGAAGCCCGCCCCGAACAGCGATGCGAGCATCGGCGTCGTGAACGACGAGAAGAGCGTCGCGACCGCGACCAACAGCGCGAGTTCCACGCCGGCCAGCCCAATCGCTTGGGCGTGCCCCCAGGTGAGCGGCGCTCCGGCCATCAGCGAGATCGCGACGAAACCCGCGGCCATGATCGCGACCTGGAGCCAGAGCGTGAGCACCAGGCCCGCGTACTTGCCGACCAAAAATTCGCCGCGAGAAACCGGCTTCGAGAGGATCGTGAAGATCGTCCGCCGATCGACCTCTTTGTGGATGAGTCCCACGCCGACGAACAACGCGATCGCGGCACCGAACAACCGGATCGACGCCAGCCCGATGTCTTGCAGGATCCGCTCCCGCTCGACGTAGGAGAGTGCGGCGAGCACGACGCCGGCCGCAATCATCACGAGCGCGAAGAACACCAGCCCGTAGAGGACCTTGCTGCGCACGGCCTCGCGCACCGTATTTCCAGCGATGGCTGCAATTCGTCCGATCACGACGCACTCCCCACGCGGGCGACAATCCGTCCGATCACGACGTCCCCTCTTGGCCCAGCGCCCGCTCGCCGGGGTCGGGCGTCTCCACCCCGCCGTCGACGGCGGACAAAAAGATCGACTCGAGCGAAACGCGATGCGGGGTGATCGAGCGCAACTCTGCGCCCGCCCCCAGTGCGGCGCGAGCCAGATCGCTGACATGCTTCTCTCGCACGCGGAGCTCGATGTGATCGCCGCGTCCGCCGACCTCGGCCCCGTACTCCTGCTCGAAGCGCTCGATCAGCTCAGGGGCGATCCCCGTCACCACGACGTCCGAGAGCTGCCGATCGGCGCCGAGAAAGTCCTCGGTCGGACCCTCGTAGCGAATCCGGCCGGCCGCGATGATCGCGACGCGGTCGCACACCATCTCGACGTCCGAGAGGATGTGGGTGTTCATGAACACCGTCTTCCCATCGGCGTGGAGCTCGAGAATGAGATCCCGAATTTCCTTGCGGCCGATCGGATCGAGTCCGCTCATCGGCTCGTCGAGAAAAACCACCTGCGGGTCGTGCACCAGCGCCTGGGCGATCCCCACCCGCTGCAGCATGCCCTTCGAGTAGGTGCGCAGCCGTGCGTCGGCGGCGTGAGTCAGCGACACGCGTTCGAGCAGCTCCGCCACACGCTTGACGCGGTCCGCGCGCGACATGCCGGACAGCTTCGCGTAGAACGACAAGATCTCGCGCCCGGTGAGAAAGTCGTAGAAGTACGGATTCTCAGGCAGGAAACCGACATGCCGACGATACGCGGACTCCTGCACGCGATGGCCCAGAATCTCAGCCTCGCCCGAGGTGGCATGGATCAGCCCCATCAGCACTTTGAGCGTCGTGGTCTTGCCGGAGCCATTGGGACCGACGAAGCCGAAGATCTCGCCTCGGCGAACCGAAAACGAAATGCCGTCCAGGATGCGCTTGCGCCGCACTCCGAGCCCCGGGCGAAAGTCCTTGGTGACCTTCCGCACGAGGACGATCTCTTCATCACCCCGTTCCATCTCAGCTCTCCCCCGATCCCGCGGTTGCGTCGTCTGCGGCCCGCCATTTCCGCAACTGCTGCTGTGAGCCCGGATCGATCCGAGCCCGGTAGCGACTGCGCAGATAGCTCGAGACAATCGTGCCCTCCTCGAGAACCCACTCCCACCCGTGAGGCTCGGGGGGGAGCTTCGCGAGGATGGGATCGGAGCCCTCGACGAGATCTTCGACCCGCGCGATGTCGCGCCCGTGCTGCTTCACGTACGCGAGACGCGCGGCGTCGAGCCGGCGTGCCTGCCGCTCGACCTGCACTTCGTCGAGCGCCTTCTCGTACTCTGCGCGCGCGTACGGGTCGGGCGCGTCGCGCAGCAGCTGGCGCAGGAACGTTTCCGCGACGTCGAGACCGCCGCCTTCGGCCTTCAGCCGCGCGACGAGTCGGCGGAGATAGAGCGGTGCGCCGGGCAGCGCGATCGCCCCCTCGAGGGTCTCAGCTGCGGCATCCCGCTCATTGAGGTAGAAGAACTCGTTGAAGCCGAGATAGAAGCGATTCCGCCAGTCGTCCGGGTGGTACTCGATTCCGCGCCGCAACAACTCGTTCGCCTTGCGGACACTCGCCTCGTCCCCCGTCAGCCAGACGGCGGCGAAGCGGTAGGGGTGGTCGACGCGCGGGTCGAGCGTGGTCACCACATCGATCAGCCCGCCCAGCAGCGATCCGCGCGCCTCCGGATGCACCTCGTGGCCGACGACTTGAACGGCCTGCAGCCAGTAGTAGTCCGCGAGAACCGCGTCGAAGCCGAGTGCCGTCACACGCGCGACCTCGGGACGGGGCACGAAGAGACTGCCGCGCTCGACGCGTGCGGTCGTATCCATCCGGCCGTGCACGAACCCGGTCGCGCACACACATGCGACGACTGCGGCAGCCCGCAGCACCATCCCTCTCACGATCCGCCCCCCTCCAAGGTCTTCTCGTCGCTCCCAGCTACCGAAGGCTCAGTAGTCGTCGCTCCCAGCCACGACCGGGATCACTGTGGGCTGAGCGAGGATCGGGGCGCCTGTACTCACATTGATGGGGGGCAAGAACGCAAAGAGCGCCGTGGCGCAGACGCCCCCGCCCGCACCGGGATGGAAATAGGCGACCAGTGCCATAGACCCATCCCCATCGACATCCCCTGTCGCGGAAGCGGTAAAGCAACTCGCCCCGCCCGCCGCGGCCGGGCACCCGCAGTCCCCAGGGGCGTCGTTCACGTCGAACGAGTACACGAGGGCGCCCTCGGGCTGCCAGCCGAGACCCCCGTACTCCGCCAGGGAAACCGCATCCCACACGCGTTTCGCGGGTGTCGGCACCCCGGGCGGCATGGGATTCGTCCCGAAGAACACTCCGTACTCGCCGAAATACGCGATCTCCGACTTGGCAATGGAGCTGAGATTGCTCATCGCCTCCGCCCGCTTCGACCGATACTGGTATTGATTGAAACCCGCGATCGCAGTCGAGGCGAGAATCCCGATGATCGCCACCGTGATCATGAGTTCGATGAGCGTGAAGCCGTCACGGTTTGTGTGAAGCCTGCGCATGTTCTCTCCGTCCTGCGTCACTCGCGGCAGCGGATGCCGCCTCGAGTGACATTTCGAATGGTTCGCCTTAGGCATCGCAACCTTCGTGCCATTCGCTGCTTGGGTTCTCTCGAATCGGCAGGTCAGTGCCCGAACCTGAGGCCAACCCTCGGTTCGGCGCCGTGGGGCGAGGCCCGCCCAACGCCCCGCGGGTGGGCAGATGCGGCGCGAGAGCCCATCCTGATCGAACGCGGGTGCCGCGCACCGTCACTCGCATCCCGTATTCCGTCAGGGTCTCGCGCGCCGGGTCACGGGCGCCGTCACTAGAAGTCATTCCCGCCGTCGTGCTGGCCGCACGGCCCGACGGTTCCGGGCAAGGGCCGATCCGGATTCTCCGGATCAAAGACGCCCCCCACGCAGCCCCCTCCGAACGGGTCCCCCGCGTCGTTCCCGCGTGGGTCGATCTTGATGTATCCGAAGTCCGAAGGCTCGCCGCGCCCGTCGAGGTCTCCTCTCGCGCCCAGCGAGTAAGCGGTCCCCGCTACGGTCGCCGCATACACGAAATAGACATCGCCCTCGGGCGAGAAGCCGAGCGTGTCGAAGTCCGGCGCGGTCGACGGCCAGGGCCGCGTGTCGGGTGTCGCAGCGCCGCTGGGCGACTGGATGCCCCTGCCGACGTACATCTGGTACTCGACGAAATACGCCTCTTCGGCGGTCGTGAGAGCCGCGAGGTTCGTCGTCGCCTCGCTCACCCGCGCGCTGAGCCGGAGCTCGAGGAAGCTCGGAATCGACATCGCGGCCAGCAGAGCCACCAGGACGACTGCCACGGAGAGCTCGGCGAGCGTGATCTGCCTGTCCTGTCTCTCAATCGAACTCATACGATTTGGCTCAGATTTCCGCGCGGCTCACCGCGGGTTGGATCCGTGCGCGCTCGGCGGGGTCGCCCCGCGATTTCGCGCCATCCACGTGCCGGAAACGCGTGGCATCCGACAAACAAGGAAGGGCCGGACTCCACTGGGAGCCCGACCCTTCGTTCAGTTCAGAGCATCGGTTCGGGCTAGAACTCGTCCTGACCGTCCAGGCCGCTGCACGGCCCCACGGTGCTCGAAAGGTCCGTCGCCAGCGTCACCGGGTTGTAGACGCCGCCGACGCAGCCCCCACCGAACGGATCGCCCGCGTCGGCACCGGCCGGATCGAGCTTGATGTACGCGAATTCCGACGTCGGGCCACCACCGTCGAGGTCGCCCTGCGCGCCGAGCGAGTAGGACGTGGTAGCGGGCGCATTCAAGGCAACGTACTCGAAGTACACATCGCCCTCGGGGCCCCACCCGAGCGTGTCGAAGCCGGCAGCCGGGGCCGGCCAGGGGCGCTTCGAGGCGATCGCGCCGCCACCCGGTGCGACGGCAGCGGCCACGTAGAGGCCGTACTCTGCGAAGTAGCCTTCCTCTGCGGTCCGCATGGCCGCGAGGTTGGTCTTCGCCTCACCCGTCTTCGAGCGAAGCTGGAACTTGAGGAAGTTCGGGATGGCGATTGCCGCCAGGATCCCGATGATGGCCACCACGATCATCAGCTCGATGAGCGTGAAGCCGCCGCGGCGCGTATGAAGCTTGGTCATGTTGTCTCCGTCTGTCCCTCAGCGCCCGGCGGTCTTCCGTCTGGAACTCGAGGGGTTTGTTTCGGCGTTCGCGTCGGGGAAAAGCAACGGTCGTGCCAAACCGTCGCTGCGTCCCCTCGAGGCGGCAGCTTCGGGACGGAAGTCCGCAGCCCGGTTGTCACCCGGCACTCCGAGCGCCGAATCGACATTCGCAGGCCAACGCCGCGACAGGTGACGAAACGCGGCGTTCTGCCGGCCGAGAACGTCACTTTGGGCGCTCGATTTGCGGCGCCCACGGCGGGTGGCTAGCTTGCTCGGCCGCCAAGACGCTCCCTTCGTCTAGTGGCCTAGGACGCGGCCCTCTCAAGGCTGAAACACGGGTTCGACTCCCGTAGGGAGCGCCAGCCCTTCCGTCGACCGCTCGAGCCGCGGACCGGGGCTCCCATTACCCACTGAGCCCCAGGGTCCCACTTTGGCCGAGTTCGCGTTCGCGTTCATGGATTGCGAGTTCGGGGGCCTCGATCCCGACCGGCACGACATCACCGAGATCGGGGTGATCGTCACCGACTACCGGCTCAAGGAGCTCGCACAGGGCGAGTGGAAGGTCCGCGCGCGACCCGAGCGCATCTCGGACGAAGCCGCTGCGATCTTCGGCTACGACGCGGAGGTCTGGGAGCGCGACGGCGTCCCGCTGCGACAGGCGCTCACCGAGATGGGCGAGCTGCTTCCCGAGCGCAAGACCGTCGTTCCCGCCGGCCAGAACGTGCGGATGGACGTCCGCTTTCTCGAGATGGGATATCAGAGCTGCGAGATCGAGTGGCCGTTCGACTACCACGTGATCGATCTCGCCTCTCTCTACTACTCCTGGTCGCTCGTCGCGGGAGAAGTCGTCCCCGCGCTGTCCCTGCGCCAGGCGGCGACCGTGGCCGGACTCGTGAAAGGAAAGGTCCCGCATCGGGCGCTCGCCGACGCGCGCCTCACACTCGAAACGTTCCGGCACTACATCGGCCGGCTCGCTCCACGCCCCGCACCGGAAGAGCCGGAACCGGCGAGCTGAGGCAGCTCGGAGCCACGAGCAATCCCTGTCTCGAGATCACCTGTGGTCGAGCGCGTTCGTCACTCGCAGTCGCACGCGGCGCTCAGGCCTGCGGCGGAGAGCCCGAACCCAGACGGACCCGCCACTTCTCTACCGCGAGCCGGTCAATCCACGCGAGCGGCGGCAGCAACACTCGTCCCAGCCAGCTGCCCGGGCGAAACGTGAAGGCCGAACCGAAATCGATCAGGACCGGAGCTCCCTGATCGTCGACCAACACGTTGCTGCGATGTCGAAGATCGAGATGCACGACTCCGAGTCGATGCATCTCGGCCAGCGCCGCCTCCAGCCGATCTGCGAAGTCGGCGGGCACCTGGCCGGCCAGCTTGCGCGACATCCTTCTCCCAGGCCGGTACTCGACCGCAAACGCCAGCGCGTCGATCCAGCCGCGAAACCCCGGGACCGCCGGGTGCTCCTCGAGCGCGCGATACGCCCGGGCCTCCCGCCGCGCGACCCAGCGACCCAGCGTCGCACGGACCCACAGGGGGCGCGGCTGATAGTCTTTGACGACCAGCGGGGGGCCGTCGACCTGGGGGACCAGCAGCACGTCAGGGTTGCCGACGTTGCCGCGGTTCAGCAATTCCACGGCCTGCCCCGCCAGATCGGGACGGTGGAGACCGGCGGGCTCGAGCGCGCTCACGAGCCGCGGACGTTAGGACCGCGCCGATTCCGCAGCAACAGGGTCCCTCGCGCGGGCTCGCGCCGCAGGGGCGGGCTCAGCGCCCCCGGAGCCGGCGATTGCGTTCGAGCGTCTCCCAGAGCTGTTGGCGGAGGCGTTCGCGAAAAACGGGATCCGCCGTGTCGGGTCCGTGGTCCGCTTCGAGGAACTCCAGGAGCTCTTCGGTGCTGAACTCTGCGGCAACTTCCTCGGGCAAACCGGGCTCTGTTCGCACCCTCTGACGGGCTCGCGCATCACGTTCGTTCATCGTTCGGCTCCTGCATCCATCAGGAGGCGTTTGACTCGATAGAGGCTCGACCGGATCGCATCGTTGGAGCGTTCCACCCGACCCGCGATCTCGTCGATCGGCAGATCTTCGACGTGCCTCAGCCGGAAGACCTCGAGTTGCCAAGGGGCCACGGTCTCGAGGCTCGCTTCCATCGCGGCCAGCGTGCGATCGAGCGACAAGTCGTCTTCCGGTGTCCTCGTCCACACGGTGTGGGCACTGTGGAGGTGTTGAGGCTCGACCTGATCGAGTTTGTCGGTCTGGGCACGGGAACGCCGCAGGTGGTTGTTGACGGTGTTCCGCGCGACTCCGTAGATCCACGCGAGCGGACTGGAGCGTCCCGAGAAGCCCTGCGGCGACCGGAACACCACCGTGAAGCTCTCTTGCGTCAGCTCCTCGGCGTCGGCCCGGTTGTGCACCCGCGCCTGGATGAACGCGTAGATCCGGGTGAAATAGCGGCGGTACAGCTCGTCGAAGTGCGCTTCGCTGCCAGTCTGGATCCCGGCGAACAACTCTTCGTCCGCAAGGGAAGAAACGGGCCGGGTGGCTGCACCACCCAGTTTCGCATTCGGGCTCAACGCGGTCTCCTCGCGTCGCTCCCTCCCAGGTGGGAACGTCATCCACCTGGGAAGTGGCGCCGCGAGGGCCTGCGTGGCAAGAAAACGGCTGCCCCGAGGGGAAGCCGCCCCTCCACTCTAGGACTGGAGCAGAGCCTCCAGCTCGGGAGAGGCCGCGGAGAGCGTGCGTCGCATCCGGTAGAGGTTCGCCTTGACGGCGTCCTCCGACTTGCCGAGAGCTCCGGCGATCGAGCGAATCGACTGCCGCCGCAGGTGCTTCAGATGGAAGATCCGGCGCTGCAGCGGCGTGAGGCGCGTCTCAATGACCTCCTCGCAGCGCGCGAGGATTCGGCGCGCGTCCACCGTTCGATCGGCGGGACAGGCATTCGAGGCCAGATTCTGTGCGCCCTCGGCGTCGAGCGACTCGAATCGCGGCCGGACTCCGCGAAATCGCCGGTTCACCTTGTTCCGAGTGATCCCGAAGATCCAGACCAGCAGGCTCGAATTTCCGGCCCAACTCTCGAGAGCTCGGAAGACCGTGACGAACACTTCCTGCGCCACATCCTCGGCCTCGCCCGGATCTCGCAAGCGCTTCAGAGCGAACGCGTAGACCCGCGGGAAATAGGCGCTGTAGAGCAGGTCGAAGTGCTCACGCGATCCCGAGAGGATCTGGGTGACCAGCTCCTGGTCGCTCTCCCAGGGCGAGGAACGACGTCGGGAGCGACGGGTGGGGGTCGGGCGCCGAAGCGTAGGCTCGCGGCGTTCGGGCCGACCGAGGGTCGACTCGGAAGCGGAAGCTCCCGTACGGTGGGCAAAGCCCTCTGTTTCAGACAATTGTGGGTCACTCCCTGGCAGGTTGGCGACCCCTCTTCGCCGCGGTTTCTCAAAAGTGTGGGCGCTGCGCCCGATGTGACGTAGGTCGCAAGCCACATGCCAGTTCCCCCGAGGGAGGAAACTCCCGCCGGAAACAATTGATTTCCCGAGGGTTTCACCCCATCGAAGGGGGCATGGGCACGCCGTGGATCCTCCCCTGAGTGTGGAGAGTTTTTCTCATTGTGTGACTCCGAGTTCCGAAGTCGGCCCTTGGCGTCGGGCCAGAGGCGCACGGAGAAACCGCGAGCGGCCGGCCGAGCACGGCGGCGAATCGTGTGCCCAGGCGAGCGTCTGCGCTGTCCGCCTGAAACCAATGAGGGATCGGGCTAGTGTCCTAATTCAGAAGTTCGCCTGCATTCGGACGCGCCTGCGAGCCGCTGTCGGTGTTGCGCTCCCTGCGCCGTAGCTTCGGCTATGCCTCGGTCGCGCGCCTTGTCAGCGGCCCGCAGGCGCGCCCTCGGTGCGCGGCCAGATCGATTGGACATCGGGTCTAATCGACGCCGAACTTCTGAATCAGGACACTAGAGCTTCCCGGGAACGATCCACCAGACGCCGGCGACACGCTCCCAGCGGTCCTCGCGCTGGTACGTCACGGCTCCGGGCCGGAGCGGCCTGCCGTCCTCACCCCGGATCCGAATCTGGACGAGGGCCTCGCCCGGCCCGTGGAGCGAGAATTCGGTGACCTCGAGCAATCGCGGGCGATTCCGGTCGAAATAGGAGTCATCGAGTTCGCGCGCGAAGTCGGCGTAGTAGTCCGAAAACGCCCCGTCCGACCGGAAGAACTCGCGCAAGAACTCGTCTCGATAGGTCGCGATCACGTTGAAGCGCCGGTGCGCGAGGCGGCCGTAGAAGCTCGCGGCGCGGACGTGGAAATCGACGATCGCGGGCCCCTCGGCGACCTCGATCGGGTAGCTGGGGTCGGCCTGTGGCCCCTCGGGAGTGCGCCATAGCGCACAGCCGGACCCGGTGAGCAGTACGAGGAGGAGTCCCCGCGAGACCCCGCGCTGAAGTCGGATCGAGACGCTCATCGCTGCGCCTTCCGGGGGGCTGTCCGGCGACCGGATTCGACCGCGGCCTGGGCGGCAGCGAGACGAGCCACGGGCACCCGGAACGGGGAGCAAGAGACGTAGTCGAAGCCGAGTTCCGCACAGAAGGCGATGCTCTTCGGATCGCCGCCGTGCTCGCCGCAGATCCCGAGTTTCAGCCCGGGCCGGGTCGCGCGCCCGCCCTCCGCTCCAAGGCGCATCAGCATCCCGATTCCCTCCTGGTCGATCGAAACGAACGGGTCGTCGTCGAGAATCCCGGCGTCGACATAGGCTCCGAGGAATTTTCCTGCATCGTCTCGTGAGAGGGCATAGGCCATCTGCGTGAGGTCATTGGTCCCGAACGAGAAAAAATCGGCGTGCTCCGCGATCGCACCCGCAGTGATCGCCGCCCTCGGCACTTCGATCATCGTACCGATGCTCGGCCGGACCCGGCGCTTCGCACCCGCCAGCACGGCTCGGCTCTCCGCCTCGACGAGCTCCCGGATCCGCTCGAGCTCGGCGACATGGGACACGAGCGGGATCATGATCTCGGGCTTGACGGCCACCCCGGCCGCGGCGGCTTCACAGGCCGCTTCCACGATCGCGCGGACCTGCATCTGATAGATCTCGGGATAGGTGATGCCCAGGCGACACCCCCGGTGGCCGAGCATCGGATTGAATTCGCGCACCTCGTCGAGCTTGCCCTTGATCGCAGCGGCATCGGTCCCGAGTGCCGCAGCCACCTCGCGAATCTCAGCGTCGCTGTGCGGCAGGAACTCGTGGAGCGGCGGATCCAGCAACCGAATCGTGACCGGGAGCCCGTCCATCGCCCGAAAGATCCCGACGAAATCGCTCCGCTGCATCGGCAGGATTTTCGCGAGAGCTCGCTCTCGGGCGCCGGTGTCGGCGGCGAGGATCATCTCTCGTACCGCGAGAATCCGACCGGGCTCGAAGAACATGTGTTCGGTACGGCAGAGTCCGATGCCCTCGGCACCGAACGAGCGAGCGATCTCCGCGTCGTGTGGAGTGTCCGCATTCGTGCGCACCTTCACCCGACGCGCCCGATCCGCCCAACGCATCAGCTCCGCGAACGAGCCGCCCAGCTCGGGCGTGACCGTCTTGACGACTCCGAACATCACCTCGCCCGTCGAGCCGTCGAGGGTGATCGCATCTCCCGCACGCACCACGCGACCGTCGAGATGCATCTCCCGCGCATCGAGATCCACTTGGAGCGCGGAGCAGCCCGAGACGCAGCACTTGCCCATCCCGCGCGCGACGACCGCCGCGTGGGAGGTCATCCCGCCTCGCGCAGTGAGAATCCCCTCAGCGGCGTACATGCCATGGATGTCCTCCGGCGAAGTCTCGGCCCGTACGAGGATCACCTTCTCGCCGGCCTTGGCGCGCGCCTCCGCCTCGTCTGCCGAGAACACGACACTCCCCACGGCCGCTCCGGGCGAGGCGGGGAGCCCCTTCCCGATCAGCTCACGGGGCGCGTCCGGATCGAGCGTCGGGTGGAGCAACTGATCGAGGGACCCTGCGTCGACTCGCAGCAAGGCCTCGTCGCGCGTGATCAAGCGCTCCCGCGCCATCTCGACCGCGATTCTCACGGCAGACGTCACCGTTCTCTTCCCGGTGCGCGTCTGGAGCATCCAGAGCTTGCCACGCTGGATGGTGAACTCGATGTCCTGCATGTCGCGGTAGTGCTTCTCGAGCTGCTTGTACACGCGCACGAGTTCGCGATAGGCCGAAGGCATTTCCTCTTCGAGCGTCGGCAGCTCCCGCTGGTCCGACTCGCGACTCTCCTTGTTGATCGGCTGGGGCGTGCGGATCCCCGCGACGACGTCCTCTCCCTGGGCGTTCTTGAGGTACTCCCCGTAGAACGATTTCTCGCCGGTCGAAGGATTGCGCGTGAACGCCACACCGGTGGCGCAGTCGTCACCCATGTTGCCGAACACCATCGCTTGAACATTCACCGCGGTGCCCCAGCTACCCGGGATCCCATGGATCTTCCGGTAGCGGATGGCTCGCGGGTTGGACCAAGAACGAAAGACTGCCGCCACGGCTCCCCACAGCTGTTCGTGCGGGTCTTGCGGGAACGGCTGGCCGGTGAACTGGAGAACCAGCGCCTGATACTCGGCGATCAGGGCTCTCCAATCCTCAGCCGTGAGAGCCGTGTCGAGATGGACGCCACGATCGGCCTTCAAGTCTTCCAGGCGTGATTCGAAGCGGTCGAGCGGAACGTCGAGGACGACGTCTCCGTACATCTGGATGAAGCGCCGGTAGCTATCGAGCGCGAATCGCTCGTCGGCGAGGCCGGCCAGGCCCACCACGGTCTCGTCGTTCAGCCCGAGGTTGAGAACCGTGTCCATCATCCCCGGCATCGAGACCCGCGCACCGGATCGAACCGACAACAACAGGGGCTCGTGCGGATCCCCGAATCGCAGACCCATGAGGCCCTCGACCCGTCCGAGCGCCGCAAGCACGTCTCGCTGCGCGGAGCCCGGGAGCTTCCCGCCGGCGGCCTCGTACGCGAGGCAAACGTCCGTGGCGAGCGTGAATCCGGGCGGCACGGGAACGCCCAGTCGATTCATCTCGGCGAGGTTGGCGCCCTTCCCTCCGAGCACTTCCTTCAGCTCGGCGTGCCCATCCGCCTTGCCGGCCCCGAAGAAGTAGACCTGTCGCTGTGCGCTCGGCTTCGACTTGCGCGCCGGCTTGCTCGGCGCAGCCTTCTTGCGCGATCCCGACTTCGAAACGGCTTTCTTGGACGTTCCCGCGGATCCCGGCTTGCTCGGCGCAGCCTTCTTGCGCGATTTCCCGGATCCCGGATTGCTCGGCGCAGCCTTCTTGCGCGATCCCGCGGATCCCGGCTTGCTCGCCGAAGACTTCGAATTGCGCGTGGGCCCCTTCGTTCCGGCCCCTCCGGTCGCCCTGGTCTTGCGGGCAGGACTCACTCGGTGCCCTCGAGCCGCTCCCGCAGGAAGACGGGCAGCGCATCGATCGCCACGCGCTCCTGCGCCATCGAATCGCGTTCGCGCACAGTCACCTTGCCGTCGGTCTCCGAGTCGAAGTCGTACGTGATGCAGAGCGGAGTGCCGACCTCGTCCTGCCGGCGGTAGCGGCGCCCGATGTTTCCGGACTCGTCGTAGAACACATTCCAGTCGCGCCGAAGGCGCGCGGCGATCGCGCGGGCAGGTTCCGCCAGCTTCTTCGAGAGAGGCAACACCGCCGCTTTGACCGGCGCTACCGCGGGGTGCAGTCGGAGCACGTTGCGGGTCTCGCCGCCTTCGAGCGACTCGACCCGATACGCGTTGCAGAGCAGCGCGAGCACGGTCCGATCGACGCCCATCGAGGTCTCGACGACCATCGGGACGTAGCGTTCCTTGGTCACCTCGTCCGTGACCCCGAGATCCTTGCCGGCGAACTCCGAGTGGCGCGAGAGGTCCCAATCACCGCGATCGTGGATCCCTTCGATCTCCTGCCACCCGAACGGAAAGAGGTATTCCACGTCGGACGCCGCGTTCGCGTAGTGCGCCAGCTCATCGGCCTCGTGGGGCCGGCTGCGGATCCGAGCCGGATCGAATCCGAGCTCGGCATGGAACGTCATCCGCAGGTCGAGCCACTTCTCGAACCAGCTCTCGCGCTCGGTCGGGTGCACGAAGAACTCGAGCTCGGCCTGCTCGAACTCGCGCGAGCGAAACGTGAAGTTGCGCGGATTGATCTCATTGCGGAATGCTTTGCCGACCTGCGCAATCCCGAACGGGATCTTCTGGCGCGATGCTTCACGGACACGCTTGAAGTCGGTAAAGATCGACTGGCAGGTCTCGGCCCGCAGGTATGCCTCGCTCGCGGCGTCCTCGGAGGCTCCGAGCGAAGTCCGCAGCATCAGGTTGAACGAGCGCGCTTCGGTGAGATCGTGCTCGGAGCTGCCCTCGCGTGAATCGCAGCGACCGATCCCGTCGAGCTGGTCGGCACGGAACCGTTTGTTGCACGCTCGGCAGTCGACCATCGGATCGCTGAAGTGCTCGACGTGCCCCGAAGCCTCCCACGTCCTCGGGTGACAGATGATGGTCGAGTCGAGGCCTTCGACATCGTCCCGCTCGCGCACGACCTTCTGCCACCACAAGCTCTTCAGATTGTTCTTCAGCTCGACCCCGAGCGGCCCGTAGTCCCAGAAGCCATTGATGCCCCCGTAGACTTCGCTCGCCTGAAAGATCAGACCGCGGCGCGCGCACAGGGACACGAGGTCCTCCATGCGGACCTCGGACACGTCGGTGGACTTGGATTCGGCTGCCATCGAGGGAGGTCTCCGGAGAATGGACGCCGGAGTGTCCCTGGGGTCCCCGTAGGTGTCAACGCAGAGAACGGGTCCCGCCTGGTGGAAACACCGCGTCCACGACGGCATCGCTCTTGAGTTCGACTCCGGCGTGGTAGCGGCGGAAATCGGCCACCAGCGGGCTGGCCTCCCGCAGCATGCCCGGCCCGAGCCGCAACCGGTCGATCCGGTCGAGCGGCAGCGAGAGGGCCTGCTCGAGCGTCCGGAGGGTTCCCAGATTCACCGGGCGCAGCGCTTCCCCTCCCGCGCACGCCACACAGACCGTCCCGCCTTCCCCGAGATGGAAGCCGACCTGCCGGACGGCCTGCCCGGCCGGGCCGGCCCCCGCATCCCGCCCGCACCGGACACAGCGCCGAAACTCGGGACGGAGTCCGACCGCCGCCAACGCTCGTAGCTCGAGAAGCATTCGCAACCGATCGTCCGGCACCTCGCGCTCGAGGGTCTCGAGCGCCTCGACCGCGAACAGGAAGAGCGCCTGGACATCGCCGCCGGCGCCATCCTCAGGAGCGAGTCGACCGACCCATTCGAGCAGCCAGCCACCGAGCGCGAATCGGCGCGGGTCGACCCGCAACGCGTCGAAATGACGCACCAAGCGCGCGTGCTCGAGGCGCTTCATCGACGCGCGTCGCGGCCGCTCGACCTGCACCGCGAGCAGGTTGAACAAATCGAGAGTGCCGGGGAACCGGCGCTTGCTTCGGCGCGCGCCCTTCGCGATTGCGGTGATGCGACCACTCACTGGAGTGAGCAGATGGACGATTCGGTCCGACTCGCCGAAGTCGACCATCCGGACGACCAGGGCCTGGCACTGCAGGGCCGCCATCTCGTCAGTCCGCGGGGTCGGGCGGAAGCGGCCGCGCGGCGCCCTGCGAAGTCCGTGTGTCGAGGGGCCGCGCGGCGTCGAACGACGCCCCGGAATCGAGGGGGAGCGCAAGTGCGGCTCCGGCCGGTCGCTGAGGCGGCCCCAAGATCGCGCGGTGGTCCGCGAGTTCCCTCACGAAATCTCGCCTCCGCAACTCCGGATCCGCCATTTCACGCGGGGGGGCGACCGGCGTGCCGAGCCAGTTCGCTGCCGCCACCGCCAGGGCCGCGAGGGCGATCAGCGCAGCCAGTCCGATCAGCGCAGGAATCAGGTTCTGCGGAGCCCGGAGCCGTTGCGACTTCGTTTCGGTGAGCATGCGCTCGACCGTCGCCTGGGGATCGAGCCCGATCGCCCCGGCCACCGTCCGCACGAATCCGCGCGAGAAGCCATCGGGATCCCGATCGAACGCCCCCGCCTCGAGCCGCTCGAGCGAGCGCCGCGGAATCTTCGTGAGATTGGCGACTTCCTCGATCGACAGCCCGCGCAGACGCCGCTGGCGCTCCAGGTAGCGGCCAATCGAGTCCGAGCCCGCTCCGCCCCCCGAAACGGGGGCAGAACTCAGCGCAGGCGTTTCAGGTAGTCCTCCGAGCGCTTTCCCCACTGACCACTGGACCTCGAGCTGGAGGAGATCGTCAGATGATGCAACGCCTTCGCACGATTCCCAAGCGAGATGTAGATCACGGCCATCCGATAGTTCGCCTCGGCCTCGGCGAGTGACCCCGGAGTCAGTTCTAGCACTCGCTCGAACTTCTCGAGCGCTTCGACGTGAAGGCGGTCTTCGGCATCGAGGATTGCCAGATCGAGCAGCGCCGGCCAGAAGGCCTCGTGGTACTCGAGCGCCATCTCGAACTGGGTGCGCGCCTCGTCGTTCTTGCCTTGCCGGAACAACGCGTAGCCCTTGTTCGTCAGGGCCTTCCACGGGACCGGGAACGTCGCATCATCCAGCAGCCGATTCGAGAGCCGGAGCGACTCGTCGAAACGCTCCTCGGCGATGTACAGGGCGGAGAGGTTCAGCAGCGCAGGCTGAAAGCCGTCTCGGATCTTGAGTGCGCGCTTCAGGTGCGCCTCGGCCTCCTGATTCTTGCCCCGCCGTGCGAGGGCTTCGGCAAGCGACAGCTCGACCCACGGATCGTTCGGCATGAGCTCGCCGGCAGCCTGCAGCTCGCGGATCGCCAGCGCATTCCGGCCCTCGCCGAGGTGATCCATCGCCACGCCGTAATGCGCGTGCGCGCGGCGCTCCCGGTCCGCAATCGCTTCGGGATTCGGACGCGCGCAGCCGACCGCGAACATCCACACGAATACCACCAGAGTCGCTTGAATCTTCAGCATGGTGCTTCCCTCTCGCTGTTCCTAGAAGGCTCCGAGGAGCCGAATAATCGGATGGGGCCGACGCGAACCGTCGTCCCCTCGGCGCACGAGGCGGACTCGGGCCAGCTGTGTGCGTTTCGAATCTTCTTCTTTGGCCGCCTCTCCCGCAGCCGGATCTCGCACCGGTGCTTGCGAGCCCGCGACACGGAACTTGCTGAGGCTCACTCGCGGGGTTGCTGCGGTCGGATCCTCCGGAGCCCCTTCAGGGTCACCGGGCGCCAGGGCATCAGGCGGCAGGGCATCGGGCGGCGGTTCGAGCTCGGGAACCGGTTCCGCGGGGCCGAGCTCGACGGCCTCGACTCCAAGGTCGAGTGCGAGCGCGGGCTCGGACAATGGCGAGCCTGGATCGTACGCGATCCCCGGTTGGGCGGGCTCGGGTGCGCCTTCGGCGAACTCGAAGCTGCGCGCGGAAATTCCCAGATCGACACCGACGTCATCCGGGTCGAGTCCACCCGCAAGATTCAGTTCGCTTCCGCCGAGATCCCCCTCGAATTGAGGGATATAGGCTCCCGAACCCTCGATCGGAACGGACACCGCCTCCAATGCGGGGAGACCCGGAATCTCGAGATCGTCCGCGGAGAGGTCGTCGAGCGCTTGCAGCGGCTCCGAAGCCGCATCGGGAGGGAGCGACCCGTCCACGAAGTTCCCGGCTCCGGAACTGCCCATCAGCTCGTTCCAGAGGCCCATGCAGCGCCGAATCGCGTCCGCATCTCCGTCTCCGAGCTCGTCTTCGTCGAACAGGAAGCCCATGCTCTCCGCGAAGGAGAGTCCGGCATCGATTCCGACATCGAGTGAACTGTGCTCGCGAAGGTCCCCCTCGAAGCTGTAGAGAACGACTTCTCCACTCCGCAGGGACCGAATTCCGATCGTGACGTTCGGCCGGCCATCCGGCTCGAGGTGCACGAGCAAGCCGGCCCGAGCGGGGCCGACCGCCAGCTCTTCCGTCGAAACAACGGGCGTATTGAGCGAGATGCGCATGCCGCGCAGGTGCAGCTCCGCAAGCTCGAGCGTGACGGTTCTCGGGAAGAACACTTTCCTCTCTTCGGCCGTGCCCAGCGGGCCCTTGAGGCTCTTTTCTGCGCAGGCACCCGGCAAACCCACCGGGGCTTCGGACTTTTTTGGGGAAGCCGTGTCCGCAGCGAAGCGCAGCCTGCCCTTTCCCCTCGTTCCCGGGCGGATACACTCGTCTCCGCGCGACCCGGCGGCGGGCCCCTCCCGGCTTCGCCCCCGTTCGGCTAGGACGCATCGAGCAACGATCGTTCAGTTCAGGGATGGTCAGGAGCCAATCCGTGAGCCCCACAAAGCCCGTCGAGGAACTCGACCGCGTCGCGATTCGATTCGCCGGAGACTCCGGCGACGGCATGCAGGTGATCGGGACCAAGTTCACCGAGTCCACCGCACTTGCCGGCAACGATCTTTCCACGTTCCCGGACTTTCCGGCCGAGATTCGCGCACCCGCCGGCACGCTCGCCGGGGTATCCGGTTTCCAGGTCCATTTCGCCGGAGAACGGATCCGCACGCCCGCCGACCAGCCGGACGTGCTGGTTGCGCTCAATCCCGCGGCATTGCGGGCGAACGTCGAGGACGTGCGTCCGGGCGGCATGGTGATCGTCAACTCCGACGCGTTCACCGTCAAGAACATGGAGCGCGCCGGGTACGCCGAAGACCCGCGCCCCGAGCTTGGCGACCGTTTCAGGCTCGTCGAAGTGCCTCTGACGAGTCTCAATCGCGAGGCTCTCCGCGACCTGAAGATCGGCACGCGCGATGCCGATCGCTCCAAGAACTTCTTCGCGCTCGGCATGATGTACTGGCTCTACGGCCGGCCCGTGGAGTCGACGGAGCGCTGGCTCCGCGGTCGCTTCAAGGGAGACGTGCTCGAGGCGAATCTCCGCGTTCTCAATGCCGGCATCCACTTCGGAGAGACGACTGAGGCGTTTCCGATCTCGTTCACCGTTCCCCGGGCGAAGATCCAGCCCGGCCACTATCGGAACATCACGGGGAACACCGCGCTCGCTTGGGGCATCCTCGCCGCAGGCAAGCGCTTCGACTGCTCGGTCTTTCTCGGCGCCTACCCGATCACACCGGCCAGTGACGTCCTCCACGAGCTGGCTCGCTACCGGCACTTCGGGGTCCGGACCTTCCAGGCGGAAGATGAAATCGCGGCGGCGAGCGCGACGATCGGCGCCGCTTTCGCTGGCGAACTGAGCGTGTGCACGACGAGCGGGCCCGGCTTCGTGCTCAAGCAAGAAGCGCTCGGGCTCGCGATCATGACCGAACTGCCGCTTGTCGTGGTCGACATCCAGCGGGCGGGCCCGTCGACGGGGCTGCCCACGAAGACAGAGCAGGCCGATCTCCTGCTTGCGCTCTACGGGCGCAACTCGGACAGCCCGATGCCGGTGCTCGCAGCCGCCACGCCCGGGGACTGCTTCTATACGATGATCGAAGCATTCGAGATCGCGGTGAAGTACATGACGCCGGTCGCGGTCCTTTCCGACGGCTACCTCGCGAACAGCTCCGAGCCCTGGCAGATCCCCGACGTCGAGTCACTCACCCAGGGAGCGATCGTGCAGAGGACGGATCCGGAAGGCTTCCATCCCTACGAGCGCGACCCCGACACCCTCGCGCGTCCGTGGGCGCCCCCCGGCACACCCGGCCTAGAGCACCGGATCGGTGGGCTCGAAACCGAGGAGAACACCGGGAACGTCTCGTACGATCCTCAGAACCATGCGCGCATGGTCGCGCTCCGTGCGGAGAAGGTCGCCCGGATCGCGCAGGACATCCCGCCGATCGAAACCGATGGAGCCGACCGGGGCCGACTTCTCGTCGTCGGCTGGGGCGGCACGTACGGTGCCATCACGTCGGCGGTCGAAGAAGCTCGCGCCGACGGGCTGGACGTCTCCGCGATCCACCTCCGCCACCTGAACCCGTTCCCGGCGAATCTGGGCGAAGTCCTGAAGAGCTTCGAACACGTCCTCGTCGCAGAGCTCAACAGCGGACAACTGTGGCGAGTCCTGAGGGCGGAATTCCTCGTCGATGCCAAGGCCCTCACGAAGATCGAAGGGCTGCCGTTCAAGGTGTCGGAGGTTCGCGGCGCGATCGACTCGATCCTCGAAGGAGAAGCCTGATGGCGGGCCCTAACGATCGTCGAAATATCCGGGGAGAAGCCTGATGCCGGCAGCGGCGAAAATGACGCGCAAGGATTTCGTCTCGAGCCAGGACGTCCGCTGGTGCCCGGGCTGCGGCGACTACTCGATCCTCTCGAACGTCCAGAAGGTGATGCCCGAACTCGGCGTCCCGCGCGAGAACGTCGTGTTCGTGTCGGGGATCGGCTGCTCCAGCCGCTTCCCGTACTACATGAACACCTACGGCTTCCACACGATTCACGGGCGGGCGCCGGCGTTTGCCACAGGAATCAAGCTCGCGCGCCCGGCCCTCTCGGTGTGGGTCGTGACCGGCGACGGAGACGGCCTCTCGATCGGCGGAAACCACCTCCTGCACACGATTCGCCGCAACGTGAACCTGCAGATCCTCTTGTTCAACAACCGGGTCTATGGGCTGACGAAGGGCCAGTACTCTCCGACCTCACGCCCCGGCATGACGACGAAATCGACTCCGCAAGGCGGCATCGACTATTCGGTCGATCCGATCGCATTCGCTCTGGGTGCGGGCGCGACGTTCGTAGCGCGGGCGATCGACGTCGACGCGAATCATCTTCAAGAGGTCCTGCACCGCGCGCATGCCCATCTGGGCACGGCGTTCGTCGAGATCCTTCAGAACTGCCCGGTCTACAACGACGACGAGTGGGTCGAGGTCGAAGACCGGAAGACCCGGACGAACGCCTCGCTCGTGCTGAAGGACGGCGAGCCGCTCGTTTTCGGTAACGAGGACAACCGGCAGGGCATTCGAATCGAGAACGGGGTGCCGTCCATCGTCCGACTCGGCGACCAGGATCCGGTCGCCGCCGGGATCGCCGTCCACCGCGAGGGGCACGAGAGCCCGGCGTACGCGTTCGCGCTCGCCTCGCTGACGCGACCGAATTTCCCGGTCCCGATCGGCGTGTTCCGCGCGGTCGAGAAGCCCACGTACGAGACGATGCTCCAACACCAGGTCGACGATGCGCTCGCTCAACGCGGTCCCGGCGACCTCAGCGCGCTGCTGCGGTCCGGGGACACCTGGACCGTCGAAGCCTAGCCGCTTTCCGGTCGAGCCCGCGGCAAGCCCCGCCAGACTCCCTCGGCAAACTGGCTAGAGCACCGAGGCAGCGTGCTTCGCGAGCGTCTCTCCGATCTCCGCCGGAGACCGCGAGACCGGAACGCCGGCCGCCTCGAGCGCCGCGATCTTGTCGGACGCCTTGCCCTTCCCACCGGAGATGATCGCCCCGGCGTGACCCATCCGTTTTCCGGGCGGCGCATTCTGCCCGGCGATGAACGCCGAGACCGGCTTCGTCATGTTGGACTTCACGAAGTCCGCGGCGTTCTCCTCGGCGGAGCCCCCGATCTCGCCGATCATGACGACGGCCTTGGTCTCGGGGTCCGCCTCGAAGAGCTCGAGTGCGTCGACGAAGGTCGTTCCGATCACCGGGTCACCGCCGATCCCCAGACACGTGGATTGGCCGATCCCGAGGCGACTCAACTGATCGACCGCCTCGTAGGTCAGCGTGCCCGAACGGGAGACGACGCCGACCGGACCGGGTCGCGTGATCTGCGCCGGCATGATGCCGATGCGACATTGCTCCGGAGTCACGACGCCAGGGCAGTTCGGCCCGAGGAGGCGCATCGAAGCCCCTCGCAGTTCGGCCTTCGCCCGCGCCATGTCGACGGCCGGGATGCCCTCGGTGATGCAGACCGCGAGTTCGATTCCGGCGTCCGCGGCTTCGAGGATCGCATCAGCAGCTCCGGGCGGCGGCACGAACAGGACCGAGGCGTTCGCGCCGGTCGCGCGGACGGCCTCTTCGACGGTCTCAAAGATCGGAATCCCATCGATTTCCTGGCCGCCGCGGCCCGGATGGACGCCTCCGACCACCTGTGTTCCGTACTCGACGGACAACCGCGCGTGGAACTGACCCATCCGGCCCATACCCTGGACGATCAGCTTGGTTTCCTTGTTGCACAGGACTGCCATCAGGCGTTCCCTCCCGCCGCAGCGACGACCTTCTCGGCCGCCTCCCGCAGCGTCTCGGCCGAATTGATGTCGAGACCGGAGTTGGCCAGGATCTCGCGCCCCTCCGGCGCCTTGGTGCCCTGGAGCCGCACGACGAGCGGAACCCCGACCGACAACTCCTGGGCCGCAGCGATGACGCCCTCTGCGATCAAGTCGCAACGCACGATGCCGCCGAAGATGTTCACGAGAATCGCTTTCACATTCTCGTCGCGCAGGATCAGTTTGAAGGCCTCTTTGACCTTCTCCTTGTCGGCCCCGCCACCCGCGTCGAGGAAGTTGGCCGGCGTCCCGCCGCAGACGTGGATCATGTCGAGGGTCGCCATTGCGAGGCCCGCGCCGTTGACCATGCAGCCGACGTCGCCATCAAGGCCGACGTAGGCCAGGTCGATCTCGTTCGCGGCGCGTTCGCGGGCGTCCTCTTCCTCGGGGTCCCGCATCTCGGCGATGTCGGGGTGCCGATACAGCGCGTTGTCATCGAAGTTGAGCTTGCCGTCGAGCGCGAGCAGCCCGCCCTCTCCCGTCACGACCAGCGGATTGATCTCGATCAGGGTCGCGTCTTTCTCGACGTACAGCCGGTGCAGGCCGCCGAGGAAAGTTTCGAGTTCGCCGATCTGATCGCCCTCGAGCCCGAGTGCGCGCGCAATCCGCCGGACGTGGTGTCCGTGGAGCCCCGCGTTGGGATCGAGATGAACGGTGCAGATCTTCTCGGGAGTGGCGGCTGCCACTTCCTCGATCTCCATCCCGCCCTCCGTGGAAGCGATGATTGCGAACTCCTCGGTCTCGCGATCGAGCAGCAGCGCGAGATAGAGCTCGCGCGCGATGTCACAGCCCGCTTCGACGTAGACCTTGCGGATCAGCTTGCCTTCCGGCGGAGTCTGCGGCGTGTGCAGGGTGGTGCCGAGCATCTCGCTCGCGAGCGTCTTTGCCTCGGCCGGGGACTTGGCCAGCTTGATGCCGCCGCCCTTGCCGCGGCCCCCCGCGTGCACCTGCGCCTTTACGACCGCGACCGCCGTGCCGAGCGAACGCGCCGCCTGCTCCGCTTCCGCGGGGGTCGTTGCCAGCTCGCCCGAGGGCACCGCGACGCCGTACTCGCGCATGATGGCTTTCGCCTGATACTCGTGAACGTTCATCCTGGCTCCCTTCGACGGGTCCGGGCCGGCTCTCGCCCTGCGGAAGTCCGGCGATTCACGTCGGCGGCCGATCGGCCGCGTGGACGCTTCGACTACAGGTGAATCTGATCGACCAGCGTTCGGACGTGCTCGACCGACGCATCGAACGCCTTGCGCTCGTCTTCGTCGAGTTCGATCTCGATCACGCGTTCCACTCCGCCGGAGCCGAGCACACACGGAACCCCGACGTACAGGCCGTCGACTCCGAACTCGCCTTCGAGGAGACAGGCGCACGCGAGCACGCGCTTCTTGTCCCGCAGAATCGACTCCGCCATCTCGATCGCCGAGAACGCGGGCGAGACGAACGCCGAGCCCGTCTTCAGTAGACCGACGACCTCGCCGCCGGCGCCCTTCGTGCGCTCGACAATCTCGGCGATCCGATCCGCGGGGATCAGATTCGAGATCGGAATCCCTGCGACGGTGCAGTAGCGAACGAGCGGCACCATCGTGTCGCCATGGCCGCCGAGCACCAGCGCGGTGACGTCTTCGACGGACACGCCCAGCTCCCACGCGACGAACGCGCGCAAGCGCGCGGAGTCGAGCACTCCGGCCATCCCGACCACACGGTTCTTCGGGAAACCCGAGACCTCTTTGAAGGTGTAGACCATCGCGTCGAGCGGATTCGAGACGACGATGACCGTCGCGTCGGGCGCGTTGTCGCGCACGCCTTCCGCCACCTGCTTCATGATCTTGAGATTGGTGCTCAGGAGGTCGTCGCGCGACATCCCGGGCTTGCGCGCGAGCCCTGCGGTGATGATCACGACGTCCGCGCCGGCGATCCCCGCATACTCGTTCGTCCCTGAGATCGAGGCATCTGCGCGCGCGAGCGGCGCACCTTCGGCCATGTCGAGGGCCTTGCCCTGCGGCAGGCCGTCCACGACGTCGAAGATGACGACGTCGCCGAGCTCGCGGTAGGCGATCTGCTCGGCGAGAACGCCGCCGATGTTCCCGCCGCCAATGAGGGCGATCTTGGGTCGTGCCATGAGGGGGTTCCTTTCGGTGAGGGTCGTCGAGGTCGACGCGAGAGGCGAAGCCCCGAGTTCGAGGCGCTGTGCCCGGCCGAGAGCCCGCAAGGGTCGCCGGGCCCGCCTCGATGGGCGCGGATTCTACCGATCCGTGACGGGTGCGCGAGGCTGGAAATGGATCCCGCACCCTCGGGACAGGCAATGGAACGGCGTCTCAGCCGCCCCCTTCCGAGACCGGAGCGCCCGCGCCCTCTGGACTCCGGAGGCGGAGCGTGTCGCCCTCGCGGCGCACGGCCTCGCGCTCTTCGAGGGGCACCTTGGGAATCGTCAACACCTGCCCCGGGTAGACCCGAGCCGGGTCCTTGATCTGGTCACGATTCGCGAGATAGATCGCCGGCCAGAGCGTGGAGTCTCCCAGCTGGACGCTCGCGATCACGGCGAGGGTCTCGCCCTCCTGCACTTCGTGCACGGGCTCTTCAGCGGACGCAGCGGAGGCAGCGGCCGCACCCAGAAGCGCGACAGCGAGCCAGAAAAGCTTCACTGACTTCCCCCGGGCGCGGGTCGCAGCCGTAGGCTCAACTCCGAGAGTTGTTCCGTATCCACATCCGAAGGCGATCCCATCAGCAGGTCCTGGCCGCGCTGGGTCTTCGGGAACGCGATCACGTCGCGAAGGTTGTCGACACCGCTCAGCAACATGACCATGCGATCGACGCCGAATGCGAAGCCGCCATGTGGCGGGGCTCCCGAGTCGAGCGAATTCAGCAGGAAGCCGAAGCGGCTCTCCATATCCGCCTTCGAGTAGCCGAGGATCGCGAGGATGCGGCGCTGCACGTCGCTGCGATGATTGCGCAGGCTTCCGGACCCCAATTCGACTCCGTTCATCACCATGTCGTAGTGACTACCGCGAACTCGTTCGGGTTCCGTCTCGAGCAACGGAATGTCCTCTTCGAGCGGCGCGACGAACGGCATGTGCATCGCGTCGAGCTTGCCGGTGTCCGGATCCTGATCGAAGACCGGGAATCCGGTGACCACGAGCGGCTCCCAGTCACGGTCGGCCACCCGACCGAGTCGCAAGCCGAGGTCGACGCGAAGCCGCGCAAGGATCGCATTCGCGCGCGACGCCTGGTCGGCCTGGAAGAACAGCACCGTCCCGGGGCGCGCTTCGGTGGCAGCGGCGATTCGCTCGCGCTCCTCGTCCGAGAAGAACTTGACGATCGGCGACTGCCAGCCGCCCTCGGCATTGACGCGGATCCAGGCAAGGCCGCGCGCTCCCAACTCCTTCTTCACGAAGGATTCGAGGCGGTCGATGTCACCCCGCGAGAGGTCGGAGGCAGCGTGGATCGGCAGGCACTTGACGATCCCACCGGACGCCACGGCCTGCTGGAACGCCCGGAAGCCGCTCTCGCGGAACACCTCGGTAAGGTCCAGCAGTTCGAGTTCGACCCGCGTGTCGGGTTTGTCGGTTCCGTAGCGCGACATCGCTTCGGTGTACGACATGCGCGGGAACGGCCGTGGCAACTCCACACCCAGCACGCCTTGCCAGATGCAAGCGGTCAGCTCCTCGACGATCTCGATCACCTCTTCGACACCAACGAACGACATTTCGAGGTCGATCTGGGTGAACTCGAGCTGGCGATCCGCTCTTCCGTCCTCGTCGCGGAAGCAGCGCGCGATCTGAAAGTAGCGATCGAAGCCGGAGATCATCAGCAGCTGCTTCAGCAGCTGAGGCGACTGGGGCAGCGCATAGAACTCACCGGGCTGAAGCCGGCTCGGCACCAGAAAGTCGCGGGCGCCTTCGGGCGTCGCACGCGAGAGAACCGGCGTCTCCACCTCGAGGAAATCCTGTGCCGCCAGCGTTTTCCGAGCGGTCTGATTCAATCGGTGCCGCAGCTCGAGTGCGCGCTGCAACGGACCGCGCCTCAGATCGTGGATGCGGTGTCGCAGGCGGACTGCGTCGTCCACGCCCGGGTCGTCCTCGATCGGGAACGGCGGAGGCGTCGCGGAATTGAGGATGCTGATTTCCGAGGCGCTGATCTCAATGGCTCCCGTGGGCAGGTCCGCATTGACGGTCTCCGCCGAACGCCGCTCGACCGTCCCGCGAACGATCAGCACGAACTCGGACCGCAAATGTCCGGCGCGCTCGTGGGCCTGGGAACTGGCGTCCGGCCGAAAGACGACCTGAACCAGACCCCAGCGATCGCGGAGATCCACGAAGATGACGCCCCCGTGATCGCGGCGACGCTGGACCCAGCCAGCCACCACGACCTCGCGGCCGACGGATTCCTCAGTCACCTCCGCCGCACGGTGTGTGCGGCGCAAGCTCCCGAGCCCGTCGAGCTCGACTTCGGACGCCTCCAAGCGGTCCCCTCCCTGCTCAAGAAGTCCAGAAAACCCAGAAAAACCGAGGGTTTCAGTTAGCAGAGCCGGCGACTTGCGGCAATTGAGCCGCCGGACCGGGGGCGGAACTTCGAGGCGGCCGGAACGAGCGAGAGAGAAGCGACGACCGTCGCTAGCGGGTCAGCTCGGAGGCCGAACAGACCAGATTCCGCCCCTCCGATTTCGCCCGGTACATCGCCTTGTCCGCCGCATCGAGGAGCGAAGTCCGATCGGTCCCGTGCAGCGGGAAAGTCGCGAAGCCCAGACTGCAGGTCAGGCTCATGACGTCTCCGCGCCTCGCCTCGAACCCGGTGGCCTCGACCAGTTGGCGGATTCGCTCCGCAACGTTTCTCGCCGCCTCGTGGCCCGTGTCCGGAAGCACGATCGTGAACTCGTCGCCTCCGTAGCGAGCCAGCGTATCGACCTGACGAATGCACTCGAGCAGCACCTGCGAGAGCTGGCGCAATGCCTGAGACCCGACCAGATGGCCATAGCGATCGTTGACGAGCTTGAACCGGTCGAGATCGAGGAACAACAACGAGAGCTCGGTTCCGTACCGATCGGCACGGCGCACTTCGCGATCGATCGCTTCCATCAGGTACCGGGCGTTGTAGACCTCGGTGACGTCATCGATGAACGCCCGATCCTTGGCGCGCTCGTATCGCTCGGCGTTTCGAAGCGCGACCGTCGCGTGCGCCGCCACGACGCCGGATCGCTCTTCGACGGTCGCGTCGAACGGAGCATCGCCCTCGGGCACGAGAATCAGACCGCACTCCGCCTCGTCTCCCGGAATCGGAACCGCCAACACGTTGCCGTCGCCGTGGCCCGCTTCGCGGAGCGTGTCCCACACCGCGCCGAGTCGAATCTGTTGAATCCGGTCGATCGACGCCGGATCGATCGGCTTCTGCTGGCCGAGCACGCGCCGAAGCCGGCTCGCCTCGTCCTCGCGGTAGCCGCGCAGCTCGAGCCCGTCGCCGAGCGACGCACGACGAAAGACCGCGACTCCGCGCTCACGGCCCGCCACCCGCAACACGAGATCGAGCGCGACCGCATGCACATCGCCGACCTCGAGACACGAGGCGAGCACGCGACAAGCCTCGACCACCGCGAGGGAGTCGCGCAGTCGCACGTTCTCCTCGACCAACGAGCGCCGAACGAGGATCCGCTCGAGCACCAGCCGCAGCTCGTCCCACTGGATCGGCTTGATGAGGTAGTCCGCGGCCCCCATCCGCAGCGCGTCGACGGCGCTGCCGACCGTGGCGTTCGCAGTCACCAGGACGAAGTCGGTTCCCGAGTGGCGACGGCGAACCTGCTTGAGGAGGTCGAGACCGGAAGGCCCCGGCATCGTCAGATCGCTGAAGACCACCGCGGCCGGTTCCCGCGCGAGCGCGGCGAGCGCCTCGGCCGACTCCGCGCACGTCTCTACGGCAACGAGGTCGCTCAATGCGTCCGACGCCATCTCACGCTGGAGCCGGTCGTCGTCCACCCAGACGACGCGCGGCCGCTCCGGATCTTCGCTCACGCTCCCGTGCTCCCTGGTGGCGCCATTGCCCAGAGCATTATTCGACCGAACGGCCGCCCATCCTGAGCCCCATCAGCTTGCACCCTCTCGGCTTTGGCTCCCCGCTCTCTCCGCGAGTCCCGACGCCCTCGGCGATCGTCACTCGCGGGCTCAGACGCCCTTGGCGCGATCGTCATCCACGGGCGGCAGCACGCGATCCCAAGACTGCCCACTGTCTTCGGAGCGAAGCACCGTCCCGCGCTGTCCCACCACGAAACCGACGCGGCCATCGGGGTCGAAGGCGACGTCCCGCATGAACGTGAACAGCGTCGGGAATCCGGGCACCTCGTTCCACGTGGTCCCGCCGTCCTCGGACAGCCGGACGAACCCCTTCTCCCCGACCGTGATCGCCCGCTTCGGAAGGGGCTGGACCGCGAAGAGTGCCTGCTTGCGACCGACGTTCTCGTAGGTCCACGTTTCGCCGCCATTGGAACTCTTCAGGATCACGCCGCCGAGGCCTGAGATGAGCCCCTGTTGGGGATCCTGGAACCGAACCGCGAACAGCACCGGATTCTGCGAAATCTCGACCTCGACTCCGGGCGTCTCCGCAACGCGGCTCTCGTAGTACCGCTTCAAGAATTCGGGGTCCTCCGCGATGAACTCCTCGTAGTCCCACGGCGGCGCGCCCCTGCGACGAAGCCGGTCGGACAGGATCCCGGCATCTTCCGCGATCGTCTGCACCTCCTGGGTGCGGGCTTCGATCAGTTCGAATAGCGGGTACGGATCGGACTCATCGCCGAACGCGGCGATCTCCGCCTGACTGATCCGCGGCTCGATCGCGATATTGAGGTGTTCTGCCGACGCGATCGCCTCGGCCAGCCTCGTGATCGAGGCTGCCCCCGCCTCCGGAATCTCGATGCTGTTGTAGCCGAGCGCGATCGGATCGAGATCGAATCCGCTGTCGATCTGGCCGCGCACCCAAGCGGCACTGCCATCCTCGTTCACGCCGCCAGACGAGGTCCGGAAGATGTACCCGAACTCACCGATCATCCAGCAGCGGTTCCGATCCCCGGGCAGGCAGGAGACATCGTTCAGGCCCACGTCCTCGAAGACGTTCTCCCCGGCGCGCACCCGGTCCTGATCGGACAGCGACAGCCACACGAACTGAGGGTGGGTCTCGTTGATCGTGAGGGAGTGATCCGCCCACGTTTTCCCGCCGTCGGCAGTGTAGATGCGCGTGCCCCAGTCACCGACCGCCCAAGCGCGATTGGCATCGAGCGCCTCGATCGAGAACAGATGGTTGTTCCCGAGCTTGGGGTTCTCTTGGCGAGTCCAACTCAGCCCCCCGTCTTCGGTTCGGAGCAGGAGTCCGAGCTGGCCGACTGCCCAGCCGTACTGCGTGTCGGCCATCGAGACATCGTTGATCGGGCTGTCGGTCCCGGTATCCGCCTTCTTGAAACTCTCGCCGCCATCGGTGCTGACGTAGATCGCACCCCAGTAGCCGCCGGCGACGATGTGGTCGGCTGTCGGCACGGAGACCGCGAAGAGATCATCGAAGATGTCGATGCCCCCCTTGTAGTCAACGGGATGGAACCGGTACTCATGGCAGCCCACGACGAGCAAGAGCGCGAGGCTCAGCAGCAACGCAGACGTCCGGTTCCGGAGAACGGTCGAGCGGGGGATCATCGGGCGAATTCCTCCATCTCCGCTTCGCCGACACGTCTGCGGTCCCAGCGGAGCCGAGGAGCGCAACGAGACACTCTTCCTCGGTCGTGGCACACGCGCAACCGCGCGAAAAACAGAGCCTCGTGGATTAAACTAGGCCCTGTGTCGTTGTCAACCGAGACCCCGGAAGATGGTGTCCAGACGACGGCCTCCACCCCGGCAAGACGCCCCCGCGGACCGCGCCGATTCAGGCTCCGGACGCTCGGCATCGTCCCGATCGTGGTTCTGGGTGTGTGCGCGAGCCGAATCCTGCTTTCGAGGGCACTGGGGGCCTGTGGGGACGTTTTTCGGGGCCCCGACGCACAAAAAGAACACCGGGCCGCTCGCGAAGTCCGCTCGGCCCAGCGCTTCGCGGAGAGCCTGGGACGCCTCAAGGGGCCCTACGCAAAGCTCGGGCAGTTCGCGTCACTCCGGCACGACGTCCTCCCGGACGCCTGGCGGGGCGAGTTGACCACGCTTCGCGATCGTGTCCCGGCCCTCCCCCTCAGCCGGGTGCGAGGGATGCTCGAACGAGAGCTCGGTCGACCGCTCGAAAAGGCCTTTCGCTCGTTCGAAGCACGCCCGCTCGGCGCCGCCTCGATCGCCCAGGCGCACCGGGCCGAGCTTCCCGACGGGCGCCAGGTGGTCGTGAAGATCCAGTACCCATGGCTCGAACAGGCGCTCCCCACCGACCTGGCACTCCTGCGCACGGGGGTCGCGTGGCTCGCACGTCGCCGCGACGCCGGCCCCCAGCCGCTCCGCTGGTTCGACGAATTTGCGTCGGGGATTCGAGAGGAACTCGATTTCACCCGAGAAGCCGCCGTCGCGGCGGAGATCTCAGCGAATCTCGCAGACGATCCGCGCGTACTCGTGCCCGAAGTCATCCCTTCGCATTCCTCGCGCCGGGTGCTCACCGTGGTGCATCACGACGCGATTCCGATCACCGATCTGCCCGCGCTCCGAGCCCGTCACATCGACCCGGCCGAGGTCCTCGAAATTCTCGTGCAGGCCTACGCCAAACAGGTTTTCGTGGACGGCCTCTTCCATGCCGATCCGCATCCCGGAAATCTGTTCGTCGTCGATGCGTCCGGCGCGCCCCGCGTCCTGTTCGTCGACTTCGGTCTGTCGCGCCGACTGGCCCCGGAGCTCCGCGACGAATCTCGACGCGCAATCTTCGCGGTCTTACAGGGCGATGTGGATGCGTTCATTGCGAGCATGACGAAGCTCGACATGATCGCGCCCGGGTCCGAGGGCGCTGTGCGGGCCGCCGTCGAGCGCATGCTCTCCACCATGAAGGCCGAGGGCTCTCCGCTCGGGATGGGTGCCGACCGCATTCTGTCACTCAAGGACGAGGCACTGGTCCTGCTACGCGAGACGCCCGGGCTGCAGCTGCCGAACGACCTCCTCCTCTACGCGCGCACGCTGTCGTACGTTTTCTCGCTCGGCCGCGAACTCGCGCCCGAGGTCGATCTGATGAAGCTCACGGTGCCGTGGCTCTTGCGCTTCCTCGCCGGTTCCGGGCAGACCGGTCGCGGCTGAAGGCAAAGCCGCCCTCGTGCGCTTCTAGCCGCGGGGACTCGAGAGGCGCAGGCCCTGGAGGCGGATGAACCCCGTCGCGTCCGACTGGTCGTACTCGCCGCCATCGTCTTCGAACGTCGAGAGTTCGGCGGAGTACAGGGAAACCGGTGAGCGACGCCCCGTCACCTGATAGCCACCCTTGTAGAGCCGGATCCGGACATCGCCCGTGACGTTCTCCTGAGATCGTTCGATCGCCGCGCGCACGAAGTCCATTTCCGGGGAGAACCAGAAGCCGTTGTAGATCAGCTCGGCGAACCGCGGGGCCAAGCGATCGCGCTCGTGCATGACCTCCCGGTCGAGCGTGATCGACTCGATCGCGCGGTGCGCTGCGTGGAGGACGGTCCCGCCCGGAGTCTCGTAGACGCCGCGCGATTTGATCCCGACGAAACGGTTCTCGACCATGTCGACGCGACCGACCCCGTGCGCGCCCGCCACCGCATTGAGGCGGGCGAGAAGCGCCGCGGGCGTCAGCGATTCGCCATCGACTGCCACTGGCGTCCCGCGCTCGAACGAGATGATGACTTCTGCCGGCGCATCGGGCGCGTCTTCGGGAGACGTCGTCATCACGAACATCGCCTCTTCGGGCGCCCGCCACGGATCCTCGAGAATGCCGCCCTCGAACGAGATGTGCAGCATATTCCGATCGATCGAATACGGCTTGTCGACGGTGGCCGAGACCGGAATCGAGTGTTTCTGGGCGTACGCCATACAGTCCGAACGAGAGCGCAGGTCCCAATCTCGCCACGGCGCGATGATCGCGAGTTCCGGCGCCAGCGCGCGATACGTCAATTCGAAGCGGACCTGGTCGTTGCCCTTGCCCGTCGCGCCGTGCGAGATCGCGTCGCAACCCGTCTGGCGGGCGACCTCGATCTGATGCTGCGCGATGAGCGGACGGGCGAGCGCGGTGCCGAGGAGATAGGTCCCCTCGTAGATCGCGTTGCCCCGAATTGCGGGGAACACGTAGTCGCTGACGAATTCCTCGCGCAGATCGCGAACGATGCAATCGACGGCGCCGCTCGCCGCGGCTTTCTCAGGCAGTCCGGAGAGTTCTTCTTCCTGGCCGACGTCGGCACAATAGGCGACGACTTCGCAGCCGTACTCTTCCTTCAGCCAACGCAGGATGACGGACGTATCGAGCCCCCCGCTGTAGGCGAGACAAACTCTCTTGGGGGCTCCCGGGTGCGCCATTTCGATCCATCCTCCGCGAAACGAAGGGCGGAGGATAACACTGCGGCCCCGAACGGCAGTCCCGGGCGATGCCGGGGCGGGGCCAGTCAGGCGACGCCGGAGCCTTCATCGGGAGCCGGGAAACGCATCAGCGTCACGCGCCCGAGCGCCGGGTCACTCGTGCTGTGGAGCACGCCACCGCAGCTTCCGAGGACCTCGGCCAGGAGCGGGATCTGCGGAGAACTGGGCGCGTAGCCCCCCTGGCGGAAATGCTCAGTGATCGAGACAAGGACACACCGGCCCGCGCCGCGCCCGACGCTGCGGCTGCCGAGGGTGAGGCCTTCCGGGGCCGGGTCTTGATCGAGTCGGTCCTGGAGAAGTCGCAGGAGCAACGTCTCGAGCTTGGCGCCATCACCCCGTGCCGTCGGCAGCTGCGCCGGGACGAGAACCTGGAGGTCCGAGGGAAGGTCTGGCTGATCGACGAAGCGACGCGCCACGATCTGCAGCACGGCGGCCGGATCCCAGCTCTCGCCCCCTGCTCCGCCGCGCCCGGCGAGAGTCGCACCGAGTTCGTCGACCCATTTTCGAACGCGCGTGAGTGCTCGGAGGCCGTCTTCGACCCCGGCGCGGTATTGGGCCGCGCGGCGGCCCCCCGTCTGCTCGAGGAGCGCGTCGAGTAGACCCTGAAGCTCATCGACCGGATCGGCGATCTCGCGATGGATCGCCATCAGGCGCTCCCCGCCCTCGACTTCTTCTTTGAGCAGGATCACCACACCGACGCACGCGTCCTGTGCGACGATCGGCGATGCCACGGCGGCGAATCCGACTCCGCGTTCGCGCACCCGAAACCGCACGCTTTCAGCATGCGTCAGGACCTGGGCGACCGAGCGCAGGACGGCTTCTCGCCCTCCGCCCTCGAAGAGTTCCGACAGCGGCATCCCCTCGGTCGAGTCCGTGGTGACGTCGAAGCGCGCTTCAAATGCAGGGTTGACGTAGACCGCTGCGCCGTCCGGATCTCCGACGACGACCGGAGCGTCCATGAACGAAAGCAACGACTGCTCGGCGCCGATCATGCAGCCACCTCGAGAATGCCCGCATCGAGCAGACTCGAGAGCGCTCGCAATCCCTCGAACGGATCCATTCCGGCCAGATCGAGCAGGCTCCGCGTCGGTGTCGCGCCGTCGACCAGCGAGAGCAAGAAGCCGGCCTGGGCCGGGAGATTGAACTTCAGGATCTCGTCTTGAGAGATCCGCAGGCTGGGCACCCCATCGGCCGAACCGACACGATCGCGGTACACCCGAACGAGTCGACTGCGAGCCAACTCGAGATAGGCGTGCAGCTCGAGCGCGTCCGGGTCATCCGCCCCGACGGTCTCGAACAGATCGATCGCTTCCTGAAGGCCGCCGCGACGGAGCAGCGCGATCGCTTCGACGAGGATCGGATCGCGACCCGCTCCATCGCTACCCGGCGGATCGTCTCCCGCGGAGGGGGCCGCATCCGAACGAGTCGCCTCGACCGGAACCGCCGACGGCGGAGGCTCGTCCACGGGCGTCGTGAGCTCGAGAGTGCCGACTTCGTCATCGCGACTCGCCTCGGAAGCCAGCGGCTCCACGTCGACCTCGGCCGCCCGCAGATAGTCGCGCGCTTCCTCGTGATCGGGCGTGATCTCGAGGACCCGGCGCCAACAGGCCACGGCCGCGTCCGCTTGACCGAGGGCATACTGGTCGAGTCCCTCGGCCATCAGGCGGCGAATTTCTTCGGCGTCTCGATCGCTCATCGCTACTTCACCGCGACCTCGTAGAGCTCGTTGTCCTCGATGATCTGCTGGATCTCGCCCTCGTCGAGCGTCCCGGTCGCGTTCACGGTGATCGACTGTTCCTTGCTCGTCTCGAGATCCCGAGCGGCGACGCTCACGATCCCGTTGGCATCGATGTCGAAGGCCACCTCAACTTCGGGCTCTCCTTTCGGTGCCTGTCGAATCCCGGTGAGCACGAACTCGCCGAGGAGGTCGTTTTCGATAGCCTGCTCCGACTCACCCTGCAGAACGCGAATCTTCACCGCCGACTGGTTGTCGCGCGTCGTCGTGAAGATGTGCGACTTGCGAACCGGCACTGTCGTGTTCCGCTCGATCAGCTTCGCGAAGTGCCCACCGAAGGTGGCGATCCCGAGCGACAGCGGAGTGACGTCCAGCAGCAGCATGCTCTCGTCCTTGTTGACGAGCACTTCTCCCTGGATCGCCGCACCGACGGCCACGACTTCGTCCGGGTTCACGCCCTTGTGAGGCCGCTTCCCGAAGTAGTCCGCGACCGCCTGCTGCACGAGCGGCATTCGCGTCTGGCCACCGACCAGGATCACCTGATCGATCGCGCCGGGCTCGAGGCCGGCGTCCTTGACGCACTGCTCCACAGTTTTCAGCGTGCCCTGCACCACATCGTGTACGAGCCCTTCGAGTGAGTTTCGGCTCAGCTCGATCGAGAGGTGGCGAGGCCCGTTGGCGTCACTCGCGATGAACGGGAGGTTGATCTCCGCGGTCTCGCGCTGAGACAAGTCGCACTTCGCCTTCTCCGCAGCGTCCTTGAGACGCTGGAGCGCCATCGTGTCGGTGCGGAGGTCGATCCCCTCCGTCTCCTGGAAGGTCTCGATCAGGTGGTTCACGATTCTGCGGTCGAAATCTTCGCCGCCGAGGAACGTGTCCCCTGCCGTAGCGAGCACTTCGAGGACGCCGTCTCCCAGCTCGAGGATCGAGATGTCGAACGTGCCGCCGCCCAGGTCATAGACGGCGATCTTCTCGTCGACGTTCTTGCCGAACCCGTAAGACATCGCCGCCGCAGTAGGCTCGTTGACGATCCGGAGCACTTCGAGTCCAGCGATCCTTCCGGCGTCCTTGGTGCACTGGCGCTGGGCGTCGTTGAAGTACGCCGGCACAGTGATCACCGCCTCGCGCACGGGTTCGCCCAGGTACTCTTCCGCAACCCGCTTCATCTCTTTGAGAATGACGGCCGAAAGCTCGGTCACGGTGAACACCTTGCCGCCGACTTCGATCCGCGGGTCGTCGTTCTGTCCGCGCACGATCGAGTACGGACTGAGTTCGATGCAGCGCTGCACCTCCCCGTCGTCGAACCGGCGGCCGATCAGCCGCTTGGCGGCATAGATCGTGTGCTTCGAGTTCGTGATGGCCTGGCGCTTGGCGAGGTGACCCACCAGCCGCTTTCCATCCTGCGTCACCGCGAACATCGAAGGGGTCGTCTTGTACCCCCCCGCGTTCGGAATGACGCTCGGCTGCCCGTTCTCGATGATCGAAACACATGAGTTGGTCGTTCCCAGGTCGATCCCGATCACACGACTCATTCCCTCTCCTCTCTTCGCCCACCCGGCCGCAGCCGGGGGGACAGAATCTCACAGTGCGCGAAGCGCCTCTTTGGCCTCTGCATCCTTCGGGTCCAGGCGCAACGCCTGCTGCAACTCGCGGCGGGCGTTCGCATCGAGCCCGGCTGCCGCAAAAATCTGACCGAGCGTGCGGTGATGGATCGCGCTCTCGGGTTCGAGTTCACACGCACTCGACGCGTATTCCTTCGCCTTGCGGAGGTCTTCTCCGAGGCGGAATGCGAGCCGGCCCGCCTTGTGGTGGAGTTCGGCGTCGAAGGGCCGGTAGTGCGTCGCCTCTTCGTAGAACTTGAACGCCTCCCGGTAGTCGCCGAGGTCGTAGCAGGCGTCGGCTTCCTTGAGGACCTGTTTGGCGCGCTCTTCGTGCGCGCGTCCCTGAACGTCCGGGAATGCCGCGCGATAGGCTTCGTTCTGTGGATCGAACGCGATCGCCAGACGGACGCTGCCCGCCGCCTCGAGCCAACGATCCTTGCGGAATGCGGCCATTCCAGATTCGAAGAACCCCTTCGCCTTGCGGCGGCGCTCCCCGACCATTTTTCGATGACCGGCCAGGGTCGTGAGTCTCGCCCGCATGCGACGCGCACTCTGGAGCGGCGAGGCGACCGCCGGATTCGCCTCGGCGGCAGCGCCCGTAGCCCCTCCCCCGGTTTTTTGCACCTCGGCGCGCGTGGCCGGATCCGAGAGCAGCTCGTACGCCTCGAGGATGCGGCGCCAGATCCGCTCGACGGGGTCCTGGAAGGCCCCGAGCTCGCGACGGAAGTAGCGATCCGGGTGAAACTTCTTCGACAGCGCGAAATAGGCTTTCTTGATCGTGCGAACGTCGGCGCTGAAGTCGACGCCTAGCACTTCGTGATACGGCGCTCCCAGGCGCCCCAGGAAGTCGCGCACCGCTTCTTGCGTGTCGACCGGGAGATCGAGCGCTGCGTCGACCGTGGGGAGCGGAACCTCGGCGACCGGCCGCTCCTGAGACGTGACTCCGAGCTGGCCCCCTCCGCCTTCGACGACGAGGACGCCCTCGGCGATCCAGCGCTCGACGCAGGTCACCATCTCGCCGGCCGGGAGGCCGCCGATCTGGCGCAGCTGGGCGATCGAGGTCGCGCCGTCAATCCGCGAGAGCAAGTATCCCTCCGCGGGAGTCAGGTCGAGCCGCGCCGGGTCACAGTCGGAAGACACGCAGGGTTTGCGTTCCTCTCCGGTCGGTACTGCGCCGCGTGCGGCCGACATCCCCCCTCCTCCGCCCGTGAGCGGCGGTCTCCCGGGCTCATCGGCGGCACTCGCGGGAAAGCTGAGCCGCGTCTGGGGGATCGCTCGGGCCTCTGCGGGAAGAGCGCCTCCTGATCGGCGCCTTGCCCCCCCAGGGGAAGCTCGCTTTAGCGCCCCTCGCCGAGCAGGAGATGCTCGAGGATCGCCTTCTGAGCGTGCAGACGGTTCTCTGCCTGATCGAGGACCAGGCTCCGGGGACCATCGAGCACGTCGTCGGTGATCTCCTCGCCACGATGGGCGGGGAGGCAGTGGAGGATCCAAGCCTCCGGGGCGTGCCGCATCAAGCGCTCGTTCACCTGATAGCCCTCGAACAGGCTGCGGCGCCGGGCGGATTCCTCTTCCTGGCCCATGCTCGTCCAGACGTCGGTGTAGACGAAGTCCACGCCGCGCACGGCCTCGCTCGGGTCTTCACTCCAGTGGAGCCGGGCGCCGCTGGCGGACGCAAGCTTCTCCGCAATACGCCGCACACGGACCGGGGGTCGATGGCTCTCCGGCGTCCCCAGCCGGAATTCCGCCCCGAACGCCGCACAGGCCAGCAACAACGAGTTCGCGACGTTGTTGCCGTCGCCGACGTAGGCGATCGAAGCCTCCGAGATCGGTTTGTGCTCCGCGACCGTTTGCAGATCGGCCATCGCCTGACACGGATGTGCCAGGTCGGTCAGGCCGTTCACGACCGGAACGGACGCGTGGTCCGCCAGCTCTTCGACGAGTGCGTGACTCGCAGTACGCGCGACAATCACATCGACCCAGCGCGAGAGATTGAGCGCCACGTCGCGAGGCGACTCGCGGGTACCGATCCCGATCTGCTCCGGAGCCAGGAAGATCGCGTGCCCGCCCAGCTGGGCCATCCCCGCTTCGAACGTCACGTGGGTGCGCAACGACGGGTGTTCGAAGTACATCGCGAGCGTGCGTCCGAGCAATGTCTGCGGGCGCTCGCCCTTGCGCTGCAGCCGCTTCAGCTCAGCGGCCCGCTCGAGGATCCGCGCAAGGTCCTCCGCCGGCCAATCAGCGAGTGTCAGAAAGTCTTTCGGCATCAGCGTGAAATGAGCGTCCCGACACCGCCGTCGGTGAAGATTTCGAGCAAGACCGCATGCAGGATCCGTCCGTCGATGACGTGGGCGCGGCCTACTCCACCCTGAACGGCCCCCATGCAGCACTGCAACTTCGGGATCATGCCCCCTTTGATCGTCCCCTCGGAGACCAGTTTACCGATCTCGTCACACGTGAGCCGCGAGAGCAGCCCGCCGTCTCGACCGAGGACCCCTTCGACGTCCGTGAGGAGGATCAGTTTCTCGGCGTTCAGCGCGCGCGCCAGCGCCCCCGCGGCCTCGTCGGCGTTCACGTTGTACGTGACGCCGTCGCGATCCACACCGAGCGGCGCCACGACCGGCACGAAGCCGGCTTCGGCCACCGCGCGCAGCGGAGACGGGTCAACCTCGACGACTTCACCGACGCGCCCGAGGTCGTGGCCGTCCACTTTCTTCTTCTTCACGAGAATCATCGGGCCGTCGTTGCCGGTGAGTCCCACGGCGCGGGCGCCTCCGCGGTTCACCAGCTCGACGATCTCCCGGTTGACGGTGCCGCCGAGAACCATCTCGACGACCTCCATCGTCGCGTCATCCGTGACCCGCAGACCCTCGACGAACGTCGACTTCTTCCCCAGCCGATCGAGCGTCGCTGCGATCTGTGGCCCCCCGCCGTGTACGAGAACGGGCCGGACCCCGATGTACTTGAGCAGCACCACGTCGCGAGCGAACGACGCGCGCAGCTCGGGCTCGGTCATCGCATGACCGCCGTATTTGATCACGATCGTCTTGTCGCGAAATCGGCGGATATAGGGCAGCGCCTCCATGAGGACTTCTGCCTTGTCGATCAACGCCTGGACCACGCAGCCTCCGGCCGAATCGAACGAAAGTGATCAGCGGTCCGACTCGCGCCGGACCTTCGCCACCTCTTCGATACTCTCGATCAGGCTACGGTACAGGAGCACGTTCCGGACTGCCGCGGAGAGCGCGGCGGACAGGACCTCCCCCGTCCGAGCGGACGGAGCGTCGTCGCCGGCCTCCGGGAACGCCCGGAAGATCCCCAGCGTCTTGCCGCGGAACTGGACGGCGCCGCACAGCAGCGGGCCTGCCTGACCGTCCTCCGGGGTATCCACGGTGGCATCGAAGCGCGGGTCGGCGGCGGGATCGTCGGTCGCCACGAGTTGCCCGGTCTCCGCGACGACGCCCGTCAGCCCCTGACCGAGCGGAAGCTTGACCCGATCGCTCCGGACCCCGCCATCCCACTCGGTCTCACGCGTGAGGCCCCCGTCGGACAAGAGGTAGAGGGAAACCGGCACGGCGCGGAGGGCGGTCGCCACCGGCCTCAGCGCGGCCGTCAGGATCCGCAGCGGCTCGACCTCTGCGGTCACCGCGTCACATACCGCACGAGCAAGTTCAGAGTCGAGCCCATCGCGCTCGTCGCTCTCCTCGCTCTCGTCGGACGCGCCCGACTCGACCGTCTCCGCCGGGGCGGCTTCGCTCTCTTCGGCCGGGGCGGACTGCGCCCCGTGCGTCAGGCGGCGCGCAACCTGATCGGCGAGGATTCGAAGCATGACCGCATCCTCTTCCTCGAAGGCTCCGCCCTCGGCGCGATCTGCGACACACAACACGCCGAGTGAGCGTTCCCCGACCGTCAACGGGGCGACCGCGAACGAGTCGGTCGCATAGCGGTCCCCGGCTTCGTTCGCGCGGAACCGGCCATCGGTCGTGACGTCCTCGACGAACACAGGCTCGCCCCGCTCGAGCGCGACTCCGGCCACGCCACTCCCGATCGGCACCGGATCCATCTCCTCGACCGGGATCTCCCGGCCGTGAACGGCGGCGACGCGCAGTTCGCTCTCGGCGTCGTCGAGCAGCATCAGGGACGACTTCGAGGCAGCGAGGAGCTCCGCGGCGGCGCGAGCGGCGGTCTCACGAACCCCCGTGTCTCCAGACTCCGGGTCCTGTTCCCAGAGCTGCCCCAGGGTGACTTCGAGCGCGCGCAGTCGCTCGCGCGCGCGCAAGAACCCGCGTTCGAGTTCGTGCTGCTCGAGCGCGCGGCGGACCGCGAGGCACAACTCCTCTTCGTGGATGGGCTTTGCCAGGTAGTCGCAAGCCCCGAGCCGAAGCGCCTCGAGGACGTACTCCTGCTCGGCGTGCGCCGACAGGATGATCACACGCACATCGGGCCTCACCCTGCGCAAGCGAGAGAAGACCTCGATCCCGTTCATGTCCGGGAGCTGGATATCGAGAATCACCGCGCCCACGCGCGGGTCCTCGGCCAGGATCAGCGCCTCCGAGCCACTGTCCGCGATCAGATGCGGAACATCCGCGCCGTCGAGGACCTCGGAGATCGCCTCGCGGAAGAACCGCTCGTCATCTACGACCAGTACGTGTGCTCCAGCCATGACGTCCCCCCTACAGGATGAAGCGCGAGAGATCCTCGTCCTGGACGAGGTCTCCGAGCCGATTCTTGACGAACGCTTCGTCCACCACTAGCACCTGCGAGTCGAGATCGGGGGCATCGAAGCTCACTTCTTCGAGGAGCTTCTCCATGACCGTGTGAAGCCGACGCGCTCCGATGTCGTCGGTGCGCTCGTTCACCGCCGCGGCGATCTCGGCGATGGCACGAGCGCCATCGTCGCGGAAATCGACCTCGATCCCCTCGGTCTCGAGGAGCGCCACGTACTGCCTCACGAGCGAGTTGCGCGGCTCGGTGAGGATCCGCACGAAGTCTTCCTTTCCCAGACTCGACAGCTCGACGCGAATCGGAAACCGCCCCTGCAGCTCGGGAATGAGGTCCGAGGGCTTCGCCACGTGAAACGCGCCCGCAGCGATGAAGAGGATGTGGTCGGTCCGCACCGGACCGTGCTTGGTCTGGACAGTCGAGCCCTCGACGATCGGGAGAAGATCGCGCTGGACGCCCTCTCGCGAGACGTCGGGCCCGCGCCCGGCCCCCTCGGCGGAAGCCACCTTGTCGAGTTCGTCGACGAACACGATTCCGGCCTGCTCGACCCGCTCGACCGCGAGCTCGCGCACCCGGTCCATGTCGACCAGCCGAGCCGCTTCTTCCGCCGAATACGCCTCGAGGGCTTCCGGGACCTTCAGCATCCGCGTCTTCGTCTTCTGCGGCATGAGCCCGCCGAGCAGGTCTTTGAACTGGACACCCATCTCCTCGACGCCCTGCGGCGTGAAGATCGAGAGCTGCTGTCCCGCGCCGGAATCCGCGACCTGCACTTCGACCTCTCGGGCGTCGAGTTCACCGGCGCGAAGCATGCGGCGCAACTTCTCGCGCGTCTCGTCGCGCACCGGGGCGGTGTCTACGGGCAGCGACCCGACTGGCAGCGGCGCGTTCCCGGCGACGGGCGGCAACAGGGCGTCGAGGACGCGTTCTTCAGCGCGCTCTTTCGCGCGCGCCATCACCGCGCGCTTCTCCTCTTCGGTCACCAGCTGCACGCCGAGATCCGTGAGCTCACGGATGATCGATTCGACATCGCGCCCGACGTAGCCCACCTCGGTGAACTTCGACGCCTCCACCTTGATGAACGGGGCTTGAGAGAGGCGCGCCAGCCGCCGCGCGATCTCGGTCTTTCCGACTCCGGTCGGTCCGATCATGATGATGTTCTTCGGCGCGATCTCATCGCGAAGCTCGTCGGATACCCGCGCCCGGCGCCAACGGTTTCGCAACGCGATCGCCACCGCGCGCTTCGCCGCCGCCTGTCCGACGACGTAGCGGTCGAGCTCCGACACGATTTCACGCGGCGTGAAAGATTGGAGGTCCAGTTCACTCACGGCAGCGTCACCACTTTGATCTCCGCGTTGGTATAGATACAGATCTCGGCAGCGATCGAGAGCGCCTCGCGCGCGATCGCCTCGGCCGAGAGAGAAGTATGGCGCGCGAGTGCACGGGCGGCGGCCAGCGCATACGAGCCACCCGATCCGACGGCGGCGATGCCGTCGTCCGGCTCGATCACATCTCCATTCCCTGAAACGACCAGCACGGACGCGGTATCGGCCAACAGCAGCATCGCCTCGAGGCGCCGCAGCATTCGATCGGTCCGCCATTCGCGGGCGAGTTCCACCGCAGCACGCCGGACCTGGCCCGGATGCGCCTCGATCTTCGCCTCCAGGCGTTCGAGGAGCGCCAACGCATCGGCCGCACCGCCCGCGAACCCGGCGGCGGCGCGGCCCCCGGCCACCAGGCGGACTTTCTCTGCACCGTGTTTGAACACCGCGTCGCCCACGGTGACCTGGCCGTCGGCTGCCAACGCCAATTTCCCATCCTTGAGAACCGCCAGCACCGTGGTCGAGCGCACTTCCAGCTTCATCGGGAACCTCTCGGGCGAGTCGTCCGCGCACCCTGACGGGCGCGTGGATGTGCCTGATCGTAAACGGCCACGAGCCGCTCGGACGATACGGCCGTGTATTTCTGGGTGGTAGACAGGCTCCGATGGCCCAGGAGCTCCTGGATTTCGCGGAGATCCGCGCCCATGTCCAGCAGATGAGTCGCATAACTGTGACGGAGCCGGTGCGGATGAACCCGGTCGGCGACATTCGCCTCGCGCGCAAGGCGCAAGAGGATCCGCCTCACGTCCCTCGCTCCGAGTCGCCTCGGCGCTTCGCCGCGGCGCGCGCGCAGCGCCACGAACGCCGGGACGTGCGGATCCCCGCCGGCACCGAGATGCGCTGCGAGCGCCTCGTGCGCTCCCGCCGGAAGCGGCACCACTCGCTCACGCCCACCTTTGCCGAGGACCCGGACCTGACCGCGGTGAACGTCGATCGCGCCGCGATCCAGGCCGCACAGCTCGGCGACGCGAAGGCCCGCCCCGTAGAGAAGTTCGACGATCGCGTGATCGCGCAGCGATCCCGGGGAATCCGTTTCGGCCCCCGCGGCCTCATGCCCCGGCGGCGCGTCCGCCAACGCGTGGCAGTCGTCCACCGAGAGGGGGCGCGGCAAGCGGCGCGGCTGGCGGGGCCCGGGAATCCCCAAGCTCGGATCGGCCCCGCGAACGCCCTCGCGGACCAGGTGCCCGAAGAAGCTGCGCAGGCTCGCAAGCTTGCGGCCCACCGTCGCGGGCGAGAGGCGCCCATGGCAATCCGCGAGGAACGCGCGCACCTCGTCCGGACCCACTGTCGCGGGCTCCGCAGCGGGACCCAGAAATCCGGCAAACTGACGCAAATCCGTCGCGTACGCGCGGCGCGTGTGCTCCGAGAAGCCACGCTCTCCGCGCAGGTGCCCATCAAAGCGCTCGATCTCGTGCTCGAACGCAGCCGAGATCTCGAACTCGGCGGAGTTGCGGGCGCGCCGACTCACGGGCTCACCTCCGCGGCCCAAGGCTCGAGCGCCGCGTTCGCACGCGCCGCGAGCTGTTCCTGCTTCTCTCGCTTAGGGATCTTGCGGCCCGTCCGCGGAAGCGGCGGGAAGAGCCCGAAGTTCACATTCATCGGCTGAAAGTGCCGGGGATCGGCTTCCGACAAGTGACGCAACAGCGCCGCGTGCGCGGTTTCCGGAGGCGGCGGCGCACTGACGCGCCCCTGCGCGCGAGCCGCGACCTGGATTCCGGTCAGGAGTCCGAGCGCCGCGGATTCGACGTACCCTTCGACGCCCGCGAGCTGGCCGGTGACGTAAAGGCCGGGCCGCGCACGCACCTCCAGGGACGGCAGCAGCTGCGCGGGGGCATTGACGTACGTGTTGCGGTGAACGGAGCCGAAGCGCGCGAACACCGCGTCCGCGAGGCCCGGGAGCGTGCGCAAGACCTCCTTCTGGTCGCCGATTCGCAGCCTCGTCTGAAAACCGACGAGGTTGTAGAGCACACCCTGCTTGTCTTCCTGGCGCAGCTGCACGACGGCGTGAGGTTGCTCTCGCGTGCGCGGGTCGCGAAGCCCAACCGGCTTCATCGGTCCGAACGCGAGCGTGTCCCGCCCCCGGCGCGCCATTTCTTCGACGGGCAGGCAGCCTTCGAAATAGAGCCGTGCCTCGTGGCCGTGCAGCGGCAGCGTATCGGCCGCCACGAGTGCAGCGACGAAAGCCTCGTAGCCGCCTCGGTCGAGCGGCAAATTGATGTAGTCGCCCTCCCCGTCCTCCCAGCGCGACGCGCGGAAAGCGATGTCGTGGTCGATCGAATCCGCGTAGACGATCGGCGCAATCGCGTCATAGAAGTAGAGATGCTCCTCGCCGAGGAGCGCTCCCAATGCGGCGGCCAACGGAGGCGCGGTCAGCGGACCGGTGGCGAGCACGGCGAGCGGATCTTCGGGCAGGCTGTCCAGCGCTTCGCGGCGCACCTCGATTCGCGGCTCCGCTTCGATCCGCTCGGTCATGGTTCGCGCGAAGACGCCGCGCTCGACGGCCAGCGCGCGACCGGCTGGCACCGCGCACGCGTCCGCCACCTCGAGCACCAGGGAGCCCAGGAGCCGCATCTCGTTCTTCAAGAGGCCCACGGCGTGGGTGGGTCGCGCCGCCCGCAGGGAGTTGCTGCAGACCAGCTCGGCGAAGTCCTCGGTTTCGTGCGCGGGCGAGGTCCACCCGGGCCGCGCTTCGTAGAGCACGACCGAGACGCCTCTGCGAGCGAGCTGCCAGGCGACCTCGCAGCCCGCGAGGCCCGCGCCCACCACCGTCACCGAGTCTGCGATCGCCCCGGCCGTCAAAAATCCCCCCCGGGTCTGCGAGAACGGGACTCGGAGGATAGCCCACGGGACGGCCGCGGAGCGCCCGCCCCCGGAACCGACCCCAGCCAGCGGAGCCGGCCGTCGGAGGGGTCGATCGCGACTCTTCCCGCCATTTCGAGTTCAAGGAGTACGGAAGCGAGTTCACCGGGCGCACAGCCCAGGGTGTCCACCAACTCGCCCCGGTCCTGGGGCCCCTCTTCGAGCGCGCCGCGCACCCGATTGGCGAGGTCCCCCAGCGTCGCGGGAGCCTCCGCGCTCGGAGGCCCCGCCTCGAGGCCGGCGGCGGCCAGCACGTCGGCGACCTCGAGAAGCGGTGTCGCCCCGTCCCGGATCAACGCGTTGGTTCCGGCGCTCGTCGCGGCGTGGATCGGGCCTGGCACCGCGAGCAGCGGGACGTTCTGATCCGCCGCGTGGCGCGCGGTGACGAGCGAGCCACTGCGAGTCCGGGCCTCGACCACGACCAGGGCCCGCGAGATCCCGCTGATCAACCGATTCCTCAGCGGAAAATGCGGCTTCAAGGGCGGCACGCCGACCGGTAGCTCGGACACCACGGCGCCCGATGCGGCGATCCGGTCCGCGAGATCCCGGTGGACACGCGGGTAGGTCTGGTCGGGGCCGCACGCCTGGAACGCGATCGTTCTCCCTCCGACCGCGAGCGCGCCCTCGTGGGCTTCGGCATCGATGCCACGGGCGAGGCCCGAAACGATCACGACTCCGAGGCTCGCGAGCGACGCGGCAACCGTGCGCGCAACATGCCGTCCGTAGACGCTCGGCGCACGCGGACCGACCAGCGCGACGCAGGGGCCGAGGAGCACTTCGGGCGTCCCTCGCACCCACAAGAGCGGCGGCGGATCGCGCAACTCTCGAAGCGCCGGCGGGTACGCCGGGGAGAGCTGCGGGATCCCAACGCCCCCCACCTGGGCGAGCCGATCCAGGACCTCTGTGGCCTGCGTGTTCCCCCGCCAGCGGCCCTTGAGCGCCGCGGGGTCGTCGAGACCGGCAAGTCGCTCCGCGGCCGCCTGCGGTCGCCACGCGAACTCTGCCTGAAACGAGAGCCACTGCTGGAGGAGGGCCCGGGCAGCCGGGTCGGGATCGCGAGGGTCGAGTACCCACTGAGGCACGGTGACTCCGCGGGACCGGAGTGCAACGTGGGTAGCCTGCTGGAACCGCCTGCGCCAATCAGCGGGCGGCTCTCACACGCCGAGCCCCCAGCGACCGAGCCGGTCGCGGGAAGCTCGACATCAAGAACGATCGCCTACCAGAGAGAGTCGGCCCCACGGAAGAGGTCGCCGCGCAAGATCTCGGCCGACGTCTTCGTGATGACGGCGGTCGCCGTATCGGGCGTGGTCGAGACCACGATCAAGTTCCCAACTACCGAGTCGGGGAGTTGCTTCTGCTCGCGCTGCACCTCGTCTGTCGCTTTGCCGATCCGGCGGAACACCTCGAGCGGGCTGCCGACTTCGAGCCCGTCCGCAGCGCCGCGATTGAGATACACGATGTCGGTCGAGCCCATCGTCATGCGAGAGTCCGGTGTGTGCACCACGCTGCCTTCGACGGACGGCCGTGCCGCGACGTCGATGTCCGTGTTCACGGTCGGGCGCGGCAGGAGATGGTCGCCGCGGCTGATCTCTCCGCGCGAGAGTCGGATCATCGCGGTGGCCGTCTCTTCGTGGACCACCTGCACTTCGAGCCAGCCGAGTACGATCGTCGCCCAGCCGATCTGAAGTCCCGTCTCCGGATCTTTCACCGCGCTCGACTTTCGAAAGATCTCGTACTGATCGCCAACGGCCGTCTCGCCCTCGCCGAGCCCGATGATCACGGCGTCGTGATCCCCGAACCAGACACGATCGACGATGCTGTCGACGATCGTCGCGTTGCCATCGTACGCGCCGCCCGTCACGAAGCCGGCAGTCTGGATCAAGCTGTAGCGGTACCGTTCGGGGCCTCCGGCACCCGACATCCCGTCTGCCAGCGCCGCCGGGGAGCCTCCCGCAAGCAGCGCGGCTGCCTCGGCGTCCGTGATCCGGCGCATCTCGTGCGGACTGATCCACAGCTTGTCGCCAGGATGGATCAGATGCGGATCCTGGATGTCCGAGTTGTCGCGCCAGATCGACGGCCACACCCAGGGCGTGCCGAGGTAGGCGTCCGACACGTCCCAGAGCGTGTCACCCTTCGCAACCGCGTGAATCCGGCCTTGGCGGCCCTGTTCATCGTGACCGACCGGGCCCAGCGCCACCGGGACCCGCGCGGGCGCCTCGGCCGCCGGAGTCGATTCGGACTCCGGCGCGGCAGCCGCCTCGGCCGCCGGAGTCGATTCGGACTCCGGCGCGGCAGCCGCCTCGGGCGCCGGAGCGCTCTCGACAGCATCCTCAGCCCACACCGGGGCGACAAAAACGAGCGCCAGCAGCGCACAAAAACTGACGATCCAAAGCCTCATGGCATCCCCTCCGAGAGCCGGGAAACGAACTCCGGCGGGGATTCCATCGGCCGGCCGCCCGGCGGTCTTGATACCGCAGGCACGAGATTCGAGACCGGAGGGCCCCTCGGGGTCTAGGAGGGTGACCCGAGACTGCCGCGTCGGCCCCCGAGTCTGTCTACCGCAGTGCTGGGTCGCGCTCCTAGTGTCCTGATTCAGAAGTTCGGCGTCGGATTCGACCCGATATCCAATCCATCTGGCCGCGCACCGAGGGCGCGCCTGCGGGCCGCTGACAAGGCGCGCGACCGAGGCATAGCCGAAGCTACGGCGCAGGGAGCACAACGCAGTCAGCGGCCCGCAGGCGCGTCCGAATGCAGGCGAACTTCTGAATCAGGACACTAGCCTTCGGCCGGGTCGCCAAGCCGTTCGCGCAGAGAACGCAGCTCAGCCCCCCACGGCGGCTCGCGCGTCTCCTTGCCCTCGTCCGCCGCGACCTTCAAGCGGGCGTCCAGATCCGCCAGCGCCTCGTCGACCACCTCGCGAGCGGAGGCGAACTGCTCATCGGCCTCGTACGCGAGTGCGAGGTGGTGTTGCACGATCCCGCGCTGCGGATCGTCGGGCGGCATTCCCTTGACCGCCTCTCGGAGGTAGCCGATCGCAGCCCCCGGAATGTCCTTCTTGAACAACACCCATCCGAGTGTGTCGGCGGCGCTGGGACTCTCGGGGAGCAGCTCCCTCGCCTCTTGCGCGAGTTCGAGCGCGCGATCGAGGTCAGACCCGTCGTCGGCCAGCAGGTAGGCCAGGTTGTTCTTGGCGACCGCCAGTCCGGGGTCGAGCGCGATCGCCGACTCGTAGCGCTCCGCGGCCTCGTCTGACCGGCCCTGCAGTTCGTGCAGCGTTCCGAGCGCCAGGTGGAGCGTCGCAGAGTTTGGGTTCTGCTCGAGCGCAGCCTCGTACGTTTCGATCACTTCTTGTGGGCGACCGGTCACCATCAGATATCTCGCGAGGCTCTGATAGGACTTGAGGTCATTGGGGTCGAGTTCGATCGCGCGTTGAAGCTGCGCTTCCGCGGTCGCCGCATCTCCCCCATAGAGCGCCGCCTCGCCTTGGAGCCGCGCCAAGCGAGCATCCTCGGGCGAGGCTTCTCCCGCCGCGGCGATCCTCGCAACACTTTCGTCGAGACGCGATTCGCGCACGTCGAGGTCGAGCAACGACTTGAGGACCTCGTAGCGCCCGGGGCTCGCTGCCTCGGCGGCTTCGAAGTGTGTCCGAGCCGCTTCGCGATCGAGTTCGAGGACATAGATCCGGCCCAACGCGAAGTGTGCTTCCGCGTCGCGTTCCGCGGCCGGAATCATCTCCAGTTCCTTCCGCGCAGCAGCGAACTCTCGCTCGCGCACGAGACTCTGCGCGATCAGGATGCGGAGCTTCGGATCTTCCCCGCGGCGCAGCGAACGGCGGCCTGTCTCGATGGCAAGCTGGTCTTCTCCGGTCGCCTGATGGACCCGCGCGAGCAACTTCTCCGCCTCCGCGAGGTCGGCTTCGAGTTCGAGTGCACGAACCAGTTCGGCCCGGGCGCCCGGGAGATCCCGCTGCAGAAAGAGCGCTGACCCGAGCAGCAGGTGCGCCTGCGCCCAGTCAGGTTTGCCTTCGGCCGCGCGCCGCAACACCGTCTCCGCGGCGTCGATTTTGCCTTCGGCGAGGTCGATCTTGCCCTGCACGAAGAGCGCCTCCGGCAAATCCGACTCCGTCGCGAGCACGGCCGTCACGATGGCGCGGCCTTCGGTCAGGAGTGCGGGCTCCTTGCGGCGATGCCCGAGGTCGACCAGGAGTTCTGCGCGCCGGAGTCGCGCCCGGACATCCGTCGAGTCGACCTTGATCGCCGAATCTGCGGCCGCCAACGCGCCGTCGGGATCCCCGATCCGTGAGCGATAGCTCGACAGCACGAGCCACGGCTCCACCGAGTCGGGGTCGTTCTCCGTGGCCGCTTCGATCATCGCGTCCGCCTCGTCCGTGCGGCCCCGAACGTGGTAGAAGCGTGCCAGCGCATAGCTGAGCCCCGACTCGTCGGGCGCGGCCTCGATGCCGGCCTGCAACGCGGCCTCGGCCTCGTCGAAGCGCTCGCGCGAGTAGTAGAAGTTGAACATCGCCCGATGCGCTGAGGGCACTTCTTCGAGCTTGGCGGCCGTAAGGGCCGCCTGGTAGGTCGCCTCGGTCTCCTCGTCGCGCGCCGGGTCTTGCGCGAGGAACGCGGCCAGCGAGGCGAGCGCCGCGAAGCCCGGTTCGACGTCGGGGAGCTGGCGATAGAGCGCCTCGGCCGCCTCACGATCGCCTTGCTGGTTCTCGAGATTCGCGAGCAGCAGCAGCGGTCCGCCCTCATCCGGCGATCGCGTCACGGCTTCTGCAAGGGCTTCTCGAGTCTCTTCCAGGCGACCGAGGGCCTGGAGTGCCCGGCCCTTGAGAACCCACGCCGCAGCACGCTCCGGTTCCGCCGCGATCACGACGTCCGCGCTCTCGATTGCCTTCTCGCGTTCAGCATCTTCGCCGAGCAGCAGGAACTGCCCGTACTGCAGGTGCGCATCCAGGTTCGCCGGGTCGAGTCGAACGGTTTCTTGCAGCTCCCAGTAGGCTTTCTTGACCTGCCGTGCCCCGAGGAAGGCTTTCGCGAGGCCGTAGTGCGCGCTCGCGAGGTTCGGCTCGATCTGGAGCGCGCTCCGATACTCGAGAACTGCCTCCGAGAACTGCTCTTCCTCGAGATACGTCTCCCCGCGACTGAGGTGATCGGCCAGCTTGTCCTCGTCACCGGCACAAGCAAGGAGCCCCACGGTGAGGAGGAGCGCCAAAAGCGTCGCTCCGCGAGCCCGGGCGGCGGTGTTCAGAAGAGCGTGCATGAGCAATCCCTCGCGTCGGTCAATCCAGCCCGTGCGGGCCTCGCAGAGCCGGAGAGGCTACCCGATCCTCCGCCCGCCGACCTACGCGGGATCGGAGTGGCCGGAGCCCACGGTCGCGGCCGGGGGCTCCTCGTCGCCGGCATTGCGGCGCCACGAGGAGTGCCGAATGCCCATCCGCCCGATCATGTAGTTGAGCTTCCTGCGGCTGATGCGGAGCAACTCCGCCGCCTCTTTCTGGACGAAGCCCGAGCGCCGGAGCGCTTCGAGCACCACGGCCTTCTCGACCTCGGCCCAGGCGAGTCCGCTCGGCGGGAGCTGAGGCTTCCACCCCTGCGCCGACGCCCCCGGCTCTGCCGAGAGCCCGAGCCCGCTCGGGCCAATTTCGGTGCCATCCGACAATAGGAGAGCCCGTTCCACGACGTTTCGAAGTTCGCGCACGTTGCCTGGCCACGCGTGGTTCTTCAGGGCCTCGAGCGCATCCGGCGTGAAGCGGGCACCCGGCCGATCGAGTTCCTCGGCGTATTGATCGAGGAAGTGTGACGCCAACGAGGCGGCATCCTCGCCTCGTTCCCGTAGAGCCGGCAGCGCCACGAGGATCACGTGGAGGCGGAAGTACAGATCCTCGCGAAAGACTCCGCTGCGAACTGCCGCCCCCAGATCCTGATGGGTCGCGGCGACGAGCCGCACGTCGGCGTGCAGCGGCTCCGTCGCGCCGAGGCGAACGAACTCCCCGTCCTGCAGCACACGCAAGAGCTTCGCCTGGGTGCGCAGACTCATGTCGCCGACTTCGTCGAGGAACAGCGTCCCGCCATCCGCTTGTTCGAAGCGCCCGACCCGCTGCCGGTCAGCCCCCGTGAAGGCACCGCGCTCATGGCCAAACAACTCGGACTCGAGGAGTGTCTCGGGGAGAGCCGCGCAGTTCACCTTCACGAACGGTGCCGACGCTCTGCGAGATGCCGTATGAATCAAGCCCGCGACGAGTTCTTTGCCGGTGCCCGTTTCTCCGGTGACGAGCACCGTGGAATTCGTCACGGCCGCGCGCTCGGCCAACGCAAGCACCTTCCGGAGCGCTGCGGATTCACCGACGATGAAGGGCCGCCCCGCGATCGGCCCGGCACTGACGATCGCCTCCCGCGACGGGCCCGCAGACTTCGCATACTCGACCGCGCTCCCGACCTGGAGCTCGAGATCGGCCAACGCAAACGGCTTCTCGAGAAAATCGAAGGCTCCGAGCCGCATCGCTTCGACCGCGGTCGCGACATTCCCATACGCCGTCATCAACAGCACCGCGGTCCGAGGCTGCCGGAGCTGCGCAGCACGGAGCACCGCGAGCCCGTCGGCCCCCGGCAGACGCAAGTCTGTGAGCACCACATCGAACCTCTCGAGGCTTCGGTCCTCGAGTCTCCGCGTGGCATGCCCGCCGTCCGAAAAGTCTTCGACTTCGCCGCCACACGCACGAAGTGCCGTCACGATCGCGCTGCGGAGAGCACCGTTGTCCTCGGCGACGAGAATTCGCGCGCCGCCGAGTCGCGCCTTGGAGATCACCGGGCCAGACCCTCCAGGAGGCGAACTCGGAACGCCGCTCCAACGGGCCTCGCCTCGAGCGATCCGCCGTGCGCGGCGACGATCTCCTGCGCGGGGGCCAGAGGTCCTCGCGCCGGCGGGGTCGCGAACAGATCGAAGCACCTCCGGTGCTGCCCGGGGTTCGCAGCCACCACCGTCACCCAGACTTCGCGAGCTGCCCGCCGCGGTTCGCCCGCGGGAACCGTGACCACACCGAGCTGGAGTCCCCAGCTTTCGTCCCAGGCCGGCATCGCTCCGCACGCAGTCGCGACGAGATCTCGAAACGCCTGACCCAGCGGAACCGGATCTCCCAGGACGTGGGGGGCTGGCGTCTCGTAGTAGCGTTCTACCCGTCCGGCGAACGCCGTTCGCGCGGCGACCCGGGCATAGGCCCCTTCGAGTACTTCGATCAGATCCAGCGAGCGGAGCGCGCATAGGGGCGCCGCTTGCCCCGCCGAATGGAGCGGCCGGACGCAGCGCCGGAGGAGTTGCGGATCCGATCCCACCGCGGGCGTATCGGCCGGCCGGCCCGCCGGCTCCAGCCGTGCCCCGCGCGGGACAACCCGGAGGCCCTGCTAGCCCTCGGGGACCTCGGGCACCAGGTACTGCTTGCCCTGCTGCTCGAGCCAGCCGTCGCCCTTCAGCTCCTTGACCACCCGAGTCACGGTCTCCCGCGACGTGCCGATCATGTCCGCGATCTGCTGGTGCGTGAGAGCCGGTGTGGCCTGCCGGACCTGGCCCGGAAGCGGGTCTTTCGCGAGGCGAATCAGCAGCCCCTTGGTCCGGTCCTTGACCCGCTGAAACGAGAGTGCGCTGGCCTGATCGTTCTGGGTTCGCAGGCGTCCACAAAGGACCTCGATCACTGCGAGCGCCAGGTCCGGGCTCTTCCGAAGGGTGCCCAGGAAATCGGCGCGCGACAGCGCCATCAGCCGCACGGCCGTCAGTGTCTTGACCGAAGCCGAGCGCGGCGCGCGTTCGAGGATCGCCATTTCGCCGACGAAGTCGCCCGTCTCGAGAAACTCGAGAATCTTCTCGCGACCATCCTCACTGAGCTTGGTCACTTTCACGCGACCTTCTCGCAGGATGTACATGTAGTCACCCGCGAGGCCCTCTTCGACGATCGTGGTATTGCGCGGATAGCGGCGCTCGATCAGGTGGTTGGCGATCTCTTCGAGATCGCCGTCTCCCACCCGTGCGAACAACGGAATCGCGCGGAGCGTTTCGAGTTCGTCGTGGCTGCGACCGGTCATGAGTCCCCTCCCAGCGCCGAGGCTATAAGCGTAGCCAACGGTCCCAAGGCCGACCTAGACGAGGTCATTTCGGCCCTTCTTGCGCAACCTGTGCACGATCTCCCGAACTTCGGCGCTGCGATCGAGCTGAGCCACCAACAAGACGTCCCCCGCGTCGATGACCGCAAGGCCCGACACGCCCAGAAGCGCGATCGGGCGGTCCTGCGCCCACACCAGGTTCCCATTCGAATCGCAAAGCACGGCCTCGCCGTCGATGACGCGCGTCACATTTGCGTCCACGCCGAGCGTTTCGGCCAACGACTCCCACGTCCCGACGTCGCTCCAGCGGAACGAAACGGGGAGGCACCAGACCCGCCGGCTGCGCTCTAGGACCGCGACATCGATCGGTAGCGATGGGGCGCGCCGGTACGAGCGTGCGAGGGCCGCTTTGATCGCGGCAACCCCCCTCGGGGGACGCCCCTTGGGGCCGCGAAGTGGAGCCAGCGCACGATGGATCTCCGGAGCGTGCAGTTCGACCTCTTCGAGAATGGCTCGCGCCGTCCAGACGAAGATTCCGGCGTTCCACAGGTAGCGCCCATCCTCAAGATAGCGGCGGGCTCTCGGCTTCGAGGGCTTCTCGACGAATCGGGCCACCCGGTGCAGTCCGGGATGGGCCTCTCCGACCGCCGTGCCGAGGCGCACGTAGCCATAGCCCGTTTCCGGACGTGTCGGCCGGACTCCGAGCGTGACGAGGACCCCTTCTGATCGGGCCGCCTTGGCGGCTCGCCGCATCGCCGCCGCGAACGCCCGTCCATCCGGGATGCGATGGTCGGCAGGCAGGATCGCCATCACTGCATCGGGATCGTCATTGGCGATTCGCTGGGCCGCGACGGCCACAGCCATCGCGGTATTGCGGCGTTCCGGTTCGACGAGCACGCGCGAGGCCGGCAGACCGGACTCTTTGCGCATCGCGCCCGCGTGCTCGTGACCGCAGATCATCCACACGCCGGAGTCGTCCGCGAAGCGACGCGCACGCCCGATCGTCGCGCTCAGCAAGCTCTCGCCATCCGCGACCTCGAGCAGCGGCTTGGGGTGCGTCACGCGAGATGCGGGCCAAAAACGTTCGCCGGTGCCGCCCGAAAGAACGACGGCCTGGATCCCCCGCTTCGCCGGGCTCATCGACCGACGGATACGTAGCGGAAACCGGCCTCACGGATGGGCCCGGGATCGTAGACGTTGCGGAGATCCACGAGCACCGGCTCGCGAACGACGCTCTGGACACGCGCCAGATCGAGCATGCGGAACTGGTTCCACTCGGTCACCAACACGACCGCATCCGCGTTCTCGCAGGCTTCGTAGGAGTCCTTGCAAAGCGTCACTTCGGGGAGAAGCGGCGAGGCGTTGGTCATCGCCACCGGGTCGAACGCCCGCACGACCGCACCGCGAGATTGCAACCCGCGAATGATGTCGACCGCGGGCGCGTCGCGCATGTCGTCGGTCTCCGGTTTGAACGACAGGCCGAGGATGGCGATCGTCTTACCCTCGACAGTCCCTCCAGCGGCCGTCTCGATCTTCTCCACCATCCGCTCTCGCTGCTTTTCGTTCACGCGGATGACGGCCTCGACGACCTCGAGCGCCTCTCCCTCACGACGCGCGAAGTGAGCGGCCGAGCGAGTGTCTTTCGGAAAGCAGGAGCCGCCGAATCCCGGCCCGGCGTGCAGGAATTTCCGGCCGATCCGGCCGTCCAGTCCGATCCCGCGCGCGAGTTCCTGGACGTTTCCTCCGAGTTTCTCGCAAAGGTTCGCGAACTCGTTGATGAACGAGATCTTGGTCGCGAGGAAAGCGTTGGCGGCGTACTTCGTCAGCTCTGCCGTCGGCACGTTCGTGATGACGAAGGGGGTCTCGTTGAGGAACAGCGGGCGGTAGAGATCCTTGAGAATCCCCAGTGCAGCATCGTCGTCTGCGCCGAGGACGACGCGATCCGGACGCTGGAAGTCGTGGATCGCTGCGCCCTCCCGCAGGAACTCCGGGTTCGATGCGATTCCGAAGTGGACGTCCTTGCCGGCCGCATCGAGCTCCTCGCGCACGATCTCCTGGACGCGGTAGGACGTGCCGACCGGAACGGTGCTCTTGGTCACGATCAGCTTGTAGCCGTCCATCTCGCGACCGATCTCGCGCGCCACCGCCTCGACCGCACTGAGATCGGTCGAACCATCCTCACGGGGGGGCGTCTGGACGGCGATGAAGAGCACCAGCGCCTGACGAATCGCCTCGGACGTGTCCGACGTGAACGAGAGCCGACCCTGCGCAACGTTGCGTTCGACGAGGGCCTCGAGTCCTGGCTCGTAGATCGGGATCTCGCCCCGTTCCAGGCTGTCGATCTTGGCTTGGTCTTTGTCGGAGCAGACGACTTTGACGCCGAATTCTGCGAAGCAGGCGCCCGTCACGAGCCCGACGTATCCCGTACCGATCACGCACACATTCATCGAGCCGATCCCCCTTCCTCAATCTTCCGGAAGTACTCCACGGTCTGGGCGAGACCGTCGCGCAGGCTGACTCGAGGCCGAAAACCCAGCAACTCCCCGGCGCGACCGAGGTCTGCGAAGCTGTCGCGGACGTCTCCGGCCCGGGCTTCTTGATAAGACGCTTCGACGCGAGTCCCCGTGAGCTGACCGATCTCGCCCAACAGCTCGTTCAGGCTCGTTCGCCGCCCCCCTGCGACGTTCATCACCTGACCGACGGCCTCATCCGAATCCGCCGCCCTCACGTTGGCTTCGACCGCGTCGGAGACGAACGTAAAGTCACGCGTCTGCTCCCCGTCCCCGTAGATCGTCGGGGGCTTGCCCTGGAGCGCAGCTGTCACGAACCGGGGAATCACCGCCGCGTACTCGGACTCCGGATCCTGGCGGGGACCGAATACGTTGAAGTAGCGCAGCGCGACGGCCTCGAGGCCATAGAGCTCCGAGTAGAGGCGACAGTAGATCTCCCCGGAATACTTCTGGAGCGCGTAGGGAGAACGGGGATTCGGCGGCATCGTTTCGACTTTCGGGAGCTCCGGCGTGTCGCCATAGGCGGATGACGAAGCCGCGTAGACCACGCGGCGCACACCGCACTCGCGAGCTACTTCGAGCACACCGAGAGTTCCCGTGGCATTCACGCCATGGGTCCGAACGGGCTCCACGATACTCCGGGGCACCGAAGGCACCGCGCCCTGATGGAAGATCACTTCGACGCCCTCGGCCGCACCTCGAAGAGTCACCTCGTCACACAGGTCGCCCTCGACGAATCGGACGCGCCTCCCTGCGTTGTCGAGATTCTCCGGCCGACCCGAGGACAGGTCATCGAGGACCGCGACCTCCCAACTGTCGGCTAGCAGGCGATCGACCAGATGACTGCCGATGAAACCCGCACCACCAGTGACGAGCGCGCGGCGACTCAAGACTGCTCCTCCAACCACTCCACCAAGCGGACGATGCCCTCCTCGATTCCGGTCTGGGGCGAGTAGCCGAGTGCTTCACCGGCCGCGGTGACGTCCGCCCACGTGCGACTCACATCTCCGGTCTGGCGGGGCAGCCAATCGATCTTCGCGCTCCGTTGGAGAGCGCGCTCGAGAATCTCAACGACCTCCACCACGCTCACCGTCCTACCCGCACCGAAGTTGAGGATCGCCCACCCGAGTTCCGAATCGAGCGCTGCGGTCAAACCTGCCACGAGATCGTCCACGAACGTGAAGTCTCGGAGGCTCGACCCGTCTCCGAAGATCGGGATCGACTCCTCGCGCCGGATCCGCTCGGCGAACTTTCGGATCGCGAGATCCGGGCGCTGTCTCGGCCCATAGGCTGTGAAGATCCGTGCGCAGACGATCGGCAGACCGTGAGCGTGATGAAAAGTGTGCGCGACCAGCTCGGCGGCCCGCTTCGTCGCCGCGTAGGGCGAGATCGGTCGCTCCACGCAATCGGTTTCGCGAAACGGGCCGTCCGACCGTTCCCCATAGACCGACGAGGAAGACGCGAAGACGACACGGCTGACGCCTGCCCGGACGGCAGCGTCGAGGACGCTCGCGGTGCCAGTAACATTGACATCCGCGTACTCCGCCGGACGTTCCAGACTCGGTCGAACCCCGGCGAGGGCCGCGAGATGCACGACACCAGAAACCCCGTGGTCCTCCAGCACCCGACTCACCCCAGCCGTATCGCGAATGTCGGCTTCGACGAAGCTGAACGAATCCGAGGCGTGGAGACGCTCCAGGTTCCGGCGTTTGAGGTCTTCGTCGTAGAAGGGATCGAAGTTGTCGAGCCCGACCACCCGGCGGCCGGCGGCGACCAGGCTCTCTGCGAGCGTCGAGCCAATGAAACCGGCCGCGCCGGTGACGAGCGCGCATTCGACTTCACTCATCGGGCGTTGGGTCCTGAGCGGAGCCGGCCACTGGCCCGCTCCTGAACCTCGAGGTCGGCATCCACCATGCCGATCACCAGATCTTCGAAGCGCGTCTTCGCCTCCCACTTCAGCTCGGAGCGCGCGCGCTCCGGGTTCGCGACCAAGAGGTCGACCTCTGCGGGACGCAGGAACCGCTTGTCGAGCGTCACGAAGTCAGCGGGGTCCAGGCCGGCATGTGCGAAGGCGATGTCCACCCACTCCCTCACGGAGTGGGTCTCCCCGGTTCCGACGACGAAGTCGCCCGGCGCGTCCTGCTGAAGCATCCGCCACATCGCGTCGACATACTCGGGGGCGGAGCCCCAATCACGCTTCGCATCAAGGTTTCCCATCGGAAGATCGTCCTGGAGCCCGAGCTTGAGACGCGCCACAGCCTCGCTGATTTTGCGCCCAACGAACTCGCGACCGCGTCGCGGTGAAGTGTGATTGAAAAGGATCCCAGACACAGCGTAGAGCCCGTAGCTCTCCCGGTAGTTCACCGTGATCCAATGTCCATACGCCTTCGCCACGCCGTAGGGGCTCCGCGGATGGAAGGGAGTGAGCTCCGTCTGTGGAGTCTCACGGACTTTCCCGAACATCTCAGAGCTTGAGGCCTGGTAGAAGCGGATCGATTCGTCGACGAGACGGACCGCGTCTAGCATACGCGTAACGCCCAGCGCGGTGAACTCTCCCGTGAGGCTCGGCTGCTCCCAGGACGTCGGCACGAAGGACTGTGCAGCCAGGTTGTAGACCTCGGCCGGGCGAGTCTTGCGCAGAAGATTGACCAGCGAGATCTGATCGAGTAGATCGGCCTGGTGGAGCTCGACGCGATCGCGGACACCGGCGATCCGCTCGAAGCTCTCCGTGCTGGAGCGGCGAACCATTCCATGAACCTGATAGCCCTTCTCGAGCAGCAGCTCGGCCAGGTAGGATCCGTCCTGGCCAGTAATGCCGGTGATCAGGGCAACACCTGAAGTCATCGCTGTAGCCCTCCATCCTCAGTAGTCCGCCTCAGCTTCCCGTTGTCGAAGAATCCCAGGTTGCGCAATAGACGCAGCGTCAGCAGGGCGACTGCCGCCAGAAACAGGATGGCAGTCCATCCTTCAAGACGCGTGAAGGAGACGGCGATGGTGCAGAAACAGGCGGTCAGGAAGTAGATCGAGAGGATCGCTGACCGAACATCTCCTTCCGTCTCCAGGATGCGATGGTGCATATGGCTGCGATCCGCGGACATTGGATTCGCTCGATGCATCAGTCGCCTCAGAATGGAGAGCCCCGCGTCGATGATCGGAACGGCCAGCGCAAGCAGGGGCACGAGAAAGGTCAGAACCGACGCCTTCTGATAGCCCTCCAGCGCGAGGAGCGACAGGCAGTACCCGATGAAGTAGGCCCCCGTGTCACCCAGGAAGATCCGAGCGGGCGGGAAGTTGTAGGGCAGGAAACCCGCGAGCGCTCCAACGAGGACCGCGCCGAGGGCCATCCCCGACATCAAGCCGGCTTGCCAACTGATGAAGGTCAGAGTCACCCCGATGATGAGGCCGATCCCCGTGCAAAGACCGTCGAGCCCATCCATGAAGTTCATCGCATTGGTCACGCCCACGATCCAGACGATCGTGACGAGCCAGATGAGCCAAGTGGGAAACACCCAGACCGCGTGGGAGATCGGGTCAGTGAGATGATCGATCTGGAAGCCGAAGCCGATTGCCACGGATGCTGCGACGACTTGGACGAGCAGCTTGGGCAGGGCCTTGAGGCCCCAGCGATCATCGATCACTCCAATGACCAACAAGAGACACCCACCGACCAGATAGGCCCCGAGGTGTCCCCGAAAGAGGCCCTCCGGAGACAAGGAAGTCGCCAGCCACAGCCCCCCGAAAACCGCAAGAGCGACGGCGATTCCTCCCAGCAATGGCATGTTCTCTCGCCGACTGATCTTGCGCTCGTTCGGCCGGTCCACGGCACCGAGTGCCAACGCAAGGCGACCCGTGATCGGGGTCGCAACAAGCGCGATCGCGGCCGCAAGCAACGCAGAGAGGATCAGAGGGGTGACAGACACAGGATCGCGGCCTTCCTAGTAGTGCGAATACGGCTTTGGACCTTCGCCCGAGCCGTTGAAGAGAACTCCGAGCAGTCGCGACCTGTCGAGCACCTCTAGCGCGGAACCCACCTGGTCCTGGCTCGTCATCCCCTCTCGCACAACGAACACGATGCCATCACACAGATCGCTCACGGTCTTCGCTTCCGGGAGGGTCAGCACCGGAGGAACGTCAAGGATGATCTTGTCATATTGCGTGGAGAGTGCATCGATCATCGACTTCATCTGATTCGAACCGAGCAACTCCGACGGGTTCGGGGGCAACGCGTGAACCGGCAGCACATCGAGTTGCGAACCTTCCACTCGCACGATCGCCTCCTCGGGCCCGACCTCGCCGGCCAGCACCTCTCCCAGGCCGCATGTCGTCAGGAGCCCAAAGGCCATGTGGATCCTCGGCTGGCGGAGATCGCAGTCGACCAGAAGCACACGCTGGTCGACACCCATCGCGCTCACGATTGCGAGGTTCATCGCGGTGAAGGTCTTGCCTTCCGCCGGGACGGCGCTCGTCACGGCGATCGTCGAAACCGATCGCTGGAGTGCGAGAGAATCGATCCTGTTGCGCAGAGACCGAAAGCACTCGGACGCATGAGAGTCGGGCTGCAAGAGTGAGATCCGCCGCTTGTTCAGGTCGGCCGCAGACTCGGGTTCTGTACGGTCGCCGCGGCCAAGGGCCCGCTCCCACCACCGCGGGGCGCGCCGGCCGAAATCCGCGACCGCGCCGACACGAGACGCGACCGGCTGGTGCGGCCGCAATCCCGGCTCGCCCTGCTTGGCCTCTTCGATGTTCTGGACTCGCTTGCCCTCCGCGCGTTGAAGCGCGTCGTAGACCTTCCCCATCAGACTCTCTCCGGAGCGCGGCGCCTGAAGAACGCGAATGGACCGCGCCTTCTACCCTGCTCTTCGTGGTGGGTTTGACTCGCTCCCGAGCCCGAGTCGAGGGCGAGATCCCGCGCAATCTCGCAGACCTCGCTACGACCAAGCTGTTGGCTGCCGCGGGAGAACCCGAGGAGGAGCGCGCCATCGCAAAGTACGTTGATCAAGCGCGGGATTCCACGAGAGAACTCATGGATCGCACGCAGTGCCTGGCGCTTGAAAATGCCCTTGCCAGCGTAGCCCGACATCTGCAGCCGCTCCTCCACGTAGGAAGTTGTCTCGTCGGCGGTGAACGGCCGCAGCTCGTGCCGAAGAACGATACGCTGGCGGAGCTGTCGCAGTTCGGGCTGAGACAGCATCTCCCACAGTTCTTGTTGGCCTACGAGCAGGATCTGCAGGAGCTTCGAAGTCGGCGTCTCCAGATTCGAAAGCAGCCGGATTTCCTCGAGCATGTCGGGAGAGAGGTTCTGCGCTTCGTCCACGATCAGCACAGTCGGGAGATTCTGCTCGAGTCGCCCGATGAGGAAGCGATTCAACGCCAGCAAGTACTCCGCCTTCGTCTCGCAACGTTGAGCGATCCCAAACTCGTCGAACAGCATCCGGAAGAAGTCGAGCGGCTCGAGCCTCGGATTGAAGATGAAGGCAGACAGAGTCTCTCGATCTAGCTGGGCGAGTAGCGCATGGAGCAGGGTCGTCTTGCCCGTGCCGACTTCCCCGAAGAGCAGCACGAAGCCCTTTCGGGCCTGAACCGCGTACACGAGCGTGGCGAGACCCTCACGATGGACATCGCCCAGATAGAGCAGGCTCGGGTCCGGAGTCATCTCGAAGGGGCTCCGGATCAATCCGTAGTGCTCGAGATACACCGTTAGCCCTCCGTCTCTGCCGTCTCTGCCGTCTCTACGGCGGCCGGAGCGGCTCCCGGGCCATTGACGAACCAGTAGCCGACACCCGCGCCTAGCAAGGAGACGGTGGAGATCCCCGCGGCCAGGAGCACTGCCAATAGACGATGGCGGTGCATTCGCTCCCGATCCGATTGGAGAATGATGTCCGGGATTGCCGCCAGCACAGGCAAGCCTGTCTGCATCTGGATCGAACGTGATTCGTGGAACGACGGATCGAGCGTCTCGATGACGAAAGCCAGCGCGGCTCCGCTCGCGAGCCCGAGAAGCAGACCCAGAATCACGATCAACGGCCGGTTCGGGGTGGTCGGCTTGGGCGGCGAGATCGCGGAGTCCAGGAGGCGAAACTGCTCCCCTTTTTGGCGGCGCTCCATGTCCGCTGCAACGGACGCCTCGAGCCGCTTCGCGCTGAACTCGCGAAAGCTCGCTCGCAAGTGGTCCCGCTCGCTCTCGAGCAGTGAGAGTTGCTCGGCTACCCGCGGCGTCACGGAGAGCTGCTCTTCGAGGCGCACCACCTGTTCTTGCATCCGCTCGAGGTCCGCGTGAGCCGATGCAGCCCGGAGCCGCGCCCGGTCGGCTTCGCCCAGGGCAAGCGTTTGCTGCGGCGAACCCGCCTCGGGATCGTTGACGGAAGCCGCTGCGTGGTCTCGGAAGATCTCGACCTGCTCCCGAGTCTCGAGCACGTCCGGATGCTTCTCGGTGAATCCACGTGCTTCATATTCGGCGAGTAGCAGCTCGAGCCTTTGGAGGCGCTCGTTCGGACTGTCGGGCTGGCCCGAAGTGTTCCGACCATCGATTCCGCTCGAAGCTTGAAGTCGGTAGAACGTTTCGTCGCTCTCGGCCAGCGCCACGTCGCGCCGCGCGTCGCGGACCGAAGCGATCGTGCGCTCCAAACGGCGCTGGTTCGAAACAAAATCTTCTGGGAGGCGGCCAGCGTTCTCCGACTTGATCACTGCGATTCGACCGTCGACCTCACGGGTGCGCCCCGCGATTCGCTCCAGCTCAGCGTCGATGAACTCCGACGTGTCTCCGGAAACCTGAACGCGTTCCTTGATGTGCTGCTCGATGAAGTCCTGAGCCAGCCGGTTGGCGACGGCAGCGGCGATGCGCGGAGATTCGCTACGAAATCCGATCTGGAACGTATTGATCTGGAGGTTCCTGACATCGACCTCCATCTCCGGCAGGACCGGAACCACCGAGATCTGCTGCCGCATCATCACGATGATATCCTCGCGCGTCATCTCCGCGGATTCTTCGGGATAGAGCCCGAGTTCGTCGATGACCCGAGACAATCTTCCGCGTGACAGGATCTGCATCTGCATCAGATGAAGACGATTATTGAGATCGCTGTCCTCGAGGCCCGCTTCGACGAGCGACTTGGAGACGCTCTGCGGTTCGATCATCAACGTCGCCGCTGCGTCGTACTGGCCCGGGAGTACTGCCGCCAGCACGATTGAAAGAAGGAAGATCGCACCCGCAACGGCGGCGGCGACACTGAGTCGGCGCCGGAGCATTCCGGCGAGATCGGGAATTTGGAGTCCATCCGAGGTCTGCATCAGCGGAACTCTCCGGTCAGATTCCCAAGGGAATCGATGCGAACATGAACGTTATCCCGAGCACCACTCGCAAGCGATCGTCGGAGGTACGGGCGTTCCCGAACTCCCGATCCTGCCTGCTGTAGAAGACTCGGAGGAAGATCTCCGTCTGCGCGCTCAGGTCGTAGCCGACCCTCATGCTGGCGACGTACCGAATCGTCTCGCGGTCTTCGCCGCCTTCGATGGCGGCGATCCCGATCGCCCGGGCTACATCATCGAATCCGGCCACAGTCGTCGAATCGACCGCTTGTACCAACTGGATCGCATCCGTCGCGATCTCCGTGCGAGACCACGAGGCCCGGAAGGTGGCATGCAGTCGACGAGTCACATGCCATGAGAGCGTGCCAGTCACCGTGTCGCGGATCGTGCCGCGCACCGAAGTCTGGCTCGCCGAGTTGTCGGTGTCGCGCAGGTACTGCAGCGAGACATCCACCCGGCGGAAGCTCTTCCGGAGCACGATCGCAGCGAAGTACGTGAGCTCGGGGTCTGTGTCATCGAGGAGGGCGTTCGTGAGGCGCAAGTCTGTCGTCTGGCCGAGGGTCCCTGGGATCACGCCCCCGAACGTCTCGCAGATTTCATCCAGTACGAACGCCCCAGGCACCTCATCGAGCGTGGGACAAGTGGAAGCCTGGACGTTGCCGACGATGCCGCCGGGCCCCCGCTGAATCGGAAAGAGAGGACGATCCGGGAGCACCGTCTCGACATCCTGCTGCTCCGCGTCCACCCAAGCGGGACCGGCGGTCACGCTGAGGGACAACGTCGGGCTGAACGTGTGGGACCACCGGAGGGAAGCATTGTAGAAGTTCGTTTGGGCGTCTTCTCTTTCGAGGGCAACGGTCTGGCGCGAGTAGCGCAAGACGATTCCGAGCGAATCCTGCCGCCCCACCCTTCGGACCCAGGAGAGATTCAACCCCCCAGTCGTCTGCGCGACTCTGCGCTCCCCCTCCGGGTCGAAGTCGAACCAGTTGGCGCCGATACTGAGGGAATCGACCGACGTCGGAGAATGGTTGAATGTTCCGGTCAGCACGGTCCGTTTGATCCGCTCATCCGCGAAAGTGAGCGCCGTATCCACGCTTCCGTCGGGCAAGATGATCTCGTCGTTCAAGGTGGAGCTGCTCGCGACGTCGAAGTAGCGCGCCTGCATTTCTAGATTGGTGCGCGGGCTCATGTCCCAACCGAATCTGCCACGAACCTCATGATCCCAATCATCCAGCCCCGAGAGTTCTCGGTACGCCTGGTACGCAGGCTGGTAGCGGAGGTCCCAGCGCAGGATCCCGTCATGATCAGAGAGCTGGATCCGAGGACCGACGCGAACGAAGAGGTCGTCGACCTCACTGTCTCCCCGACCGATTACGCGGCTGTTGTAGCCTGCGGACAAGCTGGCGCCCGCATCGAGCTCCACAGCTCGAGAAACACTCGCGCTGAGCAGCACGAGAGTCCAAGCGACCGCCAGAACCGGGAGGTTCACCAGACCTCCCACCTTTCTAGAACGACGATTACGTCACCAGGCTGCACAAGGACATTGGTTCCGGGCGCCTTCCCTTTGACGAAAGCCTCGTAGTCGAAGACGAACTCCACCTCACCGTCGCCGCGCGGCCGAATCACTCGGATCTTCTGCTTGTTCGCGAATGTGGTGAATCCACCGGCGGACGAGATCGCGTCCACAACGCGAACGTCCGAAGCGAGTCCAATCGGGCCCTGGCGATTGACCTCGCCCACCACAGACGCCCGCTTGCTGTTGACCTGGGAGATGATGACACTGACCTCGGGCGTGGCGATGAATTCGACCAGCTCCGCCGCGACCAGATCCTCCATCTCGTCGGGTGTGAGCCCACCGGCATGCACGGGACCCACCAGAGGAACTGTGATGGTCCCGTCGGGAAGAACCGGCGCTTCGAGCGAGAGTTCGGGGTTCTTCCAAACGCGAATATTGAGCCGGTCAGATGGCTCGATCCGATACTCGACGGTGTCGATGCGTTCCTCGCCGAACTCTTCGGGCACAGGCATCGTGTTCGCACACGCTACAGACAAGGCGAGGCCGCAAATCAAGGTGGCAGTCTCAGCTCTCATGTCGCCTCATGGAGACCGTTCTCCTTCATCTTGTAAAGCAGGGCCTTGTAGCTGATCTGAAGGCGCCCTGCGGCTTCCTTTCGGTTCCAACGCGTCTGCTGGAGTACACGTTCGATCACACGCTTCTCGGCCAGACTTGCCGCGCGTTTCGAGATCGCCTTTAGGTCGACCCCGTTTCCATTCGCGAGCTCGCGTCCAAGGCTCTCGAGGTCCAGGAAATCTGTGTCCTCTTCTGACTTCTGCGTGACGGGCTGGCGGGGAGAGAGCTCGCCGAGGACTCCTTCCTCGCTCTCGAGGACGATCATCCGGCGCATCATGTTCTCGAGCTCCCGAACGTTCCCGGGCCATTGATATTGCTCGAGTCGCGCCACGATCTCGACACTGAGGGGGCGCACATCCTTCCCATACTGCTCGCCGAACTTCCGGAGGAAGTGACCCGCCAGCAGGGGGATGGCGCCCTTCCGGTCCCGCAACGGCGGCATCAGAACCGTCACGACGTTGAGGCGGTAGTAGAGATCCTCACGAAACTCACCCGTCTCGACCGCCTCTTCCAGGTTGCGGTTCGTTGCGGCGAGGATCCGCGTGTCCACGCGGACGTCGCGCTCACCCCCGAGACGCGAGAACTCGCCGTCCTGGAGCACCTGCAGCAGCTTCGCCTGAAGCGCCGGGCTCATCTCGCCGATCTCGTCGAGGAAGATCGTCCCCTTGTTCGCGAACTCGAATTTCCCGAGTTTGCGCTTCTGTGCACCGGTGAAGGCACCCTTCTCGAAACCGAACAGCTCACTCTCGAGCAGCTCCGAGGGGAGCGCGGCGCAGTTCACCTTGACGAAGGGACGCTCACGGCGGCCCGAAAGTTCATGGAGGCTCCGCGCCACGAGTTCCTTGCCGGTGCCACTCTCTCCTCGAATCAGAACCGTGATGTCGGTGTCCGCGACCTGCTCGATGGTGTCGTTGACCTTCTTCATCTCGGCGTCTTCGCCACCGCGGATCAGCGACTCGGAGCCCTGCGCGCGCCCGCGGAGCTCCTCCACCTCCTTGCGAAGCGCGCGGTCCTCGAGCGCCTTCTGAAACGCGAGCTCGAGCTCTTCCACCTCGAACGGCTTCCGGAGAAAATCCGTCGCACCGAGCTGCATGGCCTGTACGATGGTTCGAGCCTGGCCATGCCCGGAGAGCATGATCACCGGGACATCGGGGAGTCGCTTCTTCAGTCGGCGCAGCGTGTCCAGCCCATCCATTCCCTGGAGAACGACATCGAGGGTGACGAGATCCGGGCGAGTGCGATCGAGGTTCGCGAGCGCCTCTTCGCCGCCGGGTTCCGCAATGACGACGAGCCCCTGGCGCGACATCAGCTCCTTGAGGTATTCGCGGACCCCAGGATCGTCATCAATGACCAGCACTCGCAAAGCGTCGGACATGGATCGACGAAACCTCCTATCGCTCGCTAGGGTCTGCCTTGGCCCCACTCGGTCAAAGGGCACGCATCAAGTGAGTGCCGATAAAGCCCGTTAGGGTAGCGTGGCCCAGTCCTGTTTCGGCACGACTGGGTAATATCTTTCCACCTATGGGAATAGCGCTACCAAGTGGAACTCTTTTTTCCTCTCGCGCAAGAGAAAAACGAGGGGTAATGAACTCATTTATGCCGTTTCTGAAGTGGATGCCCCTCCGATCCGACACAGACCATGCACGCCGTCCCCCGACATGCACAGATATCCCCCGGGGGCGATTCTGGCGAACTTCGATCAGCCGACCGCGCGCGGGGGCCCTCGCAGTTCGATGACCAGCCTCGCGCGACGAATTCGAGTGCTCGCCGTCGCGGGCGCTCGGCCGAATTTCATGAAGATCGCGGCACTCCTGCGAGAGCTCGAAGCGCGCCCCGCGTTCTCCGTCTCACTGGTGCACACGGGGCAGCACTACGACCAGGCGATGTCGGACTCGTTTTTCGAGGACCTCGGGATTCGAGAGCCAGACCTGAATCTCGGGGTCGGTTCGGGAAGTCACGGGGCGATGACGGCGCAGGTACTCGAGCAGATGGAGCGCGTTCTGGAGGAGCACCGACCCGACTTGGTGGCCGTGGTCGGCGACGTGAACTCGACGCTGGCAGCCGCCCTGGCGGCCGTAAAGCTCAGGATCCCGGTGGCGCACATCGAAGCGGGACTTCGCTCGTTCGACCGCACCATGCCCGAGGAGATCAACCGTGTGATGACGGATGTGATCTCAGAATGGCTCTTTGTAACAGAGCCTGCGGGGCGCGAGAACCTCCTGCGCGAGGGAATACCCGAGACGCGTATCCATCACGTGGGTAACACGATGATAGACACACTCCTGGCACACGTGGATCGAGCCCGCGAACGACCCGCGCTCGAGGATCTTGGACTCGAGCTGCGCGGTTACGCGGCGCTCACCCTCCACCGGCCGAGCAACGTCGACGACGCAGACAAACTCGCGAAGCTGTTCGACGTCCTGGAGGAGATCCACGAGGAACTCCCTGTCGTTTTCCCCGTCCACCCCCGGACAGCAGCTGCGTTGGAGCGACAGCTCGGTGGGCGCAAGCCTCGGCTTCATATGCTGGGCCCCCTGGGGTATCTGGACTTCTTGCGCCTCATGGCAGACTCTCGGCTGGTTCTGACCGATTCGGGCGGGATTCAGGAGGAAACCACGGCCCTTGGTGTCCCTTGCTTGACCCTCAGGGATAACACCGAGCGACCCGTGACGGTCACCCACGGAACCAACCGGATCGTGGGAACCAACCCCTCAGTCATCCGGGAAGAGGTCCGCAAGATCCTGCGGGGAGACGAACAAAAAGGCGCCGTGCCAGAGTTCTGGGACGGCCGGGCGGCCGCCCGGATTGCCGATGTGCTCGAACGAGACCTGGGAGAAAGAGATTGAAGTCGACCGACTCTGACGCACAGAACCCGAGCTTCTTCCGAAGGCTCTACCTGGGCTGGCTGGAAATCGCAGGGCGTTTCGGCGAGGTCCAGACGTTGATCGTGGTCACGCTCGTCTACTCCTTCGTGATGGGTCCGACCGCCGCGGTGATCGCGATCGGACGTGGCGACCTCCTTCACAAGCGTGACCTGTTCGCTGATGGATCTGCGTGGAACGAAGCCGATTCGACCGCGAACCCGGACTTGGAACGGGCGAAGCGCCTCTTCTAGGGGCGAGGCGCGAAATGGCTTCGATGCACTTCTTCTACGAGACAGGTACGGACCGAACGCGATGAACATTCTCGGCATCTCGGGCTTCTACCACGACTCCGCGGCAGCGCTCCTGCAGGACGGTCAGCTCATCGCGGCCGCACACGAGGAACGCTTCACCCGAAAGCGACAAGACCCGGACCTCCCCAAGGAGGCCATGAACTATTGCCTCGAAACCGCGGGGATCGACCTGGACGACGTCGACTATCTCGTCTTCTACGACAAGCCATTCATCAAGTTCGAGCGAATCCTCCTCACCTATCTCGCGACGTTCCCGCGCTCGCTGCCCTCGTTCTCCAAGTCGATCCCGATCTGGCTCAAGGAGAAGCTGTGGGTCCCGAAGGCGATCGAACAACAGCTCGGTTACACCGGAGAGCTGCTCTTCGCCGAGCACCACCAGTCACACGCCGCCTCTGCGTTCCTGCCCTCCCCGTTCGAGGAAGCCGCAATCCTCACCCTCGACGGTGTCGGCGAGTGGGCGACTGCCACACAGGGAATCGGCAAGGGCGACAAGTTCGAGCTGATCCGAGAGATCCGGTTCCCGCACTCGCTCGGCCTGCTGTACAGCGCGTTCACCTACTACCTGGGATTCAAGGTCAACTCGGCTGAGTATAAAGTGATGGGCGCCGCCCCGTACGGCGATCCGAAGTACGCCGACGCGATCTTCGAGCACCTGGTCGACCTGCGTGACGACGGCTCGTTCAAGCTGAACATGAAGTACTTCGCGTACGACTACGGCCTGACGATGACGAACAAGAAGTTCGAAAAGCTATTCGGCATGCCGCGTCGCGAGCCCGAATCAGAGATGGAACAGTTCCACTGGGACATGGCGGCCAGCGTGCAGAAGGTGACCGAAGAGGTGGTGCTGCGGATTGCCCACGACCTGCACGAGCGCACCGGCTTGAAAAATCTCTGCATGGCCGGCGGTGTGGCGCTCAACTGCGTCGCGAACGGACGGCTCGTGCGCGAGGGACCGTTCGAGAATCTCTGGGTTCAGCCCGCGGCCGGAGACGCCGGCGGTGCGCTCGGCGCAGCCATGTTCGCCCAGCACTGCGTGCTCGGGGAGCCGCGCAAGTTCCAAATGGACCACGCGTATTGGGGGCCCGAATACTCGGACGCGGAGATCCAAACCTACCTCGACTCCCAGAACGCTCCCTACCAGACGGTGCCGCGCGAGGAGATGATCCGCGAGACGGCCCGCGCCATGGACGAGGACCAGGCGGTCGTTGGCTGGTTTCAGGGCCGAATGGAATGGGGCCCGCGGTCACTCGGCAGCCGCTCGATCCTCGCGGACGCTCGGAACGAAGAGAACTGGAAGCGCGTCAACCTGAAGATCAAGTTTCGGGAGAGCTTCCGGCCGTTCGCGCCCGCGTGCCTCGCCGAGAAGGCACAGGACTGGTTCGACATCGATCGGGAGAGCCCGTACATGCTGCTCGTGTGCCAGGTACGTGACGGTGTGAACGCCCCCGCCATCACCCACGTCGACGGATCCGCGCGGCTGCAAACGGTCACACGCGAGTCGCACGCCGAGTTCTACGACCTGATTCACGCGTTCGATGAGCGCACCGGTTGTCCGACCGTGATCAACACGTCCTTCAACGTGCGCGGCGAACCGATCGTGTGCAGTCCCGAAGATGCCTACCTCTGCTTCATGCGGACGAACATGGATTTGCTCGTCATGGGTAACCAGATCCTCCGCAAGGCGGACCAACCGGAGCTGGTCGAGGACTTCGACTGGCGAGAGAAGTACGCGCTCGACTGATCTGTCGAGCCAGGGAGTTTCTCCAGATGATGTCGATTTTCCACGAGCTTTGGGCCTTCATGCGCGTGCGTAAGAAGTGGTGGCTCGGACCCATCCTCGTCACGATGCTGCTCCTTTCGGCACTTATCGTACTGACGCAGGGATCTGCGGTCGCCCCGTTCATCTACGCGCTGTTCTAGGAGGCCTCGTTGGCTCAAGCTCAGCACACAGACGCGCCTCTAGGTGCCGCTGCGATCGCCCCGACGGATCGATGGTCCGTCCACGGCGCAGTGGGAATGGCGGCGATCGCCACGGCAATCTTCGCGCCGATTCTCTACTACATGACTGATCACTGGGGTGCTCGAGAGGAGTACTCGCACGGATTCTTGATCGTTCCTCTGGCCTTCTATTTTGCTTGGGAGCGTCGAGCGATGCTCAAGCGGGCCGCAATCCGGCCGAGTTGGTGGGGCCTCCCCGTCATGTTGCTCGGCACGGCTTCGCTCCTGGTGGGACGCCTGGGTGTGGAACTGACTTCGATGCGTGCGGCCTATGTGCTCACACTGATCGGGATCGTCCTGCTCACTCTCGGCTGGCAAGTCTTCAAGGTCATCTCATTCCCATTGCTCTTTCTCTTCCTGATGATCCCTCTCCCTCAATCGCTGGTGAACGTGATCGCGTTCCCGCTTCAGCTGATCGCTGCCGACGTCGCTGTTCAGGCGCTGTACTTGCTGGAGATCCCTGCGCTTCGCGAGGGGAACATCATCCACCTGGCCAACACGCAGCTGTTCGTGGCTGAAGCGTGCAGCGGGCTCCGCTCGCTCATGGCGCTCCTGACGCTCGGCGTGATCTTCGCCTACTTCTTTCGCAGGCGTTTCGCGGAGAGGCTTCTCATCGTCGCATCGACGATTCCGATCGCGATCCTCGTGAACGCCTTCCGCGTCGCGTTGACCGGGACTCTCACTCACTACATGGGTACCGAAGCCGCTAGCGGGTGGATCCACCAAACCGAAGGTCTTTTCACCTTCGGGATCGCATTCGTCCTGCTGATGGCCGAGGCCCAGCTGCTCCAGCGAATCTGGCCCAGTGGCCGGAGGAAGCGGACATGACCAAGTGGGTGGCCGGCATACTGGTCCTGGCGCTGAACTTCTACGTGTATCACTTCTTCGCGGCCGACGAAGTCCGCCCGGATCGCCGTTCGTTCGAAGAATTTCCACGCGTGCTGGGCGATTGGACGTGTGATGAACCGCAGGTAATTGGGAAGGACATTCTCGTCGAACTCGGCGTCTCCGACTATCTGGCGTGCAACTACCACCAGGTAGGCGACGAAGGGTTGGCCACTCTCTACGTCGGCTATCACGCGTCGCAGGTCCGCAAAGAGGGCGGAGGCGGGGGCGAGAATTCGATCCATCCGCCTCGCCACTGCCTTCCGGGATCGGGCTGGGACATCATCGAGGCCGGCACGATGGAGGCGAGGGTCGCCGGGCTGCCCGGCGAACAGAACCGAATCAACCGATTCGTCATTGCGAAGGGCGAAACTCGCCAGGTCGTCTACTACTGGTACCACTCGCGCGGAAGAGTCATCGCCGAAGACTGGCGGAAGATTCTCTACGTGTTCTGGGACCGTGCGAGCAGACGCCGCACCGACGGTTCTCTGGTTCGATTCACGGTCCCGGTCACCCAAGCGAACGAGAACGCCGATGAGCAGTTCTTCAGCCTCGCAGCCCAAGTAGTCCCGCTTCTGCCGGACTATGTGCCCGAGTGAACTGGCTTGCGCATCCGCCCCTCACTCCGTTTCATCGAGCAGCGCGACTACAACAGCCCGCTCCCCTTCCACCCGCCCGAGAGATTCCCGGAGCTCAGCTGGCTGCCGGCGAACACCTGTCCAGGGAACACGATATACGCCGGAGTACGCGGGCTACTTCGCAGCCTCGACTACGACAGCAGCCGCTTCGGATCTGCCGATTGGTCTCCGCTCTCCGACCTGGTCTCCCGCGGAGGGACGGTCGTTCTCAAGCCGAATTTCGTGCGCCACTACAGCGAGAACCCGAGCGGGACGGTCGATACCGTCGTGACGCACCTGAGCGTCTTGAGGCCACTCATCGACTATGCTCTCCTGGCGGTCGGACCCGCGGGTCGGGTCATCGTGGCAGATGCTCCGCAATATGACTGTGACATCGACATCCTGCTCGCCCACAACGGTCTTCCAGACCTGCTGGACTGGTATGAGACGCGTGTAGACCGCAAGGTCTCCTTTCGCGACTTGCGCGTCCAATTCGGTCGCCACGAGAACGGCATCATACTCGAGCGTCGCGACCTACCAGGGGATCCCGAGGGATACTCGACCGTCGACCTCGGCGCGGAGAGCGCGTTCGCCAGAATGGGCGAGCGGCATCTGCGTCTGTTGAGAGGAGCCGACTACGACGAGGAAGTCACGATCCACCACCACAGCGGAGGCAGGAACCAATATCTGGTCTCGCGAACGGTGCTCAACGCTGATCTCGTGATCAACTGCCCGAAAATCAAGACGCACAAGAAGGCGGGGATCACACTGTCCATGAAGAACCTGATCGGCATCAACGGCGACAAGAACTGGCTCCCGCACTATCGAGCCGGCTTCGTGGCGGGTGGTGGCGACGAGTTCCCCGCGCCGGACGCCTACACTCGGGTACGGCGCATCGGAGGAGAGGTCGCTCGGCGTCTCCTCAAGAGGGGCGTGGGCGGTTCCGTCTTTCGTCGGATCCGGGCGGCCGAGAACGCAACTTCCCTGTCCGATCGGGCGCGCAACGGGAACTGGTGGGGCAACGACACGATCTGGCGCACGTGCCTGGACCTCAACAAAGTTCTCTACCGCGGAGATGCGGACGGGGGAATCAACGGACCGCCGAGTCGACGGGTTCTGAACGTGTACGACGGTGTCGTGGCTGGAGAGAGGAACGGACCGATGGGCCCCGATGCCAGGCCGATTGGGTTGCTGGCGGCGGGCGAGGATCCGGGAGCAGCGGACGCGGTTCTGACATCGGTCATGGGATTCGATTGGCGTAGAATCCCCGTGCTGCGGAACGCGATCGAGGATCCCAGCGAAAGTCGGATCACGAAATTCGACGGCGAGGCCGATGGGCTTCCCGTGCATTGGACAGATCACGAGGGCGAGCGCGAGCTCCGGTTCTCCGAAGCAGATTTGAACCTTCAGTTCGCAGCGCACCCAGGATGGGCAGGGCGCATCGAACGAGAGAGTCCAGGAGGCGATGAATGCGCCAGCTGATCCAGTCATACCGCTCCGGTGAGATGAAGGTGGAGGAAGTGCCGCCGCCGACTCTCAGGCCGGGCGGGGTCCTCGTTCGCACCGTCCGCTCGCTCGTATCGGCCGGGACCGAGAAGATGATCGTGGACCTTGCCCAGAAGAGCCTGCTTGGAAAAGCGCGCGCTCGGCCCGATCTGGTCCGCAAGGTCGTGGACTCAGCCCGGAAGCAGGGTCTCGTCAACACACTCCACAAAGTCCGGACGAAACTCGATACTCCGATTCCCCTCGGCTACTCGTCGGCGGGCATTGTGGTGGAGGTTGGGGAAGGGATCAGCGAGTTCCGTGTCGGGGACCGTGTCGCATGCGGCGGTGCCGGTTACGCGAATCACGCAGACTACAACTTCGTCCCGCGGAACCTTGCGGCCAAGATACCCGAAGGGCTCTCGATGGATGTCGCGTGCTCCGCGACCGTAGGTTCCATCGCTCTTCAGGCCGTGCGACAGGTCGAACCGACAATCGGTGAGCGAGTCGCCGTGCTCGGCCTGGGGCTGATCGGACAGTTTTGCGTCCAACTCCTTAGGGCGAACGGCTGTCGCGTCCTTGGCTTCGACCCCGACCCTGATCGCGCACGGCTCGCGGAGTCGTTGGGAGCGCAGATGACCGTCTCGGCCGATCCCGAAGCGGCAGCCGAACGGTTCAGCCAAGGTCAGGGCTGCGACGCCGTGATCGTCTCCGCCTCCACGCCGAGCGCGCGCCCCATCGAGCAGGCCGGCGAGATCTCTCGCCTGAACGGCCGAGTCGTTGTGGTGGGGCTCGTCGGCATGGAGGTTCCGCGATCTCTCTACTACCGGAAGGAACTCGACCTGAGGATGTCGATGTCGTACGGCCCAGGGCGTTACGACCCCAACTTCGAAGAACGCGGCTTTGACTATCCGATCGCGCACGTGCGGTGGACCGAACAGCGCAATTTGCAGACGATTCTCGAGCTCTCCTCTGACAAGAGGATCGACATCGAGCCACTCATCAGCCATCGCTACGAAATCGAGGCCGCCCTGGAAGCGTACGAGCTGATCTCTCGAGCGACTGAGCCATTTCTCGGGATCTTGCTCCAATACGGCGCTGATGATGAGGCAGCAGTCCGACCCACGCCGAGCGTACGGATGAATACTGCACGCGTCTCGAGCGAGGCGATCGGCGTGGGGCTCCTTGGAGCCGGGAGCTTCGGCCAGTCGGTCCTACTCCCGGCGTTGCGACACGTCGGTGGAAGCCACAACGTCGCGATCGCGTCGGCTGGCGGAATGACCGCCCAACGGATCGGTGAGCAGTACGGCTTCCGACTCGCGACCTCGAACGCCGAGGAGGTCATCCATCACCACGATGTCGACGCGCTGTTCGTGCTGACCCGCCACGATCTCCACGCCCCGCTCATCGTGAGCGGGCTCGAGGCCGGCAAACACGTGTTCACTGAAAAACCGCTCGCGCTCAACGGATCTGAAATCGAGGCGATCGAGAAGGCCCGCGAGCGGAGTCCTGGAGACGTGATGGTCGGATTCAACCGCAGGTTCGCCCCGCTCGTCACGCAGCTCCGGGAGCACTTTGCAGATCGAACGCACCCCCTGATGATGACCTACCGCGTAAACGCGGGAGTCTTGCCGCACGACCACTGGCAACACGACTCGGTTGAAGGAGGTGGCCGAATCCTCGGCGAAGCCTGCCACTTCATCGACCTGCTCCACTACCTCGCCGGAAGCCCGCCAGAACGAGTCTTCGCCCAAGGCACGCCCGGAGACGGCCGCTATCGAGGTGACGACAACGTGACCATCTCGATCTCGTTTTCGGACGGCTCCGTGGGAACCCTCCTGTACACGGCGATGGGAGATTCCCGGGTCCCGAAGGAGTACGTAGAGGTCTTCGGCGAAGGGCGCGTCGGAATCCTGCGAGACTATAGAAGCCTCGAGTTGGTCCGCGACGGGAGGAGCCACTCCTCCAAAGTTGCCAATCAGGACAAGGGATTCGACTCTGAGATTCGGCTCTTCCTGAAGAGCGTGACCGAACACGGCGAGATGCCGGTTCCGTTCGAACAAGCAGTGGCTTCTACTCGCGCGACGATCGCTGCGGTCGAGAGTCTCCGTACCGGAGAGCCCCGACTCCTCAGGAACTGATGGCACGACACGGGCTCCAGGAATTCTACGACGCTCTCCCCATCAAGGTGCAGGGGCTGCTGGTAAGCCTTGCCGGCTACCGTTCCTATCGGTGGCGCGTAGGGCGGCCTTATCAGCGGGTCGTCAACCAACTCGTTCGTTCTGACCAGCTCTCAATGGAATCCCTTCGCGCCGACCAAGACTCCCGCCTTCGCGAAATCATCGACTGGTGTGCTCATACGGTGCCCTTCTACCAGGAGATGTTTCGGAGAGAGGGAATCGACCCGGACTCCATCCGCAGCGTCGAGGATCTCGCCCTCATCCCCCACCTCGACAAGGAGACAGTACGAAAGCGCTCGTCGGAGCTCCTGAGCACCGCGATTCCGAGACGAGCCATGGTGACTGCACAGACCAGCGGAACGACAGGCACGGCACTCAGCATCTACCACACAGGGGATGCCATGGCGTGGAAGCACGCGGTCACCATGCGCCAGCGAAGCTGGTTCGGGTTCGGCCCCAACGATCGCTACGCGGTGTTCGGCGGGCAAACCGTGGTGCCCTTCTCACAGCGATCGGCTCCGTTCTGGCGGGAAGATCGAGCGCGGTCTCGGATGCTCTTCTCTCTCTATCACATGAAGGACCAGTTCCTCGAAGCGTACTACGACGAACTCGTCTCGGGTCGGTACTCGTTCTGGCAAGGGTATCCGTCCTCTGTCGGAATCCTTGCCTCCTTCATCCTCGACGCCGGTCTGGAACTGGGCGCCGCTGCGCCGCGCGCCGTCTTCACGTCTTCCGAGACGCTTCTCGACTTCCATGCCGAGCGCCTCGAGGAGGCGACGGGCGCGCCCATCGCCGACCTCTATTCGAACGCGGAGTTCAGCGTATCGGCCTTGCAGTGCCCCGAAGGTCGATACCACGTCGACACCGAGTTCTGCGTCTTGGAGATCGATCCTCACGAGGAAACGGAAGATTGGGTGCGCGGAGAAGTGATCAGTACCGGCTTCTCCAACCGCGCCATGCCATTCCTCCGCTACCGCACAGGGGACGTGGCCACGCTCCTCAAGCGCACGACCTGTCCTTGCGGCCGAAATCGACCGATCCTCGAGAAAATCGACGGACGAATCGAGGACTACATCGTGACCCCGGATGGCCGAAGAATCGGGCGCATGGACCACATCTTCAAAGGCGCCCTCCAGGTGCGCGAGGCCCAGATCGTTCAGGATGCCCCCGACCACTTGCTCGTGCGGATCGTGCCCCGCATCGGCTTCCGGGAAGGCGAGCGGCGAGACCTCGAGCGCGCATTCCGCATGCGGGTCGGCGCCGACCTCCGGATCGACTACGTCGAGGTGGATGAAATCCCGCGCGAGCGGAGCGGCAAGTTTCGCGCAGTCGTCTCCGAGATCGACGCGGGCCAGCTCCGCTGAGGCTCTTGTGCCTGGCGCACTCCAAATCCTATTCCGTCAGCTGACGGCGCACAGAGCCTTCGTCGCACGACGGGCGATCTCGGAAGTCGCAGCCCTCGCTCTCTTGCGCGCCGCACCGGCATTTCCCCGGGCTGCTCTCTGGGCGCACCAGCTGCACCCCAACCATCCTGGACCGCTTGCGTTCCTCGCCGCCCAGGCGGAACGCGGCGGCGACTCGGACCGGGCGATCGAGCTGCGCGGGGAGGCGCTCCGGCGGACCCACAACACCTACGAGCTATCCGTTCTAGAGAGCTTGTCCCAGACCCTCGCTCTGCGGAGGGCGCGCACCTCGCCTCGCCGCGAGCCTAGCGCGGTCGCGAGGGCCGTGGACGCTGAACTGCGAAGCGCGGACACCTACCTCTCCGCTGGCGAATCGGGCTCAGCTGCCGAAGCGGCGCATCGCGCTTGCGCGCTCGACTCCGGCCGCTTTGAGGCGTGGCTGGCTCTCGGTGAGGCCCAACTCGCCTCGGGGAATCCGGAGGCCGCCTGCGGAGTGCTCCTCCGCGCGATCGACCTCGCCCCGACTCAGATTGCGCCACGCCGAGCATTGGCCGCGGCACAAGTCCTCTCCGGAGACCGCCTAGCGGCCGAGCGCACCTACCAGGAAGCCATTCGGCGTCATCCGGGACCCGAGATCGCGCGCGAACTCGTTGCACTTCGATCCCAACAGCCCCCCGACGCTCGAGTTGTTTCTCTCTCCCTCAGCCAAGACGAACAACTCGAACTTACACAGGGCGACCGTACGACGGTGCATCTCGAGCTCCGAGTCGAGGATGGCACTGTAGACCTACTCGCGATCGAGCCTTTCGGCTCTGGCGTGCTCTGCCAGCCGAATCGCTGGACACGCTTTTCGGCGGGCCATCATGACATCGCAGTCGAGGTCTTGGCCGAACGTCCTGACGCGGTATGCGGCGGCAACCCGTGGCAAATCGTCTTCATCGCCTGCGGTGCGGAGACGACGGAGCAAGCGACACTCGAGGTTGCCGTGAGCTCCGAAAGCGCCGGCCACGTTCACTATGTCGTGACGGAGGACCATGAACTCTACGACGAACGCACCATCACGACCGCTCGAGACGCGCGAATGACCCTGGTCGACAAATCCCGATTGGCCGAGAAAATCGCCAACGAGAAGGGCGCCCGATGGACCCACATGGTGGACGTCGCTTCGCTCGCGTTGGTGGACTGGGCGGCGGGGCGCTCCTCGAAGTGTGAGTGGGGCGAGGTCGCTGAGTCGTGTCGGGAGCACTTGATCGATGCTGTGGCCCACGGCAACGACCTCGGACTCCACCTACACGATTTCCACGACCCTGCCGGCGCAGGATTCTGTCACGGCTTTGACACCACAAGCGACGAAGTGACCACCGACGCGGCTTTCCTCGAAGCCCCGCAACACGAACGAGGTTTCTGGAGTCGCGCCTACCCAGCGTTAGGTGACGTGGATCAGCCCGGCACACGCGCACATGCCACGTGGCGAGCGATCGGACGCTTGGAGGCTCTGGGCCGGCTGGGGGACCCCCGCTTCCGAGTGGCGCTCTTTCGAGCGGGCTCATTCGATTTCGGCCGGGACAGCAGCGAACGCGCGCGCTCACTCTCGCTTCTCTCTCGCCTGGGCATACCGGCCGACAGCGACTTTCCGAAGCCCCGGCTGTACCACCGTCCGCCGGAGACCTCGGCATACCCCGTTGGCCACGACGTTGCGGAACCCGAGTGGCGTCCCGCCAAAGCGGGCCTGCTCGAACTGAGGCCGGAGTACAACATCGAGTCGGATTTCCTCTCCGACCGGAGAGTCATGAGCGCGTACGTAGAGAGGCGGATCGCGTCGCTGCTCGGCCCCGACAGCCGACTGAAATGGGGCCCCCACGTTCTCTGCAGTATGACCCACGACAAATTCATCAACTTTCGGATGGGCAAGCGCTGGGACCAGCTCCGGTCCGACTACGGCGACTGGGTCACGATTGCCGATCACCTTGCCGACGTATCACGGGTCCGCCCCCCCGTGCGTTTCTCGACTGCGCGGGGCGCGGTGCTCGATTGGTATGACCATCGCGCTCCGGAACTCACCGCGTGGCGCGATGAAGAAATCGTCGTCGTCTCGCGTCCGGGAGTGAGCGACGACGTCTTCCGCTACGGGATCGTCCTGCTCGGCCGAGACATCCCTGTCCACTCCGAACGCACCCACACGGTCGTCGTGACCGCTCCCGCTTGGCCCGTGGACGACCTTCGGTCGCTGCGCATCGAACGCGACGGGCGGCGGTGGCCGTCCCGACAGTTGTCCGCAGGGCCGCCGCGGCTCGAGTTCGTGGTCGATTCGAAGTCCGCCGCGTGGGAGCTGGTGGTGTGTGTAGCGGGATCCTTCGGGATCCAGGGCGAAGCTGTTCCCGGAGAACCGGGTTTGCTACGCGTCACCTCTCGGTGCGACTACCGATCGGCCAGCATCGAGCTGCCCTTGCCGGACGGCTCCGTACGGGTCCGGAACGTCTGCTTGAAACCCAGCGCACCCGGAGAGGGCGGACTGCCGATGTATTCGGCAATGGTGAAGACCCATTCGGGGAGAGGTGAGGTTCTGTGAGCACAAACGGGCCCGCCACGACCGTCCGATACGGCTCATGGTACGACGAGATGGAGTTGCGGCTCGCGTTTCCGCAAGGCTGGACTCTCCACCGCCTTGATCCGGACGATGCCGACGCTATCAGCGACGGCGCCGTCGACGCCGCCTTTGCCCACCCGATCGGCAGCCCGCGGCTCTCCCAGCTCGCTCGCGCCGGACGCAACGCTGTCGTCGCAATCGATGACCTCTCGCGACCCACTCCGGCTCACCGGGTTCTTCCGCCGCTCCTCCGAGAACTCGCCGCCGGAGGCATCCCCGCGGAGCGCGTCACGCTCCTCTTCGGCATGGCGGCTCACCGCCCGATGAGCCGCGACGAGATGGAAAAGAAGGTGGGCCCTGCGCCGCTCGCCGCGTGTCGCGTGGAACAGCATGACTTCCTCGGAGAGGGCCTCACCGACCTCGGTTGGATCGAAGGCGGTCCGGTACGACTCGCCCGAACCTTCGTCGAGGCCGACCTCCGTGTCTGCATCGGGGGCGTCATCCCTCACAACGAGACCGGCTTCGGGGGCGGATCGAAAATGATTGTGCCGGGTCTCGCCGGCCACGAGACCATCGCGCACTTCCATGGCGCCCTGCCGCCCCGGCTCGCCGGAGTCCTCGGGGCGGCTCCAGGAATCGTCGATCGGCGGGCGTGGTCTGAGTCGGTGGCGCGGCACGTTGGGCCGCTCGCTACTGTCGCGTGCGTGATCAACTCCCGACGCGAGCTTGCGGGACTACACGTGGGAGACATCGTCGAAGCGCACCGATCTGCTGCGCTCGAGGCCACCGCGATCGGGCGCACCGTGGTTCCGGCGCAGCTCGCGCGGGAATGCGACGTGGCTGTCGTCAATGCATACCCGCTGGACACCGACCCGATCCAGATGGGAAAGAGCCTGAACCTCACCCGGAAGCTCGGGGCAAAGAATTCGGTCGTGATCAATGCAGCTTCTGACGGCATCTTCTACCACGGTATGGGAATGGGAATGGGAATCGATCGCTACCGTCTGTTGCGAAATTTCAGGCGCTGGGTGTTCGATCCTCGAGCGGTTCGAACTTTCGCCCGCAGCTTGAGAGCAGTCCGAGCGCCTGCCCTCGCGGCGCGGCTCGGATATTTCACGCTCAACCCGCTTTCGTACGCCGAATTCGAGCAGCAGATGCAGCCGAGACAGACAGACCCGGTTTCCAACAAAGGGGCGGAGCCTCTGGTCTTCTCGCGAAAGTTCCCGGCCTGGGGCCTCCGCCAGAAGCATCCCCGAGGTCGGCTCTTCGACACCTGGGAGGACCTGGCCCTGGAACTCGGCAGGCGCCATCCGACGGGTCGTGCCCTGGTCTTCCCCTGCGCTCCTCTCCAACTTCCGGTGCTCGCGGACGATTCACCGCGATGAGAATTCTAGTCGTCAGCCTGTATTTTCCCCCGGACATGGGGGCGCCCGCGGGACGTTTCTACGACTACGCTCGCCAGTGGATTCGGCGCGGCCACTCGGTCACGGTGATCACCGGGCTGCCGCATTTCCCGGCCGGGATCATCCACGATGAGTACCGCGGCGTCTTCTATCGCCGAGAGACGCTGGATGGCATCGACGTCCGGCGTTGTTGGCTGCTCTCGGCGCGGCGGCGCAGCCTCGCGAAGGCACTCAACTACGGCAGTTTCCTGATCTCCTCCATCCTCTGCGTCCTGTTCGCGCCCATCCAGTACGACGTGGTGGTTGCGACCTCGCCGCCCCCGACCGTCGGGATTTCGGGCGTGGTGGCGTCGTGGAGACGGCGAGTGCCTCTCGTTTTCGACATCCGGGACATCTGGCCCGAAGCGATCGTTCAGAGCGGCAGGCTGACGAACCCTCTGCTCATCCGCCTGTTCGAGGGAACCGCGCATTTCATCTACCGCAGTGCTGCCCGAGTCACGGCGGTGACGGAGGGCTGGGTCGAGCGACTGCGCGAGATCGGTGTTCCCAATGAGAAACTCGCGGCACTCCCGAACGGCGTGGACGTGCGTGCATTCGACAGCCAGGCCGAGGAACCACTCCCCGCGGCACTGGACATTCTCGACCCGGAGGCGTGCTGGTTCACCTACGCCGGCATCTTCAACACGCCTCAAGGTCTGGAGGTCATCCTCGAGGCTGCCGCCCTACTTCGCGACCGCGAGCCCGTCGAGTATCACAAGGCCCAGTTCGTATTCGTGGGCGAGGGCCCAACCCACGACGTGCTCGAAGAACGGAGCCGGGAACTCGGCTTGGACCGTGTCGTCTTCATTCCGCGCCAGCCTCGCGCCGCGATCTTTGGTCTGCTGCGCCGCTCGTTCGCGGTCATCGTGAGTCTGCGACCGCGGAAGGACACGAGCACTGTCCCCTCGAAGATCTATGAGAGCCTCGCCAGCAGCCGACCGGTGCTCTTTTCTGCGGGCGGTGAAGGCGCTGAGACGATTCGGCAGGCCGGCGGGGGGGTCGTCTGTTCACCGGGCGACCCCGAACCCCTCTTCTCTGCGATCCTGGACTACCTTAAGGACCCCGACCGAGCGCTGTCGGACGGCGCATCCGGACGCAGGTACGTCGAGGCACACTACGACCGATCGCGCATCGCCGACGAGTTCGCAGAACTCCTCGAGGGCTTCGAGTGCCCGTCGGCGAACCCGCCGAAGCGCGCTTAGGACGCGCCCTCGAACGCGACCGGCGGGTGCGGAGGCGTGCTTGTCGATTGGGGCGCCGGCGCGGCACGCGCGGCATCTTCGCGCACGTCGAGCACGCGCCCGGCGATCTCCGACTCGTGTGAGTCGATCCAGCTGCGAACCGATGTCCACGAAAAATCCCGCAGAAGCGCGCGGAGCTTCTTCTCAGTACCCGAGATCCCCACGTAGTATTTGAAGCGCCGCAGCGGACCCAGCGGCATGCGCGGCTGCCCCGGATCGATCTCTCGCGGATGCACGTACACGTTCGTCGGGACACCCCGCTGGTTGTCAAGCGAGATGCACCGTCTGATGAGCGGATAGGGCAGAAGCCGCAGATAGCCCCCGCCTGCATAGGGCACCCTGCGGCCCAACATCTCCGACGTCGAGGAAGGAATCTCGACGAGTTCTCCAGCGTCGGAGCGGATCCGGTGGGGACCGGCGTGCGGTGACGGGTAGCCGCCGTGGCTCGACAGCCCCGGGCACAGCGACGCGTCGTACGAGTAGCCCTGCTCAATCATGACATCGAACGCCCACGCGACCTCCGGTGTGATCGAGGCGCCAGGGGCGCGAAATCCAGTGACCTGGGTTCCCGAGGCTGCCTCGAGAAGCTGGCGGGAAGCCCCCAGATCACGAGCGAGTGAATCGGCCGTGTGGCAGCGAATAACTTCGTGCCAGTAGGAGTGCGACGCGATCTCGTGTCCCGCCTCCGCGATACGACGCACGAGCCCGGGATGCCGTTCCGCTACCCAACCGACGACAAAGAACGTCGCCAGCACGCTGGCTTCGTCGAAGAATCCGAGGAGGCGGTCGGTGTTGGCCTCGACGCGACTCTCGAGTCCTGCCCAGTCACCTCTCGAGTGACCCCCTTCGAACTCGAGAATGTGAAACCAGTCCTCGACGTCGACAGTCATCATGTTCGATAGGGCACTCATCACGAAACTCGCTCCGTAGTTGTGGCGGGGTCTCGCCCCCCCCGGCGCACCACCGTCCAATACTTCCAGAGTGTATTCAGCGGGTAGCCCAACGCAGTGCCCGGGTCGCGCAGCGATAGCACCGCGTAGTCCTTGTGCCTTGGATCGAGCACCGTCTTCAGGACACTCCGAGTCGAGAGCTCTCCCAGACGCCAGAAGTGTCTTGCAGACACGAGATCCCTGACGAGATGCTGCCACCGCACACGATCGTCCTGCTCCCCCACGTGGATAGGGTTGCGATCGCCGGTCAGATCACAGTAGGCGTCCCACACGACGTCGCAGCCCGCTGCGCGAGCGAGCGAGAACCAGAGCGTCGGCCGCGGATTGACCTCGATGAGCTTCCACTCGCGATCACGCTCGTCCCACTTGAACTCCGTTCCACAGATCCCCCGGTACTCGAGCTTGCGCACGAGATCTGCCGAAATCTTGGCGATCGTGGGGTTCCAGTCCGCCTCCATGTAGGAGCCCGAGCCGTACATCGGAGGATACTGGCGCGACTTCTGTGCAGTGAACAGCGCGCGACACTCCAAGTCGGCGTCGGTGTAGACGGCTGCGACGTAGATGTTCGCCTCCGGCCCCTCGACGACCTCCTGGAGAACGCTGTCGCCGCCCCACTCGCGAAATCGCTTCCACCATCTCAGGCAGTCGTCCGCATTCGCCACTTCGACCAGCTTCTCGCCTCCAAGCCGCAACCGGAAAAGGTGCCCCAGCGTCGGCTTGACGATCGCCGGGTAGCGGAGCGCCGCCGCCGCGCGCTCCGCCCCGGACTCGTCCTCGGGGAAGAACGTGCGCGGCATCGGCACGTCGAGTTCCTCGCAGCGTTCGTAGAACGTGCGCTTGTCGACGAGGATCGAGTTGACCTCCGGACGCATCGAATCCGCGAGGATGAAATCCTCGCGGAGCAGCTCGTGATGCTCACTGACGAAATCAATGTAGGGATCGCCGGCACAGAACAGGACCGGAGGAGCCGGCTGACTGCGACCGAACACCCGCAGTGCCTCGAGGAGAGGCGCGCCGGCCGGCAGATAGCTGAACCGAGGATCCCGGCGCAGCCAGCGAGAATAGTGGCCGATCTCCCGCCGATTGGAGTCGACCCCCCAACACGGCACGCCGCGTGGCGCGAGCGAACGAGCCACCGCGAGACCCGTCGGCGATACCGTGAGCACGACGGCGGAATGAACCGGTGTGAGGGCGGGAGGCGTCATAGTCCGGCTTCTGGCGTCAGCCGCGCCACATAGGTTCGGCCATCGATTGACGAAAGAGCCTGGCCGCTGAAGTAGATCGTCTCATCGTTCGAGGCTCCCGCCGGAAGGACGATCGAGCCGAACTGGAAGTAGCGCGCGCTCCAGCGGTCCTTTCGCGCCCGAAACGCGCGGCGCCAGTCGTAGCCATCGCGGGAGAGCCACAGCGAGCCAAACTTCGAAAGATTGACCTCGGAGGGCTCCACCGACGTGCTGAACGCGTAGAGCCCACCGAAGCGACACGCGTAGATGCAGCTGCCGTCGAACTCCCGAATCCGCCGGGCGGCGCCCGTTTTCTTGTCGAGTTCGATCAAGCCGTTCCGCTCGACTTCCGTGTCGTTCGCATACAGCAGATAGCCGCCGAGATCGAACACCTCGACCGCGCGGAACGACTGGTCGCCTCGGACAAACCACTCGAAGCGCTGCAAATCTGCCGAGAGCTTTCCGATCCCCGCGTGGGGACCGTGGTCTCCCACCATGACCCAATAGTGACCCTCACTCGCATCGTACACGATGTTGTGGACGTGCCCGATTTCACCCGCAGGGAACGTGTGCACGAGTTCGTATCCCGCTCCGCCGTCCCGTGAGCCGAATAGCCGCACGTCTTTGCCCGCCTTGGACGAGCCGTACTCGCCGAAGAGCACGGTATCGTCTGGGCCGACGCATAGCCGCATCGGAGGCCGCAGCGGCAGCGCCCCCTCCTCGACGGCGGCGGCCCGAAACACGTGGTCTCCGGCCACCCCGTAGAAGACTCCCTCACGGTTGGCAGCGACGTACTCGCCGCCGGACAAGCGCAGCAGGGCGCGAACCTCCTGGCGGAGGAGCCGGCAGGCGAGTCGCGAGACCTCAGCCGCTCGGCGCAAAGGCGAGCGCGGAAACCTTGTGACGTGCTCCCAGGTCACACCCGCGTCAGTCGAGCGCAGGACGTCGTAGTTGCGACCGATGTGGAGGGTTCCGTCGGCCTCCACAAGCGCGACCCGGCCCGGGAAACTCCGTACCAGCTCGAGGGACGTCTCCTCTTCTTCGTTCCAGCTCGCCGCCGATGCCATAGTCTCCGCTCGCGGAGCGCCTGGCTCCGCAATGCAACTTCCCGCCTCTTCCCGCTCGCCCTGCGAACGGGCGACTCGTTAGAATAGCGATCGCACAGCTCAGACACGTCCCGGGTTCGCTGTTCCAGGTATCGGCAAGGGAAGGGCCCGACCCGAGCGACCGACCACAAGCTGCCCCGCGGGGGCTCGGGGAAGTTACGGATTCGCAGGAGAACGAGAAAACCCCGCCGCGGCGGGTCGTCCGTGTAGCGATGCTGTTTGGGGCGTTGCCGCCGGATTTCTCCGGGGCGGGCATCCAGGGCCTCCGGCTGCTGAACGCTCTCGCCCGGCACGGGGTAGAGACACAGGCGCTGACAGCCCAACGACACCCAGCCAGCGCCCCGCTCCGCGAGTCGGTTGTGGGGGGCCAGATCCGGCGTCTGCGCGTCCCGGCCCGAGGCTGGGCCTGGTTCCTTGGAGCCGCATCCGCCGCCTGGCTCTTGCGCCATCCTCGCTGGGACATTCTCCACGTGCACGGACTCGGGCCGTTCGCGTGGTTGCCTCTCACGCTCGCTCGCCGCCTCGGACGCCCCGCGCTGATCAAAACCACCGTCAGCTCGGATGCCGCACGATTTCAGCCGGTAGGACGCCTGCGCGAGCGAGCCTTGTCCGCGGCCTACCGCGGCGCCGATGCCGTCGTGGCGCTGTCGCGCGACTTGGAGGACGAGCTCGGCTCCATCCCGGGCCGCCGCTCGCAGCAGGTCATTGCGATCCCGAACGGCGTGGACTCAGATTTCTTCCGGCCGCCGACCGAGCGAGAACGCGTGACGGAGCGAAGCCGACTCGGGCTCCCGCCTGACGCTCGCGTGGTCGCCACCCTCGGACGTCTGAACGCGCGCAAGAACACCGTCGCACTCTTGCAGGCCGCCCAGGGACACGTGGGACCTCCGGTCCATATCGTGCTCGCGGGGCCGGACGGTCCGGACGCAAGCGACCGGCAGATGATTTCAGCCGCTCTTGCGAGTCTGCCTGCCACGGTTCAGGTCACCCGCTTCGAAAATCTGAACGCGGCCGAGGTCGCGGCGCTACTCCGAGCTGCGGATGTCTTCGCACTGACCTCTCGGGCGGAGGGCATGCCGAACGCGCTCCTCGAGGCGATGGCGAGCGGCGTCGCTTGCGTGGCGACGGACGTCGCCGGCTCGCGCGACCTGCTGGCTCGCGGGGGCGGCGCGCTCGTTCCGCTCGACGACACAACCGCTCTCTGGCGCACGATCGTCGGACTCCTCGACTCCCCCTCGGACCGGTTCCGGCTCGGACGCGCCGCCCGCGCCCGTGTCGACTCCAGTTTCGCGCTCCCAGCGATCGCCCGACGCTACCGAGCGCTCTACGACTCGCTTCTCGAGCCGCGCCCGGGATCTGCCGGGTATACTGCAGGGTCCCTCGAGGACGCCCGACAATGACATGGCTGCTGCGCATCGGTCTTCTTCTCCTGAGCACGACTCTCGCCCTCGCGGTTTCCGAGGGAGTCGCACGCCTTGCCGTCGAACCCGTCAACTTCCTCAAACCGGAGGTGGAACTCGACGACGTGCTCCGCTGGCGAGTCGTGCCCGGATCCGCCGGGCACGATGCCTGGGGCTTTCGGAACCGCGAAGTCCCCGAGCGCGCCCAGATCGTCGCCCTTGGCGATTCCCAGACCTACGGTCATGGCGCCTCTGCCTCCCAGTCGTGGCCGGCTTGGTTGCAAGAGCTGACCGGCCGCCGCGTGTACAACCTGGCGCTGAGCGGCTACGGACCCGTGGACTATCGCGCGCTGGCCGACAAGGCCTTCGAACTGGAGCCGGAGACTCTGGTCGTCGGACTCTATTTCGGAAACGATCTGATGGATGCGTGGCGCTCGACGTACACAATGGAGCACTGGCGCTTCCTGCGGGATTCCGATTGGCTCGCCGCACACCCCGACGCACTCGACTCCACGAAGGCCAACGCAAAGGCGAAACGAAAGAACCCCTGGAAGGAGTGGTTCGGTCACCACTCCGTGGTCTACCGAATGACCGTCCTGGCCCTGTCTCAGAGCGCGCTCGTATTGCCGTTTCGCGCGGAACCGGACCAGGACCTTCTCCGTCTCGAGATCCCTCCGCCCGGTGGCCCGGTGACGTTGAACCCCGTGCGTCGCATGCGGGCGCTCGATCGCGGCGACCCCCGGGTCGGGGAAGGCCTCCGGCTGACGCTAGAGTCGCTGGGCGCCATCCAAGCCGCCTGCCGCGAGCAGTCCGTCGAACTCGTCGTGCTCCTGATCCCCACGAAGATCAGCGTCTTCGCCGCGCACCTCCCGAACACGGACGAGCCACTCGCGGAAGTTGCGACAGCTCTATCCCAGGATGAGAACGCTGCCCGGTTGGAGATCCAAACTTGGCTCGCTGCGAATGGCGTCATAGGCCGAGATGCCCTAGGGCCCCTCGCCTCCCGCGCAGCGAGCGAACCGCTCTACCCGGCTGGAAGCGACGGCCACCCGACCGGTGCGGGCTACCGCGTACTCGCCGAGACGGTGGCCGACGTCTTCGAGAACAGTTCCCGATAGAGCTCCCTATAGAGCCCCGCCACCTGGCGCGAAGAATACTCGCTCTCGATTCGCTCACGGGCGGCGCGGCCGAGTCTCGACCGCACATCCTCACCCTCGAGGAGACGAGCCAAAGCAGCCGCCAGCTCCGAGTCGTCGTCGAGTTCGACGAGCAGCCCGCCTCCAGCGTCGAGAATGTCGGATGAGCCCGGAATCCGGGAAGCGACACATGCGAGGCCACTCGCCATCGCCTCGAGGAGCGAGTTTGGCATCCCTTCCGCGCGAGACGGCAGCACGAACACATCCGCCGCGCGCATCAACTCCGCGACTCGAGGAGGCTCCAGCTTTCCAGTGCGAACGACTTCGATCCCGTCCGGTAGTGCAGCGATCGCCGCCGCAAGGCTCGCATCGTAGTCGGGATCCGCGCCCGCCGGCCCCGCGAGCACGAGCTGCAAGGGAGTGCGTGGGAGTTCGCCCGCAGCGCGCACCAACGACACCGCATTCTTGCGGGATTCGAGACGGCCGCACGTCAGCACCACCGGCACGTCGGGGGCGAGCCCGAACGCCGTCCGCTGGGCGGCCACTTCTTCTGGGCCCGTCGCGGGACGAAACAACTCTGTGTCCACGCCGTTCGGGATCCGCCTCACGACATCCCGAACGGCCACCTCCTGGCGCAGCTGCTCCTCGATCGCGCCGGAGAGTGCGATGAGAGCGTCAGCTTCCTCATAGGCGCCGAGTAGCCAGTCAGAAACTCCACCGCGCGAGGCGTTCGCGAGCAACGGATGCGCCCCGGTGAGCACTGTGCTCTTGATGAGCACTGGGCGGCCCAACGCCCGCGCCAACCGGACAGCCGGTCCCGCGAACAGCCCGAAGCCGTGAATGTGCAAGAGATCCCAGTCCCGGCGGCGTCGCCACAACCAGACCGCCGCGCGCAATCCGAAGACCCTGTAGCGCAGGCGCGGAGACGCCGGCGCCAGCAACCGCTCGATCACTCCCCCATACCCGTATTCTCGTGCGGGCGCCGCAAGTGCCGGCGGGCGCGAGGTGAGCGCCATGACCGCACATCCCGTTTCCGTCAGCGACCTCATCAGCCGAAGACCCTGGAGCCCCCCACCCCCGAACTCGGGCTCCAGGTTCGTGAACAACATGACGATCCGGGGCGAAGTCAAAGCGGTCTTCCCAAGCCGCGCCACGATCGGCGGGCGGCCGACTCTACCCGATCCTGGTCGGAGCAGGACTGGAATCGCGGACAGAGGCGGACCGCCGTCGTGTACCATCCGAGACCAGCGAACGGCCCGCGACGGCTAACTCCCCACGGGGACTCCCATGACATCTGCAATCGAACAGCACTACCACGCGCGCACCCGACACGAGGGGGAGTTCGGCAACCTCGTCTATCCCCTCGATCAGGTACGCGTGGATCTCCAAGGCCTACGCGCCGACTACGACCGGGTGAGCGCGGCTCACCCGGACTGGACGCCCCAGGACCGGAAGAAGGTCGGCAAGACCAACTGGACCGGGATCTCGCTCTATTCGCTGAATGGGCGCGCCGACGACATGCGCTGCTCCAGCTACCCGATCACGAAGCCCACGCCTGCAGCCGAATACTGCCCCCACATCATGAACGAGCTGCTTCCCCAGCTCGGCATCGGCTCGTTACTCCGTGTTGCGTTCTATCGCGTGGATGCGGGAACGGGCGTCGGCCGCCATCGCGACTGGGAGATGGGGCGCGCGAACGGCGTCGTCCGGATCCACGTACCGATCGTGACGAACGAGCAAGCAATCATGTTCAACAACGGGCGCTGGTACCACATGCCGGCGGGACAAGCCTGGTACTTCGACACGAGTTCGATCCATGCGGTCGAAAACGGCGGCGACGAGCACCGCATCCACCTGGCGGTCGATGTCCGCGTGGGAAAGGAGACCTCCCATCTCTTCAAGCGTGTGCAAGCGTCCGACCGGATTCGCTTCGTATACGTGCGAGGACGAACTTTTTGGAAGCGCGTTCGAGCGTTCGCGTCGCTCGTCTGGAGTGACGACGGGCGCCGAAGGATCGCCGAGAGCCTGCGCGTCCGTGCCCGTGCACTCCGGGCCAAGCTCGGACCCGGCTGAGCAAACGACGGCTCGGGTAGCTCGCTACGAGACATCCTGCGGGCTCTCGGTCTCGAGCGGCGCGCCCCTGTGCCGGGCGCAGATGCGGCGGTAGAGGCCGGCCTGCGCAGTGACGACCTCTTCCCAGCCGAACCTCTCGGCATAGGCGCGCACTGCGGAGGGAGGGGGCGGACTCGCAAGCAGGGAGCCGATCGCACGCGCGAACGCCGCACCCGTCCTTTCGGCAACGAGGAGCCCGGCTTCGTTCGCTCGCACGATTTCGGGAATGCCCCCGACCTTTGTCGCCACCACCGGCGTCCCACAAGCGAGGCTCTCGAGCAACACGTTCGGCCAGCCCTCGCTTGCCGAGGCAAGGACCAGCACATCCGCAGCCGAGTACAGCCAGGGAAGCTCGGCGTGCGGGACCTCACCGAGGAAGCGCACGCGGTCGGCGACGCCTCGGTGGCGCGCGAGCGTCTCGAGTGCGGCTTTCTCGGGCCCCTCGCCGGCGAGGAGCAGTGTTGCTCCCGGGAGCCCCGCCAGAGCCTTGATCGCGACGTCGGCACCCTTTCGTGGCCCCAGCCGCGCGACCGAAAGTAGGATCGGCCCCTCGACGGCGAGGCGCTCGCGCGCAGCCTCGCGATCTCTGGGCGCGAACAACTCGAGATCGACTCCATTCCGCAGGGTGGTGACACGATCTGCAGAGGCGCCCAGATCGATTGCCTGCTTCCGAAGCGCCTCAGAGACTGCAATCGTGTGGTCCACGCGGCGCAGCGCCCAGCCGATCCATCGCCTAAGCCACGAGGATTCCTCCGCATAGCCGAACAAGTCGGAGCCGCGTGCGCTGACGACCACCGGAAGGCCCAGCCGACGCGCAACCAGAACCGCCGCCAGACCGTCGGGATAGAAGTAGTGCGCGTCCACGAGATCGAAGACATACCCCTCTCGCATCAAGCGCCTCACATGGCGGAGCTGCGCGAATGCGAGCGGCAACGCCGCGAACGCAAGACCGATCCGCGGAATCGACAGCCAGGCAGGATGGCTGATCTCGATCCCGAAGCGCTGCTCCTGGGCCGGGATTCGAGCCCACGCACTCCAGATCCCGAAGCGGCGCGACCGGAACGGGAACCACGAGGTAGCAGCCACCACATGTGCCGAGATCTCTCCCGTGGCGACCAGGCGCCGGAGTCGATTCTCCACGAAGACTCCGTTGCTCGGCATCTCGGAATTCGGATAGAGCCTCGACAACGTCAGAATGCGGATCAAGAAGGGCCTCATATCGAGCGGACGCCACCCCGACGGCCCCGCTATCCTACTGTGCCAGCGACGCGCTCGGGAGCGGACGGACCCGTTGATCCTACAACGATCCCTCCTCGCCCGTGAGGCCTCATCCAACAGGTTGCGCGCTGCACGGACGCCTGACGCCAGCCACCACAATTCCCCGGGAGACGCCTCCGCTTGAGCCCGTTCGTCTTCGTTCTCTCGCCCGAGCGCTCGGGCTCCACCCTCTTGAGTGTCGTTCTCGGTGCGCACTCTCGCGTAATCGCTCCGCCGGAGCTCCATCTTCTGCGCTTCTCGACACTCTCTGGGTGGCGCACAGGCTGGCCCCCGGCACAGACGAGCCTCGAGTATCTGGCACGCGAATCCCGATGCGACCTCTCAGACCTCGGCGACGACAGCCCGCCTCTTGCTGTCTACGAGCGCATCGCCGCCGCACTGCCCCCCGACAAGCTCGTCGTCGACAAGACGCCGGCCTACGCGCGGGAGACGTCGACTCTCGAGCGGCTCGAGACCCTCTCGCCCCGGTATGTGTGGCTCATTCGGCACCCACTGGCCGTCGCCGCGTCAAGGTTGCCGCGAACCCGCCGGCGCCGCAGTGCGCGCAACCAGGAGAGCTGGAGCTACCGCCTCAAGTACCCGGCCTTCGTTGCGCGCGAGTGGTGGCGCGACCGAACCGGCGAAAACGCTCGTCAGCAGTGCGAATACTGGATGGATGTTCACACCCGGATCCGAGGGTTTCTCGCGGAGGTCGAGCCCGCGCGACACCATCTCCTCCACTACGAAGATCTCGTCCGAGAGCCCCGCGCGACCGCGTCTGCGCTCGCACGTTTTCTGAAACTGGAGCTCGAAGAAGCGATGCTCGACCCGCGAGGTCAGGCACCGGCTGACCTTCGATGGGGGATCGGAGACGAAAAAGTGCTCCAACACAGCGGCTTCGAGGTGAACCAGATCGACGCGTGGCGCGCCCGCGTGCCGGAACGACATCTGCCCGACGCCGTCCGGCGCTTCGCGACGGACATCGGTGCCCGGCTCTAGGCTCTCATGGGAACTCGGGCGCCGAGCTCTCCGGGCGGCCGCTCACCCGGCCAGAGGGGTACAATGCCGCCTGCCGCGAAAGCCACTCCCGCCTGAGGCCCTTCCTTAGGCGCTCCCTCCATGCTGTTCAACTCCCCTCTCTTCATCTTCTGCTTTCTCCCGGCGACGCTCCTGCTCTTCCACCTGGGCGCGCGCCACAGTCCGCGACGAGCGCTCGCCGTGCTCTTCGCCTGCTCCCTGTTCTTCTACGGCTGGTGGCGGCCTCCGTATCTCGTGCTGCTCGGTTTCTCGATCGTGGTGAACTTTCTGCTTGGCAAGAGCCTCGCGCGGCGCGACAGGAGCACCGGACGCTGGTTGCTCATTTTCGGGGTGGTACTGAACCTCGGATTGCTCGGGTACTACAAGTATGCCGAGTTCCTTGCGACCAACTTCACTCGGTTCGCAGGCTGGGGGATCGAGCTTGATCCGATTCTTCTCCCGCTCGCGATCTCGTTCTTCACCTTTCAGCAGATCGCCTACCTCGTGGATACCTACCAGGGCAAGACCGAGGAGAGCGATTTCCTCCGGTACGGGATCTTCGTCAGCTTCTTTCCCCAGCTGATCGCCGGGCCGATCGTTCACCACGGAGAGATGCTCCCTCAATTCGCGCGCGCGGACGCGTTTCGGGTGAATCCAAACCGCATCGCTCTGGGAATCACGACCTTCGTGATCGGACTCTTCAAGAAGGTGGTCGTCGCCGACACGCTCGCTGCCTACGCCACTCCGGTGTTCGCCGCTGCGGATGCCGGCTCTCCGATCTCGGTCCTCGACGCGTGGTGTGGAGCACTCGCATACACGTTCCAGCTCTACTTCGACTTCTCCGGCTACTCCGACATGGCGATCGGACTCGGGCTTCTCTTCGGGATCCAGTTGCCGCTCAATTTCTTCTCGCCCTACCGCTCGACCAACATCATCGAATTCTGGCGACGTTGGCACATGACGCTCTCACGCTTCCTGCGCGACTACCTGTACATCCCGCTGGGCGGGAACCGGCACGGACGAGCACGGCGCTACCTGAACCTGTTGATCACGATGCTCCTAGGCGGACTGTGGCACGGCGCGGGTTGGAGCTTCGTGCTCTGGGGGCTGCTCCACGGTCTCTACCTCGTCGCCAACCACGCGTGGCACTCGCTTCGAAGGCGTGTCGGCAAGGCGGACTCGCTCGGTCTCCCAGGCTCGCTGGTCGGCGGCACCGTCACCTTCGGTGCCGTGGTCTTCGCGTGGGTCCTGTTCCGGGCGGAGACGCTGGGAGGCGCGATCCTCGTGCTGCAAGGGATGGCTGGTCTCTCGCCCGAAGTGCGCTCCCTGCATTTCCAGGGTCCGCTCGAACTCGCGTGGATCATAGTCGCAGCCATCACCTGCTTCTCCCTGCCGAACACCTCCCAGCTCATGGGGCTCCTCGACGGGGGTCACGGGCTGGCCGATCAATTCACCGAGGAGAATCGTGGACTCCGCTGGGAGCCGAATCTTTCCCACGCTGCTCTCGCCGCAGCGCTTACCCTTGCCGCCCTCTTCGGGCTGAACCGAGTCAGTGAGTTCCTCTACTTCAACTTCTGATCACGTGTCCGCGGGAGCGCGCTACCTGCTGTGGTACGCAGCCTTCACCGTATCGGGCGCACTGCTGCTCGCGCTCCTGGTCTGCCTCGTAGACCCTCTCTGGTATTGGGGGGGAAACAAGTTCGGCGGCCCCAACTATGCCTTCAACGAGCGGCTCTCGAAGTCGATCGACCTGGGGGCCCGCGAGAAGCTCCCGAGTTGTCTGGTGTTGGGGAGTTCGCTCGCAACGATGCTGCGACCCAGCCATCTACCGATCGAAGACTGTTACAACTTCGCGTTCTCGGACGGGCGGATCGAGGACTTCCTCGAGTTCGGTCGTTACCACGAGGGCGTGGGGATTCGTCCCGCCAAGATCATCGTCGGCGTAGACTTCGACTTCCGGCCGAAGCGCGACGCGATCGTGCCGCAGTTCGTCACTCGCGGCGGTCCCCCTCCGACGGCGCTCCAGAGCTACCTCTCACACGGCTCGGTTCTATTCTCGTTGCGGACGGTCGCAGGCCTGAGCCCGATGCCCCGCTACTACGACCACGCCCTCGAGATCGCGCTCCTCGAAGACCGCCCGACCTACGTCCCACCAGCGTGTCGAAAGCCTCCCGCTCGTCCGGTGCCGCCGGCACGGACCCTACGCTACGGCGAGCTGCTCGCCTACTACGCGGGGGCCGAGTCCATCGGAGTCGTGCTCCCGGTCTCTGCGTGGGTGTTCGCGCGCCAGCTCCCTTCACGCCGGGAGATAGGGCAATACGCCGAAACCATGAAGGAAGTCAGCCGCGACTTCGACCGTTTCTTCGACTTCTCCGTACCCAGCCACACGACACGCAACTCCGCGCTCACCTACGACGGAGTGCACTACCTGGCTGACGTCAACGAGAACCTTCTGAGACGTGCGCTAGCCCGGGAGGATCGCGCGGGGCTGGAAGTCACGGCCCTCGCCGTCAACGACTACGCCGCGAAACTCGACGCGGCCCGCGCCACCTTCCTGGCGGAGGAGGAGTTCGGCCCCTGTCCTGAGACCTCGCCCGGATCGAGCTAGGTCGCCCGGCGGTTGGCGCGAAGGAAGCTCTACCGCAGACGGAGCCGCGCCCTCAGCCCGGAAGATCGCTGCCAAAGTGCCGCGATATCGTTGCCGCGGACCAGGAAGAGCTCGCGCGCAGAGCACCCAGACGTCCACAGGAACACAGCCGTGATCAGAATCGCCTCGAGGCCATAGGAGGCCAAGCTAGCCAACGCAGCGCCCTGAATGCCGTAGCGCGGAATCAACACCAGATTGAGTCCGAAGTTGGCCGAGAGCGAAATGAGCTGGGTGTAGATGTTCGCCTGCTGGCGATCGAGAGCTGTAAAGTAGCGCGCAAGCACTCGATAGATCGCCATCAGCCCGACGCCCGGAATGAGAATCAGCGACGGAACGATCGAAGGTCGGTACTGCTCACCGAACAGCAACGGGATGATGAACGGTACGGCGGCAGCCATCGCGACGCCGGTCACCAGCACAGCCACCAGAGACTGCCGATTGACGCGACAGGCGAAACGCGCAGCCTGAGCCTGAGGGAGCCCTGCCAGCTGTGGATAGGCGGCAGTTGCCACCGCATCCGGGACTAGCTGTAGCCGGTGCACGAGACTCGCTGCGATCGTGTACACGGCGACGTGCTCCGGGCTCGAGAGCAGGTAGGCGATCATGAAGATGTCCACCTTCTCGTGCACCTTGCCCGAGAGACTCTGCACGTAGCTCTTGAGACCGAAGCGGGTCGCGTCCAGCAGCTCCCGAAGGTCGCCCTCCAGCGAGAGTCCCGTATGGCGTAGCACCGCTCCGGCGAAGATCACGAACCCCACTGCCTGAACGAGGACGAACGCAGTGAGGACCTCGACGACTCCACCCTGTCCGATCATCAGCACCAGGGCGATCGCGCAGAGCGACCCGAGGTGAGAACCGATCCGATAGGTATTGTGGAGCGCGAAGCGATCGATGCCGCGCGCGAGACCGCCGAGCACCGCCCCGGCGATCTGAAAAGGAACGGTGCTGAGAGCGAGGAAGAGGATCTGAGCAGGCGCTCCATCGAGGAGCCGTGCACTGAGAAGCGGCTCGAGCGCCACGCAGGCGGCAAGGAGTAGGCCCGCGCCAAGGAGTGCGCCGATCAGACTGGCCGTAGCCACCGCCGCCGGCGGAGATTTGATCCTCCGGAGGCGATATACCGCGGCCGTCGGCCAGCCGAGCTGCCCGATGATGAGGAGAGTCGAAGCGAAGGTCGTGGCGACGGAAACGAGTCCGCGATCTTCAACGCTGAGCCATCGCGCGAGGATCACATTGCTGGCGATTCCGATCGGAACCAACGCGACGGACGTCGCGAGCAGCCCGGCGACGTTGCGAAGGAAGCTCATGGAAGGACCCGCTCGCCTACTCCTCGGGGAGCGGCGCCTCCCGATCCCGACGGTCCCTGTCGCGATCGATGATCCGAGCCGGGACGCCCGCTGCGAGCGCGCCTTCCGGAACGTCGCTGATCACGACGGCGTTCGCGGCGACACTCGCCCCCGGACCAATGCGATAGGGCCCGATGATCTTCGCGCCCGCATACAGATTCGCTCCGCGCCCGACTCGAGGCTTTCGGGGCCCAGCCGAGTCGACCTCTCGGCCCGGACCCCCGAGGGTCACCTGCTGTAGGATCGTCACGTCGGGCTCGATCACGACGCCTGCACCGATCACGACCCCGTTCGGATGGGCCAGACGGATTCGGGGCCCGATGCGGGCTTCGTAATGGAGTTCCGCTCCGCTCATCCGGTAGGCCCGGTGCTCCAACCAGCGCGCGAGAAGCACCCAGCCGCGCCGCCGGAGGAGCTGGGTCATCCGAAAGGAGACGACCGCGCGATAGCGAGCCTCGACGAACCAGCGGACGAACAGCCCCCACCGACTCGCGGGCTGGCGGAGATCGAAGAGGAAGCACTCTAAGAGCGTCCCGCACTCGATCGGAAAATCGAGTTCCTCCGAGCCGCCCGCCTCACTTCGCTCGAATTCTTCCGACATCAAGCCGAAGGGGCCGGGGCCAGGGCACCGAAGTGGACGAGTTCGATGCCCGCACGCTCGATCGCCTCGCGCACCTCGGGGTCGGTCATCAGCTCCGTGTCGATGCGGCGCGCTTCCGCGTAGAACTCCGAGTCGACGACCTCCGGATCCGGGTAGCCCGGATGCGCCAGAAGCTCCGCCGTGCCCGGGGGCATCGCGGTGAGGGTGGCAAGCAGACGCGCGCGAGGGCCTTCCGGCGTAGGCAGCAGCCAGTCGGGCGTGAGCTTCCGGTCCGGAGTGCGAACGCCCGCGCGGTTGAGGCGCGCATGGTTCCACCAGACCATGAAGATCCGATGCGCGTTGCGCGCATTCAGCGCGAGGTGTCGCAGGCGGATCCCGGCGGGCGCATCCGTCGCCGTCCAGTAGCGGCCGCGATGCGTACGCGCGGCCGGCACGCCCCGGCTCCGCGCGAGCTCGATCAGCACAGACCGGACCAGAGGCCGCTTCTGCACACCGTGGTGGCTGTCGAAATGGGTCGGTCGCACTCCGTGATCGAGCGCAAACTCGAGCTGCAGCGACAGCTCGCGAAGCACCTGCGCTCGGATGTGGTCTCCACGCCAGAGCTGCTGCACCTGTTCGACGTTGCGCTTGAAGCTTCCCTGTTCGTCCACGAGATCGGGCACGTCAGAGCTGGACGCGAGCGGCATGCCTTGCGTGAGGTTCAGATGGATGCCGACCCCGAGTCCGGAAAATTCCTGCAGGCGGCGACAGGCGTATTCGGCGGCCGGCATGTTGGCCATGAGCGTCGCGCTGGTCACGATCCCATTGGCGTGGCAATCGAAGATCGCATCCGAGATCCGTTCGCCGATTCCCAGGTCATCCGCATTCACGATCAGGCGCTTCAACCAACCCTCCTCGGCGGCCCCAACACCACCTCCCGATAAAACTGCTGCAGCTTCCGCATTTCGGCTTCGGCGTTCCACTCCTGCTCTACGTCGCGGCGTCCGCGGTCTCCCAGCTTCTTCGCCAGACTCGGATCGTCGAGCAGCATTCGAACTCGCGCCGAGAGCGCCGACACATCCCCCGGCGGGAACAAAAATCCGTTCTCGCCGTCGCGCAGAAAGATCCTTTCCGGCGCAAGATCCGAACTCACCACGGGCATTCCGGCCGCCATGTACTCGAATGCCTTGCAGGCGATGTTGCGATCAAACTTCGGGTCGGCCAGCAGCAGCACCAACCCGACCCGGCCGCGCCGCAGCCAGGCGGGAACGTCTGGGTGGGGCACCCGACCCGTGACGACGACGTCGTCCGCCACGCCGAACTCGAAAACCTGCTTCTCGAACGCCTCCCTGCCCTCCGGGTCGAGATCGCCCACGACCAGCGCCCGGAGACGGCGTCCCTCAGCGCGAAGTGTACCGAGCAGCTCCGCGAGCACAAAAATTCCCGATCGCGGTTTGGTCCCACCCAGCAGCACGAGGTCGAAATCGCGTTCCGCGAGAGGCGGGTAGTCCGCAGGAAAGAAGGAAAGGTTCGCCGTGTTGTAGAAGACCATGCGGCGATTGGGTGGCATCTCCGGATGTAGCTCCCCGGTCGCGGGATCGGCAGTGATCAACCCATCGAACCGCCGCGCCGCGGCACGCTCGACGGCGGCTGTGGCCCGCGCCAGGAACTCGCGCTGCCAGCTCGGGAAACGCAGCTTGCTGTGACGCATGCTGCTCACCATGTCCTCACGACAGTCGTAGACGACGCGGATCGAAGTGGTGGCCTTGAGAGCCAGCCCGAGAGGCAACAGCTCGAGCGAGCAAAGGTGCACGACATCGGGCGCCTCGCGCACGATGCGTCGATACAGGTTGAGCGCCCCCGTCGGCCGCGACCGTCTAAGCTCGCGGCGGGACAATGAGAGCATCCGGAACGGCGGGGGCTCGGCCGGCGTCCCCTCCCCCGCCAGGTAGAGCACCTCGTGGCCATCTGCGGCGAGCGCCGGAGCCTGGCGGTGGAACTGGCGGCGGTCATCCCACGGCGTGATCGTCAGAACGAAGCAGATGCGCGCCATCAGAAAGTTGCCAACTGCCCTGCCGGCCGCGACCCGACCGGCTCCGCGCGATTGATGATCGAGATCGCTTTGCCAGACGAAGTCGTTTCGAGTGCGTCGACATAGGCGACTTCGATCCCGAGTTCCGGACCGAGCTTTCGGCGGAACTGCTGCACGACGTCGCGCTCATCTTCGGGCCCATAGCCGGCCGTCGTCACGATCCGCACCACGATCGCGCCCGGCTGCTCCTGAACCACCTGCATGTACCGCACATGCCGACACTTCTTGGCGATCACGGAGATGTTCGTGCAGCGACTGCCGTCGGGCAGCGTGAAATAGTGGCCTGTACGGCCGTGGATGCGGCGGATCACACGACCCGGCACTCCGGCCTCGCAGCGGTCGTCGGGGTCGTAGACGACGAGGTCTCCGGTGCGATACCTCAGAAGCGGCCACGCGTGATCGTGCACGTTGGTGGAGACAATCTCGGCCAGGATCCCGTCAGCCTCTTCGCCGATCGGCAGAAACTCCAGAACCGCATAGTCCATGTCGTAGTGGAGATGGCCGCACGCGTACTCGGTGATCGAACCGCTCATCTCGTTGAGCCCCCAGCGATTCCACACCCGACACCCGAACGCTTCGCGGATCGTCTCCGCATACTGAGGCTGCAGCTCTTCAGATGCGGAAATCACGTGTGCGGGCGGTCTTCGCAACCGGAGCCCTTCGCGCAGCATGAAGTCTGCCAGCACGTACATCGCACTGGGGTAGCCGCGATAGCTGAAGCTGTAGCGTCGATCGAGGTCCGCGACGTAGTGCGCGAGGTTCCGCTCGTTCATGTGCCAAATACTGTACATCCGCTGCCGGTTCGCCCAGTTATCGACCCAAAACGGGGGCTTCTCCCGTCCGGGCGGAATCAACTCCAGGCCGGTGAAGCTCGCATACGGATCTCCCCGCTTCACGTCGGGACAGAAGCGCGTCCACGTGAACGCCCACTCCATCGCCTCGATGGCTGGCGGGCGCGGAACCTGCAGCGGCGTTCCGGTCGATCCGCTCGTGGGAAACCAGAGCAGCGCATCCGCATCGCACGAATCGCTCACGAGATCGCGGCCGGCCTCGGTCACTTCCGCCTTCTCGAGGAGCGGAAGCTTCTCGAGATCGGCAACCGTCCGAATCGCGCTCGGCTCGACGCCGAGTTCTCGGAAGCGCTTCCGCCAGAATGGAACGTGCTCGAACGCGCGGGCCACATGTTCGCGAAGTGCTGTCTCCTGATAGGCGCGCAACTCCTCCTCGGACCAGCGATGTGCGTCGGCGAAGAAACGAGCCCAACGGGTGTACTCCCGGCCGAACCGGGTCCTGTTCTTGCGCCAGCCCCAGACACTCGCCATCCCGGAGCGCAGAAACCCAGGCGAGCGATCGTAGAGTCCGCGGGTGAGGCGGTTGTCCACCGTCAGTGACCCGCCCGGCGGGCCGAGCCCGCGAGACCCGAGGGAGGCGCTCCATCCCGCACCGGCGGGTCGGGTGGCGTCCAGCCGCCTGGAGCGGCGCTCGCAGCCTCAAGCCGGTCTCGAGCCGCCGCAACACGATGTGCGGAGCGCGCGCGCTCGAGCACCACAGCGAATGCGGCGGGCATGAACATGTACCGCACGTACATCTGCGAGACGAAGATGTTGCAGAAGGACATTCCAAGGAACGCCGCGAGATAGAATGGCTGCCAGCGCGCCACACCGTCGCCGAGCCCGACGGGTCGGCGCAGGAGTGTTGTGAGAACGACGAAGTACCAGTACGCCCACGCGAGGAAGCCTACGATCCCTCCCCAGGCGAGCTGCCGGACGTAGGCATTGTGCGGATCCGAGCCTGCCGAAAGCGCCGGCACGTTCGGAGTCCCGAGTTGGCCGTAACCGACACCGAAGAGCGGTGCGTCCGCGAAGAGGCGCAACCCGTGAATCCAACGAACGACACGGACGTTCCCCATCGCCGAAACTGCCTCAGTGGAGAATCGTTCTTCGACCGCGCCGCCAAGCCCGATCGTGCCGATCAGGAACCAGGCACCCTGGAACACGATGAAGGTGACCGCCGCGAGCAACACGAGACGGCCAGGTTGTACCCGGAAAACCAACACCAGCACGACGGCGAGCCCAACGCCCGCCCCGCCGATCCCCGAACGCGAGATCGTCGCGATGAGCGTCATGCTCAGGATCGCGCCGGCGGCCAGCGCGAGAGGGCGTCCCAGGAAGCCGCGCGTCTCCGAGTGGAGTACCCAACCGCCAGCGAGTCCGAGAGCCATCACGAGAGCGAGACCGAACTGGTTCGGCTCGAGGCCGCCCAGCCCGACGAGGCGGTAGTCGTTGGCGCGGGTGTACTCGTCGGCGCCCGCAACAAGGCCCCCGGCGCCCCAGTCCCCGGTGCCCACCGGCAACAACTGCAACCCGAGGTAGAAGTCGGCCATCGAGAGCAGGCCGAAGGCGGCCATGCTGAGGACCAGACCCTGACCGCACAACTTCGCATGACGCGGATCCCGAAGACCCGACGCCATCACCCCAAGGAGCAAGAAGAGCGCAACCTTCTGGAGGTAGACCAGCATCGTCCCGAGGCCGTACACCGAGACGACGAGCAGGTGCGGGACCACCATGACGCCCATCAGCAACGCCGTCGCCCGCTGCACCCGGGTCCCAAGAAAGGCACCAATCCACCCGCCTGGCGTGGGGCGCATCAAGAAGATGAGGAGTGGCAGGACGGTGACCAGGTTGCCGGCATGGCCGAAGAGATTCCACAGGATCGAATCGAACGGAGTGATCGCGAAGACAAAGATCGCCGCTCCCGCCGGATGCAGCAGGAGAAAGAAGAACGTCCCGAGGCCCCCGAAGAAGAGGAGCAACAGTTTCGCCATGGGTAGGGAGTTCCTTTGGCCGAAAGAGGCTCCCGGGCGAAAATCTCCCGGCGCACTCTAATCGGCAACCATCCGCGGAGGCCTGAACTTACGGTCCCCAGCTAAAATTCCCCGCGGGGCAATGGTCGCGGTGGCTCCCGCGCCAGGTTATCGCTCCGCTCCCGGGCCGCGAGGCCCACGACCAGGTCGACCCCGCAGGGCGGCTTCGATTCCCGATGCCACGGCGGCCGCCCACCGGGCGGGAGTCTGGCCAGCCACGCGTTCCCGAGAGCTCTGGCCCATCGCCTCGCGATCGGCCGCGGTCATCTCCGAGAGGTGCCTGAGGGCCGCTTCGATCTCCTGTTCGCTCTCCGGGTTGATCAAGAGGGCGTTCCCGCGCGCGCCCGTCACGACGAGTTCCGGGATACAGCCGCACCGGTCGCTCAGCACCAGAGGCAGGCCCGCGTGCATGGCCTCGTTGACGACCAAGCCCCAGTTCTCGGAAAGGGAAGGCAGCACCAGGGCACCGGAACGAAGGTAAAGATCGACGATCTCCGAGAACGGAAGCGCTCCGTGGAGGCGCACGTCCGGCACCCCCCGCGCCGCACGCCGGATGGCGGACTCCGTCTCTCCGAATCCCACGAGATCGAGCGACCACGCTCCCCCCTGGTCCCGATAGCGGGCGTATCCACGAACGAGCCGGACGAGGTTCTTCAGCTCGAGGAAGCGCCCCACGTAGAGAAAGCTCGCTGCACGTGCGGGATCAGCTCCATCGGGCGCACGGGCCGCCCGTGCCGCTTCTTCGATGGCACCCGAATCGGAGGGATTGCCACACAACACAAGCCGATCGGCGGGAACCCCGAAGCTCAGCAGGTATTCCCGCGCCAGCTCCCCAGTCACCAGGTAGCCATCCCACCCACGATAGAACCAGCCCTTCAGCCGCTCGCGCCAGACTGTGCGGGGCCAGTCGGTGCGTGTCGAAGCGAACCGCGTGAACACGGCCGCACCGAGTCGCCGGGCCGCGACCGCGATGGCCAACTGGATCCAGTCGGCCGGAGAGTCGATCACGATGGCCGCTGGCCGCACAGTGCGAAGATGCGCGAGACCGGCTCTGACAATGGAGGCGCCGTTCGCGGTCCGATAAGCGCCGTCTGTCAGCGTGGCAACGCTCTCGTCGAGGTGGACGCCCGGATGAAGCCGTGTCGGTTCCCCGGAAGCCAGCTGAACGCCCAGACAGCGGAAGCCCGTCACCGCATCCAACGCGCGAACTCGCGAGAGATGGGCGGGACCGAGTGTGGGTTGGTAGTACAGGACGAGCCGATTTGCGGCCACGGCGTCTTGTAACGCACACCACCGCCCCGCGCATGTCCGGAGCCCCAAGGAGAAGCCCGCGATGGCTCTGCACACCTTCTGCTGGCACGGGAGGCCACTCGTCCCGCTCGCCTTCGCGTTCCTCTCGGGTTGCCTCGGCCCGGATGCGGCAGCCGAGGCACAGCCCATCGACGCGAGTCCCACCTTCTGGGCGGCGCCACACGGCAGCGGCAGCGGACGATCGGCCGACGACCCGTTCCAGGTGCACGATTTTTTCGCGTCCCTCGAGAAATCGACTCATTGTGGCGGGACCCTCGTCCTGCGGGACGGGACCTACCGGGGTCCGCGCAGCACGATCGAGCCGCCGGCCGGGTTGAGCGGGTGCCCGGGCTCTCCGATCGTGGTGCGGGCAGAGCACGAAGGACGCGTGTTCGTGAGCGGCGAGGACGGGGATGGCGGGGATCCGGAACGCGCCCCGATCGCATTCTCCCGAAACGACTGGTGGGTCCTCGAGGGATTCGACGCGAAAGAGAGCAATGCACACGTGGCCCGAATCGCAAACGGATCGGATCACGTCACCCTCCGGCGCATGGTCCTCGGAGGTGCGAGGACCCGAGACAACGGCAACTTCAAGGTGCTCGAGATCACCTGGGGCGGCCAACACGTGCCTTCGAACGATGCGCACGTGGAGGATGTCGCCGTGTTGGGTCCAGGGCGATACCTCGTCAACGTCTTCCGATCCGACCGCGCCACCCTACGTAGAGTGTTCGCCTACTATACCGACTACCCAGCCCGCGTCAGAGGCGGAATCAGCCTCTACCACAGCGACGACTCGCTCGTGGAGAACGCCATCGTCACGATGGATCCAGCCAGCCAAGCCCGCGGCGTCATCGGCATCTTCGTCCACGCGAACAAGCGCGGCGAGACCGCCAATCACAACCGGTTCATCGGGAATCTCGTGTACGGGATGTCGGGGACGAGCTTCGAGCTGACCAGCCGAACCGAGCAGATCCTGGGCAATCGGGTCATCGACACGGCGCTCCTCCGCGGGCGCGGACTCGGATTCCTGCAGGACGCGGATTCGGAACTCTTCGTGAGGCGCCTCACCGTCGCCGATCACCTGGGCTCCGGCTTCAAGGCTGCGCTGCGGCCACAGTTGAGCACTGCAAAGGCGCGACGCGCGGGCTTCGAACTGGGACTGGACCTCGAGCAGAGCTTGTTCGTGCGAACCGATCGGGGCCTGCTCGTGCGAAAGGAAAGCTTGCCGGGAGAATCCTGCTGCAAGGTGGGGCGAATCCACGTTGCGGGAAACGGCTATTTCCACCTGCGTCGCGGAGCCCTCGGAGGAGATGCCGAATTCGGCCCGGGTGATCGCTGCGGTGGTGCGAAACAAGCGCACTGCCGTGCGACTCCACCGGCGCTCCCTCTCGAGCGCTACGGCCGAGTGGGTGGGTATCTGTTCGGGACTACGATCGATGATCGATCGGTTGGCGCGCGCGTGATCGAGCGCAGCGAAGACGGCGAGCGCACTTCGAGCTGCCTGTGGCCCTGGCCCATGGAGGAGCGAATCGCAGCGGCGGCTCCGGGACTCATCGGCCACGAGCTCAGCGTCACCTGGGCGGCACGGGGAGGCGTGTGGGCAACCCTCGAGGACGTGTGCAATTCAGCTGGGAGCAGGTCTGGCCGAGGGAATAGGATCGCGGCAGACGCGACGCGTGGCTAGAGTTCTGGGTCGCGTCGACGGCCGAGGGGACAGGATGAGCGCCGAGGACCAAGCCACGAACCGCACTCCCACGCTGTGGCGTGCTCCGCGCCGCTGGCGCGATGGCCCGCGCGCTGTCACCGCGTCGTTCAGGCTCCTTCCCGATTTCGTCATCATCGGTGCGCAAAAGGCCGGCACCACGTCCCTGTTCCGGTATCTGTCTCAGCATCCGGAGGTACTCCCCTCTGCCCGTAAGGAGGTCCACTACTTCGACCTCCAGCTGGATCGCGGGGAGCGCTGGTACCGCAGCCAGTTCCCGACCCGGTTCGAACGCGATCGTGTCCGCGCACGGGAAGGGCGTTGCCTCACTGGCGAAGCGAGCCCCTACTACTTGTTCCATCCTCTTGCTCCGGCCCGCGCCCGGGCGCTCGTGCCGGAGGCCCGGCTCATCGCGCTGCTGCGCGAGCCGGTCGACCGCGCGTTCTCCCACTATCACCACGAGAAACGCGCGGGACGCGAGCCGCTCGAGTTCGGCGCTGCGATCGAGCGCGAGAGAGCCGAGTTCAGCGCCGAATCCGAGCGCTTGATCGCGCAGCCGGAACGCTACAGTGAGTTTCACCACCGTCACTGCTACCTGCACCGCGGCCGCTACGCGGATCAGCTCGAGCACTGGCTCGAGAGCTTTCCAGCCGAGCAGCTACTCATCTTGCGCAGCGAAGATCTCTTCGACCACCCCGCCGAAACGTTCTCGCGGGTCCTCGAGTTCATTGGCCTCTCGCCCTGGGCTCCCGGGGTCTTCGAGAAACACAACATCGGCCGATACGACCAGATCGAAACGAACGACCGGCGCGGGATCGAGGAGTTCTTCCGGGAGCCGAACGCGCAGCTTCGCGAGCGCTTCGGATCCGAGTTCCACTGGGACTAGCCACCGAGTGCCGTCACGAGGAATCACTCCGCACGCGCTGCGCTGGGCCGCGAAGCATGCGATCTGGAAGCTCGCCCATCGCCACGTTCCGTCGGGTCGCCCCGATATTCTGATCTTCACGACCGGCCGGAGCGGTGGCACCTGGCTGACCGAGACCCTGAGCGCCGAGCCCGGCCTCGCATTCGTGGGCCAGCCATTCTCCCTCGGTCTCGCAGATCCGTTTCTACGCCGCCGTGGTGTCTTCCCGCAAGAAGTCATCGAGAACGGCGGCATCCCGATCCGGCCTCGCGACGAGGAGTTCCTCCGCGACTTCTTTGAGAAGATCTTCCGCGGTGAACTGCGAGTCTCCCAACCGTGGAACCCGTTCGACACCTCGTTCCATGCGAGGACAGATCGCATCGTGGCGAAGGTCCACTCCGTGAAAGCGTGGATCGAGTGGTTCGGTGAACAATTCCCGAACACTCGAGTGGTCTACCACGTTCGGCATCCAATCTCGCTCGTCCTTTCGGGAATCCGGGCGGGCTGGAACTATGGAGGTCGGCGCTACCTCGCCGATCCGTGGTTTCTGGAGCACTACCTCGGCGACGGGCGCCACCGCTTCGCGATCGACCGAATCGAACGGGGCAGCCCGCTCGAGCGAGGTCTCGTTGCCTGGAGCGTCCAGAACTTCGTCCCGCTCTCCGTTCGCGCCCGCCACCCCGAGTGGCTGATCACGTCCTACGAAGAGCTTGTCGTCAGCCCGGCGGAGATTCTTTCACAGATGGTCGAGCGGCTCGAGTTGTCGGACCGTACGAGCATCGAGAAGCGGGTCGCGCAGCCCTCTGCAACCGTATTCGACGAACGCACCGCTGCGATCCTGCGCAGCCAGAGCGAGCAATCCGAGAAGAACCGGTTCCTGCTCGGGCGCTGGCGAAACGAGATCTCGCCCGACGACCTCGCCAGCTGCCTTCGGATACTCGAATCTTTCGAGATCGATGCGTACTCCGACTCAATCGCACCGCACTCCTCGCTGCTCGGATACGAAGGGTCGGCCGAGCGACTGCGCCGATTGGAGCCCGACGAGTGAGGCTGCTCGTCGTCTCGCGCATGTTCCCCTCGGAGCGCAATCCGACGTCGGCGATCTTCTTCGCCAACTTCCTCCGGCGCCTCAGACCGCACCTCGACGATCTGCTCGTGGTCTCTCCCCGCTTCTGGTTCCCTTTCCCCCTCTCCCGCCACCCGCGCTTTGCGCCGCACAGCCAGGTCCCGGTGCGAGAGAAATGGCACGAAATCGACGTGGTCCGCCCCCCGGCTCCGATGCTGAACGCAATGTGGTTTCGACCTTTCGCGGGGCGCCTCAAGCAGTGGACCATCGGCCCCGCCGTGCGCCGCGAGCATCGGTCTCGCCGCTTCGACGCCGTGCTCGGATTCGGCGTGCTGCACGACCAGGATGCGGCGGTCGGCCTCGGCAAAGCCTTGGGGATTCCGTCGGTCGTGTGGGCTGTAGGAAGCGACCTGAACGATGAAGCTGCCCTCTCCGAAGCGAATCTTCGGCGCACTGCGCTCGTGCTCGGGCGGGCATCGCTCGTCGTCACGGTCAGCCAATCCTTGGCATCCCGCGCTCTCGAAATCGCGCCAGGACTCCGCAGAGTCGTGCCCTTCTATCGGGGGATCGACCTCGATGTGTTCCACTCCCTTCCCGCGCCCAGCGTGCTGCGGCGAGAGCTGGACCTTCCCGCTGGCCACCTCGTCGCGATGGTGGGCCGTATCATGCGCGCCAAGGGCATCCCGGAAGGAGTCGAAGTCATTTCGGGGCTGCGGAAGCGCTCGGAACCCGTGCATCTCCTCCTCGCGGGCGAGGACCAGTTGGGAGCCACGCTGGACCGTCTCGCACGCGAGGCGGACGTCTCCGATCGGGTCCACCGGCTCGGAATCCAATCCCACGCGGAAACCGCGAAGCTCCTGCGGGCGGCCGATGTCACGCTCTTCGCAAGTCACCGCGAGGGCCTCCCCAATGTTCCACTCGAGTCGATGGCAGCAGAGACTCCGGTCGTCACCACACGTGTCGGCGGTGTGCCCGAGTTCGCGCGTGACGGCGAGAACACGCTCCTCGTAGAGCCGGGTGCAGTGGACTCCATGAGAGATGCGGTCGCGCGTTTGCTGGACGATCGCTCTCTCGCCGAGCGAATCGCGCGGGGAGGCATCCAGACCGTCCGCGACCGATTCGACGCAAAGAGAAACGCCGCAGACTTCGCCGAACTCCTCGGAACTCTCTAGGCAGGGCGGTCGGCTAACGCCTACGGACGGCGGGAGGTCTCAGCGAAGCGCGACCCGCACGCCAGCGATTTCGGACTCGGCCTGGGCCGCGGGCAGAGACGCCGCGATCGCTTCCGCGCTCGAGTCGACGACCAGGCCCCGGCTCTCCATCCAGGTACCAGCGCCCGCCGCCAGAACGCCGACAGCGACTCCCGACGTCAGGGTCGCGAGCAGCCAGCGGCGAGTTCGTTGGATCCATGTCACGGCGGGGCTCCTCTCCATCTACGGCAGTCGCAAGAGAAGTGGGATCCAACGAACGGATGTGTCAAAAATTCCCTACACCCCGGGGGAACGCCGATCAGGCACCTGGCGGCGTCAGACCGCAGTCCATGATCTTGTGCAGCAGCGTCTTGTAACTGACGCCCAACAGCTCAGCAGCCTCCTTGCGATTCCAGCCTGTCTGTTCGAGCACCTGCGAAATCGTCTCACGCTGGGCCTCGATCGCCGCGCGCCGGCCGACATCCCGAAGCGGGACCTGGCCGGCGGTGGCTTCCATTTCGTCGAGCACCTTGGAGAAAGCGGCGGGCCCCTGCCCCGCGCCTCGGCCACGGCCTCGCGCCAGGGCGGCGATCACTTGCTCCTCGCTCTCGAACACCACGACCCGCTTGATGAGATTCTCGAGCTCGCGGACGTTCCCCGGGAAAGGGTGGCACTCGAAGAGGTTCAGCAGGCGGTCGGAGAGCTCGGGCCGGGGACGTCTGTAGCGACGTGCCGAGCGATCCAGAAAGAGATCGATCAGCTGCGGCAACTCGGCCCGACGCTCCCGGAGCGGTGGGATGCGGAACGTCACGACGTTGAGACGGAAGTACAGATCCTGCCGAAACCCGCCGTCCACGACGAGCGCGGCGAGGTCGCGATGTGTCGCAGCCACCACCCTCGCATCGGCACGCAATTCCAGGTTCCCGCCGAGGCGCGTATAGCTCCCGTCTTGGAGAACGTGGAGGAGCTTTGCCTGGAGCTCCGCGCTCATCTCGCCGATCTCGTCGAGGAAGATCGTGCCGCCTTGAGCCAATTCGAACTTTCCCTGCTTGCGCTGGAGAGCTCCCGTGAAGGCACCCTTCTCATGCCCGAAGAGTTCACTCTCGAGCAGCTCCCCCGGCAGAGCCGCGCAGTTGACCTTGACGAACGGACCCGCGTGGCGAACGGAAGCCGCGTGGACCTCACGAGCCACGATCTCCTTGCCGACTCCGCTCTCACCCAGAATGAGCGCGGTCACATCCGTATCCGCCACGCGCTCGAGCAGGACGCGAACTTCCGCGAGGGCACCCTGCCAGACAGGCTCCTCGGAGACGGGGCCGGAATCCGCCCCCCTTCGGGCACCCGCACGCAGCGCATTCTCGAGCGAGAAGAGGAGCTCCTCTTCGTCGAAGGGCTTGTTCACGTAGTCGTGAGCACCGAGCTGCATCGTTTCGACGATCGTCGAGGCGCGGCCGACAACAGAGAGCATGATCACCGGAATCTCCGGATGCCTCTCGCGCAGCACGCGCAGCGTTGCGACGCCATCCAGCTCGGGCATCATCACATCGAGCAGGATGACGTCGGGAGCCGCACCTGCTTCGACAAGAGCGATCCCACGTCGGCCATCGCCGGCGGTGTCGATCGCCCAACCACGCGGCTCGAGCAGCTGGGCAAGGTGGCGCCGAATGCCGTCCGAGTCGTCGATGACGAGAACGCGCGGCGCGCTTGAAGTCTGATCGCGGATGGTGAAGCCCCCCGCGGTGTCCCGACCCATCGGGCACCGCGTGGTATGGTTGGCGGCCTCTGCAAGAGACCTCTACGTCCCCGGCGTATCGGTCATAATCACCCCAGACGTGAACCAGACCCCCACGGGGCCTGGACGGCCGGTTCGAGCGCGATGCCTTCCAGAAGATCCATCTCCGCCCGCTTGCGGAACCTCCGAAGTGAGATCGAGCGACACCTACAGCTCTATCACGTCGAGGATGCGCCCGAGATCAGCGACGCCGAGTTCGACGAGCTCTACAGGGAGCTCGAACGACTCGAAGCCGAGCACCCAGAACTCGTGGGGGCCGACTCGCCGACCCACCGGGTCGGCCAGCCGCCCGCGGAGGGATTCGCGACGGTCGCCCATCGGGTTCCGATGCTGTCTCTCGACAACGTCACAGACGCCGCGGGTCTGCGCGCGTTCGAGGAGCGCGTTCGGAGGACGCTGGACCGCGACGACCCGATCGCGTTCCTGTCGGAGCCGAAGCTCGACGGCGCCGGGGTCGAGCTCGTCTACGAGGACGGCGCGCTACGACTCGGAGCCACGCGAGGCGACGGACGCGCGGGCGAGGACGTCTCGGCCAATCTGAAACACTTGATGACGGTCCCGCTCGCACTCCGCGACGCACCACCGGGTAGGGTCTCTGTGCGAGGAGAGGTCGTATTTCCGCTCGCGAACTTCAAACGGCTGAATCGGGCCCGTGCGGCGCGCGGCAAAGACCCGTTCGTGAATCCCCGCAACGCCGCTGCCGGAGCGCTTCGCCAGCTTCACGACATCGACATCGCTCGACTGCGCGGTCTCGAGTTCCGCGCCTATCAGGTCGCCGAGGGCGTCCCGACCGAGATCACGACGCAGACAGAGGTCGTGGAGCTCCTCGCACGCTGGGGATTCGCTACGAGTCAGAACACCGTTCGGTGTTCAGATATCGACGCGGCGATCGCCGCCCACGACGCCCTCGGGAAGCTCCGCGATTCGCTTCCCGTAGAGATCGATGGGTCGGTCGTCAAGGTCGACGAGCTCGTGTTGCAGCGAGACCTCGGGGAGCTATCGCGCTCGCCGCGCTGGGCCATTGCAGTCAAATTCCCGCCGCAGCAGCGCACCACGATCGTCGAAGGGATCTCAACCAGCGTCGGCCGCACCGGTGCGCTCACTCCGGTCGCGAAGCTCCGCCCGGTGTTCGTCGGGGGAGTCACCGTGTCCAACGCATCTCTCCACAACCAAGACGAGATCGAGCGCAAGGACGTACGCGTCGGGGACACGGTCGTCATCCAGCGCGCCGGCGACGTCATTCCGCAGGTGGTGGCCGTCGTGAAGTCGAAACGCAAGAAGGGTGCGCGGAAGTGGCGACTGCCGAAGAGCTGCCCGGCGTGCGGCTCGCGTGCCGTCCGGGCCGAGGGAGAGGCCGTGACGCGCTGCGTGAACCTCGACTGCCCTGCGCAGCTGAAGAACAACCTGCGACACCTCGCAAGCCGCGGCGCCCTCGACGTCGACGGCCTCGGCGAGAAGCTGATCGACCAGCTCGTCGAGCGCGAAGTCGTGAAGCGTCTCTCGAACCTTTTCGAGTTCGAGGCAGACACTATCGAGGGTCTCGACCGCATGGGGCGCAAGTCGGCGGAGAACCTGGTCGCCGCGCTCGACCGAGCTCGATCCACGACGCTGCCGCGCTTTTTGATCGCTCTCGGGATCCGCGAGGTGGGCAGCACCGTCGCCGGGCTGCTCGCGCGGCGCTTCGGCGATCTCGACCCCCTGCTCGACGCCGACGCTGAGACGCTCGAGGCGATCGAAGGCATCGGCCCGGGCATCGCCCAGACCGTCGTGAACTTCTTCGCGGACCCGCGCAACCGGTCGGAGGTCGCGCGCCTGCGCGAGCTCGGCGTCCGTTGGGAAGGGGCGGAGCCGCGCGCGAGCAGCGAAGGCGACGCGTTCGAGGGCAAGACTTTCGTCCTGACCGGCACCCTGCCGGCCATGGCGCGCAGCGAGGCGCAGCGGCGCATCGAGGCACTCGGCGGGAAGGTCACCTCGTCAGTCTCGAAGAAGACGAGCTATGTCGTCGCCGGCGACTCACCCGGGAGCAAACTCCGCAAGGCCGAGGAGCTGGACGTCGTGGTGCTGGGTCCCGCAGAATTCGAGAGCCTCCTTCGAGATCTCGGATGATTCGGCTGACGAACCTCATAGGCAAGCTGGCTCTACTCTTCGTCTCGACTTCGGTCTCGCTCTTGTTGGGGGAGGCGGTAGTTCGGCAGGTCGCCCCCCAGCCGCTCTTCCATCTCCGTCCTGACATTTGGAGCTCAGATTCTGGCGGGCTTGGCCATCGGCTCGCTCCAGACCTCGATACGACCATCAACACAGGAGAACGAGATGTCCGCCTCCTGACCGACTCCGAGGGCCATCGAATCGGAATCGGCGACGTCCCAGTGGCTGGCCACGTGCTTGCCCTGGGGGATTCCTTTCTTGAGGCGATGGCTGTCCCCTACGAGCACACAGTCACCGCACAGTTGTCACACAGCGTTTCTGAGCGACGCGGGATCCCCACATACATTCGGAACACTGGGGTCGCCGGCTACGGGCCTGCTCACTACCGGCTGACCGCTGCTAGCGAGCTGTCGAAACGACCCTACGACGCGGCCTTAGTCTTCCTCTTTCTGCGGAACGACCTGAAGAAAAGACATCGGCGGCGCTTCCCACCCCGCCAGCCGCTGGCTCTCCCGGTGTGGCGACTTCCCCAGGCTCTATCTCCTGCCGAGATCTCGGCGGCCCTCATCTATCCGGCATATACCCGGCTCCGATCGCGATCCCACCTGGCTGTCCTCGCGAAGCAACGACTACTCCCGATACTAGCCACGCTCGGGTTGATGTCCGACGCCCGTCAGGCTGAGCAAATCCTCGTCTTAGGTGCGTCGGATCTGGAGATCGTTGCGACCGCGGATGTCTGCGAGGAGATCGCCGACTTCGCGCGCCTCCAGCGCGTTCCGGTGCTCTTCGTCCTGATTCCCGCCGACTTCCAGGTGAATCCGGGTCTAGGGCGCGGCTATGCGGCCTCTCTGGGGCTCGCCGACTCGGACTCCGCCGCCTTGGCCAACCCAAACCGCTTCTTCTCGACAGAACTCAGAAGCCGCGGACTCCATGTTGCCGATGCGCTCGACAGCCTCCGAAGCGCTCACGCGAGCGGAATCGCGGTCTATGGGAAGGTCGACCGCCACCTCAGCCCTGCAGGCCATCGCGTGCTCGCCGAGCTGGTTGGTCCGGAGCTACTCCGCATGCTCGATTCCGACCCGTGACACACGGAAATCGAACACCCCGCCGTTCGAGTGAGAGCTCTCGCCCACCAAGCTCCAGCGCATCTCCTCGCGACCGTAGGAGGGGAAATATGGCGAGCGCTCCTGCCTCCAGCGGAGCCCGGCAGGCAGCTCGATCTCGAGCACACCCGTATCCCCGAGCGGGACCCGTGCACGGCTCCCTGCGAGCTCTGGTTCGAGCCCGGGGGCGAGTGGCAGCGTGGCCACCACCGCGGCGGGCCGAGACAGGGCGTCTGAGACGCGCAGCGTGCCGGCCTCCACCTCGAAGCGACGCCGATGGACGAGATCCGGCGTCGCCCAGCCTCGACAGGAGGCGACCGCGCGCACTCCGGGCGTGGCCACCTCGAGATCGACCTGGGGGCGCCCGCCAATGCGGTGCGCCGCCCAGAACTCCGCCTGCTCGGCTCCCTCGATTTCGAGCGTGGCATGCGAGGTCGTGGCGCGACTGCGGTCCCGCCGCGCGCCCCGCGCGTACTCGAACACGCCGGTGTCGGTGACCACACGCACCGGGCCGACCGAGAGCTCGAAAGAGAGCCCGTCGCAGTGCGCGTGACCGGGTTGATAGGGCGGCGCCGGCCCTCCCACCGAACCGATCAGCGTGTAGGGACCGGCAGCTAGGCGCACGAATCCCGCTGAGCCGAGCACTCCTACAGGCTCGTCGGCTCCCTCCGATACTCCCAGCGTTTCGGCATAGCGATGCAGATCTGAGGGCTCCGCCGTCATGCCGAGAGCTGAATCCGAAAAGAGCGCGATCCTCCCGTCGGGATGAGTCCAGATGCGCAGGGCACGGCGTGCGCGCGCCGCGCACGCGACCAGCGCAGCTTCGAGTCCTTCCGGCGCGCGCTCCGGCTGTCCACGGACGAGGTTCAGCAGATCCAAGACCCGCTCCAGCAGCTCCGAGTGGTACATGGGGCTGCGTTCGTAGTGGGCACCATCCGCAGGGAACTCTTCGTCGAGCTCGGCGATCAGCGCGGGCGCGTGGCGGAGCCAGCGTGCGCTCTCGGATCCGCGGAGGGCCACGCCGCCCGCAACGAGAGCCAACAGATTCGAAAGATAGTGGTTTGCAAGCAGATGCGTCTCGACGTTCGCGGCCAGCGTCGCGAGCTGATCGGCCAGCGAAGGCACGAGCCGGGCAGCCGCATCGTCCGGCAGTGCGCCCGGTGTGGTCAGCAGCTTGAGCCAGACGAAAACCCGCCAACTGATGGGTGCCGGCCCCCAACCGACTCCACCCTCGCAACGGTCGACCCAATCGGAGAGCACGCGCAGACGGAGCTCGGGGGAGATCGTTTCGGAGCGAACCCAGTCGCAGTACTGCAGATGGAACCTACCGAGCGGACCCAGATCCTCTCGTTCCCAACCGATTGGCAGCGACCACGGAACCACGCGACCGAGCATCGAGAGCCGATCCGGCGTGGTCCCGACCAGATGTTCCGGCGGCGGAAGCCACGCGACGGCCGGGGGGCCGCCGAGCGAAGCCGGCCCGCCGCGCGCGCGTACAGGTCGGCCACTGGCCCCGCGGCGCATCAAGCGCCGAAGCAGCCCAGCGACTTGTTCGCTCCGCAGGTGTCGCACTGTCCGGACCAGCCGGCCGAGATCTGCAGGCCTCATTCGCGGCCCCGCAGAGCGAGCGCGCGCGCGTACACCGCCCGCTTGGGCGCTCCCTCCTCGGCCAGCGTGGTCGCGATCGCGCGGGGCGACTGACCGCCCTGAAGCGCCCTGCGGATACGACCGTCGAGTGCACCCAATTCGACGTCGTCGGATGTCGCGGTGAGGTCCGGCGCGCCCGCAACGACCAGCGTGATCTCGCCTCGCGGAGGATCGACATAGCGCTTCGCCAGCTCGGCGAGCGTCCCGCGGGCGAGCTCCTCGTACACCTTGGTCAACTCCCGCGCGACGCACGCTCGCCGGTCGGCCCCGAATGCGTCGGCGAGGTCGACCAGAGTTTCGCCGAGGCGGCGTGCAGACTCGTACAAGACCAGCGCCTCCGGCCGAGGTGCGAGTTCCACCAGTCGCTTCCGGCGCGCGCCAGATTTGCGCGGCAGAAAGCCGACGAAGGTGAACGGCCCACCGCCGAGGCCGGAAGCGGTGAGCGCACTGAGCGCGGCGGAGGGCCCCGGCACCGGGACGACCACGCAGCCGTCCTCCACCGCGGCGGCCACCGCACGCTCGCCCGGATCGGACAGCAGCGGAGTGCCGGCATCGGAAACGAGGGCAATTTGCTCGCCCTCCGCGAGTGCCACGCGCAGCTCCTCCGTCCGGCGCGCCTCGTTGTGCGCATGAAGGGACCGAGGTCGCGCCGCGATCGAGTGATGCTCGAGCAGCACACGAGTGCGCCGCGTGTCCTCCGCATAGATCCGGTCCGCCTCGCGCAGGACACGCAACGCCCGGAGCGTGATGTCCTCGAGATTTCCGATCGGCGTCGCGACCAGGTAGAGCGTGCCCTCACCCATGACGTGTACGCTAGCCTTCCCGTCTGCCCCGCAGGTCCCGCGGAGCCTTCCCATGTCCAATTCGCGTCGGGACCTCGGCCGCGAGGGCGAGAATCGCGCTGCCGCATTCCTTGAGCACCGAGGTTTTGGCATCCTCGCCCGCAACGTGCGTGCCGGCGGCGTCGAACTCGACCTGATCGTCCGTCGCGGGACGCTCGTGGCCATCGTCGAGGTAAAGGCCCGTCGAAGCGGCGACTACGGGATGCCGGAAGAGGCGGTCGATGCCCGGAAGCAGGCCCGCCTGGTTCGCGGCGGCGCCGCCTGGCTCCGCGAGGCGCGGTTGCGCGGCGTGCGCCGGGTCCGGTTCGACGTGGTCGCGTGTCTCGAGACGAGCGACGGAACTTGGCAGCTGCGCCACTGGGAGGGCGCCTTCGACGCCTCGCGCTAGCTAGGCTTTCGGCTCTTCCGGAGCCGCCTCGGCTTCGGAAGCCGCCGGCGCATCCGCGGCCTCGGCAGCGGCTTCCGGGGCGTTAGCTTGCTCCTCGAGCGCAGCGGCGGCATCGGCCGTACCGGCCTCCATTTCATCCGGCGAGAGCAGCTGCGAAAGGTCGCGCAGCTTCGAGCGCAGACGGGCCTTCTTGCCCTTCAGATCGCGGAGGTAGTAGAGGCGCGAACGACGCACGTGTCCGCGGCTCTTGATCTCGACCTTCTGCACGGAGGGCGACTCGGTCGGGAAGATCCGTTCGACACCCACGCCGTAGGAAACCTTGCGCACCGTGAACGAGCCCGAAGTGCCGCCGCGGCGCTTGCGAATCACGACGCCCTCGAAGATCTGCGTTCGTTCCTTCTCGCCTTCGCGCACGCGCACGTGCACGCGAACCGTGTCGCCGGTCCGGAAGGGCGGCAGGTCGGAGCGCAGCGAGGTGCGCTCGATCGTTTCTAGGGCGTTCATCAGGACTCCTCGTCACGGCCCGTCAGGAGGTCGGGACGCCGGCGTTTCGTCAGCTCGTGTGCACGCTCTGCTCGCCACCGGGCGATCTCAGCGTGGTTCCCCGAGCGGAGAACCTCGGGTACCTCCCGATCGCGGAAGACCGCGGGCCGGGTGTACTGAGGGCCTTCGAGACTAGCGGTTCGAAACGACTCCGTCTCTGCCGACTCGGGGTTCCCGAGAACCCCGGGAATCAGCCGGACGACCGCCTCGATCACCGCCATCGCGGGGATTTCGCCGCCGGCGAGCACATAGTCCCCGATCGAGATCTCACGATCGACCGCGAGCTCGATCGCCCGCTGATCGACCCCCTCATACCGTCCGCACACCAGGACCAGACGCTCCCGCAGCGCGAGCGCACAGGCCTCCGCCTGATCGAGCCGATCCCCCTGCGGGGACATCAAGATGACGACCGCCTCGCGGCCCGCGCCCTTCGGCCCCGCGATCGCCTCGATCGCCGCCACCAGCGGGTCCGGCTTGAGCACCATCCCGGGCCCGCCGCCGTACGGAATGTCGTCGACGACGCGATGCCGGTCGGTCGCCCAGGACCGCAGATCGTGGACCCGGATGTCGACCGTCCCCGCATCGCACGCCTTGCCGAGCAGCGAAGTGGCGACGAAGGGCTCGAACAGACCAGGAAAGAGCGTCAGGACGTCGACCTGCATGCGTCAGTCTCCGAGCAGCCCCGGAATCGCGTCGATCCGAATCCGGCGCTCGTCTCGCAGGATCTCTTTGACGAACGCGTCGACGATGGGCACGAGGTGCTGCTCGCCCACGTCATTGGCGATCACCAGGATGTCGTGGGCGGGAGTCTCGAGGAGTTCCTGGACGATCCCGACCACTTCGCCCGCCAGGTCTTCGACGACGTAGCCCACGACCTCGTACCAGTAGTGCTCGTCTTCGCCGAGTTCGGGGAGATCGGTCGCATCCGTGAGAACCCACGTCCCGCGCAATGCGGCGGCGACGTCGCGGTCTTCGACTCCTTCGAGGGCGAGGCGGACCTCTCCCGGACGCCCCGCTCGCGACCCGCGCACCTTATTCTTGCGAGCCGACGCATCGGTCTCGGGCGACTCGCCCGCAGACGAGAGCAGGACGGAGTCGAGACTCAGCAGGTACTCGGGACCGTCGCCGAGGACGCGCACGCGCACTTCCCCGCGGATGCCATGAGCGCTGGTGATGCGCCCGATGACCACTCGTCTCGAAGAGGTCGAATCCGCCGAAGGCGGATTCAATCGACGATTTCGAGCCGGTGCTGACGTCCGGGACGAGACGCGGACAGGATGGATCGCAGCGCCTTGGCGACGCGACCCTGACGTCCGATCACCCGGCCGCGGTCTTCTTGCGCGGTCTCGAGTTCGAGCTCGCGCCCGCCATCGACTTCGCGCACGGCAATGTCTTCGGGCCTCGTGACGATCGCTTTCGCGAGAAATTCGACCAGTTCGTTCGCGGTTCGCTCTGCCATAACCTAGCTCGCCTCGCCTTCTACGGGAGCCGCAGGGGCTGCCGGGGCTTCGGGAGTTGCAAGAACGGGCTGCTCTTTCGGTCCCCGCCGAAGGAGGCCCTTGGCCGCAGCCGAAAGTTGGGCGCCACGACCCTGCCAGAACGCAATGCGATCGCGCTCGAGATGGATCTGCGGCGGCTCGGTCATCGGGTTGTACGTGCCGAGGAACTCGAGGGCACGACCATCCCGCTGCCGCCGCTCATCGATGGCGATCAAACGATAGAAAGGGCGCTTCTTGGCACCGAGCCGTTGGAGTCGAATCTTGACCATGGGCGGCGAAATCTAGGGGAAGCCCTCGTGGGGGTCAACGCAGCGCGAGGCGACCCCTAGAGGCCCGGCCGGAAAGTCCACCTGCATTCGGCCGCGCCTGTGGGCGGCTGGCTGCGTTGCGCTCCCTGCGCCGTAGCTTCCGCTACGCCTCGGTCGCGCGCCTTGCCAGCAGCCCACATTCGCGTCCTCGGTGCCGCGGTCGACTTTCCGGCCGGACCTCTAGCGGCGTTTCAGCCCTTCTGGCGCTCCCGCTCCTTCCGCTCCGAGCATTCCGGACACGCGTAGCGCTCCCGGTGAGGGGTCCGGAGCCGCTCGTAGCCCTCATCCAGCGCAATTCGGCGCAGATGCGTCGAAGTCGAGCCACAGAAGTCGCAGCGGAGCGGTTCGAATTCCGTTTCGGATTCGGCCATCGCGACAGTCTACCTCCCCACGCGGAAGCGCAGCGCCTCGGGCGCGTCCGCCCCGAATTCAGCGCGCAGGCGGCTCAACAGGTCGTCGGTCCGGAGCTGCAGCTCCTGACACCACGCACTCGTGTCGACTGTGACGTCGAGGGTCTTTCCGCGCAGCACGTCAGGGACCGCGTGGGCCGCGACCTCTGGGCCGACGATCTCGGCCCAGCGTTGCTGCAGCGCCATCGCGCTACTCGCGGCGCCGAGGCCGAGTTCCTCGAAGACGCGCGGGATCATCAAGCCGATCCGGCTCGGCTCGGTCTTGCGACGGCGCTTCACGCCTCGGGCTCGAGCGTCCGGAACACGAGCCCCGACGGCAGCTTCGGAAAGAAGAATGTCGACTTCTGCGGCAAGATTTCACCCGCCTCGGTCACCCGGAACACGTCGTCCGGGGTGAGCGGGTTCAGATAGAGCGCGACCGCGCCCTCGCCCGCCCGAACCATTCGCGCCGCCTCGCTCGCGGACTTCGGAAACGCGACCGCGCCCTCACGGACGGCTTCGTCATCGAGCCCGAACACGTCGCCAAGCACCTCGCTGTGCACCACGCGGATCGACAACTCCGAGTCGGCGGGGCGAGACAGGAGCCAGACATCGCCCGAACCATCGTCGGCCACGAACGCATAGCGGTCGCGCAGCGGAGTGAGTTCGCGCTCGAGCAACTCGGGCAGCTCCGCCGGGTCTGAGAGTTCGATCCGCCGTGCGTCCCAACCGGGCAATCCGCGACGCCACGCCTCTTCGGTCGGCGCGGGCCCCTTGCGGACGACTCGATGGATCGGAAGCAACAGGCTTCCAGGCGCCCAGGCGTTGGCGAAGTACGCAAGTGTCCGGTCCCACGGAGCCGGCCCGCGACCGTGTGCATCGGAACTTCGCTCGTCCCGATAGGCGAGCGCCGTCTCGTAGCGGTGGTGTCCATCCGCGATGACGACAGAGCGCTCGCCGAGAAACTGCCGGATCGACTCCTGCGCGGCCGCGTCCCGGAGCGGCGCAAGCGTCTGTTCGACGCCCGCATCGTCGAGCGCCGTCACCGCTTCGCCGGATTCGAGTGCCGCAGCGAGCGCGGTCGCGATCACTGCCTCACGATCCTCGTAGAGCAGAAAAATGCTCGAGAGGTTCGCCTGCGATGCCCGCATCAACTTCAGACGGTCCGCCTTCGGGCCTCGCAGAGTCCGCTCGTGGGGCAGGACCACCCGCTCGTCGTATCCGGCGAGCTGCAGCGCGCCGAAGAACCCGGTGCGCTCGAGAGACTCGCCGAGCGGAGAGACGAAGCGCTGCCGCAGAACCCAGTACGCGGGCGCCGCGTCGTGGACGAGCACCCCCGAGTCTCGCCACGAACGCAGCGTGTCGGCGACGTCTCCATAGTCAGTGCCGGCCTCGTCCGCGGCATCTCGCGTGAGTTCGAGACGGATCGCGTTGTGGGGATCGCGATCCCAATAGGACGCCCGCTCGTGGGCTGCCACAACGTCGTAGGGAGGGACGAGGACGCGGGCCAGTTCGACCTTGGCGGGGTCGTAACGAAGCGCGCGGAACGGGGCGACATCAGCCACGGGGGAAAGGCTCCTTCATGAGAGATTCGAAGCGAGCGCCGCACCCATCACAGCTGGATGGGTCCCTGGCGCAGGACGGTCAAGGTATCCGCTACGGCGCGCACCACGGTGCTGGCTTCCGCGCCTCCGGCATCCGGGCCGCCGGTCAGGACCCAAGGGGCGGACGAACCGCCGCACAAGGCCAGCGCCTCGGCGAGCGAGCGCGCCGGCGCCTCCCCGGAACGATTGAGGCTCGTCGCGGTGATCGGCCCGATGCCGGCCGTACCGGCCGCACGCGCCAGGTCCGCGGCGGTCGCATGCGAGCTACACCGAAAACCGACCGTCCCGTCCGCTGCCACGACGCCTCCGGCGAAATCGCCGCCGCAGCGAAGCACGAGGGTCAAAGGGCCCGGCCAGTGCGACGCGGCGAGGTCCGCCGCCGGCGGCGGGAGGGCTCCGCCGAACGCCTCCGCGTCGGCCGGGCTCTCCACGAGCACCGAAACGACCGTGCCGGATGCGCGGCCTTTCCACTCGAACAGCCGCGTGACGGCCGCTTCGTTGCGGGCCGCCGCCGCGAGTCCCCAAACCGTCTCTGTGGGGAACGCGACGAGCTCTCCAGCGGCGAGCCGCTCCGCGGCGTCACTCGCCCCCGGACAGGTTCGCGCCGCTGCGTTCGCCGGCGTGCCGCTCACTTCTTCGGCTCGGCTCGGGCCGGATCCAGTCGGCGCAGTGCCCGTTCGGCGATGTCCGTCCGGAACTGGCACCCGGCAAAATCGATCCGCCCGGCGGCGGCGTAGGCGCGGTCGCGCGCCTGCGCGACATCCTCGCCCGAAGCGGTGACGCCGACGACCCGGCCCCCGGCCGTGACGAAGCCGTCCGGTCCCTTTCGCGTGCCGGCGTGAAAGACGACCACGCCCTCCTCCGCGTCCGCCTCTTCGAGCCCGGTGATGGGCACCCCGGTCTCGTAGCTGCGCGGGTAGCCCCCGGACGCCAGGACGACACAGACCGCAGCTCGCTGCACCGCGGGCGCAGCACTCTCGTCGAGCTCGCCCCGCGCCGAACCGAGCAGCAGCGGCACCAGATCCGACTCGAGCTGGACCAGCAGCGGCTGGGTCTCGGGATCCCCGAACCGGACATTGAACTCGATGACCCCCGGCGCGCCGTCCGGGCCGATCATCAGACCGCAGTAGAGCACTCCCGCGAACGGCGAACCCTCCTCTCGCATGCCGCGCAGCGTCGGGTGGACGATCTCTTCGAGGATCCGCTTCTCGACGGCGGGCGTCACGACGGGCGCGGGGGAGTAGGCCCCCATCCCGCCGGTATTCTCGCCTCGGTCTCCATCGAGTGCCCGCTTGTGGTCCTGCGCTGCCGCGAGCGTCACGAACCGTTCGCCATCACTGATCGCGTAGTACGACGCTTCTTCGCCGACCAGCACCTCTTCGACGACGACGGCCGCGCCCGCGTCTCCGAAACGGCGGTCCCCCATGATCTCGGAGAGGGCGCGATCGGCTTCGACGACGTCCGCACAGACCCAGACGCCTTTTCCAGCGCACAGGCCGTCCGCCTTCACGACGCACTTTCCGCCGAGCTCGCGCACGTGTTCCCGCGCATCCTCGAGGCGCTCGTGTCGCCGAAAACTTGGCTGCGGAATGCCGTGCCGCGCCATGAACTCGCGCGCCCAGCTCTTGCTTGCTTCGAGCCGCGCCGCGGCGGCCGAGGGCCCGAACACATCGAGCCCGGCGGCGCGCAGGCGATCCGCCAGACCGTCGGCGAGGGGGTCTTCCGGGCCGACGACGACCAGATCGACACGCTCCTGCGCGCAGAGCTCGATCAGCGCGTCCGAATCGCCCACCCCGACGCCTGGATGACACTGGGCGTCCCGCTCCATCCCGGGATTTCCGGGCGCGGCGAGCACCTGCTCGACAAGCGGGCTGCGAGCGATCTTCCAGACGAGCGCGTGCTCGCGCCCGCCCGAACCGACGACGAGGATGCGCATGAGGGCTCTTTACCGAGGGCGGTCGGGGGCGTCAATCAATCTCCCTCCAAAGGGCCCACGCCGAGTGGGGATCGGCCGCTCCAGGCCATGGCGACCGCCGCCCCTGACCCGGAGGCCGCCGCTCCGATCGCCGGCGGTGACCTGAACTCGGGGCTAGATTCAGCGGCTTGCGATCGGCACCTCCGCCGGCGAGAAACGCCATGCAGCCGTCTCCGAACGCCGACTTCGAGGTCTATGTGAACGGCGACCTGCACCGCCTGCCGGCCGGGACCCACGTGTCGGCCCTGCTCGTCCGCCTGGGCCTCACGGAGAGGCGCGTCGCCGTCGCAATCAATCGTGAGATCGTACGGCGCGACGACTACGATCGACACGCCCTCAGCGAGGGGGATCACGTCGAAGTGCTCGAAGCCGTCGGGGGAGGAAAGTGATGCCCGCAGCCGCCTACACGCTCGGGGAGCGCAGGTTCTCCTCTCGCCTGATCGCCGTCCGGGGGGGAAAGTGATGCCCGGAGCCGCCTACACGCTCGGGGAGCGCAGGTTCTCCTCTCGCCTGATCGCCGTCCGGGGGGGGAAAGTGATGCCCGCAGCCGCCTACACGCTCGGGGAGCGCAGGTTCTCCTCTCGCCTGATCGCCGTCCGGGGGGGAAAGTGATGCCCGCAGCCGCCTACACACTGGGGGAGCACACGTTCACGTCCCGCCTGATCGCGGGCACGGGCAAGTACCCGTCGCTTCCGATCCAGGGCGAAGCGCTCGTCGAGAGCGGCGCCGAGATGGTCACCGTGGCGCTGCGCCGGGTCGACACCACCGCCCCACCCGATCAGAACGTGCTCCACTTCCTGCCGGAAGGCACTGTCGTGCTCCCCAACACCGCCGGCTGTTTCACGGCCGAAGACGCCGTCACCACCTGCCGGCTCGGGCGCGAACTCACCGGACACGGGCTCGTGAAGCTCGAAGTGATCGGCGACGAGCGCACCCTGTTCCCCGACACCGCCGCGACGCTCGAAGCGGCGCGAATCCTCGTGGCCGACGGGTTCACAGTGCTCCCGTACATCAGCGACGACCCGGTCGCCTGCCAACGCCTCGCCGAGATCGGATGCGCGGCCGTCATGCCAGCGGCCGCGCCGATCGGATCAGGGCTCGGCATCCGAAATCCCGCGAACCTGAGGATCATCCTCGAGACCGTGGAGGTTCCGGTGATCGTCGATGCCGGGGTCGGGACCGCGAGCGACGCCGCGCTGGCGCTCGAACTCGGCTGCACCGCCGTGCTGATGAACACCGCCATCGCCGGCGCGAAAGATCCGGTGGCGATGGCTCGCGCGATGAAACTCGGCGTGCAGGCGGGGCGGCTGGCCTACGAAGCGGGGCGCATCCCGCGCCGGCTCTACGCGAACGCTTCGAGCCCGCTCGACGGGCTTGCAAGCTTCTAGCGCGACCGTTTTGGGTCACCCTCGTGGCCGCCCGAAGCTCCGCGCCCCGGTTCTGTGTTTGGTCACCGACCCGGCGGTCGCGGCCCGTCCCCTCGACCAGATCGTCGGCGAGTGTGTCGCAGCCGGAGTGGACCTGGTGCAAGTCCGCGCCCGGGACCTGTCGGGGCGACACTTGCTCGCGCACACCGAGGCGATCCTACGAGCGGCACGCCACGCGGCGGAAACCGGCAACCGAGCGGTCCGCGTCGTGGTGAACCGACACGTCGACGTGGCACTCGCCTGCGGAGCCGACGGGGTCCATCTCGGTTTCGACGGCATGCCTGTCGAAGCTGCGCGCCTCTGCCTTGGACCCGACGCGTGGATCGGCGTCTCTGCACACGACACAGAGGAAGTCGCCGCAGCCCATGCTGCGGGGGCGGACTACGCGCACCTCGCCCCGATTCATCCGCCACTGTCGAAGGCCGCGAGTCGCCCACCTCTCGGGCCGGCTGTGCTCACGGAGGCGGCCCAGACCGGCTTGCCGATCCTCGCGCAGGGCGGTGTCACTGCGGAGAACGCTGCAGCGTGCCTCCTCGCGGGCGCGGCCGGCGTCGCCGTCACAGGGACGTTGCTGCAGGCGACCGACCCGGGTGCGGCCACCCGTGCGCTGCGCCGCCATCTCACGTCCGGGCGCTAGCAGGCTGGTGAAGAACCCCGGACCGCTAGGTGCGGAGTTCGGCTTCGCGGAGGAGTCGCGCACCGGCCGAGGGGACCGCGTGCAGGATCGGCGGACGCCGCCCAAATTGCGCCTCGAACCGGTTGGCGATCTCATCGCCCACCTGGGCCGCGAACGGCGGCGCGACCCAATGAAGAGTGCAGCCTCCCCACCCGGCGCCGGTCAGCCGAGACCCGAGGCAGCCGGCCTGGGCGTCGCCCGCCTCACAGAGTGCATCGAGCTCAGGGGTGCTGACTTCGAAGTCGTCGCGCAGGCTCGCCATCCCGGCCTGTAGCAGCCGCCCCACTTCGGCGTGTTCGCCCCTCACGACCGCAGCGCAGAACGCGTCGACCCGGGCGTTCTCCGTGACGACGTGGCGGGCGCGCCGAAACGGTGCGTCGGGCAGTCGTCGCTCGAGCGCCGGCAAGTCGGCGGGGGTCACATCGCGAAGCGACACGATCGATCGACCCGGGAGCGCGGCGACAGCTCCCTCGAGTGCCACCGCGCACTCGGCCACACGCGCGTCATAGCCCCCGGTGGCAAGTTTGCGCTCGACACCGGACGGGGCGATGAGCAACGTGACCTCGGCTCCGAGCGGAATGGGGCGTACAGCCTCTGTGCGGCAATCGATTCGAAGCGCGTGCCCGGCGCAACCCAGCGCACTCGCGAACTGATCCATGATCCCGCACGAGACCCCCACGAAACCGGTCTCGGCTTCGTGCGCGACCCGGGCGAGCGTCTCCGGAGCCGGATCCAGCCCGGCCGCCTGGGCTGCAACGAAAGCGACGGCCACCTCGAGCGCAGCCGAACTCGAGAGGCCGGACTCCGCTGGCACCCGGCTCGCGACGCCGAGATCCAAACCGCCGAGCGCGACGCCTCGAGTGGCAAACGCCGCGAACGGCCCCTGCACGTAGTCCACCCAATCTCCGCGGCGGGCCGGCGCTGCAACGTCGAACGCCTCCACTCCGGGCCAGCCTTCGGAAAAGACACGCACCCGTCCGTCTCCTCGAGGAGCCGCGACGACGACCGTCTCGCGATCGATCGCGCATGGAAAAACGAGCCCCCCGGTGTAGTCGGTGTGCTCACCGATCAGGTTCACGCGCCCCGGAGCGAGCGCACCGAATTCCGGAGCGCGCCCATATCGTGCGCGAAAGCTGTCGACGAGAGCAGCGAGCATCGTGCGTCCTTGCCGCTCAGGAGTACCGGCCCTAGCCTCGGTCCGCCATGCGTCCAATGCGGAAGACTCAACTCTTGTTCTTCGTGCTGCCTCTGCTCACAGGGGCAGTCGGGGCGACTTCCGCCAGCAGCGCGGGCGACCCATTCCTGCGGCGAACTGCAACCGTTCGTGCCGTGGAGCGCGTGGGCCCGAGCGTCGTGAACATCACGACGGAGAGGCGAGTCAAAGCTCGCAGCCCGTTCCAACCGTTCGCAGGCACTCCGGGCTTCGACCGCTTCTTCCGCGACTTCTTCGAGCCGAGGCGACCGAGCCAGCGAAGCAATCTGGGTTCCGGCGTCGTGATCGATCGGGAGGGTCACGTCCTCACGAACGAACACGTCGTCGCCGCTGCCGACTCGATCCGCGTGACGCTCGCGGACGGTCGGGAGTTCGAGGCCGCGCTCGTCGGCGCGGACCCGAACAACGACCTGGCGGTGCTCGCACTCATCGATGCCACGAACGTGCCCTGGACGGCGCCTGGCACCTCGGACGATCTGATGGTAGGCGAGCCGGTGATCGCGATCGGTAATCCCTTCGGGCTGTCCAACTCCGTGACCACGGGTGTGCTCTCGGCCCTCGACCGCTCGATCCGATCGGACAAGCGCGTCTTCCACGGTTTTTTGCAGACCGATGCGTCGATCAATCCGGGCAACTCAGGCGGCCCACTGCTGAACGCCACGGGTGACCTCGTCGGCGTGAACACCGCGATCTACCAGGGCGCCGAAGGCATCGGGTTTGCGATCCCGATCGACGTCGCCGAGCGCATCGTGCGCGAACTCATCACCCACGGTTCCCTCGCGCCGGTCTGGCTCGGACTCGACCTCCAGGATCTCGACGACCGGGTCGCCGAGTTGATGAACCTGCCTGACATGATCGCGGGCGCGCTGGTGAACCGCGTCCGCGCCGAGAGCCCTGCAGCACTCGCCGGCGTAGAGCGGGGCGACGTCGTCACCGCCGTGGACGGGCACGATGTCCGGAGCGCGCGCGAATACTACGAAATGCTCGAGCGCAGCACGACCGGCCAGACGCTCGCGGTGACAGTCCAGCGAGGTGCGAAAGCCACGACGCTCGAGGCGCAAGCGGAGACCTTCCCGGAAACGCTCGTCACCGACCTCGGATCCCGCCTCCTGGGGGTCCAACTCGAACAAGCTACGGGCGCCGGGTTTCAGGTTTCCGGTGTGCGCGAGGGGGCGGGATCGGCCCGCATCGGCGTCGAGGTCGGCGATGTCTTCCTCGCGATCAACGGACGCCCGCTCGCCGACGCGGCCGCACTGCGGGGCGCCGTCCTGGAGTTGCGCGGTCGACCGCACGCGCAAGTCGTGGTCCAGCGCGCACGGGGCCGATACCATGTCACGATCCCCCTGGGTGAATGAGCCTCAAACGCCCGCAGCGCCAACAGATTTCGACCCGAAAGTTGGCCCTCAGGCGCGTCATCCGGGAACCTGAGGCCTCGCTGGGGCGTCACACGACACGGGTGGGCGCGTCGGGGGCTGCGTTTGCGGCCCTCAGACCCGCTACCGGAGGAACGAGCGTTCGATGAAGAGAATTCGGCCCGCTACCGCACTACTGATGTTCGCCGCCGCTGGCATTTTGCTGCTCGGCTCCGGAGCCCTCGACGTCCAGGTGGCGGTCCGCGACGGGGCCGCGCGCGCGATCGACCTGTTTGGGGACGACGACGAGCCCACGAGCGCGGAGGCGGCCGAGCCGTTCTGGGCCAGCAGTGGCAACCCCGCCGAGGCCTCGGCTCCCGCCGGCGCCCCCGCCAGCTTCGCGGACCTCACCGAGAAGGCGTCTTCGGCCGTCGTGAACATCCAGACTTCCCGCACGGTCGGCGGCGGCGGCGCGCCCGAAGGGCCCGGCGGTCGCGGCGGTCGCGGCCGCAACCCGCTCGAGGAGTTCTTCGGCCCCGGCTTCGAAGACCTGTTCGGAGGCCAGCGCCAACGTCGCGTGCCGAGCCTGGGCACCGGATTCGTGATCTCGCCCGATGGCTACATCGTGACCAACAACCACGTCATCGAGGACGTGGACAAGATCGAAGTCCATTTCGAGAGCGGCGAGACCCTCGAAGCCGAGGTCGTCGGCCTCGACCCGCGCACCGATGTCGCACTCATTCGGGTCAAGCCGGAAGGGGAGCTGCCTTCGCTCCCGCTCGGCGACTCCGACGCGATCCGCGCCGGCGACTGGGTCGTGGCAATCGGAAACCCCTTCGGGCTGGCCCACACGGTGACGGCCGGGATCGTCAGCGCGCGGCACCGCACGATCAATCAAGACCCGGATGCGCGACGTTTCGACGACTTCATCCAGACGGATGCCGCGATCAACCCGGGGAACTCCGGTGGGCCGCTGATCAACCTCGCGGGCGAAGTGATCGGCATCAATACGGCGATCAACCCTCGCGCCAACACGATTGGCTTTGCGGTCCCGATCAACATCGCCAAGCAGATCCTCCCGCAGCTGCGGGCCGAGGGTTACTACTCGCGCGGCTGGCTCGGCGTCTACCTCCAGCCGGTGACCGAAGAGATGGTCGAGATCCTCGGACTCGAGGAGGTCGGCGGCGGACTGGTCTCGAAGGTCGAACCCGGCAGCCCCGCCGATGAGGGTGGCCTGGAGAGCGGCGACGTCATCGTCGAATTCGATGGCACGAAGATCGGCGACGTCGACGCGCTCCAACAGCGCGTCGGAGATTCGCCTGCAGGCAAGAAGGTCGAGTTGCTCGTCCTCCGGAAGGGCAAGCGCAAGAGCCTCGATGTCGAACTCGGAGAACTCGACTCCGGCGTCGAGGTCGCCGCGGTCGCAGAGGAGGCGAAGCAGCCCCGCTACGGAGTCACGGTGCAGGACCTGAGCCCGGAGATCGCCGCTCAGCTCGGTCTCGACTCGGCGGACGGCGTCCTGATCGCACGAATCCAGCCCGACTCGCCGGCGGACGAGGCGGGGCTGCGCCAGCGCGACGTCATCCTCGAGGTGAACCAGGAACGAATCGAAGACCGGGACGACTTCGCGGCGGCCCTCGAAGAGGCCGAGCGCGGGGCGCTGTTCCTCGTCCGGCGCGGCGACGCCGAGGTCTTCATCGCGGTGAAGCCCGAATAGCGCCCTGGCCGGTTCGCCGGCTCCGCCCACCCGAGCCGCCGCGAACCCGTGGCAAAGGCAGCCCGCCCCTGGACGCGAGCCGGGAACCCATGTAAGGACCTCGATGTCTCAGACAGGAGGGTCCGATGACCGCACGCAAGACGAGCCGAAAGAAGACCACGCGCAAGAAGGCCGCTGCTCGCAAGACGACGAGCCGAAAGAAGACCGCGAGAAAAAAGACTGCCCGGAAAAAGACCGCGCGAAAGAAGGCCTCCACGCGCAAGGCCACGAGCCGGAAGAAGGCCTCTACGCGCAAGGCTACGAGCCGGAAGAAGGCCTCTACGCGCAAGGCTACGAGCCGGAAGAAGGCCTCTACGCGCAAGGCCACGAGCCGGAAGAAGACCGCGCGGAAGAAGACGGCCCGGAAAGCGAGCGCTTCGCGGACTCCCGCGTCGGCGCTGGCCCGCCTCGAAGCCGAACTCCCGAAGAACCTCCGCGACTACGGCAAGCAGGTCCGGCGGCAGCTCAACCTGGTGGAACGCCAGATCGAGCAGGCGCAGAAGCAGACGCGCCGGCGCTGGGCCCGCCTGCTCCGCGACGCGAGTCACCAGCTGGGGCGCCTCGAAGCGCTCGGCGAGCGAAACTTCCACAAGCTGGCGACGCCCTACCGCAAGGAAGCCGCTCGCCTGCTGCGCCAGCTCGAGCGCGCAGTCGCGCCGCCGGCGGGGCCGCGCAAGAAGGCCGCAGCTCGCGCCAGACGCTAGTTCGTGACCCGCGGGCGCCCGTCTTTCAGCGGGTGCCCGCGGGGGATTGCCAGGTGCCCGACCGTGCATAGGTTTGGTCGCACATGAGATACGACAAGCTCACGATCAAGGGACAAGAGGCGCTGTCGGAAGCGCAATCGCTGGCAACCGGCCGCGGCCACAGCCAGATCGCTCCGGCACACCTCTTTCGCGCACTCCTCGACCAGCCCGAGGGGGCGACGGTCCCGATCCTCCAGAAGATCGGCGTTCCGGTCGACGGCCTCGCCACGCAGGTCGAGGAAACCCTCCAGCGCCTGCCGCGCGTTTCGGGCGGTGCGCAGCCGCAGATCTCCCCCGAACTCTCGACCGTGCTCGACCGCGCGTTCCAGGAAGCCGAAGCCCGCAAGGACGAGTACGTCTCGACCGAGCACCTGCTGCTCGCACTGTCCGAGGACGCCGACCGGGACCTGAAGGCCATCCTGCAGGGGGCCGGAGCGTCCCCGGAGAACGTGCGCAAGGGCCTCGACTCCGTGCGCGGCGGCGCGCGCGTCACCGACCAGGACCCGGAAGGCAAGTACCAGGCGCTCGCCAAGTTCGGACGCGACCTGACGGACCTCGCGCGCATCGGCAAGCTCGATCCGGTGATCGGGCGCGACGAGGAGATCCGGCGCGTGATCCAGGTGCTTTCCCGGCGCACCAAGAACAATCCCGTGTTGATCGGCGAGCCCGGCGTAGGCAAGACGGCCATCGCCGAGGGGCTCGCCCAGCGCATCGTCGCGGGAGACGTCCCCGAATCTCTGATGAACCGCAGTGTCGTCTCGCTCGATCTCGGCGCGTTGATCGCCGGGACCAAGTACCGGGGCGAGTTCGAGGACCGTCTGAAGGCAATCCTGCGCGAGGTCGAGGAGGCCGAGGGCCAGGTCATCCTCTTCATCGACGAGCTCCACACGATCGTTGGCGCGGGAGCCGCCGAGGGCGCTGCCGACGCCGCCAACATGCTGAAGCCCGCGCTCGCCCGAGGCGAGCTCCGCTGCGTCGGAGCCACGACGCTCGACGAGTACCGCAAGCACGTCGAGAAGGACGCGGCGCTCGAGCGCCGCTTCCAGCCCGTGCTGGTGGGCGAGCCCTCGCTGCCCGACACGATCTCGATCCTGCGCGGTCTCAAGGAGCGCTACGAGGTCCACCACGGCGTGCGGATCCAGGACGCGGCGCTCGTGGCCGCCGCGACGCTCTCCAATCGTTACATCACCGACCGGTTCCTGCCCGACAAGGCCATCGACCTCGTCGACGAAGCCGCCAGCCGCGTGCGGGTCCAGATCGACTCGATGCCGGAGGAGCTCGACCAGCTCGGGCGCAAGCGCACGCAGCTCGAGATCGAGCGCGAGGCGCTGAAGAAGGAAGACGACGACGGGAGCCGCGAGCGGCTGGAGCGCGTCGAGCGAGAGATCGCCGAACTGCGAGACAGCGGCGCGAGCCTCCAGGCGCGCTGGGAGAACGAAAAGGCCGCGATCGCCCATGTGCGCGAGCTCAAGGAGCAGCGCGAGGAGTTGACCGCGGAGCTCCAGCGAACCCAGCGCCAGGGCAACCTCGAGCGGGCGGCCGAGATCCAGTACGGGCTGCTGGTGCAGCTCGAGAAGGACCTCGTCGCCCAGCAGGACCAGCTCGCAACCCTCCAGGAAGCGGGCTCGGTGCTGTCCGAGGAGGTGACTGCGGACGAGGTCGCGGAGATCGTCGCGAAATGGACCGGGATCCCGGTCACCAAGATGCTCGAAGGCGAGCAGGAGAAGCTCCTCCAGATGGAGGACAACCTGCGACGCCGCGTGGTCGGCCAGGAAGAGGCGCTCGAAGCCGTCTCGAATGCCGTGCGCCGCGCGCGCGCGGGCCTCCAGGATCCCCAGCGGCCGATCGGTTCGTTCATCTTCCTCGGCCCCACGGGCGTCGGAAAGACCGAGACGTGCCGCGCGCTCGCGGAGTTCCTGTTCGACGACGAGCAGGCGATGGTGCGGCTCGACATGAGCGAGTACCAGGAGAAGCACACCGTCGCGCGCCTGATCGGCGCGCCTCCCGGCTACGTCGGATACGAGGAGGGTGGCCAGCTCACCGAAGCGGTCCGGCGTCGTCCCTACAGTGTCGTGCTCTTCGACGAGATCGAGAAGGCCCACCCGGACGTGTTCAACACGTTGCTGCAGATCCTCGACGACGGGCGACTGACGGACGGACAGGGACGGACGGTCGATTTCCGCAACGTGGTCCTGATCATGACGTCGAACATCGGAAGCCAGTACATCGTCGAACTCGGCGCGGACCAGCACGAGGAGATGGAGGAACTCGTGATGGAGGCGCTGCGCGCGCACTTCAAGCCCGAGTTCCTGAACCGCGTGGACGACACGATCCTCTACCACCAGCTCGGCCGGGAACACATCGACCGGATCGTCGACATCCAGCTCGAGAGGGTCCGGCGACTGCTCGAAGACCGCCGGATCGACCTCGAGCTCACCGAGGAAGCGCGAAAGCGGCTCGCCGAGCAAGGCTACGACCCCCACTACGGGGCGCGGCCGCTCAAGCGGGTGATCCAGCGCCTTGTTCAGGATCCGCTCGCGATGAAGATCCTCGAGGGCGAATTCCCGGAAGGGTCGAAGGTCCTCGCCGATGCGAGGCTCTCCGGCGACGCCCTGGAGTTCAGACTCCAGTAGACTCGCTCGCCGTGCGGCGACAACTCACTGGTGTGAAGGCGATCGAGGCGGCGTTGGCCGCCGGCGATCCGGTGCGCCTGCTCCTCATCGCCACCGGAGCCGACGACCCCGCCCTGGTCGCCCTCGCTGAACAGGCACGAGAGGCCGGAGCCGCGGTGCACGGGGCGAGTGAACGCTCGCTGTGGCGCCTCTCGAAAACCGATCCGCCCGCTCGCGCTCTCGCGTTGGTCGGCCCGGCACCGAGCGCCGAAGCGGCCGAGATGTTGCGCGCCCAGGGAGCCGCCTGGCTGCTCGTCGGCACCGCGTATCCCGGGAACACCGGTTTTGCGATCCGTACCGCCGAGGTGTCGGGGGCCGACGGGATCTTCATCGACAACGATTTCGACCACGAAGGAAAGCGAGAGGCCACGCGCGCGGCGATGCGCGCAGATCGCTTCATGCCGGTCTTCTGGCGCGGAGCGGAGGACGTGCTCACCGACGCGCGTGCCGCCGGGCGCCGCATTTTCGCGATCGAGGACGTCGGCACCGCCGCTCCCTGGGAGGTGGACCTGACGCAGCCCGCCCTGCTGATCATCGGCGGGGAGCACTCCGGCATCCCCGAGGCCGTCCTCGAACGCGCGGACGAGGTGCTCCGCATCCCGATGGCGGGCTTCATCCCGTCGTACAACCTGCAAGCCGCGATGGCCGGCGTCGCCCTCGAACGCCTCCGCCAGCTCCAGTTTAGAAACGGGGACGGTCTTTAGAAGTTTAGAAATTCACCCTGTGGGGTGAATTTTTAAACTTCTAAAGACCGTCCCTGAATTTAGTTATTCGTGGATTTGTTCGGCGAGGTATTGCTCCTTGCCGATCTCGGAGACGATGTGGAGCTGGCCCTCGAGCCAGTCGACTGCGTGCTCCTCGCCCTTCAGCGTTTCTTCGAGCATCTCGCGCGTGCCGTTGTCGCCTCGCTCGCGGCATAGCGCGATCGCCTTGTTGAGGCGCTCGACGGCACCCAGCTCGAGTGCCAGGTCGAGCTTGTGCTGCTCGACGGCATCCTCACCGACGCGGACGGGATTGAGCCGCTGCATGTTCGGAGTCCCGTCGAGGAACAGGATGCGGTCGATGATCCGATCCGCGTCCTTCATCTCATCGATCGACTCTTCCCACTTCGCCTTGCGAAGTTTCTGGTAGCCCCAGTTCTCGCACATCTTCGCGTGGATGAAGTACTGATTGATCGCCGTCAGTTCGGCGGTGAGGATGTCGTTGAGAGCCTCGATGATGTCCGGATCGCCCTGCACGTTGCCTCCTTCGAAGGATCACCTTCGCCCAGAACGTAACCCGCGACGGAACTGGGGCCCGCGATCCTGAAACTGAAATGCGGAATCGGATCCGCGTCAGCGTGCGGGCGAGATCTGCAGGACGAGGCGATCGTCCGACTGACCTTCGGCGAGTTCGCTGTGCACGATCTCGTCGATCGCATCGCGACACCCGCCGCAGCAGGAGCCGGCCCCAGTCGCCTGGGCGACCTGCGAAGCGGTCACCGCCCCGTCGCGCACGACGCGACGAATGTGGCGGTCGGAGACTCCGTTGCAGTGGCAGATCAACATCGGAAACAGACTGTATCGCAATTGAAATTCAATGTCATTTTCACCGATAGCTCAACCGGCGTGACTCGGAAAGTGCCCTTTTTCCAGTGCCTTACGCGATATCCCCCGATCGACGCCTTCGGCCACCAGCACTCCAGCGACGACCAGAGCCCCGCCCAGAAGCTCACCGGGCGTCAGCCGCTCGCCGAGCGCGATGCCCGCGATGGTGGCCGCGAAAACCGGCTCCAGCGCGAAGAGCAGAGCGGCGCGCGCCGCCGGGATTCGCCGCTGCGCCCAGGTCTGGACGAGAACCGCGATCGCGGAACAGAAGACCCCGAGGAAGCCGATCGCCGCCCACGCCCGCAACGGCAGATCGAGCGTCGGTCGCTCGAACACGAGAGTCGCGCACGCCGCGCACGCCGCCACAACCCCGAGTTGCAGCGTCGCGAGCGGCAAGCTGCGGAAGTTCGGCGCCAGATGGCCGAGGGCGACGATGTGCGCGGCATAGCAGAGCGCACAGAACGCCGTCAGGGATTCGCCGCGACCGAAGCCCCCCGCTCCGGGTTGGGTCAGCCACCAGAGCCCAGCGGTGGCCAGGAGCACCCCGAAGCCAACCCCCCGGCTCGGTCGCACGCGAAGCGCGAGGAACGCGACACCCGGCACGAGCAACACCGCGGTAGACGTAATGAACGCCGAGCGCGACGGAGTCGTCGAGGCGAGCCCCCACGTCTGAAACGCGTACCCACCCCAGAGGAGCACTCCGAGGAACAAAGACGACCGCATGGCTCCGGGAGCCGGCCGCAAGACGGCGCGAGGATTCAGGAACGCGAGGACGAGCGCGGCCGTCCCAAAACGGAGCGCCACCAACAAATGCGGAGGCACGACATCGAGTGCGTCCTTGATGACCGTGAAGGAGGCCCCCCAGAGCAGGGTGACCCCCAGGAGAGCGAGCTCGGGTCGCACGGCTGCGAAGCGTAGGCAACCTCGGGTACGCTGCGCCGGTTCCGCGCCCCCGGAGCTCGCGCCTGATGAACCGATTCGAACGAGATACCCAGATCGAAATGCTGGGCGATGGAACCTTTCAGGTCGAAATCGACCGCGGCTGGTGGATCGTTCGCGGACCGAATGGGGGCTACATCGCCGCCCTGCTCCTCCGCGCGCTCGAGGCGGCGGTCGATGACCCGGCCCGAATTCCGCGATCGCTCACGGTCCACTTCACGTCGCCGCCAGCCGCGGGGGCAGCCATCGTGCAGACTTCGATCGAACGCGCCGGGCGCTCTCTGACGACCGCCAGCGCCCGCCTCGAGCAGGACGGAAAGCTGCGCGCGCTCGCGGTGGCCGCGTTCTCGACGCCGCGCCCCGGACCCGAATTCGACCACCTCTCGATGCCCGACGTGCCCCCGCCCGAAGCGTGCGAGATCGCGCCCGGCCCGGGCGAGGGGATCATCAGCTTGCGCCAGCGCTACGAGTCACGACACGCGCTCGGGGCTCCGCCGTTCGGCGACACGACCGGCCAGGCCGTCGCGGGGGTCGGCGACACAACCGGCCAGGCCGTCGCGGGGGGGTGGATCCGGCTCGCCGAGGACCCCGGCCCGATCGACGCCGCACTCCTCGCGGCGTACTCCGACGCGTGGCCGCCGGCCATCTTCACCTACCCCGGACGCGAGGCCATCGCCGCCGGCGTCCCGACGGTCGACCTCACCGTGCACTTCCGCGCGCCCTACCCCGCCGAAGCCGACCCGCGCGACCCGGTCCTGGTCGTGTTTCGCTCTCACTACTCGCGGGACGGCTTCGTCGAGGAAGACGGCGAGATCTGGACACGCGAAGGCCGGCTCCTCGTCCAGTGCCGACAACTCGCGGTCGTTGGTTGACCTGACCCGCCTAACGCGGAACGGCGGCCGGCGGCGGGCGGACCTGCCAGACCACCACCGCCGCGGCGAGAGCGACTCCGGCCAGGAGGCCGAGCGCCGACTCGTAGCTGCCCAGCCGGTCGTGCAGCACACCCAGGGTCACGGGACCGAGCCCGCCCATCACCTGGGTAATCAGATTGAGCAAGCCCAGCACCGAGCCGAACGATGCGAACCCATACAGCTCGCCGACCAGCAGGGACTGGAGCATGTACACGTTTCCGATGGTGAAGCCGAACAGCACCGCCGACGCGTACAGCGCGGGTAAGCCGGGAGCCCATGCGAAGCCGAGTAGCGCGACGCCCTGAGTCACCATGAGCAAGGCGGTGAGTTCGCGTTTCGGGATGCGGTCCGCGAACACGCCCACGATGAGGCGCGCCGTCACGCTGGCGGCCGCCGTGACGCTCACTGCATAGGCCCCGGCTCGCGCGTCCCCGGTTCTCTCGCGCAGGAGCGCGATCTCGTGGATCAGCGTGCCCTGCTGGCAGAACAAGATCAGCCCGAACGCCAGCGCGAGGAGCCAGAAGCTGCGAGTGGCGAGGGCCTCGCGACTCGTCCAGAGGCGCTGCTGGACCGCCCGATCGAGGAGCGGGTTCGACAGCACCTGGGTCCCGCCGTCGGGCTCGAGCCCATGATCGGCGGGATCGAACCGGAGTACGAAGAGCGTGACGGGGAGCGCGATCAAAAGAAGGACGCCCGCGAGTGCGAGCCCCGTCACCTCGAGACCGTCCGACGCGATGAGGCTGGTCGCCCAAGGGACGAGGACGATGCCGCCCAGCGAGACTCCCGAGTGCGAGATGCTCATCGCGCGCGCGCGGAGGCCCACGAACCAACGCGCCACGATCGCGTTGGCCGGGATGCTCGTGCTCGCCGCGAACCCGAGCGCCATGACCGGATAGAGCACCCAGAGAGAACGCGCTTCCGTGACGCGCCCGATCGCGACGAGACAAACCGCCATCACGAGCGCCCCGGCAATGATCGACCCGCGGGCGCCGTGCCGGTCGACGAAGCGGCCGACGAAGATTCCGGCCAGGCCCGACGTCATGAAGTAGAGGCTCGTAGGCCCGGCGACCTCCGTGTTCGAGAATCCGGCCGTGCCCGTCAGCCCGTCCAGAAAGACGGCCATGCCGTAGAAGCCAATCCCCACCGTCGCGAACGAGAGTGCACCGCAACCGAACGCCACGATCCAGCCGTAGTACACGGTCGGAAACCAGCGGTGAATGGCCGGGAGCGGACGCGTCGACGAGGAGTCGCTCACCGGTCTCCGACTTCAGACAAGCGCGGCCCCCATCAGATCCCTGCAGTTCTCGAAATAGAAGCCTTGCTTCTGGTCTTCGGACAGGCCCTCGAGCGTGGACTCGAAACGCTTGATCGGATTTCGCCCGCCCTCGACATGGGGGTAGTCCGACGAGAACAAGCAGACCTCGGGTCCAGACTGTTCGATGATCCACCCGACGTCTTCCGCCGGATATGGGGTCACGCGAACCTGCCGCCGGACGTACTCGCTCGGGCGCAGACTCAGCTTCTGGAGACGCTCCTCACGCTTCCGAAACGCATCGTAGGCCGAGTCCAGGAAACGCATCCAGCTCGGCACCCACGAGGCGCCCTGTTCGATCACGCCAAAACGCAGAGTCGGAAAGCGCTCCAGCACGCCGTCGAAAATCAGCGTGGCCAGCGTTTGCATTGGGGCCGTGGGGATCGCCATATAGTCGATCGACCGGAAGTTCTCGTCCCCTCCGTGGAAGTCGGGAACGCGCGGGCCCCCGTTCTCGAAGTATTCCGGGTCGAGCAGCTTGCCGTCGGCCAAGCGGTGACCGCCGCCGACGTGGAACACGATCGGCAGTTGGGCTTCCGCCGCCTGCGCCCAGACGGGATCGAGCCCGACGTGGCTCGGCGAGTGTCCGCGCGGACAACCGGACGGCACGAGCAGCGCCTTGGCACCGAGTTCGAGCGCCTCCCGAGCGAATGCTGCGCTGCGATCGAAGTCGCGCAGCGGGACATAGCCCGTCGGCAATAGACGCGCGTCGACCGAGCAGAAGTCCGCCATGGCGCGGTTGTGTGCCCGCGCGAAACCGTACGCGTAGTCGAGGTCGGGACCGCGCTCCGCGGCGAGCAGCTTCCCGTTGACGAACGTGTTGAAGACGAGCTGACTCTGAAATCCGAGGAGATCGAGCGCGCGCGGCCGATCCTCTTTGAGGAACGACCCGGTCGCCGCCCAGTTCTTGCGGGTCAGCAACTCCTCCTCGTCCCGGGCCCGATACTCCGGGTCGCGGTGCTTGCGGGTGAACCCGTCGATGAGCTGCTCTTCGCCCGGCTTCACGGTCGCCACGTAGATGGAGCCCACCTTCTCGCGGACATCCGGGTCCGCGAACGGCTCGAGCCAGTCCGGGGTCTCGACCACGTGAGCGTCGGCATCGTGAATCGGGCGATGGGCGTACGGCACGGGGCCTCCAGAGCGCGTCTTGTGTGACACGAGCGGGCGGCCTAACCTCCCTCTCGATGCACGCGCGACGGCAACAGTTCGAGGCCTTTTACTTTAGCTCCTGGCAAGCCCCGGGGTGTTGGGCCGTCGTGTAACCGTACACAGCGGATTCTTTCAAGCCCCGAGAGGTATCCCCTCCCGGGGCTTTTTTGTGTTCTGGGCCTGCCGCAGGCCCCAAACCCGGAGACCCGACCATGCAGCCCGAACCCTCTTCCCTCGAGGATCGAAACCTCTTGGGGGCGCAGCCCCTGGTGCCCCCGTCCGCCGTGAAAACGCGCTTCGCCCGCACCGATGCGGCCCGAGCCACCGTTTCCCGCGCTCGCACGGCGGTCCGCGCGCTGGTCCAGGGCGACGATCCGGGTCGGCTCCTGGTGGTGGTCGGGCCCTGCTCGCTCCACGACGAAGATCAGGCGCTCTTCTACGCCCAGAAGCTGAAGCGGCTGGCCGACCGCACCGACGACGCCCTCGTCCTGCTGATGCGCACCTACTTCGAGAAGCCGCGCACGACGATCGGCTGGAAGGGCCTCATCAACGACCCGCACCTCGATGGCAGCTGTGACATCGCTCTCGGCCTGTCGCTGGCACGTCGGATCCTGTTGCGAGTCAATGAACTCGGCGTCCCTTGCGCGACCGAAGTGCTCGATCCGGTGATCCCTCAGTACCTGGCAGATCTGCTCTCGTGGGCGGCGATCGGCGCCCGCACCACCGAGAGCCAGACACATCGCGAGTTGGCGAGTGGACTCTCCATGCCGGTGGGATTCAAGAACGGCACCGACGGCAGTCTCACCACGGCCGCAAACGCGCTCGTCTCCGCCGGGTCGCCCCACAGCTTCCTCGGAATCGATGCCAATGGTGCGACTGCGGTCGTGCGGACTCGCGGGAACCCCGATCGGCACCTCGTCTTGCGCGGCGGGAACTCGGGACCCAACCATGGACCCGGACCCGTTGGCGAGGCGGCGGCGCTCTCCCTCGAACGCGGGATCCCCCGCGGTGTCATGATCGACTGCTCGCACGACAATTCCAGAAGCGACCCGGCCCGCCAGCCCGAGGTCTGCCGAAGCGTGCTCGGGCAGCTCGAGGCCGGGAACGGGTCCGTCCTGGGGGTCATGCTCGAGAGCCATCTCGAGGCGGGCCGACAGAACTGGGTCCTGGGGGAGCGGCTCCGCTACGGCGTGTCGCTGACCGACCCGTGCCTCGGGTGGGAGGACACCGAGAACCTGCTCGAGGAGGCCGCTGAGCGGGTCCGCCGAGCCCGGACCGGGAGAGCCGCATGAGCCCGCCCCGCGCCGGATCCGAGAGCTTGCGGGGCCGGGCCTGAAGGGCCGCGACACGTCTCAACCTCTCCGGTCGGAGGACCGATCAGCAGCCCGTGCTGGGCCGTCTCCGTCTCCAAGAATCCAGGCTCGGGCTCCTCTGTCTGGGGCTCGCGGCAGTCCTCGCGTGGACCGAGGCGACCCCTGCGGAGCCCCTGCCGCCCCCGAGCGAAGCCACGATCGCGCGGCTCCAAGCCGAGACCGAACGAAGTCCACACGATGCCGTCGCGCGCGAATCCCTCGGCGACGCGCTCTTCCGGGCGGGTCGCGCGTTCGATTCGATGCAGATCCTCAATCCCGGCCGCGAGCCGGGCGCCTCGTGGGTCCCGGAACTGCGCAAGGCGGCTGAGCTGTACCTCGAATCGGGCCGGCGCGGGCCCGCCAAGGAAGCGCTCCGGCAGGCCATCGAGCTGTCGCCGGGTGACACGGCCCTCTACGCGGAACTGGCTGCGGTCTATGAGCGCGAGAAAGTCGGAGAAGCGGAAGACGTCGACCCCGGCGCGAGTTCGTCTCGCGGCCTCGTCGCAGGCCCCTCCGCTCCGGAACTCCCTCGGCCCGCTTCGGACGCCCCGCTCCCGCACGAGTGGGCCTCCCAGCTCGGCCTGGAACGATCCGGTGATCTCGGAGTCCTGCTCGGGCTCGCGCTGATCCTCGCGTTCGCCGTCGGCCTCATGACTCGCAGCCTGCGCGGCAAAGGGGACCTCGCCGTCGCGATTGATTACTCGGCCGATCACCGTGGCAACTTCTCGGTGCGACTCGAGAAGCGACGTCGAAAGCGCACGGGCGAGGTCGCACCGGCACCGGAAACCACGCGGGCGTCGAGTCGGCTCGAACACAATATGGTGTCCCGAGAGACTCACTTCCGGGGCGTCCCAGCGCGTACGTGGTACGTGGTCCTCGAGGGTTGGCTCGAGGAGATCGAGGGCGAACGCCGTCGCTCGAGTGTGCTCGAAGAGCGAGAAGTCTGGCTCCGGCGGGCCCGGACACAGCGCGTGGAATTCGACCTCCGACCGCGTGTCGCTCCGATCGAGGTGCGAATCGTCTCCCACGGCGAAGTCGCGCCCAGTGCGCGGATCGCCCTCGCGGGAGACCCCACATCCCTCCGCTATGCGCGAGATGGGTTCGCCCGTTTGAGTCTGCCGCCCGGTCGATACCGTCTCGTCGCTGCGGGTGTCGACGCGGTAGCCGAGCGCACGCTCCTGATCGAAGACCTCGCCCCGCAGACGCTCGTGATCGACCTCGGAGACGGCGCGACACTCGGCGACGATCTCGTCTTTCAGAATTGCGAAGGGGCCGTGGAGCCGTACCTCCAGGGCCACCTCTCAGTCGCCGCGAACGCACTCGAGCGCGCCGACCAGGCCCAACTCGCGCATCTGCTGCGCGCGCGGTTCCACAAGGAACATGGCGAGCTCGAACGAGCAGCGCAGGCGTTCGAGAGCGCCGGCCGTCTGCTCGAAGCGGCCGAGACCCACGCCGAAAACGCGGCATTCGAACGCGCGGCAGCGCTCTTCGAACGAGCGGGCGACGCGTCGCGAGCCGCCGAGATGCACAACGCGGCGGGCGACCTGCTGCGCGCCGGTCGCGCGTACGAAGAATCCGGCGACCTCGAGAACGCCGCGATCTGCTACCGCGAAGGCCAGGCGATCACGAAACTGATCGACGTGCTCGAGAAGCAGGGCGAGGCCTATGAGGCGGGACAGCTCGCACTCGAGACTGGCGATGTCAGTCGTGCGCTCCGCAGCCTCCAACAAGTCGACGCCCGGCACGAGCGTTATCCGGAAGTCTGCCGACTCCTCGCCGAACAGTGGAGCGCGCAGGGCAAGCTCGAGCTCGCGGTCCAGAAGGCAGACGAGGCGATCACGTTCACCGGCGCGAGCGAAGCGTCTCCGGACACGTTCGTCTGGTACGGAGAGCTCCTTGCGCGGGCCGGCAAGACCGAGCGGGCGCTGCGAACCTTCGAAGAACTCCTCGAGCGCGAGCCCGAGCACCCGGGAATCGCGGAACGGATCCGCACCCTCCAGGGCGAGCTGGCGGGAGCGACCACGCCGACGCCGTCGAACGATCGCTACGAGATCGTGCGCATGGTCGGCCGCGGGGGCATGGGCGTCGTGTACGAGGCCCGCGACACCCGCCTTGGCCGCACCGTGGCGCTCAAGCGCCTCCCCGACAACCTGAAAGACCACCCTCGGGCGGTGGAGCTCTTCTTGCGCGAGGCCCGCAGCGCGGCGGCCCTCAATCACCGCAACATCGTCACGGTCCACGACGTCGACCAGGACGACACGGGCTTCTTCCTCACGATGGAGCTGCTCGAGGGTGAGCCGCTCAACGAGATCGTAAAGCGCAAGCGTGTGGCTCCGCGCGATACGGCGCTGCTCGGGGTTCAGATCGCTACCGGCCTCGAGTACGCTCACGAGCGGCGCATCATCCATCGCGACATCAAGACCCCGAACCTCTTCTTCACGAACGACCGCACGGTCAAGATCATGGACTTCGGGCTCGCGAAGATGGTGGCCGAAGTGCGCAAGGCGGCGAGCGTGATCGGGGGCACTCCGTTCTACATGGCTCCGGAGCAGAGCATTGGAGAGGCCGTCGACCCGCGCGCCGATCTCTACTCGTTCGGTGTGACGCTGTTCGAGCTCGCCACGAAGACGCTGCCGTTCCCGGACGGCGACGTCACCTACCGACACCGCCATGAGGCGCCGCCCGACCCGCGCACGCGGATCGAGTCGCTCCCGGCGTCGCTGTGTGAGCTCATCCTGCACCTGCTCGAGAAGGATCCGGAAGCGCGCCCGGCCAACGCAGCGGAAGTGGGCGCACGTCTGAAGCGGATCTCCGAGGAGCTGACGACGACGGCCTGAAGTCGTTCCGAGGTGAACGACTTCACAGCACACGCGTCTCCCGGACGGCACCCTGCACGCCACGGATCGACACCACGGGGGTGTCACTCCGAGCGCGGCTGGGTGGGTCGCGTGACCTGCCGCAGGGTCGGGGGGGCCGTTTTCCGGCCCTGTGGCAGGCTATCTCCCCGCCTTTGGGTCCACGTCGGACCGCGAGGCCGGGGACGCCTCAGCCGCGGCCCATGCCTGCGGCGGCCCGCGCCGCCTCCAAAATCGGCAGCATGCGCTCGCGCGCACGACCGGCGCCGGCCGCCAGCCAGGCCTCCACGTCGTCCGGACGGGCCGCGAACTCCTCCCGCTTCGCCCGTGCGTCCGCGAAGCCGTCGAGAATGCGCTGCAAGAGATCCTTCTTCACGTCGCCGTAGCCGAGCCCGCCAGCAGCCGCTCGCGCCCACATCTCTTCTTGCTCCTGCGCGTTCGAGAACAGCGACCAGAGCTGAAACACGGTCTGCTTCACATCTTTCGGTTCATCGACGGGAGTGGAGTCCGTGGCGATCCCCATGACCGCTTTCTTCAGCTGCTTCTCGGGCCAGAACATCCGCAGCGTGTTGCCGTAGCTCTTGCTCATCTTGCGGCCGTCGGTCCCGGGCACCACGGCCACGTCTTCGAGGATGTGCGGCTCTGGCAACTCGAAAACCTCGGTGCCGTAGCGATGGTTGAAGCGCGTCGCGATGTCGCGCGTCATCTCGAGATGCTGCTTCTGATCCTGCCCGACCGGCACGATGTCCGGGTTGTATTGGAGGATATCTGCGGCCATCAGCACCGGGTACGCGAAGAGGCCGTGATCGGGCTTCAGGCCCTGCGCGATCTTGTCCTTGTACGAGTGCGCCCGCTCGAGCAGCCCCATCGGGGTGACGGTGGTGAGCAACCAGGTGAGCTCCGTCGTTTCCGGCAAATCCGATTGCCGGTAGAGCGTGGCCTCCGCTGGATCGAGGCCACACGCCAGATAGTCGAGCGCCACTTCGCGCACGAGCCGACGGCGCTCGTCCGCATCGTGCACGCTCGTCATCGAGTGGTAGTCAGCGACGAAGTAGATCGCTTCGTTGCCGTCCTGGAGGGCGACGTGTTGGCGAATCGCGCCGAAGTAGTTCCCGAGGTGGCACTCGCCCGTCGGCTGGATGCCCGAGAGCACTCGCAAGCGACCGCTATCCGCCGACATGCGTGAGCCAGTGCGCGAAGGCCGGATCGCGTCCGCCGGTGATCTCCGAGAAGCGCTTCCCGAGCGCCTCGCTGATGGGCCCCGGTGCCGCGGGCAGTTCGTGACCATCCACCGAAGCGATCGGCCAGACCCCTGCGGTGGTTCCGGTCAGGAATGCCTCGCTCGACTCCGCGAGCGCGGCGGCCGGCACCGACACCTCATCGACGACGCGGAAGCCGTCGGTGCGCGCGATCTCGAGGATCGAGCGGCGCGTGATCCCGAGCAATACGGACTGTTCCGGGGGCGTGCGGAGTACGCCGTCCCTGTCGACGAGAAAGACGTTCGTGGTCGGCCCCTCGGCGAGGTTTCCCTCGTCATCGGTGAGCAGCACCTCGTCATAGCCCTGGCGGCGCGCCGCCCACTTCGCGGCCATCGGCGACGTGTAGTTGGCCGCGACTTTCGCATGCGGGTGCAGGATGTCGGGCCGGCGTTGGTGGCGTTCTTTCTCGATCCAGATCCGCAACGTCGCGGGCGGGCGCGCCGGCGGGATCGCCTTGCGCTGCAGGACATCGCGCCAGGGATCGTACGCCGCGGCGGCGACCGTCACGTGGGTGTCCACCGGAATCACGTCGACCTCGATCGAAGCGAGATACGCCTGCAGCTTCACCACCTTGGCACCCGGATTCGCCCGGACGGACGCGAGGCACGCCTCCCGAAGCTCGGCGGCTGTTCGCTCGAGCGGCAGACCGACCAGCTCCACAGAGGTCAGGAACCGCGACACGTGGTCATCCACCCGAAAGACGGCCGGGCCGCCCGGGGTCTCGTGGACACTCATGTAGTCGAACACGAGCGAGCCGCGAGCGACGGAATGGGCCAGCACGTGAAGCGTGGCCTCGTCCCACGGAGCGAGGCGTCCATCGATCCAGATCGTGCGCTCAGGCGAACTCATCGGGCCGCGGAAGGTATCAAATCACCCGCGGGGGGTCTTCTGCCACCTCTCGGCGGATCCGGACACCTAGAGAACGGAGGATCCTGAAATGCGAAAAGCCGTGGCCAAGGCCAGCGAGATCGTCACCACCAGCTTCGGTCTGTATCGCGAGCTCGCGCTCTCCGCGCTCGAGCTGATCCCCCGCCGCTAGCGAGCTCCGGCCCCCTCGCTCTCCGCAACCTCTCGCCACCGCCGTCAGCGGGCTCTGGCCCCGGCCGTCAGCGGGGGGCGGGCTGTTCGCTCCCCGCCTCGCTTCGAGGATCGGGGAAATCCGGCAGCACTTCCCGGGCGCTGCCTTCGCGCGGTTCGGAATGCGGGGGAACAGCCGTCGCTTCGAGGCGTCGTACCCAGACGCGCGCGGCCAGCGCGAGCGCAAACAGCAGGCTGACCCCGGCGACGATCACGAAGTCCAACGGTCCCATCCCGAAGATCTGGGGGCGCGTCGCGAGCGCCAGGCCGACCGCCTTCTGTGCAGCCGCGACGATCAGCGACGTCCACGCGACGAGAATCATCAGGTCGATGACGGGCAACACGGGCATTCCGCAAACTCCTCAGCCACAGCGAGAACCGACCCGACATCCTACGCCCGCACCCCCCTGCGGCGCAATTCGCTCTCTGCGCGCCGGCCCGGGCGCCCGGCGGCCACTGCGGGGCGGAGCCTGCGGCCGGCCCAACCCGGGCTGCGGGCCGCCGCCACGGTCGCTAGATTCCCGCCCTCCTGGCCCCCTGCGAGGGCCCAAGCCGACGTAGCTCAGCTGGTAGAGCAACGCATTCGTAATGCGTAGGTCGCCGGTTCGACTCCGGCCGTCGGCTCCAGCCCTCGCCTCAGACTTCGCCGACTCGTGTTCGGCGCCGCTCGCGGCTACTTGGACTCGTACGTGAGGTCGTCGAGTTCACTCAGCCGTGCCGGATCGAGCGCGGCGAGTGCCGCGGCATCGCCCTTGAGGGTGGCGTCGAAGAAGTGCAGACCCACGAGGCTGAAGAGGTCCCGCGCGTAGCGCCACGCCAGGTGACGAGGTTCGCACGCCTCATCGAAGCCTCCCAGGAACTCGAGCAAATCCCGCGGGACTTCACAGAAATCCGAGAAGGTGAAGTGGCCGGCATTGCGAAGCGTGGCCAATCCGACGACGGCCGCCCCCGAGGAGAGCGCGTCGTAGGGCGCTCGCTGATTCGTCTCGTACGCCGTCGTCTCGTCGAGCGTGCCGCCGATCACCAGGGTCGGAATCGAGATCGACTCGAAGAACGCCGGCGTGAGACCGACCGCGGCCGGGGCCAACGGCAAGATCGCGTCGACGCGGGGCTCGGTGAAGGTTCCCCCCGAGCTTGCACCGCCGGCGAGCGCGAACACGGTGAACCCACCGAACGAATGCCCGGACGCTCCGATCGCGTCGAGGTCGAGGGCACCCTCGAGGAAGTGGCCGCCCTCGACCTGGAAACCCTCGAGCTGGTCGATCAAGAAACTCATGTCGAGCGGCCTGTTCATCGCGACATCCGGATCGGAGACCCCCGCAATACCGTCCAGAATGGAGTTGCCGTGGTGATCCGGACTGACGACCACGTACCCATGACTGGCGAGGTGCGCGGCGAAGTAGAGGGACTGAAAGCGGATGCCGCCGTTCCCGTGCGAGAACAGCACGATCGGGAACGGGCCGGGCGCCGCAGCGACGTCCCGGAAGGTCGGAGTCTCGACGATCGGGATCCCGATCACGCTCGCGACATCCCCAGAAAGCCCGGCCACCGCAGCGTCCGTAGACGGGTAGTAGACCTCGGTGAGGACCGGGCGGGGCCCGTCTCCCTCCACGTTCATCCGCGCCACGTCTTCGAGCGGCAGGGTGCGCACCCCGACGGGGAACGGACCAAACTCGGCGGCGGGCCCAAGGGTGTTCGGCGGATAGACGCGCTGGGCGAAGTGGCGGGCGCGGCTGACCACGTCGGCCGTCCGGGTGGCGACGTCGTCCGTGATCGGCGGCAGCGAGCACTTCGCCAGAATTTTGGCCTCGGCTTTTGCGCGCCGCTTCTCGAGTTTTGAGTCCAGCTTCGCGACGTCGCACACCTTCCCGCGGGCCCTCTTGAGCAGGCAGCCCTTTCCGTAGGCGGCAATCGTCTTCTTGCGCAGGCCCCCGAGCTGACGGGCGATGAAGCGCTGACACGAGCGCTCCGCATCGGCGAGCGCGGTCGGATCCGGCACGTACGCGGTCTCGAGGAAATCCTCGGCGAAGTCGCGACACGTCTCCGTGCTGCGCAGCACGACGTCGTCCAGCCGGAGGAAGCCCAGATCGAGGGCGCTCTGCAGATCGCAGCGGTCGCGCAGTGTGGGCTCGGCCGCAGCCACGACCTCGTCGAGCGCACCGCCTTCGGTGCGCAGAGCGGCCTCGCACTCGGGACCCTGCTTGGCGCGACACTTCTCGATCGGCTTGAGGTAGCGCTCGAGGCAGCGCGATCCGGACTTGCCACTGGCCTTCAAGCAGCCAATCTCATCGGCGCCCGCGGCTCCAGGCGCAATCCCCAGCAGCCCCGCGATCGCTCCGGCCATCGCCCAACGAATCCACACCATCTCGGCACCTCCGCGCTGTCAAGCTAACGCAGCGGCGGCGAGCGCTATGGAGGACGCACGGGCGGGCCTGGCTAGAAGAGCTCGAGGTCGCCGCGCAGCTCTTCGTCCATCACCGAGCAGAAGGCATCCTCGACGGCGCCTTCGGTGTCGAGCGCGACGAGGGTCTCCTCGAGTTCCGCGGCGAGATCGTGGTCGAGATCGACGAGGTCTGCAAAGTCCTGTTCGAGATCAAAATCGTTCATCTGCGTGTCCTCCCTTGGGTTGTGGAGGAACCTACGGCGCAGGCCGGGGTCCCCACTGTGAAGAACTTCACCGGGCCGGTCCCGGCGACCCGCCGCCGCGCCGGTTTTGTGAAGGACTTCACCCGAGGGCCGCTGAGGGCCTGCCCGGGCCCCACTGCGGGTTCCAGCTGGGGCACAACCCCAATCGGTCCCACGGGGAACTCGTGGCGGGGCCGTCCCTGACCTACACCTACGTGCCGCCGGGCTCCGGCATCCGGATGTTCCAGGATCACGACCTCGACGGTGTATTCGACTCCGACGAGGCGGACGACTCGACCAATCCGGCCCCACGCGGGCAGCCTCCTCGGCGCGTGCAACGACGGCATCGACAACGATGGAGACGGCAGCATCGACTGGTCGACTCGGCCTGCACCGCGGCGACCCTGAACCTCGAGAACCCCGAGTGCAGCGATGGTGTCGATATCGACGGTGACGGAATCATCGACGGTCTCGACGTGCAGTGCACAGGCCCGAACGACAGCCTGGAGCGCAAGAAAAATGGCGCTTGTGGGCTCGGGTTCGAGCTCGCCTTCCTGCTTCCCGTGTGGATCGCCGCCCGGCGGCGGCGCGCGCGAGCCTGAGCAGACCTCTGTGACCCCTCGGCCCCCGGACTCCGGGGCCGAGGGGTTCAGCCCCGGCTCCGGCGGGCCGATCGGCCCGGCATGATCGAGCTCCTGACCATGGTCGGGCTGGTGGCCTGTTTCGCTCTGGCCGCCTGGATCCCGTGGCCGGTCCTTCTGCAACTCGGCGCGATGCTCGCGGCCGGAGGCCTGCTCCTCGGGGTTCCCGCCGGAGTTCTCTACCACGTCCGCCTGCGTGCGGCGCTCCTCCGAAACCGAGTGCTCCCGGAGAGGTGGTGGATCTCCCCCCTCTCGCACCACGATCTCCTTCCCGAGCCCGAGCTCCGGAGCGTCCTGCCCGCGTGCTATGTCGGGGCTGCGGGCTTCGCGGTGACGGCCGCAGGCTGCGCGCTCGGAGTACTGGCGATGCTTGCCTTGCTGATTGGCGGGCAGAGCTGACGCGCGACTCAGCGGCGCCCGACGACGTGCGTGCGGGCGAGCTCCCGGGGAGAGAGCAAGGCTTCGTCGGGTTGCTCCCGCTCGAGGAACTCGCGGAAGTTTGCCGAGTAGAAGCCTCGGCGCATCGACCACCAGGTCTGGATCCCTGGCCGCCGGAAGTACGAGAGCATCAGCTGGCGCCACCCGAGCCACAGTTCGACCTCGAGCGTCCCCTGGCGGTGCTGGTAGTGGACGTTCTCGAACTGTTTGAACAGCGTCGACAGCAGGTGCATCACTCGCGCTCGGCCGACGCCATCGACGGCCGTCCAGTCGTCGATCGCCTCCTCGAAGATTCGCGCGAGCGCCGGATCCGACGCGATGGGCCCATCGAAGCTCGCGAGCGACGAGACGATCGAATCGTACATCGAACCGCGCGCCTGACGGGTGTTCTGGTTGATCTGGAAGCCCAGGTACGCGAGCGAGATGACGACGCCGATCGCGCCGACCAGCTCTCCGACGGCGCCGATCGCTTCCCAGTGGGGAGTCATTCTCATTCTGTAGCAGGGGCCACCAGAACGGGCTCATCGACCACCGAGTCGGGGCCCGTTGACCGACTCGTTCTACACCACCGACTTCCCTATTTTTCATCCGTGGGGTTCCTGAAAACGAGTCGTCTACACACCGCAGCGTCCGCCGGGCCGTCGTGACCCCCAAACCTGTGGCTTCACTCGCCTGGGCGCCACGTCTCTGCGAGGGCATGTTCACGCCCGCCCACGGAGAGCGACTCTCCGACCTGTGCGAGCTGACGACGGCGGAACCGCTCAGCCGATTCGACGACGCGCACGCCGCAGCGACCCTCGCGGACACGGAGATCCTCGTCACCTCCTGGGGCTGCCCCCGGCTCGACTCCGCGGCCCTCGAGCGCGCTCCGCGACTGCGCGCCGCGATGCACTGCGCGGGCACGGTAAAGGGTCACTTGACGCCCGACTCGTTCGAACGAGGGGTTCGCGTGACCTCTGCCGCGGCCGCCAATGCGGTCCCCGTCGCGGAGTTCACGCTGGCGATGATTCTGCTCGCGAATAAACGCGCTCTCCCGATGAGCCGCCGCTATGCCGAGGTGCGCGGCTTTCGGTTCTGGGCGGAGGAATTTTCGAACCCGGGCAACTACCTCAAGACGGTCGGCATCGTCGGCGCCTCTCGCATCGGACGCCGCGTGATCGAACTCCTCGCGCCGTTCGACCTGCGCGTACTCGTTCACGACCCCACTCTCTCGGACCCCGAGCTCCGCGCGCTCGGTGCGGAGCCCGCGGCGCTCGATCCGCTGCTGGCCGCCGCCGATGTCGTGAGCCTCCATGCCCCCGCCCTCCCTGAGACCCGCCATCTGCTCGATGCCAGGCGCCTCGCGTGTCTCCGGGACGGAGCGACGCTGATCAACACCGCGCGCGGCCACCTCATCGACGGTGAGGCTCTCGAACGAGAGCTCGTCCGTGGGCGGATCGATGCCATCCTCGACACGACGGAGCCAGAGATCCTCCCGGCAGAGTCGCCGCTCTACGAACTGCCCAACGTACTCCTCACTCCACACATCGCCGGAGCCCTCGCCGGCGAGCGCACTCGGATGGTCGACCTGGCACTCGACGAAGTCGAGCGTTTCGTCCGCGGGGAGCCTCTCGAGCACGAGGTGCGCGCGTCTGACTGGGACCGGATCGCGTGAAGCTCGGCCTGTGCTCGATCGCTGCCCTCGACCGACCCCTCTCCGAGGTCATTCGTGCGGCCGCAACCGCCGGCGCGGACGGCCTCGAGGTCACCGCCCGTCCGCCGCACGTGGCCCCAGATGCCGACCGACTGACTCTCCGCGCCATCGCGGACGAGATCGGATCGGCCGGACTCGCGGTACTCGCGTACGGCTCGTACCTCGGACACGGAGACATCGACCCGCAGCGCGAGGTCGAGCGCACGGTTGCACTCGGCACCCGGCTCCTGCGCGTCTGGGCACCGCTCCTCCCCGGCGAGCCCGACGCGGGTTTCGCGCGAACGGTGGCCTTGCTGGAGCGCACCTGCGATCTCGCGGAAAGCGAAGGGATCGACGTCGTGGTGGAGCGTCACATCGGATCGTTTGCCGACACACGCGAGCGAACGATTCGACTGATCGAAGCGGTGAACCGCGAGAACTTCGGGCTCAACTATCAGGTCTGCGATTTCCTCGAACCGTCGGCCGTGCCTCTCCAGACCGAAGATGCTAGGCGGCTCGCACCACTCGCACGCTATGTCCACCTGAAGAACTACGTCCTCGACCCCGAGCGTGGCCGCCTCGTGCACGGAGGCTCGCTCGCGGATGGGGTGCTCGACTACACGAGCCTCCTGGGAGCCCTCGTCGACGCGGGCTACACCGGCCCGATGAGCGTCGAGTTCCTGTCCGCAGAGGCACTGCCCGTCGAGGAACGATTGACGCGCGACCTCCGGTTCGTGCGGGAGACGCTTGCAGGGGCAGCCGGCACGCCCATCAGATGAACGGGCGACGATCGAGCACGAGGCGAAGTGGGCGGCGGCTCACGAGCGATCCCGGCAGCACGCGCTGGAGCTCTGCGAGCGCGCAGACCGCCCCGAAGATCGCATGGAGATCTCCGGCACCGGGGGTGGCGTCCCAATCGAGGGCGTCGAGGAACTCCAGGTAGCGAGCCGAGAAACTGCGAAGCGCAGACTGGACGTCCGATCTGCGCCGACCGCTCTGCGCGAACGCGCGCGTCGTACAGTAGACCCAGTCGACTTCGGCGAAGCCGACGAGTGCACTTCCCAGCGGGTAGGGGTCGGAACGGAATATCTCGAGGCAGGTATCGACGAGTGCCGCGGGGTACGGGAGGGGTCGACGCGCGTGCTCGTGGTTGAACAGGTAGTGGAACGTTCCGGCCAGCTGCGGAAATCGGCTCGCGCCCCAGCGGAACGGCGGTTCGACACAGCCTCGGCGCCAGAGCCCCGTGCGCGGGTCGGCCTCCGCCGCGAGCCACGCGAAGTACTCCGCCTGGAACGCAGCGCTCGCCTCTCCGGCCAGCACGCGCGCGGCATACACCGCCGCTCCCTCGTGTGAGGCGAGCCAGGGGTCGTCGCGCCAGGCCAGTGCCGCAAGAAACTTCGACACGGCCCCGGGTTCCTCGAGCTCGGCCAGCGCGCTCAACGGGTGCCGGGTGGACGCGTCGAACAGCTCGAGCGCCGCGAGGCAGTGAGCGGTGGTGTGGAGTGGATGGTGCGTCTGCTCTCGGAACAAGCCCCCATCCGCCTCCTGAAACTCGCGCAGGACCTCGACGGCGGCAGACCTCTCGTCGGGTTTCCTGGGCAGTTCCCCGAGCGTGTAGAGAAGGTTCGCGGCGTCCGCACAGCCGTACGGGTCGACTCCACAGCTGCGGCCCTCCGCCGATGTCCGCCAGCGGCTCCAGGCGCCCGGCTCGGGCAGTCGGTGCGCGGCCACGATCTCTCTCAACGTCTCGAGCCAAGGCTCGAGATCGACCGCCGCCTCCGCCAAGATCGCCACCTCCGGCGGCCGATTCTAGGAAAAGCGCCCAACCGCCGCGCTCCCGGCTACCCTCGCCGCCGCCATGCCGTCTTCGTCCGCGTGCCCCGCCCAAAAAAACCTTTGCGCGCTGCTGCTCGCAGCGACCGCGCTGCTCGCGTTCGGTTGCAGCGAAGAGGCTCCCGCTCCGGCTCCGGAGCCGAGCCCCGCGGCCACTCCTCGCGCCGAACCGACCCTCGTCGGGTCGGCGACCTGCCGCAGCTGCCACCCGGACGTGGCGGAGCGCTGGCAGAATTCTCATCACGACCGTGCGCTCGAGAAGCCGTCCGAAGCGACCGTCGCCGGCGATTTCTCGGACATCGAGTTCTCTCATGCTGGAGAAACGAGTCGGTTCGTCCGAACCGCTTCGGGTGGATTTGGGATGCGGGACGAGGCGGGGGCTCTGCACGAAGTTGTCGCCACGTTCGGGGTCGAACCGATCCAGCAGTATCTGGTGCGGGCACCGGCGGGACGCTGGCAAGCGCTCTCGGTCGCGTGGGACTCGCGCCCCGAGAGCAGCGGCGGACAGCGCTGGTTTCACCTGTACCCCGACGATCCGCCGACTCCCGGCAGCCCCCTCCACTGGACGGGGATCGACCAGACCTGGAACCACCAGTGCGCGCACTGCCACTCGACGAACCTGAAGAAGGGCTACGACCCCGAGACGGCCCGCTACGAAACAACCTGGGCCGAGGAGGACGTCGGTTGTGAGGCCTGCCACGGCCCGGGAAGCGCACACGCCGACTGGGCCTCGGGCGGCGCACCCACGGGCGATCCGGGCCTCGTTGTCCCGCTCCCGGACCCGACCTCATGGCGCCTCGCACCGGGGGATCGCATCGCCACACCGATCGCGGTCGCTGACAATGCGGAAGTCGAGACCTGCGGGCGCTGCCACTCGAGGCGAGCATTGCTCGACGAAGGCCTCGCGATGGGAGCACCCCTTCTCGACACCCATCGCCCTTCCCTGCTGCTCGAAGGCCTCTACCACGCAGATGGCCAGATCGACGACGAGGTGTACGTCTACGGCTCGTTCCTGCAGAGCCGGATGTACGCCAAGGGCGTGCGCTGCAGCGATTGCCATGACCCGCACTCTCTCGAACTTCGCGAAGACGGGAACGCGCTGTGCAGCGGCTGCCACGAGCCACAGGCCTACGACACCGCCGATCACCATCACCACGCGCCCGAGTCACCCGGGGCCGACTGCGTCGCGTGCCACATGCCGGCGCGCACGTATATGGTCGTCGACGACCGCCGGGATCACAGCTTGCGTGTGCCGCGTCCGGACCTCGCCGCGGCGCTCGGCCTCCCCGAACCGTGCACCGGATGTCACGCGAGCCAGGACGCCGCATGGGCCGCCACGGTGGTGGACGAATGGCGCGGGAACCGCCCGCCGGATCCGCACTTCGCCCCGATCCTCGAGGCGGGGAGACGTCGGGCGACGGGCGTCGCGCCGGCGCTGGCCGCGCTGGCGGGCGACCCGGACGCAGCGGGGATCGTCCGCGCTACGGCGCTCCACCTGCTCGCGCGTCAGCCCGACCCGGCGACACTCGACGCGATCCGAGCCGCCCTGGCCGACCCCGACCCCCTCGTGCGGCTGGGCGCCACAGAGGCGGTCGAACCGATTCCGCCGGGACTGCGCTTGGCGCTCGCAGAGCCGCTACTGCGCGATCCAGTGCGCGGGGTTCGCATCGAGGCGGGTCGGGTACTGGCGGACGTACCCGCCGACCTCTGGAGTCCGGGGGCTCGCACGGCACTGGCCGACGCGCTCTCCGAGCACCGCGCCGCGCAGGCGATCCACCTCGACCGGCCCGAATCGTGGCTCAACCTCGCACTCATCCACCTGCGTCTCGGAGAACTCGACCTCGCGCGCGAGGGCTACGAAGCAGCGCTCGCGCTCGACCCCACGTTCCATCCGGCCGCTGTGAACCTGGCGGATCTCTATCGCGCGCAAGAGCGCGACGACCTCGGAGAACGCGTCCTACGCGACGCGATCGAGGCCGTCCCGAACAATTCGGAGCTCCATCACGCGCTCGGACTGCTGCTCATCCGCACGGACCAACCAGACGCGGCCCTCGGCTCGCTGGCCACCGCGAGCCAATTGGCGCCGGAGCACGCCCGCTACGCGTACGTCTACGCGATCGCGCTCGAGAGCCAGGGCCAACGAGATGCCGCGAAGGCGGCCGCATGGCCGTTCCGGGGCCGCGCCGAAATCGACGCGTTCCTCGCCGAGCTCGAGAACGCCGCCGCACCAGAGTGAGCAGCTCCAGGCACGGATCCTCCGAGCCGATGCAGCGGAGTGAACGGCTCCAGTCACGGATCCTCCGAGCCGATGCAGCGGAGTGAACGGCTCCAGTCACGGATCCTCCGAGCCGATGCAGCGGAGAGCCCAGGAGACCCCGCCGATGCTCGCGCGACACGCATTCCGAGGACTGATCTTCTGGGCTGCCCTCGGTGCGGCGACGGGTGCCGTCGCGGACGACGCCGAGGTCTCCGGAGACTCCCTCGCCGCGGAGGAACAGGAAGCGCTCGCGAAGCCGGGGCGCGACGAAGTGCCGGTGTGGGTCCTTCCCCGGGTTCCGAGTGCTCCGAGCGCCCCCCCGCTCACACTGCGCGAAGAGGTGTGTGATGCGCGTGAACAGGTCACGCTCGCGGACGAGCGACGCACCGACGCGGAAGCCAGATTTCGGCGCGCACGGCGCGACAACTATCCGCGGGGCGTGGAGCGTCAGCTGCTCAAGGAGCAGCGGATCCGCCGGCGCCGCGAGGCCGACGAAGCCGCGCAGGCACTCCTCGCCGTCGAAGCCAGGGCCGACGATGCCCCGTTCAGTTGGCAGCTCCTCGAGCCCTGCTCGCCGCCGGAAGCGGCTCTTCCGGCGAAGCCCTCTAGGTCAGAGTGAGCAGGTCGTGGGCTCCGAGCATCCGCTCGGGGATCGGGATCCCGGTCGGACACGTCCCCAGACAGGGTGCTGAACAGCCGACGCAGCGATCCGCGCGCAAGCTTTCCGGAAGCGCCGAGTAGAGCCGCATCGCCTCCTTCTCGTTCCGATAGTCCTCGAAGTACATCCGGTACCGGAGGATGTCGGCAATCGGCAGGGATTCGGGGCAGGCCCCGAGGCACTCGCCGCAGTGCGGCGCACAGTAGCTTCCGACGATCTGGCGCTCGTACTCGTCGAGCACCGCGAGATCACTGGTCGACGGCGTGCCCCCGGAGGCATGCAGGTACTCGTCGACGTGCTGAAGCTCGAAGAACGAGATCACCGCACAGGAAACCTGCTCGTTCGCCAGCACCCACTTGAGCGCGGCTTGGGAGTAGGCGTCGGCGTGCTCCCGGAATCCCGCGAGCCCGTGATGCTTGGCGCCCTTCAGCGTCTTCATGGCGACCACACCCATGTCCTGCTCGCTGCGAGCCCGCTCGATGATGCCGCCGAGCGGGGCCCAGATGCCGTGGTGGTAGGCCAGCATCATCACATCGAACCGGCCCGAGTCGATGGCGGTATTCGCCACTTCGACCAGATTCGGCGTGTGTGTGGAGAAACCGAGAAAGCGAACCTTTCCTTCCGCCTTCAGCTGATCGAACGCTTCGTGGACGTTCGGGTCCATCAGACGATCGACCTCGTCGCACGAATGGATGTGGATCAGGTCGACGTAGTCGGTCCCGAGTCGACGTAGGCTCCCCTCCACTGCGGCTTTGTAGTCGGCCACCGGCGTGCCCGGCGGCAGATGGCCGGTGGGCGTGCAGAACTTGGTGGCGAGGAAGAGCTGGTCGCGCTGGCCCTCGATGGCTTTGCCCACGAGTGCTTCGCTGCCCGTCGCGGAATAATCCGGAGACGTGTCGAGATAATTGACGCCCCGCTCGATCGCGAGCCGGGCGATCTGTTCGCCTTCGGGTCCCTTGAGCGGCCCCGCCCCGAACACGATGTCGGAGACCTCGAAGTCGGTTCGGCCGAGGCGCCGGTACGACTGCACCCGGCTGCCCTTCCAGGTGTCGAGCCACTGTTCGTGGGTCTTCGGCCCGCCCCCCTGGCTGATGCCCGCGTTGACACCCGACCACCCGTCGTTGCCCTCGCCGACCCCGTAGAACGCTCTCGCGCCCGCCGCGAGCCCGCCGACCCCGACCGCTCCGAGTGCGGCCGCCGCCCCTGACGCGGTGCCGGTGAGGAAACCGCGACGCCCCGGATCCACCGCGGCGCGCTGTGCACGCGCACTCCGGCGCACCCACCAGAATGCGAGGCCCGCGGCCGGCAGCAGCGAAAGCAACGCCCACAAGCCACCGACCACGCTGCCGTGCGGCACCTCGCCAAACCGACCGAGCTGCTCGAAGATCCACTGGCCCGCGGGCCAGGCGGTCTGCTCGAGGCCGATCGGAGCGCTGTACAGCAGCGAGCCCGTCAGGAAAAAACCTACCCCGAGCGCGACAGCGAGAGAGATCAACAGCGTGGTGCGGGTGCTCATAGAGCCCTCCAGGCCGGCCAGTCCAGGGAATTCGGCCCATTCGGTGGGCACCAGTATACGGGGCGGAACGTGCTGCGGTCGCGGGATCTCGGGGCTGTCATACTGACCCGGCGGAATCTGGAGGAGCGGATGGTCGACTACGAACAGATGGGGGTCTTCTACCTCGGGCGGGTCCTCGACCCCGACACCGGCGAGTCGACCGGGGCCCCACTCCTCTACGCGTCCAAAGATCTCTGCACGCACGCTGTCTGCGTCGGCATGACCGGAAGCGGCAAGACCGGGCTGGGCATCACGCTGCTCGAAGAGGCCGCCATCGACGGGATCCCCGCCCTGGTGATCGATCCCAAGGGCGACATGGGAAACCTGTGTCTGACCTTCCCGAAGCTCCGGAGCGAGGACTTCGAGCCCTGGATCGACCCCGAGGAGGCGAGCCGCGCGGGCACGACCGTGGCCGACCAGGCCGCGCAGACGGCCAAGCGCTGGCGAGAGGGACTGGCCGACTGGGACCAGGACGGAGCGCGGATCGAGCGGCTGCGGAGCGCGGCCGAGGTGGCGATCTACAGCCCCGGGAGCACCGGGGGCCGTCCGCTCTCGCTCCTCAACTCCCTCACCGCGCCGCCGGCCGCGGTCGCGGACGACCCGGATGCGCTCCGCGAGCGGGTCTCGAGTGCGGTCGCTGGACTGCTCGCCCTGCTCGGCGTCGACGCCGATCCGCTCCGGAGCCGAGAGCACATCCTGCTGTCGATGATCCTCACCCGCACGTGGGAGGCCGGGCAGAACCTCGACCTCGGCGAGCTGATCCGCGCGATCCAGGAGCCACCCTTCCAGCAGATCGGAGTTCTCGACCTGGAGAGCTTCTATCCGGCCAAGGATCGCTTCGGTCTCGCCATGGAGCTGAACAACCTGCTCGCATCGCCCGGCTTCGCCGCGTGGCGTGAGGGAGAGCCGCTCGACATCGCGCGCTTGCTCTACACGCCCGAAGGGCGTCCGCGCATCGCGGTCATCTCGATCGCGCACCTCTCGGACACCGAGCGCATGTTCTGCGTCACCTGGATCCTGAACGAGTTCGTTGCGTGGATGCGCTCGCAGTCGGGCACCGGCAGCCTGCGCGCGCTGCTCTACATGGACGAGGTCTTCGGCTACCTCCCGCCCACCGCCAATCCACCCTCGAAACTTCCGCTGCTGACCCTTCTGAAGCAAGCGCGTGCGTTCGGCATCGGCGTCGTGCTCGCGACACAGAACCCGGTCGACCTCGACTACAAGGCGCTTTCGAATGCCGGCACCTGGCTCCTCGGCCGCCTCCAGACCGAACGCGACAAGCAGCGGGTCGCGGACGGCCTCGAGGGAGCCTCGACCGCAGCTGCGGCATTCGATCGCAAGCGACTCGAGACGCTGCTCTCCGGGCTCGCCACGCGGCGCTTCCTGATGGTCAACGTCCACGACGACGCGCCCACCCTGTTGGAGTCGCGCTGGGCACTCTCTTATCTGCGTGGACCGCTCAGCCGCGAACAGATCCGCAGCCTGTCCCAGCCCGTCGCCGCGACCGAACCGGCACCGAAGCGGTCCAAGAAGCCGGCCGCATCGAAAAAACCGGCGCCCGCTCGCGCGAGCCGTCCCGAGCCGGGCGACGAGCGCCCGCTGCTCCCGGCCGAGATCGACGAGGTGTTCCTCGGAGGGGGCGCCGAATACCGCGCCGAACTCGCCGCCGAGATCCGCATTCACTACGTGCGCGCCGGCCTCCAACTCGACCACTGGGAGCAGGTGCGCTGGCGGGTGCCGTTCGATCCGGACGAGTCCGGGCCGCTCTCGGAGGAAGCCGAGGATCTCAGCCCCGGCCTCGTCTACGGCGACACGCCGAGTGAGGGGGCTCGCTTCGCACCGCTCCCGAAGGGCGCCGCGCGGGCCACCTCGTACCGTCGTTGGTCGAAGGCGCTGCGAGATCACGTCTATCGAACACGTCCCATCACGCTCTATCGCTGCAAGCCCTTGAAGCTCGTCTCCCGGCCGGGCGAGACCGAGGGAGAGTTCCGTATCCGCACCGCGGAAGGGATGCGCGAGAAGCGTGATCTCGCACTCGACAAGCTTCAGCAGCGCTTCGCACCCAAGCTGGCGCGCGGCCGCGAGCGAATCGTGCAGGCGACGGAGCGCGTGGATCGAGAAGAGGACCAGGCCCAACACGCGACACTCCAAGCGGCGGTGTCGGTCGGGGCCACGGTGCTCGGCGCGTTATTCGGCCGCAAAATGGGAAGCTCTCGCAACGTCGGGCGCGCGACGACCGCAGCCCGCGGCTTCGGCCGGAGCTCTCGTGAACGGGGCGATGTGCGGCGTGCGAAAGACCGCGTCGCAGCCGAGGAGAAGAAGCTCCGCGAGCTCGAGGCCGACCTCGAGTCCCGTCTGGCCGAACTCCGAGAGAAGCACGAGCCGTCGAACGTCGAGATCGAGGAGCTCGAGGTCCCGCCCCGCAAGTCGGACCTCACCGTCCAGCGGCTGGCCCTCGCGTGGGTCCCCAGCGACCTACGGGGGTGAGGGGCGCGCGAGGCGGACGTTCAGATACTCCGGTTCGTCCGTCACCTCGCGAACCACCTGAGGCGCCAGCCAGCCCGGGAGCGAGAGCTTCGTATCGGCCGCCGGGAGCTCGACCTCCGCGAGCGCCAACGAACGATCCTGGAACTCGTCGATCTCCCAACAGAGCGCGCCGACGTTCACGCGCCAGCGGCGCTTGCGAACCCGCCGCGGTGCCGTCTCCGGCCAGAGCGCATCGAACTGCTCTCCCGAAATCTCGGCTTCGCGCTCGATTCGCTCCACACCTCGCCCGCGCTTCTCCGTCCGAAGCCAGCGCTCGCCATCCTCGGACGCCTCGCGGCGCAGCCGAATCGGCTCGTCGCCCGCCGAGAGCCAGCCCTGTTCGATCTCGACGCACGCACGGTCGCGCAAACACTCCGGCACCGCCCTCAGCAGGAACTTTCTCTCGATCTCCGGGTGCCAGCCTGCGCCGGAGTCCATGGTCAGTCGAGCGACTCGCCGAGCTGCAACTCCAGCACACCGACCGGCTCGGCGCGCCCCTGCTCGAGTTCGACCCAGAGTTCGGTCTCGCGGGTCCGGCGGCGCAGTTCGCCGAGCAGCGCCTCGACTCCCGCCGTCTCCTGGCCCGGCGTGTAGCGCACCCGGCGCTCGGCAGTGGCCCGTCGGCCGTCGGATGCGATCGCGTCGACGCGGACTCGATTCACACCCTCTTCCAGCAACACGAATCCGTCGAACGATCCGTCTGGAAACGTGCGGACGGCACGGCCGGGCTTCCCGGTCGAGACATTCTGCATCTCGAGCTGGGCGAGGTCCGCCAGATCGACCTGGCGGAGCCGTGCGATCGCATCGGCCGGTCGTGCGAGGCGCTCCATCCGACCTCCGGTTCGCGCGGCGATTCCGGCGTAGACGTCGAGCGGATCCGCCGCACCCGCCTCCACCTCAGACTCGTTTCCGAGCGCGAACGAGTAGACCCGGATGCCCTCCGCGAAGGCGCGATCGGCGGCTGCCAGTGCGGCAAGTCGCGCGCGGTCGCCGTGCACGGGCAGCGTCGGCGCCCCATCCGAGAGCAGCAGGATCGACGCGGGTCTTCGCTCACGTGCCGGCGGCTCGGGGTCCCCCACGCCAGCGGTCGGCGGCGGAGGCGGCCGCAACAGCTCGATCGCCGCGTCGAGCGCGGCCGCAAAATTCGTTCCGCGCAGATCCGCGTGGAAGTCGCGGCGCATTCCATCGAGCGCACGCTCCAGTCCCTTTCGCGGTGTCCCGAGCGGTGCTCGCACGCGCGCCACCGCCGAGAAGGAGAGGATCCCGACGCGTACCTGTGGCATCGGCAGACGGGCCAGCAGATGCTCGGCCGCGAGCACTTCCGCAAAGAGCACGCTGTCCTCGAGGTCGACTGCTGCGAGTCGCTTGAGAAGAAGCTCGGACGCCCCGCTCGAACCGAGCTCACGGAGGCGATTCGGCGCGGTGAGACCCGACGGGCCGTCGGCGTCGAGATCGAGCCCGGAAGCCCGGGTCGTACTGTCCGAGACATCGATCAGAAGAACGAGGTCGTGTCCGCGCAGCCCGCGCGCACCCGCTTGGCCACGCACCTCGAGAAGGGGCAGTGAACTCTCGGTCTCCGCTTCCGCGGGTGTCAGGAGCCGAAGCCAACCGGGCCCAGAATCGGCGGCGAACGCCGGAAAGGCCGGGACCCAGAGCAGCGCGAACAGAACCGCACGGGCGGAGACGGCCACGCTCTAGCGGGTCGAGACCTTGTAGTTTCCGCGGCTGTCGTCGTAGTCGAGCCGCAGCTGATCAGAATCGGCCGCGAACTCGAGGAGATCCGAGAACGTCCGGAAGCCGTAGTACTGCTCGCTGAAGCCGGGGTGCACTCGGCGGATGGTCTGCTTGACCATCGAACCCCACAGCGGATCGTAGTCCTTCTCGAGGGAGCGGATGATCTCGAGCAGCTGCTCGACTGCGTCTTCGCGCTTGTCTTCGGTGTCGGGCTTCTTCACCTTCGGCTTCGGCTTCTTCTGGGCCCGCACGAGGTCGTCGTAGTAGATGAACTCGTCGCAGCTGTTGATCAGCAAGCCAGAGGTGCTGCTCTTCACGCCGCAACCGATCACACGCTTGTCGTTCTCCTTGAGCTTGGAGACGAGCGGCGAGAAGTCGCTGTCGCCCGACAGCAGCGCGAACATGTCGATGTGACGCTTTGCGTAGTTGAGGTCGAGCGCATCGACGACCATATGGATGTCGGCGCTGTTCTTGCCGCTCGATCGGGACTGCGGGATGTCCACCATCTCGACGCCATGCTGGTGGAACTCGCGCACTTCCTTGCGGTAACCGCTCCAGTCGCAATACGCTTTCTTGTAGACGATGCGACCCTTCTCGAGCAGCCGCTTGAGCACCAGGTCGATATCGAAGCGACCCCACTTCATGTCGCGCACGCCAATGGCGAGGTTCTCGAAGTCGACGAATACGGCAATCAGCGGTTCATCAGACATGACCGACGATGCTAGCAGGCCGGATCTAGGAGAGTGACCCAAGACTGCCGTGGAAAAGGTCCGGGAACCGAGGCGCGCCGCCGGCAAGGCGCTCGATTGAGCCCTAGCGCGCTAGGGCGATTGAGAGCAACGCAGCCGGCGGTGATGCATCGGTTTCCGGCCGACACGGCAGCCTTGGGTCACTCTCCTAGGTCGGGGTGGGGCCGTCGATTCGTCCGTCGCGGATCAGAGCCAGAAGCATGCGAGCGAGATCAGGGTCGAACTGTGTCCCCGCACCCTGCTCCACCTCCGCGAGAGCATCGTCCCACGGAAGCGCGGCTCGATAGCTGGAGCGGCTGGTCATCGAGTCGAACGCCTCTGCGAGCCCGATGATCCGAGCTTCGAGCGGGATGTCGTCCCCCTCGAGTCCGTCGGGATAGCCGGCCCCGTTCCACCACTCATGATGGTGAAGCACGAAGGGCGCGAGATCCGACCACAAACGGATCCGGCTGAGCATCCGGTGGCCGAGCTGCGCATGGCTCTGCCACACCGCGGCAGACTGAGACCGCCGAGTGTCGACCTTGAGCATCCCCAGGTCGTGAAGCAGTGATGCGAAATGCAGGCGTTCGAGACGATGCTCGTCGAACCCGAGCTCGCGGCCCATGACCACGGCGAGGTGGGCGACCCGGCGCGGGTGCCCGGATTGTTCGTTCATGTGGGAATCGAGTGCCGCCATGAGGATCTCGGTGACGTGCACGAAGAAATTGCGCTGGGCGTCCCGCAGATCCGCGTGAGAGCGTGTGACCGTCGCCAGTCCCGCGACCGTCGAAAGCAGCCGCAGATGAGACGAATCGAAGTTCTCTCCTGGCTGCGCGGTGACCACGAGTGCGGCCGGCGCCAGATGCGAGGACCCGGCCAGCGGCACCGCCGCCACGCCTCCGGAGGCCTCGCTTCCCGAACCGGCGACCCCATCGCAGAGCGCGGGAACGCCCTGGGCGATCACGGGTGCGACGACCTCTTCGAGCCAGTCTTTCGCGGCGCGGTAGACCTCGATGCTCTCTTCGCCGGCGCTCGCAACGAGCTGCAGCTCAGAGTCTTCCTTGCCGAGTTCTGGCGCGAGAACGATGCCGGTGCGGGCACCCGTCAGCTCCGCAGCGCAGGAGGCGGCCGTGCGATGCACGTCCTCTGCGAACCGGGCCTCGGACAAGGTTCGCGCGAGATCGAGGAGTGTCTCGAGCCGTCGCGAATGGGCGTCCATGTGAGCGAGCGTCGAGCGCGTCGCCCGGCGGAGCGCCAGAAATGCCGCGAGAGAGAGGCATGCCAGGCCCGCGACGACGCCGATTGCAGCCGCCTTCCAGGGGCCGTCGGGGAGTTGATCCAGCACGTACTGCTGGACGATCCAGACGAGCCCCCCGAACGGGACGACTCCACCCAGGAAGTACGAGAGAAAAGCGACCCGGTCGATGTTCTGGTTGAACAGCGACAGGTGATGGACATCGTTCCGAGATCCGGCCATGGGGGCCTTATCGGCAACCGGCAAATCGGGTTGAAGAATAGAGAGCCCTTCCGACCCGGGTGGCGCACGTCCCCAAGGGAGCCTAAAATAAGAATAAGATTCTTATTCTCTTTTGAACCTCTCCCCGGACCTTCGAGACGCCGAATGGCTCATCCTCCGCTTCAACTCACCGACAGGCCTCCCAAGCAGGCCCGCAGCGAAGAAACGCTCTCCAGGCTCCTGGAGGCCGCCGAGGCGCTCATTCTCGAGAAGGGCATCGGCGAGGTCGCCATCTCCGAGATCGTCGGGCGCGCCCGCTCCTCGGTGGGGGGGTTCTACGCACGCTTCCGAGACAAGGCGGAGCTGTTGCGGGCCCTCGAGGAGCGCTTTCTCGTCGACGTTTCGGCCCGACTCGCCAAGCTCGCGGACGCGGGCCGCTGGCGGGATGCGCCGCTTGCCCGGGTCGTGGATGCCTGCGTCGCGGAACTGGTCCAGGTGTCGAGCGAGCGCCGGAATCTGATCGCGGCCTTCCTGCTGCGGGCCGCAGAGAACGCCACGATCTGGGACGACGGCCTGCGCTTCATGCAGGATGCCGAAGCGCGGATCGGGGCCCTCGTCCGGGGCCGGAGCGCCGAGCTCTCCCACCCCAACCCCGAGATCGCAGTCCATCTCGGGGTTCAGTTCGCATTCGGTCTCGTCATTCAGCGAGTCCTCACCGGCGACGTGCGCGCCGCGGGACGCCGTCTCACCGACGCCGAATTGCAGCGCGAGATCTCGCGCAACTTTCTCGCCTATCTCGGGGCGCAGACGCCGCGCCCCGAGCCCACACCCTAGACGCCCACTGAAGAGGCTGCTCGCCCTCCGGAACGCCATGCGTGGCCGGGAACGCCGGGCGTGGGGTGTCTTCCGCGAAATGGCTCGCGCGCGCCGACTCGGTTCGGCCCGCACGACGGGGCCGCGCGCTCCGCTTTATTTTCGCTCCAGACACCCCCCGCCCGGCTTCCGGATTGCGTCGTCGGAGCCACGGGCCGCGGCCGCGAACCGGGCCCCCTAAGCACGGCAACGCGCGGACCTGCCCCTCGGCGGACCCAAACCGCGCCTGGATCGAATCCGAGCGGCGCGCCTCGACGGACTGCGCCGTTCATGAGTAAGGGGCGGGCGCGGGAGGCGTTTCGAGCGCGAACCGAGTTCCTCGCCCGCCCCACCCTCAAAAAAAGTCCGAAGGCGCCGTGCGGGGGGGTCTTCCAAGTTGCGGCGCGGAGGCCGGGGGAGGGTCTCGGCCAAATAAAGCGGAGGCCGCGAAACGAGCTCCGCAGGGCCCAGCATTGCGCGCGGCCGAGCCATTGGCCGAGACCGTCCCCCGGCCTCCGCCTGAACCAAGCCGCACCGCTGCGCCCGGATCCGCGCGCGGCCGAGCCATTGGCCGGCCCCCTCCCCCGGCCTCCGCGATGACCGAGTCGCTTCCTCGATCGACGAACGAGAAGAAGGGCTATTGGATGCGCTTGTCTTGCCCGGCCCAGATTTTCTCGCGCAGCCGGAACTTCTGGATCTTGCCGGTCGACGTCTTCGGCAGCTCACCGAACTCGATCGCCTTCGGGCACTTGAAGTGGGCCAGTTGCCCGCGACAGAACTCGATCACCTCGGCCTCCGTCGCGTCAACTCCTGGCTTCAGCGAAACGAAGGCCTTCGGCACCTCTCCCCACTTCTCATGCGGCATCGCGACGACCGCAGCTTCGAGCACCGCAGGATGTTTCACGAGCGTGTGCTCGACTTCGATCGTCGAGATGTTCTCGCCGCCGCTGATGATGATGTCCTTCTTGCGGTCCCGAAGTTCGATGTAGCCGTCCGGGTGCATCACGCCGAGGTCACCCGAGTGGAACCAGCCTCCTGCGAAGGCTGCGGCGGTGGCGACGGGATCTTCGAAGTAACCCTTCATCACGTTGTTCCCGCGCATCACCACCTCCCCCATCGTCTCGCCGTCCGGAGGGACGTCCGCCATCGCTCCGTCCACGACCCGAAGGTGCGTCGCGTGGTGAAAGGGCACGCCCTGGCGAGCCATGACGCCCGCCCTGCCCTCCGCGTCGAGGCTTTCCCATTCCGCCTGCATCTCGCAATAGACATGCGGCCCGTAGGTCTCGGTGAGGCCGTAGAGGTGGATGACCCGGATCCCGAGCGCGTCCATCCGGGCCAGGAGCGTGGGCGACGGCGGAGACCCGCCCGTGGCCACGCGCAGCGGCGGATCGAACCGGACGCCGCTGGCTTCGGGAGCCTCGGCGAGCATCAAGAGCACGGTCGGCGCGCCGTTGAAATGAGTGACCCCCTCCTCGCGAATCTGCTCGAGCATCCGCACGGGTTCCACCGCGCGCAGCATCACGTGAGTTCCGCCAGCTCCGGTCACGGCCCACGGAAAGCACCACCCATTGCAGTGGAACATCGGCAGGGTCCACAAGAACACCGAGTCGCGGCCGATTCCATGCACGTACATTTCACCGAGCGTGTTGAGAAGCGCGCCGCGATGCGAGTACATCACACCCTTCGGTTGTCCCGTCGTGCCGGACGTGTAGTTGATCGACGTGGTGCGCTGCTCGTCGTCGAGCTCGAAGTCCCCCACCGCCAGAACCGGGGCGCCCTCGACGAACTCCGTGTAGGTCGGGCCGGGCAGTGGCTGCCCGGAATGGCCCGCTTCCGGGTCCTCGATGTTGACGAACGTGACTCCCGCCGGTGCCTCCGCCATCTGCGGCGCCAGTTCGACATCGCAGAACGCCAGCTTCGCACCCGAATGACCGAGGATGTAGGCCACCTCCGCCGGGTTCAGTCGCGTATTGATCGCCACCAACACCGCGCTGACGCGGAGGACCGCGAAATGCGCGACCAGGAGTTCGGGCACGTTCGGCGCGAGGAACGCCACGCGATCCCCGGGCGACACACCTGCGCGCTCCAGCGCGCCGGCCAGCCGACCCACCTCCTCAGCAAAGCGCGCATAGCTCCACCGGCGGCTTCCGTACACGACCGCAGTCTTCTCAGGAAAGACGCGGAGGGTCCGCTCGAGGAGCCGGACCGGCGAGAGCGGGTCGTGAGAGACGGGATTCTCGGGCATGGACCGAGATTACCCAAGTAGAGGGATACGCCGCGCGCGGGACGCTGGATTCAACGAAGCATCGGGAGACGCTGCGCGCGGGGCGCTGAAGTGCAGGAGAACCGGGATACGCCGCGCGCGGGGCGCCAGGCCACGAACTCGGACGGGATTGGCGTTCCGGAACCTCCGGTTCACCAGCCGCGGCCCGATGCCCCGCGCACGATCTGTATCCCTGTCTCCAGGGATCTCGAGCATGCGGCAGGGCCGGCTGTGTGGCTGTGCGCGGGGTCACGCGGCGCAGGGCCGAGGCTCAAATTGGCGCCCGGGCGAGAAAAACCCGGGAGCAGACCTCTAGGGTCCTACAGCGGCTACGGCGTCCGCGCTCCCGGGGACAGTGGCGCTGGGTGCGTCCCCAGCCCATCACGAGAAAGAAATGGCCAATGGCCGGTGATTGGCGTTAGGACGCCGCCACCTCACTCGCCGCAGTCATGGATTGGTCCAACTGTTCACCTCCTTCTCGGCGTAGACGTGTTCCAGCGGGACCCAGGCCCCGCTTCGGTTCCCGATAGGTTTGGTGCGCGCCGCTTCCCACCGCTCCGGGCCGCCCCTTCGTCCGTGACCCCCTTGGCCGCGCCGACGGGACTTGGAGACGAGTGACATCTCCTGACTTCACTCTATACGACGGATGCGGCCGGAGCCAAGCGCAATCCGCTCCCGCCGCTTTCGAGCGTCCCGCGCTCAGGGCGCGGATTGCCGGGCAGTCTCCTAGAATGCGGCCCCCATGACCTCTGCACCCGAGACCGCGACCCTCCTGGTCAACTGCCCCGATGGGCGGGGGATCGTCGCTGCACTGGCCCAGCTGCTCTACGGCCATGGCGCCAACATCCTCGACGCCGACCAGCACACCGACACCGCTGCCGGCCAGTTCTTCCAGCGCATCCACTTCGACCTCGCGGAGCTCCACACCGATCGCGTCGCGCTCGAACAGGCGATCCGGGAGACCGCCGAGCGGTTCGAGATGGCCTGGCGCTTGGCCTACACGAGCCAGCGCAAACGGATGGCCGTGTTCGTGTCGAAGTACGACCACTGCCTCTACGACCTGTTGCTCCGCCACCGCGCCGGCGAGCTGCAGTGCGACATCGCGCTGGTCGTCAGCAACCACCCCGACCTCGAACCGGTCGCCGCGCAATTCGACGTGCCGTACCACGTCTTCCCGATTCGCAAGGACACGAAAGCGGCGCAGGAGGCGCGGGAGCTCGAGCTGCTCGCATCGGAGCGCATCGATCTCGTCGTGCTCGCGCGCTACATGCAAATTTTGTCGAACGAGTTCATCGAACACCATCCGGGCCGGATCATCAACATCCACCACTCGTTCCTGCCGGCATTCATGGGAGGCAAGCCCTACCACCAGGCCATGGAGCGCGGGGTCAAACTGATCGGGGCCACGGCCCACTATGCAACGCCGGACCTCGACGAGGGCCCGATCATCGAGCAGGACGTAATCCGCACGTCGCACCGCGACGCGGTGAGCGACCTCGTCCGCAAGGGACGCGACGTCGAGCGCAGCGTGCTCGCGCGCGCCGTCCGCTGGCACCTCGAAGATCGAATCCTGGTCTGCGGCAACAAGACGGTGGTCTTCGACGGATGAATCCGCCCCCCGCTGGAACCTCGAAAGTCGAACTCTGGTCTGCGGCAACGAGACAGTGGTCTTCGACGGACGAACCCTCCTCCCCGCCCAACGGGCGCTCCGTGAGTGATTCCAAATGAGTCGGCAAGTCCTCTTCCTCGTGCTCTTCTTCGTGGTCGCTGGCTCCTGGGGGCTCGCCATCGCTTCGAAGCGACTCGAACACGTGGCCGAGGGAGTGATCCCGCTCGACACGCGCAGCTTCGAGGCGCTGACGGTCGTCGCCGTCGGGACCGGGGGCACCCACGAGAACCACCACCGGCTCGGCCCCTGCATCGCGATCGCCCTCGGTGAAGAGGTCGTGCTCGTCGACGCCGGTCGCAGCCTGGGCCCAGCGCTACGCGCGGCCGGGTTGCCGGTGGCGCAGCCGCGCACACTTCTGCTGACCAGCCTGCTCCCCGAGAACACGGTGGGCATCGCAGACTGGCTGACCACCGCCGCGCTCGAGACCGATCGCACGCCGCTTCGAATCCTTGGGCCCGTCGGGACATCCGAACTCGTAGAGGGGATCCTCGGCGCGCACGGCGCGGGTCTCGCCGCACAGCTGTCGATGCTCGGCCTGCCCCCGCTCGACGAAGTCGAGGCGATCGAGATCGACGGCACCGGAGACGCCACGGCCGGAGAGCTCCGGCTTCAGGCCGAGCTGCTCTCGGGTGGGCCGCTCCCCGCCCTCGCGTGGCGGCTCGAAGGAGACGGCACGTCGGTGGTCATCTCGGGCGTAGGCTGGGACCCTGACACGGTGGCCGAACTCGCACGCGACGCCGACCTGCTGGTCCACGAAGCGATTTCGGCGACGGCGTTGGCGGCCGCGGCGGAGGCGGACGTCCCGGGAATCGAAGTGCTCCAGGCGGAGGGAGCGCTCCATCAGACCGTCGAGGGGATCGGCGAGCTGGCGACCCGAGCGAAGGTCCGTGCGCTCGCCCTCGTCCGGGTCCGACCTCCGCCGGTCTTCGATTTCCGGTTCGCTGGCTACCGCTCGTTGATGGCCGCGAACTACCGTGGGCAGATCTTCTTGCCCGAAGACGGCGAGGAGCTGCCGCTCCGCTAGCAGGATGAAAAAAGACGGCCCCCGAAATCACGGGCTGGGGGCCCGCTACACGCGAACCGGAGGCGGGCCGGGGGGAAGCACCGGCTCAGGAGAAGGCGCAGGGTTCCACCCCGGATCCTCGGGCCGATCTTCTGGCGCGCGCTCGCCCAGGAAGCGCCGGCGCTGCTGCTGGTAGTACCGTTCCCGCGGCGCGAGGACGATCGCGGCGTCGATGAGCTCGAGCGCCTCCGCGGAGCGCCCCTCGCGAAAGTGGATCTCGGCGAGGGTATCGAGAAACTGGGGCTCACCAGACTCTGTCGCGGACACCGCGCGTTCCGCCAAGCGTCGTGCGACGTCGAGATCCGACGGTTCGACCTGCTCCGAGATCGCGATCTGCCAGGCCTCGTTGTTCAGCAGATCGGCGGCGACCGACTCGAGTTCGAGAAGGCGCTCTCCCCGGTGCGCGATCGCAGCACTGTCGGGGGCCGCGACATTGCGCACGAAGGCGCCCAGTGCGAGCGCCAACGCCAGCACCAGAACGCCCAACGCCCAGCGCGTCGGACCGGGGCGCGAAGGAGCTCCAAACGCAGCGTCGGGGCGCGGACCGAGCCATGCCACCGCCAGTGCCCCGCCCGCGAAGCCACCCCAATGCGCCGCATGTGCGATCGCGGGCGCACCGAGCAGAACGACCGTCTCGACGACGAGCGCGATCAGGAAGGCTCTTCGCGGGATTCGCCACTGCGCCGGAATCGACTCGGGCCAGCGGAACTCGAGACACAGCAACGCGCCGACCAATCCGTAGACGATCCCGGAGGCGCCGAGTGCGCGCTCGTAGCCCGACGCGTAGCTCGCGAGCATCGCACCGATCCCGGCCGCCCCGGCGACGAGGACCACACGCGAGGTTCCCAGCGACCGCTCCGCCAACCACCCGAGCACCCCGATCCCGACGACGTTCACCAGCAAGTGCGAGACCGACGCGTGAAGCAGGTTCGCGGTGACGATCCGCCACGACTCGCCGACGCGGACCAGGGTCGAGCTGAAATAGCCTTCGTGATGGAACCCGGGCCACACACTCTGGAGAACGAAGCCCGCGACACACAGGAGTGAGAGTCCCACCGCGAAGCGCGCGCGGCCGGGTCGCGACGCGACACGATCGAGAGCCGACATCCGGGACAATCGTTCGACGTCGGCGGGAGCCGTCCCCGCGCCTGCGGCAAGCGCCTCTGCACACGGCCCGAGCTGCGACGGATCCCTGAAGTCGAGCGCACGAAAGAGGAAGACCCCTTTGCGCGTGCCGAGGCGGAAACCCGCGCGCGACGCTGCGACGTGGGTGACGTCTCCCCAGGCCGTGCGCATCCAGCCGCCCAGGCGCGGGGAGCGCGGATGGCGGATCCCCGAAGGACCGACCTCGATCGCACCCGATCGGTGCAGCTCGAAGCGCCTGTTTTCGTCGTCCACCGGGATCACGACACGAGGCTAGGAAAGAGGCGCGCGATCAGCCCGTCCGCAGGCACCGTCGGAGACGTGAGGCTCAGCTCGTCCGCGGAACCGCGAGCCCCGGGAAGACCCTCGTGTACGTCAGGTAGCTGAGCGCGAACGCACCGAGGAATCCAAGCGCGATGCCAATCTGGATCCACCCGAGGAACGACCAGGTGTCGTCCGGAACGAGCGAGGGCCAGACCAGGATGTTCCGCTCGATCCAGAACCCGAAGCTCGAGATCGCAGCCACGGTCCCTACGAACCACCAGGTCTTCTTCGGCTTCTGGCCCAGCAGGAACCAGAAAGGGATCACCCAACAGCACACCCAGGCAAATAGCGTGACCTTGACGTAGGGCTGATTCCAGACGCGGTCGAACCAGCCGTCGAAGTACCAGGTGCTCTGCAGGAACTCGGTCCCGAGACGGGCCTCGAAGAACTGCGTCTCTTCGGGAAGATTGCCGTACCAGATCACGAGATACTGCGAGAAGAACAGGTACATCCAGAAGATCGAGAACGCGAAGATCATCTTGCCGAGGTCGTGCAGACGCTCACGGCTGATCTCACCCTCGAGCCCTGGGTGCCCGCGCATCAGCACGCAGATCAAGGTCGTTGCGGTGATGGCCCCCAGGAATCCGCCCCATGCGAAGTACGCACCGAACAGATTCGAGAACCAGGTCGGAGAGAGGGACATCACGCCGTCGAAGCCGATGAACGTGTAACCGAACGCGTAGAGGAGGCAGATTCCGGGAGCGAGAGCGCGCGTGCGCCGGAGCGACGCTTCCCGCTCGGCCTCCTCCCCCTTCCAGTTCGTCGTCCAGCGCTCGAAGAACGTTCGAGCGAGGCCCGTCGCGTTGTCTGCCGCGCCCTGGAGGGCCGGCCTCACCGAGGCCTTCAAGAACATCATGCTGAGGATTGTCAGGACCAGCAGGAAGCCGAGGTCCATCAGGACCATCCGCCCTTCGTTCAGCCAGGCCGCCTTCCAGGGCAGCGGGTCGGCGATCCACGGGTAGATGTAACCGCGGCCGAACGCGAATCCGATGACCGCCAGCACGAGCGTGACCGGAATCCACGCACCGAGGCCCTCGGCGACACGGCGCACCGGTCCGGGCCACCGCGCACCAATGATGACGAACGCGCACGAGAGCACGACCCCAGCCTGGGCAATCGCGGCGAAGTAGAGATAGTTGACGTGGAACGCACGCCAAGCGGTCTCGGGATCGGTCGCGAGGCCCGCGAAGAACGCGACGAAGCCGAGAACCGTCATCCCACCGAACAGGGCGAGAAGCGGAACGGGCAGCCCGGTCGGCTGAACGTGCTCTGCGCGCGGGGCGCCGGAAGCGCTCACGGGCGCCCTCCCTTCTGGAGATATCGGACGTAGTTCACGATGTCCCAGCGGTCCTGGTCCGGGATGCGGCGGTAGTTCGGCATCCGGCCCGCTCCCTGACGGATGATGTTGTAGATGTAACCGTCGCTCCGCGACATCGCGGTCACGAGCGGGAAGACGCCCGCGAACGGACCCGTCTTCTCGCCCGCCATACTGACCGGGCCGTCACCCATCCCGGCGGCGCCGTGACAAGTCTGGCAGTAGATCTCGTAGAGCTCCTGACCGGCCGCGAGCGACCTGAAATCGCCGGGCGTCGTCGGGTTGGTCAGGCTGTCGGCACCCGGGTCGAAGCGGTCGAACGACGGGATGGCTCCCGTGATCGGGACGGTGCCCTCCGGCGGTGAGAAGCCCTCGAGCTGCCCTTCGAACTCCACGCGCTCGAACGCCTGCACGGCCTTCTGCCACTTCATCTGGGGGAACCAGTCCTCGGACCACTGCTCCCAGCAACCGGTCGACAGCGAGAGAACGATCCCCGCGACGATGGCGACCCCTCGAATGCTACGCACCGACAAGGGAGACCTCCTTGGCGTCGTGGGAGCGCAAGAGCGCATCGACCTCGGCGACGTCTCGATCAGAACATTCGACGACCAGACCGAACTCTTCGCCGGAGAACCGGGCGCTGTAAGCCTTGTCTGTTTTGCCGAAGCTCCCGTAGGGCAGCTTCCCGACCACGAGCAGGCCGATGAACGTGGCGAGGCCACCGAAGAGAATCGTGAGCTCGAACGCGATGACGGTATAGATGGGGATCGACGAGAACGGCTTGCCGCCGATCATGATCGGCCAGTCGTTGGCCATCCAGATCGTCAGCGCGTAGCCGGTCACGACACCGAGCAGGCCCCCGATCAACGTGTAGATCCGCACCCGGCTCGGCTTCTCGTCGAGCACGTCGTCGAGTTCCTCGAACGCGGCCGGCGAGTAGATTTCCATCTCGGAGAAGCCCCGGTTCTTGAGGCGCGTCGCAGCTTCTGCCACCGGCCCCGGAGTCTCGAATACACCCAGCAATGACGGCATCGGCTAGCTCCCCGCCCCGGCCCCGTGGGCCTTCGCGTGGATCTCCAGTTCCTTGATCTCGGAGATCGCGATCACAGGGAACAGCTTGAGGAAGATCAGGAACAACGTGGCAAAGAATCCGAAACTGCCCGCCACGATCGCGAGCTCGACCCACGAAGGCGTGTAGACGCCCCACACCGCCGGATCGTACTCGCGCGAGAGGCTGCCGACGATGATGACGTAGCGCTCGAACCACATCCCGATGTTCACGAACGTCGAGATGACGAACAGCGATGGGATGTGGGTTCGGATCTTCTTGAACCACAGGAGCTGTGGGATCACCGCATTGCAGATGATCATCGTCCAGGTCGAGATCCAGTACGGACCGAACGCGCGCAACCAGAAGGCGGTCTGCTCCGCCTCGACGCCGCTGTACCACGCGACGAAGTACTCGATGCCGTACGCGTACCCGACGATCAACGACGTCAGCAGGATGAACCGCGCCATGTTCTCGAAGTGGTAGTCGGTGATGTACTTTTCGAGGCCATAGATCCGGCGAACCGGGATCATCACGGTCAGCACCATCGCGAAGCCCGAGAAGATCGCGCCCGCGACGAAGTACGGGGCGAAAATCGTCGCGTGCCAGCCGGGCACGATCGACATCGCGAAGTCCCAGGACACGACGCTGTGGACGGAGAGCACGAGCGGTGTCGCCAGGCCCGAGAGGTGCAGCACCGAGCGGGAGTGACCCTTCCACTGGCGGCTCGTGCCCTGCCAGCCGAGCGCCAGGGCGGTGTAAAGCAGCTTGCGCCAGCCAGTCGCGCGGTCGCGCGCAATCGCGAGGTCCGGGATCAGGCCGATATAGAAGAACAAGATCGAGATCGTCGCGTAGGTCGAGATCGCGAACGTGTCCCACATCAGCGGGCTCTTGAAGTTGACCCAGAGTCCGCGCTGGTTCGGGTACGGCAGGATGAAGTAGGACTTCCACATCCGGCCGACGTGAATCCCGAGGAACTGCGCGGCCGTGAGCACCGCGAACACCGTCATCGCCTCGGCACCGCGGTTGATCGCGTTGCGCCACTTCGCACGGAACAGGAACAGGATCGCCGAGATCAGCGTGCCGGCGTGAGCGATACCGACCCAGAACACGAACGTGACGATGTACGCGCCCCAGAAAATCGGGTGCGTGTAACCAGCCACGCCGAGGCCCAGATAAACCATCATCGCCCAGAGGGCGCCGGCCACGTGCATCGCGAGCAACGTAATGCCGAGCAGACCGAAGTAGCCCAGCGAGGGCTTCTCCATGACCCGCAGCATGTCGCGGTTGGCCTGGGAATCTCCTTCCGGGGGCACGGGTCGCATCGCGTCCGCTACCGGCATCGCAGGAGGCGGTGCCATCGTCTAGCCCTCCACCTCACCACGTTCGACCTTCGCGAGGTAGGTCGTTCCGGGGCGTGTGTTCAGCACGTGGAGCGCGTGATAGCCGCGCTTGGTTTCGGTCTTTTTCGAGACGGCGCTTTCCGGGTCCCGCAGGTTCCCGAACGTGATCGCCTGGGTCGGGCAGGCCTGCTGGCAAGCGGTGACCACCTCGCCATCCCGGATCAGGCGGTTCTCATTCTTCGCCACCTGTCGCGCTGCAGCCACGCGCTGGACACAGTAGGTGCACTTTTCCATCACCCCCTGGCCGCGCACGGTGACGTCCGGATTGAGTCCCAGCCGCATCGGCTCGGGCCACTTGGTGATCTGGTTGTCGAAGTAGTTGAACCGGCGGACCTTGTACGGACAGTTGTTCGCGCAGTACCGGGTCCCGATACAGCGGTTGTAGATCATCCCGTTCATGCCGTCTTCGCTGTGATATGTCGCGATCACAGGACAGACGGACTCACAGGGAGCGGAACCGCACTGCTGGCACATCATCAATGTGTGGCGGACATCCGCGTCGCCCAGGCTCTCGCTGTTCGGACCCATCCGCTCGCGGCCGGCGCGCAGCTCCGGCTCGCCGTCGCCGATGTAGCGCTCGATGCGGAGCCAGGCCATTTGACGGACCCGCAGAGACTCGGTTTCGCCGACGACCGGAATGTTGTTCTCGACGTAGCATGCGGCCACACAGGCGCTGCACCCGGTGCACCGATCGAGGTCGACATCGAGGCCCCAGCGGTACTCACTCTCAGGGGCTGCATCGTCCGCGGGATCGAACGGCTCGCGAATTTCGTGCACGGCACCGTGACCGTCGCCATGACCATCGCCGTGCCCGTCGCCATGGGCGGCTTCGGCGAGCGCGACCAGCGAGATGCTCTCCGCGATCTGGCGACCGCGCTGATTGTCCTGCGTCTGCATCGTCGGGATCCGACGGGAGCGACCGGTATTGGACAGCGCGGCCTTCTCGGTGAGCCACGCGCGCCCCCCGCGCTCGTCGACGCCCGCGGGCAGCGCGTCGAGCACGTTCACGCCTCGCGCCTCACCCGGCGCGCCTTCGTCCGCGCGGGACGCCCACCAACCCACGGTATGGCCCTGGCCCTGCGGCACTGCGACCACGTCGTCGCGGAGTCCCCCTCGGACGACCGCCGTCAGTTCGAGTCGACCGGCAGAAGTTTCGACCCCGATCACGTCGCCGTGTTCGACGCCCAGGCTCTCCGCCGTGGCGTGGCTGATCTCCGCCCAGCTGGCCCACGCCACCTTCGTGACGTTGTCCGGAATTTCCTGCAACCAGGGCAGGTTGGCGCCGCGGCCGTCGTAGAGGAAGCCGTGCGGGAAGGCGATCAGCGTATGGCTACCGCTCCCGGAGAACTTCGGCTCGACCACTTCGAGGCGAGCCACGTCGGGCGACAGCACGACCGGCTCAGCGACCGGCTCGGCGGCCGGCGCGTCCGTAAAGACGCCGCCCCGTGCCAATGCCGCGGTCCAGTCGGTGTCGGCCCAAGCGGCCTCGAGCACGTTGCGCCAGCTCCCGGTCGGGAGCGCGGCACCCGCGGCCGGAGACGTGGCGCGGCCGATGTCGAGCAGCGCGTCGCCGAACGAGCGCGAGTCGTAGAGAGGGCGCAGCGTCGGCTGCGCGATCGAGCGGACACCCGCGCGCGGCTGCGCGTCGTCCCAGGACTCGAGAGGCGAGTGGATCGGGATCACGACATCCGCCAACGCGGTCGTTTCGTCCGGCAGCGACGCGAAGGCGACCACGAGGCCCACCTTCTCGAGGGCCTCCCGGAAGCCTGCGGTTCCGGGGATCGAGTACGCCGGATTCGCGTCGTGCAGCAGGAGGACAGAGACGTTGCCGGCATCCATCGCCTGGATGAGCGCCAAGGTCTCGCGGTAGCTCGGCTGCGCAGCCGAGTTCGCCGGCGGCACCTGGACCCGGCTGCCCACGGCGCCGATCACATGATTCAAGACGAGCACTGCGCCCGTCGTATCGATCGCACGGCGGCTCGAGAGGGCCACCCCCGGAGGCAGCGCGACGGCGCTCTTGGCCTTGGCCAGCGCGCGACCCACCCGCTCGATGCTTTCCGCCGGAACGTCGGTTTTCTTCGCGGCCGAAGCAGCGTCGAAGTCGGCGAGCAATCCGCCGAGCAGAGCCCGATGGGAGTCGTCGCCGGCTCCGTTCTCGATCGCCACCCTCGCGAGAGCGAGGGCCAGGATGCCCTCCGAGCCCGCGCGAGCACTGAGCCACTCGTCCGCACTCGAAACGGTCATCGAGAGGCGCGGCGAAACCGCGACCACGCGGGCGCCGCCATCGGAATGGGTCTCGATGTCGCGCGCGTCGGCGAGCTGTCCGGCGTGCTCGGTCGGCGAAGGGCCGGTCTCGAGGAAGTCCGAACCGAAGTCGAGCACGAGGTCCGCGCCCGAAAGATCGAAGTACGGCACGGTCTCGATGCCGAATACCGCGCGCGCGGCTTCCCGCAGCGCTTCCTGTGCAAACGGCTCGTAGACGGTCCGCCCACCGGCACCCACCGCACCGACGAAGTCGTCGATCAGCTGGCCACGCGTCGGACCCGTGTGGCCCCCGAGCACCTGAGTCTTCTGGGGCGCCTTCGCGATCTCGGCCGCCACCCATGCGATGGCCTCTTCCCAGGTCGTATCTTCGAGCTCGCCCGAGGCACCGCGCTTCTGCGGGCTCTGAAACCGGTCGGGATGATAGGTACGGCCGATTCCGGCCTGGCCGCGCGCGCAGAGGCGCCCGCGATTGACCGGATGCTCCGGATTCCCCTCGAGCTTGACCGGACGACCCTCTCGCGTGCGGACATGGAGACCGCAGCTCGCCGGACACTCGGCGCAGGTCGACGCGTAGAACACGGCGTTGCCCGGAGTGATCTCCTCCGGCTGCACCACGTAGGGAATCAGTTTCTCGACGTGGTCCGAGCAACCGGCGGCCGCCGCCGAGCCGGCGCCCACACCCACGAGCTTCAGAAAATCACGTCGATCGAGCTCAGACATCGCGAGCCCGGCCCTCCCTAGTAGTGGCACGTGAGGCAGTCTTGCGACGCCTCGTTCTCGCGGTGGCACATGATGCACCAGCCCATCTCGAGCTTCTTCGTCGGCAGTCCGTACTGCCACCACTTCGTGTCCGGCACGAGATAGAGCTTGTCCATCTGCTCGACGGAGCCATGGCACTCCTGGCAGTCGAAGCCGGCCTGAACGTGGCGTTGATGCTGGAACTGGACGTGCTCCGGAAGCCGGTGGACCTGTACCCACGGAATCGGCTCGGAGTCTTCCCAGTGCTTCTTCAAGATCTGGATCCCCTCGAGTTCGTCGTACTCGGGGCCAAAGGCGGAATGGCAGCCCATGCAGAGTTCCACCGAAGGAACTCCCGCGGAGGGCGAGCGGTCGGTACCGGAGTGGCAATAGAGGCAGTCGATCCCGAACTCGCCGGCATGATGGGCGTGACTGAACGGAATCGGCTGCATCGGGCCGGGTGCCTCGGGGTCCCAGGCGGCTTCGTGGGAGCGGCACGCAGAGAGCGACGGGAACTGCTTGTCGAACTCTGCCGGAATTTCGATCTCCAGATGGGGATCGTCGGCCTGTCGAGCCTTCAGCTCCTGGGCCTCGCAGACACTGCCGGCTCGCAGCGTGTCGCCACTCGCAGCGGCAGGATCACCCGGACCGGCCAACAACAGGAACCCTGCTGCGGGGATCGCCAGTGCGACGGTCCAGATCTGGGAGAGGGAGGGTCGGAACCTTGCCATGACAGGGATCGGGGTGCCCTTCTGACTGTTTCTCACTGGGGAACACGATGGGAGTCGCCGCGTCTTCACGCGCAACCCGCCGTTCGCGCACGTTGATTAGGCGTTCACGATCACGTCGTCAAGCGAAAACGGGTCCATGCGGCCGCGCGCGATCCCCTCTCGCTGTTGTAGACTGCGCCGGCTCGCCAGTCGCTTTCTCCCCTCGGGGCTGACTTAAATCAAACTCTGTTTGAATAGAACCTCCGGCGCCGAGACACGGGCCCACCGCCTGGGATTCACCCTCACCCGCCGCCCGGCTCGAACGCTCGCACCGAAAAAGGTCCCGTGATTCATGATCGACTTTCAGCCCAGCGAAGAACAGGAACTCATCGTCGAAACGGTGCGGCAGTTCGCCGAGAACGAGATCCAGCCCGCCGCGCGGGAAGCGGACGAAACGACCCAACCGCCTGCAACGGTTTTCGCGCATGCTCATGAGCTGGGCCTCGTGGCCAACGGTCTTCCGGAGGAATACGGCGGGGGCGGCGAGCGCAGCGCCGTCACCGGCGCACTCATCGCGGAAGAGCTCGCCTGGGGAGACCTCTCGCTGGCACTCGGCATCCTCTCCCCGGGCCTCACCGCGCTCCCCATCGCGGACTTCGGCACGGAAGCGCAAAAGAAGGAGTGGCTCCCGCGCTTCGCCGGGAGTTCGTTCACGCCCGGGTCGCTCGCAATCGTCGAACCGCGCTTCGGCTCGGACTCGTTTCGGCCCGCCACGACTGCCCGCCTCGAAGGCAACGAGTACGTCCTCGATGGCGCAAAGTGTCAGGTCCCGTGGCTCGACGGCGACGATGGCTTGATCGTCATCGCGAGCGACGGGGATTCGGCACAAGGATTCCTGGTATCGCGCAGCGCCACGGGGCTGAAGGCAGAGCGAGAACAGAACATGGGCGTACGCGGCCTCCCCACCGCCGAAGTCAAACTGGAAGGCGTGCGGGTTCCGCGAGAAGCGCGTTTGGGCGGAGATACGGGCTGTGACCTTCGCGCCGTCGTCGCGCGCGGGCGCGCCGCACTCGCCGCCTGTGCCGTCGGCATGGCACGCTCCGCATTCGAAGTCTCGCGCGACTACGCGAAGCAGCGAGAAGCCTTCGGCGCACCCATCGCGACCAAGCAAGCGATCGCGTTCAAGCTCGCAGACATGGCGATCGAAATCGACGGCGCGCGGTTGCTCGCGTGGGAGGCCGCGTGGCGACTCGACCAGGGAGCAGACGCTCTTCGCGAGGCGACGCTCGCCTATCAGCAGGCGAGGCGCGTCGCACTCCAGGTCTCGGACGGCGCCGTCCAGGTCTTCGGAGGTCACGGCTACATCCGCGATTATCTCCCCGAACTTCACCTCCGCAACGCCGCAGGCTTCGGCAGCTTCGAAGCCCTCGCGCTCGTCTAGGAAAGGGAACCCCATGGCCATCGATTTCGGACTGAGCGACAGCAGCCAGAAAGCCCGCGATCACTACCACCAGGTCGCGCTCGACGAGATGCGCCCGATCTCGCGCCGCTACGACGACGAGGAGCACACGCCCCCCGCCGAGTGGATCGAGTACTGGTGGAAGGAAGGTCGCAACGCGAATCCGACCGACGGCCGGATGGACGATGGCTTCGTGCAGGTCTGCATTCAAGCCGAAGAACTGTGTTGGGGCGATGCCGGGCTCTACCTGCGCATGCCGACTGCCGCCCTGGGCGGTTCTGCCGTCGGCGCGGCCGGCACGGCGGAGCAGAAAGAGAAGTTCATGAAGACCTTCTCGACGAGTCCGCATCCGGTCTGGGGCGCGATGGCGATCACCGAGCCGTCCGCCGGCTCGGACTCCGCGGCGATCCAGGCGACCGCCGACTTCGACGAAGCCACCGAGGAGTGGGTCCTCAACGGGAACAAGATCTTCTGTACCGCCGGAGAAGGAGCCGCCACCGTCGAGGGCGGTTTTGTCGTGGTCTGGGCCACCGTCGACAAAGACGCGGGGCGGGCGGGAATCAAGTCCTTCGTCGTCTCGGCCTGCACACCGGGCATGACTCTGGTCGGCACCGAGAACAAGCTCGGGATCCGCGCGTCCGACACCGCGACGCTCCTTTTCGAGAACTGCCGCGTCCCGGCTGGCAATCTTCTCGGCAGCCGCGAGGTCAAAAAGCGCGACTCGAAGAAGAGCACCGGAGACAAGGGCTTCAAGGGAGCGATGGCGACGTTCGATGCCAGCCGCCCCGTCGTCGCGGCCATGGCCGTGGGCGTCGGGCGCGCCTCACTCGACTTCCTGAAGGAAGAGCTCGAACGCCAGGACATCCAGATTCGCTATGACGCCCCGCCTTCGGCGTTGACCGCCCTCGAGCGAGACGTGATGGAGATGGAAGCGGAGCTTCAGGCCGCACGTCTCCTCACCTGGCGAGCTGCCAAACTGATCAGCGCCGGCAAGCCGAACAATCTCGAGGCATCGATGGCGAAGGCCAAGGCGGGCCTGGCCGTCACCAAGATCACGCAGAAGGCCATCGAGCTGCTCGGCCCGATCGGCTACTCGAAACGACTCCTGGTGGAAAAGTGGATGCGAGATGCGAAGATCAACGACATCTACGAAGGTACCCAACAGATCAACCAGTTGATCGTCGCGCGCCGCATCCTCGACTACCCGTCGAGCATGCTCCGCTAAGTGGGAGAGATCCGATGACCGTAAGTGAAGAGCTACTCGAGATCCTCGTCTGTCCGGAGACCCGGCAGCCGGTCAAGCAGGCGTCTGCCGACCAGCTCTCGCAGCTGAACGCACGCGTCCGCGACGGCAGCCTCCGCAATCGCGGGGGGACGCCGGTGGACGACGCGCTCACGGAGGGCCTGGTGCGCGAGGACGGGACCGTGCTGTACCCGGTCGATGACGGCATCCCCGTCATGCTGATCGAAGAGTCGATCGAGCTCTCTCCGTAGCGACGACGGCTACTGAGCGAAGTCGCGCCGCTTGAGCTGCTTGACGTACTCGGACAGAGTCGGGTCCGCCGCGACGAGTGCGGAGATCCGTTCTTCGAACTCGCCCGCTGCCTCACACAACGGCCGTTCGTCGACTCGGACGCCGAGGTACGGTGCCATGTGTTGCACCAACGCGAGCGCGCCGCGCGGATTCGGCGACGAGTCGATGTAGTGCGGGAGGCCGGCCCAACAGCTCAACACCTCGAGCTGATCGCGGCGAAATCGGTCACCGAGCACGCCGATGATTCCAGTCGGCCCCTCGTAACGGGTCGGAGTGATCCCGAGGCGTTCGAGTTGGCCGGGGTCACTCGCAAACCCAGTCACACCGACCGGGCGCGAATAGAGCACGTCCGCCAGAAAAGAACCGAGCAGGATCACTCTCCGGACACCGAAGCGCTTCGTGACATCCGCGACGCATTCGCAGAATGCTCGCCAGCGCGTGTGCGGCTCTGCCCCGATCCCGAGGATCAGATCGCGCTCGGGACCGGACGCGTGCGAGAACTCGAACCGGGGCCAGTCGATCGAGCGAACTCCATCCTCCCCGAGCTTCACCTCTGGCCGCGTCACGGTGAAATCGAAGAACTCCTCCGAGTCGATCTCGGCGAGCGGAGTCGCACCCAGCGCGTCGGTCAGGAAGCGGAGCGCGCTCGTCGCCGCTTCTCCCGCGTCGTTCCAACCCTCGAAAGCGAGCAAGAGATCGGGGCCTCGCAGTTCGGGCTCGTCGAGAAGGCGCAGCGCGTCCGCCATGCAGAGAGGGTGGCAGAACCCGGGCACCGCGTCACTTCGAGAGCTACCGGATCAACTTGTAGCCGTGGCCACGTACCGAAACGATGTGCTGGGGTCGCGCAGGATCGGGCTCGATGTACCGCCGCAGGCGATGCACAAAGGTGTCCACCACGCGCGTCCGCGTCTCGGGGCGCAGGCCCCAGACCGACTCGAGGAGCTCACCCCGCTCGACGGCTTCGCCCTCGCGGTCGAGCAGCGCTCGCAGGAGCCCCGTCTCCCGCGTCGTGAGCTGAACGGTTCCGTTCGGAGTCGAGAGCTCGAAGCGGTCGAAATGCACGACCACCGCACCGATCGACTCACTGACGGCGCCTCCAGCCTCGGGAGCGACGCCATCCCACCGGCGCCGCCGGAGCAACGCTCGCGCGCGCACGAGGAGTTCGTCGAGCGCGAAAGGCTTCGTCAGATAGTCGTCTGCTCCTTCCTCGATGCCGCGCACCCGGTCTGCGGGATCGTCCTTTGCCGTGAGGATCAGGATCGGGACATAATTTCCCGACGCACGCACCCGCCGCGCCACTTCGAAGCCACTCATCTCGGGGAGCATCACGTCGAGGATGACGAGATCGAGCGGTGGCTCCTGCGTCACGCGCTTCGCGGCCGCCCGGCCATCCGCGACCCACTCGACGTCGTGTCCTTCCGCCCGGAGATTGAACTGAATCCCGTCCGCGATGTGCGCATCGTCTTCGACCAGCAAGATCAGCGGCACGGAGCCCTCACGAGACCGGTGCGGCTCGAGCCGCGCCGGCCCTCTCGGCGCCGGCCTCCCCGCGCGGAGACGTGCGGAGCGTGACGACGAAGCGACTCCCCTGGCCGGACCCCTCGCTCGAGGCCTCGACGCGGCCTCCCTGCCGACGTACCAGATTGCGGACGATGAACAGGCCGAGCCCAAGGCCTGCGGCCTGTCGCTGCACATCGCGCCCTGCCCGGTAGAAGCGCTGGAAGATCTTGCGGAGTTCCTTGCGCTCGATGCCGATGCCTTGATCTTCGATCGCAACTCGCACGCGATCCTCACTCGACGACTCCGCCCGCACCGTCACCTCGACGGGTGAAGGGGAGTACTTGATCGCGTTCTCGAGGAGATTCCGAAACACCATCGTGAGTTCCATCCGGTTTCCCCAAGCGGGCAGCGCGGGCGGCGTGAGAACTCGAAGCGCCGAGTCCTGCAAACCGTGCCGCTGCCGGGCCTCGTCCGCGCAGGTAGCCAGCAGATCGCTGAGATCGAAACGCTCGGCCGGTGCGCGACTCCGCGTCTCGGCGCGAGCCGCGGCCAGGACCTGCCCGACCGTGTGCTCGAGACGCCGCACGTCTTCGTCCATCCGCTCGAGGAATGCACGGCGCTGTTCGGGCTCCGGGTCGCGCCGCGCAAGCGTCTCCACGTAGAGGCGGAGGGACGCGAGCGGCGTCTTCATCTCGTGCGTCACCGCGTCGAGGAACGCCTGCTGCCGTTGGTTCAGCCGCATCTCCCGGACCAACCACGCGCACAACCAGACCAGGCCCAGGATCAACAGAATGAAGAACGCAGAGCCGAGGACGATCCAGGCCAACTGCAGGGTCGTCAGCCCCTCCGTCACGGTCGGCAGATCGCCGACCACCAGGACCTGCCAACCCGCAGCGAGTGCAGCGGTCATCAGCGACAGAACGATCCCGAGCGCGAGCGGAAACCCGATCGAGCGACGCGCCATTCGAAACCTCCGGCGAGTGCGAGAGGCTAGAAGGTATATCGGATGCGCAGGAAGAACTCGTCCCGGTCGCGAATGGCGGAGAGGCCGTTCTCGACGAAGTCCTTGTAGGCGTGGCGACCCGTCCGGTTGCTGAGCGCATTCGGCGAGATCGCCATGTCGCGAGTCTCCTCGCGGCCCATGAAGAGCGCCATCCCGAACGACGCCGAGAAGTCGGAGTTGAACTTGTAGAGCACCTGGGGAATGAACGCGCCGGAATTCGAGCCCACGTCGTACACGAGCGTCATGCTCGGCAGGAGACGGTCGTCGAAGTAGCCGGTGTTGATCGCGAGGACCCCTAGGATGTTCCAAGGCCCGTTTGCGGTGTGCCCCGAGCCGTCTCCCTTGACGTACTGGAAGAACCACTGGCTGTTGATGAAGAAAGTCCGGTTCGCGTTGAGGAAGTTTACGAAGGTCGGACGGTCCACCGAGACCGTCAGGTTGTACCGATCGACCTCGTCGAGCCCCGAGTAGGAGTCGTTGTCACCCACGAGGACGTTCTCCTCCCAGGTGAACTCGAGGCCCCAGTTCGACTTGGTGAAGTCCTCCGCGAAGTCCATCGACAGGCCCAGCACGTTGAATTTCTGGTACCGGAGCGCGATGTCCTTGCCGCCGTGCCACACGAAGTCGCGCCGACCATACAGGCCGTTGCCGCCCGCCTCGATCGTGTTCCGCTGCAACCCCGTCACCTGGAAGAACGACTGCACGATGGAGCAGAACTGCGGCTTCGCGTAGGAACACCCGTCGGTCCGCAGGATGTCCTCGACGATGAACTCGTCCTCGTTCCCGTCCGCTCCCGCCGAGAAGGCCACGAGGCCCACGAGCGCGTTCCAGGAGAGTGCGGCCATCTCGCTGCGGAAGGCCTGCTTGGTGAAGGGGTGGACCAGACCGCTGGAAGTGCCGTCCACCTTCGGGTCGTAGCCCCGGTCCCCCGGCCCTCGGCAACCCGGCAAGATATATTCCTTGCCATTCTCGAAGCGGGCGCACGGGGCACCGCCCTTGAAGCCCACGGTCCCGGGCTGCGCGACGCTCCGGTCGGTCGTGTCCCAATCGCCTGCGGTGCCCTCGAAGCCCGGGAACGACTGGAAGAGTGCGCTCCCCTCCGAGTTCATGAGGTCGACCCCGTCGAGGTCGCAGCTCGTATTGTAGAGGGGCCCACAACCGAGCAACGCTTCCTGCTGGTCGGTCAGACGGGCCGAGAGCGATCCTCCGAGGGTCTCGTAGAAGAACGCGACCGTGTTGTTGAAATCGGGCTCGGAGAGGAGCGGATGACCCACCGGGTAGTCGACACCCCCATCCGCCGGGTCGATGTTGAGCAGCACGCTGGGCGAGGCCACTCCGAACTGCGCGAGCTGCGCGGCCTGCCGCGCTACGGATACGTCGGACTCCTCGTCGAGTCCGGAGAGAGTCGCGGCCAATCCCGGCAGGATCGCGCCCGACGGATCCCCGGCGAGGACGCTGTTGAGCGCCACGATCACCCGGGGAGCGGCCTCTCCCTCTTCGCCCGTACGATTGGTGCTGTTGAAGAGCGTCTGCGCGCAGGAACTGGTGTCGAGATCCGAGAACCCGATGCTCGTCGCGCAGATCATGTGAAACAGCTGCTGGTTCGTACTCTGCCGAGTGAGCGCCTCGTCCTCCTTCAGACAGGCGCCGTCCCGACCTGTCTTGCAGCGACCGGTCTCCATGGCGGCCCGCGGTCGACCCGTCGCCGGATCGACGTTCCGCGAGTAGCGAAAGATCGTATCCGCGTAGAAGAGATCGTTGTACCCGTAGAAGTCACTGACGGCGAAGCTGAAGCGGTCCCAGCGCCACTCGACACGCCCACCCACCTCGATGCCCTTCCAGCTGTTCCACGGGTTGGGCGGCCGGACCTCGCCGGCGACGGCGAGCCCGGTGTTTCCGTGGGCGAACAAGCCGAAGGTCTTGTTGCAGACGGGGTTGGGCGTATACGGCTCGCCGCAGCGCCCGAGATCGGTCGGCTCGAAGCCGTCATAGGTGAAGATCAGCTCCGCGCGGACGTCCTCGAGCGGGCCGACGTTCCAGAACTGCCAGACGAAGCGCGCCATCCAGAGCCCGATCCGTGACTCCTCCAGCGACGGGAGCGATGCGAGCGCCAGATCCTGGGGATTCCAGCGGTCCTGGTTCCGGAAGAGCTCTGTCTTGCCCCAGACGACCGCCTGCTTGCCGATCCGCATCCACAGCGAGCTGTCGAACATCTCGATGTCGAGGTAGGCCTCCTTGAGCTCCCCCTCGTCCTGCTGGCTCGCACCGTGGTTCCAGGCGAGCTCGGTCTGACGGAAGTTCTGATCGAAGGAATCGAACTTCCCCTCGCGGAGCATCTCGGCAAGATTCTCGTTGGGGAGATAGATGCCCTGCGCCACGGAGTCGTTGGGCGCGAGCGAGTCGTACGCCTTCTCCGGTGCCGGCCGGAAAGGCAGCGCACCCGTGCCCCCCTCTCCGGTGATCGGACTCACGTCTCCCTCCCGGAGTGGATTCGGCTTGTCCCGCAGGTACCCGATCGGGCGCACCGTGCAGCCGGGGTTCCAGATCATCGTCTGGTGACCCACGTCGTCCATGGATCCCCTCGTCTTGCGGAAGGTGAACTCGCAGTCGGAGAGTGCCTTGCTGAAGTAGAACGGAGCCGGATCGTCGGGAGTGCCGAAGACGCCGTCGGCGCCCGCGCTGTCGAAGAGCGTGTCGATCCCCTGCACGTTGTACCACTCGGACGGCTTGCGGGAGCCGTTCGGACGGTCCCGGTTCGTCCACGGAAGGTACTCGCGAGGCGTGTCCCGCAGGGCACGGGTGTCCCCGTTGAAGAGATTGCCGGTGCTGCGATAGCCCGCACGCCGCCCGTCACTGAGGCGTTTCGGCAGTCGGTGCGCCTTGTTCCCGTAGGCGTTGGCGGAAGGGAAGATGCTGCAGGCGCGGGTCCACACGCAGTCGTAGCGGACCTCGACGCGCATGAAGCCCTGGAGCACGTCGAACGGACCGATCCCATCCGGAGCGAACTCGAACTCCGCCTCCAGATTGAGGATGTGATACCACTGCGTGAGATCGAGGTCGTCCGAGAAATCCATGTCTCGCGCGATCGCACGGATCTGGGTTTCGTAGAAACCGTGGACCTCGACGTCGGCGCCCTCCCAGAGTTCGAAGCGCACAGCACCCGAACCCTGACCGATCATCAAGATCGAAACGAGCAACACCGCGCATTCGACCGCGCGACGGCGAACCGTCATTTCACGTCCCATGGGACTCCTCCACCCCGCAGAACGACACCCTTCCCCGTGACGTACTCTACACGAGCGAGTGCGGCGCCGGGCACTGATTCGCCCCGGAAGCCGCGATAGAATTCATCCCGAGGAGAACCGCGCATGTCGCGTTCAGCCATTGCTTCGATCGCGGCGTTGTTCGCCGTGGCTTTCTGGGTCCCCGGGGCGCATCCCGCCACAGCCGAACTTCCTCCCGAAGGAAAATGCCCCGACTATCGCGGCGGCGCGGGCGAAGAAGCGGGCGATGCGGGGATTCCCCTCCTGCGCGAGGGCGACATCCTCGGACTCGAAGATCTCATGTCGCTCGCGCAGTTGTTCCCCGACGAGGTGTGGAACTTCCGCGAAGCGTTCTTCTACGACGGCATGCGCATGCAGATCGGAAACTGCCACCGGCGCTATCCGACCGCCGACTTCTACGCGGAGGCGACCGAGCGATTCGCAGACCGCGCCAAGCTCGACAAGAAGGGGAATCTCGACGGATACGTCGCCGGTCTCCCCTTTCCTCCCGAGACGATCGCCGAAGACGAGCCACAGGCCGCGGAGAAGTGGACCTGGAACTTCCAGCATCGCTATCGCGGCGCCGGGCCGGTCGGACGTTTCCGGATCTTCGACCTCCCGAGCAAGATCGGAAGCGCGGAGAACTACTCGGGCGACTTCTTCTACCTCCGCACCGCGCATCGCGCCGATCTGGCGGCGAGCGGCTACCGACTCCCCGAGGCCAAGCAGCAGCTCTTCGTCGCAGGCGGAGAGTTCAAGGAGCCGTTCAACACGCGCCATCTCGCATGGCGACAGATGCGCCCGAACGACGCCGACCAGGACTGGAAGGAACCGGACGACACCTTCGTGTATGTCCCTTCGATGCGGAAGCAACGCCGATCCGCCACGGCCTGGGTCGACGGGCTCTACACGCCGCGTTACACGGCGACGCACGAATCAGGGGGAGGCGGCGTCCCGATCGGCATGGGCGATGTCAACGGCTATCCCCAGCTCGAGGGGATCGCTCCCACCGCGGGCCTGAACATCGCGGCGACCGAGAATATCCGGAAAGGTTTCGTCGGACTCGCCCTGCGGCCGAACGCGTACGACTGGAAGGTCCTCGGCATGCGCGAAGTCCTCGCTCCGCTGAACGCGGACCGCGAGGGTTGGCCAAACGATCAAGATCGCAACTTCGGCCCGACGGGGCTCTCCGTCGGCGCCGATCGTTGGGACCTCCGCTACGCCGTCGTCGTTCGGGGCATCATCAAGCGCCGCATCGACGAACTTGCCGCGATCGACCTCTGGATCGACTACCAGACGCAGCAACCGCTCTACTTCATCAGCCGGCGCGAGAATGGACTCCTGCTCGACATCGGGATCCTCGTACACCGCTTCAGTGGAGACCGCGCAGGCTATCCGGCCTATCCGGGCGGCGAACGTGCCCATGTGTTCGACCCGGTGGCGGCCTCGTTCTACTACGTGCCCGGAGGCGGCGCCGGCTGGCGGCGCGAGTCCTACGACATCAAATCCCTGCCCGTCGATCCCGCCAAGGTGCGCAAGATGACGACGACCGACGAACTCCTGAAGGGCCACTGACCCCGCTGCGATTAGAACGTGTAGCGGAGGCGCAGGTAGATCTCGTCGCGCTCGCGGATCACCGACAGACCATTCTCGACGAACGACGAGTTTGCGTGTCGTCCGAATCCGTTGGTGGCGATGACCGGGTTGATCGGAAGGCGCTTGTTTTTCTCACGGCCCCCGAACGCGGCCACCCCGAAGCTGACCGAGAAGCTCTCGTTGTAGCGATACGTCACCTGGGGGAGCACCGCGAACGAGTTGTTGTTCACGAAGTAGACCAGGGTCATCGAGGTCAGCAGGCGGTCCTGGAAGTACCCGGTGGCGACCGCCAAGACGCCGAAGATGCTCCAAGGTCCGTCGGTGGTCATCCCCTTGTCCCAGCCATCGATGTACTGGATGAACCACTGCGTGTTCACGAAGAAGGTGCGGTTGGCGTTGAGGAAGTTCACGAACGTCGGGCGATCCACCGAAATCGTCAGCCGGTAGAGCCCGGCGTCGCTGATCCCGCTGTGCCGGTCGTTGTTGCCGAGCGGGACTTCGTCCCACCAGGTGAACTCGACGCCCCAGTTGGACTTGGTGAGGTCCTCGGCAAAGTCCATCGAGAAGCCGAGGACGTTGGTCTTCTCGGTGCGCAACACGAGCGTGCCCCCGGAGTGCCAGATGAAGTCGCGGCGACCGAAGCGGCCGTTCCCGCCGGCGCTGATGCTGTCACGCGTGATGCCGGTCGTGCCGAACAGCGCCGCCACGGCGAGGCACCACTGCGGCTCGGCGAACGAGCACCCGCCCTCTCGGAACGGGTCGTCCACGTCGAGCGCGTTCAGAGGCACCGGGCCGTCTTCGGGCGCAGGGGAGGACGCCACGAGGCCCATCAGCGTGTTCCAGGAGGCCGTAGCGATCTCGCTCTTGAACTGCTGCCCGGTGAACGGGTGGATCAGCCCGTCGGTCGTGCCGTCGACGCGCGGATCGTAGCCCGAGTCCCCCGGGCCGCGGCAACCGGGCAAGACGAAGGTCTTCCCCCCTTGCACGCGGGTACAGACCGCTTCGCTGTCGAACCCGACAGTTCCGGGCTGGGCGCGACTCGCATCGAGCGTGCTCCAGCGATCTCCCACGCGCCCGATGATCGGCGAGACGTTCGGGAACGACTGGAAGACGGCGCTCGCCTCCATATTGAGGAAGTCCACCCCGTCGAGATCGCAGCTGGTATCGAAGTAGCGCCCGCAGCCGAGGAGGGCCTCCTGCTCGTCGGTGAGCTTGTCTGAGATCGAACCGCCGAACGTCTCTTGAAAGAGCACGACGGCACCGTTGTAGTCATCCGCGAGGACCAGAGGATGATCGGCCGGGTGATCGATCGGGCCATCGTTGATGTCACGATTGAGGCCGACCGTCACCTTGCCGAGGCCGAGCACATGGTGGTCCATGATCGCAGCGGTCGTCGCGTCGGTGAAGCCGGACAGACCGGGGAGGATCACGCCGACTGTTCCCTCCCCGTCGCCCGACAGGATCATGTTCAGCGCCACGACGACGCGCGGCAGTCCTTCTCCGGCGCTCGCCTGGCTGCCGAAGATGTTCGCGAGGCAGGCGGTCGGGTCGAGCGCAGGCACGACGGCCAGGCTGGCGGCACAGACGAGCGAGAACAGGCTCTGGTTCGAGGAGTGCTGGAGCAGCGCGTCTTCAGCTTGCAGGCAGCCACTCTCGCGCCCCGTCTCGCAACGGCCCGTCGACTCGGTAGGGCGTGGGCGGCCAGACTTCGGGTCGACGTTGCGAGAGTAGGTGAACTCCCGCGATGCATACGGCGAGTCCATGTGCCCATAGAAGTCGGTCACCGCGAAACTGAAGCGGTCCCAGCGCCACTCCAGCCGCCCGCCGACCTCGATGCCCTCCCAGCTGTTCCAGGCATCGGGCGGGTAGATGGCGCCGGCGAGCCCGACGCCGGTGATACCATGAGCGATCTGGCCGGTACCCAGCGCACACGCTGCGAGCGGCGTATAGGGCTCACCGCACAGACCGAAGTCGTTCCCCTGGTACTGGTCGTAGTTCACGGCCAACTCGACCCGCACGTCCTGGATCGGGCCGACGTCGTAGAACGACCAGACGCCGCGAACCGCCCACAGCGAAATGCGCGACTCCTCGAGGGAAGTGAGCGAACCGAGCGCGAGATCCTGCGGGTTGAACTGGTCCTGGTTCCGGAACAACTCCGTCTTGCCCCAGACGATCGTCTGGTAGCCGGCGCGCACCCAGAGCCGACTGTCGAACATCTCGAGGTCGACGTAGAGCTCCTTCAGCTCCTTCTGATCTTGTTGGGCGTCGCCGCGGTTCCACGCCAGCTCCGCGCGCCGCAGCGTGTTGGTCAACCGGTCGAACTTCGAGTCCTTCAGCAGCTCCTGAAGGCGGTAGTTCGGGTAGTAAAGACCTTGCGGGAGGTACTTGGGCGCACGGTTTCCGGCCGGCACATCCGGAACCGGTCGGTACGGCAGCTCTCCAGAGCCCACGGAATCGAGCTGGGGGTTGAATGCGGTGTCGTCGAACGGGTTCGGCTTGTGCCGCATTGCGCCAATCGTTTCGTACTTGCACGCCGGGTTGAGCGGGAGAGTCTCACCCGAGCTTCGGCCGTCTGCGCGGCCGGTCCGGCTTCGAACGCCCCACTCGTTGCAGTGGTTCCTGCCGACGGCTCCGAACTCATCGGTCTCGAACGTCACATAATTGTCGAAGTAGAACGGACCGAGGTCGTCTGCCGTTCCGGCGATGCCGTCCACTCCATAGGAGAGAGCGCTGAAGAAAGGAGCCCCGATCGGTGTCTGCCAGAACTCCATCGCGTTGCGCGACCCGTTCGGCGTGAACCGTGCGGGACCGGCAGTCGTCGAGACGTCGACCTGCTTGACGCCGTAGTAGTGGCGCCGGTCTCCGACGAAGTTGTTGGTCTGAAAGCCCGTCCGTCGACCGTCGACGAGCCGTTTCGGCAGCCTGCGGTTGTGCCCGATCCGATACGCGTCGGCCGAGTGAAAGATCGTGCACGCCTGGGTCCATACGCAGTCGTAGCGGACTTCGAGGCGCGCAAAGACGGTGATCAGGTCGAACGGCCCCCACCCATCTGGCGCGATGTCTCCCTCGAGTTCGATGTCGAGGATGTGGTACCACTGGGTGAGATCCCAGTCGTCGGAAAAGTCGAAGTCGCGAACCATCGAGCGCACGGTCATCTCATAGAAACCGTGCGCTTCGAGGCGTCCGTCGAACGCGGAGTAGCCCAGCGAAGGGGAAGCAAGACAAAGCCCGAGCAAGAGCCCGAGCCCCACTCGCAGATCAACGATTCGGCTCACGACGCTCTCCCATATTGCTTCACAGAAGCACTGGAACACGTCGCACTTGGTCACGTCAAGCGTCGCCTAACAGGTGATGGGCATTTCTCCTAGTCGGTCACCACTAGAACGTGTACCGAACACGCAGGAATATCTCATCGCGCTCACGAATGACCGAGAGACCGGGCTCCGTGAACGTCTTCTCCTGAGCACGCCCGAAGCGCGCACCGACCGGGCCAGCGGAGTTGATCGAGGCATCGCGCTTCACGACGCGTCCCGAGAAGCCAGCGATCCCGAACGTCGCCGAGAAGCTCTCATTGAAGCGGTACGTCACCGAGGGTAGAACTGCGAACGAATTGTTGTTGACGAAATAAACGAGTGTCAGCGACGTCAGCAAACGATCCTGAAAGTAGCCGGTGGAGAGAGCCAGGACTCCGAAGATGTTCCAGGGCCCATCTCCCGACGTGGCCTTCTGGTAACCATCGGCGTACTGAAAGAACCACTGGGTGTTGATGAAGAACGTCCGGTTGGCGTTCAGGAAGTTCACGAACGTCGGACGGTCCACCGAGACCGTCAGCCGGTAGAAGTTGAGTTCGCGCTCGCCGTCATACGCGTCATTGTCCCCGGTGGGCAGACCTCCCGTGTAGGTGAACTCGAACCCCCAGTTGGATTTCGTGATGTCCTCCGCGAAATCCATCGAGAACCCGAGGATGTTCGCCTTCTCAACGCGCGCGACGACCGTGCCGCCCGAGTGCCAGACGAAGTCGCGGCGCCCGTAGCGCCCGTTGCCTCCCGCGCGAATCGTGTTGCGCTGGTTGCCGGTCGTCGCGAGGAACTCGCTCACGTTCGCGCACCAAGCGGGAGTCGCGAACGAGCAGCCGTCCTTCCGGAACGGGTTCGAGGCGTCGAAGTCCTGGATCTGGATGCCGTCGTCGCCGGGAAGCGAGAACCCGATCAGACCCATCAGCGCGTTCCACGAGGCTGCGTTGACCTCGGTCTTGAACTGCTGTCCAGTGAACGGTTGGAGCAGCCCGGTCGTCGTGCCGTCTTGGTTCGGGTCGTAGCCCTTGTCACCCGGACCGCGACAGCCGGGCAGCACGTACGTCTTGCCGTTCTCAGTCCGCGTGCATAGCGGCTCGCCGACGAACCCGACCGTACCGGGCTGTGCACGGCCCGCGTCCGTCGTGTCCCACACGTCCCCCTGGTAGTTCGAGGTCCCCTGGATCGCCGGGAATGCGGAGAAGAACACGCCGGCCTCCATGTTCAAGAGATCGATCCCGTCGAGGTCGCAGCTCGTCTCGTAGAACGGTCCGCACCCGAACAGCGCCTCCTGCTCGTCGGTGAGTTTGTTGGAGAGCGACCCGCCCAGCAGATCCTGAAAGAAGACCACCGAGCCGTTGTAGTCGTCGGCGACGACCAGTGGATGTCCGGCCGGATGGTCGATGGGGCCGTCCGCCGGGTCCATGTTCAGCGGGACGGTCACCTTGCCAATGCCCGCGTAGTGGTGGTCGCGGATCTGCGCGGTCGTGTCCTCGGTGAATTCGCCGAGGCCGGGCAGGATGATCCCCTCGGTGCCGGTGCCGTCGCCGGAGAGGATCATGTTCAGCGCGACGACGAGGCGTGGCCCGCCCTCCTGGGTGAGTGTCGGACTGCCGAAGATGTTCGCGAGGCACGCCGTAGGATCGAGGTCCGGCGCGACCGCGAGCGTGTTCGCACAGATCGTCGCGAAGAGCTGCTGGTTCGCATGGTGCAGCTCGAGCGAGTCCTTGCCCTTCAGACAGCTGCCCCCGCTGTCGCCCCGGCACTTGCCCCGGGTCTCCGTGTGGCGCGGACGGCCGGAGACCGGGTCGACGTTCCGGCTGTAGGTGAATTCGCGCGAAACCCAGGGCGTGTCCTGGTGGCCGTAGAAGTCTGTGACCGCGAAGCTGAACCGATCCCACCGCCACTCGACGCGGCCACCGACCTCGATCCCCTTCCAGCTGTTCCACGCGGCGGGGGGCTCGATGAAGCCGGCCAGGCCGACGCCGAGGTAGCCGTGGGCGAGGAGACCGGTTGAGAACCCGCACACCGCGAGCACGGTGTAGGGCTCGCCGCAGACCCCGAAGTCGGTCGATTGGTAATCATCGTAGTTGACGGCGATCTCCGCGCGCACGTCCTGCAGGGGGCCTATGTCATAGAACGACCAGACGGCCCGCAGCGCCCACAAGGAGATTCGCGTCTCCTCGAGGCTCGCGAGAGATGCCAGCGCGATGTCCGATGGGTTCAGCTGGTCCTGGTTCCGGAAGAGCTCCGTCTTGCCCCAGACGATCGTCTGATAGCCGGCGCGAATCCAGAGTTGGCTGTCGAACATCTCGAGGTCGACGTAGAGCTCTTTGAGCTCCTTCTGGTCCTTCTGGCTCTGGCCGTGGTTCCACGAGAGCTCCGAGCGGCGGAGAAACGGATCGAAACGGTCGAGCTCGCCGTCACTGATCAGCTGTTGGAGCCGGAAGTTCGGATAGTAGAGCCCGCGCGCGTTCTCCTCGTTGCCCTTCCCGTCGTAGGCCGTCTTCGGCGCCGGGCGGAACGGAAGTGCCGCGCTGCCGCCCGAGCCGAGGAGCGGGTTGTAGTCGCCCTCGCGGAACGGGTTCGGGTAGTCGAACGCGGCGGCGATCGAGTCGATCTTGCAGGCGGGGTTCAGGAGCAGCGTATTGCCCGACGCGCGCCCGTCCTGGCTGCCCCGTGACTTGGTGACGCCCCACTCGTCCTTGCAGTTGTCCTTCAGGAGATCCCGGAAGATGTACCAAGGCGGGTCGTCGTACGGCGTGTCGTTGGCCAGCGGGAAGATCCCCGCCGCCGGCTCGAGCAGCTGTCCTTCGACCGCGGGCAGCCCGTCGACCCCGTAGGAGGTACTGCCGAAGAAGCCCTTACCCACAGAAGTCTGCCAGAAGCGCATCGTGTTCCGGGAGCCGTTCGGGAGCATTCGCCGGTCGTCCTTGATCGCCCCGCCGACATGGTCGTACGGGACCCCGAAGTGGTGGCGGCGGTCGCCGACGAACAGGTTGGAGCTGAAGCCGGTATTCCGACCGTCGTTCAGTCGCTTGGGGATACGCCGCTGGTGCCCGATCCGGTAGGCGTCCGCCGAGTGGAACGTGCCGCAGGCTCGCGTCCAGACGCAGTCGTATCGCACCTCGACCCGCGCAAAGAGCGTGACCAGATCGAACGGCCCGATCCCGTCGGGGGCGATGTCGGCCTCGATCTCGATGTTGAGGATGTTCCACCACTGGGTGAGGTCCCAGTCGTCGGAGAAGTCGAAGTCCCGGACCATCGAGCGAACCTGGGCTTCATAGAAGCCATGGACCTCTACACGCCCGTCGGCCAGCGCGACCGCGCCCGCGCCCTGACCCCAAACGATCGGCACGAGAGCCAACACCCACAAACACAACCTGTCCCGCAACGCCTGCATGATCCGCTCTCCCCCAAGAGAAGCGTCACAAACACGACAGGGCCGACTACTTCACGGCAGCCGGCCCCATTCGCGGTCTTGCGACACGTCTCGAACATACAGCCCACCCTCGACGACGATCGGGCACGTCGCGTGGTTGAGCATTCAAATTTTCCGGCGACAGCCCCAGCACCTGGCCCTCGCCTCACCCCCGGAGCTGCGTCAGCCCCTCTGGAACTTCGTCAGAAGGTGTATCTCACCCGCAAGAAGATCTCGTCTCGTTCCCGTACGACCGACAGACCGTTCTCGACGAACGTCTTGTTGGCGTTTCTTCCGAACCGCTCGCCATCGGGCGCAAGCCCGCTGAGCGCGGCGCGCCGTTCCGACTCGTGTCCGGCGAACGCGGCAATCCCGAACGTCGCCGAGAACGCTTCGTTGAACCGGTATGTCACCGACGGGATGAACGCCATCGAGTTGTTCATCACGAAGTACACCAGGGCCATCGACGTCAGCAGCCGGTCCTGGAAGTACCCGGTGGAGATCGCGAGCACGCCGAAGATGTTCCACGGACCGTCCCCGGTGAAGCCTCGCTTGTAACCCTGCGTGTACTGGAAGAACCACTGGGTGTTGATGAAGAACGTGCGGTTCGCGTTCAGGAAGTTCACGAACGTCGGCCGGTCGACTGAGATCGTCAGGCGATAGAGATCGACCAGACCGACGCCGTCATTGGCGTTGTTGTTGCCGGCGTGGACGTTGTTCGTCCACGTGAACTCGAGACCCCAGTTCGACTTGGTGAGGTCCTCGGCGAAGTCCATCCCGAACCCGAAGACGTTCGCCTTGTCGACTCGCAAGACGCCCGTGCCACCCGAGTGCCACACGAAGTCGCGGCGACCGAACCGGCCGTTGCCGCCGGCATTGATCGAGTCGCGACGCGAGCCGGTGACGGCCAGGAGACCCGTCACATTCGAGCACCACTGCGGCTCGCGGAACGAGCAGCCGCCCTGGCGGAACGGATCGTTCACGTCGAAGTTCTGGTTGAGGATCGGATCCCCCTCAGCCGCCGCGGACAGAGCCACGAGGCCCATCAGCGCGTTCCAGGAAACGCCCGCGATCTCACTGTTGAACTGCTGCCCGGTGAACGGGTGCAACACGCCCTCGCGGCTGCCATCGACGTTGATGTCGTAGCCGGAGTCTCCGCTGCCGCGGCAACCCGGCAAGACGTAGGTCTTGCCATTCTCGAAGCGGGTACAGGCCGCTCCGCCGTCGAACCCGACCGTCCCGGGCTGCCTGTAGCTGGCCGTCGTGTCCCAGCGGTTGTCGTGACCATCTCCCAGGAACGTCCCCTGGACGTTGGGCCAGGACTGATAGACCGCGCTGGCCTCGGCGTTCAACAGGTCGATACCGTCGAGATCGCAGCTCGTGTCGAAGAACGCGCCGCAGCCGAGCAGTGCCTCCTGTTCGTCCGTGAGCTTGTCGGAGATCGAGCCGCCGAACGTCTCGAGGAAGGTCCGAGCCGTCAGGTCGAAGTCGTCTTCCTGCACGAGCGGGTGATCGTCCGGGATGTCCACCGGGCCATCGTTCGGGTCTTTGTTGATGCTGATCGTGACCTTGTCGGTGCCGATCTTGTTGAACTTGGCGATCTCGGCGTTCGTGATGTCGGTGTAGCCCGTGAGGCCGGGCAGCACGACACCGGATGAGCCCGCTCCGTCACCACCAAGGATCAGCGCGAGCGCGACGACCACTCGCGGCGAGGCGACGCCCGGCTCGTCGGTGAGGGCCGGACTCCCGAAGATGTTCGCCAGACACGCAGTCGGATCGAGATTCGAGACCGCGATCGTGCCGGCGCACGTGAGCGCAAAGAGCGTCTGGTTCGCCGAATGGAGATCGATCGAATCCTTGCCCTTGAGGCACCCGTCTCCGCCGCTCCCCCGGCACTTGAGCGTCGTTTCGGTGTGGCGCGGCCGACCCGAGATCGGGTCGACGTTCCGCGTGTAGTTGAACGCCTGATCCACGTACGGGAAATCCTGGTAGCCGTAGAAATCGGTCACCGCGAAGCTGAAGCGATCCCAGCGCCATTCGACCCGGCCGCCGATCTCGACACCCTTCAGGCTGTTCCACGCGCTCGGCGGGAGCACCGCACCGGCGAGGCCGAACCCGAAGTAGCCGTGTGCGATCTGGCCGACGGAAAGCGCACAAGCCGCGAGGGGGCTGTAGGGCTCGCCGCAGAGGCCGACGTCGGTCGGCTCGTAGGAATCGATGTTCGCCGCGATCTCCACGCGCACATCCTGCAGCGGACCGACGTCGTAGAACGACCAGACGGCCCGAAGTGCCCACAGGGAGATGCGCGACTCTTCGAGGCTCGGCAGCGAGGCGAGGCCGAGGTCCTGGGGATTGAACTGGTCCTGGTTCCGGAAGAGCTCGGTCTTGCCCCAGACGATCGTCTGATAGCCGGCGCGGATCCAGAGCTGGCTGTCGAACATCTCGATGTCGGCGTACAGCTCCTTCAGCTCCTGCTGCTGCTGCTGCGCTTGACCGTGGTTCCAAGCCACATCGGAGCGGGTGAGCGGGGTGTCGGGAAACGAGTCGAAGTCCCCGTCGTTCATCAGCTGCTGCAGCCGGGCGTTCGGATACCACAGGCCCTTGGCGCTGTTGTCGGAGCCCTTGCCGAGGTTATTCGTGATGGGGGCCGGCCGATACGGCAGGGCAGCCGAGCCGCCCGCGTCGATGAGGGGGTTGTAGTCGCCCGACCGGAACGGATTCGGATACGTGCTGGCCGCGCCGATCGTGTCGAAGTCGCAGGCCGGGTTCATCAGCAGGATGTCACCCTCGCTGCGCCCGTTCTGGGTGCCACCGCGGCGACTGCGGGCGCCATATTCGTCGCAGTTCGCATCGACCATGTTCGCGAAGATGAAGAAACTCGGGTCGTCGTGGGTTCCGGGGGGCGGGGTCTTGCGACTATTGAAGCCCGGCCCGCTCGCCGGGATCGCCGGCTCGCCGTCGGGGCCGTACTGCGCGCTCGTGAAGAAGCCGTCGCCGAGCGGCGACTGCCAGAACCGCATGATCTTGCGCGATCCGTCCGGCCGCCGCGTCACTTCCGCGTTGTTGCTGTGCCCGACCTGGGCGAACGGCACGTCGTAGAAGTGGCGACGGTCGCCGTCGAAGTTGGTGCCGGTGTAGCCGGTGCGCCGGGCGTCCATGAGGCGCTTGGGCAGGCGGCGGCGATGGGCGCGGCCCGTCGCGCTATACGCGTCCGCCGAGGAGAAGATCCCGCAAGCGTGGGTCCACACGCAGTCGTAACGGACTTCGATGCGGCTGAAGACCGAAATCAGATCGAAGGGGCCGATGCCGTCCGGAGCGACGTCGGCTTCGATCTCGATGTTGAGGATGTTCCACCACTGGGTGAGGTCCCAGTCGTCGGAGAAATCAAAGTCGCGGACCATCGAGCGAACCTGTGCTTCGTAGAAGCCATGAACCTCGACCCGCCCGTCCATCAGATCGACGGCGCGCGTCTGACTCGGCAGCAAGCCGATCGCAGCCGTCACGACGATCGCAACCGTGAAAAACGCGATCCCGCGCAGCGCGGAAGCACCCTTCATGTTCCCCCTCCATGACCGCCGGAAATTTGCGACGCGCGCTCCAGCGAACCGCGAGTCGCTTTCCCCTCCCGCCCTCTTTCTGGGACGAAACGTCTCAGTCGAGGTCGCACCCTGTCATCCGGTGCACCCACCCAAAGGTGAGTTCGGCACACCACGCGAGGGGTCCAGCGACTTGCAGTTATACGGGCAAAGTCGCGACCGAATCAACAGAATTCTGTTGGAACGGGTGTGGCGGCGGACGCGGCAGGCAAGCCGCTGACCGCGGCTCAGTCGGAGTGAGGGGATTCAGACACGGACGGCGGCAGGTCGGACGACTTCTGCGGAGCCGCTTTCTTCTTGGCCGCAGTCTTCTTCTTGGCCGCCTTCTTCTTGGGGGCCGCCTTCTTCTTCTTGGAGGCCGCTTTCTTCTTCTTGGAGGCGGCCTTCTTGCCCGACGGTTTTGCGGCAGCCTTCTTGCGCGAGCCCGCCTTCTTGGGCCCGGCGCCTTCCGCCGCTTCCCCCTTCGCCGCATTCCCCCGAGGCGGAAACTCGAAGCCATGCCGCCCAGTCTCTTTCAGGAAGAGGATCGCGGAGAACGGCCGGCCGAAACGTGAGGTGAAGTCGGTGAGGAGTTCGGTCCGACCTTCCTTCAGATAAGCGAGCGCTTCGTCGCGCTCGATTTCCCGCTTGCACACCGTCCTCGGGAACACGTAGGGACACGCCGCTTTCCGGGCGGCCCGAGCCGCCTTCCGACGCGGCGCGTCATCAGTCTTCTTCGCTTCTTCTTCCTCGCGGTCGGCTTCTTCCTCGATCACACGACGTGCCGCGCAGACAAACTGCGTGGGCGTTTCGACGACGTCGTGCTCCTGACACACCGGGCACTGGCCCAGCGGCTCGGTGTTCACGTCGTATTCGGGAATCTCGTTGGCCGACTCTTCGTTCCAGTCTTCCCTCCGGACGAGCACTTTCCATTCGTCGCGATCGAGTTCGAGGTGCCCCTTGTACGTGCGCCCGTTCCGGGCAGTGAAGCCGTCGAGGGTTCCGGTCACACCGTCCTTGAGCAGCGTCGCGATCGTGCGACGATCCATATACCGGCCCGAGGTGTCCTTCCAGAAGCGCATCGTGCAATCTTCATCGCGTTCGGGCTCTTCTTCGCAGCGGTAGAACCACGCCTGCTCGTACACGTCGCGCTGACAGGAAGGACACGGGCCGAGCACCGGCAGCCCGCCGTAGATCTCGTCGTACTCGAAGGTCCTCGCGATCTCGACGATCTCGCACGCGTAGTCCTTCATCTCCTGGATGAAGTCTTCGGGCTTGCGGGTGCCGGCTTCGACTTCGCCGAGATGCACTTCGATCTCACCGGTGAGCGCTGGAGAGGCAAGACGCGCGATGTTCACACGCTTGAGAGTGTCGATCAGGCGAATACCCTTCACGGACGGGCGCAGCCCCTTGCCGACGCGCGCGGCGTAGCCCTTCGTGATCAGGTTCTCGATCACTTCGGCTCGCGTCGCGGGAGTGCCGAGGCCCTTCTCTTGCAGCGCGGCGGCAAACTGTTCGTCGTCGACCTGTTTGCCCGCGTTCTCCATCAGGGAAAGCAGACGCCCTTCGCTGTAGCGCGGCGGCGGCTTCGTCTCTTCTGCCGTCGCCTCGATGCCTTCGGTGCGAACGCCCACTCCACTCGCGTCGTCTTTCCCCGCCGCGAGTGTCGGCAGCGTTGTCGGCTTCTCTTCGTCTTCTGTCGCGGGGAGGACGGCGCGCCAGCCCGGCTCGACCAGTGCCCGCGCGCGGGTGCGGAACGACTCAGACTCGACTTCGGTCACCCGCTCGACTCGCTCCCAGACTGCCGGCGGATGGAACGAGCCGAGGAAGCGCCGCATGACGAGATCGAACAGGCGCTTGTCGTCGCCAGTCAATCCTTCAGGCGGTGCCTGCCCCGTCGGAATGATCGCGAAGTGATCGGAAACCTTCGCATCGTCGAAAGTCCGTTCCGTATTCTGGAGGCCGTCGTCGAGGAGGCGCTGAGCGTGCACGGAGAACTCGCCACCCGGGGTATCCGTCTTCAGCGCGGCCAGCGATCCGAGCACGGTCTGCACGGTTTCGCGGTAGTCGTTCGGCAGACAACGGGAGTCGGTCCGGGGATAGGTCAGGAGCTTGTGCGCTTCGTAGCAGCGCTGCGCCGCACCGAGGGTGCGCCTTGCCGACCACGAGAAGCGACGATTGCCCTCGCGCTGCAAACTGGTCAGATCGAACAGCGGCGGTGCGGTCTCTCGAGACGGCTTCCGCGTTTCACGGGCGACTCCGGCGCCAGTCGCGACGGCCGCAACGATCGCGTTCGCACGGGTCTCTTCGAAGATGCGGTCGTCGCGCGCTTCGTCGTCGTCTCCCGCCTTGAACGCGGCATCGAACCACGTGCCTTCGTACGCGTTCCCTGTGTGATCGAAGCGGGCCACCACGCGCCAATAGGGTCGCGGCATGTGGGCCAGAACCACGGCCTCGCGATCGACGAGAATCGCCAGGGTCGGCGTCTGCACGCGCCCGGCGGACCAGGCCGTCTTCTCCTTGCGACTTTTCAGGCGCTTCGTCAGCGCGCGGGTCGCGTTCATCCCGATCAGCCAGTCCGAGTAGGCCCGGCACTCGGCGGCCGCGGCCAGGCCGAGGAGCTGGTCATCGGGCCGCAGGTCCGCGAACCCGCGGACGATGGCGGCTTGCGTCATGGATTGGAGCCACAGCCGCTCGATAGACTTCTCGCTGCCGAGAAACTTCACGATCTCGCGAAAGATCAGCTCACCCTCGCGCCCGGCGTCGCAGGCGTTGATGATCCGATCTACGTCCTCGCGCTCGAGCTGCTTCTGGATCGTGCGAATCCGATCGCTCTGACCCTTCTTCTTCTTCAGCGAGAAGGTCTCGGGGATGATCGGGAGGTCGGCGAGGGTCCAGCGCTTGAAGCGCTCGTCGACTTCCTCGGGCGGGAGCAACTCGAGGAGATGGCCTACAGCGAAGGTCACGACGAACTCGTCGCTCTCCCAGTAGGCCCCATCCTCGTGTTCGGTGAAGCCACCGATCGCTTGGGTGATGTCCCGCGCGACACTCGGCTTCTCGGTAATGACCAGAGCCTTTGCCAATGGAGGCCCCCACCCTTTCTCGCCGAACCGGACGCTCGATTCCCGCGGGGATTCCGCGGGTACCCGGTCCAGAACAGGCGGCATCCTTAGCCCGCCCTCGATAGGCGCTCAAGCCCAGTCGGATCGCGACAGGGGAAACTTGAGCAACGGCGGGGTCCCCGCGGGCATCCTTGCGAGTCCGTTGCGGCTCGGCGACGCTCGGCCGCCCCATGAGCGATGCCCAGCCGATCACCGGCCTCCGCCGAGGCGATATTACCCCGCACGTATTCCTCTGTGGCGATCCGGCCCGGGTCGAGCGGATCTCCGCAGGCTGGACCGATGCGCGCGAGGTCGCGTCCATTCGCGAGTACCGGGTGGTCACGGGACTCGACGAGGGCAAGCCGGTCACAGCCGCCTCGACCGGCATCGGGGCACCCGGCACGGCCATCCTGGTCGAGGAGCTCGTCAAGCTCGGGGCGCACACGTTCCTGCGGGTTGGAAACAGCGGGGGCCTCGCGGCCGACCTCGAACTCGGGGATCTGGTGGTCACGACCGGCGCGGTCCGCGATGACGGCACCTCGCGGAGCTACGTCGCGCCGGAGTATCCGGCGGTCGCCGACGCGGCCCTCGTACTCGCGCTGCTGGACGCGGCCGAGCAGCGTGGCGTCGTCGCGCGCGCCGGGATCACCTGGTCGCTCGACGCGTTCTACGTGCGAAACGCCGTGCTCGCGGACGACGGCGGCCTCGAGACGATGAGCGCCGGGAACTACTGGGGCGCTTCCCACGCTCAGCGCATTGAAGCTATGCGCGCAGCGGGCGTGCTGAACTGTGAGATGGAAGCGGGCATCCTGCTCACGCTCGCCGGGCTCTTCGGAGTCCGAGCCGGCTGCATCTGCGTGGTCTCCGACCGCACGCCCTGGCCGGGACCGGCCGAGCTCGACCTCGACCGCAACATGCAGGCCGCGATCGAAGTGGCCCACGCGGCGATGCACTCGGTCCGGGTTTAGAAACAGGGACGGTCTTTAGAAATTTAGAAATCTCAGATTTCCAAATTTCTAAAGACCGTCCCTGTTTCTGAACTTACGGGAGCAGGTCGACCGGGAACGGCATGAGGTTCCAGATCAGGACGGGCGCCTTCCCGGGCCGGGTGAAGATGACCTCTCGCTTCGGCTGGCCGTCACGCCATACGTAGCTCCGGATCTCGCGGTCCGCGTCACTCGCTACGTAGAGTTCGGAAACTCCATCGCCGTCCAGGTCGGAAACGAGGGCGGCGTGCTCGAAGCCGTGCGAATCGGCATCGATGATGGTCACGTCCCAGGGCTTGCGGGGGTCGTCCCCGGGACGGAGCAGCCAAAGCCCGGTGTCCTTGCCGGCCGCCACCAGCTCTTTGTGACCATCGCCGTCGAGGTCGCCCGCGGTCAAGAACCGGCACATCGGGTCCGCCAGCTCCGCCACCGTCACGCCGCCCGTCGCGAGGTCGCCCGCGTCATAGCGGCGAATTTCGAGGCTCCCGCCCTCGGCCGCCTCGATCGAAACATACAGCTCGTCCCGACCGTCTCCGTCAACGTCTTCAACGAGTATTTCCTTCGCGTGCCGATTGCCGAGATCGCCGACAACTTCACGTCCCTTCCCCGCGGCCGGGACATAGCGGACGACTTCGCCGTGCTGTTCGGACCCGTCGAGCTTGTTCGGGTCACTCGGAGTCGAATAGACCTCGAGGACGCCGTCGCCATCGAGGTCGCCCAGCTCGATCTCGTGCACGAACTTGTTTTCTTGCCGGTCGAGCTCGCGAACTTCCCAGCTGCCATCGGCATTCGGCACGACGAGCGAAACCACGCCCTGGTCGTGAGTTCCCACCGCGATCACCGCGCGCCCGTCCCCGAGTACGTCTCCGACCTCGGCGTCGCGCATGCGACTGAATTTCCCGCCGAAGTTGTCCTCCCAGAGCGTCTCCGAACTCCACTTTCCGTCCGCGGCGTGCCAGAGCTTGAGCGCGGCCCCGCCCTTCGGAACCGAGCCTCCGAGCGTGAGGATTCCGGGCGCGGCGCCTTCGGGCGAATAGACCATCGCCTTGTGAAAGACCGGTGCGGTCGGATCCAGCAGCGTCTCGGCCGTCCACGAGCCGCCGCGTTTGTGAAGCAACGCGAGTTCGGAGGCCGGCTTCGGCTTCCCGTCTTCCCCTTTGTCGAAGCGGGAAATGGAGACGAGGAGGCCCTGGCTCAAGTCGGCCGGGGCCTCGGGCGCAGCGGCCGACGCACTGGGCGCGGCGGGCGGCGCGGACTCCGGGCCAGAGGACTCGCCGGACCCACAAGCCACGGCGCCGACCATGGCGGCACTGAGGACGGAAACGAAAAGACGCATCGGAAGCCTCCCAAAGCCGGCGGCTCGTGGCCGGCTCGTTGGTGTAGCAGCTGGCAGCCGTGTGTTACACCCGCCCCGTGAGCGAGCGACATCTCCAGCCGCCCCGCGGAACCCGCGACTTCTATCCCGAGGATCTGCGCCTGCGTACGTGGCTCTTCGGCCACTTTCGCGCCGTCGCAGCCCAGTTCGGATACGAGGAGGTCGACGCGCCGGTCGTCGAACATGAAGACCTCTTCATCCGGAAGGCGGGCGAGGAGATCGTCGACCAGCTCTACAGCTTCGAGCTGCACGATCGGCGCCTCGCGCTCCGGCCCGAGTTCACGCCGTCTCTCGCCCGTATGGTGATGGCCCGCCAAGGAGGCCTGCCCCTCCCCGTCCGCTGGTTCTCGATTCCGCAGTGTTGGCGCTACGAGAGGATGACGCGCGGGCGCCGGCGCGAGCACTACCAGTGGAACATGGATCTCTGGGGCGTTCCGGGCGTGGAGGCCGAGGCCGAACTGATCGCCGCGGTGTTCGCGCTCCTCGACCGGCTCGGCTTGGCGAGCGGCGACGTGCGAATGCGACTGAACAGCCGCGCGCTCGTCGAAGAGATCGTGCGCAGTCGTCTCGACCTCGAGCCCGGTCGCTTCGAGCCGCTGTGCATTGTGATCGACAAGCTCGACAAGATCGGCGGAGACGCGGTGGTCGAGCTGCTGTCCGACGCGTCCGGCGACGTCCGCCTCGAACCGGGGGCCGCCCGCGAGGTGGTCGATCTGCTCTCCGTGCGGGACCTCGACGAAGCCGCTCGGCGAGCACCGGCCGGCTCGGAGACCCTCGAGCAATTGCGGCGCCTGTTCGAGCTTCTGGATGCGTACGGGATCGCCGATCGTGTCGTGTTCGATGCCTCGGTCGTCCGCGGCCTCGCCTACTACACGGGTGTCGTGTTCGAGGCCCAGGACGCGGCCGGAGAGCTGCGAGCGATCTGCGGCGGCGGCCGGTACGACCGCCTCCTCGAAAAACTCGGCGGCACCGCGATTCCCGCCGTCGGCTTCGGCTTCGGCGACGCGGTGATCACGGAATTGCTGACGGACCGCTCCTGCCTGCCCGAGCTACCCCGCGCGCTCGACGACATGGTGTTCGGGCTCGGTTCGGACCCGACGCTCGAGCGCGCCGCGATCGCACGCGCGGCCGCGCTTCGAGCAGAGGGACGGAGCGTCGAGCTGCGCCTCGGCGACGAGCGCCTGAAGCGAGCCCTCCGCTCGGCGGACCGGAGCGGCGCCCAGCGAGTCCACTGGATCGGACCTGAAGAGCTCGCGCGGGGCTGTGCCAAGGTGAAGGACCTGCGCACGGGGGAGGAGCGGGACGAACCCCTCTCCGAGTGACCCCCGAGCCACCCCTCCACCCGGATCGCCGGAAGGGCTATCTATTTCGGGGACCGCTGGGACGGCGGTTGCCAGGACCGCCGAGACGGCGGTAGCGGGGGCCGTCCCAGGGCGGCCAGCGTCGGGAGAATCAGCATGCGCGCTTGGACGGTTCGAGACAGTCTCGAGCTCTACCAGATCCCGCGTTGGGGACGCGGCTTCTTCTCCGTGAACCCGGCCGGCCACGTCGAGGTCGCACCCCACGGCAACGGCGGACCGCGTGTCGACCTGTTCCAGCTCGTCGAGGATCTGCGGCGGCGCGGCCTGCGTGCCCCGGTCTTGCTGCGCTTCTCCGACATCCTGGCTTCGCGCATCAAAGGGCTCGCTGGCGCGTTCCAGCACTCGATTCGCGAGTACGAGTACAACGGCCAGTTTCGCGGCGTGTACCCGATCAAGGTGAATCAGCAGCGCCACGTGGTCGACGAGATGGTGTCGTTCGGTGCCGAAGCGGGTGTCGGACTGGAGGCGGGCTCGAAGCCCGAACTTCTCATCGCGCTCGCGGTGCTCGACACGCCCGGCGCACTCATCATCTGCAACGGGTACAAAGACCGCGCCTACATCGAAACCGCTCTTCTCGCGCAGCGCCTCGGTCGCACTCCCATCATCGTGATCGATCGCTTTCGCGAACTCGACCTCGTCATCAAGACGGCGTCCGAACTCGGCATCCGACCGCACATCGGCGTGCGCGCGCGGCTCACCACTCGCGGCGCGGGCAAGTGGGTCGATAGCACGGGCGATCGCTCCAAGTTTGGACTCACCGCGCTCGAAATGGTGGAAGCGGTCGACCGACTGCGCTCCGAGGGAATGCTCGATTGCCTGGAGCTGCTCCACTATCACATCGGCTCCCAGATCACGGCGATCCGCGCGCACCGGGATGCGCTGCGCGAGGCGGGTCGCATCCTGGCGGGCCTTCACCAGCTCGGGGCGACGCCCCGGATCCTCGACGTCGGGGGCGGCCTCGGCGTCGACTACGACGGCTCCCAGACGAACTTCCACTCGTCCAAGAACTACTCCGTCCAGGAGTACGCCAACGACGTGGTTTCGGAGATCCAGACCGCGTGTGACGAGGCGGGCGTTCCGCATCCCGACATCGTGACGGAGGCGGGCCGCTGGATGGCGGCGCACCACTCGATGCTCATCTTCGACATCCTCGGGGTCAACGAGGTCCGCACGGGCCGCCCGCCGGAGTCGGTCACCGACGAAGACCCGAAGGTCGTCCAGGATCTCGCGGAGGTCTGGCAGACGGCGTCGCGCAAGAACGTTCTCGAGGTGTACCACGATGCGGTCCAGCTCAAGGAAGACGCCGCGAGCTTGTTTTCCCACGGCCAACTCGACCTGCGAGATCGAGCGCGCGTCGAGAAACTCTTCTGGAGCTGCTGCGACAAGATCCTTCGGCTCTCCCGCGAGCTTCGGTACGTGCCCGAAGAGCTCGGCGCCCTCGAGAAGGCTCTCGCCGACACCTATTTCGCAAACTTCTCGGTGTTCCAGAGCGCGCCCGACCATTGGGCGGTCAAGCAGCTGTTTCCGTTGCTGCCCATTCACCGGCTCGACGAGGAACCGGTGCGGCGCGGCGTGATCGCGGACCTCACGTGCGACAGCGACGGCACCATCAACCAGTTCATCGACCAGCATGACGTCAAGGACGTTCTCGAGCTGCATCCGTGGAACGACCAACGCTACTACCTGGGCATGTTTCTGGTCGGGGCCTATCAGGAGATCCTCGGAGACCTGCACAATCTCTTCGGAGACACCCATGCGGTCCACGTGCGGCTCGATGACGACGGCGGCTACCGGGTCGAACACGTGGTCGAGGGTGAAGAAGTCAGCGACGTGCTGCGCTACGTCGCGTACGAGCCGCGCGAGCTGAAAGAGAAGGTGCGACGAATTTCCGAGGCCGCCCTCCGCCGCGGGGACGTGACGCTCGAAGATGCGACCCGTTTGAGGGAGCACTACAGCCGCGCCCTCGGCGAGTACACCTATCTCTCCCAGGACGACTGACGAACTGACCGTTCTTCCCGAAAAGCGCACCGTCCGCATCCTCTCGTGGAACGTGAACGGGCTGCGCGCCTGCCAACGCAAGGGGTTCGGGCGTTGGCTCGCACGCAGCGGCGCCGAGATCGTCGGCGTACAGGAGGTTCGCGCGCGGCTGGACGACCTGCCCACCGCGCTCGCGAAACCGCGCCGCTGGCACGCCCGATTCTCCGCCGCCGAACGCGCCGGCTACAGCGGTGTCGGCCTTTTTTCGCGGCGGGCCGCCGACTCGATCGAGACGAGCCTCGGGGTGCCGCGTTTCGATCGCGAAGGGCGTGTGCAACTCGCTCGCTACGGTCGTCTCGTCGTCGCGAACGTCTACTTCCCGAACGGGAACGGCGTGAACCGAGATCACAGCCGCGTCCCGTACAAGCTGGAGTTCTACCAAAGGCTCTGGACTCGGCTGCAAGAACTTCGCCGCAGCGGCTACCGCGTGATCGTCATGGGCGACTTCAACACGGCACACCAAGAACTCGACCTCGCGCGGCCGAAAGACAATCGCAAGACGAGTGGCTTCCTGCTCCCCGAGCGGGAAGAACTCTCGCGATGGCTCGCCACCGGCTTCACGGACACGTTTCGGGCAACCGAGCCCGATGGCGGCCACTACACCTGGTGGAGCCAACGCCAGGGCGTGCGGGCCCGCAACATCGGCTGGCGGATCGACTATGTGCTCGCTTCTCGCGCGGCACTCCCATTCGTCCACCACGCGTTTCATCAACCGCGCGTGCAGGGCTCGGACCACTGCCCGGTCGGCATCGACGTCGACGCAGCGATCTTCGGGACCGACGTCGAGCCGTCGAGCCTTGGGTCACCCTCCTAGAGGGAGCGGCGAAACTCCGCGTACGTGCAGAGTGCGGCAAGCGCCGCGACTGCGCGGTGCGCGCTCGCGTAGCAGACGCGCCCGACTTCCTTGACGCCGAGGGGCCCACTGTTCCCGTACGCGCGATCGGTGTGAACGAGTTCCGTCGCCGTCAACACCGGGGTGCCGTGCCGTTCCGAGGCTTCCTGAGCGGCTTGCGCATAGCGCCGGTCCTGCCGCTCGTGGTATTCCACGATCCGTTCGAGGCCGTGGTCCGGAAAAAAGGGACCCGAACGGAAGGCCTGCGCCTGCGCCGCCTGGATACCGATCCCGAGATGCAACACGGCGTCGACCTCAGGGTGTGCGCAGACGAGATCCAAGACCTCAGGGATCGTGTCGCGCGTCTCGCCTCCCGCGAGATCGATCGGGTTCCCGCGACTCCAGCGCGGCGGAACTTTCTCGTCGATCGCGGCGCGCAGGTCGGCCGGCAACTCGATCAACTCGAGGCCGGCGGCCGCGCACGCATCTGCGGCGAGCACTCCCCAGCCTCCCGCCGTCGTGAACACCAGAGTGCGCCGCCCCTGCGGCAGAGGCTGTGTCGCGAACGTCGCCGCCCACTCGAAGGCGTCCTCGACGGTCGGCGCGCGGATCGCACCCGCCTGCCGACAGATGCCGTCGAACACGCGATCGTCGCTCGCCAGCGAACCCGTATGACTGGCCGCGGCACGTTGTCCCTCGGCCTCCGCTCCCCCCTTCACGAGGACCAGCGGCTTGCGTGCGGTCAGCCGGCGCATGGCCCGGAGCAGCGCGCGGCCATCCCCTGCACCCTCGAGATAGGCCAGCGCCACGGCCGTCTCCGGGTCGGCACTGAAGTACTCGAGGAAATCTGCCAGACCCAGCTGGGCGGAGTTCCCGGCCGAGATCGCCTTCGAAATGCCCACACCCGTCTCGACCGCATAGTTCAGGAAGCTCGAAACGAGGTTCCCGCTCTGGCTGGCCACAGAGATGCGGCCCGCCGGCGGATACGGGGCGACGATCTGCGCGCACATCGACTCGGCGGTCGAGATCACGCCCTGCCCGTTCGGACCCGCAACGACCATGCCCAGCGACTCCGCCGTTTCCACGAGGGATCGCTCTCGCTCGCGTCCGGCATCGCCCGCTTCGCCGTAACCGCCGCTCGCGATGAACGCGGCCTTCACGCCGCGCGCAGCGGAATCGCGGAGCAGCTGCTCGTTCACCTGGTTCGGAGTGCAGACGAACACGAGATCGGCCTCGCCCTCCGGCACTTCGGAGAGCTCGCGCAGGCAGGTCTCCCCGAGGACTTCGGCGCCATCGCGGTTCACCGGAAAGATGCGGCCGCGGTAGCCGAAGCGACGGAGGTTGTGGAGCGTCACGAAACCGAACTTTCCGGGATGACTCGAGACGCCCGCGACGACCACACCCCGCGGATGAAACAGCGGTTGCAGGCGCTCGAGCCACGCTTCGTCGGAAACGGGTTTCGGCAGTTCCGCCGGCGCTTCGGTCGAGTCGCCTAGTTCGCGTAGTTCGACGAGCGCGTCGACCGCGACGGGACGATCGCCGCAGACGATGAGCGGATTGAGATCGACGCTCGCCACGTCGGGCCGGTCTGCAGCCACACGGCTCAGGCCCATCAACAGGTCGGCAAGCTTCTCGAGATCGACGGCAGGCTCCCCGCGAAAGGGGCGGGTCAGGAGATGGGACGCTCGCAGTCGGCCGGGGAGCGCGAGCGCCTCGTCGCGTGTGAGCGGAGCCGCAGCAAAGACCACGTCCCCCAGGGCTTCGGTCAGGATCCCGCCCAGCCCGAGCACGACGCAGGCACCGAACGACGGATCGCGTACGAGGCCGGCGATGAGCTCTCGGCTGCCCGCAACCTGCTCGGCAATCAGCAGCTCGACGGCACCATCCTCGGGGACCGCGGCCGCCAACAGCTCCTCCGAGGCGCGCCGAACGGCGGCCTCATCTCCCAGGCCGAGACGCACGAGCCCCCGCTCCGTCTTGTGGGCAATGCGGTCCCCGCACAGCTTGGCCACGACCGGAAAGCCGAGCGAAACAGCGGCCTTTGCGGCGACGTCCGGGTCGGCTGCACGCTCTTCACGTGCGACCGGCACCCCGAAACCAGCGAGCAGCTCTTTGGACGCCGCCTCGGAAAGTGTGCTCACGGCGGAGGGTTCCCTTTCTGCAGCCATCGCGGCGGCTTATCCTAGGGCACCCCCCCACCGATGCCAGAATGAGGTCCCACCGGATCGGGGGACCGCAAAGGGGGTGCGATGAACACCGGCGACGGATTCTTGAGCGCGCTGGATGCCGCCTTCGCGGGCTATGTGGTCGACCCGCTGGCCGCGGTCCTGTTCTTCGACATCGCGTTCTGGAGTGACAGCTTGTCGCTGCCGATCGTGGTGGTCTGGCTGATCCTCGGCGCGGCGTTCTTCACGGTTCGCTTTCAGTTCGTGAACTTCCGCGCGTTCCGACACGCGATCGACTGCGTCCGCGGGCAGTACAGCCAGCCCGGCGAAACCGGCGAGATCACCCACTTCCAGGCGCTGTCGGCCGCGCTTTCCGCCACCGTCGGACTCGGCAACATCGCCGGCGTCGCAGTCGCCATCGGTGTCGGGGGGCCCGGCGCCGTCTTCTGGATGGTGCTCGCCGGCTTGCTCGGCATGAGCTCGAAGTTCGCCGAGTGCACCCTCGGGCAGAAGTACAAGATCGTCCGCGAAGACGGACACGTCGCAGGCGGCGCGATGCTCTATCTGCGCAGCGGTCTCGAGGATCTCGGCTGGGGCCGACTCGGGCGGGTGCTATCCGTGGTCTTCGCGGTCATGTGCATCGGCGGCAGCTTCGGCGGCGGCAACATGTTCCAGGCGAACCAGTCGTTCGCGCAGTTCGCCTCGGTGTTCCCGGCCTTCGGAGGCCCCGGCGGCGCCGTCGTGTTCGGAGGCGTGCTCGCCTTCCTCGTCGGGCTCGTGATCGTCGGCGGCATCAAGCGGATCGGCGAGGTCGCCGGAATTCTCGTGCCGGCCATGTGCACGATCTACGTGCTCACGGGCCTCGTCATCCTCGGCATGCACGCGGGCGAACTCGCGAGTGGCCTGGCGACGATCGTCCACTCGGCCTTCGTACCGGATGCGGCCTTCGGTGGCTTCGCCGGCGTGCTGATCCAGGGCTTCCGACGCGCCGCGTTCTCGAACGAAGCGGGCTGCGGCTCCGCGTCGATCGCCCATGCCGCCGCCGCGACCAACGAGCCGGTGCGCGAGGGCCTCGTCGCACTTCTCGAGCCGTTCATCGACACGGTGGTCGTCTGCACGATGACCGGCCTCGTGATCGTCGTCACCGGCGCCTACGCCGCACCGGACGCGGGCACCGGCATTACGATGACGAGCTGGGCGTTCGAGAGTGTCTTCCCGTGGTTCAAGTACATCCTCTCCGCCACCGCGATCCTGTTCGCCTTCAGCACGATGATCTCGTGGAGCTACTACGGCGAGCAGTGCTGGGCGATGCTCTTCGGCCTCCGCTCGATCTACGCCTACAAGCTCCTGTTCCTGGTCTTCGTCTGGCTCGGGGCGATCTTCACGGCGCAGGCCGTGCTCGACTTCGGCGACTTGATGATCCTGGGGATGGGATTCCCGAACATTCTCGGGGTCGTGATGTTGTCCGGGCTCGTCCGCCGGGACCTCGACGACTATCTCGGACGACTGCGCAGCGGAGAAATGAGAAAGACGGCCTAACCGGCTTCTTCCCCCGAAGCCGGTTCTTCGTCGGGAGCCGGTTCCAGCTCTGGCTCCGCCTCCGGGGGCGGCTCCAGGAGATCGGCGCGGCGCTTCAGGAGATACTGTCGAATCGCCTCGACGTCGGCCTCTCCCAGGTACGCGTCGAACGAAGGCATTCCGCGCGACTTGTAGATGCCGCGCAGGACGACCTTGTCGAGTTCCGCGTAGATCTCGGGACGTGACTTCCGCAGGTCCGGCAGGACGCCGCCGCTCTCGGCGCCGGCTCCGTGACAGACGGAGCACCAGCGAGCGAAGAGGCCCTGACCGAGCTCCACCTGGGCCGCATCGAGTTCGGCCGGAATCGCCCGCACCTCGGCTTCGAGCCGCTCCGACTCCGGCAGCTGCTCCGTCCCGCCTAGCTTGAACGTGAGCACACGGCCGCGGTTCTCCCCCGTGCCAGCCGCCGCCGCCGCGTCTCCCGCCGCCAGCGCGAACCCACCGCCCCAGCCGGCGTTCACGGTGACGAACTGTTCCCCGTCTACCTGATACGTCACCGGGGCCGCGACGATGCCCGTGCCGGCAGACGCCTCGAACAGCGGCTCGCCGTCGCTCGCGCGATATGCGGCGAAGGTCCCATGGGCCGTCCCCTGGAAGACCAGATTTCCCGCCGTACTGAGGACACCGCCGTTCCAGGGCCCGGTGTATTGGGCGCGCCAGACTTCCTTCTGCGCCACCGGGTCCCACGCGAGCAGGTGCCCCGAGACGATCTCCCTCGGGAACCGGTCGGCCACCGTCCAATCGATCCCGAGGTTCCAGGCCCCCGGATGGTATTCGAAGTCGGGATCGTGCTTGTAGTAGTACGGGATCTCCTGAGCCGGGATGTACACCAGACCGGTCTCGGGATTGAACGACATCGGGTGCCAGTTGTGCCCGCCGTGCGGGGACGGCTGCATCGTGACCAACTCCCCGTCGGCGTACCGGGAAGTCGCCGCCTCGATCGGCCGACCGGTCTCGAGGTCGACGCCCTCGGCCCAGGTCACTTCGACGAAGGGTTCGGCCGAGAGCAGCTCGCCGGTCTCGCGATCGAGCACATAGAAGAACCCGTTCTTGGGCGCCTGCATGAGCACCTTGCGGGTGCGTCCACCCAGCTCGAGTTCGGCCAGGATCATGTGCTGAGTCGCCGTGTAGTCCCACGTCTCGCCCGGTGTGCTCTGGTAGTGCCACACGAGAGTTCCGTCGTCCGGCCGGAGTGCGAGGATCGAGCTGACGTAGAGGTTGTCGCCGCCGCCCGGACTGCGGATCTGCCGATTCCACGGCGAGCCATTGCCCGTGCCGACGTAGAGCAAGTCGAGTTCGGGGTCGAAGGCGAGCGAATCCCAGACCGTGCCGCCGCCGCCGACCTTCCACCACTCGCCGCCCTTCCAGGTTTCGGCCGCAGCTTCGAGCGCGGGCGACTCGAACGGCAGCGACGGGTCGCCGGGCACGGTGTAGAACCGCCAGACCTGCTCGCCCGTTTCTGCGTCGTAGGCGGAGACATAGCCGCGCACGCCATATTCGGCGCCGCCATTCCCGATGATCACCTTGCCCTTCACGATCCGCGGAGCCCCGGTGATCGTGTACGGACGCTCGGGATCGACCGTGAGCGTCTCCCAAACGGGCAATCCGGTCGCAGCCTCGAGCGCGATCAGCCTCCCGTCGAGGGTGCCGAAGATCACCTTGCCCTTGTGCACGGCGACGCCGCGATTCACGACGTCGCAGCACGCGTGTCGAGCCTTCTCGCGCGGCACTTCGGGGTCGTACTTCCACAGCTGCTCACCGGTCGCGGCGTCGAGCGCGAACACGGTGCTCCACGTTCCGGTCGTGTACAGGACGCCATCGACGACGATCGGGGTCGCTTCGATCCCACGCTTCGTGCCGAGATCGAAGAACCATGCCAGGCCGAGCTCCGAGACATTGCCGTCGTCGATCTCGTCGAGCGGGCTGAAGCGTTGCTCGGAATAGGTCCGGCCGTGGCTCAGCCAATTGCCGACGTCTCCGTCGGCTGCAACCAGAGCCGCATCGTCGACGGCGTCGACCGCCTTCGCTCGTTCGGCCGCCGGCGGATAGACGGGAGGCTGGCGCACGCGCTCGGGAGTACTCGCCGGTTCCGGCTCTGGATCTCCACAGCCGAGCGAGAGTGCGAGCCCCAAGGCGACGAGAAGCCCCCCCGCAACGCGCGCGACCCTCATTATCGAACCTCGATGGAGAGCGGGTTCGAGAAGAGGATCCGACCGGAGTTGCCGAGGTAGCTCCCGCGCACCTGCTTCCCGCGCACGGGATCCGTCGTATAGCCGAGCGGACTCGCCTTCTCCGTCCCGTACCAGTAGCTCGCGGCGAGCGGGTAGCTCCCTGCCGCGGACGGCGCGCGCAAGGTCCACGTGACCTGCGCACTCGCCCACGTTCCGGCGGCGGCATCGGACGCGATTCCGGTGACGTTCACGAATGCCAGATTTCGGCCGAGCGCTTCCGGGCGGCGCTCGAGCCACTCCTGTGCGGCGTCTGGCCCACTGATCTCCGGCGTGCCGACGACCTGCCAACCGGCGCTCGGAGCGGGCCGCGCCAGGTAGCGATGCCCGCCGTCGACCAGCGCGACGGCCACCGCCGGACCGGCCCCGCCGGTGACCGACACCGTCACCCGAAAGGTCTCGCCGGCTGCGACGCTCGCGGGCGCGTCGACTGTGACCGTCGAAGCGGCGTCGACTGCCTTCAGGTGCTCGATCAACGTAGATCGGTCCGCAACGCTGAGCGCCTCGTAGCCCCCCTTCCCCGCTGTGATCTTGGCGTAGTGCTTCGCGCCCGGGAGTTCTTTCTGCGCGCGCGGCCCGAGCCCGGCCAGCATCTCTACGGATCGGGACGCGTGACACCCGGCGCAGTAGGGCGCGACGTCTGTCTGGAATCCGGGCGTGCCACCCGGGTAGCCGAGTGCTGGCGCTGCGACCAGGATCGTGAGCGCAAGAAGTGCGATGAAACGCTGCATTTTGTCTCCTTCGGGTCTGGGCCCGGTATCACTCGAACTCAGGATGACACGCGGAGCACTCCGCCCGCACCCGTTCGGCATGAATTTGGTAGTGGCCCGGGAGTCCGCCCTCGGCGTGTGACGTATGACACGCGATGCAACCGACCCCGAGCTCCACATTATGGACGGCGAGCTCGTGAAACCGGGGATCGCGCCCGACCTCGGACTCCCGCTCGTCGAAAGTGCTGTGACACTTCGTGCAATCGGCGTCTCCGAGGGGCCAGTGCATCTGGTCGGGCTCGTCGAAACGGCCGACGACGTACCAGAAGGCATCCTTGGCGGAGAGCAGCTTCACCCGCGCCTTCCCGACGAGACCTACACCCCCATGGCAGTCGATACACCGGAACGAACGCTCGTCCCAAACGGCGCTCCCGTGGGCTCCCGCGAGCGTCGTCGCCGGGACGAGATCGAGCGCGGCGCGTTTTTGTTCGTGCAGCGGAACCTCGGCGGCGAGGTGACACGAGATGCAGAAGTCGTTGTCCGCTTCGAGACGATCGGTGACCCACCAACCCGCCGGTGCAGACACGGCTCCGAACAGGGCCAACGCCCCGAGCATCCGCATCCTCGCTGTCCGCGTCTCAAAGACTCCCATCCACCGAGGGCTAGGGTACCCTGCCTCGCCCACACCCGGGCCCACACCGGCCCCACCCGATCGGAGACAGCGTGAAATTCGGAAAGCTCGGCGTCTGGACCTGGCTCGACGGCATGGCCGCGGGTGAGGCTGCCGAATTCGCGCAGCGAATCGAAGAGCTGGGCTACGGCACACTCTGGATCCCCGAGGCCATCGGCCGCGATCCCTTCTCTTTCATCGGCTACCTCGCCGCGCGAACCGAACGGCTCGCCTTCTCCACCGGCATCGCCAACATCTACGCGCGTGACGCCGTCACGATGCGCGCCGTCCGCGAAACCCTCGGCGAACTGGCACCCGGGCGGTTCGCCCTCGGGCTCGGCGTCTCCCACGCGCACCTCGTCCAGAAGGTTCGCGGCCACGATTACGGCAAGCCCGTCACCGCAATGCGCAGCTATCTCGACGGGATCGAGGGAGCCATCTACGCGGGCCCCGCGGGCGAACCGAAGCCGCCGATCGTCCTCGCCGCGCTGCGCCGCAACATGCTGCGCCTCGCCGGAGAGCGCACCGCGGGAGCGCATCCCTATTTCGTGCCGCCCGAGCACACCGCCCGCGCTCGCGAGACCCTCGGCGAGGGCCCGCTGCTGCTCCCCGAACAGATGGTCCTGCTCGAGACGGATGCGTCGGTCGCTCGCGAGGTCGCGCGGCGCAATATGGCGGTGTACGTCGGGCTGCCCAACTACCAGAACAATCTGCGCGAGCTGGGGTTCGGCGACGACGACTTCGCCGACGGCGGCAGCGACCGCCTGGTGGACGCGATCGTCGCATGGGGCGACGAGTCCGCGATCGCCGCGCGAATCCAAGAGCACTATGACGCCGGTGCCGACCATGTCTGCATCCAGCCGTTCCGGAGTGACGGCAAGCCGGTGCCGGATCTCCGCATCCTCGAGGCACTGGCCCCCCGGTCCGCCTGAGCCTGGGCGAGGCCGGCCTCCGGGCCCCTGGAAGGACGACCCGGGTGGTGATCGAGTCCGCGACATCTCGCTACCCTCCCCTGCCATGGCCAGGACCAACGAACACTATTGGAAGCTGCAGGCGGGTTATCTCTTCCCCGAGATCGGACGCCGAGTCCGCACATTTCAGGAGGCGAATCCGGACGCCCCCGTGATTCGGCTGGGGATCGGGGATGTCACACTGCCGCTCGCGCCTGCGGTCGTCGAAGCGCTGCACGTGGCAGCGGACGAGATGGGGACCGAAGCCGGGTTCCACGGCTACGGCCCCGATCGCGGCTACGACTTTCTCGTCGACGCGATCGTGGAGCACGACTACACGAGCCGGGGCGTGGACGTCCGGGCCGACGAGATCTTCGTTTCCGACGGCAGCAAACAAGACAGCGCGAACATCCAGGAACTCTTCGCCACCGACTGCCGGATCGCCGTGACCGACCCGGTCTACCCGGTCTACGTCGATACGAACGTGATGGCCGGCCGCACCGGCGAGGCCGACTCCGACGGTCGCTTCGTCGGCATTCTCTACCTTCCGGCCACTCGCGATAACGGCTTCGCGCCGGGGCCGCCGAGCGAAGCCGTCGACGTCGCCTACCTCTGTTCGCCCAACAACCCGACCGGCGTCGTCCTCGATCGCGAGACGCTCACCGCATGGGTCGACTGGGCGCGCGCGAACGAAGCCGTGATCATCTTCGACGCGGCCTACGACGCGTTCATCCAGGACCCGTCCCTGCCGCGCTCGATCTACGAGATCCCTGGAGCCCGATCCTGCGCGATCGAGATGCGCAGCTTCTCGAAGCGAGCGGGCTTCACGGGCGTGCGATGCGCCTACACGGTGATTCCGGCAGAGGTGGAAGGCACCGGTCCCGGCGGAGAACGAACCGCGCTTCGCGACCTGTGGTCGCGCCGCCAGGGGACCAAGTTCAACGGCGTGCCGTTCGTGATCCAGCGCGCGGCAGCGGCGGCGTTCAGTGACGCCGGCAAGAAGCAGACCGGCGAACAGGTCGCCTACTACATGGAGAACGCCCGCCGGCTGCGCGAAGGCCTCGGCGGCGCCGGCTTCGATGTGTTCGGCGGCGAGCACGCCCCCTACATCTGGCTCGGCACCCCGGGCGGTGCAGCCTCGTGGGAGTTCTTCGACCAGCTGCTCACGGAAACGCACGTCGTCGGAACGCCGGGCTCGGGCTTCGGCCCTTCCGGAGAGGGCTACTTCCGGCTGTCCGCGTTCAATTCGCGCGAGAACGTCGACGAGGCCATCGCCCGCATCCTCACCCGCTTCGCCTGAGTTTAGGAAGGGACGCCTCCGCGGTCTAAACGTGTTCCAGCTTCTTGAAGCGGATGCGGTGGGGCTGGTCGGCGCTCTCTCCGAGTCGGCGCTTGCGATCGACCTCGTAGTCCTCGTAGTTCCCCTCGAACCACTCGACGTGGCTCTCGCCCTCGAAGGCGAGGATGTGCGTCGCGATGCGATCGAGGAACCAGCGATCATGCGAGATCACCACCACGCAGCCCGCGAAGCCGAGCAACGCCTCCTCCAGTGCCCGAAGCGTGTCGACGTCTAGATCGTTCGTCGGCTCATCGAGCAGCAGCACGTTTCCCGCGCTTCGGAGCAGCTTGGCCAGATGCAGACGGTTCCGCTCTCCGCCGGACAGCGAACCGACCGGTTTTTGCTGGTCCGGCCCCTTGAATCCGAACGAGCCGACATAGGCGCGCGCGTTCATCTCGCGCCGCCCGACCTGGATTCGATCCTGCCCGCCGCTCACCTCTTCGTAGACCGTGTGCTCGCTGCTGAGGTCTTCACGGCTCTGGTCGACGTAGGCCAGCTTCACGGTCTCGCCGAGGTGAAGGGCTCCGGCATCGGGTTTCTCTTCGCCTGCGATCATCCGGAAGAGTGTCGTCTTGCCGGCACCGTTCGCGCCGATGACGCCGACGATCCCTCCGGGAGGAAGCGCGAAAGAGAGATCCTCGAACAACAGTCGATCGTCGTACGCCTTTTCGAGATCCGTCGCGTCGACCACCACGTCGCCGAGGCGCGGCCCCGGCGGAATCGTGATCTCGACGGTCTCGGGGAGTCGCTGCTCTTCCTCGGCGCGCAGCGCCTCGAACGCGTGGATGCGGGCCTTGCTCTTCTGGTGACGCGCGCGCGGCGTCATTTTGATCCAGTCGAGTTCGCGCTGCAGCGTGCGGCGTCGCACCGACGACTTCTTTTCCTGCTGACCGAGCCGCTCCTGCTTCTGCTCGAGCCACGAGGAGTAGTTGCCCTCGTACGGGATCCCGCTCCCGCGGTCGAGCTCGAGAATCCAACCCGCCACGTTGTCGAGGAAGTAGCGATCGTGCGTCACCGCGACGACGGTGCCGGGATACTCCTGGAGATGGCGCTCCAGCCACGCGACGGACTCTGCGTCCAGGTGGTTCGTCGGCTCGTCGAGAAGCAGCAGGTCGGGCTTCTGCAGCAACAGCCGACAGAGCGCCACGCGCCGGCGCTCGCCACCGGAGAGGGTCGCGACCGGCGTGTCGCCCGGCGGTACCCGCAGCGCGTCCATCGCGATCTCGAGGGTCCGATCGAGCTCCCAAGCGCCTGCCGCATCGATCCGGTCCTGCAGCTTCCCCTGCTCGTCGAGCAGCTTCTGCATCTCGTCATCATCCATCGGCTCGGCGAACTTGGCGTTCAGCTCCTCGAAACGCGCGAGCAGATCGCGCAACTCGGCGACCCCTTCTTCGACGTTTCCGCGCACGTCCTTCTCGGGATCGAGGTCCGGTTCCTGCGGCAGGAAGCCGACCGTGACGCCGGGGCTCGGGCGCGCCTCGCCGACGAACTCCGAGTCGAGTCCGGCCATGATCCGCAGCAACGAGCTCTTGCCTGCGCCATTGGCGCCCAGGACGCCGATCTTCGCGCCGGGCAGGAAAGCGAGAGTCACGCCGTCGAGAATCACTCGATCGGGGGGTACGACCTTGCGAAGGTCCTGCATCGTAAAGACGAATTCAGGCATGGCGGAGGATCTTAGGCGACCCGCCAGTAATCTCCCGTCGGCCAGCCGGCGCCCGCCCGAGGGACGAGGAATCGCCTTTACAGCGAGCCATTCCGCGGCCATCGTGGAGGCATGCGAAACGCCCCGATCGCGCTGTGCCTGGCCCTCTCGATGCTCTTGCCCGCTTGCAACACGCGCAAGGTGGGCTGGGAGTTGGGTGCGGGCATGACGGGAATGACAGTCGCGTCTTCGGTGACGCGCGGTCCCTATCTCGACGTCGTGCTCGAAGGGGCGGGCGTGACCCTGCGGACGTTCACGCCGGCCTCGCAGGCTTGCGCCGAAATCCTACGAACCGAGGCGACAGTGGACTACGTCGCGCGCGGCTGGGGACGCTTTCGGCGCGATTCCCTCGAGTGCGATGCGGTCGGAATCGGAGAACCCTGGCTGAGCCGGGGGCGAACGGGACGCGCCTCAACCTCCACTCCGATCCCTCGCGCACAGGCGACATTCGACGTGATGTTCGAAGACGACGAAGTGCTCCTGCTGCGCGGCCGCTTCCCGCTCGCGAGCCTATTGGAATGGGCGGGCAGCGCCGACACCGTCGCGGTCCTCCCCAGAGCGCCGGGGTGCCCAGCCGACGAATCGGGCGTCGCCAGCATGGAGTACCGCGCGTCCGGGCGGAACACACTCTCCATCCTCGGCACGAACGGGCTCTGCAGGATCGAGGGCCTGATCCAACCCCCTCCGCCCGAACCGAATCCGGCGGCCGACGACTCAGCGCAGTGAGCTACCCGCGGAGATGCCCGGGTTCAGGATCGTGAGCTCGACGCGGCGATTCTGCGCGCGGCCGGCATCGGTCTCGTTCGACGCCACCGGATGCCCCTTGCCGTAGCCCCGCGCCGCGAGCCGCCCCGGGGCGACGCCCTGTAGCGAGAGATAGTCGCGCACCCCTTCGGCGCGGGCCTGGGACAGCTTCTGATTGACTGCGTCCCCTCCGACGTTGTCAGTGTGGCCTTCGATGACCACGTCGCGGTCGGGATTCGCGATCAGGAAGCCCGCAACCCGATCGAGCTGGCTCTCGGCACCGGACTTCAAATCGGCCTTGCCGAACTCGAACAAGACTCCGCCGAGTGTGAGCAGCAGGCCTCGCTCGGTCTGGCGAGCCTCGAGCTCCTGCATCTGGGTCTCGAGTTCATGGAGGCGTAGCTCGGCAGACCGTGCCGCGGCGGAGGACTCCGCCGCCTGCGCTTCTGCAGTCCGGGCGCGCGCGAGAGAGCGATCGGCTTCGGCGGTGCGTGCGTCGAGTTGGATGTCTCGACGCTGCGACAGCAGTTCCTCGGCCTCGGCACGCGTGCGCTGCGTGTCGGACGAAGTCTCCGCCAGTGAGATGCGCAGCTCGGTCAGGTAGGCGTAGTGAGACACGACCACCTGCTCCGCCCGCGAGGAGAGCAGCTCGTCGGCATGGTCGAGGCTCTTCTTCGCTTCATAGAGCTCGACCGAGTTCTTCGGGTCGAGCGACGGGTCCGCCAACGCGGTCTGATAGCGCGCATGCGCACGATCGAGATCGGCGTTCTGGGGAGTCGCGCAGGCCACCGCGAAGCTCATCATTGCGAGCGCGAGGACGCACTGCGAAATCGATCGACTCATCGTTGTCCCCTCTCGATCTCCGTGTGGAGTGTGTCGAGGCTCACTTGCACCTCGTCGCGCACGCGGTGCACTCGGGCGTTTCCGGCCTTCGCCTCCGCGAGCTGCGCCTCGAGGGCCACCTCGTTCGCGAGTCGGATCGCAGTCTGGTTCGCGCCCTCCGCGCGCGCGGCGCGGGCGCGGGCGAGCTTGTCTTCCGCTTGCCGGATATCGACCGGCGCAAACTGGTTGGCCCCGTCCTCGACGGCCTTGCGGAGCGCATACTCCGCGGCGCCGATCGCGTCGCCGGGGGGCGTTCCCCGCGTAGCGCAGCCCGGGCTCGCGACGAGGCCCAGCAGACCCAAAGTGAAGAGAATCGCCACAGTCGACCGCTGCCTGGTGGTCGATGAGCGTGTGTCGAGTTGCGTGTGCATGAAACCCCCGGTGCGAGGGGATGGAAATAACGCAGCCCCTGCCACCCGCGCCACCCCAGTTCGTCACCGCCCAACGCGAGTGCTACTCGTCGAAGGAGCGTTTGAAAGAGGAGCCTCCATGAGCACCGCCACCCGATTCGGCCTCGTCCTTCTCGCCTCGGCTCTCACAGCCGGCCTCGCACCCAGCATGGCGGCAGCCAAGAGCCCGGTTCAGGTCGCGATCTGGCATCCGATCCAGTACATCGACGACGAAGAGTCCGTCGGGCGCTTCCGGTTCTGCCTCCTCTACGGGGTGAACCAGGACGTCACCGGCATCGACATCAGCCCGCTCGCGGCGCGCACCACGGGCAATCAGCTCGGCCTCCAACTCGCGATGTACGCCGAGGTCGATGGTAACCTCAGCGGCTGGCAGGGCGGGGGCGTCGCGCGCGTGGGCGGGATCCTGCGCGGTGTGCAGCACGGCTTCCTGTTCAATGAGGCCGGTGACATGCGCGGCATCCAGATCTCACTGATCAACCGGGCCGACCGTCTGGACGGCGCTCAGATCGGCCTGCTGAACTTCAACGACGCGGGTCCGCTCTACTTCACGCCCTTTCTGAACTTCTCGTTCTGAGCGTGGCCTCCTCCGGGAGGCCATCGACGAAGCGAACTCGCCGCGTCGGGACCGACGGAATCCGCGGCCCAGGCGTGAGGATTCCTGCCAGGTTGAGCGGGTCGACGGCCGACAGTTCGATGATCTCGCCCGTGCGCTCCAGACGCCGCACTCTGCGCAGCGCTTCGACCGCGCCCGGCAGCGCATACTGCTCGCCGACGAAGCCGGTGACGAAGCGGCCGCCGCGGATCGTGCCGCGCGCCTCGAGGCGGCGCAGGGCCCACAGGACTTCGCGCCACGGGAGGACCAGGCTCTCCCGCGTGAGCACGTCGCGGAACACCACCCCCCAGCGCGCGAGAAGCTGCTCGGCAACAGCTTCGGCGAGTTCGTCCCGCTCGGGCTGACCGGCTTCGGGGAGCAGCGCCCAGCGCCCCTCCGCTCCCGCATGCGCGCGCCCGGCACGCCGAAGCGAGCGGCGGCGCAAACCGCGCGGCTGCGGACGCCGGTCGCTCCGGCCCCGAGCGCGACCCGCGAGCAGCGCGCGGACAGCCTGAAAACCATCCGCGTGAACGAGGCCGCGCGCCACCAGATCCCAGAGGCCTTCCTCGACCTCCACCGGGAGTCGCCCAGCCGCCGTGAGCAACTCAGAGTGAAACGAGGCCCCATGATCGGCCAGGAGTTCGAGGAGATCAGCGGCGGCGCCCGGCCCCGGCCGCGACGGTTCGGTCTCTCCGCGCGCGGCCGCGAGCAACCAGGAAAGATCAGCCCGCGCCGCAAACCCGATTCGGGTCGCTCGCGACGGGCTCAGCCCGCCGCGCCCGGGCGGGGCGCCGGGCTCCGCAACCTCGACCCGGGGCGTGAGCCGCGCCCACGTGGCCTCGCCCGAGAGGCACAACTCGTCGAGCCACGCCGCGCGGTATCCGGCCACGCGCGCGGGGAGCACCTCGCCCTCCCACGCACCTGCTGCGAGTTCGAAGCCCTGCAGCTGCTCGATCACGGCCAGCAAGCCGCGGCGGCCCTCACGGCGCGCGTCCGGCACCACGTACTGCCAGCGCAGCAGGAACCGGAGATAGTCTTGCGCGCTGACCGGCTCGATCTCTCGTCGCAGGCGGTCTTGGGTGCGGCGATGGATTCGGGCGAGCAAGCGGCGTGCGCACACCTGCTCGGAGGGAGCCTCCGGGCTCTCATCGAACCGGCCGCGGATCGCGAACCCCTCGGCTTCGAGCCGCGCCACCGCCAGCTCGAGCCGCGACTCGGACAGGCCCGTCGCAATCGCCAGTACCGCAATCCCCGCCGGACCCATTCCCTCGAGGTGACCGCGGACCATCTCGGTCGCCGCCGCGTCCGCGTCTTCGGCGACGGGCGCGCCCGGCGGCGTGGCCACGTTCGGTTCGTGATCGACCCCCGGAAAGACGAGATCGATCCAGGGTCGCCGCTCGGCCGCAAACCAGAGCGGACCGCTTTGCGTCTTCGCGCAGGCCGCCCGATCCGCGACAACGAGACTTTCGAACCAAAGCTCCCAGTCAGGTCGCGGGCGCTGCACGCCGGTCGCGAGCAAGAGATCGTGCAGCTCCTCGGCATCGCGCGGTTCGGGCGCGGCCTCTTCCCGAACGGCGGCGATCGCCTCGACGTCGAGACGACCGAGGTCGCGGGCGTTCTCGGGAAGGCCTCGACGCAGTGCCACCGCGCGCGTCCGCCGCTCCTCGAGCGGTGCGTCATCGAGGAACGTGAACGGGCGGCCGTTGATGATCTCGTGCGAGAGCACCGACGGTTCGGTGGTATCGCGAAAGTGCGCGCGCACCTTGCCCGATTCGATGCTCTCGAGCAGCCGCACGAGCCCCGGAAGGTCGGCGGCCTCGTGAAGACAGTCGTGCAGCGTCTGCCGGACGATCGGGTGGTCCGGGATCTCGATCGGTCCCGTGGCGTTCTCCTGGCACTGAGCGAGCCCGGGGAAAATGGCCGCCATCAGGTCGTCGGCTTCCATGCGCTGAATCGGAGCCGGGTTCTTGCGGCCGCCGCGACGACGCAGCACCAGCAACGCCCGGCCGAGGTTCCAGCGCCACCGGACGGTGAACATCGGTGACAGCAGCATCGCCCGCGTCAGCGCTTCGTCGACCGTCGCGGACGACAGGAAGTGCGGGACCTGCTCGAGTGGAAAGCTGTGCTGAGGACCGAGCGAGAGCACGATCGTGTCATCGTTCGCCGCCGCCTGGAGCTCGAAATCGAACGTCTTGCAGAAGCGCTTGCGGAGCGCGAGGCCGAACCCGCGATTGATGCGTCCGCCATACGGGGCATGGACGACGAGCTGCATCCCGCCGGTTTCGTCGAAGAAGCGCTCGAACACGACGTCGCGCTGAGTGGGAATGACACCGAGCGAGGTGGAGGCCGCGTCGAGATAGCGGGCGATCTGTTCCGCGGCGTCCTCGCCGAGCTGGGCCTCCTCGACCAGCCAACGCGTCGCTGCCGCGACGCCCCCCGCCGCCAGAAGCTCGGCAAGCTTCGTGCGCAGTTCCGACACCTCGGACGAGAGTTCCTCGGTTCGGGCGGGCGCCTCGCCGAGCCAGAATGGGATCGTCGGCGGCGCACCCTTGGCGTCTTCGACGCGCACCACACCGTTCTCGACCCGGCGGATCCGCCACGAAGTACTCCCGAGCAGGAAGATGTCGCCGCGCATGCTCTCGACCGCGAAATCTTCGTTGACGGTTCCGACGAACGTCTCGCCCGGATCGGCCACGACGCGATAGTCTGCGGTCTCGGGAATGGCCCCTCCCGACGTGAGCGCAGACAGTCGCGCACCGCGCCGCGCTCGGAGCATTCCGTGGACGCGATCGCGATGCAGGTACGCACCGCGCCGCCCCCTCCCCGTCTGCACGCCCTCGGAGAGCAACTCGACGATCTCGTCGAAGTCGGCCCGAGAGAGCTCCGCAAACGGAGCACTCCGCCGCATGAGCGCGTAGAGCGCGTCCTCCTCCCAGTCTTCGGCCGCACACGCGGCGACGATCTGTTGGGCGAGGATGTCGAGCGGAGCGACGGGCGGACACAATCGGTCGAGATGCCCAGCGCGGACTCCTCGGAGCACCGCGGCCGACTCGACCAGCTCGTCACGCGTGGTCGGGAACAGCCGCCCCTTGGGCGTCGCGGCACGCGTGTGACCGGAGCGGCCCACCCGCTGCAAGAACGTCGCGAGGCTGCGCGGGGAGCCGATCTGACACGCGAGTTCGACCGGCCCCACGTCGATTCCGAGCTCGAGCGAGGCCGTCGCGACCAGCGCGCGCAGCTGCCCTTCGCGCAGTTTTCCTTCGAGCAGGGTCCGGCGGTCTTTCGAGAGGCTGCCGTGGTGCGCGGCGACCACCTCTTCTCCGAGCCGCTCTCCGAGCAGATGTGCTGCACGTTCGGCGAGGCGCCGCGTGTTGACGAACACCAGGGTCGTCTTGTGTTCGAGCACGAGCGACGCGATGCGGTCGAGGATCTCGCCCAGCTGCTCATGCGTTGCCACGGCCCCCAGCTCGCTCGGCGGCACCTCGAGGCCGAGGTCGAGCGTGCGGCGGTGCCCGTGGTCGACGATCGTGCACTCCGGTACCGCCCCGGCGGAGGAACGGGCTCCGACGAGCAATCGGCTCACAGTCTCGATCGGTCTTTGCGTCGCCGACAGCCCGATCCGCACCGGCGGCTCGTCGCACAGCTCGGCAAGCCGTTCGACCGTGACCGCCAGGTGGGAGCCCCGCTTGTCCCGGGCCACCGCATGGATCTCGTCGATGATCAGCGTGCCCACTTCGCGCAACATCTCGCGCGACCGCTCGGCGGTCACCATCAGATACAGCGACTCCGGCGTGGTGATCAGCAGGTGTGGCGGATGCTTGAGCATCCGCGCGCGCGCGGACGCCGGCGTGTCGCCAGTGCGGACCAAGGCCCGCACCTCCGGCAGCGGCGTGCCGGCCTCAAGGGCGAGTTCGCGCAACTCGCGCAGTGGCGTCTCGAGATTTACCTGGATGTCACTCGCCAGCGCCTTGAGCGGGGAGATGTAGACGACCTGGGTGGCTTCGGGCAGCGAGCCCTCCGCCTCGGCGCGCCGGATCAACTGGTCGATGCAGACGAGGAACGCGGACAGCGTCTTGCCCGAGCCCGTGGGTGCCGCGATCAGCGTGTGTTCACCGCGGGCGATCGCCGGCCAACCCTCTTCTTGGGGCTCGGTCGGCCCTTCGGGAAAGCGCCGTTCGAACCACGTCCGGACCAGGGGATGGAAGGAGTCGAGGGCTGCCATCGGAGGCCTCGAGGATAGCCCCATCGTGAGACAGCTCCGGTCACAGCCTGGCGACCCCCAAGGCGGAGCGAGCGGGGCGGCGAGCCGCTACAAGAGGACAGCATGGAGCTCATCCTCGTCCGACACGGCCAACCCGACTGGGAACCCGGAGGCCGCGCGGTCGACGATCCGGAGCTCACCGCAGCCGGACACGAACAGGCGCGCCGCGTCGCGGACCAGCTGGCCGGAGAGGTGTTCGACGCGATCTATGTAAGCCCCCTGCGGCGCGCTCGGGAGACGATTGCCCCGCTCGCGGAGCGGCTGGGCGTGGAGCCCCGGGTCGAGTCGTGGCTCCGCGAGCTGGGCCTGCCCAAGATGCACGGGATGACCAGCTCCGAGGTCCAGGCGTTCTTCCGCAACGCCCGCGAGCGGGAGCTCGCAGAATGGTGGGACGGTCCGCCCGGCGGCGAGTCGTTCCGGCACTTTCATGAGCGGGTCTCCGCGGGCGCGGAGGGTCTCCTGCAGCGCGATCACCGGATGCGGATCCACGAAGACTCGGGTCACCGGATCTGGCAGCTCCCCGAGACCTCCGACCGGATCCTCGCCGTGGCCCACGAAGGCACCAACGCGGTCTTGCTCTCGCACCTGCTCGGGATCGAGCCGGTGCCGTGGGAGTGGGTGCGCTTCTCCTCGGTCTGGTGCGGGATCGCACGCTTGCGCGCCGTCCCGGTCGCCAGCGGCGCAGTCTGGGTCCTGGAAGGGTTCAACGAACGGAGTCACCTCTCGGGAATCGATCTGGGTGATTGACCCCGGGGCACGCGAGCCGGAGAGGATCGTCTCGCTCCTTCCGAGTCTCACAGAGATCGTCTGTGCACTCGGCGTCGGCGACCGCCTCGTCGGGCGGTCGCATGAATGCGACTACCCGGCCCCGGTCGCGGCGCTGCCCGTCTGCACCGAGCCCGCGTTCGAACCCGAGGGCACGAGCGGCCAAATCGAGGACCGTGTGCGCTCGCTGGTGGAGCGCGGGCTGTCCGTCTACCGGGTCGACGCCGAACGGCTCGCCGCGCTCCGGCCCGACTTGATCCTCACGCAAGACCACTGCGCGGTGTGCGCGGCGAGCCTCGCGGACGTCGAACGGGCGGTGGCGTCCTGGCTCGGAAGCGCTCCGCAGATCGTCTCGGTCGCTCCGGCGACCCTGACCGCCGTGTGGGAATCGATCGCCACGATCGCCGCTGCCTGCGGGGTGCCGAACCGTGGCCACGGACTCGCCGCTCAGCTCACCGATCGCTTGACTTCGGTCGGCGAGCGCGCGGGCGGGCTCCCCGCAAAGCCGAGAGTGGCGACGATCGAGTGGCTCGAACCGCTGATGGCCGGCGGCAATTGGATGCCGGAGCTGGTCGCGCTCGCGGGCGGCAAGAACCTGTTTGGAACCGCGGGCGCGCACTCCCCGTGGACAAAGTGGGAGGAGCTCGCGCGCTCCGACCCGGACGTTCTGGTCGTGGTCCCATGCGGGTTCGGACTCGCCCAGACGCGCCGCGAACTCTCGCAGCTCACCGAGCGACCCGGCTGGAGAGAGCTGCGCGCCGTCCGCACCGGCCGCGTGGCGTTGGCGGACGGGAACGCATTCTTCAACCGTTCCGGTCCCCGCCTGGTGGAGTCCGTCGAAATTCTGGCCGAGATCTTCCACCCGGAAGCCTTCGAGTTCGGCCACCTCGGCCGCGCCTGGGAGCTCGCCTGAAGTCCCCGCGGGGCCACGATTACGATTTGCGTTGGACCCGAGCGTCACTCTGCCGATGGAATCCAGCACTCACTCCACGGTCGGCAGCACGGGTTCCCCGCTGCTCGGCTGCGATTCCATCGCCTATTGTGGGTAGCGCCACCCGCGCCAGACCCCGCATCCGGCAGAGGCAACGATGAACAAGCGACTGGTCCTCACCCTGGCGATCATCTCCTACCTCGGAGTCAACTTCTGGGCCGGCTCCCGTTATCCGAGCCTCAACGAGAAGGCGACGATGGGCGGCGAGACCCGCTTCGAAGACCCGCTCGGCTTCGACGTCATCGTGCCGCTCGCGGTGGGCGACGCCCTGCCGGTCCGGGTGCTGAAGACGACGGCCAACTGGGCGTACACGAACAAGCGCGGCATGACGTTCGGCGTCCTGTTCGGCGCCGCCCTGATGGGCGTCTTCTCGCTGCTCCGCAAGAAGAGCTACAAGAGTTCGATCGCGAACAGCGCGCTGGGGATCGCCGTCGGCGCGCCGCTCGGCGTCTGTGTCAACTGCGCCACGCCGATCGCGCAAGGCATCCACACCGCGGGCGCCCGTCTCGAGACGACACTCGCCACGATGCTGAGCTCGCCGACCCTCAACATCATCGTCATCACGATGCTGTTCGCCCTGTTTCCGCCCTACCTGATCGCGATCAAGCTGGGGCTCACGCTGGCGTTCATTCTCCTCGGCATCCCGATCCTGGCCCACTACATCGCGCGCCACCATGGCGCGGAACTCGCCGAAGATCTGACGATCAGCGACGAGGCGTGCCCGATCGACCTGATGCAGCCCGACGCGCCGGCCGACGAGTCCTGGATCCAGGCCGGCATCTGGACGGTCAAGAGCTTCGTCTCGAACCTCTGGTGGATCTTCCGACGCACGGTGCCGCTGATGTTCGTCGCGGGCTTCCTCGGAGCGCTGGTCATCACGGTTCTCCCCTGGGACGCGCTCGCGGGCCTGTTCGAGAACCGTGGCGGGCGGCTGTACGACATCTTCGGCGACTTCGGCGTCGCCTTGATGGGCATCATCGTCGTGTGCGGCGTCGGCATCTTCCTGCCGGTGCCGATCGCGTTCGACGTGATCATCGTCGCGATCCTGCTCGGCGCGGGAATGCCCGTCCACTACGCGATGGGCCTCCTCTTCACGCTCGGCATCTTCAGCATCTATTCGTTCTCCGTCGTATGGCGCGACATCTCCAAGCAGGTCGCGGTCGCCGTCACCGCGTCCTGCGCGATCCTCGGCGTGGTCGGCGCGCTCATGGCGATGGGCTACCACCGCTGGGATACCGATCGGAAAACCGAGCTCTTCTTCCAGACGTTCAACGAAGCCGAATCCGACGCGCACGCGCCGATCGCTGCGCTCGAAGCACGCGCGGGGATCGGCGTCGCCGACCTGGCGCTGGCGCGCGTAGAGCTTGCTCCCGCGGAAGCCCTCGAGCTCGGCCTCGACCTCCGCGTCGAGCGCACGGCCTTCCGCGCACGCGAGGGCACCGACACCCTGAAGTTCAAGAAGGCTTCCGGGGCCGACTACGGCCTCGATGAGCCGTACGAATTCTCGATCACGCGGTTCAACCGGCCGTACGAGTATCACCGGGGGATCGCCGCAGGCGACGTCCACAACGACGGCTGGACCGACATCGTGGTCGCTTCCGACGACCACGTCGTGTCGCTGTACGCGAACGTCGGCGGCAAGTTCGCCCTCCAGAAGCTGGAACTCCCGTCGCTGCAGGGGAACTTCGTATCGCTCGTCGCGCTCGCCGACCTCGACGACGACGGCTGGCTCGACCTGCTCGTCTCGACCTATTTGCGAGGCAGCTGGGTGGTCTACAACTCCGGCGGCCACTTCGATGCGGAGCGTCTCGTGAAGCTCCCGGACGGCGACACGGTGATGACCGCCGCCGCCACGTTCGGCGACCTGGATCGAGACGGAGATCTCGACGCGGTGCTCGGAAACTGGTCTCGCTGGCAGCGCCACGAGCGCTCGCAAAATGCCGTCCTCCTCCAGGGCGACGACGGGTTCGAGCTGCGCCCCCTCGAGGGCGAAATGCTCTCCGAAACGCTGTCGGCGCTCCTCACTGATCTCGACGGGGACAACGACCTCGACCTCGTGCTCGGGAACGACTTCGATCAGCCGGACGCAATCTACCACGGCGACGGCGCCGGGGGGCTGACTCCGGTCGGGGCCAACGTCGTTCCCCACACGACCGAAACGACGATGAGCATCGCGAGCGCCGACCTCGACAACGACCTCAAGCCGGAGCTGTACCTCGCACAGGTGACCGGCCGCTCGACACAGACCGACCCGGTTCGCTCGGTCGATCCGGCGGAAGTGTGCGACGCCCACCAGGGGGCCGAGCGCGAACGTTGCCTCGCCGAGGCCGACATTTTCGAGCTCGTCCGGCGCAGCCGGGCTTCTCGGGACGCGCTTCGCTGCACGACGATCGACGATCCAAGGCTGGCCGAAGAGTGCATCGCCCATCATCTGATGGCCAACGCACGCTGGGAAAAAGACGAGAGCCTCTGCGACTACTTCCCGGAGCGGTGGGCCGACCTGGCGAACCAGTGTCACATGTCGTTCGTCGAGCGCATCGACTATCCGCAGGAACGCTACGACACGGCGATCCCGCAGATCCGCAATCTCAACGTCCTGCTGTACGCCGGCGACGACGGCACGTATCGGGACCGCGCCATGGAAGTCGGCCTGGGCGTCACCGGCTGGACGTGGAATGCGAAGTTCGCCGATCTCGACAACGACGAGTATCAGGACCTCTACGCGGTCAACGGTCTGTACGAGAGCAAGGTACGCGAGTCGAGCTACCTCTATCGCAACAACGCCGGCAAGGGTTTCGAAGACGTGACGATCGAAGCGGGCGTCGAGGATTTCTACTCGACGAGCGCTTACAGCTACCTCGACATCGACAACGACGGAGACCTCGACATCGTGGCGGTGCCGATCAACGGACCGCTCTGGGTCTACGAGAACGAGTCGACCACGGGCAACCCGATCGAATTCGAGCTGCGCGACTTCGCCGGCAATCGCCAGGGCATCGGCAGCAAGATCATCGTGCACTACGGGCCCGGCGAGAAGCGCCACCAGATCCGCGAACTGCAGTCAGGCGGCGGCTTCATCTCGTTCGACCCGGCGATCGCGCACTTCGGACTCGGCAAGCACGAACGCGTCGCCAAGGTCGAGATCCTCTGGTCGACCGGCGAAAAGAGCGAGCTCGAAGGTCCGTTCGCGACCGGGGCCCGTTATCGGGTGACGCGCCCGGCGAACGGGGCGCTCCACGCGGCAAAGGACGAACCGGCGCCCTAGCCGGTTTCTGAAGAACCCCGGACCGAGCCAGGCGCCCCATGTCGGGCGACGAGAGGGGTCCCTTCAGCCCCCCGATAGCCGTCTCGCGGGCGTTGCGACCCGGCTTTTTCGGGCCGCGGCTTCAGGAACTGGCTCGTGACGTCCAAGAAGAGCGGAACCTCGAGCGAAGGCTCGAGCGTGTCCGAGACGAACGTGCTCTCGATCTGGGGATTGTGCTCCCAGCGCTCGAGCACGAGTTTGCGCTTCTTGCCGACGCGGTTCTTCACGTCCTGATCGGTGCCGTCAAGGATCGCCCAGTGGGCCACTCGCACCGTCTCCCCTTCGAGCGCGCCCTGCACCACGACGTACTCGTGCAGCACGAGCGCCTCACGGTACGGCGCGATCTGCGCGAGCGTCGGCGGGGCCGACGTTCCCTTGAGCTTCACCTTCACCCGGACGCGCGGCACCGGTTTCCGGCTGGACACGCGGGAAAGCGCCGTTCGCGCGGCAGACTTCGCTTCCGGCACGCTCAGCGCGCGTCGATAGATCGCAACCCCCTCGACGGTTCCGCGCCAATCGTGCCCGCCCTCGGCGTCGCCACCGATCGTCAGCACGGTCGGCTTCCCAGCTCCGACCAGCCCGCCGTCGAGGTCCGTCTGGGCCCAGCGTTTGCCCTTCCGGAAGGCGGCGAAGTGGCTACCCCCCAGCTCGAGGAGCAGATGCTGCCGGCGGCGCTTCGAAAGCTTGCCAAGCTCCAGCGACTGCGGGCCCGCTTCGGTCTCGAAGTCGGCGAAGAGTCTGGCACCGCGTTGGACCAACATGAGCGCCGGCGCGCCCGCGGCTCCGAGGCTGAGGATCCGCGCCTCTTCTTGCCTCCGGCCGGCGGGATCGAGGATCAACTCTACGGTGAACCCTTCGGGCCCTTGCAGCAGCGGACCCGGCAGCTCCGCGACGAAAGCGCCTCCCGCCACGTTCATTCGGCCCTGCGAGTCGATCCGCGCCGCACCGCGCGCCTCGACCTCGACCGTCGTCTCCAGATTGGTCTCCGGGTCGGTGACCAGGTTCTCGGCGGCCGCGTTCTCCCAGGTGAACACACGATCCGCGTGGAGTGCTTCGAGCTGCTGCTCTCCGGCGACGAGCGGCCCACCCGCCGGAAGCTCACCGGGCGACGGGGCCTGGACGCCCGCCTCCGCGGCGAGGTGGACGTCGGGGAAACGGTCCTGCGCCGGGTCGAACGTGAGCCGGACGGCGGTTCCGTTGACCTGCAAGCTCTTCGGATCGAGCGGCGCGACGAAGATGTCGAAGTCGGCTTCGAAGTGACCGTGCTCGTCGCGCGAGGCGCCGAAGACGAGCACTCCGCCCCCCCGTGAAACCATCGGGTAGTAGACGTAGCCGTGGCCCTCGGGCAGCCACTCCGAGTGCTTGTCGAGCATCACCTCGGTCCGCCGGTTCTTGAGCTCGAGGCGGCGGAACGGGCCGCCGGTTCCTGTGACCCAGAACCCGAAGCGACCGTCGTGCGTGAAATACGGCTGGCAACCGGGGAGCTTCTTGCGCTTCGCGACCGCGCCGTCGCTCGAACGATAGAGCGAGAACGTCGGATCTCCGCTGGTCGCGTGCGTCAAGGACGCGTTCACCAGCAGACCGAAGTATTTCTTACTCGGCTTGGTCAGACGGACGTCCTCGCCGGTTTCGACGTCAGCGCGGTGCGTGCTGCGGTCGCTGGCGATGTAAGTCAGCTCCGTCGCGGAGGTCCAGACCACCGAGCGGTTCTGATTGTACGCGCGCGCGTTCGAGGCCACGAACTCGGGCGTCGCACCCGGCCGAGCGATCGAGATCACGCGGAGCTCTCTGACCATCCCTCGGCGCGCCCCGAAGTTCTCGTGGGGAGCGTCGACCGCGAGGTACGCCAGCCGCTTTCCATCGGGCGAGATGTGGGCAGCGATGTGCGCCTTGCCCGCCTCGTCCGGCACCAGCTGGCGCAAGCCCGTGCCGTCGAGCCGGGCGGTCCAGATGCGCCAGTGCCCGGTCCGGTTGGACTCCCAGACCACGAAGCCGTCCCCAATCTCGGCGAGAGCCTTGCGGTGCGCGCTCCATGCGGCTTGCACCTCGGGCGTGCTCGGCGGCGGCAACTCGGCCAGGCTCGGAACCGGGCGCGCTTCGCTCGGAGCGGCTTGCAAAAGCACTGTGAGCAGGAGGACAAGACCCGGGAGAGACATGACCGCAAGGATCGCGGGGCCTCGTGAACAGCACCTAAAGGCCCGCGGAACCTGGCGCCGGGAGGCCCTCGGGGCCGTGTTAGCCGTCTCGCGGGCGTGGCGACCCGGCTCGCTTCGGCTGTGGCTTCAAGAACTGGCTCGTGACGTCCAGGAAGAGCGGAACCTCGAGCGAGGGCTCGAGCGTGTCCGAAAGGAACGTGCTCTCGACCTGGGGATTGTCCCTCCAGCGCTCGAGCACGAGCTTGCGCTTCTTTCCGACGCGCGCCAGAACGTCCTGATCCGTGCCGTCGAGAATCGCCCAGTGTGCGACGCGCACCGTCTTGCCCTCGAGCGCCCCCTGCAACACGACGTACTCGTTCAGCACGAGCGCCTCGCGGTACGGTGCGATCTGCTCGAGCGTCGGCGGGGCCGACGTCCCCTTGAGCTTCGCCTTCACGCGGAAGCGGCGCACCGGCTTCCGGTCCGCCACGCGCGCCAGTGCGACTCGCGTCGCCGACTCGGCCTCGGACTCCGTCAACGCGCGCCGGTAGATCGCGATCCCCTCGATCATCCCGCGCCAATCGTGCGCACCCTGGTGGTCGGCCCCGATCACCAGCTCCGCGGGCTTCCCCGCTCTGACCAGACCGCTCTCGAGGTCGAGCTCGGCCCACGGCTGAGCCTCCCGGAACGCTGCAAAGTGCTTTCCCGTGAGCTGGAGGAGCACGTGTTGCGGCCGCTGCTTCGGGAGCTTGCCGAGGTCGAGCGACTGCAATCCAGCCTCGGTCACGAGGTCGACGAAGAGCCGCTCGTCGCGCTGGACCAGGATCAGTGCGGGCGCTCCTGCCGCGCCGAGGCTCAGGATCCGCGCCTCTTGTTGCTTCCGGCCGCGCACATCCATCAGCAGCTCGACCGCGAAATCCTCCGGCAACGGGCCGGGGAGCTCCGCAACGAACGTGCCTCCGGAGACGTTCATCCGGCCCTGGGAATCTACCTGCGCCGCGCCGCGCCGCTCGACCTCGACCGTTGTCTCGAGGCCGGTCTTCGGGTCGGTGATCAGGTTGTCCGCCTCGGCGTTCTCCCACGAAAACAGGCGATCCGCGTGGGTGGCTTCGAGCTGTTCCGCGTTGACCGCTGACGGCCATCTTTCGGGCAGCACCCCTGGAGGCGGCGCCTCGACGCCGGCTTCGGCCGCGAGATGGACGTCCGGGAAGCGATCCTGCCCCGGGTCGAATGTGAGGCGCACCGCCGTTCCGTTGACGCGAAGGGTCTCCCGGTCGAGCGGGGCGACGAAGATGTCGAAGTCGGCCTCGAAGTGCCCATGCTCGTCGCGCGAAGCGCCGAAAACGAGCACACCGCCACCGCGGGAGACCATCGGATAGTAGACATACCCGTGGCCCTTCGGCAGCCACTCCGAGCGCTTCTCGAGCATCACATCGGTCCGGCGGCCCTCCAGCTGGATGCGACGAAACGGCCCCCCGCTCCCGCCCACCCAGTACCCGAAGCGACCGTCGTGCGTAAAGTACGGCTGGCAGCCGGGCAACGTCTTGCGTTTCGCGACCGCACGGTCGCTCGACCGGTAGAGAGAGAACGTCGGGTCCCCGCTCGTGGCGTGAGTGAGGGAGGCGTTCACCAGGAGACCGAAGTTCTTCACAGTCGGCTCGGCGAGGACCACCTCCTCGCCGCGCTCGATGTCGAGGCGCCGCGAGCTGCCGTCCGCGGCGATGTAGACGAGCTCGGATGCGGAGGTCCAGACGACGGAGCGGTTCTGGTTGTACGGGCGCGCATTCGGGCGAACGACCTGCGGAGCTGCCCCAGGGCGCGCGATCGAGACGACGCGCAGCTCACCGCTCATCCCTCGGTTCGCACCGAAGTTCGTGTGGGGAGCCTCGACCGCGAGGTACGCGAGCCGCTTGCCGTCGGGCGAGATGTGGGCGGCGATGTGGTCCTCCCCGTCCTCGTCCGGAATCAGCTGGTGCAGGCCGGTCCCGTCGAGGCGCATCGTCCACAGGCGCCACGAGCCGGTCCGGTTGGACTCCCAGACGACGAAGCCAGCCCCGAACTCGGCGAGCGCATCCCGGTGCGCACTCCAGGCCGCGGGCACCTCGGACTTCGCCGGCGGCGGGAGCTCGGCAAGGCTCAGGGCCGGACGAGATGCACCCGGGGCCGCGTGCAGGAGCAACGCGAGCGCCAGGGTGAGAGCGAGCTGAGACATGGCGGGAAGGATCGCCGAGGCCGGTGAACTGTGGCTAAAGGGGGGAAGGCCCGGATGCCCCGAGGGGCTCACCGGATGACGGGGACGTTTCGCCAGCCCTGACTGCTCTCGGTGAACTCGCGCGCGCTGAACGCCCAGATGACCAGACGCTTGCCACTCAGGCCATTCGCGCGGCGCGCCAACGTCACCCGCGCCGGTGTCGCGCCGGAGCCCCGAACCGCCGCGAGATCGAGCGGAAAACCCAGCTCGAGGGCCAACTGATCCACCAGCCCGGCGCCGCGGGCGTGCATGTCGCCGCCCGCGTGGAACACGAGGCCGTGACTGTCGGCCAACAGCAACACGGGGCTCTGTCGATCCGGCGGCACCGGCGCGAGCCGTCCCCCAGAGCGCCGGCCGACGAACCGCAGCGTCAGCGACTCCTCCGGGAGATCCGCATCTCCGAGGAGCGACCGGAGGTCCCCGTCGATCGTGACCGCCCGCGACTCCGAATCGAACTCCTCGCGAGAGAGCTCGTCGTACCAGGGCGACTGGCGCAGCCGTTCGGCGATGCGCGCCGCCGCCCGCTCGGCCGCCGCCCCGGACCAGTGAGAGTCCTGTCGACAGTAGAGTTCACCGGGCTTCGCGGCGTCTGCGAACTCGGGTTGAAGATCGAGGACCTCGATCCCTCGCTTGCGAAGCTCCGCGTAGAACTCCGCGGCCGCCGCGTCGATGCGTCCGCTCACTCCGGCGAGCGCCGGCAGTTCGCCCGGCACGACTGCCGCCTTCGCCGGAACGGGCACGAGCACCAACTCGATCCCGGCATCGGTCAGCTGGCGGTGAAAATCCTCGATCGCCGGAAGCGGGTCGCCCCATTCGGGCTTGGCCGCGCGGGTCACGGCAGCCGCCGCGTCCCCCCAAAAAGTCCCCTGCGCGAGGAAGCGCAGCTCGGACGTCAGGAACAGCCAATCGCTGCGGCCGCGCACGACCGACTGGGATGCGGCCTCGGCCTCGCGCACGACGCGCTCGAGCGCCGGGTGCGGGGATTCCGCCCGTGACGCGCCATCGCAACCGACCGCCCCGAGCAATGCAACCAGAATCCAAATAGCGCGCTTCATCGCGCGACGTCCCAATTCATCGTACGACCTCGCCGAAGTAGGCGGGCAGCGCGAGCAACTCGAGGTCGTCGAGCTCCCCTCGACTCACCGTCTCGAGACGCGACTCGGCCTGCGCGTCCTCCCAGGACCTCACGTCGAAGGTCAGTCGCGTACCGATCGGCCACCGGGCGGCGTCGGTCCAGGTGTGCTCGCGCATTCCCCAGACGTACACGACGACAGCCGGAATGTCTCCCGAGCCGTCGACGTCGTCGAGGTGGAGAGCCACGAGCGCCTCGGGGTACGGGACCGTCCCGGGCCGCGGCAGAGTGCCCCGCGCGCGGAGCGTTCCGGTGATGCGTCGCGCGGACGGTCCAGCCAGGACCTCGGGGCTCGGCGCATCCGAGAACTCAGGCGCGGCTCCGAGCGTCACCGGTCTCCAGTCGCCCTGGGCGAGTTCGCGCATCGCAAACTGATAGACCACCACTTTCACGCCGGCGAGGCGATCGCGACCCGCGCTCGCTTCTCGCGCGATCTCCGCAGCGAGCGCGACGCGCGTCGCATACGCCCCGCCCGCATTGCGGACGATGCGGTCCACCGGGCGGCCGAGTTCGAACGCGAGCTGTTCCGCGAGCCCCGCAGCTTCGCCCCAATCGAGCTGCTCTCCGTCGGGGGTCGTCTGCGCGAACGCTTCTCGACTCGAATAGATGTTGCTGAAGCTGTCGCCGAGCAACAGGACCTCGGCACCCGCTCCGAGGGGCGTGCCGTCGCGGCGCCGAACCGGCGCAATCTCCACGCGCTCCGCCGGGTAGAGCGCCGAACCGGCGGGCAGATCGAGCATCGACCTCAGGTCGCCGCGGTTCGCCGCGAACTCACGCGTGCGCTCGAAGGCACTCCCGTCGCGCGGTCTGAGTCGGCCGCTCGACTCGAGATCGGTCGCGAGGGCAGCGGCGACACGCTCGGCGGCCTCCGGCCGCCAATGAGTGTCCGTCGCGAGAAAATCGCCAGGCCCGAGCAGCGCCGTCGGGTCGAACACTGCAACTCCATCCGCTTCGAGAGCCGCAGCGAACTCAGGCCACGACGGATTCTGGTGCGGCGCGGCGGCGCCGCGCACGAATCGGTCGGGCGCGACGACCGCCTTGACCGGCGTCGGCAGGACGACCAGCTCGATGTCACGCTCCCGAAGCTCACGCGCAAAGTCGACGATCGCGACGCGCGGGTCGGGGTGCGGTGCAGAGTCACAGGAATCGCCGCCGAGAGATCGCGCGTGCAGCAGGTTCGGGTCGAGGAAGCCGCGGCCCGCTACGTAATCGACGCCGGGCCGATGGAACAACCAGCCCGAGCGGCCCGGGTACACCTGCTCGTTGCCGAGCCCAAGGGCTTCGATCGCGAGGGCCTGCCAGTGCGGCTGCAACTTCTGGCCCACCACAGAAGCGTCCTCCAGGTCGCGCTCGAATCGCTCCAGCGTGCATGGGGTCGGAAGTTCCGCGACGAGATTCGAGAACGGCGGCGGCGCGCTCAGGGACTGCAGGAGCGGGACCGCAAGGATCGTCGCGAGGAACGCGCCCACGAGCGCACGCGCTACCGCCGGTGTGACCCCGGTGGTACCGAGCTCGACCTGAGCCTGCTCTTCGCGTCGTTCGTTGAGTCGTTCGGTCATCGCTGCGAACTGGTTCCCATCAGAAAATGAAGTAGATGAACGGGTTGAAGGACTGTGCGAACAGCGCGACACACGCGACCCACAAGAGCACGAGCGCCGCAACCGCCTTGGGAGCACTCAGCCGCCGGGTCCAATCCCAGGAACACGTTCCGGCCCAGGTGATCCCCGCCGCGACGACGAGCGAGACCAGGTAGTACGGCTGATGGACGACTCCGCCGACCAGCACCGCGTCGCCACCCGCCGTCACCACGCCGAACATCGCACCGAGGTATGCGAAGGCCGCGGGCACGTCTGCCGCGCGAAAGAAGACCCATGCGAACATCGCGAACAAGAAGCAGCAGAACGTCTGGACTGCCGGAGGCGCGGCAGACCAGAGCGCCCGACGACCCCGTGCACGTTCGAGGGCGAGCATTCCGCCGTGGAGCCCGCCCCAAACGATGTAGTGGAGCGCGGCACCGTGCCAGAGGCCGCCGAGCAGCATCACGAGCGCAAGGTTCACGTACGTGCGCCGCGAACCGCGCCGGTTTCCGCCGAGTGGGAGATAGAGGTAGTCGCGCAGCCAACTGGAGAGCGAGATATGCCAGCGGCGCCAGAAATCGGTGACGGACCGGCTGCGATACGGCGCATCGAAGTTCTTCGGAAAGACGAAACCGAGCATCAGGCCCAGCCCGATCGCCATGTCGGAGTAGCCGGAGAAGTCGAAATAGATCTGGAACGAGTACGCGAACGCGCCGAGCCACGCGTCGAGTATCCCGATCGACCCCGCATCGAAGCAGACGTCCGCAACTTTCCCGGCCGGGTTCGCGAGAAGGACCTTCTTCGCGAGGCCGAGATTGAACATCGCGACACCGCGGGCGAACCGTTCGATCGAGTGCGTGCGCTCGGTCAGCTGTCGCGCAATCTCCGTGTATCGGATGATCGGACCCGCGACGAGCTGCGAGAACAGCGAGACGTAGCACGCGAAGTCGATCGGATTGCGCGCGACACGGCCGTGGCCGCGATAGACGTCGATCGTGTAACTCATCGACTGGAACGTGTAGAAGCTGATGCCGAGCGGAAGCGTCACGCGCAAGAAGTCACGCCAGGCGAACTGTCCGAGCCCGACGAACTCGACCACGTCGTTGTAGGAATCGAGCGCGAAGTTCGAGTACTTGAAGAAGCCGAGCAGCGACAGGTTCGCGACGATCGAGAGCGTCACTGCGCGTCGCTGGCGCCGCGTCCGCGCTCCGTCGACGTCGCAGGGATCTCGCGAGATCACGAGCCCGAGCCAGAAGTCGAGCGCGGTGCTCGCGAGCATCAGCAGCACGAACGGAGGGTTCGCCCAGCCGTAGAAGACGTAGCTCGAGGCCGTGAGCGCACCGTGGCGCAGCCAGCGCGGCCCGGCCCACAACACGTAGTAGAGCGTCAGGACCGCCGGCAGGAACCAGAAGAGGAAGAGCTGGGAGCTAAAAACCATGGGCGGGAGCGCAGTTCACCGAGCCGGCGAGCGAGGCGCGGGCGACACACGCACCCGTGCAGGCTGGCCGAGGATCGTGAAGTACGGGTTAATGGCGCCCACCAGTCCAGGGCCCCCGAACCACGGTTCGAGCGGCGTGGTCCCGCGACCCTCCCACACGACTTCCCAGCCGAGACCTCCCCGTTTCAGCTCGGAAAAGAACTCTCCGCGGGCACCCTCGAACCGCGGATGGAACCGGTCGCTGAGCACGATCCAACGGGGCGCGCCCGTGGCGATTCCGGGCGCCGACCACGCGGATTCCGGCACCTCCCAGCGCTCGTGGCCGAGTGGCTCGAGCCGAGGCAAGTAGCGAGCCGGCGCGAAGACAGCCACGCGGTCCCCAGCAGCACCGTGCTCCCGGAGCCAGGTCTCGGCGCGGTAGCGGGAATCGTTCTGCAGAAAGAGATCGAGATTGAGTCCGAGAAGGAATGACTGCGCGAGCGCGAGGCCGACGCCGACCCACACGGACCCGCGCAGCCAACGGGGCGCGCGGCCGGCGGCCTGCACCCCCTCCCCGACCCCGATCGCGAGAATCGAGATCAGAGGCAACGCGAACCGTACGGGAGCGAAGCGCGCGGTCAGCAGAGAGATTCCGACGTACGAGAGCGCCGGGAGGAGCAGCCAGGCCGCCGGGCGGCGGCGCACGACCGCCCACACCGCACCGGCCACACCGAGTGTGGCGATCGCCGGGCCGGCGCCCTCCCCGATCGCGCGCGCGAGCTGGCGCCCGAACCGACCCCAGCCGGTGAACCCGGTGCGGAAGCTCTCCATCCGCTCTCCGGCTGGATTCCAGGCCTCGAGGTGCCGCGCGAATCCATCTGCGTTGAAGATCGGATTCTGCACGCAGACGTAGACCGCGATCGCAGACCCGGCGAGCCACCAGAGTCGCCGATTGAACGTCGCCTGCACGAGCGCCCGCGCGGCCCCGCCCTGCGCACGCACCCGCCGCAACTGGAGTGCGTAGACCGCGAGCGCCGGCAGCACGAACGCTCCGCCGATCCCCTCTTTGGTCGCGACGGCCGCGCCGAGCGCGAGACCGAAACCGACGTAGTCGCGGGTGGTCCCACCCTGCACCACCTGGACGAAGAACCACAGCCAGACCGAGAACCAGAACGCCTGCGGGACATCGAGGTTGCCGGTGTGCGCGAAGAACACCAGCACCGGGCTGAACGCGGCCGCCGCGGCCGTCGCCCAGACGGCGGGCCGGCCCAGACCGAGGGCTCTCGCGGTGGCCACCGTCAATCCGACGATCCCGAGCGCCATCGCCGCCGCGAGCAGCCTCGAGAGAAGCATCAAGAGCGTCAGCGAGCCGACGGGATCCGCGAAGCACTCCGCTTCGAATCGAGGGAAGCAAGCCGGGTCCAGTTCGCCCCGCAATGCCAGCCAGGCCAGATACGGCGAGTAGAGCGCGAAGCTGAGCCACCAATGGAGGTACGGGTACTTGTGCCAGCCGAAGAACCAGTTCCAGACGACGCGGAGCGGCTTGTCCGGAGAGATGTCGTCGCCGTTCCACGAGTACGTGTTCGGCAGCCCCCAGTCGATCCCGAACAGGAACAACCCGGCCGCGATCGCGAACACTGCGAGCAGGACGAAGTCGGTCCGGCGGCGGCGCGCGGCGGGCATTCGCCGCATCATACAGTAGGATTCGCCTTCCATCGGGGCGGATGCCCCGAGCGGAGCCTCTCGTGGCAACCCAGCGCACCGCCCTCGTCATTCTCGGCATGCACCGGAGCGGCACGTCATCGCTCGCCGGACTGGTGTCACGACTCGGCTGTACGCTGGGCGACGACCTCCTCGAAGCGAACGAATGGAACCCGCTCGGCTACGGGGAGCACCGCGAGGTCGTCGAGCGACACGACGCCCTGCTCCGCCAGCTCGGCCTCGCCTGGGATTCGGCGCGGACCCCCGATCCGACCTCCGACCTCCATCCGGGCGCCGAGCGCGACTTCATCGCGCTCCTCGCCCGCGACTTCGCCTCGGACCCCCTCTTCGGCTTGAAGGACCCTCGGCTCTGTCGACTGATTCCTCTGTGGCGACGGGTCTTCGAGGCCTCGGGGGTCGACGCCCGCTACGTGATCATGCTGCGCCATCCCCTCGAGATCGCGGCCTCCCTCTCGCGGCGGGACGATTTCTCCCTGTCGAAGAGCCTCCTCCTGTGGGCCACCCACGTGCTCGCGGCCGAACGCGAGACCCGCGGAGCGCGCAGAGCGTTCGTCGAGTACAGCGCTCTGATGCGAGACTGGCGCCACGTCGCAGGAACTCTCGCCGACGACCTCGGGATCCGCTGGCCCATCGACGCCGATCGCGCAGCGGGCGACATCGAGAGCTATCTGACGCCCGATCTGCGCCACCACAGCGCGCCGGCCTGGTCCGCAGAAGCTTCGCAGCGTTTTCCGTTCGCCACCCAGCTACATGAAGCGTTGGCCCGATTGGTCCAGGAAGACGGCACCGAGGCGCGAGCGGCAGTCGACCTCGCCGGCGCCGACTGGACCGCGGCCGCGGCTCTCTACGAGCCCGAGCTCGCGGACGCCGCCCTTGCACTGGCAGACGCGACCGAAAGAGTCCGCGACGCCGACCGCGCCCGGAGCAAGGCGGAGCGAAAGCTCGAGCAATTCGCGGATTCCCCCACGCTCTGGCTGCGAACCTTCCTGCGGCGGCGGCTTCGCGGAGGCGCGCCGTGAGCGCGCGGGCCGAAGAGCTGCTCGTTTCGATCCATATCCCCAAGACGGGTGGGATCACATTTCGCGAGATCCTCGAGGATCTGGCTGAGGGGCACGTCGTGCACGACTACGACGACCGCCCTCTCGCGCCCGCATCCCCGTGGAAAAAGCTCCGCCAACTCCTGCGACGCCCTGACCTGGCCCCCGGCACGCGAGTCGTTCACGGCCACTTCGTCGCCACCAAGTACTGGAGGCGCTACCCGAACGCGCGCTATCTCGCGTGGTTCCGAGAACCGGTGGAACGGCTGGCTTCGCACTACTACTACTGGCAGCGCGAGCCGGACCTCGAGAACGCCACGTGTCGACGGCTGCTCGACGAGAAGCTCTCGCTCGTGGAGTTCGCCTCCATTCCGGAGATGCGAAACGTCCATGCGCGTTTCCTGGGCGCGGTCCCCGTCGAGGCCCTCGCGTTCGTGGGCATCACCGAAGCCTACGATGCGAGTCTCGAGCTGTTCCAGCGCGATTTCTGTCCCCAGCGACCGGTCGAGGCATCCGAACGCAACACCAACCCGGACCGCGCCGCTGCCCAATACGAACTCGAGCCCGCGGACCGCGAGGCTGTGGCGGCACTCAACCGGCATGATCTCGAGGTCTATGAGCAGGCTCTCGCGCGACACCGCCAGCTTCTCGCTTCCCATTGAAAATCGCGCGTGCCATGACACCCCGCCGCCCATGAACATCTTGCGCCCCACTCACGAGACCGAACGAACGCGCATGCGGCGCGCCTCGGGTCGCGCTGCGCTCGGCGCGATCCTGCTGCTGGGCGGAGCACTCCTCCCCGCCTGCACGCCGGCGCTGCCCGAGGGCCCGAACCTCGTCCTGGTGACCCTCGACACGGTACGGTTCGACCACACTTCGCTCGGAAGTTACGAGCGTGACACGACTCCACGGTTGCGCGCCCTCGCTGCAGAAGGGGCCAGCTTCGAGCTGGCGTACGCACCGACCGCGACCACCGGGCCCACGCACGCGACGCTGTTCACATCGCTGCTGCCTCCCCAACACGGTGTCATCAAGAACGGCGTCGCCCTGGACGGGGACCTCGTCACGTTCGCAGACCACCTCAGTGACGAAGGCTGGCGAACCGCGGCGTTCGTCAGCTCGTACGTCATGTCCGAACGGTGGGGCTGGAGCCAGGGATTCGGCCACTTCGACGACGTGTTCGACCCGGCCGGCGCCACCAAGCGCAAGAAGAACTGGGAGGGCCACAAGGTCGATGGGGGGTTCGATCGCAGGGCCTCCGTCACCACCGCCCGCGCGCGAGCCTGGCTGGAGCGTCAGCGAGACGGGCGACCCTTTTTCTTGTTCGTCCACTACTACGATCCACACGCGCCGTACCTCCCGCCGATCGGGTTCGCAGGGCGCTTTTCAACAGAGGAGCCGACGCCACTCGAGGGCTCGATCTCGGCCTACGACGAAGAGATCGCGTACACCGACGACCAGCTCGGACTTCTCCTCGATGCCCTCGACGAACTCGGGCTGGCCGAGAACACATTGGTGGTCGTGACCGCCGATCACGGAGAAGGCCTGCTCGACCACGGCCACATGGAGCACGGGGTTCACCTCTACGATGAGCAGGTCCGGGTGCCGCTCCTCGTGCGCCTGCCGGGCGTCATTACTCCCGGAATCCGGCCCGACGCTCCGGTCGAGATGCTCGACGTCGCGCCGACCCTGGCCGACCTCCTCGGCGTGCCCGTTCCGGAAGAGTTCACCGGCAGAACCCTCGCCGCGACATTGCGGGGCGAGGGGTCACTCGACCCTCTTCACCCGGTCCGACTCTTTCGCCGCCACTACGCCCCGCAACCCGACCAGAAGTCCCCGCGTGGAGTCCAGTACGGCGTTCGGGTTGGCGACTGGAAGTACATCGAGCGACCCGTGGAAGGCCAGCCCGAGCTGTACAACCTGAGGAGCGATCCGGCGGAACGCCACAACGTATTCACTCGGCACCCCGACGTCGGCGCCCGGCTCGCCCCGCTCCTCGTCCGAGGCCCCGAGGACGCTCCGAAGCTGGCTCCCGAGGAGGCCGAGCGCCTCGAAGCCCTGGGCTATGTAGAGTGATCGCGTGACCCGATGCGCTGCCATCATCCCGTGCTATCAGCACGAACGCTTCGTGGGCGAAGCGATCGAGTCGGTCCTCGCACAGAGCCGACCTCCCGATCGCTTCCTCGTCATCGATGACGGATCTCGCGATGGCTCCGCCGACATCGTCGCGTCGTTCGCGACGCGCGGCGTGGAGCTGCTGCGACAGGAGAATGCCGGCGCGCACGCCACGCTCAACCGCGCGGTTCGCGAGGTCGCCACCGATTGCGACGTCATCGCGATTCTCAACTCCGACGACGCGTGGGAGCCCTCTCGTCTCGAGCGTTGTCTAGAGCATCTCGCGGAGCGACCCGGACTCGGCGTCGTGTGCACCGGCTTGCAGGTCATCGACTCAGAGGGCGCCGCACTCCCGGACGACTCCGCTCGGCGCCGCTGGTTCGACGTCGCGTGGTCGCTCGGAGCCGCCGGGGATCTCTCACTGACCGAATGGCTCGCGATGGCGAACTTCCCGGCGACGACGAGCAACATCGTCGCTCGCAAGGAAGACCTGCTCGAACGCCCGTTTCGTGCCTACCGCTTCTGCCACGACTACTCGTTTCTACTCGAGTCGGCCCTGCGCGCGCGAATCGGCGTGCTCGATGAACCCCTGCTCCGATACCGCGTGCACGACAACAACACGATGGTGATGGACCCGGCCCCGCTGGTGCGCGAACTCCTGCAGCTCGAACTCGACTTGCGCCGCGCGCTGCAGCCAGATCTCACTCGCGATCCCGAACTGCGGGAACGCTTCTACGGCTTCGCGCGCGCACGCTGGGACAACGGCTCCAGCCTCTCCGCCGGGTTGTTCGAGTATGCGATCGGGGAGTGGCTCGCAGCAGAGCCACCGGAGCGGATCGATGCGCTCCTCACGGAGCTCACGGCGCAGGCTCCGGAGGAGCTCACGACGGTCCCGCAGGCGGACCTCCAGAAACTCGACCTAGCGGCCGGTCGCGCCGTCTCCCGGGCCGAACTGGTCGAGCGGAACGAGCGGCTGCGCCTCGCCGCGGTCGCCCGTGCGCGCTACCACGCATGGCTCATGGGATCGAAGTGGCTCTCTCTCGGACGCCTGCTCGGACTCTGCAACGACCTGGTCCCCCGACGTGACGACGACGAACGGCTGCGCCAGCGCGTGCGAGGCTCACGCTGGGTCCAGCTCGGCGGTCGCCTGGGAATCGGGTCGGTTCGAAAGATCCTCGAACTCTCGGAACCCACTGACTGATGGAACCGCGAGTCGCCTACTTGTTCGCGCGCTATCCGGTGCCCTCGCAAACGTTCTGCGATTCCGAGATGCTCGCCCTCGAAGAGCTAGGCCTTTCGCTCGAAATCCACGCCACCAGCCCGCCGCGGTCGACGTTCCGTCACGAACGACTCGCGCGGCTCACTGCCGAAGCCTGCTACCTGCCGCCCGGAAAGCTTCTCCGCAGCCACGAGCTCGAAGCGCCGGGGTGGCCGCCGCAGTGGGTCCAGGAGCACGCAGCCCGCTATCCGGACCACTCGGTCTCCGCCAAGGCGCGCCATGCACTCGCGCTCGCCGCAATCCTCGAGCGCCGCGGTGTCGCACATGTCCACGCCCACTTTTCGGGTCACGCGGCTCATGTCGCGTACCTGCTCGCGAAGCTCACCGACATCTCGTACAGCTTCACGGCGCACGCGCAGGACTTCATGGTCGATCTCGGGAGCCCGACGCTCTTGCGCGAACTCTGCAGCGAGGCGCGTTTCGTGGTCGCGGTCAGCGACTGGAGCCGCGACCTCCTGCGGGAATCCTGCCCTGAGTCCGCCGAGCGGATCATCCGGATCTACAACGGCATCGAACCCGACGACTTCTCGTTCGACGCGGCCCCACCGGAACCGGAGTGCCCGCGGATCGTCAGCATCGGCCGCTTGATCGAGTTCAAGGGATTCCACCATCTGATCGCTGCCTGTGAGAAGCTCTCTGCCCGGTCGATCCCGTTCGAGTGCACTCTGGTCGGCGACGGCCCGTGGCGCGAGCGGCTCGAGGCCCAGGTCGCAGCGGCCGGGCTCGAATCGCGCGTCCGATTCGCGGGCCTGCTGACCCTCGACGAGGTGAAGCGAACCTTGCAGGAAAGCGACGTGTTCGCACTCGCGTCGATCGTCGACGAGAAAGGGGCCTGCGACGTCCTGCCGACGGTCATCCTCGAAGCCATGGCGACCGGTTTACCGGTCGTTTCGACGACGCTCGCCGGGGTCCCCGAAATGGTAGAGGACGGCGTGACCGGCGTGCTGGCCGAGCCCGGCGATGAACGCGGCCTCGCGGACGCACTCTCCCAGGTCCTCGGCTCGCACGATCTCCGCGTGTCGATGGGAATGGCGGGGCGGGAACGGGTCGCCGAACACTTCGCGAGCCAGCGCACGGCACCCGACCTCCGCGAGCGGCTCCTCGCGGCCGCGACCCGCCCCGGAGCCGCAGTCCCGCCGCCCGCGCCGGCGGTCGCCTGGTGGATCGACCGGTGGCCTCCGCGCAAAGGCGAACGCCTCGAGCGCGAACTCCGCCACCTGGCGAAGAACCGCCCCGACGTCCCGCTGCTGGTCGGCGAACTCGCCGGCACGTTCGAGCCGACCGCCCGCGGTGCGGACACGAATCTGGCGACCCTCATCGAAGTGCTTCCGGACGGCGTCGTGCTCGAGAGCGAGTGGCTGGCCGACCCGGTGCTCCGTGAGCGCGTCGACGCGTTGCGCACCGAGCTCCCGAGCTTCTTCAGCGGCGAGGAATGTTATGCGAGCGCTCGCCGCGCCGCGCACCTCGTGCAGCTGCTCCGCCGGCGCGAGATCCGGCGACTGCATGCCGCCCGGGCGACCGGGGTCCTCGTCGCCTGGCTGGCGAAACGGCTCGACCCGAACCTGCGTGTCAGTTTCACGCTCGACCGACGCTCGGCCGGAAGCCGCCGCGCCTTTGCCCGACTCTGCCGCGACCTCGACCTCGGGGCGGTCTCGGACGACCTCCTTTTCCAGACGGTCCGCGACGAGTGCGGAGACGCGCTGCCACTCGTCACGCCGATCCCCGCTCCTCCGGGCGGCATGCCCGCGTTGCCGCCGCTGCGTCCGATCGCCGGGTGGTTGCGTCCGGCACAGGGGCCCCAGCTCGAACGCGGAGTGGCACTCGACGCCTGGCTCGAGCGCCTCTCGGAGCCGGGCGGATGACCGACGCGCAACGTCCGCTGCTCGTCCATCTCACCTCGTACTCCTTCACGCCGCGCAGCCATCCGGGCATCCACCGACAGGTATTGGGCCTGGCGCCGGCGTTCCGCAATCTCGTGCTTTGCGGCGACCGGGCCCCCTACCACGCCGAACCGCTGTCGGATGCGGAACGTGCGAACCACCGCGAACTCGGGATCGAGAGTCGGGAGCTGATCTTCGAGCGGCTGCGAAAACCCGGCCAGATCGAATGGCTCGCCGCGGGGATCCTGGCTCGCGGCGGGCGGCCGGTCGCGCTGCTCGCACACCTTGGCAACAACGGCTGGCGCTCGCTCCCGCTCGCACGGGCGCTCGGGGTTCCGATCTTCACGGTCTTTCACGGCAACGATGCCAGCGTGGATCTACGGGATGAGTCGTACGCGTGGCGGTATCAAAAGCTCGCCCACGCACCGGGCGCACAGTTCCGTGGCGTCTCCGAGAACATCGTCGCTCGCCTGGTCGAGTTCGGGTTTTCGGCGTCGCAATGTGGCGTCACCCACCTCGGCGTCGATCTCGACCGGTATTCGGTCGCGCAGCGACGGGACCCGGCGCCTGGCTCACTCGAAATCGTGCTCGCCGGACGCTTCCTCGATTTCAAAGGCCATCGCGTCGCGCTGGACGCGCTCGCCGGACTGCGCACAACCCACCCGGCCGCCCGCCTTCACCTCTATGGCGAGGGCGAGCTCGAACCTGTGCTCCGCCAACAGGCGGCCGATCTCGGACTGGGAGACGCCGTCCTGTTTCATGGGGTCGTGCCGGTCACGGAACTCCACGCCGCATTCGCGCGAGCCGACGTCGCGATTCAACCGAGCGTGACGGCGCCCGACGGACGCAGTGAGGGCGTCCCGAACACGGTGCTCGAAGCGCTCGCGACCGGTCTCCCGGTCGTCGGCAGCCGACACGCGGGGATCCCGGAGGCCATCCTCGACGAGGAAACGGGTCTTCTCGTCGAAGAGAGCGACGCTGCGGGACTCGAGACGGCGCTGCGCCGCCTCGCCGGCGATCCCGCACTCGGGCGACGCCTCGGGGACGCGGGCAGGCGTCTCGTCGAACGGGAGTTCGACGCCGTCCGCCAGGGTGCCCGACTCGCAGACGACCTCACCGCGACGGTCACCGCATACGGCAAGATCTCGGCCCGCGAGCGACGCGCCGCGTGGGACGACGCGGCCACGGATCTGGTCGAGCCCCCCGCCGAGTACGGCCTCCGCTACCGCGCAGCCTGGCGCTGGAAGGCCCTCCGCAACCGGGTCGAAGGCGACCTCCACTAGTTTAGAAACGGGGACGGTCTTTAGAAGTTTAGAAATTCGCGTCGCGAATTTCTAAACTTCTAAAGACCGTCCCCGAGTTTAGGAATCGCAGGTCGTGCCGGTCCAGCGGAAGACCCGGTAGACGAACTCGGGTTCAGCGCCGTCGAAACGGGCGACCGGCTCGAAGCGTGTTGGATCATCAAGGAGCCGAAACGGTTTGGGTCGGCGCCGACGATTCTGGCCCGCGTAGCCGTAGTAGACGTAGAGCGGCACCGCGCGCTCGGTCGCCTCATCGCACAGCCGTCCCAGATCGCCCGCCGTCTCGAAGTAGCGGAGAGTGGGGTCGTAGACTTTCGGGTTGTCTCCGCCAAGCCCGAGACCGGCCTTGAGCACCGTCTGCGCATCGCCCTTCGCGGCCAGGAACTCCACGGTGTCACGCATCCCGGAGTGGGGATGCGACCAGAGGATTCGGTTCTGCGGCGCCGTCCACCACGCGAACCCGAGGACCAACAGCACACAGGCGGGAACGACGGCGCGTTTCGAAACCCGCTCGGCGAGCGCCTCGGTGCCGATCGCGAGCAGCGGCACCGCAGCCGCCAGGGCGTAGATCGCGAAGCGAACGTAGAAGCTGTGCCCCTGAAGCACCGCTCCGACGAGCGCGACGGGGATGGCGGCCGCGAAACCCACGACGACCGCTCGCTGCGAACCCGATCGTCGCAGCGCGGCGGCAAGCCCCGCGAGGAGCAAGAGAGGCGCCAGAGTCCGATCGAGCAGGAACCGGGCGGACTGCGCCGCCCGCGCGGCCGAGAGACTCGGGAACTCCACGTCTGGGGCGCTCGGCAAGACCGCTTCGGGGATTCCGCTCACAGTCATCGCCCACAGATCGAGCAGCGGCTTGAGTCGAACCCGCGCGCCCTCGTCGATCCCGTGAACGTGCTCCCACAACGGAACCTGCGCGAAGTTGGGCGCCATCACGAACAAGAGGGCCATGGCTGCCACGGCACTCGCCACGACGAGGCGCCCGGCCGCTCGGCGGCGCCCTTCCAGGAGCAGCCCGGTGAGCGCAGCCGCGCCGAGCGAGAGCGCCAGATAGAACGAGAACGCGTGACTCCAGAACAATCCGAAGAGCGCAGCACTGAACGCCGCCCAGGCTCGGGCCCGGTCGTGTGCATACGCCCGGCCGAGCGCCAGCCCTCCCGCAAGAGCGAACGCCAGCACGAGCCCATAGCCGCGCGCGGCCGGCCCGAACCGGACGTGCCAGGGGTGGAGCGCGAGCAAGAAAGCCGCGGCGACACCCGCGCGCGCGAACCCCCACTCGCGTGCGAGCAGAGCGACCCCGAGGATCGAGGCCAGGCTGGCCAGCAGCGACGGGAGACGCAGCGCCCACTCGCTGAACTCGCCGCGTTCGTGTCCCCCGAGCTGCCGCCAGAGGTCCGTGGTCACGCGCCCTGCGACGGAAAACCCCACGTGGTTCGTCGGCTTCTTGAACGTCCAAAACGTCTTCCGCCAGGGGACCGCAGCGAACTCGAGCCGCGGCGGCTCCGAGTCATCGAGCTCCCATGACCCGACGACCGCACGTTTCACGGTCCAGGCCTCGTCCCAATAGAGCGACCCCACCGCGAGCGGGAACCGCAACACGCCTCCGAGCAGCACGGCCAACAGCACGGCCGCCCACCACAGCCGACCCGCGGGCGCACGCGGCGGGGCCGCGCCGGGCTCGGGCGGACCGGTCCACCACGGCGCGAGTGCCCAGAGCAACGCGCACAGCCCGGCGTTGGCGAGGGCCGCCCACCAGAGCGCGATCTTGGCCGTGATCATCAGGCTCTCGCCGCGCTCCGCCACGAACCCCGGACCGCCGGGAAGCGTCCAGGGCGCATCGATCACAACCAGGAGTGCGGCGAAGCCGACTCCCGCGAGCGCGGCCCCGAGCCGTCCGCGACCTCGATCAAGCATTGGAAGCCCCGGCGATTGCACGCGGGCGAGCGATCCGATAACTCCCGCACTCGTGCCCACATGCGAAATCTTCATCCCGGCCTATCAGGCCGCAGGCACGCTCGAGGCGGTGATCGAGCGAATTCCCGAGGCCCTCTGGGACTCGCTGTCCAGCGTCCGCGTGATCAACGACGGCAGCACCGACGACACCGACGCAGTCGTACGTCGGATCGCCGAACGGCAACCGAAGGTCATTCTGCACTCCGAACCCGAGAATCACGGCTACGGCGCCGCGGTCAGGCGGGGACTGCACCTCGCGCTCGAGGGGCCGGCCGAATACGTCGTCTGTCTTCACGCCGACGGACAATACCCCCCCGAGAAGCTTCCGGAGTTCCTGCCCTACATGCAGGCCCACGGAGTCGACGTCCTGCAGGGCTCCCGGCACAAGGCGGGAACGGCCCGGGCGGGCGGGATGCCCCTCTACAAGGTGGCCGCGGGTCACATCCTCACCTGGCTCGAGAACATGACCTTCGGCCTCGAGATGACGGACTACCACTCGGGCTTCATGCTCTACAGCCGCAAGGCCGTGGAACAGATCCCCTTCGACCAGCTGAGCACCTACTTCGACTTCGACCTCGAGGTCATCGCGTCGGCTCGCGCCCGAGGGCTGACCGTCGCCGAGCAGGGAATCCCGACCCGCTATGCGGACGAGGAATCGCACCTGAACCCGATCTGGTACGGGCTCCGCTGCCTCCGGGTAATGCTCCGCTACCGGCTGGGAGCCTACCGACCGTAGGCTTCGTGATAGTGCGCCATCGTGCGCCGGAGCGTCTCCGGGAGGCGCGTCTTCGGCTCCCAGCCGAGCAGGCGCTGAGCCTTCTCGATGCTCGGGACCCGACGGTCACAGTCTTCGTAACCGCCGCCGTAGAACTTCTCGCCGGTGATCTGCTCGATCGGGTGCTGGCGGTAGGATTCGTCCCCGGTGATTTCGGCATACGTCTGGCGCATCAGCTCCGCCAGATCCTTCATCTTGATCTCGCCGTCCTCGCGGTTGCCGACGTTGAAGATCTGATTCTTCGACTTGCTCGGGTTCTCGAGCATCGCCTCGAGCGCATCCACCGCGTCGTCGATGTAGGTAATCGTCCGGTAGGCCTCGCCGCCGTCGACGAGCTGCATCGGCTGGCCGTCGAGGAGCGCGGTCATGAAGCACGCGAGCACCCGCGGCACACCCTCGCCATCTCGTCCAGGAATGAAGTCCATCTTCGGGCCGAACCAGTTGTACGGACGGATGATCGTGAACGGGAGGCCGGTCTCCTGGTTGTGCGCGAGCACGTAGCGCTCGAACAGAGCCTTGGCGGCGGCGTAGCTCCAGCGATGATTGACCGTCGGCCCCATGACGAGCGGCGTCTCGTCTTCGACCTGTTCGTAGAGCGCCGGGTTCGTGTAGTCCTCGCCCGGGATGTAGCTCGACAGCGTCCGGCCGTAGACCTCGCAGGTCGAGGTGTGGAAGAGCCAGCTCTTATGCTTCGCGCACAGATCGATGAGCTTGTACGCATGGATGAAGTTCGAGTGAATCGTGTGGACCGGGTTGGAGACGTACTGCGACGGCGTACAGACCGCCGCGAGCGAAATCACCGCGTGGCAATCGTCGAGGAACGGCTCGATCTCCGGAACCGTGGTCTCGTTGTCGACGTAGACCTCGTGGATGCGAAGGCGGGGGTTGTCGAGGTGCTGCTCGATCTTGGTGACCTGGGTGTCGAAGCCTTCGATCTCATAGTCGCCGCGCGCCAGCAGGCGCTCGGTCAGATGGCTTCCGACGAAGCCACCACAGCCGAGAATCACGACCTTCTTCTTGCCCATCTCATCCCTCCCACCGCCTCCCAGGACTGGCGGACTGGCTGCTTGATTAGCAGGCAGACTCGATACCCGCCTGTATGGATTTTCGCCACACTTGCGAGCCATGGGCGCGAGGCCAAGGATCCCGAAGGTGGCAAATTCCAGCGATGACAATCGAGCGCCGGGGCGAGAGCCGGCGCGAGTCGAGGCCGTTCTCCTCGCGTTGCTCTCAGTCGGGCTCCTCGCCTACTGGGCCCAGCAGTATCAGCCGTTTTTCCTGCCCAACAACGACTTTCCCTCCTTCGAACGCACCGCACGGAGCCTCGCGGCCTTCGAACTTCCGCGCAGCTTCCAGCGGATGCCGATTCTCCCGGCGCTGATGGGGATCCTCGCGCCGCTCATGCCGGGCCCTCATCCCTATCTGAACGCCGCCCTCGTGCTGAACATCGCGTTCTCGCTCGGGACCCTCTGGCTCCTCTTCCTCCTCGCCTCGCGGACCTTCGGACGCGGAGCCGTACTCGTCCCGCTGCTGTTCGCGGCCACGACGCAGTTCCAGACAATGGGGCTGCAGCCACTCGTCGAACCGAGTCTCGGGTTCTTCGTCGTGCTCGCGTTCGTGCTGTTCGAACGCCGTTCACACTGGCAGTGGGCCGCTGCCGCCGCCGCCGCGCTGTCGCGCTACGAGGCGGCGATGCTCATCCCGGTCTTCGTGATCGCCGGGATGGTGGAAGGCCGCAAGTTCTGGCGTCCCGTCTGGCTCGGAGCCCTCGCGTCGGCCGGGCTGCTGCTCTGGGCCGGGCTCGGCGCGCTGCACGGCTCCGGCGGATCGACCTACCTCGACATGATGAAAGGGATGGGTTTCGCGGCGGCCCCCGAGTTCCTCGAGCGCTCACTGAAGGAACCGTTCCGCGGGCTCTACCGGAGCACGCTCGGGCCAGGCCTCGCGGGCTTCGTCGCGCTGGTGATCGTGCCGGTCGTTCTCGGCGTTCGGCGCGGGCTCCATGACTTCCGGCGAGAAACCCTCGCGCTCGTCGGGTTCACGGTCGCATGCCTGCTCGTGATCGTCGTCTTCGGGATCAACAAGGCCCGCTATGTCTACCCGACGGAATGGATCTGGCTGTTCTTCTTCGCGGCCGGCGCACTCTGGGCCGCCGAACGGATCGCGCGGCGGGTCGCCTCCAGTTCCGGCGGCGCCCTTGGGCAGGCGGCCCTCGCGGGCGGGGCGGGACTGCTCGCGCTCGCGATCTATCGCTGGGTCCCGCGGCTGCTCGCCGAAGAGCCCTCGCTCCCGGTCGCGGCCGACCTCGCGTTCGGCGCACTCTGTGTCGCCACCGCCGCCACCTGGGGTGCGCTGGTCCTCCCCCGCCGCGGCGCCGCCGCCGAACGCGCAGTCGGCCTCGCTCTGGCCGCGGTGCTCGTGCCGCTCATCGGAGGGGGACTCCAGGGCAAGCGTTCGGAGGCTTACAAGGTCCGTTATGCCAGCTATGGCTCGGTGGTCGCCGCCGAGTGGTTGGCCACTCACCTCGACCCAGGCGAACGCGCGCTGACGTTGGGTCGGAGCCACGTGCTTCATCTCACCGGGTTCGAACCCCGCCGAATCGTCCACTTCGGCAGTCTGGACGCCGAACGGCTCGAAGACCTCGCGCCCGAGATGGCCCGACGCGGCATCGGCTATGCGCTCTACACGTGGCGCAAGCCGCTCCAGACGCCTTCGGACGGCTACTACCACGGCAAGCTCAAGGCCTTCCTGGCTGAGGAACTGCGCGCAGGCGGCAAGATTCCGGGGCTCGAGCACGTCACCACCCTGCCCCTCCCCGCAGAACTGGGACGAGATCCCGTGCAGGTCTACCGACTCTCCCGCAAAGAGGACGTATGAGCGAAGCGAGAGACGACAGGAGACTCGAGCGGCTCGCGCTCGCCGGCTTGCTGGCGGTCATCGCGGGCACATGGTGGCTGCAGTTCGAGCCCTTCTATTTCCCCAACAACGACTACTCGACGTTCGAGGCGACGGCCCGCGCGTTCGCCGCAGGGGAGCTCCCGGTTCGATTTCATCGAATGCCGATCCTGCCGGCCCTGATGGCGCTCCTGGCCCCGCTCTGCCCGGAGCCCCATCCGTTCCTGACGGCCGCGCTGATCCTCAATGCGATCTTCTCGCTGGGCCTCCTCGTCGCTCTCTACGACCTGGCGGAGCGACTGCTCGGCCGCGGCGCGATTCTGGTGCCGACGCTCTTCGCCGCGGGCAATCAGTTTCATTCCATGGGCCTCCAGCCGCTCGTGGAGCCAAGTCTCGGGTTCTTCGTGGTCTCGGCGTTCGCGCTCTGTGCGCGCCGCTCCCCCTGGCAATATGCAGCGGCCGGGGCGGCAGCGATGTCTCGGTACGAGGCGGCGCTGCTGCTCGGCATTCTCGGCGTCGTCAACGCGATCGCCGACCGCGACATCCGGCGTCACTTCGGCTGGGCCATCTTGGCGGGCGTTCCGTTCTTGTGCTGGCTCGGCCTCGGCACCGCGCGCGGCTCGGGAGCTTCGTGGTACCTCGGCGTGATGGAGGGATCGGGCTTCGCGATCGCGCCGCACTTCTACGTCACGTCGATCAAGGAACCGCTGCGCGGCTGGCTCGGAAGCGGCGTGCGCGGCGGCCTCGGATTCGCGCTCGCGGTCGGCCTCCCGCTGGTGATCGGAGCTCGCGCCCTCCTGCGGCGGGCACCGCGGGAAACCATTGCCATGTGCCTGCTGTGGGTCCTCGCCACCTCGACGGTCGTGCTCTTCGGGATCGACAAGGGCCGCTATGCGTACGGCTACCAGTGGATTCTGTTGCTCCTGTGGAGTGCCGGGCTGCTGCAGGCGTTGGACGCCCGGACACTCGAGCGGCTGGCGAGACTCCAGCGACCCGCGCTGTGGGCGCTCGTGGTCCTGTGCACCGCGGGGCTGTTGGTCACCCTGAGGCACGGAATCCAGCTCCTCGGCGGGGTCCTCCCTGGAGGTGTGTCGGTCGTGGATGAGCTCTGGGTACTCTCCGCGCTCGTCGCGGTCGGGCTGGGCCTCTCGCTTCGCGGACGCCAGGCGGGCCGATCACTGCGCCTGGCGGCCGGTGTCGTCGGCCTGGCAGCCGCTCTCGTGACCGTGCCCGTGGTCATGGAGGGGATACGCATCAAGCGAAAGGAGCTGCTCAAGATCCGGTGGGGGAACTACGGCATCGCTCTCGCAAGCGACTGGATCCTCGAGAACGCCGACGACGAAGATCGCTTCGTCGTCCTCCACAAGAAGCACTACGTCCAGCGCTCGAAGCTCCCAGCGGACCGGTTCCATTCCCCGAAAAAGCTCGACGCGACTTCCGTCGCGGAGCTGGCGCCCGAGATGCAGAGCCGCGGCCTGACGCACCTGATCGTCACCTGGCGCAAGCCTCCGCAGCAGGCCGAAGACCGGCGCACCGAGCAGAAGTTCAAGCTGTTCCTGATCGAGCCGCTGCTGCGAGGGGAGGCCGCGCCCGGGCTCCGCCGGGTGGCCTCGCTCGCGCTCCCCGAGCACATGGAGCGACCCCCGGTGCGGATCTACCGCGTCGACCTCACCGGCGAGGCCCCCGATGAGTCTCCGATGAAGCCGGCGTTTGCACCGCGCGCGAGCGACGGCTAGGCATCCGATCCATGGCCAGCCCTTCGGCGAATCCCCCGGCGTTCCGCTTGCGCCCGTACATCCAGATGGCGCGTATCGACCACTGGTTCAAGAACGCATTCATGCTGCTCGGCGTCGTCGTCGCTTTGTTCGTCGAGCCCAGCCTGTTGCGCTGGGACGTCGTCCCCGTGCTGGCGCTGGCGTTCTTCGCCACCTGCATCGTCGCGTCCAGCAACTACATGTTGAACGAGATGCTCGACGCGGGGCCGGACCGGAAGCACCCCGTCAAGAAGCATCGCCCCGCCGCGGCGGGAGAGGTCCGCCGGAGCTATGCGATCGTCGTATGGCTGGGGCTCGGCGCGGCCGGGATCGGCATGGGTCTGCTGATCAACGGCTGGTTCGCGGCCACAGCCGCGCTGCTCTGGGTGATGGGCGTCGTCTACAACGTCAAGCCGATCCGCTCGAAGGAGCTGCCGTACCTCGACGTCCTCTCGGAGTCCATCAACAATCCGATTCGGCTCTTCCTCGGCTGGTTCCCGCTGATCCAGGACCGCATCCCGCCGATCTCCCTGGTCCTCGCGTACTGGATGGTCGGGGCGTTCTTCATGGCGCTGAAACGCTTCGCGGAGTACCGGAGCATCGGCGACCGCCAGACGGCGATCCGCTACCGCCGCTCTTTCAAGCACTACACCGAAGACCGATTGCTGGTGAGTGTCTTCTTCTACGTCACGACTGCCGCACTCTTCGCCGGCGTCTTCATCGTTCGATACCACCTGGAGCTCATGCTGGCGATCCCGCTCGGCTCCGGACTTCTCGCGTACTACATGAAGCTGGGCCTACAAGACGACAGCCCCGTCCAGAACCCGGAGCGGCTCTACAAGGAGCGCGGGTTCATGGCGTACGGGCTGCTCACCGTCGGCGTGTTCGTGTTCCTGATGTTCGTGCACATCCCGGGACTCTACGATGCGTTCAACGTGGACCTCGTGAAGACGAATCCACTCTGGGTGATCGACGGCCGCTAGGCAGAAGGGAATCTTCCGGAGCTGAAGCGTTCTGGCAGGAACGCCGGCTCCGCCCAGTCCTTGCCGAGCACTCCATCGGCGATCCACTGCCCGGTGACCGGCGACAGCAACACCCCGTTCCGGTAGTGACCGGCCGCGAGCAGCAGGCCATCGACCGCCGGTACCGGACCCACGAGCGGCAGCCCATCCGGCGACTCGGGGCGCAGCCCCGCCCAGGCGCCCCGAAAGCCCGCGCCGGCCAACTGGGGAACGAGCGCCTGTGCGGCCTGCAGCAGATCGGACACTCCCGCCGCCGTCACCCGGCGGTCGAAACCGACGCGCTCGGTCGTCGCCCCGACCACGATCGTGCCGTCGAGTTTGGGCACGAGATACGCACCCCCCGCACCCCACACGATGGTGGAGAAGCTCTGGGGCGGAGCCTCGAGCGAGACGATCTGGCCGCGAACCGGCGCGATCGGAACCACGAACTCGGGGGCGAGCCACGAGCCGGCGGAGCCCGTCCAGCTCCCCGCGCACAACACCACGGCTCCGGCCGGCCGCGACCCGGTCGGTGTCTCGACGCCGACGACGCGCCCGCCCTCCCGCCGCAGGCCCACGACCGGAATCCCTTCTTCCACCCGTGCGCCCCGCGCCTCGGCGGCGCGCGCGAATGCCCGAGTGAGCAGCGGACTGCGCACGTGCGCCTCGGTCTCCGACCAGAGGGCTCCCTCCGCGGCATGCGTCACCGAGGGTGCCAGCGAGCGCAGCTCCTCGGGAGCCAGCCACTCGAGCGCGTCTCCGTGCTCCCGGCCGCGGCGCTGAAGAGCTTCGGCCGCCGCCGCATCGGTCGCGACTCTGAGGATCCCGGAGCGCACGAACTCCGGATCGACCCCGGAGTCCTCCCTCAGCTCGTGCGCCAGCCCCTCGAACCTCGCGAGACTGCGCAGACCCCAATCGAGGAACGGCCCCGCGCCGTCCGCCTCTCCATACGGCGCCAGCATGCCCGCGGCCGCACCCGACGCCTGACCGGCGAGCTCCCCGCGCTCGAGCAACGTGACCGAGACGCCCGCGCGAGCGAGGTGCCATGCGGCCGAGCACCCGATCGCTCCGCCTCCGACCACCACCACATCGGGGGCCTTCGAAGGCGCGAGGTTCACGACCCGGCCGCCGTCACCGCTGCAAGGTCTCGCGCCAGAGACTCTGCGTCGTGCTCGAGCCCGAGATAGCGCTCGACGATCCGACCCTCTCCGTCGATCAGAAACGTGACCACGAGGTGATCGATTTCGAAATCCTTGCCCGGCACGGCACCCACGCCGTAGGCCTCGAGCACCCCGGAGATCGTCTCGGCATCGCCGGTGAGAAACGACCAGTTGAGGAGGTCGGCACCGCGCGCCTTCGCGTACTGGCGGAGGGCGGTCGGCGTGTCGCGCGCCGGATCGAGACTGATCGACACGAACCACACACGATTCGCGAGTTCAGCGGCGACCTGCTTCTGCACCTGGACGTGGGTGCCCGTGAGGATCGGGCACGGCCCCGGGCAGCTCGTGTACACGAAGTCGAGCAACACGGCTTTCCCGCGGAGAGAAGCAAGCGTCCGCTCCGCGCCGGCCTGATCGGTGAGCACGAAGTCGGGGGCGGGCTCAGCGGTCTCGAGCAGGTTCGCGATCCGAGACCGGTGCGCCTCTCCCTCGCCGATCGTCACGGCCGAGAGGATCCGGAAGCTCTTCTCCCCGTGCTGCAGCTTGAAGCGAATGCGCTGCCCGGGCTCGAGCTGTTCGAGAAGGGCTGGATCGCCGACGTCGAACGACATCACCATCGCCGGCATCAGGCCCGGAATGTCGTCGTGCTCGACGACGATCTGGCGGGATTCGAGATCGATCTCCTGGACGACGCCGACCGCGTCGTACAGGTCGGCGCGTGCACCGCACGCCACCGAGATCAGCAGCATGAGGCCCCACAGCGGCCCCGAGAAACGCCGACGGCCCCTCACCCGAGCGGGTACTTGATCTCTCGGGAGATCGCGTCGACGCGTGCCAGGATGTCAGCGGAAAGTGTGACGTCCGCGGCCGCGAGGGTTTCTTCCAGTTGGGCGGCCGTGGTCGCGCCAATCAGTGTCGAACCCACCCACTTGTGCGTCAGCGTCCACGCGACGGAGAACGTGGCGATCGCCAGATCGCACTCCGCGGCCAGCTCGGAGAATCGCGCCGTGGCCTCGAGCGATCGGTCGTTGAGGAACCGCTTCGTCATCACTTCCGTCCGAGGGCTGTGCGCCTTGTACGCGCTGAATCGCGCTCCCTCCGGCCAGGCGTCGCCCTGATACTTGCCGGAGAGCACCCCGCCGGCGAGCGGGCTGTACGCAAGCAGACTGATGCCCTGCTGCCGACAGCACTCGGCGAGCTCGTCCTCGAAGCGGCGATTCAGCAAGCTGTAGTTGTTCTGGATCGTCTCGTAGCGAGAGCTACCGATGCGCTCCGCCTTCCAGACACTTTCGGTCAGGCCGTAGCAACTCTGGTTGGAGCAGCCGACGGCGCGCACCTTGCCGAGTTCCACCAGACGGTCGAGCGCTTCGAGCGTCTCTTCGATCGGAAGCCCCGGGTCCGGCCAGTGCGTCTGATAGAGATCGATGTAGTCGGTCCCCAACCGGCGGAGGCTCTCGTCGCACGCAGCCTCGATGTTGCGGCGATCGAGACCCGTCTTGCCGTGGCGGATCGGCGCCTCGAACCAACCCCCGAGCGGCCCCGCCACCTTCGACGCAACGATCACCGAGTCGCGCGGCCTCCCGGACAGCCACTTCCCGCAGATCTCCTCCGTCCGGCCGACCCACTTCGCATCCGGCGGCACGGGATACATCTCGGCGGCATCGATGAAGTCGACCCCGCGATCGAAGGCCGTATCGAGGATGCGCAGGCTCTCGACCTCGTCCGCCATCGACCCGAAGGTCATCGTTCCCATACCGATTTCGGAGACCACGAGGCCCGAACGGCCGAGACGTCGCTGCTTCACAAGACACTCCTTCCCGGGCCGCACGCGTTCGGCACGGCTCCCGGAGACGGGAGGCTAAGCTTCGCCGAGAAGAACAGCAAAGGAGACCCGATGCGCCCCGGACTGATTCTCGTTGGCGGCACGACCCGCCCCCAGGTGGAGCTCGCTCAGCGGGCTGAGTCCCATGGATTCGCGTCGGTCTGGACCGCCGAGTTCTTCAACCAGCACCCGTTCGTGGCCCTGGCGGCGATCGCTCAGGTGACCGACCGGATCCAGCTCGGAACCGGGATCGCCAACGCGTTCACGCGTTCGCCGGTCGTGCACGCGACGGCCGCGCTCGATCTCGACGAACTCTCGGACGGCCGCATGAACCTCGGCCTCGGCAGCGGCACCAGCCGGATGATGAAGGAGTGGTACGGCGTCTCGTTCGAGAAGCCCGCCGCCAGGATGACCGAGTTCGTGCGTGTCTTGAACGCGCTCTTCGAGGCCCAGAGCGGCCTGGGGTTCAAATTCTCCGGCGACTTCTATGATCTCAGCATTCCGGTCTTCACACGTCCGGGCGCTCCACGCCCGCGCGTTCCGCTGTACGTCGCCGCCGTGAACCCGCTCATGATCCGCGCCGCGGGAACCGTGGCCGACGGCATGATCGGCCATCCGATCGCCACCCGACGCTGGCACCGCGAGCGCACGCTCCCGGCCCTGCGTGAAGCCGAGCAGAAGGCCGGGCGGCCCGAGGGCTCCTGCCGCCTCGTCCCGTATCTGCTCACGTCGATCCAAGAAGATCGTGATTTGGCACGCCGCGACGCGCGCAACCAGATCGGCTTCTACTACACCGTGTCGGTGTACCGAACGATTCTCGAGTTTCACGGCATGCCGGAGGTGGCCGACGCATGCCGCAAGGCGCTCGCCACGTTCGACATCCGCGCGATGGCCGAAGCGATTCCCGACTCCCTGGTCGACGAGATTGCCATTGCCGGCACGCCGGACGAGGCGCGCGATCGGCTCGAGCAGTGGAGCGACCTGACGGACGAACCGCTGCTCTACGCGCCGAGCGTGGGCATCCCGCCCGAACGGATCCGGGCGAACCTCGACGCCATCCTCGACCTCTGGGGCTCCTGAGACTCGAGATCGCCCACCACACCAGGAGCGCTGCTCAATCGGGGGGCAACTGCACAACTCCAGTGCACTCCCGGAGCCTCAGCAGCCCGCTCCGCCCGTTCGGGTCGGCACGGCACTTGCGAAGGGATCGGGGCATGTGGGTCCGTACGACCGAACACACGCCGGAAGCGGGCTCCGATGCCCAGCGCGGCTTTCAGGTCACCCGATCGGGCGGCTGCGAACTCCTGGAGCTCTGGGGGCCGCTCGAACCCGGCTGGGCGGACCCGCTCTGCCGCGGACTGTCTCGCGCGGGTGTTTCGATTCGCCGCGGGTTCGCGCTGCGCACGCTGGAACCGATTCCGGTGTGGCATAGCCGCTTCGAACTCGAGCGAGACGAAATCAGCACCGACCCGCTCCTGCTCGACTACCTGGAGCTCGTCGCACGCGGGCGCACTCCCGGCAGGGCGCCGGTCGAGCTGTCGCACTACGAAATCAGCGAGAGCGAGCGGCATGGAGGGACCCTGCTCATCCGCCTGCAGGGCCCGGATCGGATCGGTTTCCTTGGCGGGATGCTCGAACGACTGAGCTTCCTCGAGCTGACGCCCGTCGAGATGCGCATCGAAACGGGGGACGGCGGCGTCGACGACACGTTCTTCGTGAGCACCCGCAGCGGCGACCTCCCGAACGACGCCACCCGGAAACTCCTCGGCGAAATTCTCGACGGTCGCCTCTTGCGCTGAGCGGCACTCGCACCGTGGTACGCTCCCGCTCGATGTCCGACCCGCGCGCCGACGCCGATCCCGAAATGGCCCCTCTCCTCGACGCGATGCGCGCACGCAAGAGCGCGCGCGTCCTCGAGGCCCGGGCACTCCGCGAGGGGTTCGATCCGACGATTCCCGCGCTGGTCGTCGGCGCGCCGGAGATGTCCCTCGAGCGGGAGCTGGAGATCCCGACCGAGGGTGGAAGCCTTCGCGCGCTGGTGTTTCAACCGGAGCCGGGTCCGGCTCCCGCGCCCGTGCTCGTCTATCTGCACGGTGGCGGCTGGATGATGATGAGCCCAGACAGCCACGCCCGTGTCGCAAAGGAACTCGCAGCGGCCGCCGGAGCGATCGTCGTGAGCGTGGACTATCGACTCGCCCCGGAGCATCCCTATCCCGCGCCGCTCGACGACGCCCTGGCCGCGTTCCGTTGGGTCCGCGAGCACGCGGACGAACTCGGCGGCGATCCCGCGCGCGTGGGGCTCGCCGGGGATTCCGCGGGCGGAAATCTCACCGCCGCCACCACGTTGCGTCTTCTCGCGAACGCCGAGGCACCGCCCCGTGCCACGCTGCTGATCTGCCCGGTCACGGATGCCGCGCTCGAGACCGAATCGTTCAGGCGCCTCGCGCCGGACGACCCGGTGCTCGACGGCGACCTCATGCGCTTCTTCCGCGACTCCTACGTCACTCGCGAACAGTGGGAGGATCCGTTCGTCTCCCCGCTGCGTGCGCGCCTCGACGACTTTCCGCCGGCCTGTCTCGTGGCCGCAGAACTCGACCCGCTATGCGACGACGCGGTGCTCTTCGGCGAGCGACTGGAGGCCGCGGGGCGCCACGCCACGCTCTTGCGCTATCCCGGGCTCCCGCACGACTTCATGCTGTTCCCCGGAATCTCGACGAACGCCCGGGCGTTCGCGGAGATGGGCGCGTTCCTGCGCGGACAGCTCTAGCCGAGCCGCAGCGGTTCGCGCTCAGCCAAGCCCCATTCGGCGCGAGATGATCACCTTCATGATCTCGTTCGTGCCGGCGTAAATGGACTGCACTGCGGCGTCCGCGTAGTCGGTCGAGATCGGGTATTCGAGCATGAAGCCGTAGCCGCCATGCAGCTGCAGACAGTCTGCGGTGAGACGCTTCTGGAGATCCGTGGTCCACCATTTGGCCATGCTCACTTCTTTCACGATCTCGTCCCCGCGCACGTGGGCCGCGAGCAGTCGGTCGACGAACGACTGGCCGACCTCCACTTCCGTCGCGAGTTCCGCGAGCTTGAACTGGATGTGCTGGAATCCTGCGATCGGTTTGCCGAACGCTTCGCGCTGCTTCACGTACTCGACGGTATCGTCGAGCGCACGCCGACAGGACGCCACCGACGCGACGGCAATCGAGAGCCGCTCTTGCTGCAGCTTCTGCATCAGCATGCGGAAGCCCTGCCCCTCCGCGCCGAGCAGGTTCTCCACCGGCACCCGACAATCCTCGAAAAAAATCTCGCTGGTGTCCTGGCCGCGCAGTCCGAGCTTGTCGAGCTTGCGCCCGCGCACGAAGCCCGGCGTGTCGGCTTCGACGAGCAGCAGACTGACACCCTTGTGCGGCGGATCCGCTGCCGGGTCGGTCTTCGCCACCACCACGAAGAGATCGCCGATCTGCCCGTTGGAAATGAACGTCTTCGAGCCGTTGAGCACATACGAGTCGCCGTCCCGGATCGCGCGCGTCTGGACCGCAGCGAGGTCGGAGCCGGTCCCCGGCTCCGTCATGCAGATCCCGAGGAGGAGTTCGCCGGAAATCGCACCCGGCGCGTACTTCTCCTTCTGCGCGTCCGTACCCCACGTCAGCAAGTAGGGCATCACGATGTCCGAGTGGAGCGACACCATCATCCCGTGCGCGCGGGCGTACGCGAGCTCCTCCATCACGATCGCGGAGTAGAGAAAGTCAGCCCCCGCGCCGCCGTACTCTTCGGGAGCGTTCGGGCCGAGGAATCCCTCCTCCCCGGCACGCCGCCAGATCTCCCGATCGCTCATCCCCTTCTCGTTCCATTCGAGAATGCGGGGAGCCACTTCCTCGTCTACGAACCTGCGGACCTGGGTGCGGAACAGCTCGTGCTCTTCGCCGAAGACATCTCGTTGCATGGCCTCAGGATATCACTCTGCCGCCACGGGGTTCACGAGGCCTGGAATCGCGGTGCCTTCGCAGTGCTCCGGAGGCTCGATTCCAAGCCAGGCGGCCACGGTCGGCGCGACGTCGAGGCTGTCGATGCGCCCGAGCTCGACCCCGGGCGGGATCGCATGGCCCATCCCCAGCAGGATGGCGCCCATGTCGGGCACCTGCGGCAGGTACCCGTGACTGCCCACTTCGTTTCCGAGCGTGTGCGCGATCCGCGCGTACACGCCGTTGACGGACCAACGCGCCGTCAACCCGCGCGGCGGCTCGGCGATGGCGACGACGTCGCCCATGCGACTCGGATGCGAATAGCGGAGCTCGGGCGGCAACGCGTCCCCGCGCCAGGCGCGCAGCTTGGGTTCGGCATCGAGCGCCGCAGCGGCCGCAGCGGCCCGCGCAGGGTCTTCGAGGTAGAGATGTGCGTACCCGCCGCCTCCGAGCATGCGGGCGGCGATTCCCTGCTGAGCGAGGAACGACCCAGGATCGAACAGTTCGGTCACGCTCGTCATGCCGTGGTCGCTCGTGAGGAGCAACGTGGTATGGCCCCAGGCGTTCCGCTCGTCGAGTCCGGCCAGCAAGCGACCCAGCTCAGCGTCCTGGCTTCTCAGTGCGGCGCGCGTGTCCTCGTGAACAGGGCCGTTCCGATGGCCTGCGGTATCCGCGCCGTGCCACCACGACATGATCAGACGCGGCCGCTTCTCCTCGGAAAGATCCAGCCACGCGAGGACTTGATCGACCTTCTCCGATTCTCCAATCGACGAGTCGAATGGCGCGCGCCGGTGCGTCGTTCCGGTCCCCCTCCAATCGGTCTCCGAACCGACCCAGAAAAACGTCGCCGCGCGAACCCCCTGGCGCTCCGCAGCGATCCAGAGCGGTTCGGCGTCGATCCAGCTGGCGTCGCCCCCATAGGAAAAATCGCCCCGCTCCCGGTCGTGGAATTGGTTCCCGACCATCCCGTGCCGATCCACGCGAGCACACGTCGCCTGGCTCACATGACTCGGAAACGTGCTCGAAGGAAACACCGGCACGAGTGCCTCCGCCCGAACTCCCTCCGTCGCAACCCGCTTCAACGCCGGAAGGGGATCGCGATCGAGATAGTCGTGACGCACGCCATCGAGCGAGAGCCAGATGACGGTCCCCGGTTCGGCTCCACCCGGCACGGCAAAGAGCAGGCACAGCAGCGACAGGACGGACCCACGAAAGGCGCGAGCTACCATCGCCCCATGATACCCGCCTTCCTTCGGAGCCTCGGCCTCGCGGCTCTGCTTCTCCTTCCCGCGGCGGCCGACGCGAACGGACGCGTCGTGCTCGTCGGTGTCGACGGCGCCGGCTGGACGCTGCTCGACCCATGGATCGCGGAAGGCGCGTTGCCGAACCTGGCGGCTCTCCTGCGCGACGGCGTCCACGCCGATCTCGCCACGGTCGAGCCCGTCAACTCGCCGACTGTGTGGACCTCGATCGCTACGGGACGCAGCCCGGAAGTTCACACGATCACCGACTTCTTTTCGACGGCGCTCGACCGACCTGTGCCGTCGATCTTCGAGCGGCTCGCCGCGCAGGGCGTTCGCGTCGGACTCTACGGCTATCTCAAGACCTGGCCTCCGCCGAGCTTTCCCGGTGGCTTCGTCATCCCCGGCTGGACGCGGCGCGACGACTCGATGGCACCGCCCGACGTACTCGGGCGCGCGGGCTACGCGCCCGAGTACCGCTACAGCCTCGACGGGCTGAGGCACCGAGAGGACTACCTCACCCAGACCGCCCGCGAGCTCGAGCACAAGGCTCCGCAGTGGAACGCGTTGGCTTCGGCATTCGATGTCCAGGTCGGCGCCGTCACCTTCTACTCGATCGACGGGCGCGGCCACCGCTTCTGGCTCGACGCGTTCCCCGACCAGTTCCCGGCGGGCGTCCGGCCGCCGGATCCGGCACACCGAAACGTGATGCGAGACGCCGCGATCGGTGTCGATGCCGCGCTCGGAGAGATCCGCGCGGAGCTGGCACCCGAAGACGTGCTGATCCTGGTTTCCGACCACGGCTTTCAGGCCGGAGAGGCGGAGCAGCGGATCTGGACGTCGAGCCTCGACGGTCCGTTGGCCGAACTCGGGCTCACTGAGGGGCGCGACCCGTTCCACTTCGTGTCGCAGTTCTTCGTCACGCTGATCCGCGTGCAAGACGGACCGTTCGCTGAGCGCGAAGCGCTCACCGAGCAGCTCGCGAAGGTGTTGCGCGAAGCGAGCACGCCAGAGGGAGAACCGCTCTATACGCTCGAGATCCTCGACATGCGCGAGCGACCGCCCGGCCACGAGCGCAGCCTCTGGAACCAGGCGCGACAGTGGGTCGTCCGCCAGGCCGCGTGGCTGATGTTCGATGTCGATTTTCGCGCGGACGCGCACGCCTACTTGATGGCCCGCCCCAACCCGGAAGTCCTCGAATCGGTCTGGCCCGACGGCGAGGTCATGTTCGGTGGCAAGCAGCGACCGCTGCGCGATATCGCGTTCGCGGACGACTTCACCGGAACGCACCACGAGACTGCGGTCTTCGCGGCCGCGGGCGGCCCGATTCGCGCAGTCGAGGACCGCGGCAACCTCTCGGTGCTCGACATCGCGCCGCTCATCGCGTACCTCGCTGGCACCCCGATCCCCGACGATCTCGAGGGCACTTTGCCGGCGCAGTGGATCGACGCCGCGACTCTCGCCACCCGCCCGCCCAACGCCGTGCCCGCGGATTCGCTGCCCTCGCTCCCGCCGCTCACCGCGCCCGGCGAGGACAGCGACGGCGACGAAGCGCTCCTCGAGCGACTGAAGGCGATGGGATACGTCGAGTAGTCAGGCCTGCGGCAGCTCGCAGGCTTCGCCGTCTTCATCCGCGAGATGGCGCTCGATCGTCGCCAGCAGCTCCGGCTCGGGCGGCGCCCCGTGGATCAGCATCCGGCGCAGGAAGCTCGCTCCCTTTCCGGCCACGACCTCGCCCCCTTGGATCACGTCGAACTGTCCGAGTTTCCCCTCCGCTGCGAGGACTTCGGCGCCGAGCCGAGCCCGAAGCTCGGCAGCGAGAGATTCGGCCCGCTCGCGGTAGCCGCAGAGGTCGCAGTAGCGGATCTCGAACGCGAGCGGAGTGTCTGCGCTCATGCGTCCGCGACTTCGATGTGGCCGAGTGCGCGCAACTCCGCCCGAATCTTCTCAGCCGCGGCGTCCATCTTTACCGGATCCGGATTCCGTTCAGCCTTCGCGAAGTTGAGATCGCCGACCGCATCGATCGGGGTGATGTGAAGATGCACGTGGGGCACCTCGACGCCGACGATCATCATGCCGATCCGCAGCGGATCGAACGCGCGCTGCTGGGCCTGACCGACGGCCTGGGCGACGCGCATCAGATGCGCCGCCAGGTCGGGCTCGAGGGAGATCCAATGATCCACCTCGGCGATCGGGACGACCAATGCGTGGCCCGGCTTCAGTGGCTCGATCGTCAGGAACGCCACTGCCCTGTCGTCCTTCCACAGGAAGCGACCGGGCAGCTCGCCTCGAATGATCTTCGTGAAAATGGACGCCAAGTTGCCGCTCCTTCTGCGGAAAGGGGAACGCCCCCGAGCATACCGCGACTGGTGGGGCCGAGGCCGCTCGCTACCATCGTCGGCCACGAATTGACACGGGAATCAACAGGCACCTCAGCGGCAGCGGGGCAGCCGGAGGAACAATCATGGGCGAGAAAGTCTTCGTCGTCGGCGTAGGAATGACCAAGTTCGAGAAGCCGGGATCCAAAGAATGGGACTACCCGGATATGGCGAAAGAGGCCGGCACCAAGGCTCTCGACGACGCCGGCATCCCCTACGACCAGGTCGAACAGGTCGCGGTCGGATATTGCTACGGCGACTCGACGTGCGGTGAGCGCGCGGTCTACGAGATCGGCCTCTCCGGCGTGCCGATCTACAACGTCAACAACAACTGCTCCACCGGCTCGACGGCGCTCTTCATGGCCAAGCAGCTCGTCGAGGGCGGCCTCGCGGACTGCACGATGGCCCTCGGCTTCGAGAAGATGGAAAAGGGTTCGCTCGGGATCAAGTACACCGACCGCACCAACCCGATGGACAAGCACTTCAAGCTGATGGTCGACCTGCGCGGCTTCGCGAAGGCCCCCGCAGCACCCCAGATGTTCGGCAACGCCGGCCGTGAGCACATGGAGAAGTACGGCACCACGGCCGAGCAGTTCGCGAAGATCGGCTGGAAGAACCACAAGCACTCCGTCAACAACCCGTACTCCCAGTTCCAGGACGAGTACTCGCTCGACGACATCCTCAACGCGCCGATGGTCTACGAGCCGCTCACCAAGCTGCAGTGCTGCCCCACGTCGGACGGCTCGGGCGCCGCCATCCTTGCGAACGAGAAGTTCGTGAAGAAGCACGGGCTCGAGGCACAGGCGGTCGAGATCGCAGGCATGGCGATGACGACCGACTTCCCCAGCTCCTTCGACGAGAAGAGCTGCATCAAGATGGTCGGTGCCGACATGACGAAGAAGGCCGCACAGAAGGTGTACGAGCAGTCGGGTCTCGGTGCCGAAGACGTCGACGTCGTCGAACTGCACGACTGCTTCTCGTGCAACGAGATGATCACGTACGAGGGCCTCGGCCTCTGCCCCGAGGGCAAGGGCGGCGCGTGGGTCGACTCGGGCGCGAACACCTACGGCGGCGAAATCGTCGTGAACCCGTCGGGTGGCCTCATCTCGAAGGGCCATCCCCTTGGAGCCACCGGCCTCGCACAGTGCGCCGAGCTCAACTGGCAGCTCCGTGGTCAGGCCGACGCCCGCCAGGTGGACAGCGCGAAGGTCGCCCTGCAGCACAACCTCGGTCTCGGTGGCGCCGCAGTCGTCACGATGTACCGGAAGTAGGACATCGCGTAGGCGAATCCCCACTCGCTGAGCTTCGCCGCTCCGGAAAGTGACTAGCATCACGTTCCGGGGCGGCGACCGAACGGATACTCTCTGGGGGGGGCCCGATGGCCGGCCCTCGAGGGGGGAGCTGTGGCCGAAGTCCTGATCATCGAGGACGAGCCGGCACTCGCGTTTCAACTCGGCCGTGCGCTCGAGGACGAAGGTCACGACGTGCGGCTGGCGGGCACGGCTCGCGACGGTCTCCAACAGGCGCGCGCGCGGGCTCCCGACCTGGTGCTGCTCGACCTTCGTCTCCCGGACCAGCCAGGCCTCGAGGTCCTCGAGAGCCTCCGCGAGCGGAACCCCGACCTGCCAGTCGTGGTGGCCTCCGCCTACGGTTCCGTCGGCGACGCCGTACGCGCGATGCGCCAGGGCGCCGTCGACTACCTCCAGAAGCCGCTCGACCTCGGCAGCCTGAGCTTGCTGATCACGCGCGTTCTGGAAGACCAACGTCGCCAGCGTGAGCTCCACTATCTGCGGGAGCGCACCCAACAGGGATCGGACTCGATCGTTGGCAAGGACGCTCGCCTTCTCGAAGTGTTCACCCAGGTCGCGCGTCTGCGCGACGCAAACCTGCGTGCGGGCGATCGTCCGCCCATTCTGTTGCGGGGCGAGACCGGAACTGGAAAGGGACTCGTCGCAGTCGCCATTCACGAGCTGCTGGGCGGGGGACCGTTCATCGAGGTGGGCTGCGCCGCGAATCCCACCGACCTGATCGAGCGCGAGCTCTTCGGTCACGAACACGACGTCGTGTCTCCTGGCGAGACGCCCAAGGCCGGCCTGTTCGAGGCCGCTGAGGGCGGGACGTTGCTCCTGGACGAAATCGGCGAACTCGACTCCGCTCTGCAGGCCAAGCTGCTCTCCGTCCTCGAGGGCGGCTGCGCGCGACGCCTCGGATCGAGCCGCGACCGCCCCATCGACGCGCAGGTCATTGCAACGACGGGCCGCGACCTCGACGCCGCCGCACGGGAGGGGCATTTCCGCGAGGACCTGCTCCACCGACTGGGCGTGCTCTGCTTCGACCTACCGCCTCTTCGCGACCGCGGGGACGACGTGATCGAGCTGGCTCGACACTTCTGCCAGGAGGTGGGGCTCCGCTATGCGCGGCCCGAGGTCAGCTTCACGCACGCTGCAGAGGAACGCCTGCGCCGATACGCGTGGCCGGGAAACATCCGAGAGCTGCGAAACGTGATCGAACGAGCCGTGCTGCTGCACCGCGACGAGGAGATCCCGGTCGAAGCGTTCGCGGGCCTCTCCGAACACCGCCCGGAAACCCCTCCCCTCCAAGGCGCCGCTCCCGCGTCCCTCGGAGAAGTCGGCGACCTCTCCCTCGTCGAGCGTACGATGATCGCCGATGCGCTGGCCAAGACCGGCGGCAACCGCACGCGGGCCGCCGAGTTGCTCGGGCTCAGTCGCTACACGTTGCGCTACCGGATCAAGAAGTGGGGACTCGAATGAGGTTGGCAGCCTTGATTGTGGCGGCGGTGCTTTGGGTGGGCGTCCCTGTATCCGCTTCGTGGACCGCACCGCCGCTGGCACTCACTGCCGCAGACTCGACGCCGACGGCGCTCGGCACCCTCGTGCGCCTCGACGGCCGGTTTCCTGCGTCGGACCTCGTGGCGCGGCGCTACCCCTTCCAGGTCTTCGTCCAGGCGCACAGCGACCCGGGCCGGGTCGTCTGCTTCTCGGCCCTCTGGGGCACGCTATCCGGCTGGATCCCGCTCGCGGACGAGTTCGATCTGGAAGAGCTCATCGCACTCGCCCCCGAGTACCTACAGCCCGATCCCGGGGGCGAGCTCGTCTACCTCGGCGAATCGCGCATCGAAGTGATGATCCCGCCGGAGTTCCCACGCGGGCGTGCGAACATCGTGCTCTCCGTCGAATACCAAGGCGCTCCCGTTCTCTCGAACGATCTGGAGGTGACCCTCCCGTGATACGTCGCGGGAACGGATGGCTCACTGCCGCAGCGTTTGCCGCCCTTGGCGTCGCTGGCCCCTGCACCGGCAAGGACCCGGCCATCTGGCCGCGGTACGACGATCCCAGCAACCTGATCCTGCACGGCGATCCGCTCTACCCCGACCCCGAGAAGGGCGCTGCCGAGATCATGCCAGGAGCCCCGTTGATTCTGCGTAGGTCCGATGACGTTCTGGGCGCGCGCTACGATCGACTGATCGCCAGAGTGCGGGGCGATGTCGACCTCGTGGTGAGAACGGGCGCCGCAGCACGAGCGGGGGCGATCCTCCCTCCGTCGCTGCTCATTCCCGGAGGCACGGCGGCAGTCGGGGTCGCGGAGCCGTTCGGTGGGGGCGTCGCCGTACCCTTCGAGGCAGTCCCCTCGGATGGCGCTGGCGTCTATGGGAATGTGGCAGTGCCATACTACTGGCGGGGCTTGCCAGTCCTCGTCCTCGCGTTCTCGGATCTCGATGGTGACGGCTATGTGGGCATCACTGGGCTCGACGGCGACGATTCGGATGCGCTGCTCGAGGAAGCCGAGCTGACGCCCACCGGACGTGCCTTCGCGTTCGGCGAAAGCGACGCGGCGCGCGGTGAGATCGCGATTCGCGTCGGAGGGCCCCCCGGCGCACGCGCCATCGCGGCGCTGACGGCCGCGACCTTTGCAGGCCCGTACCGGGAGCACCATCGCGACGGCCTCGTACCCGATGGCCCAGTGATCATGACTCATCTGCCGTTCTTCCCCGAAACCGACCCGGAGCGGCTCGCCCTCGAGGGGCCTCGCGACCCAGCGGCCGTCGTGGCCGGGTCTCTGACCGCCGCCATGAATGTCCGGCCCGCTCAGTTGCACTTCCCGTCCTATTCGTCGCTTGGCGAGGCGTTCACGCTCCGCCTCGACGGCAGCACGAGCACCATCGACGTCGCCAGCGTGAGATCTGGCAGCGCCGTCCGCTTCGGTCTCGTGCGCGTGGCGCGGGGGGATCGACGCCCGATCGCGCCGGTGCGTCCTGGCCTCGACTCGAATGGCCGGCGGGTCGCGCTCGAAGTGCTTTCGCATTGGGCGCTCGCCGACGATGGTGACGCGACCCACTCGACGCTCCAGGTCGTTGCGCTCGATCGGCTGGGCAACGTGACGTCGCCCCCGCCGAACGCGAACGTGGTGCTCGAGGTGAGCGGCGGGATCTGGATCGCCAGCCCCGACACGGATGGAGATCCATTCCGCGAAACCGTCCAGCTCCGCGACGCACGCGGCGTCGAGATCGAACTCGACGACCTCGGATCTTCCTGGGACGACCCGCCGGACGCACGCGTTTTGCTCGAGAGCGCCCTGGCTCCGACGCGGATCGATGTCTCACTCGGGGATCCCGACGTGAACGACTCGGGCGCCGTGGATGCTCTCGATCTGCTGGCGATTGGCTTTGCGCGTGAGACTGGGGCCGGAGATGACGACTTCGACATCAGGCTCGATATCGACGCAAACGGAGTCATCGACGACGCTGACCTCGCCCTCGCGGCGAGTCAGCTCGGAGAATCGATCGCCACGCCCTGACCCGGACTCTGCGCGGGCAGGCGGAGGGCGAACTCCGTCCGACCCGGCCGGCTCTCCATCAGCTCCACGCTTCCGCCCAGAGCCTCGGCGATCCGGCGCACCGTCGGGAGACCCAGCCCCGTCCCGAGCGGGCGGGTCGAAAAGAAGATGTCGAAGATCCGGTCTCGCACTCCGGCCGGGATCCCGTCACCGGAGTCGATCACACGGACGCACACCGCGTCCCGCTCTACCTCGAGTCGCAGCACGAGCCGCCCCCCTCCAGGCATCGCCCGGATCGAGTTGGTGGCGAGCTCGAGCAACGCCTCGGCCAGCAGGTTCTCGTCGACACTGCGCGGGGCGCAGGCTTCCGGGAATTCCACCTCGATCTCGATCGAGTGTCGCGATGCCTGGCCCTGCATCGCCTCCCCCACTCGGCGCAACAGGGCGACGAGGTCCGTCGGACGCGGCCTTGCATCTTTCGTGTCGGAGAAGGCGAGCAGGGAGCCGATGCGGTGGTCGAGGCGATCCGTCTCCTGCACGACGCTCTCGAGGATCTCTTCCAACTCCTCGGGTCGGTGGCCCGCAAGGGCGCGCTGGGCGCCCGCTCGAATCGTCGCGAGGGGGTTCCGAAGACCGTGCGCGACAGCACCCGCAAACTCTCCGATCGTCGCGAGGCGCTCCCGACGTATTGATTCTACCTGCGCGTCTCGCAACTCCCCGACCGCCCGTGCGTTGTGCAGCGCGAGCGCCGCCTGATCCGCGATACCCACGATCAGCTCTCGCTCGGCATCAGAGAAGGGCGCGCCCGAGAGCTTGGGTCCGCACAGGACTTCACCGAGCGGCTCATCGGCGAACCGGATGGTCTGACGCACCGAGGGTTCACCTCGACCCGATCCAGCATTTCCGACCTCGGCCCATTCGACCTCGAGCGTGGACTCCAGTCTGCTCGCGACCGCAAGCAGGATGCTCGGCCGATCCAGGAGCGAGGCGAGCTCGTGACTCGTGCCGCGGAGAGCTTCCCCCGGGTCGAGGCGCGAGCGGAAGAACCAGCGTTCGACACCAGTCTGGATCGTCCGTCGCAATGGTTCGAACGCGAACGCGATCGCGACAGCGATTCCCACCCCCGGAAACAGCCCGGCCGAGGGGAACTGATCCCTGTCTATGATCCACCAGTTGACCAGCCCCACCGCGCCCGCATAGCTCACGAGCACCGCGGCCGTGGCCAACGAGTAGGCGATCGTGGTGCGAACGAATCGCTCGGCTCCAAGCAGATCGTGGCGCAAGATCGCCAGGAGCATCGCCGCGGGAATCAATGGCAGGAAGGCCGTGGACCACGTGGAGGAGATCGACCAACCCAGCAGCGCAAAGCCGAGCGTGGGGATCGAAAAGACCAGCACGACCGGCAGTGCGGCAGTGAACACGACCGCGCTCTGGAGTCGCGAGCGCGCATCTCTCGCCCGGAACAGCGAGTCCGCGTGCAGCACCACCAGAACCAGCACCGCAGCCACGAGGACGAGATAGGTGACGAGAACGAGCGCGCGCGCAGTCTCGGGCGAGGAGTAGAAAGTGAGACGCGTCAGAGCGCCCCAAGCGAAGAGCGGAACGGCCAGACTGATGAGCAATCTGCGCCGCGCGGTGCGCGAAAGACGTTCCTCGGGAAAGACGAGAGCAAAGCCCACGATGGCGACTGGCGTCAGCACTTCCATGAACTGGGTCGCGGCCACGAAACGCTGCGCCGTGAGATAGTCGACGACGAGCGCCAGCAGCGCTCCGGTAGCTCCCGCGGCCACCGCGAGCCCACGAGCTGCGGCCAGATCGGGGCGCAGCCCCAGCGCGAGCGCTCCGATGGCCAGCAGGGCGAGCGCCCCGAGGAGATAGTTCCCGAACGTCGGGACGAAGTCGTCGACGCGAAAGAGCATCGTAGGAACCGAGATCTCGCGCGTACCCGAACCTTCCCGGATCCCGTACGTCACCTCGACACCGGGTCCGAGACGAGCCGCATGCTCGCGAAGCGCCGACGCGCCCGAAAACGGCTTCCCGTCCACAGCCACGATGATGCCGGAGCGAAACGGGAGCTCGGCTTGCGGTCCGGTCCACGTCGGTCGGTGGAACGAAACCAGCACCCCATTGTCCCAAACCACGAAGCCCGGAAACCCTCGACCGATCAGCGCGGCACTGCCCTGAAGCGCGAGAACGAGGAGCGCGATGGATGTGCATGCAAAGAGCAACACCGGCACCCATCGCAAGAACCCCGATTCGTCATGCGTGGAGTTCGGATTCGTCACTCGACGAGACTGTACCTGCGATTCCCTGAGTGATCGTGGTCACTTCGCCCACCACCGTTCCGCGCGATCAGTAGAGACCCCATCCGTCCCGAGAGGTCCGCGCCATGTCTTCCACCACCCTTACCGGAGTCCCTGCCGCCGAGCTGCGAGCCCGCGAGAAGCTCTACACCCCGAGACGACACGATCGGCTGGTGGCGACGTGGAGCGGAGCCTGTGCGGCGTTGCTGGTCGCCGGGTTCACCTACCGGGGGGAGTACCTGCTGAGCCCAGAACGCGGAGCCGGCTATGCGCTCGGGATCACCGGGCTGGGCGCGGCCGTAGCGCTGATGTCCTATTCGATCCGAAAACGACTGCTGACACCGGAAGCCGGCGCGCTGAGCGGCTGGTTTCGAGTGCATATCGCACTGGGAATCCTCGCTCCGACAGCCATTCTGCTGCACAGCAATTTCCAGCTCGGATCGCTGAACAGTACGATCGCTCTCACCAGCATGCTGGCGGTCGCCACGAGCGGATTCATCGGACGATTCGTCTATGTACGGATCCACCGGGGGCTGTTCGGGCGAAGGCGCGACTTTCGGGACATCAGGCAGGATGCCGATGACGCGTGGAGACGCGTGAGCACGCCCGCGCAAGAGGATCCGGGCGTCGTCCAGGCACTCGGATCCTTCGGTCGCTGGGCTTCGGACCCCACCCTGGGGGTAATGGCAAGCGCGACGCGATTCGTCACCGTCGGCTGGAGGGCCCGGCGCCTGGAGCGCGCCGCGCAGCAAGCTGTGGCTTCCATCAGCCCGAGGGGCTGGCCGCTGGACGAAGCCGCCTCCGACTTCCTGTGGGCGGCTGTCCGACTCGCGCGCTTCCGGGGCTACGAACGCGTCTTCTCTCTCTGGCACGCGATTCACGTTCCGCTCTGCGTGCTCATGTTCGTGACCGCAGCGGTCCACGTCGTGGCCGTACACCTGTACTGAGCGGGGACTAACTCCATTAGCGGAGCCTCTCGAGATCGCTCCACATTTTTTCTCCGTGGCAGCGCCGACAGTCCGCGCCGAACGCTCCCCGGTGAACGTCATCAGTGCTGTGGCAGGAGGCGCAGCTCTCCGAGAGTTCGATCGCGGCCTCCCCCACTGCGCCCGTGTGGCAGCCAAGGCAATCGAGCCCCTCGTGGGCCCCATGAAGCGCGAACGTCGTTTCCTGCGTGTGATCGAACCGCCAGACGGGCCAGGCATTGGGCGTGTGACATCGGGCGCAGTCGCGCCCGAGTCGATCGTCGTGTGAGTCGTCGGTCCGATGGCACTCCACGCAATCCGTAGGGGCGTCGCGGAACTCAGCCGATGCGTGGCATTCCTCACAGGAAACGGTGGCGTGCAGCCCGAGCAGCGGGAATTTCGTGAGCTCGTGATCGAACCTCACATCGGCCTGCCACGAACTCTCTCCGTGGCACCGCTCGCAGTCCTCGCCTTCCTGACCGGCATGGACGTCATCCTGGCGATGGCAAGAGATGCACGAGGCGTCGAGTTCTTCTTCGTACGGGTTCACCGCGTGGCAACTCTCGCAGCGCGCGAGTGCATGCCCCCCCTGCAACGCGAACGTCGTGTCGCGATCGTGATCGAAGCGAATCTGGCTCCAGGCGTCCGCTCCGTGGCAAGCGCCACAATCCTTGCCATTGCGACCGCGATGAACGTCATCGGCAGCGTGACAGGAGGCGCAGTCGCTAGGAGCGGCATCGGCGTAGAGGTCGCCCTTGTGGCAGAAGACACAGCTCGCCTCGGCGTGCCTCCCGTCGAGCGGAAACTGCGTGTCTCGGCCATGGTCGAAGCTCGACGGATTCCAGGTCGAGACGGTGTGGCAACTCTCGCAGGTCGACCCGAATCGCCCTCGATGAACGTCGTCGAGACGGTGGCACGAGCCACAATCCGAGGGTGTCGCTTCGTAGCGTTCGTCGGCGTGACACAACGCGCAAGCGACGTCTTCGTGTCCACCCTCGAGCGGAAAGTCGGTCTTCTGATGGTCGAAGCGAGCTTCGCTCCAGCCTGTCTCGGAGTGGCAATCACCGCACGTCTCACCGAGCGCAGCCTGGTGCGGATCGTCGTCCCGGTGGCAGGCGGCGCAATCCTGCGGCGCATCGCGGTGCTTCTTCCCGACTGCGTGGCACTGTCCACAATCGAGCACACGATGGGCACCGACCAATGGGGAGTCGGTCCGATCGTGATCGAAGAGAAGCGGGGTCAGGCCGACGATGTCGGCGTCCCTCCCCTGGTGATCGGAGTGACAGCTTCGACACGGCATCTCGACGATCCCGGGAGCCAGAAAGTGGAAACCCGTCCGCGTCTCCCGGTCCTGCTCGACCCCCTCGTGGCACTCGATACAGAGGATGTCCTCGGCTTCGCGATCGAAGGGCCTATGGCACGCTGCGCAGTCGTCCTCGACATCCTGATGGGCACGGATCACCGGGCCGGGATTGAGCACCACCTCGAGCTTGGCGCCAGCCGCCGAAGCACTCAGGAGCATGCTCATCCACGCAACAACGAGGACACGGGAACCCACTAGAGCCAATCCAGCAGGCTTGCCGCAAGCGAATCCGACTCGAGCCTGCGCACGACTCCGCGATGCCCCCCGCTGCGCGCAAGATCCAGCGCGGTCAAGCCGGCCTCGTTTCGCAAGAACGGGCGAGCCCCCGCATCGATCAGGAGCGCCACCATGCTCTCGTCCCCCCGCTCCGCCGCAACCATCAGCGGCGTCACTCCCTGCTGATCGCGCCCGTTGGGGTTCGCACCGGCCGCGATCAAAACGCGCGCGACGCGCTGCGCGGCGCTCCCTGCCGCCACATGCAACGGAGTCTGGCCGTGGCTCCCGGGTCCATCCGGCGGAGCGCCGGCGGCCAGCAAGGCTTCGATGACCTCGCTCGCATCGACTGCAGCGGCTTTTGCGACCGGCGTTTCGCCGTCAGAGCACGCGCGTCGGGCCGTGCCCGAGGGAAGGATCAAGGTCACGGTGGCCGCGTCGGCCCGCGCCGCCGCGAGGCACAGGGCGCGGGTCGCAGCGGCGCCGCTCGGCGGCGCGATGCGAGCCAGCAGCTGGGCGGCGTCTCCCGCATCGGCAGTAAGCGCCAACTCGAGGGGCGTGCGTCCTTCGAGGTCGGCAGCCGCAGCATCCGCGCCCGCGTCGACGAGAAGCTGAATCGCATCCCGATCCCCGGCCGTTGCCGCCAGCACGATCGCGGTCGCCCCCTGCACATCACGGGCGTGCGGGTCGGCCCCCGCGTCGAGCAGGGCCCGGACCGATGACACGCGCGCCTCACTGGCCGCCCAGAGGAGTGGCGATCGACCCGCGGCCTGACCTCGGTCCGGGCCCGCACCCGCCACGAGGAGGCGCGAGACCACCCCTTCATGTCCCGCCCACGCGGCCCGAGACAAGGCGGTGTGGCCCTTGCCATCGAGCGCCTCCAGGTCACTCCCGGCTTCGATCAACGAATCCACTCCTTCCATGTCCCCGCGCCATGCCGCCGCGTGGAGCGCGGGCCAGCCATCGAGCGGATCGCGGGCCGCTGCGAGCCAGGTGGCATCCACCGTCTCCGCTGCCTCGGGCCGGGTTCGTCGTGCTCTACCTCCCGCTGCCCGAAGCCGAGCCGCGACCTGCATCCAGCCACCGCGCAGAGCCAACTCGCGGGCGGATCGCCCGGCCTCGTCCCGTGCGTTGGGATCGGCGCCCGCGGTGAGCAGGAGCTCGACGATCTCCACGTGGCCCCGTTGCGCCGCCAGCAGGAGCGCTGTCGCACCCTCCGCGTTCCGATGCCCGACGGAGGCACCCCCGTTCACGAGATCACTGGCTGCCGCGAAACGATTCAGTCGCGCAGCCCAATGGAGCGGCGAGTCGAGATGATCATCCTCGGCATCCGGACTCGCGCCCCTGCGAAGCAGCTCGCGTACGACATCGAGGCTTCCCGAGATGACGGCCTCCGCCAGGACACCGCGTCCGTCCTCACCCAGAACAGAGAGAGGCGCACCGGCAGCGAGCGCGCTTCGCACTCCGAGCAGATCGCCCAGCTCGATCGCGCGGAGCAACTTCTCGTTGGCCCCTCCGGCAACAGAGGCGACCCGGCCGGTCTCGAAACCCGTTCGGTTGGAAAGCTCTTTTGCGCGCAGCTGCGCGATCTCGTGACCCGAATCCGCGGCCTCGAGATACCACTCGAGCGCAAGTTCCAGGTCGCGGGCGATGCCCCAGCCGTTCTGGAGCAGGACCGCGAAGCCGAACTGTGCCCTCGGATGCCCGGCTTTCGCAGCCACTTCGAACCAGCGGGCTGCGCGGGCCGCGTCCTTTTCGACGCCTCGACCCGTCCGGTACAGAACGCCCAGCTCATATTGTGCTTCCGGATCGCCGGCGCCCGCGAGCTCGGACCAGATCCTTGCAGCCCCAGCATAGTCACCGGTCGTGATCGCGATTCTCAACTCGTCGTCGCGAGCCGCCGCCCCGCTGGCATGCGGAGACGCCAGAGCGCAGACGACTGCCAGCATCGCCACACACTTCATCGGAGTGGCGTCCCGTAGCGAGTCTCGATCCGCACACCGATCGTCTGCAAGAACGCGCTCGGCAGCACACCCCCAGCACAGACGACGACGGCCTCGTTGGTCAGTTCCTGTGTGCCCGAGGGGCACTCCAGCGTCACGCTCTGCGGCCCGATCGCACGCACGACCGTACCGAGTTCGAGCCGAACCCGGCCGCGAGCCACGAGATCCTCGAAGTTCTTCCGATTCTCCGGGCGCGGGCGGGAGAACGCCTCGCCGCGGTAGGCCACACAAACGTCCGTGTCGGGTTCGCCCGCGAGCCGGATCGCAGCTTCTAGAGCACTGTCTCCTCCGCCCACCACGAGGACTTGCATCCCGCTGTATTGCTCCGGCTCGTGGAGCCGATAGACAACCTTCGGGAGTTCCTCGCCCGGAACGCCGAGCCGTCGAGGGGTACCGCGCCGACCCACGGCGAGCAGGACTGCACGAGCCGGATAGACGCCGGCATGGGTTCGAATGTCGAACCCTCCATCGACCGCTTCGATGCTCTCGACCTTTTCGCGCTCGCGAATCGTCAACTGAGTGCGACGGCGGGCATCCTCCCACAAGCCGAGCAGCTGCTCCTTGGTCATTCTTCGGGACGGCAGCTCTCCGACCAGGGGCATCTCGATCGGCTCGGTCACGAAGATCTTTCCGCGCGGGTTGTGGGCAATCGCCCCTCCGAACGTGTCCTGCTCGAGTGTCGTGAACGAAAGCCCGTGCTGCCGCGCCGCCAGTGATGCAGCGAAGCCTGCCGGGCCCGAACCGACGATCACCAGATCGAGTCGATCCCCGCCGCTCCCGTGACCCGGCTGTTTGCGCACGGCTTCGACGGCACGCCGCCCCTGCTCGACCGCATTGCGAATGAGTCCCATTCCGCCGAGTTCGCCGGCCACGAAGATTCCGGGAACACTGGTCTGGAAATCGCCTCCGAGGACCGGGATCTCGACCCCGCGGCGCGCACTTCCGATCGCGAGGGTGATCCCGTCTGTGGGACACGCCTCTGCGCAGCGCCCATGTCCGATGCAATGAGTCGGGTTCACGAGTTCGGCCTGCCCCCCCACGATGCCGAGAACACTTCCCTCGGGACAAGCGTCGACGCAGGCTCCGCAGCCGATACAGCGATTGGGGTTGACGACGGGGTGGAGCGAAACGGGCTCGACCGTACCGGCAGCCCGGGAGATCGCGTAGTCGCTCCGGCTTCGGCCCTCGCGCGCGTGGCGCCGCCGGAGATAGACGAGCAACAGACAGAGCGTCGGGAGAGCGTACAAGAGCAGGGGAATCACGAGGGTAGTATCGGCACGCATGTGGATCCTTGTCCGAGTTCAGAAGTCGTAACGGAGACCCAGCACGGCTCTGTAGCCGGACTCGTCCTCCGCTCCGGCGAAGCGCTCGCCGTCGAGCCATTGATAGGAGGCCTCGAGGTCCATCGAGATCGGCCCGAATCCCCAGTCGACACGCACGCCCGGCTCCAGCCCGTAGACGGTTTCTCCGTCCCGGATCCTCGCGCGGGTGACCTCTATGAACGGGTTCAGGCGCAGCCGACCTGTCACCGGTCCACGCCACGACAGAAACAATGCGGCTTCGTCGAACGTCCGCGTGTCGAGGTAGCGCAGCCCCAGCGTCGAGATGTCGCCGCGCCGCAGCAGGTCGCTGGCGATCCACTGCGCCGAGTAGCTGAACTGCCAGCCCCCTCCCGCAAAACCAGCCACCCCTCCCGAGGGCGACGTGCCCTCGAGATCGGAAGCCGACACGTCGAGCGCGAGCTGGTAGCGCTCTCCGAGACGCTGCGTGACCCCCAGTGTCGCGGTTCGTGCGCGGGCCGTGCGATCCTCGGCAAGGCGGTCGATCTCACTCCGCGAGAACCGGTCTCGCAGCTCGCCGAGGGATTCCTCTCGCTGCCCGATCAGGGCGTTGCGAGACGTCAGCAAGGGCACGTACCGCTGGTCGAGCAGCAGGTTGAAGTTCGTGGAGGCCGTGGCCTGCCAGGCCGCCACGAGGAATGCCTGCCCCAACTTGCCGAAGTGCACATCGTAGTCGAGCAGCCCCGCCACGAAGAGGCCTTCGCGCACGTAGCGGAACTCACCGCCGATCGCGCTTCGATCGGTCTTGCCTTCGAGCTGTTGGTGGATCGCGTAGACCTGAGCGTCCAGACCGGGGAGAAGGCCGGTCGCGTCCACGCTGACGCCAACAAAGCGCCGGTCAGTCTCGATTCCGTTCGATTCGAACGGGTCCGAGGGAAAACCTGCCACTGCCGAAACCGTCCACATCGGATCCACGCGAAAGCCGATCTGCGCGCCGTCGTAGCGACCGATCACGCCGGCTCTGTTGCCCGGCAAACGCCCGACACTCCCCGAGAGAGGGCCCGCGAGGTCTCTCGCCTCGACGAAAAACGTACTGGTCCGGAGTTCACTCTCGTCGTCTGCACCGATGCCATAGAGGTACGAGCCCGAGAGCTCTCCGTACAGCTGGAATCGCGGTGTCCGGACACGTGCCCCGGCAAAGAGGTCGCCGAAGATCGAACTCTCCGAGAAGATCCGACCCACGTCGTCGACGCGCCTGGCCCCGCGACGGTAGGACAGGTAGACGCTTCCGAAGGTGTCGAAGTCCAGCCCGTCGCCGCTCTTTCTGGGCTGCCTCAGCTTCTCCTCGAGAGGCGACCTTGCCGTCCACATCGCACCGAGGCGTTGGCGAACACGCTCGGCTCCGGGACCCTCCGGGTACCGATCCAGGTAGGTTTCGTATTCGGCACGGGCATGCGCGAGCTGGCCCTTCCGCTCGCGCGCGACGCCGAGCAGCTCCCTCGCGGGAGCCGACTCTGGCCCCTCGGGCGCTTCCAGAACCATCGCGAGTAGACCGATCGCGCGATCGAGTTCGGCCCGGCTGAGAGCTGCACGGGCTTCTTCGAGCCAGCCCCGCGAGTCCGCCGATCGACTCGTTCCGGGTGAGCTGAAATCGGTGACGAGCGCCGGCGCCACGTCCGTAATCACTTGACCGGGAAGCGATTCCGCCGCGAACGCGAGCCGATCCGAACGGCCTACCTCCACGATCCAGGCGCCCGGAAACTTCTCGGCCAGCGCCCCTCTCGCCTTTTCCGCTTCGACCGAGTCGCGGAAGAACCCAACCCGAAGTCGCTGCCAGGGCTCTCCTTCTCGCGTCATCGGTACGGAGTAGGCCCGCGTACCCGGTGGAAGAAACTCCGCAGAGACGAAGGGCGGCGCAGACTCCCGCGGGCCAGCCCAGACCTGCACGGCGAAACCGCCCTCCCCGTTGGACGAGATTCCAGGTGCCATGGCCGAGGCCACCGGCGTCGCCAGGGGAGACGGCTCGGACTCCGAAGCCGCGCGCGGAGCGGGCTGGGAGATCTGCGGCCTGGGTCGCGGATCCGTGATCGTCACCCGCAGACTGCGCAGGTCGTCGTCCTGGCGCACATCGAAAACGACGCGGCGGCCGAAGCGAACCTCGAGCGTGGCCCCAACGCGGGTGCCCCCGTCGAACACCACCTCCTCCACGAGACCAGATCCAGGGCGAAGCGCCTCGCGTCCGCGACTGGCTACCGCATCCGCGGGCGCCCGCGCCAATGGTGTCAACTGGACCGTCAGGAATTCTCCAACACTTGCGGGACTGTGCCGCACGTACCGGACAGGAACTCCGAAGCGAATCCTCATCTCGATTTCTGAATCCGTCCCGCCGAATTCCAAGCCTCGCAAAATCCGCCCACGCACAGGCTGAGCACTCGCCAGAGGTGGACACAGCCAAACGCTGCTGACTAACGCGAAACACAGTCCTACTCGGAACCACGACCCCGTGCGCAACGTCACTTCGTACGGCAAGCTGCGGAGCCACGATTCAGTGACGCCCGAGATCGAACGGAAAAGGAACGACTCATGTCTCTGATGCGAGCGGTCGAACGGAGCAGCAGATGTGGAGAACGACCGTGAACCTGAGAATGCGGTGGATGGGTGCGGTTGCTTGCCTCGCAGCTTGTCTCGGCCTCACGAGCGCTGCGACCGGCGACGATCTCGAGAACTTCGATCATTGGTCGACCGGTTTCCCGTTGAACGGTGCGCACGCGAGGACAGCCTGCGAGGATTGCCATCGTGGCGGTCTGTTCGAAGGAACGCCCAGAGACTGCGCCATCTGCCACGGCGGATCCGGATTGTTTGCCCGGAGCAAGAAGACTGCGAACCACGTCCCCTCTTCGAATCGCTGCGACGACTGTCACACGCGTGTGAGCTGGCGAAACGCCCGTTTCGATCACATGGGCGTCGCGGAGCCGTGCATCGCTTGTCATTCCGGAGTCTGGGCCAGCGGCAAGAACGCTCGACACCTCCCGACCTCGAACCGGTGCGAGGACTGCCACATGGCCATCACCTGGAGAAACGCGCGGTTCGACCATGTCGGGATCTCTTCCGGCTGTTTCACCTGTCATAACCGCCTTCAAGCGCCGGGCAAGAACTCCCGCCACCTTCCGACATCCGATCGTTGCGAGGATTGCCACAACACGGTGAACTTCCGAGCCGCCGTATTCGATCACGTGGGTATTCAATCCGGGTGCATCAGCTGCCACAACAACGTTCTCGTCGCCGGGAAGCATCCGGGCCACATTCCAGCACCCGACACGTGCGAGCTCTGCCACAACACGAGCAGCTGGAAATAGAGCGCGTTGACGCGCTGACACAGCGCTGCCGTCCCACATCGTTCGTCGTCTCTCCCCTGCCTCAGTCCGACGTTCGCAATTGATTCATCGGCCAAGAGATCACTCGGCAGGAGAGCAGGAGCTGTGACGGCGGGCACTCCAATGGACACTCAACTGTGTTATCCGTGCCAAACGACGCCAAGTCCGGGCCATTTGACCCAGTATTGCGCGATACGGCCCGAGCTCCTGAAATAACTGAAGAATGCCGATCGATGTTGTGATCCCCGTCGCGGTTCCAGGTGTACGTCCGTGCGACTAACGGTTCTCGATCACGGAAGTGACGGGTGAGTTGGTCAAGAAGAGGCGCGCTCTATGAAGTTCAGAATCGGATGGCTCTCGGTAGCGGCAGTACTCGTGCTCGCACAGGCGGCTCTCGCAAAACCGGAGTTCCCGTCACAACTGGATCAGAACTGCGCATCCCAGATGCGCAGCCCGGCGGACCCCGCCGCGCAGGCACGCTCGGCCGCCACGCTCGGCGACTGCGGTCTGTGCCACGCGTTCGACCTGGGAGCGGGCTCGGGGCCGGCTGGCGGCAACGTCACGAGCGTCGGCAACTCGTGGAACTCGAATCTCGATCCTTTCTGCACGCTGGCGCCGATGAACCAACCTCCGACACTGGATCCGATCGGGAACCAGACGGTTGCCATCGACCAGCTGCTTCAGGTGATGTTGACTGCAAGCGACGCGGACGGGGACGCGCTCGGATTCGCGGCCGACCCGATGCCCGCCGGCGCGACGCTCGCCGGCCTCCAGGCTGGCGCCGCGGTGTTCGAGTGGATCCCGGCCGCGAACCAGGCCGGTCTCCACTCGATCTCGTTCTCGGTGAGCGACGGCGCTCTCTCCGACTCCGAGACGGTCGTGGTCACCGCGGGAGACGTGAACGCTCCGCCCGTGCTGGAGTCGATCGGCGACCAGCAGGTCGCGCTGGGGGAGGTTCTCACGCTCGCGCTGTCCGCCACGGACCCCGAGAACACGGCACTCCAGTTCAGCGTCGAAGGCTTGCCGCTGGAGGCGAGCTTCACGGACGGCATGGACGGCACAGCGGAGCTGGTGTGGGTTCCGATGGCGCCGGCCGGACACGACGTGACGGTCACGGTGACCGATTCGGGCGACCCGCCCGCGGCCGCCTCGGAAACCTTCAGGCTGACCGCCATCGACCCCGCCGTCGCACTGCGGATCGACCGCGCGCGCTGGACGGGCCGCAAGCTCAAGATCCGAGGTGCGGGTGCGGTTCTGCGGGAGCCCGTGACGATCGTCGACGACGAGTCGGGGGCCGAGCTCGGCACGCGACGCGCCCGCCGCAATGGCGCATTCCGACTCGGAATCCGCGCCTTCCTCGTCCCGTGCGCGGTGCGCGCCGTGACGGCAGAGGGCAGCAGTCCCGCGTTCGCGGTCGAGGGCGCTCCCGACGACTGCGGTGAGCGGATCCTCACCCGACTGCGCGAAGCCGAGTGGGATTGCGAGGACTTCGAACTCGAGATTCGTGGCGATCGCGCCCCGGCCGAAGCCGCCGTGCGCTTCTACGACTCGCAGCAGGTGGATGTGCTGCTGGCCGAGACCACCTCCGATCGCCGCGGCCGCTTCCGCCTGGAGCAGACCCTGGCCGCCGGCCCCGGCGCACTCGAAGTGGGCGTCCAAGCCGGCCCGGTCGAGCTCCGAGTCGGGCCGTTCCCGGTCGAGCGTGACGACTGCGACGAGGACGACGACGACTCCGACGATGGAGACGACGAGACGGACGACGACGACTCCGACGATGCAGACGACGAGACGGACGACGACGACTCCGACGATGCAGACGACGAGACGGACGACGACGACTCCGACGATGCGGACGACGACGACGGTGACGACACGGACGACGACGACTCCGACGATGCGGACGACGACGACGGTGACGACACGGACGACGACGACTCCGACGATGCGGACGAAGACGACGGTGACGACGCGGACGACGACGACTCCGACGATGCGGACGGTGACGACGCGGACGACGACGACTCCGATGACGGAGACGACGACGAAGACGACGAGAAGTAGCCCCCCATGGCCTCGAACCCACAGCCCGAGAGATCGGGCCGAACCGAAGGAGAAACTCCGATGAAATCCCTAGCGTGGCTGATGGCCGGGGCCATAATTCTGTTGGCGACTGCCACCCAGGCCCTTCCAGAGGGCCAGGAAGACAGCTCGACTTGCACGGGATCCGGTTGTCACGGGATGGCAGATCCGGCGTTCGGCATCTCGTTGACGGGGCCGGCCACTCTCGGGCTCGGAGAGAGCGCCAACTACACGCTCTCGGTGGACCCGACTCTCGTCGGAGCCGGGTTCGCAGCGGAGCTCCTCGGCGGCGGTTTCCTCACCCCCGTCTCGCCGAATACCGAGACTCAGGGCAGCGCGGTGACCCACAACCGGCGCAACGACGGCGTGTTCTCATACGACGTCCAGGTCACCGCACCGCCCGGTGAAGGAACCGTGACGCTGCAGGCATCGATCCTCGCCTACAACGACGGAAACGGGGCTGACGGCGACACCTGGAATCTGGGAACGCTCGACATCGATGTCGTCGACGGAATCTGCGGAAACGGGTTGCTCGAGGGCTCCGAGCAGTGCGACGACGGCAACACGACCGACGGCGACGGCTGCTCCGCCGCCTGCGAGACCGAGGGCGCCTGCGGGAATGGCACGGTCAACGCCGGCGAAGAATGTGATGACGGCAATACGATCGATGCCGACGGCTGCTCCGCCGTTTGTCTCCTCGAGTCTCAGCCGCTCGTCGGGGACGTCAAGTTGAAAGTTGGACTGAAGTTCAACAAGCCCGGCAAGGATGCGATCAGTCTGAAGATCAAGAGCCTGCAGCTACCCGACGGCTTCGTGGCTCCCGGGGCCGCGGTCACGTTCGATGTCGGCGGCAACGTCGCGGACGTCACGCTCGACCCGAAGGGCAAGTTCAAGCTGGGGAGCGACAAGGCCAAGCTGAAGCAGGGCAAGGATGGCACCTGGAAGCTCTCCTGGTCACGCAAGGGCAGCCTTGCCGCAGATCTCGCGGACGAAGGCCTTGCCGACGAGGACAACCCCAAGCCGGGTAAGGCGGTCACGGTCGACACGCAGATCACGGCCGGCGGACAGGTCTACGTGGGTTCCTCCAACCTGACCTACAAGTCAAAGCTCGGGAAGAACGGCAAAGCCAAGTAGCACGCGATGACCAGGCGAGGAGTCGGGCCGGCGCCCTATGATCATTCCCATGCGCCGGTCCGACTTCCTCCGCCGTACGTTCGGAGCGGTCTTCTCCGCATTCCTCTACGCGGCCGCGCAACCCGGCACCGGACTCTGGCCGCTCGGCTTCATTTGCTTCGTGCCACTCTTGTGGGCGTGGCGGGGGGCGAGCCTCTCCGCTCGCGTTGGAATTGCCTGGGGATTCGGAACCGTGGCAACCACGATTGCCACGGTCGAGGCCGGGGCCTCTGGCGCGAGCAGCTATTTCGGGCTCGGCCCGATCGGCTCCATCGGCTTCGCGCTGGGAATCGGCCAGCTCTTCGGAGCAGCCTCGTTCGCGGGGATGGCGCTGGTCGCCGGAGATCCCCTCGAGGCCCGGAGCCGAGGCGCGGGCCTGCGCTTCGCCGGGGCCTTGGCCGGCGCAGAGCTCCTGCGCGGCACTCTCTTCACCGGGTTTCCATGGCTGCTGCTTGCGTACTCCCTGCAGCCCGTGCCCGAGTTGGCGGGAGCGGCGGCGTATGGGGGTGCCCTGCTCGTTTCGCTGCTCATCGCTTGGGCAAACGCCGAGTTCGCCGTCGCACTCCTCGGCACGCGCCGCCGGATTCGCGGTGCGTTGGGCGCCGCGGTCGCGTGCTCGCTGTTGCTCGCGCCGAACTGGCTGGCAGCTCCGGCGCACGAAGGGACCGTGGAACTCGCGGGCTCGGGCGATCCCAGGCCAGGGGCAGTTCGAGTCCTCCTCGCCCAACCCGGCGCCCGCGGCCCCGACGAATCACGCGGCCCCACCGGTACCCTCGAGACGCTCACCCGCCAGACCGCCGAGGCGGCTTCGTTCGACGTCGTCGTGTGGCCCGAGAACGCTCTTCCAGCTCTCATGCCGGCGAATGCGCACCTGCTCCGGCGAGTCCTCGCCGAGAGGCCCGCGGCGCGCCTCGTTCTTGGCGCACCGCGCACAGATCCCACTGCGCCCGGACGTCTGTTCACCTCCGCTCTCCTGGTCGATTCCGGCGCGCGCACGCTGGCGCACCACGACAAGGTTCACCTGCTCCCCTTCGCCGAGTACGCACCGGGGCCTCTCCCGATGCGCTGGTTCGGTCCACTCGAAGCCACTCCGGGGTCGCAACCTCGTTCGCTCTCCGACGGAAACACCGTCTTCGGCCCGCTGATCTGCTACGAGGTCCTGTTCGCGGAACTCGCCCGGCAGCAAGCGCGCACCGCGGGAATCCTGCTCAACCTCTCGGACGATTCGTGGTTCGGATCCGCGGGAGCGGCAGAGCAACATCTCGCGGCAACCATGTATCGCGCGATCGAAACGGCCCGACCGATTCTCCGTTCGACCCACACCGGGATCACCGCCGCCGTCGATGCTCGGGGACACGTCATCGCTCGAATCCCGATGGAGATCCCAGGAACGCTGCGGGTCGACGTCGTTCCTGGAACCCGTTCGACGGCGACAGGAATGTGGGGTGCCGCGCCGATCTGGGCGGCGCTTGCTCTGGTCACGCTCCTTTCTCTTCCGTTCAGACTCTGAGCTGCACGTCGCCGACACCGAAGAGGAAATCGTCGGCCCGACGGATCGCCAGCGACTGGATGGCGCGCACGCCGGCGAGGCGCGCGAGCAGCCCGCGGAGCGGTTCAGCCCACCACGCGCGCGCGAGTACCAAGCGGGGCGGCAAGGCCTGCAGGCGCTGGATCGTCTCGATTTCCGGCAGCCGCTCGGCCTGGATCCGCGCACTCGCCGCGTCGAGCGCTGCCGGATCCGCACCGCCGAGCAGCACCGGCACGAGATGGTTCGCCGCGACGATCACATCGCGCAGCGCAATGTTGAGGCCCTGCCCTCCCACCGGCGACATCGTGTGAGCGGCGTCTCCGAGAACGAGGAGACCGGGCGCATGCCACTGCTTCACACGATCGGACTCGACGTCGAGCAGGAACGGATGCCGCAGGTCATCCGCGTGCGCGCGCAGATGCGCCGCCAGATCCGGCGCCACGTGCTGGGCCATGTCCGCGACCCACGGCTCGATGCCCTGCCGCCGCAGCTCCCCGAATGTCCCCTTGAGGATCACCCACGCCACCTGGGTCTCACCGCTCCAGGAGCGATAGACGATCAGCAGATGTCCGTGGCCGAAGTAAACCTGTGCGCCGCGGAGCCCGGGCAGCGCCGGCACCTTGCACCACACGAGATCCATCGGCGGCGATTGTTCGGTCGCCTCGAGCCCTCCCCGCTTGCGGACGATCGACGCCCGGCCGTCGGCTCCAACGACGAGATCTCCGCGAATCTCGCGACTGCCTTCATCACTCTGTACGCGCACGCCGACGGCACGCCCAGAGTCGTCGCGGAGCAGATCGCGAACCGTCGTCGCGCGCAAGAAACGGAAGGTCGGCCGCTTCGCGCCCTGCTCCACGATCGCCTCGAGCAGAGCCGGTTGCGAGAAGGCGGCCGGGACGCGCCCGCGAAAGAAGCCCGGGTCGTTGTCGATCGAGAGAACCGGCTTCTGGTTGAGAAAGAGTTCGAGCGTTTCCGGTTCGCTCTTCGGCGTGTCGCGAAAGATGTCTCCGAGACCCATCTGCTCGAGTGCGTCGATCCCGCTCGACAGCAGGATCTCTCCGCGGAACTCGCGCTCGAAGTCTCGCTGCCGTTCGACGAGCGTGACTTCGATCCCACGGTCCGCCAGCAGAAAGGCCAGGCTGGCCCCGGCGGGCCCGCCGCCGACGACGATCACATGCGCCATGCGGTCTCCTTCGAATGCCCCACGAGTCTAGCGCCAGTCCGTCATTGGTTTCCGGCGGACAGCGCCAAGGCTCGCGCCCGAGCACACGATTCGCCGCCGTGCTCGGCCGCGCCGGTCCTCACCTACGGTGAGTAGGCTCCGGGCGGCGCGGCCTGCGCGCGACGCCGCCTCGCGCACTCTGACGCGTCTCCACTCGAAAACCAATGACGGACTGGCGCTAGATCACTCCGCCGCGGCTTCCCCGACCAGTGCCTCGTACGACGTCGCGATCAGGTCGGCACGCTCGACGCCGAGCGCGGCCATCAGCTCGCGGACCTTGCGGTGTTCGGAATCCTCGGCCGCCGCGTCCCCATCGAACACTGCCTCGAGTTCGAGGAAGTGCCCGAGGGTCTCGACCCGATCGAGGTGGATCCGCACGTTCCCGACGAGAAAGATCTCGCGTTCCTTGCGGACGACCTGGTGTACGCCGAGCACCTGCGTGAGGAGCGTCTTGACGCGCTCCGGATCTTCGATCGAGATCAGTGCATAGTCGGATCTTCGCGGATCGGTGCCGTCCGGACGCAGGTACGGGATCAAGGACGCGCCGGACAGGGACGACTCCCGCAACTTGAGGCGGCCCTCGGCCGTGACGAAGTACGTGTCCACCTGCCGGTCGAGGCCCACGCGCTCGGTCGCGAGCGCCTCGGCGCGCTCCCGGACGGCGGGTGCATCCGTCACGCGTGCCTTGATCTCGATATTGCTGCGGCTCACAGGTACGCGAGGAGTTCCGGCAACTGCTCGATCCGCCGATCTCCCTCTCGGCGAAACCCGACGAAGCCGGCACCTGCCGCGCGCGCAGCCTCCGCGTCGAAGCGCGAGTCTCCAATCAGCCAGGCGGAAGCCGGCGCGACCGCAAGACGACGGCATGCCTCGTGAACGATGTCGGGCGCGGGTTTCGAGTTCGGCACGTCGGTGCCGCCGACGACGTGGTCGGGCGTCGCCCCGATCTGTTGGACCACCTGCGTCGCCATCGGATTGGGGGTGTTCGTGACCACGGCCGTCGGCATCGCGCGCTCTCGCAACGCGGCAAAGAGTTCCAGCACGCCGGGCATCGGCGTTCCGTGCTCCAGGTTCCGGGGAAAGTGCTCGGCGTACGCCCGCTCGACTTCAGCGACGGTGTGGTTCACGTACCAGCGCTCGACGTCCTGTTCGATCCCCTGGCCGTTCGCTGCCTCGAACGCGTCGCGCGGGATGCCCGGATATCCGAGTTCCTCAGCGACCCCGTTCAGCACCCGGAACCACACTTCGTCGCTCTCTACGAGCACTCCATCCAGATCGAAGAGCAGCGCTTCGGGTCCCATGCGGCGGACGCTAGCATCCGCCGATGGCCTCACTCGACGACGACTCCCCGATCGTGCCCGACGGGCTGACGATCCGGCGACGCAGGCGGCGTCAAGGGTGGTCGCGGCGCACGTTCGTCGCGCGGCTGCGCGCTCACTCCGAGGCAGTCACGGGGCTGCCGGAGACGATTCCGCGCAGCCTCCTCCAGGGGGTGGAAGACGAGAACGAGCGGATTCCGTACGGCACGCTCTGCTTGATCGCGTCCGGCCTCGACTGCAACCCGGTGGAGATCCTGCTGGATCCGTGAACCGGCGGGCGTCAGGCGCGCAGACCCGACTCTCGATACGCGTCGGACAGCAGCTGCCGAACGGGCTGGTGGAACCGGAAAGTCACGTGACCGCCCTGGTACCAGACCATGCGCGGACGATCCCAGTGCCGCCAGAGGTCGCGCACCTGATCGGGCGGAACGAGCCGGTCGGCCACGGCGCCGAACATGTAGCGTCGCTCGTGCGGGACCTTCGGCTCGAGGGCCAATGGCGAAACGACCCGAAGCACTTCGGCGACCTCGTCATGCACGACTCCCTGGGTCTCCGAATAGCGGATGTAGAGCGCCGGCCCGTGGCGCCACACCGCGCGGGAAACATCCGCCAGCGGAATTCCGGGAATCGCACAGGCCAGGTCGCCTTCGAGCGACGCCAACAGCGCGGTCTGATAGCCACCGAGAGAAAGGCCGAATGCGCCGATCGTCTCGGCGCCTTCCGCGCGCGCCCACGAGATCAGGCGCCGGATGTCCCACATTGCCTGCGCCTCGGCGTGAACCGTGTCGAGCGGGTCTCCGGACAGGAACCCGTCCCCGCTCCGGCGACCCGACTTGCGTGCGCCGTGTAGGGGCAACACCGGGAACAGGAGATTCATGCCGAGATCGCGGTGGAGGCGCTCGGCCTCGAACGCCGCCAGGTCGATCGGCGCGGACCCCATCTGGTACCCATGCGTGCAGACCAGCCACGGTCGACCGGGTTCGGCGTGCCGCACGACCCACGCGTGCGCGGTGCGGTTGCCGCGCTGAGCCAACCAACGGTCGCGCCCGGGTTCCTCCGGGCGCGGCTCGTAGCCGCTCTCGAAGATCAGGTGCTCGTACTCGAGGCCTCGCACACTCTTGCGACGGAGCTCAGGGTTCTGGAGCGAGGGCGGCGCTTCGTGAAAGTCCGCCGGCTTCTCGAGCCAGCCGCGATCCCGGAAGAGCGCGCGAGCCGCGTGCACCTCGCGAGTCAGTTCCTGCACCCGCTCGCCCCGCGGCATCGCCATCGTCAGTGACATCGTCGCGAGCAGCGCCTCGTCGATGCCGACTTCGGCACCGAGGCGGAGCGAGGGCTCCGGGACCGGGACCTCTTCGTAGCGGGGCTCCTGCGCCACACCCGCGAAGCCAGCCGCAATGAACGACGCCGCGGAAAGTGCTTCGAGAAGCAGCCAGAGGCCCGGGCCGCTCACCCACAGCACGGGCAGCGCGAGCGGAACCCCGAGCAAGCCTCCGAGCGCGGCATATTGCGGAATGCGCAGGTCCCCGGGGTAGAGCAGCATCGAGACGCCGGACGACAACAGCAGGCAGCCCGGGATCACCGAAAACAGGAATCCCACCACGCCGAAGCTCGCGGCGTAGCCGAGCCAGGCAAGGCCGGCGACGATCGGGATCCAGGCCAGACGCGGCCAACGGGACGGTTCGAGCATCTGGAAAGGGTAGCGACGGAGGGCGGCGCCGCCGGGTCCCGCCAGGTCCCGCCAGGTCCGACCGGGACCCGCAGGCCCCGGCGGGCGGCGCCCCGAACGCGGGCCCCGCTGGAGCCGACCCGGGGTAGACTGAGAGCGTGAGCGCTGCCCCGTCGACGACCCCCGAACCCGCCACCTGGCCTGACTCCGCCGGCCGGCCCGTCCTGTTCCTGCTCGACGCCGCCAGCGCGCTCGAAGAGCGCTTGCTCCGCCGCTGGATCGACGAGCAGCGGCCCGCCGACCAGAGCGACGACGACGTCGTCGCGATCCCCGCCTCGCGCCGCCGCCGCGCGGCATCCGGCGGCCGTCGACTCGAGTCGCTGTTGGCGTCGGGTGCCAATCCGCTCCTCGCGCCGCTCCGCGTCGTCTGGCTCGCCCGGGTCCACGACGGCAGGCGCCAGGTCCGGTTGGCCGACGCCATCCGGCTCGGCGACCCCCGCGACCCGAACCGACTCCGCGAGCATTGGGTGCTGCGCACCCAGCCCGATCGCTGCCGGATCGTCGCCGGCGACCCAGCGCCGGCATCCGAGCTGCGCGAACGGTGGCGCGACGCGTGCGGCGCCGATGCGGGTGAGACGCTCGGGTTCGCCGAGTTCGTCACGCGCCAGGCACAGTTGGCTCTCGAGCGTGCCGAACGCAAGGTGCGCGGCGCGCGCTACAAGGTCCCGCGTTTCGTGCACGAGGACATCCTCTCGCGACCGGCGTTCCGGGGAGGCCTCGCCCGTCTCGCTCGGACCGAGGAACGCGACGAACGCCGCGTCCACCGCGACGCGGAGCGTTACCTGCGCGAGATCGCTGCCAGCCACAGCCCGTTCGTGATCGACCTGGTCATGCAGCTCTGGCGCAGCATGAGCCGCGGTTACGGGGAGCCGCGCTACGACCGCAAGGAGATCGACGGCATCCGCGCGCTCTCCCAACAACACCCGGTCGTCTTTCTCCCGACCCACAAGTCGAACCTCGACCATCCCACGCTGCAGTACGTGCTCCACGAAGAGGGACTCCCGCCGAACCACACGGCCGCGGGGATCAACATGAACTTCTTCCCGGTCGGCTCGCTCGTCCGGCGCAGCGGTGCGTTCTTCATTCGGCGCACCTTCAAGGACAACGAGGTCTACAAGTTCGTCCTGCAGCAATACATCGATTACCTCGTCGAGAAACGCTTCCCGCTCGAGTGGTACATCGAGGGCGGGCGGTCGCGATCCGGCAAACTGCTCCCGCCGCGCTTCGGCATGCTGGCCTACGTCGCCGACGCGTACCGGCGCGCGCGCAGCGACGAGGTCGTCCTGATCCCGGCCTCGATCGCCTACGACCAGATCTCGGATGTCGGAGACTACGCGAGCGAGGCGCGGGGCGGCGCCAAGGAGGCCGAAGGCTTCGGTTGGTTCTTGCGGGTACTCCGGCGCGCCGGGCGCAACTACGGAAACATCCACGTTCGTTTCGGCGAGCCCGTGTTCTTGAGTCACAGCCTCGGCCCGTCCGACCCGAACGCCGAACCCGACCCGGACGAACAGAACCTCGCGCTCCAGAAGCTCGCGTTCGAAGTCTGCGTGCGCATCAACCGGGCCACGCCGATCACTCCGACTTCGCTCGTGGCACTGGCGCTGCTCGGACGCGGAGACCGGGCGCTGAGCGTCCCCGAGATGATCGAGGCACTCGCCAACCTGGTCGCCGACGTCGGACGCCGTCAGCTGCCGACGACCGAGAAGATCGAGCTCGATCGACCTGAAGGGGTCCGCCGCGCGCTCGACGAGCTGACCCGCAATGGGGTCCTCACATGCTTCGACGAAGGCGTCGAACCTGTGTGGAAGATCGGCCCCGATCAGGATCTGGCCGCCGCGTACTACCGGAACACCGTGATCCACTTCTTCGTCAACGGTGCGATCGCGGAGCTCGCGCTGCTCCGCGCGGCCGAAGACGGGATCGTGGATCGACGATCCGAGTTCTGGGAGGAAATCCTGCGGCTCCGCGACCTCTTGAAGTTCGAGTTTTTCTTCACGGAGAAGGAGCAGTTCCACGACGAGATCCGCGCGGAACTGGCGTTGCATGACCCGGAATGGGAGGCGCGCCTCGATGCGGGAGCCAGCGCGATCCAGGCGCTCTTTCCGCTGATCCGCCCGCTCAGCGCGCACCGGATCCTGCGGCCCTTCCTCGAGTCTTATCGCGTCGTCGCCGATGTCTTGGCGTCCCACGAGGTAGGGGAGCCCGTCGAGAACGCCGCGATCCTGCGCGACGCGCTCGCGCTCGGGCGCCAGTACTCCCTGCAGCGACGCATCCGCAGTGCTGAGTCGGTGTCGAAGGTGCTCTTCGGCAACGCGCTCAAACTGGCGAGCAATCGCGGTCTGCTCGAGACGGACGGGCCCAACCTCAGCAAAGAACGCGAAGCCTTCGCGGGGGATCTGCGAGAAGCGATCCGCCGAGTCGAGGGCATCAAGTCCCTGGTGGCCGCGCGACACGCGGGAGTGCTCGGGTAGCCGCGGCCAGACTCCCCCGGGGGCCTCCGCGTGAGGATTGCGTGAGGCCGGGCTCCTTGTAACCCCGGACACTTCCTCAGCAATTGAGTTCCAGTAGTCTGCGGCTGTGGCATTCCGCTTTTTCGCAGTCGCCCTGCTGGCCCTCTTCGTCTCCGGAGAGGCGGCCGCTAAAAAGAAGACTCCGAAGGTCTTCTGCTCGCCGGGCCGCTTCGCCATGGCGCTCCCGCTGCTCGAGGGGGGGCCTTCTCCCGACGCCTTCCAGATCGAGGGGGACATGGAGCGGGCCGACGTGACCGTTTCACTCGCCAGTGGCTGCGCGCCCGTTGCCGCGAAGGTCAAGGCCAAGCGGAAGTTCACGACAGTGAAGGCGAAGTGGGATTCGTGCGATGGCTTCACGAAGGTGCGGCTGAAGGCGAAGATCCACGCTCCGGATTGTGCGGTGATGACCGGCAAGCTGAAGACGAAGGAAAAGCCCAAGAAGCGCGAACTGATGGCGGAGCGGGTGAGCGTGATCGGTGAATGCTCGGACCCGAGCGCCGACGTCGACCCCGGCCGCAAGACACTCCACCGCCTCAACCGCGCCGAGTACGACAACACCGTGCGCGATCTGCTCGGGGACCTGTCGTCCCCGGCCGAGAGCTTTCCGGCCGATGACTTCGGCGACGGCTTCGACAACATCGCCGACGTCCTGAGCGTCTCGCCGCTCCTCGTCGAGAAGTGGGAAGCCTCGGCGGAACGCCTGTCCGCCACAGCCTTGGCACCACTCGACGCCGCGGCCAGCCGCCACGAAGCCGAAGCGGCCGTCGCGAGTGTCGGGGGATCGGTCCTCGGCGGGACCGCCTGGAACCTGTTTTCGAACGGCACGCTGCGCTTCCCGGTCGTCGTGGAGTACCCCGGCAGCTACGAGATCGCGGTTAGTGCCTACGGTCATCGCGCGGGCATCGACCTCCCGCAGATGCGGATCGCACTCGACGGCGAGACGCTCGCCGTTACCGACATCGCGGCGGAGGAGCCGACGTTCGAAGAAGCTCGCACCGAAGCGTTCCTCGACGTGGGCGCGCACGACGTCGTCGTCGAGTTCACCAACGATCTGTTCGATCCTCCGGACGATCGAAATTTGATCATCGACTGGGTCGAACTCCGCGGCCCCAACTCATCGCAGGCCCGCCGCGACTTCCGCCAGCTCCTCGACTTGTGCACTCCGGCTTCTGCCGGGCTCCGACCGTGTGCGGGTGAGGTGCTCGGCGCGATCGCGAACCTCGCGTGGCGGCGACCCGTCGCGAGTGAAGAGCTGACGCGCTACGTCGACGTGGTGGAGCTCGCGGACAGCGAGGGCGAGGCCTTCTCGGACGCCATCACTCTCGCAACACGTGCGCTCCTGCTCTCCCCCCACTTCGTGTTTCGCGTCGAGCGCGACGACGACCCTGCCTCCGCGCAAGCCCACGATCTCAGCCCTCACGAGTTGGCGACGCGACTGTCGTACTTCATCTGGAGCAGCGCCCCGGACACGGAGCTCCGGGCCCTCGCGGATTCCGGAGAGATTCTCGATCCGGAGACGGTCCGCACCCAGGTGGCCAGGATGGTCCAGGATCCGAAGGCGCAGGCGTTCGTCGAGAACTTTGGCGGCCAGTGGCTGCAGACCCGCGCGCTCGAGGACGTCAACCCGGACTACGCCGTGTATCCCGAATGGGACGACGCCCTGAAAGACGCGATGCGCGACGAGACGCACGCATTCTTGCAAGAATTCCTCGTCACCGACGCACAGCTCTTGGGCATGTTCGACGCGGACTTCACCTACTTGAATGATCGTCTCGCCGCCCACTACGGGCTCCCCGCACCGGGCAGTGCCGCAGTCGTTCGCGTGCCGCTCGAATCCGAGGAGCGCGGAGGCATCTTCACGCACGGCAGCCTGCTCACCGTAACGAGCCAACCGCGCCGGACCTCGCCGGTGAAGCGCGGGAAGTGGACACTCGACCAGATCCTTTGCGACGCGCCGCCCCCGCCGCCCCCGGGTGTCGAAGGTCTCCTGGACACCAATCCGATCGAGGGCGCGACGCTGCGCGAGCGCATGGAGCTCCATCGCGCCGACAAGATCTGCAGTACGTGCCACGCGCGCATGGATCCGATCGGGTTCGGCCTCGAAAACTTCGACGGCGTCGGCGCCTGGCGCACGACGGACGAGAACCAGCCGATCGACGCCTCGGGCGTCCTTCCCGACGGCCGCACGTTCACCGGGCCGCGCGAGCTGGCGGCCATCCTGCGCAACGATGACCGCACTGCGCTCTGCGTAACGGAGCGTTTCATGACTTACGCACTCGGCCGCGGCATCGAGGATGCCGACGCTTGCGATGTCGAATCCATCGCGACGCAATTCGTTCTCGAAGGGGGCTCGATGGAATCGATGCTCGCGGCGATCGCCACGAGCGACGCGTTCCGGCAACGACGTGGCGGGTCCGAGGAGAACGAATGAGCCGCGCACTGTCCCGTCGAACCTTCCTGCGCGGAACGGGCGCGTGCATCGGGCTGCCCCTCCTCGACGCGATGATCCCCGCCTTCACGCGGGCCCAGCCCGTGCCGATCCGACGGCTGCTCACCTACTACGTCCCGAACGGCATCCACATGCCCTCGTGGACGCCCGCCACGTCAGGCTCGGGCTACGCGCTGCCTCCGATCCTCCAGCCGCTCTCGGCGGTCCAGAACCAGCTTCTCGTGCTCACAGGGCTCTCGAACCAGCCTGCCGAGCCGGACGGTCCGGGCGATCACGCGGCGGGAACGGGCTCGTTCCTCACCTGCACGCACGTGGTCAAGACTTCCGGAACCGACATCCGAAACGGGATCTCGATGGATCAGGTCGCCGCGCAGGCGATCGGTGGGCCTACCGCCCTGCCCTCTCTCCAGCTCGGCACCGATGGCGGGGGAGGAACCGGAGACTGCGACTCGGGGTACTCGTGTGCCTACACGCGAAACATCTCCTGGGCCGGCCCGGTCACCCCCCTGGCGAAAGAGGTCAGCCCTCAAGGCGCTTTCGATCGACTCTTCCGCGGGGCCGGCCTCGAATTGACTGCCGAAGAGAGAGCACGCCGCAAGCTGCTCCGCCTCAGCGTGCTCGATACGGTGATCGACGACGCCAGCCGGCTCCAGAGCGACCTCGGCGGAGCCGATCGCCAGAAGCTCGACGAGTACCTCACCGGCGTGCGCGAACTCGAGCGCCGCGTCCAGGACGCGGACCCCAACGAGACCTGTGACGCCACCGCGCCCGGCGATCCGACCGACATTCGCGACCGAAGCCGGGCGATGTCGGACGTGATGGTCAAGGCCTTCGAGTGCGACCTGACGCGCGTGATCAGCTTCATGCTCGGCAACGCGGGCTCGAACCAGACGTACCCGTTTCTCGGGCTCGGAGACACGCACCACCAGCTCTCCCACCATCAGGACCAGCCGTCGAGCTTTGCCGCCCTCGAGACGATCGACACCTGGGAGATCGGAGAGTTCGCCTACCTCCTCGAACAGCTCGCGGCCGTCCAGGAACCCGATGGATCTCTGCTCGACAACAGCCTCGTTTTCTTCTCGAGCGAGCTCGAAGACGGCAACTCGCACCGACACAGGAATCTTCCGGTCCTGCTCGCCGGCGGCGGGGGCGGAACGGTCGACTCGGGACGACACGTCGTCTACGAAGATTTTCCGCCGATCGCGGATCTGTTCATCGCGATGCTGAACGCACTCGAGGTGCCGGCCACGACGTTCGGCGACAACGGCACCGGGCCGCTCGGGGGTCTGACCCTCTAGCCGCCCGCGAGTTCCTGGATCGCACCGAGCGTCGCGCCACAAGACGAAACGAGCACCACCGCAAGAACGAGCGGGACGACGGTCCGCAGCAGCGTGCGCCAGAGCCCGAACCAGCGGATCCCTCCCGCTCCGCGTTCGACCTCCGCGACCGGATCGTCCATCACCCACCCGACGAACACCGTCACCAGAAGCCCGCCGAGGATCAAAAGCAAGTTTCCCGCCACCTGATCGAGCAACCCGAGCACGCCGAGACTGAGCGCAGACGGGATCCCCAGCAGAGCGATCCCGGCACCCGCGACGATTGCCGCCGTCCGGCGGGAGACCCCGAGACCGTCGATGGCCGACGCGACCACGACCTCCAGCATCGAGATCGCGGACGTGAGCGCCGCGACGGCGAGCGCGACGAAGAAGAGCGAGCCCACGACGCGACCCGCTGCCCCCATCGTGGCGAACGTCTCCGGCAGCGTGATGAAGAGCGCGCCGACGGTGCTTTCGCCCACCTTGTCGGAGAGCCCCAGCGCGAAGATCAGCGGAAAGACGACGAGTCCGGCCAGGAACGCCACCCCGAAATCGGCACCGGCAATCACGAGCGACTGCTGCGGGAGATTTTCGCGCGGCGAGAGGTAGCTGGCATAGGTGATCATCACACCCATCCCGAGACTGAGGCTGAAGAACGCCTGCCCCGCCGCCTCCCGAAGCACTTCGAGCGACAGGATCTCCCGAATCTCGAACGTCAGATACCGCGCGTAGCCCGCCGCGGCGCCGTCCAGCGTGGCGGCATAGATCGCGATGCCGACGACGAGAGCGAACAGCACCGGCATCAAGACGACGCTCGCGCGCTCGATCCCCCCACGGACTCCGCCCATCACCACGAATGCGCAGAGCACCACGAAGCCGAGATGCCAGGCGACCGCCGGGCCGCCGGTCGCCAGCGCTTCGAAGCGACCGCCGGGGTCTCCGGAGAACCCAAGGAAGATCGTCTCGACCGCGTACCGCAGAGTCCAGCCCGCGATCACGCTGTAGTACGAGAAGATCAGGAAGCCGGTCGCGACGAACAACCAGCCCAGCAGGCTCCAGGCCCGGCCGCCGAAGTGCTGGAGTGCGAAGATCGGACTTCGCCCGGAGCCGCGGCCGAGCGTCAACTCCGCGAGCATCACCGGCAAACCGACGAGCGCGGTCATCGCGATGTAGAGCAGTAGGAAGGCCCCGCCCCCGTGCTCCGAAGCCAGGTACGAGAACCTCCACATGTTGCCGAGGCCGACCGCCGAACCGACCGCCGCCAGCACGAAGCCGGTTCGAGAGCCCCACTGCTCGCGAGGCGCCTGCGCCATGCCTTGCCCCCCCCAGTACCCCGTGGCCCGCGCAGTATACTCCGATCCACGCTCCGGAGGCCGGCGGGCATCGGAACGTGGAGAGTCGCCGGCGTCCGGTCCGATCCGGTCCGGCGCTTCGAGCGCAAGGTGTATATTGCGCGCCCGCTCCCGGAGGAAACACGTGACGGCTCGGTCCACCCAAACACGCGGCCATCGGCTCACCCCCCACGTTCGGCCCACCGACGTCGACATCGAACTCGAGGTCGATCCGGCGGTGAGCGACCGGTTCACCGGCGAGGTGTGCCACGAACTCGAAATCGATCGCGCCACGCGCACCCTCGAACTCCACGCGGCGGACCTCCGCGTCAGCCGTCCGCGCGTCACCGTAGACGGCCGGACGTTGCGCGGGAAGATCGAACGGCACCCCGAACGCGAGACCATCCAGATCCTGCTGGACGAGCCGATTCCGGCGGGCGTGGCCACGCTCGAACTGGCGTTCGCAGGCAAGCTCCGCACCGATCTACGCGGGCTCTACGCGGCGCGCTCCGGCACGCGACCGTACGCATTCACCCAGCTCGAAGCCGCCGACGCGCGGCGCTTCTTCCCCTGCTTCGACGAACCCTCGTTCAAGGCTTGCTTCGCGCTCAGCGTGACGACCGGGAGCGCGCATACGGTCCTCTCGAACCAGCCCGCCGAGAAGGTCGAACCGCTCGGCGGGGGCCAGAAGCGCGTCGGCTTCTCGCGCACGCCTCCGCTTTCGACCTACCTCTTGGCGCTCGGCGTCGGAGAGCTCGAAGCGTCGGAGGTCACCCACTGCGGAGACACCGAGATCCGCGTCTGGCACGTGCCCGGCAAGGGCCACCTCACAGCGTTCGGTCTCGAAGCCGGGCGCGAGTGCCTGGCGCGCCTCGAAGCCTGGTTCGACGTGCCGTACCCGTACGACAAGCTCGACCTCGTCGCGGTGCCGGACTTCGAAGCCGGCGCGATGGAGAACGCCGGGGCGGTGTTCTTCCGAGAGACTCTCTTGCTGACCGACCCCGCGACGGTGACGGTGGCGGAGCGCAAACGCGTCGCCGAAGTGGTCTGCCACGAGCTCGCACACATGTGGTACGGCGATCTCGTCACGATGGCGTGGTGGGACGACTTGTGGCTCAACGAAGCCTTCGCCACATGGATGGCGTTTCACATCGTCGACCGTTGGAAGCCGGAGTGGAAGATGTGGCACGACTTTCAACACTACCGCTCGGCCGCACTCGGCCTCGACGCGCTGACCCACACCCACCCGATCTACACCCAGGTCCGCACCCCGAGCGACGCGACCGAGAACTTCGATCTGATCACCTACGAGAAGGGGGCTTCGGTCGTCCGCATGCTCGAGCGCTATCTCGGTGCGGGCGTGTTCCGCAAGGGCGTGCGGCGCTACATCCGCAACCACCGCGAGAGCAACGCCGTGGCGGCCGACCTCTGGGATGCGCTCAGCGAAGCCTCCGGCCAGGATGTCGAGCCCGTCGCGCGCGCGTGGATCGAACAAGAAGGGTTCCCGGTCGTGTCGGTGCGCAGGATCGAACAAGACGGCGGCCCGGCACTCGCGCTTCGCCAAGAGCGCTTCCTGGCTTCGCCGAAGTCGCGCCAGACGGATCGCAGCCGCGCCGCACGGTGGCCGATTCCGTGGGTTGGGCGACTCGGGGGCCCGGGCCGCCGCAGCCGTCTCGAACGCCACTTGCTGACGCGCCGACGCACCGTCGTTCCCCTGGACGGGGACGATGCGGCGTTCATCTACGCGAACGCCGACGAGGGCGGCTTTTTTCGGCCGCTCCACGACGACGCGGAACTGGAGCGGCTCGCATCCCATCGCGCCGCACTCCCGACCGTCGAGCGAATGGGGTTGCTAGGCCATCACTGGGCGGCCGTGCGAGCCGGCCGTGCAAAGCTGCCTGGCTTCCTCGACCTGGCGCTCGCCTTCGGGCGAGAGCGCGACCCCGACGTGCTCGCGACGGTGCGCGGCCCGCTCGCTTTCGTCGCGGATCGCATCGCGTCGGGTTCACTCCAGGACGCCGCACGAGCACGCATCGGAGCCACGTTCTCACCGGCGCTGACGCAGCTGGGCTGGGATCCGGACGTCAACGAGCCCGAGGAAATCCGCCTCCGAAGAGCGGCACTCCTCGGGATCGTCGGAAGCGTGGCGCGTCGCGCCGAAATTCTCGAGGAGGCGCCCGCTCGGCTGGCGAGATACCTCGCAGACCGGACGTCGCTCGATCCCAATCTCGCGGACACCGTCGTGACCCTCGCCGCGCAGGCGGGCAACGCGGCGCTCTACGAGAAACTGCGTCGAGCCGCGGGCCGTGCGCCCACTCCCCAGGAGAGCCGCCGCCTGCTGATGGCGCTCGCCGACTTCCGCGACCCCGAACTCGTCGAGCGTACTCTGGCGCTGGTGCTCAGCGACGAGGTCGGAACCCAGGACGTCGCGATCCTGCTCGTCCGGTTGTTCGGCAACCCGGCCGGCCGGGAACCCGCGTGGGCTTTCCTCAAGCGACGTTGGCCGGCCCTGCGCCGCCGCCTGCCTCCGATGCTCGTGACCCGCCCGATCGAGGCGACTCCGTCGCTCGGGACCCGCGCCTATCGGCGCGACGTAGCGGCATTCTTCAAGGCGAACCCGGTTTCGACCGGTGCCCGGGCCGTCAAGCAGGCGCTCGAACGCTTCGACCACGACCTCGAGTTCTGCGACCGGGGCGCACCGCAGCTCGAGCGCTGGCTGGCGGAACATCGCTGATTTCGCTTTACTTTCGCCAGGCACATTCTGGCGAAACGAACCCCCCGCGGAGCGCTCAGCAACCCCGAGGGCCGCTTCGAGCGGCTTCGGGTCGATCTGGAGCTGAGCCGCGAGCACGGCTTCGGGCCCGGGCCGGACGACGAAGCGGAGACCGCCCCGCAGACGGTCTACCTGCGCGACCCCACCCGCCAGATCCTCGCGCGCAACCACAGCCCCGATGTCCCGTTCGACGTGAGCGTGAACCCGTACCGCGGTTGCCAACATGGCTGCATCTACTGTTTTGCGAGGCCCACGCACGAGTACCTGGGGTTCTCGGCCGGACTCGACTTCGAGACCAAGATCCTCGTGAAGGAGGACGCGCCCAAGCTGCTGCGCAAGGCGCTGCTCTCGCCGCGCCACGAACCTCGGCTCCTCGGGCTCTCGGGCGTGACCGACCCGTACCAGCCCGTCGAAGCGAAGCTTCGGATCACCCGCGGCATCCTCGAGGTGCTCGCGGAGTTCCGGCACCCGGTTGGCGTGATCACGAAGAACTTCCTCGTGACTCGCGACATCGACCTGCTCGCGGAGCTGGCGGCGCACCGCGCGGTGTCGGTCAAAATCTCGATCACCACCCTCGAAGCCTCGCTCCAGCGAAAGATGGAGCCGGGCACTTCTCGCCCGTCGCGGCGGCTCGCAGCGGTCGAACGACTCGCAGCGGCAGGCGTCCCGGTCGGCGTCATGGTCGCGCCGATCATTCCCGGGCTGACCGACCACGAGGTGCCGGCCATCCTCCAGGCGGCGGCCGACGCCGGTGCCGGCTCCGCGGGGCGGGTACTGCTGCGGCTCCCGCACGGACTCAAAGCGCTGTTCGACGAATGGCTCGAGGCCCATTTCCCGGATCGCCGCGCGAAGGTGATGAACCGCATGCTCGCACTCCACGACGGCGAGCTGTACCGACCGGGCTTCGGCGTTCGCCAGCGCGGCGGCGGCGTCTACGCCGATCAGATCGGCGCGATGTTCGACCTCGCACGCCGGAAGGCAGGCCTCGCCGCAGAGGGTCCCGGACTCAGCGCGGCCGCGTTTCGGCGGCCCGGCGCGCAGCTCGCATTGTTTCAGTAGGCTGCGGCCGTGCGAGACGCAGCTCACCTGCGCGATCTGCTGGCCCGCATCGACGGCCGCGGATACGGCGCGTACAAGGATCTGCGCGGCAGCTACGCGCTCGACGATTGCGAGCTGCACATCGACCACGTGCAGGGCGATCCGTTCGCTGCGCCGTCGAAGCTGCGCCTTCGCGTGCCGGCCGCGATCGCCGGGTTCTCCCCCGCGCTCTCGGAGGGGAGCGTCCGCCGCACCGCGCTCGAGGACTTTCTCGCCCGAGAGGCTCGCGGCGTGCTCTCTTCGGCACGGGGGGGCGCACGAGGCTCGGGCAAGAGCGGCCTGATCGCGATCGATGCCGGCGCGCAGGAAGTGCTCGAGCGGAGCGCACTCGTCGTCGACTCCGAGTTCGTCGAGGCGCGCCTCGCGGTGGGACTTCCGGCGGCCGGGCGCCGCGTCCTCGGCCGCGAAGCCGAGCGTCTGCTGCTCGGGGATCTCCCCGATCTCGCCGCACGAGCACTCGATGCGGGCGCGATCGACCCGGGCGTGCTCGAGAACTTCATCGAAGTCGTCGAGGATCAGGAACTGCTGCGCGCACAGCTCGAAGGTGCGGGGCTCGTGGCGTTCCTGGCGGACGGGTCGGTGCTTCCGCGCGAGAGCGGTGCCAGCGACCGCCCCCTCTCGGAGGGCGCGATCGAACTCGCGGCGCCGCCGGGGCTCCATTGCGAGCTCACCCTTCCCTCGCGCGCCGGGTCGGGCCCGCGGACCTTCGCCGGGCTCGGAATTCCGGACGGCGTCACGCTGATCGTCGGCGGCGGATACCACGGGAAGTCGACCCTCCTGCGAGCGCTCGAACGCTCCGTGCATCCACACGTCCCGGGCGATGGCCGCGAACGCGTAGTCTGCCGATCCGACGCGGTGAAGATTCGCGCCGAAGACGGCCGGCGAGTCGAGCGATGCGACATCAGCGCGTTCATCGACGAGCTCCCGTACGGTCGCAGCACGACGGCGTTCTCCACGGAAGACGCGAGCGGTAGCACCAGCCAGGCGGCGAACATCGTCGAGGCACTCGAAGCGGGCGCCGGCGTCCTCCTGCTCGACGAGGACACGTCCGCGACCAACTTCATGCTGCGCGACGCCCGCATGCAGGCGTTGATCGCGAAGGAGCACGAGCCGATCACGCCGTTCCTCGAACGAGTGCGCGAGCTCCGCGAGAGCCACGACGTGTCGACGGTCCTCGTGATGGGCGGCTGCGGCGACTACCTCGACGTCGCGGACACGGTGATCGAGATGCGGAGCTTCTTGCCCCGAAACATCACCGACGCCGCTCGCCAGGTCGCGGCACAGCAGCCGAGTCAGCGCCGCCGCGAGGTCACGAGCCCGATCCACCGGCCCGCCTCGAGAGTGCCGCTGGCGGAGAGTCTCGACCCGAGCCGCGGCCGACGCGAGGTGAAGATCGACGCCCATAGCGTGGCCGAACTCGGCTACGGCACGGAGTCGATCGATCTGCGCGCGCTCGAACAGCTGGTCGATCGCAGCCAGACCCGGGCCATCGGCTACGCCCTCGAACTCGCGCGCCGGAGCTTCATGAGCGGCGAGGCGACGCTCCCGGAGGTCCTGGACGCGCTCGACGAACGGATCGACCAAACCGGGCTCGACGGCCTCGATCCCGGCCACGCCCGAGGGCCGCGCCATCCAGGCGATCTCGCGCGCCCGCGCCGCTACGAGATCGCGGCCGCCCTCAGCCGCCTCCGCACCCTCCGCATGGTTTAGAAACGGGGACGGTCTTAAGAAATTCAGAAATTCGCCCCTCGGGGCGAATTTCTGAATTTCTTAAGACCGTCCCCGGGGTTAGTGT